>Ga0209409_1000006_pt1 | contig 199428 bp, 152 predicted proteins | sample AD_JPNMR1_MetaG_FD_184424 | JGI IMG/M metagenome (GOLD analysis project Ga0209409, IMG submission 184424) | Active sludge microbial communities of municipal wastewater-treating anaerobic digesters from Japan - AD_JPNMR1_MetaG (SPAdes) (version 2) | ecosystem: Engineered > Bioreactor >... | reverse complement strand
AAAAGGGGCGTGCCCTTGGTGGCGATGGCGACAGTGACCGCATCGCCGCTCTGGACAAACCGGCGAATAGCCCCGCCGCAGCCGAGCACTTCGTCATCAGGATGGGGTGCGACTACGAGGACGTTCGCCATATCAGGTCAACTCCAGGGGGGCAGGCATCCTGCCCGCCTCATGGGCCGAAGCACGTAACGCCTGGACTGCAAAGGACACCGGCTCAGGTCAGCCTCTCGCCGGGGGTCCACGGCGCCGGGTCGCCGCCTTCCACTTCAATATCGGTTAGCAGCAACCGCCCGCTTGCGGCTTGAACCACCGGCCGGAATTCTCGGACCTCCACCACGGTGCCGGGGGAAGCCTGAACCGGCCCCGGGCCCAAGCGAGGGACCTGCGAAGCCATTGAGGCATCGTCCACCGGAGATGCCCGCCAGACGATCACCTTCCGCCCCTCGCCGCGGAACGTAAACGCCCCCGGGTATGGATGGCTGACCGCCCGAATGAGCCGGTAAACCTCCTCGGCGGGCTGGTTCCAGTCAATCCGGCCGTCCTCCGGCCGGCGGCGCGGGTAGTACGTCGCCCGGGCGTGATCCTGGGGCGTTCTGGGCACCTGGCCACTGGCGAACGCCGGGGCGAGATCCACGACCATCTGCTCCAACACAACATTCGTGCGCTCGATCAGGTCGGCGGCGTAGTCGTCCGGCAGCACCGGCACGGGGCGTTGGGCGATGATGTCGCCGGCGTCGGCCTCGTCGGTGAGGAAGAACAGGTTGGCCGCCGCCTGCTTCTGGAGCAGGATGGTCCAGGCCACCGGCGCCCGTCCGCGACCTTCCGGCAAGGGGGTGGGATGAAATCCAACCGCCCCGACGCGAGCCAACTGGCGGATTTCCGCCGGCACGAGTTGGGATATCCCTACTACGAACAGCCAGTCGGGCTGATGCTGCCGCAGGAACTCGGCCACGGCCGGTTCGGTAACCTTGTCGAAAGCCAGGAAGGGCACACCGGCCTGCTGAGCCAATGGCCGGAGGTCGTGGAAGTCGCTCACGGTGGCGGCATGTCGCTCATGCAGGCCGCACACCGCCGCCACGGGCAAGCCGCCGCGCAGCATCCCCCGCAGGGTCGCCGCGCTGGAACTCACGCTGCCGATCAGTGCCGCCTTCATGGGGGATATCAAAGCCGCTCCGGGCCGGGATTTCAAATCCCGGCCGGAAAGGCTATGATACTATGCCATGACACTGACCGCAGTCATTACGCCAGATCCTGAAGGGGGATATGTCGCCCTCAATCCCGAAACTGGGACTACCAGTCAGGGAGAGAGCGTCGACGAGGCCCTTGCCAACCTGAAAGAAGCGACGGAGCTTTACCTGGAGGAGTTTCCCCTCACCTCCCCAGGGAAAACGTTGATGACCACTTTCGAGGTCGCCGGTGCCTAAGCTACCTCGGATCAGCGGCGCGGAGTGTGTTCGGGCCTTGGAGCGGCTGGGGTTCGTCCGTGTTCGCCAGCGCGGCAGTCATGTGGTGATGCGCCGGGATGATCGAGGCTGCGTGGTTCCGATGCATCATGAACTGAAGGCCGGTACGCTACACGGTGTGCTGAAGCAAGCAGGGGTCGATCCAGACGATTTCCTCAAATCGTTAGCCTGACCAGCTTGTGGATCAAGCATACGGACTCTTCTCGAACGGCCGGACGAACCGGGCCTCGCCCAGCACGATGATCAGCAGCGTCTTGGCCAGAATCGACAGATCCAGCGCCAGGCTCATGTGATCCACGTAATACACGTCATATTTGATTCGCTCGTCCCAGGAGATCTCGGCGTTGCCGTTGACCTGGGCCAAGCCGGTGATGCCGGGGCGGACCTCCAGCCGGCGGCGCTGGAAGTCGTTGTAGGCCAGCACCTGTTCCATAATCGTGGGCCGGGGGCCGACCAGGGACATGTCGCCCTTGAGCACGTTCCAGAGCTGCGGCAACTCGTCGATCTTGAGCCGGCGGAGCACCCGCCCCACCGGCGTGACATTCGGATGCGAGAGCGGGACGATCTCCTTGGGGTCGTGCCGGTGATTGGCGGTCATGGTACGAAACTTGTAGGACAAAAACGGCACGCCCCCCCGCCCGCCGCGTGGCTGTGAAAAGAGCACCGGCCCCCGTGAAGTGAGCTTGACGGCCAGGGCGGCGACGAGCCAAACCGGCGACAGCAGCACGATCAGAAGCGCGGCGACTGCGAAATCGATGCATCTTTTCAAGCTTGTGTATCTCAAAGCAGGATCAGTATAGCGGCAGATCGGGTAGAGCGGTATCCTATGCCCGAGCTGGACACGCCCTTTGCGGCAGCCTCCAAAAGGAGTTGAAGCGCATGACAAGAAGGATATGGGCCCCGTTCGCTTGTATGGCCTGCGCCTGGGGCGTCGCGACGGCCTCGGCCGCCGACTTCGCCATCCGCGACGGCGACACGGTGGTTTTCCTGGGCGACAGCATCACCGCCGCCCGAACCTACGGCCGACTGATCGAACACTACACCCTGATGCGCTACCCGGAGCGTAAGGTGCGCTTCATCAACGCCGGTCAGGGCGGGGATACGGCCGCCGGCGGGCTGGCCCGGCTGGAGCGGGACGTCTTCGCCCACGGGGCCACGCTGCTGACGGTGGCCTACGGCATCAACGACATCGGCTGGGGCGGCAAGGCCGACGACGAGCACCGCCAGAAGTACCTCGACTCCATCCGCGGCATCGTCGAGGCCTGCAAGAAGCGCGGCGTGCGCGTGTTCATTTGCTCGGCGGCCATCACCGCCGGTGATCGGGGGGAAGAGGATTACCTCCAGAAGATGTGCGATGAGGGTATGGCCATTTCGCGCTCGCTGGGCGGGGGCAGCATCGACGTCATGCGCACCATGCGGACCATTCAGAACCGCGTGAAGCAGTGGAACGCCAACCATAAGGATTCCACGGAAACGCTGCACGCGTCCGACGGCATCCACCTCAACGAGCTCGGGCAACTGGCGATGGGCTTCGCGATCCTCAAGGGGCTGGGCGCCCCCGCGGATGTGTCATCGGTCACTATCTCGGCCGGGGAAGCCAAACTGCTCGCTGCCAGGGGCTGTCGCTTGACGGAACTCGTCGGTGCGCCGGATCGCGTCGAGTTCACCCGGCTGGACGAGGGCCTTCCGATCAACCTGGAGCCGCTCTGGCAGCTTCGGTTCCGGTTCATTCCCTTCCCCGAAGAGCTCAACCGGTACATGCTTACGGTCAAGGATCTCGCCCCCGGCAAGTACGAGGTACGGGCGGCCGGCCGGCTTGTAGGCACGTGGGACGAAAAGCGGCTCGCCGCTGGCGTGAACCTCGGTTCGGCCACGCCGAGCGGATGGGTCCCCGGCGGGCCATGGGATGCGCAGTCGCATCTCGTGAAGAAGCTCACCGAAGCGCGGGACCATATTCGCGTCACCGGCCGCCTCACGCCGGAATTCCTTGCTGAAAACCCGAACATCGAAGCCGTGAAGAGGGATTTGGAGGCAGTTGACGCCGCACTCGAAAAAGCCCAGCGGGACATGGCCCGGCCGGTGCCGTACCGGTTCGCCATTCAACCGGCCCCCAATTCGAAATAGCCGGGTCTCTCAGGATAGAAAGGTCTGTAGTCGTCCCCCACGGTTGACACAGCCGTGGCACACACGGACGCGGTGCGACGGTCTTTCAATTCGCAATCTGCAATCCACGATTCAGCCGTTCGCCCTCGCCCCTCGCCCCTACCCCCTTCTCCCGGCACGATATCCGCCGGCAGTTGCGCGTCCGCCCCCGGGATGTACGTCTGCTCGCCCAAACCCAGGGCCTTGCAGTGAGCATGACAACCCCTTTGATTCCAGGTTCAGAAGGAACTTCTTCAGGCTCACGCCATGCTCCGCCGAGAAGCCACCCAGCGAGCCGTTGCAGCCCACCACGCGATGGCAGGGAATCACCAGGGGTACGGGGTTGCGCGCCATAACCCCTCCCACCGCCCGCGCCCCGGTCGGACAGCCGACACGGCGAGCCAGTCCGCCATAGGTGATCGTTTGCCCGTATTCGATCCGTGAGCAGGCCCGTAACACTCGCCGCTGGAACTCGGTGCATGACGTGAGATCCAACGTCACCGTGAAGCACACCGGCCGTCCCGAAAAATATAAGCCCAACTCATGCTGGAGATCGGGCAGCACGTCGTCATCGCGCTGGGCGCCGGGGTGCAGGCGCTCCAGCCGGCGAGCCGCTTCAGCGGCCCCGCCGCGCATCAGATGTATATGAGATAACCCAATAGCCGAGGCCACGATACCCACGTGTCCGACGGGCGTTTTGATGAGGGTGTAGCGTTGCATGAAAACAGGGTAGGCCCGTTCGGGCCGGAGAGCAAGAGGAGTCGCTGACGCTGGCATCAACCGGCTCGCGGAGTCTCTCCAACCGACGCCCATGGGCGGGCGTGGATGGTGCAGAGGTTGCACAGGCGGGGAACCCGCCCCGCCGTCCCGCGCCCCCCGCGTCCGGTCCTTATGCGGTCATACCGTCGCGAACCTTCGTCTCATCGCCATCTCCTGGAAACAGCGGCTCAGGTCGAGGACCTGCTCCAGGGCGGGACGGTTTTCGGAGAAGGTCTCCAGCGCCAGGAACTGCACACCCATACGAACCGTCCCGTCGCGCTGTTCGTCCAGGTACCGCATGTGCCCGTAGAGTTCCACCGGCGGACTGCCCGCCTGGGCTACGAACGAGCAGAGGACCTCGGTATTGGTTTGCCAGCGCGGATTGTCCGCACCCTTGAGCTCCAGACTGAGCCCCCCGGCGGACAGGTTCAGCATCCTGCCCCAGCGCGGACGGGCATCGTCCTCGTGTCCGGCCTCGGGGTGCCACAACGACACCCGCACGGGCAGATAGACGTTCGGCGGCAGCGGCGTGCGATAGTACAGCCGCCGCTGCAGCTCGCAGACCGCGTCCGGCCATAACAGGCAGATCGCGGGCACGTCGTCTTCCCGGCCCACTGAATAGAAGCACCGGCCGGTGATCATGGTCTCAAATACGTAGTTGCGATGCGCCCGCCGGAAAGACACGCCGAGCGTCTGCCCTTCAATGATGTGCGGACTGAGGTGCGTGGGGCCGGACGGAACGGCAACCACCAGGTCGCCGCTGGATCGATCAAAGCCAAGGAAATGCGACTTGCTCGTCGACCAGCCGCTTTCCAGCCGGTAACTGAGCATCAGGGGCAACTGCCGCGAAACCGCCTCGCGAAGCAGCTCCTCCTGCCGGGCACTGCTGATCTCGATGGCCCCGCTCATGCATCGACTCCCTTGCGAACGCCGGGCGGAGAGTAGGAGATGGCCCGCAAACGACGCCGCAGCGACTCGCGGACTGCCGCCGAAGCCTCGTGCCCCTCGCCGGCCAGGAACTGCAGCCCGATAACGGTGCGATCCTGGTTCCCCGCGGGGGTCTTGTTGCAGATCACCGCATCGAGAACGAAACGTTCCGCCTCACCCGGCCGAATGGAAAAATCAATCACCACTTCCTGGCCGATGTACAGCCGGTCGGCCAGCAAGGTATCGGTCCTGCAGGCAATACCATCCTGTCCAATGTTGTACAGCCACCCCACGCCGCCGGCCGCGCCGCCGTCTTCACCGTGCCAGCGGATCTCGACCTGCGACGCCTGCGGAAGCTGAATCCGGCGAAAACGCCGTCTTTGTGCAACCTGAATGACGTCCGGACGCCTCAGGTACAACCTGACGTCCGTTTGGCCCGGACCTGCGGGCTCAACGTGCGTAACATCCGTGCTGAACAGGTAACGGTGCTCGCCAAGCTGCAACGTCACATCGCAATACGTGCCGATCAACGGGCTGAGTCGTTCCACGGCCTGGATCTCCGCGGCACGACCGGTCTGGCCGCCCACTGCCGTAACCGCCGGCTCATCTTCCGGGCAAGTCACGACGATCAGAGGGGCCGCGTAAAGCCGCCGTCCGGGCACCGGCGATTCGGAAGGCTCCAGCCGGCAGCGAAGGACCTCACCGACCGACCATATCCGCGGCTCCAGAAGGACAATCGCGTTATGCCGAACCGCCTGTTCCAGTGTCCGTGCAGTCTGCCGTTCATTCAGATCGATTGCGTATGACATCTATGGATTCCCCTACTGCTCATTCGGTGAAGGCGAGGATGGACTTGATCAATCCTCCTTGAAGACGGCCATACCCACAGCCAACAGCTTACGCCTAAATGTGCAATAAATCCCCGCCTCCTGCGACTACCCCTCCAGAGGCGATGGCCCAAGCCATCGCCCTATGCGACATAAATCCTTATCTCAAGGAGGCTTGCAATGATTACCAAGACCATCAAGTATGGAATTCTGGGGGTACTCGGCCTGGCTCTTATCGGCGGCCTGCTGTTCGGAACGGACCTGCTCAGCTATGCCAGCAGTTCCGCCCGTTCGGTCCGGACGGCCATGAAGGAGAACGTCCCCATCGAATTCGAGCTCCAGCGGGCCCGCGACATGCTGGAGCAGATCATCCCCGAGATGCAGGCCAATATCCGCCTCATCGCCCAGGAAGAGGTCGAGGTGGCCAACCTGGAGGCAGACATCCGCCAGTGCAGCGCCTCGCTGGATGAGGAGAAGGTCCGCGTCACCAAACTGCGGGATCTGCTCACCAGCAACCGGGTCCGATATGCTGTCGGCGGGTTGGAGTACACTCGCGAGCAGGTCAAGGACGAATTGGCCCGGCGTTTCGATCGCGTCAAAGAGGCCGAACTGGTCCTGGCCGGCAAACAGCGCCTGTTGGAAACCAGGAAACGCTCGCTCCAGGCAGCCACGCAGGTGCTCGACAAGACCCGGGCCCAGAAGGTCCGCCTGGAAGACCAGGTGGCCGCCCTCGAGAGTCAGCACCGGCTGGTCAAGGCCGCCTCGGTCGGCTCGCCCATCCAGGTGGACAACAGCAAGCTCGCCCAGACCGAGAAGCTGCTGAGCGAGATCCGCAAGCGGCTGGATACGGCCGAACGAGTCCTGGCCCACGAGGCGCGCTTCATTCAGCCCATCCAGATCGACGTGATCACCGAGCAGGACCTGGTGGCCCAGGTGGATGAATACCTGAACTCCGGCACACCGGCGACTCAACCCGCCGAAGCCGTGGCGCTGCACTGAACCAGACCGGCTTTAGATGTAGCGGCCGGGCTCCGTACCGGCCGTTCATTCGACCAAACGGCCGGTACGGAGCCCGGCCGCTACAGCCCCGAAGCAGGCGATAGCGGCGTAAAGACGGCATGACGGTATACTGGCGTTTTCGTGGTGGTATTTGCTGGGGATGGTACCGTGCTGATCCTGAGAATCCGGCGAGCTGAAACCGCCCTGGCAGACGGGCGACTGGACGAGGCCTTCAAGCTGGCCCAGGCTCCCGACATTCAGGCCCACCGCAAGGGCCAGAAGCTCATCGGGCTGCTGGCCCGTGCCCTGGTGAAACGCGGCCAAGAGCACCTGGCCGCCGGCCGGCCGGAACAGGCTGCCGCCGACGGCGAACGGGCCGCGGCACTGGCCGGCAATCTTCCCGAAGTGGCGCAACTGCGGACGGCCGTCGCCGAGGCAGCCGCGGACCAGCGCAGACGTGAACGGCGTCGAGAGGACGCGCTGGCCATCGCCCGCGAGCACGTGGAGAACGGCCGGCTTTCCATCGGCGAAGGTTGCCTGGCCGGGACAGACGCCGACAGCGCCCGCGTGGCCCTCCTGCGAGACCAGGCGGCCACCCGGCGGGCCCAGGCTGACGCGGCCCAGAACCGCGCCCGCCAGGCCCTGGACCGCGAAGATTTTCCCGAGGCCGCCGCAGCGTTACTGGAAGCCAGGCAGCTCCATCCGGCCAATCCGCGATGCTCGGAAATGATCGCGCAACTGGTCCGGTGCTCCTGCACTCGGGCGGCGGCGGCCATCGACGACGGACGACTCGACCTCGCCGACGCCCTCCTGGCCCCGGCCTTGCGGGTGGGCGGGGAGGCCGTCGAGGTCCGCGAGTTGATCCGCTTTCTGGACGGCTGCCGGGAAGCTTTGGCCGGTGTCACCGGCGGGCAACCAAGGCTCGCGGCCGAGGCTCTCCGGCGACTGTCCGCCATGCGACCAACGGCCGGCTGGCTCACCCATGCGACCCAGAACGCACAGCAGGCCGCCGAGCACCTGGAAGCGCTCCGCAGCGGCCCGCTGGGGCTGCTGGGATCACCCCACGTTCCAACGGCGCGTGTGAGCAAGCCAGAGGCGGGCAAGATGCCCGCCCCCCCGGATCGACCAGCCGCCCAATTGGAGGGCGGGCATCCTGTCCAATTGGAGGGCGGGCATCCTGCCCGCCTTGCTGGATACCAGGCAGATGCGGCGATGCACGCGGCGACAGCCCAGGACCGGGTACCCCCTCTCTTCAGAGGTGACCGGGTGGCCCACCTCTTCAGAGGCGGGGGACACGAAGACGCCCCGTGTACGCTGCCCCCCAGGTTGCTCTTCCAAGTAGACGGGGTCGGCAGCTTCCTGGTGCTCCGCGATCGGCGCGTGACCATCGGGGCGGCAGGATCATCCCGCCGCCCCGAGATCAACCTGCTGGCCGAACCGGGCCTGCCGACCGCCGTGATCGAAAGAACGGACGAAGATTACTTCCTCTCCTGCGAGGCCGGCGTCTGCGTCAACGACAGCCGGGTCACGCGCAAACTGCTGGCCAACGGCGACCGGATCGCCCTCTCGCCGCGCGTGCGAATACATTTTCTGCTGCCCAATGCGGCCAGCACGTCGGCGGTGCTGCGGCTCTCGGGCACGCGTCTGCCCTCCTGCGACGCCCGGCAGGTGATCCTGCTGGATCGCGAAATGATTCTCGGGCCGGGGCCGGCGGCACATATTCGGGCGGACCAGCTTCTCGAACAGGCGATCTTTCAGGTGCGCGACGGCCGGTTGCTGTGCCGTTCGAAAGAACAGATCCTGGTAAACGACCATCCTGTTGATCGCAATGCCGGACTGCCGCCGGGCGCGCGGGTGCGGATCGGTGCAGTCTCCTTGGTAGTGACGGCGGTGTGATGTGTGCCACGGCGGTATCAGCCGTGGCCGGGCCGGCAGGCCCGCTCGCCCCGAGGGGGTGAGGGTTGTTAGCCAGGGGCGTAAGCCCCTGGTAAAGGACATTCAAAGGGACAATGAGCCCCGAAGGGGCGGCAGCTGGGTTGGTCAAGACGTATCCAGGGACTTACGCCCCTGGCTAAACACTAGCGTCCCTTCGAGGCTTTTCCCGAACGCGATGGGGTAAAGGTCGCCCGTCGCACGCAATGGGGTTGACTCCCGTCGCACGCGACGGGGCTAAACAAGGTGGCGTCAATGACAGGAACCCGGCCATGAACGGATTCCAGTACAAATACGGGGACCGCCCGCTGGAGGGTTACACCATCCAGCGCGCGATAGGACGCGGCGGCTTCGGCGAGGTCTACTTCGCGCTGAGCGACTCGGGCCGGGAGGTGGCCCTCAAGGCCATCCAGGGCTACGAGCAGATCGAGCTGCGCGGCGTCAGCCAGTGCATGAACCTCAAGAGCCCCCACCTGGTCACCATCTTCGACGTGCGCCACAACGACGAGGGCAAGCCCTTCGTCATCATGGAATACGTGGCCGGGCCGTCACTCAAAGATTTGCTCGATGAGTCGCCGTCGGGTCTGGGCGTGCAGAAGGCGGCCTTCTTCCTCCGCGAGATGGCCAAGGGTCTGACCTTCCTGCACGACCGCGGCATCGTGCATAGGGATCTAAAACCTGGCAACGTCTTCTACGAAGACGGTTACGTGAAGATCGGCGACTACGGCCTGTCCAAGGCCATGACCGCCAGCCGGTACAGCGGCCAGACCATCACCGTCGGCACCGTCCACTACATGGCCCCGGAGATCGGCCAGGGCCGCTATGACCGCGGCGTGGACATTTACGCCCTGGGCTGCTGCCTCTACGAGATGCTCACCGGCAACGTACCCTATTTCGGGTCCAGCCACGGCGAGATCCTGATGAAGCATCTCACAGCCGAGCCCGACCTGACCGGCATCGAAGAGCCCTTCGCCAGCGCGATCCGCAAGGCACTGGCCAAAGACCCGAACGACCGCTTCAAGTCCGCTCAGGAAATGGTGGAGGCGGTGTTCGGGGCGGAACACGTCCGCAACAGCGTGTCGTGCTTCTCGCCCGACAGCCTCACCCTGGTGGCCGGGCGCGTCGCCCAGCGGGTGGCCGTTGGCGGGCCGGGTTCGTCGGCGGATGCCGTGCGCCTGGGGCCACCACCTCGTAATCCGGCCGGACATGGGGGAGCGGGCATCTCGCCCGCCTCCAGAAGTCCGGAAAACCACCCGGAAGGCGGGCAGGATGCCCGCCCTCCATCAGATGACCCCTGGGCGGACTTCGCTCATCGGATGGATCAGTTCGGCCAGCGCATGGGCCAGATCGGGGAGCACATCGGCGAGCGCATGCGCCACGTCGGCCAGCGCTTCGGCGGGCGCATTGCCCGATCCGCCTGGCCGGCTCACGCGCCAGGCTTCCCGGCAGATGCCGGCGAGGTACTGGACTCAGGCGTTATCGCCTTCGCCGATCCCAAGCGTGACCCGCTGCGCAGCCGGCATCGCCGTCTGCTGGCCCTGATCGCCATCGGCGCGACGGGCGTTGGGGGCGCCTTTGTGGGCGCGGACGAATTCGCGCGAGATTCGGCTCTGACCGCCTGGTGGCTCGCCTTGTTGCTGACTCTCGGCGCGACCTGGGGTTTGGCTATCGCCTATACCTTCCGGCACAAGCTGCGCTACGAGACTGGCCTGCTGACGCACCTCGCGTTCGGCGGGATGGCCTGCCTGATGGCCACGCCGTTCTTCGCCATCTGCGCGGGAACGGCCTGGAGCGTCAATGAGAAGCCGATCATGGAGACAGGTTTGACCGTCGCCATCGCCCTGTTTCTGGTTGACTGGCGCAAACGCACAGCTCCCGGGCGCGAGGAACGGATGAGTCTGGGTGCAGCCTTCATGGCCGGCCTGGTCGCGTGGATTATCAGTCTGTTTACCGATGGCGCCGATTTGCTCGCGGCGGCCGTGCTGGCCGGCACCTCCCTGGCCATCCAGGTGGCCACGCCCTTCGACCCGCACGCGATCCGACAGCCCAACAAACTCAAGACAAAGGGCCAGTGGTACGGCGTCCATCCGGCCAACGAGGTCCCGGGCGTCCCGCCGCCGGTAAGCCCTTACGCCGGGCCAGTAGCGGATCGAGGTTCTCCCGCTCCGGCACGAACAGTCGAACCGTCCGGGTGTGCGCCATACGTTTCGGCGAACGCCTCCGGCAAGCCGGTTCCGGCCTGGGCGCGAGCCATCGCACTCGGCGCGTTTCTGCTCCTGTTCACCGCAGGACTCATCGTTATGATCAGCGTGGGCGTGGTCCACTACAGCGATGACGAACTTGCCATCGCGCTCTCCGCCGGCCTGGGCTGCATGATGTTTTCGCTCTTCGCCCTGGTGAAGGGCTTCCAGCGAACCTTCCATAGCTGGTGGAGCAGCCTGGTCAAGCCGGTACTGCTGCTGGTCCTGGCACAGTTGGCCCTGACCACCGCCATCGTCATGGGCAATATGAGGCTCAGCGACGATGAGACTATCATCGCCCTGTGCTTTCTGATTTCACCGATTATCTTCGGGATCGTCATCGCAGCTCTTCCCAACCGCTTCGTCCACGAACTTCTCACCGATGTGACCCCTCCCCCGTGGAACGGGACGCAAGATCAGGTCTCACCCAAGGGCCGGCTGGCCGCCTTTGTTTTGGCCATCCTGGCGTTCATCTTCCCTGTGGCCGGTATGCACCGCTTCTACGTCGGCAAGATCGGCACCGGCATCCTCTGGGTACTGACCTGGGGGCTGCTTGGCATCGGGACGATTTTCGATCTTGTGCTCATCCTCACCGGCCGCTTCAGGGATGCCCAGAACCGCCGCCTGCTGATCTGGCACGCGCCTGCGGGCGTCTATGCGTTCGCACCGGCTTCCCCGGCCGCAGCGCCTCCGCCAGTCGCCGGAGTTGCCCCGCTCAACCAGGAGCCCAATATGCGTCCCAATCCAGAACCCCACAGCAACGTCGCCGAGCCACCAGCCGGGCCTTCGGCCGTCTGGCCCCCTTCCGCCTGTGAGCCTCAACTGGCCCCCAGGCAGACCAGCGCGCTCTGGACCCTCATTGGCTGGCTGCCGATCAGCCTTGCCATCCTGGTCTGGCTGACGGTCACCGCTCTGCCCATTCTCGTTGCGGCCGGCTTCCCCGACGGGCCGGGCTCCGCCGCGTATTTCGAGAGCACCTTTGGTTACGAGGAGTGGCCGCGTCTGCTCGGGCAATTGGGCACTATCCTGGCTGTCGGGCTGATGCTCATGGGCGTCATTGCCCTGGTGCTCGCCCGCAAAGCAGCCGGAGGGGCGCATATCCTCAGGGCGATCCTGGGAACAGCCGGCCTGGGCCTGTGCTTCTACGGCCTGCATGCGGCCCTCTCTTTCGTACCCTGGCCGGAGGTGTTCGCTCTGAGCCGGCAGAATCGGGTGGGCCCGGCCATCGAGCTACTCCTGAACAAGGCCGATTCCGAGTGGCTGCTCTTTTCATGCTGTTGCCTGCTGACCGGTACCCTCCTGCTGGCCTGGCCGGAGCGACGGCGGCAGATCAATGAAGTCTCCGGCCCCATTGGGGGAGGTCGATAAGATGGTAATGCAAACAGGAATAACAATTGCCTTGCTGCCACTCGTCCTGCTCGTACTGGTGCTGGTCGGCTTGTTCGTGCTGGCCGCCCGAACTGCTCGTAAACACGGCTGGGGGATCGTCCTGGCGGTTCCCTGCCTGCTGATCCTGGCGGCCTTCTTTGTGGTCTTCGGCGTGCGGGTCAGCCCTCGTGAAACCATTACGGGACAGGTGATTCAAGGAGTCTCCCTGCCGGTGGAGGGCATTGCTACCGAAGCGCCCCTGCCGGTGGAGAAGTTTCCCATCGCGGAGGCGCCGTCACCCGCCTTCGATCAGGAATTGAACGCGGATGTGTACCCGTCCCTCCAGTCGGGCGCCGTGGCCCTGACCCGCCGTCTGCTCGACTCGCTGCACAAGTTGATCCCCGACGGCGTCAAGCTCGGGACGCTGACGATTACAGGCGACGCCCCGCCCGACATTCTCGCGGCTGTCGCCGAGGCCGCCCGGGCCAAGCTGCCCGGCGCCAGCGTGGGCATCCAGGGCATGCCCGCCAATCCTGCCGGCGATGGAACGGCCGCCGACTTGAGGATCTACGTGCGGCGTTCCATCCACAGCTCCCAGATCACCGCACGGCTCCTGCCCGGCGGCGGCGGAAACGGACTCACGGAACACGCCCGCGTGACCGAAAAGCCGTGGGTGGAAGCGCCGTGGCAAAGCCTTTCGACGGATGGGAGCCAGCCGGCCTCCAGGTGGTCGGAGGGCCCATATCGGTTCGCCGTTCATTCTGAGCTTTCCAGCAGCCAGACCGAGGCCCGCCGGCAGGCGCTTCGCCGCGTCGTCGAGCGGCTCCAGCCGGTGATTGAAGGTCGCCTGGGCCGAACCCTCTCCGGCTCCGAGAAGGCATGGCTTACCCGGCAGCTCTGGATGGACGTGGAGGCCGGCCGTCTCCGAACCGATCGCTTCGAGCAGAAGATCACCAAGCCGTATGGGCAGGTCTGGCGGTGTTCGATGCTGGTGGACAGCCCGGAAGGAGAAATCGCCGGCCTCACCAGCGGTTATCTCAGGCAGCTCAACGTTCGACGTGCCGGCTGGCGGCACACGCTGCTGATGGCCGCCGGTCTGGCTGTGGGAATCATCGTGCTCTACCTGTTCCTGAACATGGCCACCAAAGGTTACTATATGTGGACGCTGCGGGTCGCCGGCGTGGTGGCCGTGGCAGCGGGCGTGTTTTTTGTGCTGAAACTGGGATGAGGAGGATGGAAGCAGTTGGCAGTGTTCGGGGCAGTTGGCCTTTCGTCAGTTGGCGGAACTGTCCGATCAGTCGGATCCGTCGGATCGGTCCGATCAGTCGCCGTAACTGACTACTGAGCCAAACCCGCAACAACTGACAACTGACAAACCGCCAAACCAATGCTCGAAGCCGACCGTTACCTCCTCGACCAGATCCGCGCCGGCAGCGCCGACGGCTGGAGCCAGCTCGTCGAACGCTATCAGGGCCGGCTGCTGGCCTTTGCGCGCGGGAAGCTGCCCCGCTCGGCGGACGCCGAAGATCTCGTGCAGGACACTTTTGTGAGCTTCCTCACCGGCCTGGCCCGCTTCCGCGAGGACGCCAGCCTGGAGACGTACCTGTTCACCATCCTCCGCCGGAAGATTATTTCCTGGTTCCGCGGGAAACAGACCACGATTTGCCTGCTTCAGGACGCGCTCCCGGCGGCGGATCGCGAGGCAGGTTCCGGCGGCGCCGACGCCCTGCCCGCCGCCGAGCCCACAGCAAGCTGGTACGCCCGCCGGGACGAACAGGACGAACTGCACCGCGCCGCCCTCTCGCGGGCCATGCGCACGATCATTGACGACTACAAGCGCAAGCTCGACTTCCGCCACCTGCAAATCGTGGAGATGATCTTCTACTGCCAACTTCGCAACAAGGACATCGCCCGGCTGGCCGGCGTGAGCGAGAACCACGTGGCCCTCTGTAAGCATCGCTGCCTGAATGAAATCCGCACGCTGCTGGCCACTGACCTGGGCGGCGGTGCGACCTTGCCGGGGCGGATGGATGGGGAGACGGGGAGACAAGGGGACGGAGGGACAAGGAGACAAGGGGATGAGGACTTCCGCTGCGAGGAGATACCGCTAAACGATGCCCTGTTGAGCCGCATCTGGCAGGAAGAGCGCATCAGTTGCCTGAAGCGCAGCACGATCGGGGCGTATCTGCTGGAGACGCTGGAAGAAGGCTGGCGCGACTACGTGAAGTTCCACCTCGACCAGCTCGGCTGCGCCTACTGCCGTGCCAACCTCGCCGACTTACAGGAACAGACCCGCACCCAGCCCGTCCGGGCCTTCCGCGATCGCATTCTCCAGTCCACCGTCGGATTCCTGAGCAGGAAATAGGTTCGGGGGCAGCGAAGAACATCGGCTAAAGCGAGCCCGGAGGGGCCGGGTGAGAGCAGCCACCAGTGGAGCGAAGCGGAACTGGCGGTCGCGGGCAACGCCCACCAACGAGAACCAGCCCCCGGCAGGGGCGGGATGATCGGCAAGCACTATCCTTTCAAACTGACGAAGTCGGTGCAGATCCGGTTAGTAGACCCAATAGCCAACTGCCCTACGACATGATTAGCGCGTGCGACCCGCACTCGACTGCCGTCCGCTCCAGGGCTCTATCTTCGCTAATGTCTTCGCGAGCCTGGCCTCCGCCACTTCCGTGTCGTAAGCCACCTGCGCCCGCAACCAGTATCCATTGGACAACCCGAAAAAGCGACACAGCCGTAGATCGGTGCCGACAGTGATGGCCCGCTTGCCGGCCACAATTTCGCCGATCCGCTGGGCAGGCACGCCGATCTCTTTCGCGAGGCGGTACTGCGAAATACCCATCGGCACCAGGAACTCCTCGCGCAATAGTTCGCCGGGCGTAACTGGTTTGCGCTTGCTCATAGTTCCAATCCCTATCCCTGCCTACTATCGTTCTCTGAAAACACTCAAGCAGGCACCATCATGCAAAGTGGCCGAATCCATACATACACCTCATTTCGTGACGAAATCCTAACAAAAAGCTCCCGTCTTTCCTGAACATGTTGTAAATCCTAAGAAGCCCGAACGCCCAACGACCAATCCCCTACCGCCCTTTTCGCCCTTGTCCCCCTGTCTCCTTGTCCCCTTGTCTCCTTGTCACCCCCAGCACCGCACCACCGCAGCCCCACGTCACTGTGTCATCAACACTCCCCCTCGTCCCTCGCCCCTCGTTCCCTCCACTCCCCGGCGTTCGCGCGCACAATCCCGGCATTCCGCCGTAGCATCTCCAGGCTCGCCCGTTTCATCGCGCTTCCGGCCAGCGCCTGTTGATACTCCTCGGCGGTCATGCCGGCCACCATGTCCAGGTCGGCAGCCGGCGCCAGCGGATTGGTCCCCGCCTCATACGCCGGCTCGCGCGTGGGCGGGGCCTTGCGGTTGTACGGGCATACGTCCTGGCAGATGTCGCAGCCGTACAGCCAATTCCCCATCAGCGGCCGCAGCTCCTGGGCGATCTCGCTGCGATGCTCGATGGTCAGATACGAAATGCACCGGCGGGCGTCCATCTGGTAGGGTGCGATCAGCGCGCCGGTCGGGCAGGCCTCCAGGCAGCGCGTGCAGGTCCCGCAATGATCCACCGCCGGCAACGAGGGCGCCAGATCGAGGGTGGTGATGATCTCCCCCAGAAAGAAAAAGGAGCCGATCTCCTGGTGTAGCACCATAGTGTTCTTGCCGATCCACCCGATCCCCGCCGCCGCGGCCAGTTCCCGCTCCAGCACCGGCGCGGTATCCACGCACACCCGGGCCTCGAACGGCTCCTCGATGGCCTGCCGCATCCGGTCCACCAGCCGATGCAGCCTCTTGCGTATCACCTTGTGATAATCCCGCCCCCACGCATACTGCGCCACCCGCCCCGTCGCGCCATGCGAAGCGCCGACACCGGCCGGCCCCCCCCGTTCCCCTTCCCCCCGTCCCCTTGTCTCCTTGTCCCCTTGTCCCCTTGTCTCCGTGTCGCTCAGTCCCCCCATCACCGCCCCTCCGCATCCCCGCGTCACCGCACCATCGCCACTCCCCCCTCGTCCCTCGTCCCTCGTCCCTCGTCCCTCCCCATGTCCATACACATGGGCCACCACAACGACCGACCGAGCCCCCGGCAGCAGCCGCCCGGGGTCGGCCCTCAGTTCCCGCCACCGCCCGAGGTACTCCATCTCGCCGGCCATGCCCGCTTCCAGCCAACGGTTGAGGTAATCGGCGCGGGCCACCGGTCCGGCCGGCGCGATACCGACACGCTCGAAACCGGCCGCTCGGGCCAGCGCACAGATCAGGTTGGCGCGCTCCAGGGCAATCATCACACGGGATGGTAGTATCAATCCCCATCCGCCGGAAGCGTTGACAGCCGCTGGTCCACCGTCTACCGTGACGCGCTTCGAGGCGCCGTCACCGGCTCTTCGAGCGTAAGCAGCCAAGAATACAGGAGTAACAGCAGGTATGAGCTCAGCTTTCAACTACGATTGGTTCACCGGGCCGGCCTTTGAGCGGCAGAAGGACGAGGCTCGCGACCGCTGTGCCCGCAAAAAGTTTCCAAATTTGAGCCCCGACCAGATGGCCACTGACCAAAACTACCAGGCTTTCCGTTCGGCGCTTGAGGTCCGCACGCTCATCTACCTGCGCGACGGGTTCAGCTACGAGATGAAGGAACTGGTGGACGTCGGCCTGCGCGGCATGCTCACCTTTGAGTGCGAGCCGCTGGAGGAGCAGTATAAGGTCGGATCCTTTGTCGTGTCTGTACTGTTTGATGAGATCGTCCGCGTGGAAGTCTTCGCCGTCCACCCGTCCGAGAAACCCGAGGACATCCCGCTCATTACCGGCTTCCGCAGCAGCCCGAGCGACATGAACCCGGCCCCGCGCGAGGACGCCCTGCGCGTATCATAGCAGAGGCAGCGGCGACCCGTGGCCCGAGCATTCCACCGGGGCGCGGCTGCTGCTGACCACGGAATTCGAGCTCGCTGCACTCCACGCGTTCACCGCCCGCCGCGCGTCGGGAAGAGTACCCAAACAAGGCCCTCGGCAGGAAGCGACGATGGCATGACAACACAACTGAGCAGTTCAGCATCGACAGAACTCACCGAGGACGTCATCCAGCGCGCCGCCGCCGATTATGACCATTGGCAGCGACGAAATGCCTTCTATTACCGCGAGCTGGTCCGCCTGTACCGCCGCCACATTCGCCCGGGCGCCCGCGTGCTGGAGATCGGCTGCGGCGGGGGAGAACTGCTGGCGGCCCTGAAGCCCGCCTACGGCGTGGGCGTCCATGACGACCCCGCGCTCATCGAGGTGGCCCGCCGACGGCACCCGGAGCTCCACTTTGTGACCGGCTCGCTGGAAGCGCCCCCTCTGCCGGCCGGCGAGACCTTCGATTTCATCATCATCTGCAACGTGATCGGCCACATGCACGATGTCCAGGCGGCCTTCATGGCCGTCCGGCCATTCTGCCGGCCCGACACGCGCGTGATCGTCGCCTATCACAACGCCGTCTGGGAACCGGTGCTCCGCCTGGGCAGCCGCCTCGGCCTGCGCCGCCCGACCAGTGAGCAGAACTGGCTCTCGCGCGACGACCTGGTCAATCTCTTCGAGCTCGCCGGCTTCCAGGTGGTCCGGCAGTTCTGTGAGGTGCTGCTGCCCGTGCCCGTCCCGGGGCTGGCCGGGCTGCTCAACCGGTTTGTGGTCAAGTTCTGGCCGTTCAAGCACTTCGGCATCGTCATCACCATGGTGGCCCGCCCCTTGTGCCCGCCGCTGGAGGAGGACAAGGCCGTCGTCAGCGTGATCATCCCCACGCGAAACGAGCGCGGCAACATCGAGGCGGCCGTCGCCCGCACACCCGAAATGGGCGCGGGCACCGAGATCATCTTCGTGGACGGCTGGAGCACCGACGGCACCGTCGAAGAAATTCATCGCGTCATGGCCACCAACCCGCAGCGCCGCATCCGCTTCATCCCCCAGGAAGGCAAGCGGGGCAAAGGCCAGGCCGTCCGCCAGGGTTTCGCCGCGGCCACCGGCGACGTGCTCATGATCCTGGACGCCGATCTGACCGTCGCTCCCGAGGACCTGCCCAAGTTCTTCCGCGCCCTGATCGAAGGCAAAGGCGAGTTCATCAACGGCACTCGCCTGGTCTACCCGATGCATGAAAAGGCCATGCGCTTCCTGAACAAGCTGGGCAACAAGTTCTTCAGCATCCTGTTTACCTGGCTGATCGGGCAGCGCTTCAGAGACACGCTCTGCGGCACCAAGGTGCTCACCAAGCGCAACTACGAGAAAATCGCCGCCGCCCGTCACGAGCTGGGCGACTTCGATCCCTTCGGCGATTTCGACTTGATCTTCGGTGCGGCTCGCCAGGACCTCAAGATCATCGAAATCCCCATTCGCTACGGCGAGCGCACCTACGGCACTACCAACATCAACCGCTTCCGCGACGGCTGGCTCCTGCTGCGAATGAGCTGGAAGGCGTTCTGGAAGGTCCGGCTGCGATAATCATGGCTCTTGCTGTGTTTCTGCCCGGCGTGTCAAGGAGTCTACCCATGCGACAATTGCTCATCGCCGTTCTCTCCGCCGTCGTGTTCATTACCCCCGCCCCCGCCGTCGAGCGCTTCGTCGGCCGGCATTTCGCCGGCGAAGGCGACGTCGAGTACCTTCAACTGCTCGACATCTCCCGCCGGTTCTTCGAGCCCGACCCCGAGCTCCAGAACCTCTCCATGCTCTACATGCCATCCTGGAACGGCCTCGTGGAAGGCCCCACCTGGGACGCCTGGTGGATCCAGAACAGTTACGGCACCACCTACGCCGTACTGCCTTTCCTCCAGGAACCCTTTGTCACCTTCCTTCAGAACTCGCATGACCTCTGGTTCGACCAGATGGGCGACGGCAAGCGAAAATGGGTGGTCGAGGTGGCCGGCGCGGTCCGTGAGTGGATCCCGCCGGATGGCTGCCTCTGCGACGCGGCCCGGCCCGGCCGGTTCATCGCCAAGCAGGGCGACGGCCGTGTCGATATCCACGACTGGGGCATGGAGTTCACCGCCGCCGGTCTGCTCATGCAGGCAGAGCTGCTGCTGATCTCCCGCGATGCCGAGGCCATCGCGAAATACCTTCCCAAGCTGGAGCGCTGCGCCAACTTTATCGAGAGCCGCCGTGATCCCAAGAACAACCTTTTCCTGGCCGGCCCGGCAGGCAACCTGCTGGCCCCCAGCTACGCCGGGTGGAAGAAACCCGACGGCACCTATGACAAGGCGTATCTGACCGGGCTGTCCATTACCTACATCGCCGCTCTCGACCGCCTGATCGAACTCGAAAAACTCGCCCAGCGCGGTGACGCGGTCCAGCTCTGGACAGCTCGACAGGACGCCGCCCGCCAGGGCCTGGCCCAACTCACCACCGAGGAAGGCTACTTCATCCGCTCGCTCGACCCCGACGGCACCCGACACGGCGTCTACGGCGCGCCCAGGCATGGTTACTTCGAGGCCTCACCGAACCACGACGCCATCTGCTTCGGCGTGGTGGATGACGACCAGGCCCGGCGAATCTACTCGAAAATCGCCTCCATCTCCGGCCTGCGGCCGTACGCCTTCATCATTCCCAACTACCCATCCTATGACGACATGTACGAGCAACCGGCCGGCCTGTGGGGCTTTGGCACTTGGGTCAACGGCGGCCACTGGTCTACCTGCGAGGGTCGGATGATCATGGCCTACTATCGGCTCGGGAAATATGAAGACGTGCGCGCGTCCATGAAGCAGCTCATGACCTTCGTGCGCAACTGGCGGATGGACAACCCGCTCACGAAGTTCGGCAACGACGTGTATCAGCCGCAGCAGCTTATCAATCTCTGCTATGACACGTTCGCTCCGCCAGCGGCCATGATCCGCGGCCTCTTCGAATACGTCTACCGTGCTGACGGCTTAACCATCATCCCGCACATCCCGCCGACTATTACCCGCCTGGAACAACGTTTCCCCATCCGCTTCGGCGACAAGCGTCTGTTCCTCTCCACCACCGGCTCCGGCCCCATCACGGCCGTCCTGGTAAATGGCCGGCCGTGGGATGCTTTCGACGAGCGCTCGGTCGTCCTCGAACCCGGCCGTACGCCCGACGAAGCCCGCATCGAAATCGCCCTGGGCAACGCCAAGCCCGCCGAGCGTCTGCCTGATGCACCATCCCCGGATGCGCCGCCGGCCGCCGCCCAGGCTGAAACACCCGACCACAGAACATGCATGGCCAGGCTGAGGACATTCCTCCAGCGCCTTTCGGAAACAGCTTCAGACCAGACCTACGAAGCCGCCCACGCCCGCCTGGCGCTGAGCGCGATGGAAGTCATTGCAGAGCGTCAGCAACTCATGGCCGCCGGCAAGCTCACCCCCCTGCCGGACCCGAAGCGAGCGGCAGCCGCCGACCAGTGCTATGTCGATACGGCCAACCAGCTCTACGCCGGGCTGGAGAAACTGTTGCAGTCCTACGCCGGCTCGAAAGACCCGCGAAAGCGGAAGGTCGCGGAGGCCTGGAGATAGGAATCTCTTCCTGCTCTTGCTCCATCGGTCGCCCGCGGAAAGAGCAAGATTAAGATTTGGATCAGCTACAGCGGCGCCGCGCAGATCAGGATCCCGAGAATCGTCCCCGGGAACCCGGCATGCCAGGCGACGGACCAGAAATCGTCCGAAGCGCGGGTAAAGTCACGATCGAATTCGCGATTCGACGTGTACGTGGCCTGCACGTCCAGCACGGCCAAGTGCTCCGGCTGCCGCTCAAGCTCCACCAGATGCCGGTATTGCTCGACCGTCAACGGCTTCGGGCGAGCCGGCGGATTCGACAGCACCCATGCCGGACAAGCCAAGACCACAATCAGGGCAGAGGCAAGAATGGTTCGCTGGCTCATGGCTCCACCTCAGACGGAATTCCGCCACCAGTTATCGCTCGTCCGCCGAATCGTCCCTCGTCTGCACTGCGGGGGCCTTCTGGGCCCTGACCGGAAGCTCCGATTCCAGCCCGGCAGGCGGTTTGGTCACCACCAGCATGGCGTGCTGGCACCGGGCCCACATGGTCTCGAACGATGCCTCGCTGCACGTGTACAGCGGGTTGTCGGCCGAGGGATCAAGGTAATGGATAGTATCGGCTGTTTCAACGCCAAGATTCTCTCGCATTCCAATAACTACCACCGCGTGGTTGAAATCGGGGCTGGTACCCACCCGGTTAATGACGCAGACCACCGGGTAACCCTTCTGCCGCACCCAATACCCCATGCCCACCGGCGGGACGTCATTGGTCCGCCCTGCCATGGAGAATAAATGCAAGCCCTTTCCCGCCAGGTATTCCTTGAGATCTGCGACCTTGGTCTCGTCCCCGCCATAGCTGCGGATCTCGGCCACCACGTCCTTGAGCTTGAACCGCGGCGAGTCTTCCAGGTAATTCGCGGCCATGATCACGCTGGCCGCCAGGCAGGTCGAATAGCTGGTGGACCGCTCGAAGGTCACCGGCAGCGCCCCGGGGGGATAGCTGACCAACCGCCGCGGAGCCTCGCAGCCAGCCGTCATCGCCATCACCCCCAACGCGAAGAAAAAACCCAGGGGAACGCAGGGACCGAAGGCCCCAGGGAAAGCCGCCCGGCAACCTGCCCTGGGACACCCTCGCCCCTCGTCCCTCGCCCCTCGCCCCTCATCCCTCATCCCTCGCTCCTGGTATTCTTCATCTCTCATATTCTCACACTCTCATATTCCCAGACTTTTCCACGTTCCCGGCTGTCGGCAGAGCGGATTTCCGCTTTCGGCAACAACCAGCGATCGGCATACTTGGCAAGGGGGGAGGCGCCCTGTTCAGCAGGCGGCGAATTCCTGGCCGTCTCGTGCGTTTCCTTCATTACGGGGATTATCGCCGGTTTGGCCTTTCACGCCAAGGCGTGGTGCGGGGGGATGGGGAGCGGGAGAGTATGAGAGTATGAGAGTGTGAGAGATGGAGAGTGGCAGGGGCGAGGGGGGTGTGTCGATGGTACGGTGATGCTGGGATGGGGAGAGGTGGGGAGACGCGACAAGGGGACAAGGAGACAAGGGGACAAGGAGATTTGGGGGGCAAAGTGCCAGCCATGGTGGCGCCATGCTTCTGTGGAATAAGCTTGTCGGAGCTCTTTTTTCAGCAAGCCCTGTGATTGGCCTGTTCGCAACACAAGTTGGGTTGCGTGCCGCTGCTCCCAACAACTGACAAAAGGACAACTGACCCAACAACTGACCACTGACAACTGACCACTGACCACCAGCCTAAGCACCGTGGGTTGTCGGCGCACTCTGCGCTGGGTCTCTGGCCTCAATCCTCCCCACCAACCGCAACAGGCCATCGAGGATGGTAATCGGGTGCGGCGGACAGCCGGGGATATACAAATCCACCGGTACCACCGATCCGGCCCCGTCATGAACTTCGGGGTTCCCGTGGAATACGCCGCCGGAGATCGCGCAGGCCCCCACCGCGATGACGATCTTGGGGTCGGGCACGGCTGCGTAGGTTTTCTCCAACGCCAGCCGCATGTTCTCGGTTACCGGCCCGGTGATCAGCAGGCCGTCCGCGTGGCGCGGCGAAGCCACAAACTGAATCCCGAACCGGCCCAGGTCGAACACCACCGTGTTCAACACATTGACGTCGGCCTCGCAGGCGTTGCACCCGCCGGCACTGACCTGGCGCAGCTTGAGCGACCGCCCGAAGAGCCGCCGCATCTTCTCATCCAGGGCCTCGGCCAGCTTCAGCGTTTCGCCCGTCAGGAACAGGTCCTGTCGGCCGCGGACGGCCAGTCGATACTCCTGCGTGAACCGAACGCCGCCCTCCGGGCACACAGAAACGCAACTGCCGCAGAACAGGCATTTCCCGAGGTCCATTCGGAGATTCTGCGAGCCGGCCGTAATGGCATCCGTCGGGCAGGCTTCCTCGCACGCGCGGCAGGAGTCCGGGCACCTGGTGCGATCCAGCACCGGCAACCCGCGCAACCGGTCGGGCAACACGGGTTCGCCCTTGGGAAAGGGAACCGTTCGGTGACCTTGCCTCCAGCGGGCCAGAATCGTGTTCAACATCTCATCACCTCAAAGCGGCTCCGCAGCGCGGGTGGCCCAGGTTCTCTGAACCTGGGCTCTCGATTTTGAAAACCCGTACGCCGCCGCGCGAAAAATCGAGAACCCACGTCCAAAGGACGTGAGCCACCCACCCTGTCGCTGTCGAATTCCTCCTGATCTCACAGGTCGTGTCCGCAGTACGACAGGTTGAAGCTCTTGTTGCACAACGGGAAATCCGAGATCGGCTGACCGCGCAACACCATGGCCAGCCCCATCCAGTTGTGGAAAGAGGGATCCACTACCTTATAGTGCCGTAACCTGGCATCCGGACCGGTGATGGCCACGTGGCAGATCTCCCCCCGCCAGCCCTCCACCAGCGACACGACCAGGCTGTCGGGTTTCAACTCGTGCGCGTCATTCCGAATCGGTCCGCCGGGCAGGGCGTTAAGCTGGTCCTGGATGAACTTGACCGATTGCTGGATCTCCAGCCAGCGGACGTACGCCCGGGCGAACACGTCGCCGGTATGCCAGGAGGAGACAGAAAGCTGGCCGAAGCAGTAGATGCCGGCCGGAAAGTCCTGCCGCACGTCGCGGGCCGCCCCGCAGGCACGGGCTGCCGGCCCGACCAGGCCGAGCTGGTTGCACGTTTCCAGCGGAACCCGCCCGGTCTCCTCGAAGCGGGCCATCACCGAGGCGGAATCCCACAGCAGGTTCACCGCGTTCTCGACGTCCTTGATCGTGGCGGCCAGGCGCTTCTGCAGTTCGCTGATTCTTGTGGCATCCACGTCGAAGGCCACGCCTGCCGGCCGGACCAGCCCCCGCCCGAACCGGCTTCCACAGATCAGGGCGGTCATATTGAGGAAATCGCCACGGAGGCGCCCACAATAGGATGCCGTGGGCAGGTATCCGACGTCGCCAGCCAGTGCGCCCAGGTCGCCGGTGTGGTTGGCCAGCCGCTCCAGCTCCAGGGCGATCCCCCGCAGGGCCTCGGCCCGGGCGGGAACGCGGCTGCCCGACAGGGCCTCGATCGCTTGGCAATAGGCGGTCGTGTGGCCGATGGTAGTGTCGCCGGCTACCTGCTCCATCAGGTGAACTGTCCGCTTGTCCGGCCCGCCCGGAAGCATCCGCTCGATGCCGCGATGCTGGTAGCCAAGCGAGATCTCAAGGTGGAACACCGTCTCGCCGTGGCACTGAAAGCGGAAATGCCCCGGCTCGATGATGCCGGCGTGCACGGGGCCAACGGCTACCTCGTGGATCTCCTCCCCTTCGACCTGGTAATAGTCGGTAAGGCCGATTCCACGGCCGTGCGAACCATTCCTGCGACCGCCGTTGGCGCAGGAATCCCCCGCCCTGTTGCCGGTGTGCGTCGCTGGTCCCGCACTAACCCCCGCGGGAATCCCTTCTCCGCCACCCGAACCAGGAAATCGCACCGGCTTAAGCCACGGATGGCCGAGGGGATACAGGCCGTACTGTTCGTACATCTCGCGTTCAAACAGGTGAACCTGGGGGCAAGCCGGCGTCATGGACATAAAACTGCCGGCGGTCATCCGGGTGCGGGCAATCCAAAGCTGGTTCTCCACGTCATCGGCCACCACCGCGTAGGCCTCGTATCCTTCGCCGGCAGGACACGCAAACAGGGCCGCGACCCGGCCGCCCTGCTCCACGGCGTCGAGGATGGACGAGCGGAACAGGGTCCAATCCAGCGCGGGAAGATCGCCCAGCCGGATCGGCTTGGCGTTGCCGCTGGGGGTCAGTGTGCCGGGAGCGATCATGGTCGGGCCTCCAGGAAGCGAACGGCGTCCAGCAGCAGGGTCCGCAGGAAAACAGGGAGATGCACGCCCAACATCAGCACCATCGCCATCATCACCAGCGTCGGCCCGCCGGTCAGCCAACCGTCGCGGTAAGAAGTGGCCAGGGCCTCTTCCGACGGCCGGCCTTGCGTTGCCGCCAGCACAGTCGCGCCCATGCCCACAAACACCGCGAACAGCAGCGCGAGAAAGAGCCCACCGGCCAGGAACTGCCCGCCGCCCAGGGCTGCCCGGGCGATAGTGAACTCGCTCAGGAACGGCCCGAACGGCGGTGAGCCGGTGATGGCCAGAAATCCGGCCAGGAACAGCGCTCCCGACAGCGGCAGCCGGCGAAGCGCCCCGCTCACCTCGTCGAGGGACTTGCCGCCGTAGGCCCGGTGGATGTTGCCCGCCGACAGGAACAGCACGCCCTTGGCCAACCCGTTGTTGACCATGTGCAGCAGCGCTCCATACAGGGCCGGCCCGCCGATGCCCACCCCCAGCACCAGAATGCCCATGTGCTCGACGCTCGAATAGGCCAGCATCCGCTTGAGATCGCGCTGACGAATCAGGAATGCCGCCGCCACCGCCATGGACACCAACCCCATGAAAACCATCATTTGCCGGGCCACATCCGCCTCGCCGGCCGCATGACAGACGTGATAGATCCGCAGGACCATCAGCAGTGCGCAGCTCGTCATCCCGCCCGAGAACAGCGCGCCGGCCACACCCGGCGACTCGCCGTAGGCGTCCGGCTTCCATGAGTGCATCGGGGCCAGACCCATTTTGGTTCCATATCCCACCAACAGGAGGACAAAGGCGGCCCGCAGCCACGGGGTCGAAAGCTTCGGCGCGTTTCGCAGCAGGTCTTCCATCAGCAGCGACGAAGGCAGACCCTCATGCAGCGAGGAGTAAGCCAGGAAAAACGAGCCCAGCAGAGCCAAAGCGATGCCCACCGAACAGATCAGCAGGTACTTCCACGTGGCCTCCAGCGAGCGGGCCGTCCGGTTGAAGTAGATCAGTGGGGCGCTGGCCAGGGTCGTTGCCTCCATGGCCACCCACATCAGCCCCCAGTGATGCGCCCACGTCACCAGGCTCATCATGGCCAGGAATACCAGCAGGCACGCGCAGAACACCCGGTTGGAACGGTCCTCGCGGTGACGCAGGTAACCGACCGCGTACAACGAGCACAGAAAAAACAGCACGCTGATCAGGGCCAGCACCAGCCCCCCCAGCGGATCGAGCACCAGCCAGCCGGTCGGGCTCCCGAGCGGCAGGCGGCCCAGGGCGGCGCCGACCAGCGACAGATGCCCCACCCCTGCCACCGGCAGCAGCCACGGCCGGGCGCGGTTGGAGGGCACCAGCAGGGCCACACCGGCCAGGATCAGCGGTAATAACAGGATCGCCAGGGCCACGCACTACTCCTTGAGGGACGACAACCGCTCCGTGCTCACCGAGGAGAACTCGCGGTTGATGTGGTTGATGATGATCCCCATTACGAACACGCCGACCAGCAGATCCAGCAGAACCCCGATCTCCACGAAGAACGGCAGGGCCTCGATCAGCATCAGCCCGAAAATGAACACGCCGTTCTCGAAAATCAGGTAGCCCAGCACCTGGGTGATGGCCTTGATCCGCGTGGTAAGAATCAGAAGCCCGGTCAGCACCGTCGAGAGCGAAGCCGGCACCAGCAGACCGGCCGCATGCCCCTCGACCAGGGGCAAATGACGGGCAAAGGCCAGGGCCAACGCCGTCCCGATCGCCCCCAGCAGGAGCGATTTGGTCAGGCTGATCAGCGGCTCCACCTCCCGCTGGATGCTCAAATCCCGCATCGCCCGCGAGAGCATGTTCGGAATAACCCAGCCCTTCAGACCGGCCGTGCCCACGGCCATCAACAGCGTCTGAAGGTGGCACGGATCGTGGATCATCAGCGGCATGGCGCCCAGGAGGATCCCCTGGAGGGCCACCACCTGGATCACCGCCCGGATGCGACTGGTGCCCAGGGTGAAGAGATTGAGCAGCAGGATGACGACCAGCAGTGAGTCAACCAACCCGTTCATCAGGACCCCCGCAACGCCAGGAGAAGCCCAAACCCGGAGAGCAGCCCCCCCGCAATCAGCAGATTGGGCACGTGCGCCAGCCGCAGACGAGCCATAACCGACTCCACCACCCCCACGATGACCGCCACGACAACTATGCCGGCCACAAACAACATGGGGTCCAGCAGCATGGAACCAGTGGGCAGCGGCACCGCCACGCGCAGGACCAACGCCCCCAGGATGAACAGCTTGACCGCCGCCCCGTACGTCACCAGCCCCAGCGCGGGCCCGTTGTGATCGAGCACCATCACCTCGTGGATCATGGTCAATTCGAGGTGCGTATTCGGGTCGTCGAAGGGAATCCGGCAATTCTCCGCCAGCAAAACGATGAACAGGCTGGCGAGGACCAGCACCAGGGCGGCATTGGCCGACGTCCACGTGCTGAACAATCCGCCGGCCAGCATATCCGAAAAGCTCAACTGTCCTGCCAGTCGAGCCAGCACCAGCAGGGAAAAGAACAGGACCACCTCGGCCAGCGCCGCAAAGGTCACTTCCCGCGCCGCGCCCATGCCCTCGAACGAGGAACCGGTATCCAAGGCCGACACCGCGGTCAGAAATCGACCCAGCCCCAACAGATACGCGAACAGGATGAAGTCGCCCGCAAAATGGAACGGCGCCTGCGGCCCGCTTAAGGGCAGCAACATGCCCGCCAACACCGCCGTCACCACCCCCGCGACCGGTCCGGCCGCAAACACCCATGTGGCTGTCCGGCTGGTTACCATGCTCTTCCGGAACAGCCGCAGCAGGTCATAGTACGGCTGCAACACCGGCGGCCCCACCCGCCCGGCGAACAGTGCCTTCGTCTTGTTGATAATCCCCAGCAGCAGCGGCGGCATGGCGATCAGCAGCAGCATGTGTACCAGATTCTGAATCATGCAAACCTGTCCACCCGTTCAGCCCCATCACACGCGACGGGCTCATCCCCGGCGCAATCCCTTCCCGGCCCTCCGACGTTTCCCCATTCACCCGCGAACGCCAGCCCCCGCTCTCAAACCCCACTCTCTCCAACCCCAATCAAGCGGAACTCCTTCCCTGCAAACCCCACGCGCCTCCCGCACCAGCGAGACGCCAGTGCCACACTGAACCTTCACCCCTGAACCCTAAACGCTGAACCCCAAACTACTGAACCCTGAACCCCGAACCCTGACCACTGAACCTTTCTCACTTTCCCCCCTTCGCGCCTTCACTTTCTCACGTTCCCACCTTCCCACCTTCACTCGCCCACCACCACACCCCAGTACTCCCCCACCGGCAGCAGCCACGCCAACAGGAACAACAGAATGACCAGGATATAGAGGATGTAGAGCTGTACCCGCCCCGCCTGCAGCCACCGGAGCCGCAGCGCCGCCCGCTCCACCAGCCGCAGCGCCGGCACCGCTACCCCCTCCAGCACGGTATCATCCACGTGACTTTCAAAGCGGGCCGGCTCCGGGAACAGGCCGCGCACGTGCGGCCCGTGTACCTTCGGCCGCAACGCCCACGAAAACAACGCCACCAGCATCTGGGCGAATGAGGACGACGTATACTGCATCCGCGCCGTCGGCGCCGCGTAGCCGCAATCCCACGTCCCCACCGTCTGGAACACGCCTCGTTTCATTTGTCGCCACAAAAGGACGATTCCCCCCACACCCAGCAGCGACAGGAGAATCGCCAGAAAACTCACCCAGCCCAGCGGAGCCAGTGAAAACACGCCCGGCGGAACCATCGTCGCCAACCCCTCGCCCGCGTCCGAGGTCTTGACTCCGCCCGGCACCCACGCCGCCACGGCCCGGTCGAGAACCGGCGTCACCCGCATCGGCAGCAGTCCGATGAATGCGCAGATTCCGCTCAGAACTACCAGCGGAACGAGCATGGCCGGCGGCGACTCGTAGGCCCCTTCGGCCACGTGCGTGCGTGGCTCGCCCAGGAACACAGCCCCGAAGACCTTGACGAAACACGCCACCGCCAGGGCCCCGATCAGAGCCAGCGCCGGAATACCAAACGCCGCTCCCACCCACGTCGTGCCGCCTTCCACCCCCACCGTCCGGGCCAGCCCCAGGTAGAGGAGGAACTCGCTCACAAAGCCGTTCAGCGGCGGCAGGCCGCAGATGGCCACCGCCCCGATCAGGAACCCGACCGAGGTGTACGGCATGCGCCTGGCCAGCCCGCCCATGCGGTCGATCTCGCGCGTGTACACAGCGTGCAACACCGATCCGGCACTGAAAAACAACAGCGACTTGAACAGGGCGTGATTCCACACATGCAGCAGGGACCCGGCCAGCCCCAGCGCCACCCAGTCTGCCCGCCCCTGCGACCGCCCGATCAGGGCTAGCCCCAGGCCCATTACGATGATCCCGATGTTCTCAATGCTGTGATATGCCAGTAACCGCTTCAGGTCGTGCTGCCCAATCGCGAACGCCACACCCAGAATGCCGCTCACCACCCCCAGCGCCAGCAGGGCCGCGCCCCAGCTCACCGGCGGATCCGGCAACAACCCGGTCACCCGCACCAGTCCGTAAATGCCCAGCTTGATCAGCACGCCGGACATTACGGCCGAAACATGGCTGGGGGCCATCGCGTGGGCGCCGGGCAGCCACACGTGCAGCGGCATGATGCCCGCCTTCAGCCCGAACCCGGCCAGCGCCAGCAGAAAGATGGCCGCCGCTTCCCCGGCACTGAGTATTTCCGTGCCAACGGGCTCAAGCACAAATGAGCCCGTGGCACGGTGCAGGAGAGAAAACAATGCGATCAAACACAGCACGGCCAGGTGCGAAGCCACCAGGTAAATCCAGCCGACCTTGCGCACCTCCGGCTGATCGTCTTCGGTGGTCACCAGGAAGAACCCGGCCAGGGCCATGACCTCCCAGGCCATCAGGAAGAGAATCATGTCCCGGCTGATCACCACCAGGGCCAGCGATGCCGCCAGCACACCATAGAAAAACCGCAGCCGTGCAGCGCTCTCCGGATGCTCCGCCGAATTCCAGTACTTCGCCCCGTAAATCGCTCCCAGCCCGGGCACCAGAAAAACCGGCAGGAGGAACAGGGCCGCCAGGCCGTCGATTCGAATCGAAAAGCTGCCCCAGGGGATCGACCAGCTCGCCGTGAAGGTCGAATCACCCCCGCCCGCCAGATTGACCGCCGCGCCTACCAGGCCGACGACCGCGCCCAATACCATGAGCACTACCGAGAGGCCTTCCGCCGGATTGCATTCATTCGCCAGCTTGCCGCCTTTCAACAGGCGGGCCGCCAGTTCTCCGCCTCTCAGCAAACCAGGCCTGGGGGGCGTCCTGCCGACAGCGGCCACGGCTCCAACGACCAGCCCGGGCAGACCACTGCCGGCCAGCAGACCGATCCCGCTGAGCACCAGAACAATATCCATGGCGGACAACTCGCCCCTCCCTTCAGGCACTTTGTGCCGTAGTCGCCAATGTCGCTTCCGCGCGGCGAATTTCCGCCATGATCTCTTCGCGGGATCCCTCGCGCTTCAGGACCGACTTGACCGCCGGATCCCGAAGAATGAACGCCAGCCGGGACAGCATGTGCAGGTGCGAGCGCACCGTCGGGCTGATCAGGGTGAACAATATGTCCACCGGCTGGCCGTCCAGGGCCGCGAAATCAATGGGGGTTTCCAGGAAGCAGAGTGTCACCGTGGGTTGAGACACGTGCAGAACTACCGGATTGCGCACGTGCGGGATGGCTATGCCGTCGCCAATGGCGGTCGAACCCAGCGATTCACGGGCCAGCAGCACCTCGTACAGATAGTCCCGGTCCACCTCCTCCGGCAGGCGCAGAATATCCACCACTGCCCGCAGGACGGAGGGTTTGTCCTTCCCGTCCAGGCGGTAAAAGATCCCACCGGCCCGCAGCGCCTCAGACAGGGTCGGTGGCGGGCTGGCAGCCCCTTCCGGCTCCGCGAAGATCTCCGCGGAGACATTCACTTTGTGGGCCACGGCCCATTGAAGCAGCTCCGCCCGATTGAATCGATATTGATCCTTAACTCGGTAGGCAGGAAGAATGCCGTCTCCAAGCCATCGGTAAACTGTCTTCTCACAGACATTTAAGAGCTTAGCGACATCTCTGACGGTCAGTTGCATGCTTGCCCTTAATCTCCCAATTTATCCAACGGCTTGGACATTAATGGACAATATGACAGGAGAAGGAAAAATTGTCAAGACGAAAGAACGTTAGCGAATATCAGGGAAGCCTTTGCCAACGGTTCTCGCCATTGGACGTCAAGTGGGTGCTGCCATGCGTCGTCAGGTTCAAGAGGTGTTGGCTTGAGAGCTTGGCGAGACGTTTGACTCGGTCAGCCTTGAGAATGGCGTGAAGGGGATCCGTGTTGATCCCCGCTAGGGCATCGTGCCGATCCTCGCGTCCCGATACGCAAGGTTTCGGGATAAGACACCGGCCCGCCATCCCCCCACATTGGCCTTACAAAGCCGGCGCAGGCCGAGACTTCCGGTTCATCCCTGAACCCCAACCCCTGCCTACTGAACCCTGAACCCCGAACCCTGAACCCTCTACTGCCTTGGATGAAACTTCTGATGCACCGCCTTCAGCCGCGAGCTGTCCACGTGGGTGTAGATCTGCGTGGTGGAGATGTCTGAATGCCCCAGCATCTCCTGGACCACGCGCAAATCCGCCCCGCCAGCCAGCAGGTGCGTCGCAAAGCAGTGCCGGAGCGTGTGTGGCGAGAGCTTGCCCGCGACCCCCATCCGCCGGGCGTACTTGACGACCAGCCGCCAGGTGTTGGTCCGATCGATGGGCCGGCCGGTGCGGGAGAGAAACAAACGATCCGTGGACCGCCCGTCCGCCAGTTGCGGTCGCAGATCCTGAAGGTAATCGCGCAGCGCCTCCACCGCCCGCTGGCCGATGGGCACAATCCGCTCTTTCCGGCCTTTGCCCATGCAGCGCAGATAGCCGATGTCCAGCCGTACATCCTCCAGCCGCAGGCCGACCAGTTCACTGACCCGCACGCCGGTGGCATAAAACAGTTCAAGGATGGCCCGGTCCCGTGCGGCCAGGGGATCGTCCTCGTCCGGCTGGCACAGCAGCGCGTCCACCTGCTTGGGACTGAGCACATGCGGCAGACTCTGCCACTTCTTGGGCATCTCTATCAGGTCGGCCACGTCCCGTTCGATGAAGCCCTTGTGGTAGCAGAACCGGCAGAACACTTTCACCGCGATCAGCCGGCGCGAAATCGAGTTCAGCGCCAGCCCATCGCGTTCCTTGAGGCTGATCAGGAACCCCTGAATGTCCACCGGCGTAATACGGCGAAAGACGATTCCCTCGCGCTCGCAATATCCGGCCAGGGAGAGCAGGTCCGCCCGGTAGGCGCTGATGGTGTTCTCCGCCAGCCCCGCTTCGGCCCGCAGGCTGAGCAGGAACTTGTCGATCAACGCCAACAGCGAGTCATGGGTGTCAACTCCGCCGCTGGTCCGGGCGGCGGGACGGAGACTATCCTCATCAGGCCGACTGGGCGACAGGGTGGTCGCACTGGGCTTGAAGGTCGTCCTCTCGGATTTGCTGATAGGTGGTGCAGGACTCATGATTCCCCGCGCACAACCGGAACGCTTCGCACAAATTGGTCAGCGTCAGCAGACTCGCACAACGCGCATCCCGGCGCTCCAGGTATGGGCACAGTGGGCGCGGTGGGCTCATGGCGTCCTCCTCCTCGCTCGAGACTGCTCCAAACGCGGCTCCGCCGCTTACTCTCGCAATTATCGGGCGAATACGCCATCGGCCTTGAGCCCTTCCCGGCCCGTGCGGGCAAAGGGCTTACAGCTTCTGGGGCCCGGGGCCGCCGCGCCCGTTCCGGAGGCAGGCTCAACGCCCTTCCACTCAGGGGGCCGCTTGACTTGGAACCCCCGCCTTCATAGTGTGTCCCTCCAAACTTGCGGGCGTTATTGAGCCCGCGCGATCAACCCGAGAGGTATGCAACCGTGCAAAAGGCGATCGACAAGGCCAACGTACTCGTTGAAGCGCTCCCCTACATCCAGGACTACTATGAAAAAATCGTGGTGGTCAAGCTCGGCGGTTCAGTGATGGACGATCCCGCCGCCGAACGCGAGATCCTGCGCGATATCGTGTTCATGAACTACGTGGGCATGCAGCCCATCATCGTTCACGGTGGCGGCAAGGAGATCAACAAGGCCATGGATGAGGCCGGCCTCGAGCCCCAGTTCGTCCAGGGCCTCCGCTACACCGACGACCGCACGCTGGCCATCGCCGAGCGCGTGCTCTGCGGACGCATCAACCGCCGGATCGTCGAGACGCTGGAGTCCTTTGGCGTCCAGGCGCTCGGGCTCAACAGCCTCACGAGCTGCGTGCTCTTTGCCGATCGGCTCTTTCTCAAGGGCGACGAGAATCGCCGGATCGACGTCGGTCTCGTCGGCCAGATCGAGGAAGTCAACGCCAAGATTCTCAAGTTGCTGTGCGCCGCTGACACCATCCCGGTTATCGCCCCGATCGCACGCGACCGGATCGGCGGCAAGCTCAACGTCAACGCCGACACCGCTGCCGGCGAAGTGGCCGCCGCCGTCGGCGCTGAGAAGCTGGTCATGGTCTCCGACACTCACGGCGTGCGCGAGAACAAGGACGACCCGAGCTCGTTCCGCCCCACCCTCGACCGCCGGGAAATTGCCGAATTCATGTCCCGCGGCGTCATCGACCGGGGCATGAAACCCAAGGTCGAGGCCTGCCTGCGGGCCCTCGACGCCGGCTGCCGCAAGACCCACATCGTCGATGGGCGAATCCCCCATTCGCTGCTGCTGGAGATCTTCACCGACAAGGGCGTGGGCACGCAGATCCTGCCGTAAGCTGGCCCGTAATCTGCCTGCAAAGGATGACGGCCCATTGCAGCGGCAGGGCCGCTCCGTGTCCATGCGCGTCTATCAGCGGTCTGTCCCGTCCCGCGTTTTCGCCACGGCGACTCACCCCTTCCGGGGGTCCCCGGCGGCAACGCCCGCCTCTGTCTGCTTATCGCGGTATTGCTTGAGGGCCTCGGCAATCTGTGGATGCCGTGGTGCGAGCATAGCCGCGGCGAACAGGGCTGCGTTTATCGCACCCGCCTTGCCGATCGCGAAGGTCGCCACCGGAATGCCGGCCGGCATCTGCACCATCGAGAGCAACGAATCCAGCCCGCCCAGCGACTTCGACTCCATCGGCACGCCCAGCACCGGCAGCAGCGTCTGCGCCGCCGCCACCCCCGCCAGGTGCGCCGCCCCCCCGGCCGCCGCAATGATGACCTCCAACCCTCGCCCCTGGGCCGTGGAAACCCACTCGGTGAGCAGTGCCGGCGTCCGATGCGCGGAGATCACCCGCACCTCATGCTCAATGCCCAGTGAATCCAGCGTCGCGCTGGCATTGGACATGACTTCCCAATCCGACTTCGAGCCCATAATGACGCCAACCAGTGGCATAGTACCGCCTCTCATTCGCATGGAACCGGGCATTCGCCCCAGCCTCTTCCCCCGGCCGTCCGGCCTCGCTACAGTATGGGGCTTATTTTGTATGACCCGGGAGTTTCCCTCTAACGATGTTCGATCGCGAGTTAATCCGTAACTTCAGTATCATCGCCCACATAGACCATGGCAAGAGCACCCTGGCCGACCGCATCCTGCTGGCCACCAAGGCTGTTCAGGCTCGCCAGATGCGCGAGCAGTTCCTCGACGATATGGACCTCGAGCGCGAAATGGGCATCACCATCAAGGCCAACCGCGCCACGGTCTTCTACGAGCTTAACAATATTAAGTACATGCTGAACCTGATTGACACCCCCGGCCACGTGGATTTTCACTACGAGGTGTCGCGGGCCCTGGCCGCCTGCGAGGGGGTGCTCCTGCTGGTGGATGCCACCCAGGGCGTCCAGGCCCAGACTGTCGCCAACGCCTATAAGGCCATTGAGGCCGGGTTGGAAATCATCCCGGTAATCAACAAGATCGACCTGCCCACCTCGCGCCCGGAAGACGTGGCTCTGGAGGTGGAGCACGTTCTCGGCTTGCCCGCCGACCAGGCCATCTTTACCTCAGCCAAGACCGGTGCGGGCATCGATGAGCTGTTCAAAGCGGTGATCGAGCGCATCCCCGCCCCCACGGGCGAGCTGGACGCTCCCCTGCGGGCCCTGGTTTACGACGCCAAGAGCGACGTCCACCGCGGGGTGGTCTGCCACGTGCGGATCAAGGACGGCGCCATTCGGCGGGGCGACAAGATCCTGCTGATGGCCGCCGAACGGACCTACACCGTCACCGAGGTGGGCAAGTTCATGCCCAAGCCTCAGGCCGTGGATGAACTGGCGGCCGGGGAAGTGGGTTATGTCGTGGCCGGCATCAAGACGCTCAACGACGTCAACATCGGCGATACCATCACCCTCGATGCCCGCCGGACCGCCACCCCCCTGCCCGGCTACCAGCCGCCCCAGCGCATGGTCTTCTGCGATTTCTACCCCGGCCCCATGACCGAGGCCCCCGAACTGCGCGACGCGCTGGAGAACCTCTGGCTGAACGACTGCTCGTTCTCCTTCGAGGCCGTACATTCCAACGCCCTGGGTTTCGGCTTCCGTTGCGGTTTCCTGGGCCTGCTGCACATGAAGATCATCCAGGAGCGCATCGAGCGGGAGGCCAACATCGATGTGGTCCAAACGGCGCCCACCGTCACCTACGAGGTGCTCAAAACTGACGGCAAGGTCATCCACATCGACTCGCCGGCCGCCCTGCCCGATCGCGGCGTCATCCAGGAAATTCGCGAGCCGGTGATCATCGCCAACCTGATTATTCCCGCCGACAGCATCGGCGCGATCATGCAGATGGCCGAAGACCGCCGGGGCGAGCACCGCCGAACCGAATATCTCTCCCCCGAGCGGGTCATGCTCACCTACAAGTTTCCGCTCTCGGAGACCATCTTCGACTTCTACGACCGGCTCAAGGCGGCGACGCGCGGCTACGGCACCATGGACTACGAACTGGCCGGCTACGAGGCCGGAGACCTCGTGAAACTCGACATTCTCGTGAACGGCACGCCGGTGGACGCCCTCTCGATCATCGTGCACCGGGAAAAGGCTGAACGTCGCGGGCGGACGTTGATCCGCCGGCTGCAGAAGGAAATCTCGCGCCACCTGTTCGAGATCCCACTGCAGGCGGCCATCGGCGGCAAAGTCATCGCCCGCGAGACCATCAAGGCCCTCAGGAAGAACGTCACGGCCAAGTGCTACGGCGGCGACGTCACCCGCAAGCGCAAGCTCCTCGAAAAGCAGAAAGAGGGCAAGAAGCGCATGAAGATGGTCGGCCAGGTCAATATCCCGCAGGAGGCCTTCATGGCCGTCCTGGACCCCGGCGACGAGGACTGAAGACCGAAGCGCAAGCAAGGAACAAGCCCGACCGCGCTTTGACGTGGTTTTCCCCCGAAGCCCCCGCCTTTCCCTTCCAGTCCGGCGTCTTCTCGGACGATTGCCCGGGATGGGGCATTTGGCTCATCAATCCGGTATAACGCCATCTATCGCAATTGCCGTTTCCGTCAGCCTCGGCGGGGACAACTGACGGGAAGGATAGATCCATGTTTCGACTGCAATCAACCGGACTGACGCTGGCCTACCTGATGGCCGTGCTCTCGTCGCCCTGGGCACAACCTGCCCGCGCGGAGGTGCTCACCACCGAGCTCGCCAGCAAGCTGCTCATCCTGCATCCCAGCCACGGCAGCTATTGGGACAACTTCACGCGTTCCTGGCTCCGCTCGATGCGACCGCTCTGTGGACCCAATCCAGCGACCAATTGTCCCCCCGATTGGGAGGGAAGCACGTACAAGCCCAGCGATTACTACTACTGGACCAGAGGTTTCCAGTGGGGCTCGTTCTGCGAAGATGACATGACCCCTGAGATCGCCCGATTCGTGGAGAAGTACGTGGCATCCTCCGGGGCCGAGGTATGGGTTTCACGAAACCTCGACAAGAACGCCGGCGATTTCGACTACGACGGCTACGGCTATCCGAACTGCTCGTTCCCGCTGCCTAAGTGGCAGACCGCCGCCAAGTACTACCTTCAGGACCGCGGCGATATACCCATCAGCGTCTGGAATCCTCCCCTGTCCGAAGGGCGAGACGAGGAGGAGACGGACCTCTACGCTAAAGCCTACTACGCCAATTACCGGATGCTCCAGAAGTTCCCAGGCCAGGACCAGAGCAGCCCGTTGGTTTGGGGCCACTGCGTCTCCATCTCGATCCACAGCAATGCGGGCACCTTTGACACCGCACGCGGAATGGAGACTTACTGGGATACGCGCTACTCATACCTCCAGGAGGACGCAACCCGCCTCGCCGGCAACATTAACAGCGGTGTGGTCAGCTCCATCCGCAACCTTTATGACGGCTTCTGGGCAGACGCCATGTATCCGGTCGGCGCCATGCCACCGGAGTGGCCGCCGGACGCCCCCTATGCTTACGACGGCTACGCGCACGCGGGGGACTCCAAGACCTGCTGGCAGGACCGCGGCCTCAAAACCAAAATGTGGACCCCTGAGATCCTTGATGCCAAAATGCCCGCCGTGCTCTGCGAGGTCGCCTTCCATGACAATTGGAAGTTCTACCCGGATCATGTCTTCATGATGGACCAGATCTGGCGGGCTACGGTCGCGTGGGGCTTCTATGAGGGCATCTGCCATCAGTTCAACGCAACGCCCAAGCCGCACTTGGCGGCGGACGTGGTGTCGGTGAACTTTCCCGTTGCCGCCGCCCCCGATCAAACCATCAAGGGCTCGATTACCATGCGGAACCTGGGCATGGCCTGGTGCTGGGGTCACAAGTTCACCGCCGCAACGAAACAGTACGCGCCTTACACCGTCTGGCGCCTCCAGGCCACCCCTGCCGATCAATTTGTGCCAGGCGCCAAAATCACCTTGCCTCCTGACGTGATCATCTACCCCGGCGAGAACGTGACGTTCGACGTGACTCTGACCGCGCCGGCAACCCCGGGCGTCTGTACAACGGAATGGCGAATGGTCAAAGACGACGCGATGGGCGGCGAATTCGGAGCCATCGCCTCTGCGCAGATCCGCAACTGTTCCAACTCCGTCGCACTCGGGGATTTCGACACTGACTGCGACGTGGACGCCGACGATCTCGCGCTCTTCGTGGACTGTGCGGCCGGACCGATGCTGTCCATCCCGGAAGGTTGTGCGACCTTCGATCTGGACGGCGACAACGACGTTGATCAGGACGACTTCGGCATATTCCAGCGATGTTTCAGCGGCGAGGGGGACTTGCCCAATGCGGCCTGCCGCGAGTAAGCGGCGGTGACCGATCCGCTGATATCACGGGCTTGCTCTCCATTACCGGCTGAGCCCCGCAAAGTCATCAGTCTGCGCCAACGCTCTGGTTGATTCTCAAGAACTCCCGTCGCTAGGATTCGCAAAGGGGCTGGCAACAGCCACGGGGTTTGCTTCTTACCACAACCAGAGGAGAATCGGCTCATGTTCTTTCACGACAAACGTCTGCAGTACCATGCCCGGCCCGAGCGTCCCGACCCGGCCTACGCGAAAAAGCTCCAGGAGGTGCTGGGCGGCCAATGGGGCGAAATGACCGTGGCCATGATGTACCTCTTCCAAGGCTGGAATTGCCGCGGTCCGGCCAAGTACCGGGACATGCTGCTCGACATCGGCACGGAGGAGCTGGCCCACTGCGAGATGCTTGCGACGATGATTTGCCGCCTGCTGGAAGGCGCCTCCACCGACGAGCAGCAGGCGGCCGCCGAGGGCAGCTCAATGGTAGGAGCCATTCTCGGCGGCACCAGCCCCAGGGACATGATCCAGGCGGCGGCCATCAACCCGCAACACCTCATCGTGACAGGACTGGGCGCGGCCCCCACGGATAGTGTCGGTTATCCGTGGACGAGCCGCTACATGGTGGCCAGCGGCAACCTGCTGGCCGACTTTCGATTCAACGTCACCGCCGAATCGCAGGGACGATTGCAGGTTTGCCGGTTGTACGAGTTGACGGTGGATCCCGGCGTCCGCGACCTGCTCTCGTTCCTGATCGCGCGGGACACCATGCATCAGAACCAGTGGCTGGCCGCCATCGAGGACCTGGAGCGTGACGGCCTGGAGACCACACCGTGCCCGAGCAGTTTCCCGCAGCATCTGCAGAAAAACGAGGTGGCCTACACGTTCATGAATTGCTCGCCCGACGGCGAGAGCCGCTATGGGCGCTGGGCGTCAGGACCATCGCCGGATGGCCGGAGCGAATTCGTCTATGATGAACGACCTCAGCCCATGGGCGAGGCGCCTCAACCCGGCCCGGGCGACCCGCGCCTCTACTGTACTCCGCCACAGCCGGTAGCCGCAGAAGCCGTCTGACCGACCAATCGCAGCCACATCCTCCGACCGCCACGCCGGGGGAAGTCCAGCATCAAGCTCTGCTGCCGGTCTTCCTTCGGCTGCAGTCTTCATCGTCAACGCCCTGCCGGCGATTCGGCGATACCGCTGAACCTCGTCCGTTTCGCTGAACCCCGTCTGTTTCGTCAATAAGCCCGGGATGGCTCTTCCGTAAAGTATGCGGGGGGAGCCTTCTTCTTCCTGCTGCTGAGTTCCTCTATTTACCTCCTGCAAAACTTACAGCCCGTTGACACCCACCGATCGGTTTCATTACCCTGCCTGCTCGCATTCATGGGGCGAATGCTTCTCGCTTCTTCATTCCAGGTAATGATGCCGGTTACCGACCGCTGCCCGGTCAGCAGCGCCGCGAATTTATGGTGTTCATGGGGGACCCGTAAACAGCGCTTCCGAGAATGGAGGTCACTGATGAATAGCACGTTAAGACGCGATCGCGCGCAGTCTCGTCCAGCGCCCCGGCGAGGTGGCATGAACGGCTGCGTGGGAATGTTGGTATGGGCCATCCTGCTGAGCCCGTCCCTGGTCCTGCTGACCGGGGCCGGCTGCCCCGGCCCCGAAGGCCCCCAGGGCCCTGCCGGATCTCCCGGCCCCGGCGGTCCTCAAGGACCGGATGACCTCGATGACATTCCCGCGGAGAATGACAACTGTCCGGGTGTAACCAACTCCGATCAAGCCGACGACGATGCCGACGGCATCGGCAATGCCTGCGATAACTGCCCCACGCTGGCCAATGTCGATCAGGCCGATGCCAACGGTAACGGCATCGGCGATGCCTGCGAGCCGATCGGCATCTGGCAGAAGACCGGCGGCGATGCCTTCTCGAACTTGACGGACTTCTCGTTGCAGTTCCTCACATTCAACACCGACGGCACCGCGTTGCTGACCTTTCAGAAAACCGGCACCGGTGTGTTAAGGTGCAACCAGGCGTTCTTTGCCACTATCGACGCATCGTCGCTGATCATTGAGGCCCCCGGTCTGACCGATTCCACCAGACTCCTGCACTATCAGCTCACCGATGCCAACTCACTTACTCTCACCGACAGCCGCGGGGCCAGCTCAACCCTGACCCGCGTCACCGAAGTGCCGGTGGAGTTCCAGTGCCAGACGCTGACCATCCTGCGGACATTCGAGAACCTGCTCGATCCGGACGGCTTTACCGGCCTGGCATACGACGGCACATTGCTGTGGTACGAGGAAGAGGACAATCGATTGATCCATCCCTTCGATCCGGCCACAGGAACATTTGGCCCGCCCGTATTGCTGGACAACTCGCAGTTCTCGCACGTTCACGCGATGCAGGGGGCTGATTTCTGGGCTCACTGCGGTTGCGGCAACGGTGAGGATGTTCAGCGGCGAACCCAGGCCGATGTCCTCGTGGATACGGTCAATACGAATACGGACCTCGGCAACCAAATCAGCGTACGCGGGATCGCTTTCGACTCCACCGCCAATGTGCTGTGGCTGCACGGGTTCAGTTTCAATGATCGGGTCAACCGCTTCCTGAGGGTCAACGCCGAGGTCGAACCGGACGTCCTGCTCGAAGCGGTTGACTTCGACGTCATACTCACCAGCATCGCCTTCGATGGCACCAACCTGTGGGGCATTCTCGGATTCGGCCCCGGCCAGGAGATCGTTCAGATTGACCCGGCCACGTTCCAGGCGATCGCCACCTTCGAAAGCCCCAACCCCCAGGTGTCCTGGCGCGGCATCGCCGCCACCGGCACGGGCACCCTGTTCCTGCTGGGCGAGACGGATTCGGGTCAGGGAATCATCATCGAGGTCAGTCCCTGATCGATCGTCGTGAACTCAGGTCAACACAGATGGCCGCCCGCGCGGCTTCCCCCGCGCGGGCGGCACGATTAATGCTGGTAGACACCAAAATGTAGCGGCCGGGCTCTGTACTGGCCGTTTGCCGCTGCCCCGCTCTTGCGTAGCGGCCGGGCTCCGTACCGGCCGTTCTCCCCCAGCCATTCACCGTACGAATACTGCGGGCAAGTGACGAATGGTCGTTCCAGCACAGGAGTCTCGCGCTTCGGCTCGTAAGGCGGGCAGGATGCCCGCCCCCCGAAGAATTCAGGCGGGCAAGATGTCCGCCCCCCGATGACGCCGGACGACTGCGGGGCGAACCTCACTTCCCTGTCGGCGGTTCAACCTTCCACCGCAGCGCCGTCGGCGATCGCCACACCCGGCAAATCGGGTCCTTCGAGCGCGTGTAGCCTTTAGGGGCCTGGGCCTCATCCACCCCGTATGCCCGCTGGCCGTCAGCATGGACGAACTCGAACAGTGGCACCGTGGTGGTCGGCGGCTCCTTCGCGTCGGCCGCCAGCCCGTAGAACAACGGCACGTCCCCCGTCGCGGCCCCTTCACCGGCCGGCCTCACGCGCAGCCGGACGCCCGCCGGACCCTTCTCTTCGAACACACCGACCAGCCCCGGCCCGGCCCGATCGGGCGCGAAGAAAGCCACTGGATACGAGCCGGCCGCGGGCAATTGCTGCGAGGTTCGCAACGCCGCCCCGGGGCCGTCACCCATGGCATACACCGCCACCGGCAGCACCAGCCGCGGATCGGAGAGGTCCAGCTTGTACATGATCTGGTTGTAGTCGTACTGAGGCGTCGCCTCCCGCTCGGTGGCCCCTGAGAAGGTATAGGTGTATGTACCCTCGAAATAGATGATCCGCCCACCGTCCTTGTCAAAGACCGGGTGATGCTTGGGGTTGTAGAAGGTGTACTTGTCGTGCGTGACGATCTTGCGTGCATAAACCCAGGGCCCCACCGGCGTGTCGGCCTCGGCGTACCAGATCTCGCCCAGCATCGACGTGCCGTAAATCTCGCAGCGGATGGTGATCCAGCGTTTCCGCCAGGGATTCCAATACACCGAACCGCTGTGCGGCACGACCGTCTTGCCCGTATCCACATCCCGAAGCAGCATCAGGGCCTCTTCCGCTTTGAGCTCGCCGGCCTTGATCAGCTTCTGTTCATCCTCGTGCTTGAGCGGCGGGGTATTGCGCTTCCAGCCGTAGCGAAGCCGGCCGTTCTCGTCGCGATCCAGTTTCGGCGCGTCGGCACGGCTACCCTCGACCAGGCAGGTGTAACCTTCGTACTGATTCACATCGAGGAAGGGCTTCAACTCCGCCCTGACACGGGCCAGCGGAAACGGCTGCGGGAAATACAGGTAATCCATGCCGCCGTCGCGATGCTTGAACGGATGCCCGTGGGGCGCAACCGGGGCGTTCTTGTCGAACTCGACGATCTTTTCGAGCGTCTGCCGCTCGTCGTCAAAGCGCATGATGCCGCGCTCGACCGTCTCCATGGACGGCGTCACGCGGGCGTATCCGCAGTACATGCGTTCCCGGCCGGTCTCATCCGGCAAGGTGACATAGGCGTCGCACCAGATCGGGCCGGGCTCCGGCCGGGGCGCCATCTGCCTGGCAAACCCGTCCTTGCCAACGAAATACTTGAGATCGATGCCCACGTCGGGGTCGAGTCCGCCCTGGCCGGGCAGCGCCGAAGTCGCGCTGGTCATGTGGAAGTTGCCCAGCGCGTAGGACGGCTTGCCGGTATCGCCCCAGAACCAGTAGTTCAGGCCGCCGTACACGATATGCTGAATGCTGTCGGACCCCATGACCAGGCCATTGATGACCGGCTCCTTGATGGGCACCGGCAGGCCGAGCAGAACGCTGTCCCGATAGATCCCCTGCCCGGTGATGCGGTAAAGGCGCTCGGCGATGTTGATCCGCTTGATCTTCAGTTCGACACTGCCGCCGGGCCTGGTTTCAACGGCTCTGCCGGCCATGCCGAAGCCATCCTTGGGGAACTCGTAGCCATGGCTCTTCACGAAGAAGAAAACCCGCTGGTTCATCAGGCCCGGCTCGTTGAACGCGACCACACCGTTGCTATCAGTATAGAAGCGCATGCTGTTGGTCGTTTTCAGCTCCACCAGCGGCACCCCCCTGCCGGTCTGCTCGTCCACGACCGTGATCCGGAAATAAGGCGTATCCGCGGCGAAAGCCAGGCTCGTCAGGAGCCCCGCCACACAGCCAACAAAGCGTAACCGCGTCAACATATTGTCTCCTCACATATTCAGGCCGGATGATGTTCCCAATCAAACGCCACAATCCCGCTCAGACCGCCGTCCAGTTCGGGAATGATGAGCTGCTTGACCTTGTCATGCTCAGGGTGCGGGATATAGCCGTCGCGGCTGGCCGTGTCCGCGAAGGTCATGATGAACCCGTGGGTGAACCCGTTGTTGAGCCCCTCCGAGCTGGAGTAAGGCCCGCCGGTGAAATCCAGCAGGCCGGGGATCTTCCCGCGCAGATCAGCCAGCGCGGTAAAGATCTCCTGGATCTTCTGTGGAGGCGTGGACGGTTTGAACTTCATGATGACCACGTGCTTGATCTGGGGCACCATCAACTCCTTGCTTCATCGGCGAGCGGCTGTTCCCTCGCCTGGGCCTTGGGTATTGTCCGTGGCGTCAGCCTCGGCACAGACTTTGACCCAGGCCGGTGGCACTGTCAAGCACGGCAACACCCCGCTCTGCCATGATCACGGAGAATGCCCCATGCAGCTCCGCCTTGGCCGCTCCGGCATCGGGTCTGCGTCGACCGGAGCGGCGAACGAGCCCCCCGGGAGTTCAACAGCCAGGTGGATGACAAAGCCATCACCACGCAGAAGCTCGCGTCAGACAGATCCGGCGAGTTCTTCTGCACCACGATGCCGTGAACAACATGCCCACTCAAGGGGTGAGCAACGGCCACAACAGGTCGGCCGCCTGCCGGACGGTCTTTACGTCCTGAGCCTGTTCGTCGCGAATGTCCACCTCGTATTCATCCTCGATCTTCATCACGTAGTCCACCGCGTCAAGGCTATCGAAGTTGAGATCGGCGAACAGGTGCGTATCGAGCGTCACGGTGCCCGGATCCACACCGGCCACCTCGGCCGCCAGGCGGCACAGTTTCGCTTCCATATCCTCACGGGTCAGAGTCGTTGACATGGACATATTCTCCTTCACAAAAGGGCCGGCGCGGTCAATCGCGCTCGTTGCCCTCGGCCGTTTTGATGGCCGTTACCAGTTTCCGAATGGTCGCGAAATCGGGCGTGACTCTGCCGCGCTCGATCCGATTAAGCGTTTCGACACGAATGCCGGCCAGGCGCGCCAGTTGGGCCTGTGACAATCCCGCCCGCTTGCGTCTTGCGATCAGCCGCTCGGCAAGGTCCTGGGCATCGAGTTGGCCCATCTCTCCCAGGTCATTGGACATCCCGGCCTTCTCCGCCGGCGGCCGAAGTTCCAATCCCGCCTGGCGACAGATATCTCGCAGCAGGCTCTCGGGCAGGATGGCGTAACGGACACCTTCAAGTTCAACCACCTCGTACCTCACTCGTTTGGATAGCGTTCGAGCCATCGGTTACTCCTTCTGGAGACAAGATAGCACTCATTGATCTACCTGTCAAGATATTGCACTGAATGTCAATCCATCCCTGTTGGGCAGGGGGCGCCGCCCCGCCACGGCCCCATTGGGTGGGTAGATTGGATGGACACTTGTGCGGATATAGACTTGCGCGGGCATCTCGCGGGGAATGCGCGGCTCCGGGAGACTGCCCGCTTTACCACACAAGTCAGGCATCAGGAAGAGGAGAACGACCGATGAAGCGTTTTGCGTGGGTCTCCATGGCCGGCATTCTATCTGCGGTCACATTCCTGCCCCCGCTGCCGAGCAGCCCCGGACAGTCAGCGCAAGCTCAGAACTCATCAGAGACTCCAGGCTCTCCGGCCTTGATGAAGTTTCAATCGGCGGAGCACATGCGCAGCTATCTCACAGAACAGGGGCTCGCCGCGCCGCCGCAACCCTACTACTTCTCGGGGCCGATCGGTGGATTCGGCTTCACCAACATCCCCACGCCCAGCACTGGCTTTGGTTGCCTGGGTGGCGGTTTCGGTTGCGCGGCCCCCTTGCCGTTGGTGCTTGATGGCACATTGACAAACGCCACCGGCTCAAGTGACGGAAGAGCGTCAGGCGAGGATGTGTTCAGCACCACCAATGTCCAGGAGGCCGGCGTCGATGAAGCCGACATGGTCAAAAGCGACGGCACCCATTTCTTCCTGCTCCGCGGCCAGTCTGTGCGCATTGTTCGTGCCGTTCCCGCTGACCAGATGGTGGAGGTAGGCCGGCTGGATCTGCCCACCAAGCCGGGCGATCTTTATCTGCGCGGGAATACACTCATCGCTCTAAGCCCCAGCCAACCCTACGGCTACTGGTATCAGACCGCCACAAAGGCGTATGCATTTTTCATCGACGTGGCTGACCCGGCCGCACCAGTGCTCAAAGCCTCGCTCCAGTTCGACGGGAGCCTGGCCTCCTCCCGACTGATCGACCAGAAGCTGTATCTCGTCCTCACCGCCAGGATGGTGCAGACAGACAATGTAACGCCCGCTTCCATCGAGGCCCTCCCGCTCGAAAGCTGGCTGCCCGACTGCCAGGTAGCCACGCCGGAGGGCACAGTTCGCTCCGGTGATGCCTTCGGCTGGGAGGATTCGTATTACCCACCCGTCCCTATGGGCTCCGGCTTGACCGCGGTAATCACGATCGACGTGGATAACCCGACCGCCGATTTCGCCAAGTCGGCGATTGTCGGCGACGCGGTCATGGTCTACGCATCCACCTCGGCCCTGTACGTGGCCGGCCCCAGCTATACGAGCGCGGGCGACGCAACCGCCATTCACAAATTCGACCTGACCGGTGAGAGCGCGGCTTACGTCGGAAGCGGGACCGTCCCCGGCCACCTGCTCAACCAGTACTCGCTGGGCGAATCGAACGGCTACCTCAGAGTGGCCACCAGCACCGGCTGGTTGGAGACCAACGGCGTCTATGTGCTGGCAGAAGGCCAAACCGCCGGCACGCTCGACATCGTCGGCAAGATCGAAAACATTGCCCCCGGCGAGAGGCTCTACTCGGCCCGCTTTGTCGGCGACCGCGGGTTCCTGGTCACCTTCAAGAAGATTGATCCGCTCTTCACCGTGGACCTGACCGAGCCGACCAACCCCCGCCTTGTCGGCGAACTGAAGGTCCCTGGCTATTCCGACTATATCCACCTGATGGACGAGAACCACCTGATCACCATCGGGAAAGACACTTATGACATGAGTGACTTCGCATGGTACCAGGGCGTGCAGCTCTCTATCTTCGACGTGACCGATTTCGCCAACCCCGCCCTGATGCACAAGGAGATCATCGGTGTTCGCGGAACTGAGTCCGAGGCCCTGTACAACCCCAAGGCATTCAATTACTTCGCCCCAAAGTCAGCCCTGGCCATCCCCATTGCGTTGGCCGAGGGGCCCACGAACAGCCCAAGCGCCTTGGGCCAAACCACCTTCCTGGGGCTCTATGTGTACAACGTGACACTTGAAAACGGTTTTCAACTTCTCGGCCGGATGAGCACGGACAGCAGCTACTACTGGTACGGCGCACCGGGCTACACGCGCGGGTTGTTTGTCGGGGATCACGTGTACGCCGCCACCCAGGATCAGGTGAGCGTCGCGCCGCTGGGACCCGATCTGGCTGTTGTGAAGAGCATCACGCTGAGCGATTAAAAGGGCCCGATAACCGTGTTCCAAAGGGCCGGCCCGCTTGAACTTATCGCCCCAAGCGGCCATACTGTTCTATGGCGCCTGGGCGGCCGGAAGCCGCCGGGGATTGCATGATTATAAAAGTGGTTCCTGTAAATACTTAAGTTGCGATTGGAATATGCCGCACATTGACCTCACCTGTCTGCGGATGCTGCCGTCATGAACGGCCCTGTTCGCCTGCTCGTTTTAGATGTGGACGGGGTGCTGACGGACGGCACGATTTATATCGACGATGCCGGCCGGCAGATGCGCGGCTTCCATATCCAGGACGGCCTGGGGATCACCCTCTGGAAGGCCGTCGGTGGGAAGGTCGCCATTCTGACCTCCAAGCGGTCCGAGGCGGTCATGACCCGGGCCCGGATGCTGGGCATCGACCTGGTGGAGCAAGGCGCCGAGGATAAGCTCCCCGGCTTCGAGCGGATCCTGGCGGCGACAGGCGTCACCGCCGAGCAGACGGCCTACATGGGTGACGACCTGCTGGACGCGGTCGTCATGCGGCGGGCCGGTTACCCGATCGCGGTGGCCAACGCGGTGGACGAGATTAAGCAGATCGCCCGCCACGTGACGCAGCGCCCCGGCGGCCAGGCGGCCGTCCGTGAAGCCGTCGAGCATCTGCTCAAATCGGCGGGCCACTGGACGATGGCATTGGCCGCCATCGGCGCGAACCGCTAAGGATGGTGTGCCCGGGCCCAAGGCCCGAGAGACGAGCAATCCATGGCTAAGAACATAATCCTTCTGATTTCCACATTCGCGATCGTGAGCATCGCGTTTGTAATATACCAGTGGCGGGAGTCGCCCCCCCCGCCCCCGCGCGCGGTGCAAACCGTGCCCAACCTGCCGACCACCCGCCCGGCGCTCCCGCGGAGCACACAACCCGCCGCCAGGCTCGAAGACCGCTCCAGCCGGTCATTCACCGGAGACTTCGGCCAACTCTCCATCCCGCCCGGCGAGAATCCGAAAGTCCATGTTTTCAATGAGGAGACCGGCGAAACCAAATACGTTTTCCAGGCCACCCGCTGGGAGCCCATCGGCGCGAGCGGCACGGAATTCGCCATGACCGATCCCAGCGCCGAGATTGTGCTGCCCAAGGGCCAGAAGGCCTATGTTCGCGCCGACTACGGTCAGGTAACCGTGCAACGCGGCGACAAGAACCGGATCGACCCCAAGCGCGGCTGGTTCAAGGGCAACGTGCGCATCATCGTGGACAAGACCTCGCAGAAAGATCGCAAGGCGGACCCGCGTCTGAATGATCCTTCCACCCATCCGGAGACGGTCTACAAATGCTGGCTGGAGGATGTCTCCTTCGACCTGGATCTGGCCCACCTGCAGAGTGAGGGCGTCGTCAAGGTCCAGAGCGCCGACGCCACGCTGGAGGGCCGCGGGCTCGAACTGGTGTGGAACGAGGTCAATCGGCGAATCACGAAACTGAGGATCGTGGAAGGCCGGCGGGCGACTTTCCGTTCGTCGAAGCTGATGGATTTCAGCGTCGGCAGCGCCCCGACCGCTGACAAGAAGAAGGAAAAGGACGAGCCCGCCGGTTCGCCGGCCGCTCCAGTTGCGGCGGCCCCGCCGTCCGGAGCCCAGCCTGCGGACGGCAACCGGGCCACGCCCGATGCCAACACCACCTTCGGCCTCATCAACCCGGGCGCCAGGCCCAGCTCGCCCAAGGAAAACCGCATTGACTCCTATCGCATCGTCTTCCGCGACAACATCGTGGCCGAGCAGCGCGACGGTGTGAAAACCATCGGGCGCCTGAAAGCCGCGGTCATCGAGGTGCTGTTCGAGGTCGGCCAGGCGGAGCGTGAGGCGGTGCAACAGGCGCCGGGCAGCCAGCCGGCCGAACGGCCGCCCAAGGCCTCGCCTGCCGAGACCGCCCCCACGTTGGAACCCTCCCCGCTGGAGGAAGGTTCCACGCTCGTTCTCAACTGGACCGGCGAAATGATCGTCGTCCCCGAAAGGCCGACTGAGACGCCGGAGAGTCAGAAGACCGGCACCGCCCGCAGCCCGCGTCTGACCGCTACCGGCAACCCGGTCGAAATCTACAGTTGGGGTCGTGATGCCGGCGACGCCACCTGCCAGCAGCTTGACTACGACGCCGAAACGAAACAGGTCCGCCTGACCGGCACGCCGGAATCGCCGGTGCGTATGAAATCCGGCCCCAACGGCGAACTCTTCGGCGAGAAGGTTTTCTTTGACGGCAAGACCGGATTTGCCAAAGTGGAGGGCCCCGGGCGGCTCGTCACCACCCGCAAGCCCCGCAGCGAAGAGCCGGAAATGCCCGAGTGCATCAGCCAGGCCCTTCAACGATATGCCGACACCCAGCCCACCGAGGCGGTCCCTGCGGAGCGCCAGCCGCGCGTGCTCACCTGGGAGAAATTCGCCCAGATCCAGTTTGATGTTTACGTGCGCCAGGTCCGGGATAAGGAAACCGGCGAACTGGAAAGCGAGAAGAACCCCTATCTGAAACACGCCGTGCTGGACGGCGGCGTGACCTTCCAGGACGCCAACCAGTCCATGGCCGCCGAGTACCTCGAGGTCTTCTTCCGCGCCCCCGAATCCGGCGTGGTCGCCTCCCGCGAGACGTTCATTGCCGATCGCGTTCTGGCCCGGGGCAATATCCGGATGACCAACAAGGGCGACGCCGCGGATGGCGATAATGATGAGCTGATCTGCGACGCGCTGGACCTGCAGTTGGATGTGGATCCGCTGGGCAACAATGTGCCTCGCACCGGCCGGGCCACCGGCAATGTCATCGCCCGCCAGGGCCGTCGGGAGATCCGGGCTCGCGATGAGATCGTGGTCACGCTGGGTCTGGGGCCCCAGCCGATCTCGCCGGAGAAACGCAAACGACTCGAGGCCGCCGCCAGGGAGTGCGGCTACTCCCCGGACTCCTCCGAATGGAAGGAATTTGAGAGCAAGCGCCGCCGGCTGACCATCCTGGCGATGACCGCCCGCGGCGACGTCACCGTGCGCGACCCCAAGGAAACGCTCGACGTGGTCGGCAAGGAGCTCGATTGCACGTTTGACGAGCAGCGGCGGCTCACGCGGGCCTCCATCGTCGGCGACGAGATCGCGCCCGCCCATGCGGAAACGGGCGACTTCTACATCCGCGGGCCGCAGATTCTCATGGACGTCAGCGCGCAATCCGCGCAGGTGCCCGGCGCCGGCATGTTGCGGTTCTACACCTCGCAGGACCTCGACGGCCGGCCGGTGGACAAGCCGATCCCCGTGGTGGTTACGTGGTCCGGCCGCATGGCCCTCGACGGCCAGGGCAACACCGGCCTGTTCGCCGGCGAGGTCAGAGTCCGGTCCGACAACTCGACGCTGGATTGCCGCGAACTGATGCTTAAATTCCAGAACGTCCCACCGCCGGCTTCGCCGCAGGACGGCGTGCGCTCGGTCTGGCCCGTGCGACTGTTCACCGCCAAACGGCGCCAGGATCGCTCCGGCGTTACCGTCGGCCGGGTGTCGGGCGAACTGCGCAAGCGCCTGGCCTATCTCCATGCCAGCGGCAGCCCTGCTGACGCAAAAGGCGATGCCCGCATCGAGATGAAGGTTTACGAAGAGGCTCCGCCGGTCAAAGGGCTGATCGCCCGCGCTCTGGTGGCATCCGTGCCCGATTGGCTGCCGCGCCAGGCGCAATCGCCCAAGGCCGCGGCCCAGCAGCGCCGGCTGGTCAGCGGCGCTTACCTCAGTGGCCGGGAAATCACCATCAACCTGATCGAGGAACACTTGATCGTGCAGGGCCGGGGCGACCTGCTGATCCGCGACTACCGCGTACCCGCCCGCCGGGGCCCGGCACAACCGGACCCGGCCATGAGCCTGATGCTGGGCGACACCGCAGGCGGCTCGCTCACCGGCTACAGCCCCGGACATACGGTCTTCAGGTGGCAAAACGGGATGTCCTTCTTCAACCAGAAGAACCTCGCCGTTTTCGATCGCGAAGTGATGATGGCCCATCAGTCCGGCTCGGAACTCCAAATGACGCCGGAGCTTGCCGCCGTCACCGGATTGACGGCGGAGACCCTGGCGGGCCTGAAGGGGCGGAAGGTCGGCATGACCACCGATCACCTTATCGTGGAATTCCAGCGGGCGGAAAAGGCCCGCGGCACAGACCCGGCCACGCTTTCGCGAGCGACCCGGCTCAAGGCCTTCAACGCCACCGGACGCGTCCGCTTGCAGGATGGCGGGAATTCCATCGAGGGCGCCGAAATCACCTATAGCGACGAGACCGGCATCGCCCGCGTGAACAGTTCGGCCCGCTCGCCGGCCCAGGTGGTGGTGGTCAATGAAAAGACCGGGGCATTGCAGGTGGAAGCCACAGGCGAATTCGTCGAGTGGAACGTCAAGACCCAAAAGGCCCGGGTCCGCCAGCCCCGCGCGTTCGCTCCCGGCCGCTGACAGCCGCCCTGCCGCGCCGGCTTCATCCGCGCGCGGCGGGTTGCCGGTCGGAATCTGACACCTCCCAAAAGAATTCCGCACGGCAGAGCTTGCCTTAGACACTGCTCATGAGCAAAGATTCAATAGATCAGGCAAAGGACTGTGACTCCCCAAGTCGCGTCTGATCAACAGTGGAGTCTCGGCGGGCAGGCCCGTGCGGTTATCCGGATAGGGCAGCAATTGTTCAGTTCTTCTTCCTGCTGTGAGCCTCCTGGTTTCTTATATCGAAGGTGTCGAGCCCGTGCACTCATCACTCGCGACCTCACAAGTGTGGGCGAAAGGGAATGAAGACCGGTGGCTCTGAGCCCCGGCGTGCTTTCCGGATGGGATCGCCTGTGAGCGAGGGCTGAGCGGCCACGAGTTCTCGTGGGGAGCGGACAGGGACCCGCGGCGGAGTCAGACTCTGCACAGCCAAAGGGCCGGTGCAGGATTCCGCCGTGGGTCTTTGTCCAATCGCACGGAGCGCAAATAAACCCCAGGCGTGGGCCGCTCCCATCTTGTGCGTCAGACGCCCCCACCGGGTTCTTCTGGGGCCCCTCACCTTTTATGGTGTTTGATTCTTTAATTCGGCAATGGCCACCGAGGGCTGGCTTCAGTGCTCCATTTTTCGAAAGGTCCGAACGGCGTTCTCTGACAACGCGATCCTTTCTCCGTCCGGGTCTCTGGTCAGGCTCCGCCATCTCTGACCCCTGTCGTATACGCACACATCCCTGAAACCGCCGTAGGAGAACAGGGCAATGTCCCCCAGTTGCGGTGCCTCTATTACACACGCTGTCTCAAGGTAATTCCCTTCGAGCCATTCCACCATCAGGCGCATGCCCAGGTCACGTTGACGACCGGCCGACAGCCACTCTGAGAAACACCCCGAATCCACTAACCACGATATGAAACTTGATTCGGCCTCCTGGCGGCACGGATCATCCTTTGAATCCAGGAGAGGCACCATGTGGAAGCCGCGGACAGTCAACGCGGTGCTGAGGGCATGCCCCGATAGCCCCAAATGGGTAAGAAGTGAGCTCACCGACGGCGCATCGACCTCAAGTAATCCTGACATCAGTGTAAAGATCTGATCTGGACCAGATCCACAGGTGTTTACGAACCGCAGTACAAAACTGGCCCAAGTCGTAAGTCGGAATTGCGCATCCTCGCATTTCCATGCACGTACAACTCTCTCCTCGACGAAGGTGGACTCTCGATCTCGCACCCAAAGGAGGGCCGCACGGGCGTCGATACGTTGTTCAATCCAGCCACTGACAACTTCTGTCGTTCCCGGATCCAGGAGGCAGGCACACAAGAGGTCGCCACATGTCAAGACACCATCCGGCCGGACTGCGGCCACTTCTCTCATCAACGTTACAAGGGCGGGAGTGAGCTCTATCTCCTTCAGGGCGTCACCCGGCAGCCGCTTTTCATCACTATCCATGAAAAAGACCTCTACTTCAGTTCCAGAAGAAGCAGCGCTTCACCGGGTACCATGTCCACCCGCCCGTACTCGGGCGGGTGGACATGTTGAAGTCAAACAGCCTCGATCATGCTCACCTGCGGCTACGCAATCAAGCGGTATCCGTCGGGTGCGGGTCTCACGTCCGCTGCAAGTGCTTGGAGGCTGAGGCGACCGCGCCGACCTGCCCCGCGTCATTCTGCGCCTGATCCAGAGGCTGTTCGTCCTGCGCCCTGTTCATGGCCCCCTGCGCGGTGGTCAGACCCACGGCCACCTTCAGCGGCATCACCAGCCCCTGCCGCCGGCACGGCATCAACCCGCGGGCGTACTTCATTCAGCGGACACAAGAGATCCGCCCTGCCGGCCATCCCGAATCACCGGCCGGTAGAGCGTATCCCGCTCGATAGGCTCGCATCCGGCCTCCACGATGAGCCGGCGGATCTGGTCCACCGAAAGCTCCTGGTGAGTGGTGCCGTCGCCTTCGCGTTTGGTGATGTCATAGTAGACCACGGTGCCGTCGAGATCGTCCACGCCCCAGTTGAGGCTGACCTGGGCGAGCTTGGGCGAGAGCATGATCCAGAAGGCCTTCACATGAGGAAAGTTGTCGAGCATGAGCCGGCTGACCGCCAGCGTGCGCAGGTCGTCCAGACCGGTGGGCCCGGGCAGGTGCGATAGAGCGCTGTTGTCGGGAACAAACGACAGCGGGATGATGCAGTTGAAATGGGCCTTGCGGCCGGCCAGCGACGCGTCCTGATGCTCGCGAAGCTTGATCAGGTGGCGGATACGTTCCTCGGGCGTCTCCACGTGCCCATAGAGCATCGTCGCGTTGGAGAAGATGCCCAGCTCGTGGGCGACGCGATGCACGTCAAACCAGCCCTGCTCGCCCACTTTGGCCTTGTAGACTTCCTCGTGCACGCGATCGTCGAAGATCTCCGCCCCACCGCCGGGCAGGCTGCCCAAGCCGGCCTCGCGCAGCTTTTCGAGCACCTCGCGGATGGTGAGCCGCGGCCGGCTGATCCGTGTGAAGTGAATGATCTCGATGGCCGTGAAGGCCTTGATGTGCAGTTGCGGACAGGCGGCGCGGATGGACCGGCACATATCGAGGTAATACTCGAACGGCAACGTGGGATGCAGGCCGCCGACGATATGCACCTCGGTCGCCCCGGCCTCCGCCGCCTGGCGGGCACGGGCGACAATCTCATCGATGCTGAGTTGATAGCCATCCTCCCGGGCTACCGGCAATGCCTGGGCACCGCCTCCTGGTGAGCAGCGCTGAGCGGCGCTCGCCGACACGGCCGACCCGGCGGGAGCACACGAGCCCGCCTGCGGTGCGAGATCTGCCGCACGGGTTGAAGCCCGCCCTTCTTTGGGATACGGCCGGTAGAACGAGCAGAACTTGCAGCGCAGCACGCAGTAATTCGTGTAGTTGATGTGCCGATTGACGTTGTAGTACGCCTTGCGGCCATGCAGCCGCTCGCGGACCACGTTGGCCAGTTCGCCCAGCGTGTGAATGTCGCGCGTGGCATAGAGCCGCACGCCATCCTCGTAGGAAAGGCGCTGCCCCGCGCGGACTTTCTCGGCAATGTCTCCCAGCTCCGTACTCGTTACTGACGTCATCGGCATGATTCTCCCGGGCGTATTGTATACCGCCCTGGCAGAGTTGAATGGGCTCCGTTTTCAAAAAGCTTGACTCGCCGGGGCCGTGTCCGCGGGACCGTCTATCGGGAAGGCGGACCGCCGACCCCAGGTCAGGAAGGGTTTGTTCGCCCAACTGATTTTGGCTCTCGGGTCATCCACGGCCCTCACCAGCACGTCCGCGGGAGGCTTCCCGGCCTCATGCACGTACCCCTCGGGCAGAAGCAGGATCCGCCACTTGAAGAGATCCACCGGCGGCAGGCTGTAGGGGGCGGGCTCCGCGAAGACGGCCAGGGACTCCAGGCCGGCCTGCCTCAGTTCCGCGAGAGCTTCAGCCTTGTTCAAGCGTGAGGTGACCGGCCCGCTGTCCAACCTGAAGCCGACCAGGTAGTAGCCGCCCGGCGCGGCTACCAGCATCAGCAACCCCGCAAGGGCCACGGTCTGTGCGGTCCGTGAGAAGAACAGCCGGCCGATGGCCACGACAGCGGCAATGCCCAAGGCCACGTCCGGAAGCACGGCGAACCGGCCGTACTCGCCGGGCTTGCCGGCCGCGAGCGCGACAAACTGGACCAGGATCAACCCGGCAGGCACGGCCAGCAACAGCGCATACCTGGCCGTGGGAGAAAGCGGCCCTGTGGCAGCAGCCGGGCTCCCGGCACCGGCCGGAACCCCTGTAGCAGCCGGACTCCCGATAATGGCCGGGGGCCGGGTAGCGGCCGGACTCCTGGTATCGGCCGCGTTTGTGGTAGCGGCCGGGTTCCGTACCGGCCGTTCGCCCGATGCGTCTCCTGATCCCAACGGGGCAGGCCGGCTTCCCCACCGCCGGTTCGCGGCCACATACCTGCCCGCGGCCACCAGCACCGCCAGCAACCCAATACTCGCGGCGGCCATCGACGCCCCTTCCGCCACGAGCCGGGCGGCATTGACCATCCCCTCCGGCCAGCGGCCGATCTCGTACATGGCCAGCGAGTTGCCGAAGTTTGAACGCAGCACCTCGCGATTCACGAAGAGATTGATGACGATGTACGGGTTGGTCAGCAGGTACACGCCGACGCCAATACCCACTCCGCTTACGGCCAGACCGATCCTGCGACGCCACGTATCCGGGCGAAGCAGGACCATCAGCGGCAATACAATGAAGACCGGCCACGCGGAGAGCACCATGCCGAAGGCCGCCCCGCAGGCAATCGCCGTCGCCAGCCACCAGCCCCGCCGGCCCGTTTCGACGTACCGCATGGCCGCCATGATCGCGAGCAGTTGCAGCACCGCGCCCGGCAGGTGCGGCTTGGCCTCGTGGGCCATGTTGATCACCACGGGCATGAAGATGTAACAGAGCGCCGCGAACACCGCGGACAACATACAATCATCAGACAATCTTCGCGCAATCCAGAATACCACCCACGCCCCGACAAGCCCCCACAGGACGGCATACAGCCGGGCCACGACGTAGAGTTTGCCGAACTCCTCGGGATGATCCAGATACCAGGCCACGTCCGGCTTGAGCGTGACCAGCCCGGCCATGGAAGCCAGCTTGAGCATCGCCCCCACCGGGTAGATCCATAAGCCTCCATACTGGTACAGCCGGGGATCGAGTTGTCCCTGCCCCGGGCGCATGCCGGCCAGCGCCCGCAGGGTGATCATCTCATCCGGTTGGTAGGTGTAGAGCCGATAGCGGCGAACGATCTCGGCCCGCCGGGCGTCGGTATCGTTGAGTGGAATGGGCTGCCCGCCCTTTTCCAGCGGATCGACATCCACATCCGCGCCCCGGGTGCGATCGTCGCTCCAGCCGCCGGCCAGCCGCACAATCTCCTCGCCGGACCACGGCGGCCGATTACCAAACAGGAACCTGTCCACGGCCCGCGAAGGCAAACCCCAGTTAATGCCACTGCAAAACACGACGCCACCGACCAGGAACAGGAGCCCGAGCGCCAGCCTGGTGGAGACGGTCGGCCGCTTCTCGGCCTTCGCCCCTCGTCCCTCGCCCCTGGTCTCTGGTTCTTTACTCATGCCAGCACATCCGCAATGGTGAGCACCGCCAGGAGCACGCTGATCGCGCCATTCACCGTAAAGAAAGCCACGTTGACGCGGGAGAAGTCATCCGCCCGGACCAGCCAGTTCTCCACCAGCAGCAGAACCGCCACAATCACCACGCCGGTCACGTACAGCGGCCCCAGTTGAGCCAACGGCACGAGAGACGCCAGCAACAGGACCGTCCCGGCATGCGCGGCCCGGGCGACCCACAGGGCTCCGGCCGGCCCCATGCGGGCCGGAAGACTGAACAACCCGGTGGCCCGATCAAACGCGATGTCCTGGCACGCGTAGATGATATCAAACCCGCCGATCCACAACGTCACCGCCCCCATCAGCACCACCGCCGGCCAGCCGATCGATTGCGGATGGATCGCCAGCCAGGCCGCCACCGGCGAGAACGCGATGGCGCTGCCCAGCACAAAATGCGACCAGCGCGTGAACCGCTTGGTGTACGAGTAGAAGCACAGGTACAGCAGCACGGGGACGGACAGCTTCAGGGGAATACTGTTGTCGTACAGCAGGTGAAACCCGCCGCAACAGATCACGAACAGCCCGGAAGTGGCAAACAGGAACGCGTATGCCTGCCGGCGCGAGATGGTGCCGGTGGGCAGGGCCCGGTTGGCGGTGCGCGGGTTGCGCGCGTCGATGGCGGCGTCCGCGACGCGGTTGAAGGTCATGGCCGCCGACCGGGCCGTCACCATGCACGCGAGGATGAGCAGCAGTTGGCCCAAGCTCGGCCACGGGCGTGATGCATCCGCCGCTCGCGCGGCCAGAAACGTGGCCATCAAGGCGAACGGCAGGGCGAACACCGAGTGCGAGAACTTGATCATCTCGCCCCAGCGATAGATAAGCGTCCCACCCGCACTGTCCAACGCTGTTCCCATACTCTCAGAATCTTCTGCTTAATCGGTCGTCGTCCGAACGGTCTCCGATCCGCCCCCCTGGCGCTCTGCCCACCGCGTCTTGAGCGAGTGCTCGACGCCCAGCAGATCCAGCACCTTTCCGACCACAAAATCCACCAGGTCGCCAACCGATTCCGGCCGCATGTAGAAACCCGGCGCCGCCGGGCAGATGATCGCCCCCGCCCGTTGCAGCCGGAGCATGTTCTCCAGGTCGATCGCCCCCAGCGGCATTTCGCGATGCACCAGCACCAGCCGGCGCGATTCCTTGAGCGTCACGTGGGCCGCCCGGGTGATGAGATTGTCGCCCAGGCCGGAGGCAATCGCCCCCAGCGTGTTGCTCGTGCACGGGCAGATGACCATCCCCGCGGTCAGATACGAACCGCTGGCCAGTGCGCAGCCCACATCCTGGTAGTTGTAAAGCCGAATAAGGCTTGATGCTCGACCGATCAGGCTTTCGGAATCGAGCCGCGTCACGCCGCACTCGTCCGCAAGCAATCGCCGGCCCAGGGGCGAGACAATGAGGTGAACGTTTCGCCCCGCCGCTTCCAGGCAATCCAGCAGCCGCAGCGCATACGGCCCTCCGCTGGCGCCGGTGACGGCCACAACGATTTCAGACGACGGAGGCCGAATTGCGGACGGAATGCTCATCAATCACCCCGAATTTCGTCCCACTCCCATCGCGGCCAGTTGCTTGCGCGCTTCGGCGGCCCAGGGGGAGTCCGGGGTGTCCCGGCACAGCTCCTCAAACGCCGCCCGGGCCTCCTCGAATCGGCTGTCCTCCTTGTAGGCCATGCCCAGCTCGAACCGGGCCTGCGGCAAGGCATCGCTCCCCGGCTGTCTGGAGAATGTGACCAGGCAGGACTTGAGCAATTCGATGCGCCGGCTCTTGGAGGCTCCCGCGCTCTCGCTGGCGATCAGCACCTCGATATTGTCGCGCAAGCGCGTCAGGGGATAGCGATTCGGAATCTCCGCCAGCAGCTCTTTCAGGTTGGCCTGGTACATCGGATGCCGTGGATTGAGCCGCAGCAGCGTGATCAGCGGCAGATCCCGATACGCCGGATCCCGATTGTTGACGATCAGGCTGTGCAGCTTGCGCGCTTCCAACAACACCGCCAACGGATCCACGTCCAGCGCGTGCACGGGCGGCCGTTTGGCGAAGAACGATGTCCAGCTCGCGGAGCCTGATGAGGTCTCGGACCGTTGCTGCCACCGGGCGTTCTTCTCCAACAGGGCCGTCAGCGTCGTCACGGCGGCATCCACGTTACCCCGGCGGGCCTCCAGCAGCGCCACCCGGTAAGCGGCCACGCCCCACAGAGGCGATTCCTGTCGCTCGCGGAGCGCTTTCCACGTGTCCAGTGAGGCCTCGCAGGGAAAATCCCAGTAATGACGCAGTATGGACTTCTGGCGGAAATAGGCCCGGTCCACCCGCATATCCAGGACGCGGCCCTTGAGATACAGCACATTGGGACAGTAGCGACTGTGCGGATAGCGGGCCAGGAATTTGTCGCATTGCCGGACCGCCTCCCACTGGCCCTCCGTGAGCTGCTCTTCCGCGACGGCCAAGTCCGGCCGGACCTGCGACCACTGCAACTCCATCACCAGTTGCACCTGCTCGGTCACGCTGGCCAGATCGGCGCCGGGGTTCTCCTTGCGGAGGGCTTTCAGACGGCGCTCCGCGATGTGTTCGACCGTTCTCGACGCATCCGCATAATCCACGAAATATTCCGTGGAACGCGGGCCGTAGCGAACTTCGAGGAGCCGATAGTACAGCTCGTCGCGCCCGACCTGCGTTTCGAACAGGATCACGGGCACCGCGAAGAGCACCACCATGGAGGGCACGATGGCGCCCGGCCGGTAATTGACCACCTTGGCCACGATCAGCACGATGGCCATGACGATGCAGGCCCCGATCAGGGCCAGGACCCACGGCAGGTAGAGCGCTGCCATTTCCATGGGGCCTGTGGTCGGCGACGAGAGCCCCGACCCCCGCGTGGCCAACGCGTAGTAAGCCACCAGCGGCAGCAGCGAGATCAGTGCCGTCGCATAGTGGAACGAGAACCGCAATGGCCGCCAGCGGGCCAGGAAGCAGCAGAAGGTCACGGTAATGGCCAGCCACGGCACGACCGCGATAAAACAGATGATCAGCGTGAACGGCAACGCGCACGGAAACCGGTACAGCATCGACACCAGTATCGGGATGGCGGTCAGCGAGGCCAGCACCAGCCCAACGATGATCAGCATGAGCGGAGCCTGATCCACCGGGATGGGATAAGTCAGGAAGTCAATCAGCGTCACCGGCGGAACGTGGGTCGGGCTGAAGGCCTCTTTCCAGCATTGCCAGTAGTTCTCCTGGGTCAGCGGCGAGTAGTTTCCGGTCCGCAACCAGAACGTGAAACACCCCAATCCCCCGAACAAGGCCATGTTGATCAGCAGGAACGCAATGGCCCGGATGCGGTACTTATGCCCGGTCCACTGCCATACCAGGATGCTGCGCTCGCCGGGCTGTGGCTTTACGTGGGTGGCCTTCGAGGCAACCTGCTCCGCCGCCCGAAACGGTTCCGCGGCGACCCTGAACGGGTGGCGGACGAACTGACGTGCGCGTTTTGCAAGTTTGAACATGAACTTCCTAGTCGCAAGCCTCTTGCCCGCCTCGCACCGCCACGTAGATGGCCACAATCCCCCAGGTCAGCGGCCGGACCGCCACCTCGGCAAAACCGGCGGACTGAAAGGCCGCCACCACTTCGTCGGTATTCGGAAAGCTTATCACCGACCGGGGTAAATAGCGATACGCGCCGGTGTGGTCCCGGCTGATGCAGGTGGCCAGCCACGGCAGGATCCGGTTCACATAGAACAAGTAAAGCTCACGAAAGACTCGCCGGCGAGGCACGCAAAACTCCAGCACCACCGCGCGCCCCCCTGGCCGGAGAATCCGCGCCATTTCTGCCAATCCTGCACGTAAGTCCTTGAAATTTCTGACTCCGAATGCACAGGTGACAATGGACACGCTCGCATCGGCCAACGGCACGCGCAACGCGTCCGCCTGGATGAAGGCGCTCCCGCTCACCGGCCGGGACGCCGCCCGGGCGAGCATGGCGGCCGAGAAATCCAGACCGATGATGCGCTGCGGCCGATCCGGAGCGGCGGCAAAGGTTCGAACTACGTCCCCTGTCCCGCAGGCCACATCAAGGAGCACATCCTCCGGACGGATTTTCGCCAGCCGGACCATTTCCTGTCGCCAAGCGGCATCCCGCGCCCCACTGGTCACCGTGTTGACCAGCTCGTAGGTGGGGGCAATGGCATCGAACATCCGGCGGACGCGGTCGGCCTTGTCTGGCTGAGCGTGCGGGTTGGCAAGCCGGGATTCGTCCCAGACGACCCGTTGCCCTGTCTGAAGGTCTGGCTGGTGGTCCATGGCCCGTTATTGTACGTCAAGAAAGCCGGCGGCAAAGGTAACCCCCTGCCGCCGGCCATCATGGAGGAATTTAGACGCTGGCGTTGATTTTATTCCAACTGCTCTTCGTACGCGCTCTCGAGTTCGTATTCCCGGGCCCGGTACGTTTCCGTATGGCTCACGACATCCGGCGGCCGGCGAGCCGGCGAGGGTGCCGGTTCGGAAACAGTGCCAGGTGGAGGAGGCGGCGCCGGCTCACCGACCGTCCAATAGCCCGGCCTGACCAACACCTGCCGGGGTACTTCCTTCCAGTACCCGCCGTGGACAGTGTACGGCTCACGGCGGTAACTCACGACATTCCCGAAAACATCGAACACCGGCACGTCACGGTAAGCCGTTGTCACCGTAGGCACCCAGACCCGTTCCACCACCGTCTTGTAGACCGGGGGAACCCACACCCGCGGCGGCGGAGCCACCACGACCGGGCGTTCGACGACCACCGGGGCCGGCACCAAGACCGGTGCCGGAGCCACGACCGGCGTCGGGGCCACGACTACCGACCCGCCAACCGCGACCCCATGATGGCGATGCCCCTTGGAAAAACTGAACGCAAACCCGAAACTGCCCCCCGCCTGCGCTGGCAACGCGGTTGCCAGAAGAGCCAATCCGGCCACAACGGGTTTAATGCCCCACATCATCCGTGCCATGTCCATCTCCTTCGAACACACTTCGTTCGTTGGGATAGACCCCGACGGTGGGAAAAGGTTAGATGGGTGGAGATTTCAGTCTGGTGCCGTTTCCAGTACGCCAGTTTCCCGGCGGATCAGGCGGGTAAGATGCCCGCCCTCCAAAATAACCGGCCGGCGCTGTCGGGGGGGCGGGCATCCTGCCCGCCTTCCTGAACACGAGCGGGAGGCAGGCATCTTACCTACCTTTGTGAATCCGAACGGGAAGCAATATGTGTGCCACGGCATCGCGCACGGCCCGATAGCTGCTTCGGCGCCAGTGATACCCCGCTATTCCAGCCCCAGTTCCTTCCAGCGTTGGGCCACCCGGCGTTCGACATCCTCGCTCATCTTCAGTTCCGCCGGCCAGCGGCGAATGGTGCCTTCGCCGGGGATCTTTTTGGTTGCGTCGATGCCCATCTTGCTGCCCGTGCCCTCGAAGGGGGCGGCGTGGTCGAGGATGTCCAGCGGGCCGTCCACGATCACCACGTCGCGGCGCGGGTCCACGTTGGCCCCCACCTGGAAGAGGACCTGCTGCTCATCGTGGACGTCCACGTGCTCATCCACCACGATGATGAACTTGCTGAACATCATCTGACCCGCGCCCCAGATCGCGCTCATGACCTTGCGGGCCTGGTAGGGGTACTCCTTGCGGATCTTGACGAACACAAAATTGTGGAACGCGCCGAACATGGGCAGGTTGTAATCGAGGATGTCCGGCACGATCACCTTGAGCAGGGGCAGGAAAATCCGCTCCGTGGCCTTGCCCAGGAAGTAGTCCTCCATCGGCGGCTTGCCGACAATCGTCGTCGGGTAGATCGGGTTCCGGCGATGCGTGATCGCGCTGACCCGGAAGACCGGGTACGGGCTGGACAGCGAATAGAACCCGGTGTGGTCGCCGAACGGGCCTTCGATGAACTTCTCTTTCGGGTCCACCCAACCCTCGATAACGATCTCCGCGTTGGCAGGCACTTCGATTGGAACGGTTTTGGCCGGCACCAGCTCGATGCCGGTGCCGTTCAGGAAGCCGGCGAAGAGCAGTTCGCTGATGCCCGGCGGCAGCGGACACGTGGCCGCATAGGGCAGCACCGGCTCGCCCCCCAGCACGATGGCCAGCGGCATGGCCTCTCCACGGGCGGCCCAGCGCCGATGATGGCGGGCGCCGTCATGGTGCATGTGCCAGTGCATCGCCGCCAGCCTGGGTCCGAACACCTGCACGCGGTACATGCCCACGTTGCGCTCGCCGGTCTCAGGATCCTTGGTGTAGATCCCGCCCAGCGTGATGTACCGTCCGGTACGGCCCTCGGCCCCGGCAGCTTCGACAAAGGGCGCGGGCGGCGGCGTCAGCTCCGGCGGTTCCGAGGCCAGGTCGCCGTCGTACGGCCAGCACTGGATGATGGGCAGCGCGAACAGATCGGCATCATCCGTATGCACCACCTCCTGGCAGAGGCCCTTCCTGCCCACCCGAGGAGCAATGCCGGCCATCTTCATCAGGTCGGGGATGCGCTTCATCTTCTCCATCAACGTGGCCGGCAGTTCGGGCTTGATCATCTGCTGAACCCGGCCCGCCAACTCTTCCAGGTCGTTGCAGCCCAGGGCGAGCTGGATCCGCGCGTAGCTCCCGAAGGCATTGATCAGCACCGGGAGATCGGAACCCGTTACCTTCTCAAACAGCAGGGCTCGCCCGCCGGCGCCGCCGTGCACGGGATCGGTCCGCGGCGCGCCCCCGGGGCCTTCCGGGCAGGGCGATTTCATCACCCGGTCGGCAATGGCGGCCAGTTCCAGGATCGGGTCCACCTCGGCGCGAACCCGCCGGAGTTGATCGCGACGTTCCAGTTCGGCTACGAACGACTGCAAATCGGGAAAAGGCATTTTCTCTGGCTCCTCTGTGCGCAATCGCCACATTACCGGATGTTGGTCGAAGTGAGAAGTCAGAGGTGAGAAGTGAGAATGGATCTCGGAGGCCCCGGGTTCTTTCTCACTTCTCACTTCGCACTTCTACGAGGCGGCTTGACCGCCTCAGGACCGCGTACTAGCATAAACATGTGTCGAACGCGAGAAAGCTCATGTTCATGGTGCCCAAACCATGTTTACGGGTATCGTACAGACAATGGGTGTCGTGCGTTCGGTCCGCCAGGGATCGACGGCCGCCCGGCTCGCGCTTGACGCTCCCGGCCTGTCCCGGCCCATTCCCCTCGGCTCCAGTATTGCCGTCAACGGCGTGTGTCTAACGGTGGCCGCCTGTGATGAGACGCGGGTGGAGTTCGACGTCATTCCCGAAACGCTCGCGCGCTCCACGCTGGGCGGGCTGGCCGCCGGTGCCCGTGTGAACCTCGAACGAGCCTTACGCGCCGGCGATCCGCTGGACGGGCACATGGTCCAGGGCCACGTGGACGGTATCGCCACGGTGCAGCACATTCGCACCGGCGAAGGCGGCCACGTGCTGACCTTCCGGGCCGATACGAAGCTGATGCCTTTCATCATCCCCAAGGGCTCCATCGCCATCGACGGCGTGTCCCTGACCATCGCCACCGTCGAGACCGACACCTTCAGCGTGGCGCTGATCCCGACCACTCTGGCCGTTACCACTCTGGGCCTCTTGAAGGTGGGCGACAAAGTGAACATCGAGACGGACATCCTCGCCCGGACCATCGTCACCACCCTGCGGCGGTTACACGGCCGGGAGGGGAGCCCCGCAGGGGAGTCGCCCCACCCGCCCGGCTCACTGACCGTCGAATCTCTTCGGGAGAACGGCTGGTGAACGCTCCCCCCCCTAACACCGTCCAACACCCGCCCGGCATCCGGCACACCGGCAAGCCGCTCATCGGAATCACCATGGGTGATCCGGCCGGCATAGGTCCCGAGGTGGTGGTCAAGGCCCTGGCGGACCCGGAAATTCGTCGGCTCGGGCGGTTTGTCATCTACGGCATTGATGAACCGCTCGAATATGCCGCCGACCTGGCCGAGATCAACTCCTTCTGGTTCCGCCTTCCGCATGAGGTGGTCACCCGGATCGGCAGCGGCGTCGTCGTAGCCGACTTTGATGAGTTTTCCACCGTCTCGCCCATGGTGCGTTGCCCCACCGCCGAGGGCGGCGAAGCCTCCATGCGATTCCTGGAAGCAGCCATCACGGCGGCCAAGAACAATTTCCTGGAGGCCATCGTCACCGCCCCCATCTGCAAGGAAAGCTGGTTTATGGCCGGCTACCGCTTCCCCGGCCATACCGAGAAACTGGCCCACGCCTTCGGCACCCGCAAGGTGACCATGATGTTCGTTGGGGGACCGTTCCGGATAGCCCTGGCCAGCATTCACGAGCCGCTGTTTGAACTGCGCAACACTTTCAGCATCGGCAAGGTGTTCCAGCCCATCGACCACATGGCGACCGCCCTGCGGGACTGGTTCGGAATTGCGGATCCGCGAATCGCCGTGTGCGGCCTGAACCCGCATGCCGGCGAAGGCGGACTGTTCGGCGACGAAGAGAGCCGGATCATCGAGCCGGCCATCACCATGGCCCGCGAAGGCGGCTGGTCCGTGGAGGGCCCCTACCCGGCCGACACTCTGTTCTGGCGCGCGGCCCGAGGCCATTTCGACGGAATCGTGGCCATGTACCACGATCAGGGCCTGATCCCGATCAAGCTGTTGGCCTTCGAAAGCGCCTGCCAGACGACGCTGGGGCTGCCCATCATCCGCACCAGCGTGGATCACGGAACCGCTTTCGACATCGTCGGGCAGAACAAGGCCAATCCTGAGAGCATGAAGACGGCCATCCGCCTGGCCTGCGAACTGGCTCTCCACCGGCGGACGTCACCTCCCGTGGCCCCCCCCGCGCAGGAACAGTCCACCCCATCCGGGGAGCCTCTACCGACGGCCACCGACCCGCTTACGGAATCCGAAGAGATATAGCCCGCCTTCCGCGCGCGCCTGGGCGCCGTCACCTCCTGGAACCACGAACCTCTACTCGATACCCAGGCTGAGGATGCCTGAGCCAACGAAGAAGGCTATCACCAGGGCGCCAATCGAGGAGAGAAGGGTCAGATAGCTGAAGGACGTGGCGATCAGTAGCTCAAAGGCGTCGATCACCGGCTGGGGCGGCGGCACATTGCCCGCGGCCGCCTGGATCTTCTTGTACTCGGCGCGGATCTGGTCGTCGGTGTACGCGCCAAAGACCCGCTTACCTCGATTCTCAATTTCCTTCGCCATACTCGGGCTCAGCTCTTCCGGCGGGACGTTGGCATTGGCGAAGGCCTTGTCGATCTCATGTTGAAGCACCACACTCCGCTGGAACTTGATCGAATCCTCCACAACCTTGGCCTGTTCAACCGCCTTGGGGAACAACACCACGATCACGATCGCCACCTGCCCCACCGCAATCCCCACCCAGGTGATCACGACGGCCAGGATGCCGCCCAACTTGGTCTCACTCCGGATCCCAAGGGTCATGCCCAGAGCCGCACCCATGCCAACGATCAGCGGCATGAACCCCGGCGAATACCCGCTCAGAGCCTTGACAATGCCGAGCCATACCGCATCCGCCACCAATGCGCCAACGATGCTGAACAGGATGCCTCTGACCAGCGCGAGCATCGCACCGTCCCGACCAAAGAACGATCCATCGAGGTCTCTGCGGCTGCGCTCAGCCTTTGAAGCTCGGTCCCAGAATTTCTTGGAAGGAGCGACCTCCTCAGGCGGGCTGCCCGCCAGCGCCGCGCCCTGGGCGGCGAGGGCGACTTCACTTGCCAACCGGGCCCGCGCGGCTTCCTCCTCGCTCAGTTCCACCCGTTCCGCCGCCTGTTCAGCGGCGGCCAGGGCTTCGAACAGGGAGCCCGAGCCGCCCGCCTCGGCCGAAGCTTCCGATGCCTTCGCGGCCGGAGCCGGAGCGTCGTTCGAGACACGGAAAACATGGGCACACGCCGGACACTCGGCTTTCCGACCGATGGCCTTGGAAGGAAAAGCCAATTTCTTACTGCAAACCGGACAACGAATTTTAATGTGCTCTGACACCGTATCGCTCATGGCAACCTCTTGACATGGACGTACACGAGGATAACAGCCTAAGCGCACATTTGCCGCCCTGCAATGAAAAAATCCTTAACCAGTTGATAAACTTACGTATCGGCCCAAGACACCGACAGGAGATCAGACCATCCCTCCCGGCGGCCGGGAGAGCTTGGGGGGACGCTCCTGGAACCCTGCCGAGACGGCCCCGACTTCTGGCCTCAAATTGCCATAACCCTTGTTTTCAAAAGGAGATGAGCACGTACAGGTCGCCCTTTCGCTCCCACGCCTCCCCGGGCGGTGGCACGGCCGGAGCATCTCTGTTCAGGGGGACCAGCACGACCCGCCGGCCGGCGGCGACCTTGCGGCGCATGCGTTCCAGCAGCTCCGTCTGGGCCTCAGGCAGCGAAGACCAGTTTTCGATCTCCACCCCCGCCATCGCCGAGCGCATCTGCCGGTATTGAAGGGCGAAACGGGCCATGCTGTCTTCGGTAACGATCAGTCCGCCCGCGCCCGCCAGTTCGATTGCCTCCCGGCTCATGCGGTCCGCGGAATCCTCCACCACGGACCAGGGGATGAGCAGGTACTCGTAGGCATCACGGTACGGCTTGGCATGCTTGCGGTGCAGCGTCCCGTGGAACAGGCCGTAATGCCGCAGCAATGATGCCGTGCCCCAGTACACCAGCGGCGTGACGGCAAGCAGGATTACTGCTCCTGCGGTGATCCCCCGGCGCATGATGGAAGGGTTCCATCTCCGCGTCATCGCCGCGCCGAACCCGCCGAAGATGCAGAGCAACACGAACACCGGCAGCAGAAAGGTGTATTGGTCCTGGACGTTATAGCGGAGCACGAACAGAGCGTGCAGGATAAGTCCGGCAAGCAGCGCCCGGCGGGCCATGATCGGCACACCCGTCAGCGGCCCCTTGACCAGGCCATACACCGCGGCGGGCAGGAGCAGATTGGGGAAGCTGAAGAACAGAAAGGCAATGCTGACGGCGGTGAATTGAAGCGGCAAGCCGGCATTGGCCACGCTGGCCCCGAAGTTCCCCACCAGCGCCGACTTGATGGTCCCCAACCAATCGCCGCTGCGGTATAGCTCCTGCAGCACCAGGATCGTGTATGGCAATGTACCCGCGAACCAGAGGGCCACGCCGATCAAAAGATCAGCCAATCGGACCCGGCCGGCCCGCCACGCCTGAACGGCTACCACGACCACCACCGGGGTAGTCAGGCCGGCCTGCAGGTGGTTCCCCACGCCCAGACCGTTGAACAGCAACATCCCCCAGAGGGCATATCGTCCCGCCCCGCCGGCCAGGGCCAGAAGGCACCAGCACTCGCCCGCCAGAAGTGCGGCGGTCAGCGTGTAGACTTCCGTCACCGTGGCCAGACGCCAGAAGGTGTTCGCCACCGCGAGGGATGCGGCTGCGAACAGCGCGGAAGGAAGATTGCGGGTGGCCGTCATCACGCAGCCGAAAAGATTGGCGACGGCCATCGCCGCGGCCACCGCGCTGACCAGCGTAATCGCGAAGACCGGTTCAACATTGCTGACAGCCAGGGCGAAGCGCCCGAGCCAGAAATGGAGGGCATGGACCAGGGCCAATCCGAGGGGATTGGTCAAGTCGCCCCGATAGATGCGCAAGGCGATGTCCCCACTGTCCTGCCACTGGACACCGCGATTGGCGGTCAGAGCGTAGAGAGCGAGGGCGGAGACGAACACCAGTATCCACCCGACCAGTATGGGTCGGGCGGACGAAACCGGGCGGTCCGGCTCCTCGATGGCGGGACTGTGGAGCATATAGTGCAGTCCTTGCAGTCGCGGTAAGGGCCTTTCATGGCCTTAATTTACGACTTCTCATTATACCATTAAAAACCTACTAGACACAGTTGCTGAGGCGGGATACTATATGTGTAACTGCTGAGGCGGCGCGGCCGGCAGCCCTATCCGTGAGAGTTGTACTTCCGATCCGCAGGACGCGGAGACAGCAAGTATCCCCGTATGGAGTCGCCAGGGGCGGTGGTATGTTTCCCCTGCACATGGCGTTCGTCCTGACGGGAAGAGGGAGCAATTTCACGCTGTAACAAGACGGTGATCGGGGACGGCATCGGGCCAACCCCGTTGGAGACACTTCTTTATAAGGATTGTTACGATGAAGCGAGCAATTGTGGTTGCGTTGTTCGGTCTGATCATGGCGTTTGCGCTGGGTTGTTCCTGCGACAAGTGCAAGGATTCTTGCGGAACTTGCCCCTCGCAGTCCTGCCCTGCTCCCGCCAAGTAAGCCTTTCTTTCCGAGTCGGTACACACCGACATTGGAACAACTGTCATCAGACTTGCCGGAGGAGGCCGTGGGCCTCCCCGGCAAGGTTGATGTATTGGGAGGAGTCAAAACATGAAAAGAAGCCTTTTGCTTGTGGTAGCAGGCAGCGCGGCCGCCCTGATGATGGCGGCTGGTTGCCGGGACAAGTGTGACAGTTGCAGCGTCCGGCACCAGGAGAAGTCCTGCTGTGACGGAGCGGCCAAGACCGCTGAAGGCAGCCCGCAAGCTCCGGTGGAGAGCAGAACTGAGGTCGCTCCGCCCGGGGCCGCGAAACCTTAAGCGCGTTGACGGGCTTCCGGGTGGCGGTGACGAACTGATGCCCTGAACGCTCGGCCGCTTCAAACTGCGCTGAGAGTTTGTCCCAAAAATATTCCGCTGCCGCTCTCGAGCGGAACCGGGTTGTGCCCGTCGCCGTCGAGGCTGCGGGTACGACCCACCTGCGGCGGAATCACTATTGACTAAAGGGGCAAGCTCTAAGCCGGGGCCGACGTTGCCGACGACGTTTCCGCCGGCTCGAGCATCTGTCGGATCGTCTCTCTCAAGAGCGGTTCACCGCCGAAAATCATACCCAGGGACCGGAGCTTACCCGTTTCGATCTGGTGCTTCGGCCCCTGGTTGCGATTGGAAATGGTTGATGTGCTGCCCGTGAGCTCTTTGGCGATCCGGGCCACCATTTCGTCAGAGATATACATGTCGTAGCAGTTGTAGGCCTGGCCGGCGATGCCCGGCGCGGTCAACAGCAGACTCGCCGCCCGCGCCACGTCGGCGGCGTGGACTTCCTTGCCGCCGGCAGGGCTGTCTATCGGTTCGCCGCGCCGCACGCGCTGCACGAGGCCGTACCACTTGCTGTCCTGCACCGGCCGAGCCAGGCCGTAGATGCCGGTCGGGCGCAGCGCACAAATATCCCAGCCCTCGCCAAACCCGAAGCTGTGCACGAACTTCTCGATGGCCGCCTTGTGCGCCCCGTAGTGGCTCCTGGCCCAAAGCGGATGGGCTTCATCGAGAGGGCGATCCGTCAAAATGACGTCGTGCACAGCGCAGGTGGAGATGAAGATAAACCGCCCCACTCCCGCCCGCCGGGCCGTCTGCATGAGCCGGAGGCTGCCGATGATATTGGCCTCGGCAAACGTTACCAGATCACCTTCGGCGCCCATGAAGCCGGCGCCCGGCCGGTCCAGGGCGGCATGAATCACCGCATCAACCCCGGCCACCAGCGCCTCGGCGGCGGCAGGGTCCGTGAGCTGGCCGGGAACCCACTCCAGTCGGCCCGGGGCATCCACGAATCCGCCCCGGTCACTGCCCTGGCGATACCAGCATCGGCAGGTGTGGCCCTCACGTAAGAGGTGATTAACGATATACCGCCCCAGGAATCCCGTCGCCCCGGTTACCGCTACTCGCATTGCACACTCTCCCGCATTAGACTTTTCGGCCATGCAACCGACACCGTGCGACATCGTCGGCCTCGGCGTCATCGCCGTAGATGATATGCTCTACGTGGATACCTACCCACCTCCCAATACCAAGATGGGCATCCGCGAACGGCGGCGCCAGGGAGGCGGAACGATGAGTTGCGCCCTGGCCACGGCTGCCCGGCTGGGCTCCTCCTGCCGGGCGCTGGGACGGCTGGGGGACAACGAACTCTCGCGTTTCGCCCGCGAGAAGCTCGGGAGCCTGGGGGTCGATCTGTCGCTGCTTCAATATGACCCCGCGGCCGAACCGGTCTACTGCGTCATCGTGGTCGCCGCGGATACGGGCTGGCGATCCATCTATCGAGACTATGCGCTCACGAAGGGCCTGGCGCCGGAGGAACTGCGTCCCGAGTGGTTCGCCGGGGCCAAGGTCCTGCTGGTAGACCACTTCGGTCCGCCGACCATTCTTGCGGGCGTCAAACTGGCCAGGCGGCATGGGCTGCAAATTGTCTCGGACATCGAGCAAAACGTGCCGGAATTTCCCGAGATCCGACAATACATCGATCATCTCATATGCAGTGAATCGTTTGCCATGCCGTATACCGGCACGGGTACACCCGCCGAAGCCTGCGCAGCGCTGGTCAGCTCGGGTCAGCACCGCACAGTGGTGGTCACCGCCGGCGATCAGGGCTGCTATTGGCACACTGAAGGCGGCGAAGTCCGGCATCAACCCGCGCACAAGGTCAAGGCCGTGGACACGACCGGCTGCGGCGACGTCTTCCACGGCATCTTCTGTCATGGGCTTGCCCGAGGCTGGCCGATCGAGAAGACGATCCAATGGGCCAGCGCGGGAGCGGCCATCAAGGCCGGACGTGTGGGCGGCTGGATGGCGGTGCCGACGGTTGAAGAGATCGAGGATATGCTCCGCCAGGGCAGCGCCACGGGAACGTGAACGCAGGAAGCCCTCCGCGCAACCAGCACCAGCTAGATCCCCGAGGCGGCCCCCGGACCGGCATGACAATGGGGCAGGAACGCGGCCCCAAAGTGCGCCGGCGCTTTAATTCGCGAACACGTGCATCAATCCGACCAGGCGCGATCCTTCGACACGCCTTGGGATCCCCCCACATGGTGTGTGCCACTGCTCTTGAGCAGTGCTGAACATGCGATTCGCGTCCGCACGGCTCAAGAGCCGTGGCACACAAACATGCGCCTGGTTGCCTCCCCCCGCAGAGCGGCCTTTCCGCCGGGTTCTTTGTGGTTTTCGGTTGGGATTGGTCTCTTTTCCGGCCGGGAAATACCCCGCCACCGACGACTTGGCGAGCCGCTTGGCTTGACGCTGTCGATGAGGTAATATCCTTCCTGTCGGCTTTGTTCATCAAGAAAGGATAGTTATGGCCAAAGGCAACAGGACTCAAGCTGTTTCGAGGCGCAGTGTACTTGGCGCGGCGGCGGCAGGTATTGCGGCGCCTTACATGATTCCGTCCGGCGTGCTGGCCGCCCCCGGCCGGCCGGGCCCCAATGATCGCATCAACATCGCCCTGATCGGCGCCAACGGCCAGGGCAACTACGACATGAACGAGGTCATGCGCTATCCTGACGTGGCGGTCGTGGCCGTCTGCGAGGTGGGCAAGGACCGGCTGGAGCAGACTCTGGCCCGGATCAACACCCCGCCGAAAGAGGGCAACACCGGCGCCGTACGCGGTCCTGGAACCGCCAAGGGCTACAACGACTACCGCGAGGTGCTGGCCCGCAAGGACATCGACGCCGTCATCATCGCCACCAGCCCGCATTGGCACGCGCGCATGTGCGTAGATGCCGCCGAGGCCGGCAAGGACTTCTACTGCGAGAAGCCCATGACCATCCACCTGGCGGAAAGCCTGGTGGTCAAACGGGCGGCCGAGAAACACAAGGTCATCACCCAGGTCGGCACGCAAATCCACGCCCACCCGAATTACCGGCGTTGCGTGGACATCATCCGCTCCGGAGTCCTGGGCAAGATCAGCACCGCGCGGACCTTCCACGTGCTCAACCAGGGCCCCGAGGGAATCGGCATGGCTCCCGACACCGATCCACCGTCCAACGTGGATTGGGACATGTGGCTCGGACCGGCGCCTGAGCGCAAGTTCAACGCGCTGCTGTACAAGGATTCGGCCCATCACCCGTCCTGGATGATCAGCGGCGGCTGGACGCCGGGGATGGCGCCGCACATCATCGACCTGCCCTGGTGGGCCCTCGAACTGGGCTTCCCGGAGATCACTTACAGCTCCGGCGGGCGCTACCTCATCCAGGACTGCGGCGACGCGTACGACTTCCAGGAAATCATCTGGCAGTTCCCGAAATTCACGCTCACCTGGTGGACGTCGCTGGTGAACAATCACGCGTTCCACAAGGTGCTTCAGGCCGAGCCGAACACCGGGCGCCGCCGTGGACAGTTCTATCACGGCGTCGACGCCACCCTCATCGCCGACTACGCGTGGCATGAGGTGGTGCCGCAGGGCGACCGCTTGAAGGACTACAAGGAAGACGACGTGCCCAAGGTCATTCCCGAGTCGCCCGGCCATCACCGCGAGTGGCTCGACGGCATCCGCAGCCGCCAGCAGCCAAGCTGCCACGTCGGTTACCACTACAAGCTGGATGTGGCCTTGAACCTCGGCATGCTCTCCATGAAGCTGGGGCGCTCCATCCGGTTCGATCCGGCTACCGAAAGCATCGTGGGCGACGCCGAGGCCGCCCGGCTGGCCATACCGCAGTACCGGCCGCCGTGGAAGTTCCCGGCCGAGTACCTCAAGACGGCGTAGGCCGCGCAAGAACAGACAGGAACGTAAGAAAGCCCCCGAAGGGAACGGTGGATGCCCGCAGGCGATCCAACTCACCGCTTCCTTCGGGGGCAGAATTGTATCGGTCGCGTCTTTGGCTGCGCGCCGAACCATCCGCCGCATGGACGGGCCCGGGCCTCTCCCCGGCCCGCTCCCCGTGCGGAACGGACGCTCAGAACCGCGCGTCGTCCTTGGGCTTCATGGCCACCACCACGCCGATCTCCTTGCCGATGGCGGACAGCTCTGACTGCAGCCGGCCCGGGTCCACAAACGACGGCACCTCCACCTCGATCATCATCACGTACAGCGGCGTCTGGTGATGGATGACCTCGGTCTGAAGGTTGGTAATGTTCACGTTCCGGGCCGCCAGTTGCTCGCTGATCCGATGGACGATGCCCTTGCGATCGGCGCCGTAAACGTGGATGAGATGCCGGGGTTGCTCGGAGCGGGTCTCACTGGCCTCCTCGGGGCTGAGGTCCTGCATGTAGAGCCGGATCCCCATATGCGCGACCGCCTGGGCCAGCTCCTTCTCGAGTTGCTCGCTTAACAGGCCCTCGGGCATGCGCAGCGCGAGCATGCACGCGAAATCCGGGCCCAGCCGGGCCATCTGCGAGTCCTCGATATTGCAGTCGCGCTCCAGCAGGACCCGCGTAATCGCCGCGACGATCCCCGGCCGGTCTTTGCCATTGGCGGTCAGCAATGCGTAATTGGCCATAATTCAACCTTGTGTGTGATGTTCGCCGGAAACTCCGATGCGCTCAGCGTTCCACCAGGCCCAGACCCGGGCGGTCATTCAGCGTCAGCCGCCCATTGGCGCCTCCAAGGCCCTCAAAGGGATCATTGGCCAGCAACAAGTGACCGTCCAGATCGATGAAGTCCACCATCGGGCCCAGGTGAGCGGCTGCCGCAATCCCCACCGACGTCTCCACCATACAGCCGAGCATGACCTTCATGCCGGCCGAACGGGCCGTGTGAATCATCTGTATCGCCGGGCGAATGCCGCCGCACTTGCTGAGTTTGATGTTGATGCCGTCGAACATCTCGGCGCACTTGAGCACATCGGAGACGCCGACGCAACTCTCGTCCGCGATCAGCGGACCAATGCCCGCCGCGCGGACCGCCGGCAAGCCCTCCAAGTCGCCGGGCGGCGTGGGCTGCTCGATCAGGTCGAGCTTGTACCGCGCCACGCTGGAGCAGCGTTCCAGCACGTTGGCCGACGTCCAGCCACAGTTGGCGTCCACCCGCAGCGTCTTGTTGGGCGCTTCCCGGCGGATCATGGTAAGGACTTCGTCGTCATTGGGCGTCCCCACCTTGATTTTCAGGATCGGGTACTCGGCCGCTTCACGGACCTTGGCGGCCATGATATCCAGCTTGTCGATGCCGATGGTGAACGACGTCAGCGGGGCCCGCGACGGATCCAAGCCCAGCAGCTTCCATACGGGTATGCCCAGCAGTTTTCCGATCAGATCGTGCAGCGCGCCGTCCAGGGCGCAAACGGCCGCCGACTGGTCAGCGAACTTCACGCGGATGGGATCGAGGATCTTGTCCAGGGCAAAGGGGTCGTCGCCCAGCATCTCGCCCATCTGCCGCAGGGCCGCCTCGGCGGAATCGAGGGACTGATGGTAATAAGAGATCGGCGCGGCCTCGCCCCAGCCCACCTTGCCGCCGTGCTCCACGCGCACGAGCAGAACTTCTTTGTCCGTCGACTTGTTGTCCATCGCCCGGGCGATCAGGAACGGGTGTCGGAGTTTGAGCTTACGGCGTTCGAGAGTCAGTTTCACGGGAGTCCCTCTTTCTTGCTGGTGACGAGTTCTGAATAGAGTTTCTGATACGTTCCAAAGGCCTGGTCATCATAAAGCACGAAGAGAACCCGTTCAATGCGGGTGTCCGCGCGCAGAAATTCAATCACTTCATGGAAAGCGATCCGCGCCGCTTCTTCGAGCGGATAGCCGTACACGCCGCAACTGATGGCGGGAAATGCGATGGATCGGCACCCATTCTCAACGGCCAGTTTCAAAGCTGTCCGGTAGCAACCGGCCAACAGTTCAGGCTCCCCGGAACGGCCGTCGCGGTACACGGGCCCCACCGCATGGATGACGTGCCTGGCCGGCAACCGGTAGCCCCGGGTAATCTTGGCCGAGCCCGTCGGGCAGCCCCCCAGTGTTCGGCACTCGGCCAGCAGTTCCGGCCCGGCCACACGGTGAATGCGCCCATCAACTCCCCCACCGCCCAACAACGAGGTATTGGCCGCATTGACAATGGCATCTACGGCCAGGCTGGTGATGTCACCCTTTACCAGCTCGATGCGTTGTGCAAGTGAAGTGTCCATAGTACTGGAGAGTATACTCACTCAAGCCTGCCGTGCCAGACAAAATGGTCACCCGGTCCCTCGCCCGCCGGCAGGATGGTATGACTTGGAAGCTCGTTCCGGGTCCGTGACAACCTCGGCGGAGCTGAGCACCACCATTTCTCACCACCACCATCTCTGAGCACCACCAGTTCTGAGCCCGAAGCGCAAGCGAGGGCCAGCGAAGCCCACTGAGCATGCCCTCGCTTGCGCTTCGGGCTCAAGCGCCTCGGGCTCATGTGCTTCGGGCCTTTGCGCCTCGGGCTCATGCGTTTGGGGCTCAATCGGCCGCTGCCGTTCCTGTCACGAACCCGCTCCATCAGGTGGCGGATGTTCGTCTTGTGAGGCCATTCGCGATCGGGTATTCTGTCCGGCCAGTCAGAGCACGAGGCATTGGAAAGGCTTCCATTAATGGCCGACGACAAGATGGACCTTGGCCGTGTAGTTTCAGCGTCCACCGTCCCACGAATCTTCACGCGGATCGGCGGCATGTGCCTCATCCTTCTGCTGACCGGCTGCGGGACGGTCACCCGGATCGAGACGCCTCAGCGCCTCCAGCAGGGCTACGTCCTGGTGCTGCCCGGCATCGAGGGTAAGAGCTACCTTAACACCAGCGTAGCCAAAGGCTTGGAGGACGGACAGGTCCCCTACGCCATCGAAGTGTACGACTGGACGGCCGGTTCGGTGGTGCTCTTCCCCATCACCCTGCGGGATCTCGAACGGAACCAGCGGGAGGCGCGCCACCTGGCAAGCAAGATTATGGCCTACCAGCAGGCCTATCCCGGCCGGCCGGTCCATATTGTGGGACATTCCGGCGGCGGCGGGCTGGCCATCCTGGTTCTGGAGGCCCTCCCGCCGGACCGGCAGATCACCAGCGCCATCCTGCTGGCGCCGGCCATCGCCCCGGACTACGATTTGCGACCCGCCCTGAGACGGACGCGAGCGGGCATTTGGAACTTTTATTCCCCCTACGATGTCGGTTTTCTGAAGGCGGGAACCCTGATTATGGGCACAATCGACGGGAAGCACACCACGGCGGCCGGCCAGAAGGGTTTCAGGATACCGCCTAGCCTCGACCGCGAGGGCCAGACGCTCTACTCGCGTCTGCATCAGCAGGCGTACAGCTCCCGCATGGCCTCCAGCGGGCACTTGGGCAACCACATCGGCTGGGCCCATCGCCGCTTCGTGGCCGAGTGGCTGGCGCCCCTGATCAATTCGCAACGCCGGGTCGGGGCCCCGGGCAGGCCTGCTGTAGCAAAGTAGCCACCCCGCCTGAACCGATATTTGCAGTGGGTGGCCCGCGGGGGGTATGCTGATTAGTTCGGGCTTGTGGCGACCCTAGCCACCGCAATCTTGAGCCTTCCGGCCGGACCCGCTTATAATCCGGGCGGGTTCGGATAAGCCTTAGCCTGGATGCGGATCGTACTAATGAGCGTCGGCCATACGTGTACCGGTAAGATACTCGTCGTCGGACCTGCCTCGTCCGCTTTCCCTGAACTCATTGATCAGCTCAAACAGCTTGGAGAGGTGATGGTCGATTCGCCGGCAGCGGCATTGACCACCACCGGGCGGGATGAATGCGCCCTGGTGGTCATGACGCCGGCAGACCTGGCAGAGACCCTCCGACTGGTTTCGGAGCACCAGTTCGGGGCCGTGCTGGAGGCCATCGGCCAAGGGGTGGCCATTTTCGACCTGCGCGGCAACGAGCTCTGGGCCAACGCCCGGCTCAACCAGTATCCGGCCATGGTTCGCGAGCGCATCCGCAAGCACTGCGCCGAAAGCGGTTCGCATGGGGGCGTGCTCCGGCCGCGCAGCCTCAGCCTGACCACCGAGAACGACCAGTACTTCGACGTCACCATCACCCCGGTATCCGGTCCCCAGGAACAGAACACGCAATTCGTCGCCGTCGCCTCGGACGTGACCCGGGCCCGCCGGCTTCAGCGGAAGATGGACGCCATTGACAACGCCGGCCGGGAACTGGTTTGCGTGGCGCCCGATCAACTCGCCCAGATGGATGCCCGCCAGCGGCTTCAACTGCTGGAGAGCAAGATTATCCGCTACACCCGTGAGCTGCTGCTGTTCAACAACTTCGCCATCCGCCTGCTGGACAAGAAGAGCAACAAGCTCGAACTGGTGCTCTGTTCCGGCTATCCGCATCACGCCCAGGAAATCGACATCTACGCCTCGACGGAAAACAACGGCATCAGCGGCTACGTGGCCGCGACGGGCCGGAGCTATGTGTGTCCGGACGTGCGCAACGACCCGCGCTACCTGCCCGGCATCGAAAACGCCCGGTCGTCGCTGACCGTCCCGCTGCGGCTGCACGACCACGTGGTGGGCATCTTCAACATCGAAAGCGATCGCCTGGCCGCCTTCACCGAAGAGGATCGCCAGTTCGCGGAGATCTTCGGACGCTACGTGGCCATCGCCCTGCACATCCTCGAATTACTGGTGGTGGAGCGGTTCACGGCCACCGGCAAGCTGGCCGACAACGTCATCCACGAGATCACCGCCCCGGTCAACGACATCCTGGCCCACGCCACCACGCTGATGGAGGATTACATCGGGCACGACGACCTGCGTCACCGGCTCCAGGCCATCAGCGACAACGTGGTGCTGATCCGCGACGCCATCCGGCACGCGGCCCGGCCCACGGGCGGCCTGCTGGGGGCCAAGCCCAGGGTCACCCAGTCCGACCCGGTTCTGCGGGACAAGAATATCCTCGTGATCGATGACGAGGACGTGATCCGGACCGCGGTGCATGACGTCCTGACCAAGTACGGCGGCAAGGTGGAGCTCGCCCGCGAAGGGGGCGAAGCATTGGCCATGATCCGCCAGCGGGATTACGACCTGGTCATCAGCGACATCAAAATGCCCAACTACGACGGGTACCAGATCTTCGCCGCCGTCAAAAACAGACGGCCGGACTGTCCGGTGATATTCATGACCGGGTTTGGATACGATCCGAGCCACAGCATCATTCGCGCCCGCCAGGAAGGACTCGCAGCAGTACTGTACAAACCCTTCAAAGTGGACCAGCTCCTCAGCGACGTGCGCGCCGCCTTGACCAACTCCGACCAGCCGGCCTCCTGACGTTTCACACCCTGCCGGCACCCCCATCTGACTCCATCCCAGTGACTGCACAGAGCCCGAACCGCCGGCCCGATGGCCGAATGACCGCCCTCTCCGTACCGGCACTTCCACGGAACTCTGGAACCGGAACGGGCCCCGGCCGAAGCCCGGCCACACTACAGCCCAAGGTCGTAGCGGCCGAACGCTGGGGGCCAGCCGTTCTGCTCGTAAAACGGCCGGTACTCAAGCGCGGCCACCACAGAAAATAGCCTATTTTGCCGTGCAGTGTGCCAGCACTTGCAACCTCCTCATCGCGTCCGGTAAAATCTCGCTTTGGACAAGGGCAGGCTCCACCGTGTATTGCCGTCAAAAGGCCCTTGCAACCTTGTCAGATTCAATCTGGAAGAGGAGCTTCGAATGGACGCCAAGAAGAGCATCGATCTGCTGAATAAAGCCGTGGCTGACGAATTGCACGCCGTGCATCAGTACATGTACTGGCACTTCCACCTGGATGACCAGGGATTTGGCCCCCTTGCTGCATTGTTCCGCCGGGTTGCCATCGCGGAGATGGTGCACGTAGAGCGTCTGGCCGAGCGCATCCTGTTCCTCAAGGGCGACGTGGACATGGTGCCCGCCGGATCGGTGCAGCGGATCACGGATGTGGCAGAGATCGTCGCCAAGGCCGCCGAGATGGAGCAGAGCACGGCCGCGATGTACAACAAGTTCTCCATCGAGTGCAGCCAGAACGCCGACTCGGTTTCCAAGCAGATGTTCGATGAACTGGTGGCCGAAGAAGAAGGCCACTTCGACGAGTTCGACAAGCAGAAGGACAACATCGCGCGCTTCGGAACCAACTACCTGGCGCTGCAGGCCTTCGGCTCAGGCGCGGAAGGAAAAGAGTAAAGCGGCAGACCGGCGTCGTGTTGGCCGGCGCTGGGCGCCATCATCCGCCCCAGGGGGGCGCGAACCTCACTGATCACAAAAGGAGGCATCAGCCGTGGAGCGGAACCGGCAGCAGATCGTCGGCCCGTCGCGTCGCGACCTCTTGAAGCAAACCGGCCTAGCGGCCGCCCTGCTGGCCGCCGGGGGATCGGTGGAGAGTGCATCGAGCCTGGGCTCCTCGTCGGGCGAGCGCAAACGCGCCCTGCGCATCGCCCACCTGAGCGACATCCACGTCAAGCCGGAGAACGGCGCCGCCGAGGGCATGACCGCCTGTCTACGGCACGCCCAGGAGCATTACCGCCCCGAGCTGATCCTCAACACGGGCGATTCCATCTGGGATTCGCTCGCGGCCGAGGAAGAGCGCGTGCGGTCGCTGTGGGAACTGTCGATGAAGGTCTGGAAGACCGAATGCGGCGTTCCCGTCGAGCATGCCATCGGCAATCATGACATCTGGGGCGTCAACAAAGCCCGGGCCAAGACGACCGGCAACGAGCCGCTCTATGGGAAGAAATGGGTCATGTCGCTGCACGGATGGGAACGGCCGTACCGCAGCTTCGACCGCGCCGGCTGGCACTTCATCGCCCTGGACAGCGCTGCGATCCGCGACGAGGGGTACATCGGCCACATTGACGACGAACAATTCGAGTGGCTCAAGGACGACCTGGCCCGTGTCGATGCCAGGACGCCCGTGCTGGTCTTCTGCCACATTCCGCTGTTTTCTGCGGCGGCGTTCTTCAAGGGCAAGAACGAAACCACGGGGCAGTGGGTGGTGCCGGCGCCGGTCATGTGCGTTGACGCCCGGCGAATCAAAGACCTGTTCCACAAACATCCCAACGTCAAACTCTGCCTCAGCGGCCACCTGCACCTGGTGGACCGCGTCGATTACCTGGGCGTCAGCTACATCTGCGGCGGGGCCGTCTGTGGCGGATGGTGGCGCGGAAATAACCAGGAGTTCGAGCCCGGCTACAACGTCGTCGATCTGTACACCGACGGCTCGTTTGAACACCGGTACGTGCCGTACGGGTGGAAGCCGAAGACGTAAAGCGAGGAGGCGTTGATGCCCCGGCCTGCCATAACGAGCTTGGCCGTGACCTTGCTGCTACTGTGGCTGCACAGCGCCTTTACCCAAAATGCCGCTAAACCGGAGACCCCCGCACCATCCGCAAGCGGAGCCTCCGAAGTCAACTCGCAACGCGAACCTCCGCGTCCCGTCCCGCCGGGCGACGTGCGCATGACCGGCGAGTTGGCCATCCGGCTGAAAGCCAGTTTCGATCGCCTTGAGCAGGAAGATCACCACCCGCCCACCTTGTTCGACAAGCCCAACGAGGGCTGGCCGGGCGACCGGGAGGGACGGACTCTCCTCGGGCTCATCTACCTTTCACAGGTGACCGGCCGCGAGGCCCAACACCTCAAGGCCATTCTCGACGAGTATCCGCGCCGGGTGAACGCGCGCGGCTATCTCGGTCCGATCATCGCACCGGAGGCCATCTCCGAGCAGGCACTGGGCGGCCAGTTCTGGCTTCTGCGGGCATTCCACGAGTACGCGGCCTGGCGGCAGGATACCCGGGTTTTGGCGTGGGCGGATCGGTTGCTCGCCGGCGTGTACCTGGCCGCGGCCGGTTCCTTCAAGCACTATCCGCTCGATCCGGCCGTGCGTCAGGCCGGGGAGTATGTCTACGGGCGCGAGGTGGGACAGAGCGGCAAGTGGATCCTGTCCAGCGACGTCGGATGCGGCCTGGCCGGCAGCCTCGACGGACTCACGGAGGCGTACGCGCGAAAGCCGTCGCCGGAGGTACACGCCGCCATCGAGGAGGCGGCCTCCCGCTTCCTGCAGATGGACCTTGAGGCGGTCCATGCCCAGCTTCATTCCACGCTGATCTCAACGCGGGCCCTGCTTCGGCACTACGAAACCACCGGACGCAAGGAACTGCTCCAGGCGGCCAGGGACCGGTATCACCTGTACCGCGGCCGGGCCATGACCGACACCTTCGAGAACCACAACTGGTTCGGCCGGCCGGAGTGGACGGAAGGCTGCGCGGTGGTGGATTCCTTTATCGTGGCCGTGCAGTTGTGGCGCTTCACGGGAGATGTGCGCTATCTCGAAGACGCCCACCTGATTTATTACAACGGGCTGTGCGTCAACCAGCGCAGCAACGGCGGGTTCGGCTGCGATAGTTGCCCGTCGCGGGATCATCCCTTCCTGACCATCAAGACGCAGGAGGCCCACTGGTGTTGCACCCAGCGCGGCGCCGACGGCCTGGCCCGGGCCGCGCAATACTGCTTCTTCACGGACCAGGAGGGCGTGATCATCCCCTTCTATCAGGACGGGGAGGCCGTGCTGCGTTGGGACGGCCGGATGATGAAGCTCCGCGTGACCACCGAGTATCCCTGGCGAGGGCGGGTGCGAATTGAGGTGCTCGCCAGCAAGGGCGACGTCCCTCGGGTCATGCGCTTGTTCGTGCCCTCATGGGCAAACGCCCCGGCAGTCACCGTAAACGGTCAGCCGGCGGAGGCGATGCACCGGCAGGGCTTTGCTCACCTGAGCCGGCGGTGGCAGGCCGGCGACGTGGTTGAGCTTGCGTTCGGCCAGAACGTGGTCGCCAAACCGCCGATCAACCAGGTCAACGGGGCCGCCAAAGGCCCCTACCACACCTTCCATTATGGCGCACTGATTCTCGGCCACAGCGGCCCGGAGCACGTGCGGATCCCCGCAACCGCGGCCATCACCCGCCAAAGCGACCGGGAGTTCAACGTCGAAGGCCGACGGCTGATCCTCCGCCCCATCTACCACCTGCTGGACCCGGCCGTGTCACAGGACCAAGGCTACCGGCGACAGGTGCTCTTCGAATAAGCCACCGGCCACAAGCCATTGCGCCGCACCACTGTCCCCCTCATACGGAATCCAAATGAATCCTGTACGTTGGGCGTTTCACCTCTTCTGCGTTGGGTGCCTCCATTCTCTTATGAAGTTTGCGAATCTGTTTGGACAATGCCGGCGTCTCCTCCACGCCGAAGGCGGCTTCAGGCCAGTGCTTGTAGCACTGGTTGGCGAACGCCCTGCCGCTACCTGGTTCGCTCTCTCCCCGCGTCCTCAAGGCGTTTTTAACGCCCTTCTCCTTGGCCCAGGCCTTGAGGCCGTTCGTGGCCCGGTTGGAGAATCAAATGCGCCTCTGGCGGTGAGAGTTTAAGGGGCTCTGTCCGCGCGACGTTCCTGCGTCGGGGAATATTGCCGATCATGGGGTGTGCCAGGCGGTGCTACCGCAACGCTGCGTGACGGCGCCAGATGTCAAGGATCTCCGCGTCAGTCCCTCCGGCGGTCAACAGGTCAAAGGACAACGACCCAAGGTTGCTCCCGTCAACCACGAACTCATTGCCGGATTCGGTGATCAGACGTACTCAGCCCTTGTGAATGCTTGCTCCAGCAGTCTTCCAATCCAGGGGCAGGCGAAGTCTCTTCATGGTCCATCCTTGGACGCCCTCAGGCAAAGACTGCTCAAGCAAGAGGTGCGGCCGGTCGAACGCGGGACCTTCAGGAATGATAGATACACGCATGGTGTCGGGATACCAGCCAACTGCGACTGGTTCGTCCTCTCCCGCCGTCGCGGTCAGACCAGCTACGAAATCACTGAATGAGTCCGAAAGGAGTTGCACGTTCCCTGCCGTCTCCACTTCCCCGTTCCATTCGTCGGCGTCGGGTTCCTGCTCGTGATCCCAGAAAAACACTTTGCCGTGATACTTGCCTCCTACTCCCAGACAGATCGCATTGCCAAACGGATCATCCATAATCCAGATGAGTCCTCGCGGAATGCGGGCCTCATAGCAGTCCCTCGCCCACACGAGCGAGAAGCGCCTCTCCTCGCGGAGCCCCCCAACGTGATGTACCCCAGCGTCAGCCTCACATCCATCCGGAGTCGGGCCTTTAAACCAGAACCGCCCCCCAACATGCCCACCATTGCACATTATCAGGAACCGTGTCGGTAGTCCTCCGGAAGTCTGTGTCCAATCTGGGACTCGAAGGCGCTCAATTGCCGCCCTGGAGCGGGCGGCAGCTTGTCTTCTATCTCGGCGACGAACTCCTCAATGGTCATCAACAGAGCTCCGTCTTGGCCGAATAGTCCTGAGGGGACGTATTTGAGACGACGATCACCGCGAGGCCCCCCGCAGTTCCCGGAGGCCCTCAACATCCGACTCAAAGTCCTCCAGCGTGTAATTAACTGGAATCCCCCGCTCCTTCATGAATCCATAGGCATCGTTGATGGAGAGACCCAGAAGCCGAGCCGCCTGCCCAATCGACAGTCGAGACTTCCGGTAAGCCTCGGCAATCAGGGCTTCCCCCGCGATTTGGTCGAGCTCCTGGCCCCAAACCGCCCGTAACTTGGATTCCACCTCAGGGTCAAGCAGGATCGCCATGTTACACCTCTTGAGTATCGTAACATGCCCGTTGCCGAAAGTGACCGCCTTTTTTCGGGTTGATTTGATTAGCCAACAATGTCATCAAGATATCGAAACGTGGATGCCTCCCGGCTACCTGTTGAGCGGCAGATTGGCCCACACCGTCCGACCCGGCAGTTCCGCGGGGCGGTCCATTGCGCCCCCCTGCGTCGCGACAAAAGGCCCGCTCACCGACAGACAGGTCAACGCTGTAGCCTGAGGGTTGTCTCGCCGCCGGCGCTCCTCCCACGTTCATGTGGTCCCTCCATACCCCGCAGCCTCGCGAATCTCCCGCTACCATACGCCCCATTCGCGCGGGACAGGCCCCCCTGCTGAGAGCTGACCGCTGACTGCTGATCGCTGAACGCTGGGGCACCCGCGCCAAACGAAGCCATCCACAGGCCCCGCCTGATTCGCAAACCGACCCGCATCAACCACTTACAACTGACAACTGACCACTGACAACTGACCAGTCAGAACAACCCCACCACCTGCCCGTTCTCATCCACATCCATATCCACCGCTGACGGGCGGCGGCCGAAAGCGGGCATGGTCTGGATCGTGCCCACCAGCGGGGTCAGGAAGCCCGCGCCGCCGGCCAGGCGAATGTCGCGCACCGGGAGGCGGAACCCCATCGGGCGTCCCAGTCTGGTCGGGTCGTGGGAGATGGAGTACTGGGTCTTGGCCATGCAGATGGGCAGGTTGGCGAAGCCCAGGCGGGTGAGGGCGTCGATGGCCGTGGCGGCGGGCTTTTCGTAGGTCACGCCGTCGGCGCCGTAGATCTCCTGGGCGATGGTCTCGATTTTCTTCTTGATGGGCCAGTCGAGGTCGTAGAGGAAACGGAAAGAGCCGGCTCCCTCGCTTGCGCTTCGGGCTCGGTGGCTTGCGCTTCGGGCTCCGTCGTTGGCGCTTTGGGTTTCGCAGGCGCGGACGACCGCTTCGGCCAGGGCGGCCCCGCCGGCGCCGCCTTTGGTGTGGACCTCGCTGACCGCCACGTCGAACGCGCCGGCCGCACGGGCCGCGTCGGCGAGGGCCTGGATCTCGTCGTCGCTGTCACTGGGGAAGCGGTTGATGGCAACCACGCAGGGCAGGTTGAACTTGGCGACGTTTTCGAGGTGCTTCTCCAAATTGGGCAGGCCTTCACGCAGGGCCTCCACGCTGGGCTCGAAGATGGTCCGGTCGATAGGCTGTCCCGGCACGACGCGGTACCGGCCGCTGTGGGCCTTGACCGCCCGCACGGTGGCGACCATCACCGCCGCATCGGGCGTCCGGCCGGAGGTACGGCACTTGATGTGGCAGAATTTCTCGAAGCCCATGTCCGCCCCGAAGCCGGCCTCGGTGACCACGTAATCCACACACCGCAGGGCGATCTCATCGGCCAGGATGGAGCTGTTGCCGTGGGCGATATTGGCGAACGGCCCGGCATGCACGAAGGCCGGCACGTGCTCGATGGTCTGGAGCAGGTTAGGCATGATCGCGTCCTTGAGCAGGACGGTCATGGCCCCGGCGGCCTTGATGGCCTCGGCGAAAACGGGGATGTCCTGGCTGGTGTAGCCGATGACGATCCGGCCGAGTCGCTGGCGGAGGTCGGGCAGGGACCTGGCCAGGGCCAGCACGGCCATGACCTCGCTGGCCGAGGTCAGATCGAAGCCCGTCTCGCGCGGGAAGCCGTTGCCGCCCAAGCCGATGACGATGTGGCGCAGAGCCATGTCGTTCATGTCCACGCAGCGGCGCCAGGTGACCTTCATGGGGTCGAGCCGGCCGGGGTTGCCCTTGACCATCAGCGTGTCGATCATGGCGCTCAGCAGGGCGTGAGCGCTGGAGACGGCGTGCATGTCGCCGGTCAGGTGGAGGTTGAGGTCCTCCATGGGCAGCACCTGCGAGTACCCTCCGCCGGCAGCCCCGCCCTTGATGCCGAAGACCGGCCCCATGGACGGCTGGCGGATGCAGCAGGCAGCCCGGTGGCCGATGTGGGCCAGAGCCTGGGCGAGCCCCACGGTGGTAACCGTCTTGCCCTCGCCCAGCGGGGTAGGCGTGATGCCGGTCACGACGATATACCGGCCGAACCGGCTGTCGCCGAGGCGCGCAATGGCCTCCAGGCGGATCTTGGCCTTGTAGTCGCCGTAAGGGATCACCTCGTCGTCGCGAAGCCCCAGGCGGGCGCTGATTTCGCGGATGGGAAGAAGTCTGGTGCGTTGGGCGATGTGAAGGTCGGAATCCATTGGCTTTCAGTGTGATGGCTGTTGAATGGATATATCCGTTATCAATGTCTAATGATCAATGACCAATGTCTAAAGAATGACGGAATTTCTAATGACTAAACAACAAACTCCTCTTGGCGCGATTTCAGGTTTAGACATTAGACATTTCGTCATCGGGCATTCTTTAGACATTAGGTTTTACGTCATTGGTCATTCCGCTTTTGCCGGCTGCGTCCCCGCCGGTTGGGTTGTCGGCCGCGTGCCCAGGCCGATGTATCCCACCCGGGCCACCCGCCAGTACTCCTTGCCGTCTGCACCCTTCTCCTTGACCAGTTCGATGTCGAGCGTCCGGCGTTGATCAACGTCCGGGCGCGTGGGGTCGGGGGTTACCTCATAGAGGATGTGGGTCACCTGCCCGTTGGGCGAGGGGCGCACGTGCATCCGGCTCATGGCCGTTTCGGGGTCTTGGTCGAAGCTGGCGACATAGTAGGCCACGATAGGCGCCCACTGGTTGACGACCCGGTAAATCTCCTTTTTCCGATTCTCACCGAGCGACTGGAAGCGGGCGGGATCTTTGGCATGCTCGCGGGCGGTGCTGAGGATGCGCTGCTCGATGGTGTTGGGGGCCGCCACCGACCAGGTGATCAGGTTGGCCTGCTTCTGGTCCTCCCGCCGGGGTGGCTTGGCCTGGGCCGCCTGGACATCCTCGGCCAGGGAGCGCAGCAGGACGTAAGCAACCTGCTGAGGCGTGGCCGACTCGTCCAGGGTCTGGCCGTAGGCCGTCACCGTCTTGACCTCAGGCGGCGGGAGGGTATCAGCCGCATCCTGGCAGCCGCCCGTCAGACAGGCGACCACCGCCAGAGCCAGTCCCCCCGTCACCGCATGTCGAAATCGTCTTTTTGTGTTCATCATGGGCAAAAAGTCTACGGACGCCGTCGGTAATGTGCAAACCCTGCGCCGGCCGGAGTTGGTCAGCAGGGAGCTGGAGCGATGGAAAGTGCGAGAGATGGAGAGTGTGAGAGATGGAGAGAGGCGCCCGGCCCCCCTCGCTCCGTCTCTCCTTCTCCCCATTGCTCACGCTCGCCGGTGACAGCCGGGAGCCTCGCCGCGGAGACGGTCTTCGTCAGCTTGCCTACTCCCCCCTGCCTCGATACACTTCCTGCGTCATCATGGCTGAACAGAACCGCAATCTATGGGCTCCCTGGCGGATGGAGTATATCCATTCCCTGCACGAGGAGGGCGAACCGAAGGGCTGTTTCCTGTGCCGGTACGCGGAGACTCCCGGCGAAGACAGCCGGCACCACGTCATCTGGCGGGGAGAGCACTGCTTCACGCTGTTCAACGCGTTTCCCTACTCCAACGGGCATCTGCTGATCGCACCTTATGCCCACCAGGGGCGGCTCGATGGACTGGACGACGCCACCCTGACCGAACTGATGCGCCAGTTGCGCGATGCGCAGAAGCTCCTGACGGAGACCACCTCCGCCCAGGGTTTTAACGCAGGAATGAACTTCGGGCGATGTGCCGGGGCGGGGCTGCCCGACCACCTGCACATCCATATCGTCCCGCGCTGGGATGGAGATACGAACTTCATGCCCGTGCTGGGGAATGTGAAGGTGATCCCGCAGAGCATCGACGCCCTGATGGGGCTCATGCGCGAGGCCGCCCCGAGGTTGGGCCTGCCGCCCGTGCGGGGATGACGGGGATGACAAGGCGACACGGAGACAAGCGGACACGGAGAAGGCGGTTTCCCAAGCTCCCCTTGTCCCCTGGTCCCCTTGTCGAGATCTGCTACCATCCCTGCATGGCCAAAGCCGTTCCTGAGCTCAAGCCTTACGCCGTCACGGCCCGAAACTCCCGTGGGCGCGTCTACAAGGAGAGCTTTCTGCCCAACGTGGATCCGTTCGCGATCGACCGCCAGCGGGTGCTGCACTCGGCGGCCGGCACGTCGCCCTTCAGGCTATGATCTGCTATAATAGATGATTTATGGCCCGAGTGTACCTTGAGACCAGCTTCGTGAGCGCATGCGTCTCCACGCGAACGGACGTGCGGAACTTGTACCGCAAGGAGGTCAGCCTGCGTTGGTGGCAATTTGAGCGTCCCAAGCACGAAGTCTTCCTTTCGGATGAGGTCATAGTCGAACTATCTGATCCCCGGTAACCGCAGCGCGACGCGGCTCTGCGGTTCGTTGCGGGGTTGCCGGTTCTGGCGGTGAAGGCGCCGATGGTGACTTTGGCGGTGGCACTGGTCCAAAGGATGGTGATGCCCAAGTCGGTGGGCGGTGATGCCCTCCACGTAGCGATGGCCACCGTCAGCCGGTGTCACTACCTCCTTACCTGGAATGTGAGGCACTTGGCCAACCCCAACAAGGTCCAGCATCTGACCGCTGTATGTCTTGAGTTCGGGCTGTTGCCGCCCAAAATACTCCGGCCCGACGACATGATGGAGATTGAAGATGAAACCAGTTGAGATTACGGACCGGTTAGAGGACCCCATTGTGGATGAAGTACGGGCGGTCCGTGAGGCCATCGACGAGGAGGTTGGTCACGATATTGCCAAACTCGCCGAGCGGGCCCGCCGTGCCGGGGAAGAGTATCGGCGCACCCATCAAGTCCCGGCCGTCAATGTACCCTCCGCCCCCACTGAGCAGGCTACGGACTAGCAGCCGGCAAGTATCCGAAATCCGTACGTTCACAATGGGCGGCGCGAACCCTCCGCAGATGAAGTCGAAGAACTCATTTCAGGGGTAGAGAAGCTGACGAAGACACTATTCTGAAGACGCCAGCCCACATGGGCCCCTCGGCCCTCTGAGACCTGCCGCCCGTGCGGGGATGACGGGGATGACAAGGCGACACGGAGACAAGCGGACAAGGAGAAGGCGGTTTCCCAAGCTCACCTTGTCTCCTGGTCCCCTTGTCCCCTTGTCGAGATCTGCTACCATCCCTGCATGGCCAAAGCCGTTCCTGAGCTCAAGCCTTACGCCGTCACGGCCCGAAACTCCCGTGGGCGCGTCTACAAGGAGAGCTTTCCGCCCAACGTGGATCCGTTCGCGATCGACCGCCAGCGAATCCTGCACGCGGCGGCGTTCCGCCGGCTGGAATACAAGACCCAGGTCTTCGTCATCAGTGAGCACGACCACTTCCGCACCCGCTTGACGCACACGCTCGAGGTGGCCAGCATCGCCCGGCGGTTGTGCGTGGCCCTGCAGGTCAACCCGGCCGTTGGGGAATTGATCGCCCTGACCCATGATGTTGGCCACCCGCCGTTCGGCCATGCCGGCGAGCAGACCCTCGAAAAACTCATGGCCGACCATGGCGGCTTTGATCACAACGCCCAGGCCCTCCGGGTGGTTGAGCTGCTCGAACACCCCTACCCGCCCTTCCGGGGTCTCAACATGTGCTACGAGGTGCGCGAGTCGCTGGCCAAGCACTCGACCATCTACGACAAGCCGGGGGCCCACGAACTGGCCGACGGCACGTTCGCGCCCATCGAGGGCCAGATCGCCAACCTGGCCGACCGCGTGGCCTATGACTGTCACGACCTGGAGGATGCCATCGGGGCGGGGATCCTCAGCGAAGAAGACCTGCAACAGGTCGGGCTGTGGCGTGAGGCGGCGGAGGACGTGCGCCGGCAGTACCCGGACGCGCCGTTGCCAGCCGTCCGGCGGCCCATCCTGGACCGGCTGGAGGCGATGTTCCTGGAAGACATCGTGGCCGAGTCCCGCCGGCGGATCAGGGCGGCCAAGGTGGCCACCATTGACGACGTCCGCCAATGCGAGGGGCCCCTGGTGGACTTTTCGCGGGCCATGGAAATCAGGGTCAAGGAGTTGGAGAAGTTCCTGCTGGAGTCGGTCTACCGGCATCACCGGCTGGTGCGGATGGACAGCAAGGCCCGGCGAATCATCGAGCGGCTTTTCGGGGCTTATATTGAAGAGCCGCGCATGCTGCCGCCACGGTTTGCCCGGCGGATCGGGGACATGGGGGTATACCGCACGGTTTGCGACTACCTGGCGGGCATGACCGACCGCTACTGCCAGGACGAGTACAAGCGGTTGTTCGAGCCGTTCGAGAGGGTATAGCCCTGTTGACGGGCCAAGACTATTGAGGTACTGTAATACTTGACATCCGAATGACTCGAAGCAGCTCTAAATGCATTTTCTGAACCGGGGATCGGGGAAAGAACGGCCGGTAGCGAGAGCCGGCCGATACGGGAACGCGTGAGTCTCCACAACTGGAAAGAGCACCAGAGAGGAGATGACGCCATTTCGGACCGCACGCTCTTCAGACTGGTAACCATTGCATCAGCAGTGTGGCTGGGCAGTGCGGTGCTATTTTTTTCGTACCATCGCCTAGGCCTGCCGGTAACGCTCGGCTGCCTGGCCGGCGGGCTGTTGCTGTTGGCCGGTTTCAAATATCGCCTGTTGAGCCTCGGACCGTTTGAAGAACGATTTGACGAGTTCATGCGCGCCCGGCGAATGGCCAGGTTACGCCGGCTGGCCCGCCAGGAGCAGATCGCCACCGACCCGATCAACAATGAGATTCTGTATATCCAGCAGTTCGCTTCGCCGGGGCTGATGGCGATGCTCACGGGGGAGGAGTTTCTCGACGTGGTGGTCCGCTATTTCCGGCTGCAGGGCTACGCCCGGCGCTACCAGCGAGTGGAATGCGGCGGACCGACGGATGCGATCCTGCGCAAGGGCAAGGACTGGTACCTGCTGCGCTGCCTCCGGCTGGACACGGAGGCGGAGCTGGTGGATGAACGGGTAGTCCGCGCGATGGCCGAAGTCATGGACGAGAACCTGTGCCTGCTGGGAATCCTGGTGACCAACGGGAGGTTCACCCCCCGAGCCGAGATCGCCGCGGCGGAGTTGGATATCACCCTGCTGGATGGCGTGACGCTGGCCGGCAGCATGCAGGCCTTCCAGCTTCGCGACCCGACGGTGCCATGGCAGCCGAACCGCCCCCGGCGCAGCGCGTAGCGTGCGGACTAGAGTGCTCGAGAATCGCGAGGTTGTGAGGCGCAGAGCTCGCTGAGGACGCGGAGAAGAGGGTTCGGGGTTCAGGGTTCAGGGTGGCACCGGCGTCTCGCCGGTGTGGAGAAGGCACCTTGGCCAATGCCCGGGGAGCGGGCAACTTGCCCGACGCCTCGGGGGGCGGGCATCTTGCCCGATGGCTCGGAGGGCGGGCATCTTGCCCGCCTTCTGGTACGAGCACCTCTTCTCGCACCCATCCCAAGCGGGAACCCCTTCCCGCAAGTCCGCCTCAGGTGCGGGTCGCATACCACAGCAGCGGGGCGTCGGATTCCGGAGCGGGGTCGTTCATCGTATGTCACTCCCGAACCACCAGAGGCCCGGAGGCATCGCTTTCCCTCCCCCGCACGGCCGACACCGCCGTGGCACACAATCGTGCCTCCTCGCCTGGGAGGTATTTCCCTCCGGCGCCTTATAGGTGCCCGCGCCGAAGCACGGCGCAGGGAAGATTCCCCCTGCCGGAGGCCGCCCCCGAGCCCTCGCCCGATAACCAAACATAGGGCATTCCCCCCTCTTCTAAGCGACAGGAATCGTTGACATTGCCCCCCCCGGGTCTTTAAACTCTCATTTTTTGAGTCGCGCGTCGCTTCACTCCTCGGGGTGCGGCCCGTCTGTCTCATTTTTTAACTACTGACCAGCGATTCCAGGAAACAGGTCGGAGAAGGTCATGAATATCAAGCTGTCGAACGGTAAGGTTATTCCCATCGAGATGCACAAGGTTCGCGTCATTCAGAAGACGACGCTGCCGCCGGCCGAACAGCGACTGAAGGCGATCACTGAGGCCGGCTACAACACCTTCCTGCTCCGCAGCCGCGATCTGTTCCTGGACATGCTCACCGACAGCGGCACCAACGCGATGAGCGACAACCAGCTTGCCGCCATGATGGTCGCCGACGACGCCTACGCCGGCAGTGAGAGCTTCTTCCGTCTCCAGGAGGCGGTCCAGGATGTTCTCGGCCTCAAGTACTGCCTGCCGGTGCACCAGGGCCGGGCCGCGGAGAACCTGCTGGCCAAGGTCTACGTGAAGCCGGGCACGGTGATACCGATGAATTACCACTTCACCACCACCCGGACCCACTTCGAGCTGGCCGGCGGCAAGGTGCTGGAGATCTTCGGCAAGGAAGCGCTCAACACGTCCAGCACCGACCCCTTCAAGGGCAACATCGATCTCGACAAGCTGCACAGCGTGATCAAGGAATACGGGCCCGAGAAGGTGGCGTTCGTCCGCATGGAGGCGACCACCAACCTGATCGGCGGCCAGCCGTTCTCGATGGAGAACCTCAAAGCGGTCAGCAAGATCGCCCGCGAAAACGGCATCCCCATGATCGTGGACGCCAGCCTCATCTCCGAGAACGCCTACTTCATCAAGGTCCGCGAGAAGGCCTATGCCGACTGGACCATCGAGGCCATCGTCAAGGAGATCATGAAGCAGGCGGATATCATGTACATGTCCGGCCGCAAGAGCACCTGCGTCCGCGGCGGCATGATCTGCACCAACAGCAAGGAGCACTACGACAAGATGGCTCCCTGGCTGCCGGTATACGAAGGCTTCCTGACCTACGGCGGCATGTCCAGCAAGGAAGTCGAGGCCATGGCCGTCGGCGTGCGCGAGATGGTGGAGATCGAGGCGGCCAGCGCCTCGGCCGACATGATCCAGTATTTCGTCGAGCTGCTGTGCGAGAAGAATATCCCCGCCGTCACCCCACCGGGCGGCCTGGCCTGTCACGTGGATGCCCGCAAGTTCCTGCCGCACGTGGATTCGCTGCAATATACGGCCGGCGCCTTCGTGGCCGCCCTGTACCTGGTCTCCGGCGTGCGGGCCATGGAGCGCGGCACGTTGTCCAACGATCGGGACATCCACACGCACGAGGAAATCCCCGCCGACCTGGAGCTCGGCCGGCTGGCCGTGCCGCGCCGCGTGCATACCATGTCGCACTGCATGTACATCGCTGACCGGCTCGAATGGCTCATGAAGCACCGCGACCTGGTCGGCGGGCTGAAGTTCTGCGAGGAGCCGCCGGTGCTGCGGTTCTTCATCGGCAAGCTGGCCCCCATCAACGACTGGGGCCGCAAGCTGGTGGATGCGTTCAAGAAGGACTTCGGCGATAATTGTTGAGTTGGTTAGTGGTCAGTTGTCAGTGGTCAGTTGCAGGATCCGATCCGTCCGATCGGTCGGATCCGTCTGATCGGTCCGATCAGCAGATCCCCCTGACCAAAGGCTCCAATACCCCACAACTGACTACTGACAACTGACAACCAACACTGAGGTTCCAATGCTCATCCTCATGACCCAGGGTGCCAGCCGGGAGCAGATCGATCAGGTCTGCCGGCGGATCCGGGAGGCCGGTCTTACTCCCCACGAAATTCCCGGCTCCATTCGCACGGCCATTGGCATCACCGGCAACCGGGGGCCGATCTCGGCCGAGCTGTTCACCAAGCTGCCCGGCGTGAGCGAGTGCATGCCGGTCTCGAAGCCGTACAAGCTCGTGAGCCGGGAGGTGAAGCCGGAGTCCACCATCATCGACGTGCGCGGCGCCAAGGTCGGCGGCGACTCGCCGGTGCTCATGGCCGGTCCCTGCTCGGTGGAGACTCGCGATCAGACCTTGAAGACCGCCGAAGCGGTCGTGGCCGGCGGGGCGAAGTTCTTCCGGGGCGGTGCGTTCAAGCCACGGACGTCGCCCTATGCGTTCCGCGGCCTCAAGCAGGAAGGGCTCAAGATTCTCGAAGAGGTCAAGCGGACGTTCGATCTGCGGATCGTCACCGAGGTCATGGATATCGAGACCATGGACGCGGTGGCGGAGGTGGCCGACGTACTCCAGATCGGGGCCCGCAACATGCAGAACTTCTCCCTCCTGGAAGCGGCCGGCCGGCAGCGCAAGCCCGTCCTGCTCAAGCGCGGCATGAGTGCCACCATCCAGGAGCTGTTCATGGCCGCCGAATATCTCCTCTCGTTGGACAACTACGCCGTCATGCTGTGCGAGCGGGGCATCCGTACCTTTGAGACCATGACCCGCAACACCTTCGACCTGTCGGCAGTGGTCATGATGAAGCACTATTCCCACCTGCCGGTCATCGCCGACCCGTCCCACGGGGTGGGCATCGACTGGGCCGTGCCGCCGTTGGCCAAGGCCGCATTGGTCGCGGGCGCGGACGGGGTGATCATCGAAGTCCATCCTGACCCCGACCGGGCCCTGTCCGACGGGCAGCAGTCGCTGAATTTCGAGGAGTTCGCCGCCCTGGCGGCGGACTTGAAGGACCTGGCCGATTGGCGGGCAAGCCGCGCAAAATGAGACGCCCGCATCAGGCCGAGAGCCTGGCGGAGCGGATCGATCGGACGGATCCGTCGGATCGGTCGGATCGGTCCGATCATAAGGTTCGCGAACCCGCCCGTTGACACGCCGCAGCCGGCTGCAAAGAATCCTCCGCCATGCGCTACCTCAACATCGCCGGCTATATCGCCATTCCCGCCGCATTTCTGGTCCATTGGCTGGCCCACGACCAAAGCTGGGAGCCGATCGCGACGTTCATTCTGGCGGCCCTGGGCGTCATTCCCCTCGCGATGCTGATGGGAGAATCGACCGAGCACCTGGCCGAGCGCACCGGCCCGAGCTGGGGCGGGCTGCTCAACGCAACCTTCGGCAATGCCGCCGAATTGATCATCGCTCTCATCGCCCTGCACAAGGGCCTCAACGAGGTGGTCAAAGCCAGCCTTACCGGCTCCATCCTGGGCAACCTGCTGCTGGTGGGAGGGCTGGCCATGATCGTCGGCGGATGGCGACGGAAGGAGCAGACCTTCAACCCCTTCGCGGCCGAGACCAACGCCGGCATGCTGGCCCTGGCCGTCGCGGCGATGCTGGCGCCGGCCATTTTCCATTACACCGCCGAACGCATGCACGACCCGGAACTGACGCGCCACGAGCACGCCGTCTCCATCGGCACGAGTATTATCCTGCTGGCCACCTACGGGCTGGGCCTGCTATTCACCCTCCGGACGCACAGCGCGATTTACTCGCACGGCCCCCGACAAGACCCCTCGGCCCCCCGTTCGGCACATGGCGGACACAACGGCTATGGGCGATGGTCGGTAGGCAAGAGCGTGGGCATGCTGCTGGTCGCCGCCGTGGCCATTGGAATCGTCGCCGAACTGCTGGTCGGCTCGGCCGAAGTTCTGGCCGCCCGGCTGGGCTGGAACCACGTCTTCGTCGGTGTGATTCTGCTGGCCGTCATCGGCAATGCCGCCGAGCACTCCACCGCGATCCTCATGGCCCATCGCGATGACATGGACACGGCCATGACCATTACCCACCAGAGCAGCCTGCAGATCGCGCTGTTTGCCGTGCCGTTCGTGGTTTTCGCCAGTGCCCTGATGGGCTATTTCGGCTGGGGACATGCCCACATGCTCGATCTGGTCTTCTCACCCCTTGAGGTCGCGTCGGTCCTGCTGACGGTGGGCATCGTCGTGGTCCTGGGCCTGAACGGCCGGACGAACTGGTTCGAGGGCGTGCTGCTGCTGGCGCTGTATGCCATTCTGGGGATTGCGTTTTTCAATGTGCCGGTGCCGCACACTGCCCAGTGATAACACACTGCAGCGCAAGATCGTTGCGGCTGATCGGACTGATCCGACGGATCCGACCGATCAGACGGGGCGGTCTTCCCCGGCGGTTCCTACAACTGCCCCAATCAGAACGTAAACATCAGTTCCATCCGCAGGTACGCCGCCGGATCGTCCCTGGGCGCGGCGTAGTAATCTCCCGGCCAGAAGTACTCGCCGATGATGTGGCCGCTGAGGAAGCGGTTGAACTTGTAGCGGATGATGCCGGTCAGGAGCTGGCCGCGGAAGCGCTCGCGCTTGCTGAACCCGGGCCGGTCTCGAAACGTGTTCTCGTCGGCGAAGAGCAGGTGATAATCGGCCGCCAGCGTGAGCTTATCCGTCGGTTCAGCCTGCCAGCCGAACCCGATGCGGTGCAGGTTGGTCATTTCGCCGACGCGCGTTTCGGTCGCCATGGTGTAGACCAGCAGCTCGCTCCATTGCGGCCAGCGGCCCCACAGCGGATCGAAGGCCTCATCCTGCCCCTTCGAGCCGGGGTTGTCGCCGGAGAGAAACTCGTAATTGAGCCGAAGCTGATTCTTGAGCGGGTCCCGGAAGAAGTACGTCGCCCGGTTGGTCGTGCCAAATGCGCAGACGTCCCGCCGGTTGCGCTCACCGAACTGGAAGGCCCCCTCGGAGCGGGTGGTGATGTGGTCGGTCCAGTCGCGCACAAACCGGCCTCCGAAGGTGTAGATGTCACCGTCGTCGCCGTTGGGCAGGACGTCCTCATCACCCTTGTAGATGAAATAGCCGTCGATGGTGGTCCTGTCGATGGACTTGTTGGAAACGTACAGGATCGCGCCGATCTCGTTCTGCTCGGTGACGGCCAGGTCGCGGTCGTTGATCGGCGGCAGCCACTTGTCGGTGTCGGACCACTGCTGAATGTAGATCACGTCGGCCGTGGTCTTGATGTCCTTGAGGTCGAACGTGAACCGGGCGGCGTCAAAGTAGAGCGTCGTGGAACCATCCAGAGGGGTCCCGTCCAGCACCAGCCAGCCGTCGCCCAGGATGATTTCCTGGCGGCCCAGGGTCATGGTCACGGGCGTATCCGGGATCTTGACCTTGGCGTTCAGGATGTCGAACAGGCCGTTCTGACAGTCCCAGCCTTCGCGCTCCTCAGGGTTAAACCATTGCCGGCTTTCCCAGATGAAGCGGCTATTGATGTCGAATCCCGGGGTCGGCGTGATGGTGGACCACACCCGCGGCCGTAACCGCAGGAAGCTCCATTCATCATCCGGGGTGTGGCGGTCCAGAGTGAACGCGTTATCGAGATACTCCCAGCGGAAGCGATAATCGGCCCCCCACTTGAACTGCGGGATGGGCTGTTTGAGGCGGTCAACCCAGGAGGGCTGCGTAGTGGGCGGCGTCTCAGCGGGCCGGGTGGCGACCTGCTCGGAAGGCCCGGAATCTTCCAACGGCATTTGCGTCGATGAGGTCGGCGTCGGCGCGGCGTTCCCGTCGCCGGGCGAATCGGCCGACTCCGGGACGCCAGTGGCGGGCATCTCCTCACCGGCCGGCTGACTGGCAGCGGTCTGCGCAGCGAGAAGCACATGGTTCGTAGCCGCCGAGAGGATCACCATTCCCTCCAGGATCAGGAGGAGACGTCGTACGCTTGGCATGAACTCTTCCCTGGCCGACCCGGCGGCTGTTACGGCTGTGTCTCTCCAAAGTCCTCACCTGCCTCCACGGCAAGGAGATATGAAATAATGTTAATTCCAATGTTCGTCAACACATAGCGCAGCGATTGAGCCGGTTTTCACATCGTTTTTACCCCGCAATTATTAACACGCACTAACAATCTGACTGGAGATGTGTCTTCCAGATAGAGGCGGATGGCAGCAGAGGCTCACGCGTAAAGAGCCTCTCGGCGAATCAGCCCGGTGAGGAGACTTGCCATGAAGGCCAAGCGATATCAGCGTCTGGGGCTGACGGCCGGCCTGGTGCTGGCCGGCCTGGGATTCGGCTTGATGACGGATACGGCTGAAGCTCAGTATCGAGGGCGGGGCTATGTGGGTCGAGGTTACGTCGGCCGAGGTTACGTCGGCAGGCCGTACTATCGCGGATACCACCGTCCTTATTACGGGCCGCGGTACTACGGCCGGTCCTGGTATCATCGGCCCTACTACCGGGGCTATGACATCGGGTTTTACCGGCCGCGATACTACCGGTACTACTCGTATCCCTACCCCTACTCGCACGTCTATCCCTACTCGTACGCCTATCCGTACCCGTACGGCTACTACAGCTCTCCGGGATACGGCTTCCACTTTGACGTGGACTGGGACGACGACGATTGAAGACCGGATCGTGCGATATAAGCGGGGGAACCGGCATGACGAGCAGTGCACGGCTTATTCGTGCCGGCTGAACCAGGCCGTGGTGACCGTCTGAGCGAGAATTCGCATATCCATGCGCAGGCTCCAGTTGCGGGCGTAATAGAGGTCGTACTGGATGCGTTTGCGCAAGGGGCCGTTGTTGCCACGCAGCCCTTTGATCTGGGCGTAGCCGGTCATACCGGCCTTGATCTTATGACGCAGCATGTAATGGGGAATCTCGCCTTTGAACTTGGCGATGAACTCCGGCCGTTCCGGCCGAGGCCCGACCAGCGACATGTGCCCCGCCAGGACGTTGAACAGGTTGGGCAATTCGTCCAGGCTGGTTCGCCGGAGAAAGGCCCCCAGACGCGTCCGTCGAGGATCGTTGGGGAGGGCCCAGACCGGGCCGGTCCTCTCTTCGGCATCCACCCGCATGGTCCGAAACTTGAGCATGGTGAATTCCCGCCCATCCAGGCCCATCCGCCGCTGGCGATAGAGAACCGGGCCGGGGCTGGTCAGCTTGATCAGCACCGCAATCACCGCCATCGGAATAGCGGCGATCAGCAGGCAGGCACTTCCGACGGCCAAGTCGAAAACCCGCTTGGTAAAGGCGTTCCACCCGGACAAAGGGGACTGTCGCAGGGAAAGGATGGGCAGACCATCGAGTTCAGAAATGGTCGGCCGCATGGCGTAAGAGGGATTGATCTCAGGGACCAGCCGGACGTCAACCATCGAAGGTTCGAGGGCCATGAGCACCTCGTTGGTTCGGTGGGCGTCCTGGGTAGGCAAGGCGATAAAAACCTGGTCAGCGGGCTGCTGCTGAAGAATCCGCTGAATGTCGCACAGGGGACCTTTGACCGGCAGGCCGCGCAGGGTTTTCCGGCAGCCGGGGCCGAGATCGTCCACAAAGTAGAGGACGTGAATGCCCATCCACGAGTTATTGCAAAGGGCATACAAAAGGGATTGAGCCGTCCGGCCCGTGCCGACAATGACGGCCGTCCGTCGGTTCCAACCCTTCCGGCGGAGCGCCCCCAGGGTGATCCGCACGGTGGCCCGGAAAAGGACGAACAGGCTGGTGCCCACGACCGCGTAGGTGCCGATGAACTGGCGCGAGATCTTATTGGTCGGGGGCAGCGCGTAATCAATGATGATGACGGCCACCACCGCGACGACGAAAGCCTTGATGATGTCGCGGGCTTCTTCAAGTATCGAATGGTCCCGGCGGGGTCTGTACAGGCCGGTCACCGAGAAAATGAACAGGTGGCCGATGATCACCAGAGGCAGCAGGGCCAGGAAACGGCTGAGGGTGGGAACCCCCTTGAGTTCGTCCACCGGCAGCCAGTTGAAGCGCAGCCAGTAGCTACCCACCCAGGCAGCGGCAATGGCACAGGCATCCGCCACGGCCAGCAGGCTCACCATGAGTTGACTGTGCTGCTTGAGCATCTTCCCTGATCCCCGCCGGTCTGCTTCAGGAGTAGTCGCATGCGCTCCGATCCGCGCCTCGGTCGGAGCAGCCGTCGGCACGACCGCACCATTGAACGCCCTATTCTAGCTGTACAGGTGCTATCCGATCAAATTGCTTGCGTTTTATTGCACCCTCAACGAGGCGGCCAATCGCGGTAAGCGCCTTATCGTTGGCGGCTTACGTCCGTCAAGGCCGGGGTCTGGGAGGTGGCGAGTCTCCCCCGAGAGGGCCTGGGACTCACGCGCCCGGTGGGGGTGGCGGGGGCGGCGGCGGAGGTGCCGGTGGGTTCTTATCGACAGGCGGCGGAGGTGGCGGGCTGGGAGGCTGCACAAGCTGCTGAGGGCGTCGCTGCGGCATTTTGGCGACCAGCGGGGCCACTACCACGGCATCTCCGGAGGCCGTACAACGCCCTGCAACGCTCCGGTCGGTGCGTACGTTGAGGATCGCATTCCCGCCCCGCTCGACCGCGGCCGCCTTCAGGGCCAGGATGGCATCTTCCGGCGTGCGGTATCCTTCGACGAAGACGGCCTCCACCTGCCGGACCATGCGAAAACCGGCCAGCCGGTTGCCGGTGGAAGTGGCCACAACGCCGCGGGCCAGTTCCCGCCGCTTGCGGTCCAACTCGGCGTGATCAATGTTGTACTTCTGAAGCTTGGGATGGATGGTGGCCGGCCGGCTCCGGCGGATGGCTCGCAGCACCGCCCCTGCTACCCGGCGGAGGATGACGTAGGCAATCAACCCGGCCAGGGCGTACAGGCCCCATCGCCTGTAAGGCTCGGGAAGAGGGATCCTGTCGATCCACTCCTGCCAGTTCACCTGCATGAGCACCGCTATCATGTCGTCACGACTCTCACTTCTGCACCACCGTGTCGCCCCGATACGTGTCCCCCCGCCAGCTCACCGTCGTTCGTCCGCCGAGTTTGAGCATTGCGTTGACCAGCATGCCCATGCAGAACAGGGCCCCCAGCATGAAGGTAGGCGCCAGCCACGGATTCGCATGGCTGAGTCGGTAAAAGCGGGCGATGACCGTCTGCTGAAGCAGGATAACAATCGCTGACAGCAGACCCACGGCTTGCCAACCCGGTCCGGCGGCGCTCCACCCCTTGGCGATGAGGACCGCCGCCGCGATGATGAAGCTGGCGTAGGGAAAGAGGTTGGACGCCATCAGCAGCATGAGCGTGACCCGCAACCGGCGAAAGGTGCCGAAACAGCCGTAGAAAATCCGCGTCCAGCCCCTCCAGATCTCGGACAGCTTGGAGTACATACGAACGGTATAGAGATCTTCGCCCTGCACGACCACCAGCCGCTGGCCTTTTTCCTTGGCCAGCCGGGCCATGTGCATATCCTCGTTGACCTGGGAGCGAACCGCCTCGTGGCCGCCGATGGCCTCGTAGCAGCGGCGAGTCATGAGCATGAATGCGCCGTTGGCATAGGCGGCGGAATTGTCGGGGTCGTTAACCAGCTTGGGGTTGAACCACAACACCATGATCGCCCCGCAGACCGGTTGAATGATCCGCTCCCACAGACTGTGCGTCTCCAGCAGCGGCAGCACCGAGAGAAAGTCGATGTTCCAGTCCACCGCGTGACGGACGGCCATGGAGAGGGTGCGTTCGGAAATCTGCCGGCAGTCGGCGTCGCCGAAGCACAACCATTCGCCCCGGGCGATGGCCACGCCTTCGCGCATGGCGTTGTTTTTTCCGAACCAGCCGTCTTCGAGATTGTCAATGTGAATAACGCGTAACTTCTCTGGATAGCGGGCTTTGAGCTCTTCGAGGATCTCCGGCGTGCGGTCGCTGCTGCGATCGTTGATGACGATCAGCTCGAAATTAGGGTAGTCCTGGGCCAACATGGTCTCAACGGCGGTCGCGATGTTGGCTTGCTCGTCCTTGGCGGCGATCAGAACGCTGACCGTCGGCGGATTGGCCGGCGGGCCCGGGTAGGAATGTGAGGTCAGCGGGATTTGTTCACGCTTAGCCTGCGAGATGGCCCAATGACGACTGGCCCAGATTAACGCCGTACCACCCAGCAAAACGGACCAGATCACCCAAACCATAGCTCGTCGCTTTCCATAAGACTATCCTGAGGCCATCCATGACGACCATTAAAGGATTATCGCGCAGCGGCCGGAAGGGGGCAAGCCCGCCCTGCAGGGGCCGGCGGCAACCGCACTGCGGATCTTACCCAAGCCCTTGGAGTCCCGCGGTGCAACGGGACTGGCGGCCGTTCGAGTATTCCTGCACAATTTAACCGCGGGAGACGGAATCCTGACAGGAGAAATTCTGCAGGCTCGATCCGGCCGGTGCGATCTTGAGATTGAGGGTGAAACGGGCGTCATCGCCAGATCCACGTCTCAGCGGTGGGTTGACCCTCAACGCCCCGCTCTTACAATCCGAATGACTGTAACGGGAACGGGATCATCTATCATGCGAATTGCTTTCATCGGACCGCTTCAGAGCGGTAAATCGACACTCTTCCGGGCCGTCACCGGCCAGTCGGCTTCCGGGCACCACACCGGCGAGCAGATTGCCATCGTCAAGGTGCCCGACTCGCGCCTCGACTGGCTGGCCGCACACTACAAACCCAAGAAGTATACCGAAGCCACCATCGAATGCCTGGACGTGCCCGGCTTCAGCCAGGAGACCAGCAGCGGGCAAGCCGAGTTCCGCAAGAGCCTGCCCTCCGTGCGCAAGTGCGACGCCCTGGTCGCGGTCGTGCGGGCTTTTGACAACCCGGCCGTTCCCCCCTACCGCAACCGGGTGGATCCTCGGGCGGACCTCGAGGAGCTGGTGGCGGAGCTGATCTTCAACGACCTCGATGCGGTGACCACGCGCATCGACCGGCTGGAGAAGTCGCTCAAGAAGCCGACCAAGACCCATGAGCAGGAGAAACATGAACTGGCCCTGATGCGGCGGCTTCAGACCACGCTGGAGGCCGAGCAACCCATTTCCAGCGTGAGCATCACGGAAGAAGAGCGCCGGCTCCTGGCCGGGTTCCAGTTCCTTACTGAGCTGCCGCTGATCGCGGTCATCAATGTGAGTGAAGCCCAGGCGGCCGCCCCGCCGCCCTTTGAGTTCCCCTACGCGAAGACGACCATTTCCCTCTCGGCGGAGACGGAGGAGCAGATCTCCCAACTTGAGCCGGCCGACCGCAAGGCCTTCCTCGACGACCTCGGCGTGACGGTGCCGGCCCGGGATCGGCTCATCCAGGTCTGCTACGATACCGTGGGCCTCATCTCCTTCCTGACCTGCGGCGAGGACGAGGTCCGGGCCTGGCCCATCCGCAAGGGCACCACCGCCGTCGATGCGGCCGGCAAGATCCATTCCGACCTGGCCCGCGGATTCATCCGGGCGGAAACGGTCTCCTTTGACGATCTCGTGGCGGCCGGCGACATGAAGAACGCCCGCGCGGCCGGCAAAGTGCGCCTGGAAGGCAAGACCTACGTGGTGCAGGACGGAGACGTGCTGAACATCCGGTTCAGCGTGTAGCCGGCGGGCAGGATCCAATCTGTCACCAAGGAGACACGGCGCGGGCCACGCCCGTAGCCTGAGGCAGCGGTGTTCGGCGCAGAGACGCCGAGGTCGCAGAGATTGCAGAGAAAACAGGAATCCGATAACGGAGACTTGCCAAGAGAACAATCGGACCGATCGGTCGGATCTGTCGGATCCGTCGGATCATCTCTCATCTTTTGTGCTTTGTTTTCTCTGTGTCTCCAAACCCCGACCCCTGCCCCCCAACCCCGTCCCCTGAACCCTGAACCCCGAACCCTGAACCCTCCCACTAAGGCAACGTCACCACCTGCGCATTCTGCCTCGCGCCGGTTACGATCACTTTGAGCGAGCCGGAGAGGCTGGGGGCGATGTCACGGAGGCGTTTGAGGCTGTTAATGGGCACATCGCCCACCTGTCGGAGCACCTGGCCGGTGCGGATGCCGGCTTTCTGGGCCGGCCCGTTGGGATCGACCTCAAGGACCAGCAGGCCGTCCACTTCGTCGGCGATCTTGTGGGCCCGGCGGGTTGCGGGCGAAAGCTCGGCCAGCTTCATTCCCCGCCAGGAGAACGGAGCGGCAGCACCGGCCACGCGAAGCTCGGTGGGCCGGCGATCGGGGCGGACGCGCAGCCGGAGGGATTGTTTGTCCCGATAAACGAGCATGGAAACCTCGACCCCCGGCCGGGAAGCGCCCACCACGCGGACCAGATGATCGCGGCTCTGCACGGGTTCGTCGTCGTACTCCATGATGATGTCGCCGCTTTGCAGGCCGGCCGTGGCGGCAGGCGTTCCCGGGCGGACTTCACGGACCAGGGCGCCGCCGCTGGAAGGTGCGCCGGCCAGTGCCCGCTCGTAGGCCGTGGGCACGTCAAGGTCTACGCCCAGGTAGCCATATTCGACCTGCTCGCCGCGGGCGAGTCGGGCGATGATCTCGCGGGTGCGTTTGTCGATGGAGATGGCATAGCCGATGCCCTCACTGGCGCCCGAACGGGTGGAGATGGCCGTGTTGATCCCGATCAATTCGCCCCGGATGTTGAGCAGCGGCCCGCCGCTGTTGCCAGGGTTGATGCGTGCATCGGTTTGAATGAGGTTCCCGTAATAGCGCTCGCCCAGCGGATCGAGCTGGCGGGAGAGCTCCTGCCCCAGGGCGCTGACCACCCCAAAGGACATGGCCGGCCGGCCACCGTTGTCGGAAGCCGTACCGAACGGATTGCCCATGACGATCACGAAATGGCCCTGGCGAACATCGGCCACGTCACCCATACGGATCGCCTTGAGGTTTTTCGCGTCCACGCGCAGCACGGCCAGATCGCTGCGAGGATCGCTGGTGACTTCCAGGACCGGGACGACCTGGCCGTTGGATAGTACACAAGTGATGTCCTCGAGCAGCGCATCCTGGATCACGTGTTCGTTGGTCAGGATGAGGCCGTCCGGGTCGATCACAACGCCGCTTCCGACCGCGGGGAAAAGGCGGCGGCTGAGGTTATCGTTGACGTTGTCGGGGAGAACGGAGTCGCTCTCCGGGTTATCGAAATGCCGCTCCGTGCGAATCGCCACCACGCTGGGCCGTACGGTGTCAGCCACATCGGCGAGCGTTCGTTGAAGCATCTCGACCTGCCGCAGGTTGCCCAGCGACGGCTCGGCAGCCCGTACGGCGACCGGTGCCCAAACCAGCGCCATGAGGGCAGCCAGCAGGATAGATTTGAGATTGGTGAATGCTGTTGGCCCAATCATGCGATGGGGTCCTCGATTGCCTCGTGCCGCCTGCCCGCCACAGAGGCGGGCCATCGGTCTGACGGGGGATTATACCCGCGGCCGCGGACCAATGCGGAACCCGGTTGCGCCGGCACTCACCTGCTGGAGGCCGCGGAGGCCGGATGAATGACTCGCTTGGGCGGCTCCCAGATGACGCCTTCCTCGTGGTAGTTCTTCACGATGCGGGCCACCGCTTCTTCGATATCGTCGGTCAGGTAGAACAAGTCTATATCCTCGGGGCTGATGGCGCCGTGTTCTTCGAGAAGCGTGTGACGAATCCAGGAGATCAACGGAGCCCAATAGGCCTTGCCGATGAGGATAACGGAGGACTGCTTCGTCCGGTGGGTCTGGATCAGCGTCAGAGTCTCGAAGAGCTCGTCGAGCGTGCCGAACCCGCCCGGGAAACACACCAGGGCCACCGCATAGCGGACGAACATCACCTTGCGGGCGAAGAAGTAATCGAAATCGAGCCGCACGTTCTGATAGCGGTTGGGCTTCTGCTCCTGGGGAAGCACAATGTTCAAACCGACGCTGGTGCCCCCCGCTTCGGCAGCCCCCTTATTGGCCGCCTCCATAATGCCCGGGCCGCCGCCGGTGACGACGGTAAAGCCCTCCCGGGCCAGCCGGGCACCGAGTTCAACCGCCTGCTGGTAGTAAGGGCTGGCAGGCTGCGTTCGGGCCGATCCGAAGACGGTAACGGCCGCACTCACCCGGCTCATGATGTCGAAGCCGTCCACAAACTCGGCCATAATGCGGAACAGCCGCCAGGCCTCCTCAGGGGAGGCCCGCTTCATCTTATAGTTGTTGTCGCCATTGCTGTTGCCGTTGTTGTTATTCACGTTCCCTTCAGCCATCCTGCCACCTCTGCGGGGAGTCTACCACATACTACGACCGTCGGCGACGCATCGGCCGTAGGGTATAACCCCTGACAGGGCAGGCTGCAATCCGGCCGGGGCACTGGACAACCGGTTCGGGTCTAACGAGAATAGGTTCCCTATAGTTACACGGCCGCACCGCTGATCCCAACGGTGCGGCTTCATCTTTTGATTAAGCCCCCATCCTTGCCCCGCCAGGGGGCAGGGTGCCGAGGGGCCAGACGAGGACATAAATCGCGAATGTCTATCATTCAGCCCACATTGACGGAATTAGCTCAACGCGCTGATTTTAAGAACTTGGAAGACCGCTGGTTAGCTGCCCTCGAGGAGAACGGAGCCCATCGTGAGGACATGCTCAACGCCCTGGGCGTCTTAACCAAAGACGGGCGCACGGAGCGGGCGACAGCCCTGGGCTGGACCTGGATGGAAAGCGCCAAAGAGCGGCTTGAACCGCCTGAGCTGCTGGCCCTGGGGCGCGAGCTGATTCTCCAGTGTGGCGACAACGAGGATATGCGCCAGGAGATTCTCCGGCTGTACGGCGAGGTCTTCGCCGACCGCCCGGAGTTGGACCGGCTCATCGAGGCTTCCGGGCTGCGCGGGGGCAAATCGCCCCGGCGGGCGCTGCGAACACTGGAAATCTGCCTGGGATTAAAGGTCGGCAGCCACTTGATTTCCCGCATCGACGAGCACATCGCGGAGGTGGTGGCCATCGACTCGGAGGGCCCCGAGTACACCATTCGGAAGAAAGGCGGCCGGACGGAGACCCTGGACCCCGACTCGCTGGCTTTGAACTATGACCCCATTGAGGCGAATGATTTCCGGGTGCTCATCCAGCTCCATCCGCAGAAGCTGACCAACATGCTGGAAAGCGACCCCGCCGGCGTGGTGATGGGGATTTTGCAAAGCCATCGCGGCCGGCTGGATTCCGATGAACTGGAACACCTGCTCTCGCCCCGGTTCGTGCCCGCGGCCCGGTGGAAGGACTGGTGGAGCAAGACCAGGGCCGCCCTGAAGCGCTGCCCGAACGTGATTGTGGAAGGCCGGAACCCGGTCATACTGACGTACACCGCGACGGCCCAGACGCTCGAAAGCGAGATTGAGCCGCAGTGGCAGCGGGCGGAGACGCCGTCCCAGCGGCTGGCCACCATCGAGACGTATGTCCGCGAGGCCAAAGCCCGGGGAACCCAGCTTCAATCGTCGCTGATCCAGCGGATGTACCGCGACCTGCAAGCGCGTGTGAAGGCCACCCGGCCGGGCGCCCCCTCAGAAGCGTTGACCGAAGCCATCATCATCGAACGGCTGATCGAAGTATCCGGCCTGGCGGGCATGGAATCTCCGGCCAGTGCGATCCTGGCCGAGAGCAAGGATGTGGTGAGCCTCATCCGGGGAATGCGCGAACCCAAGCTGGCTTTGCGCGCCATCGAATTGATTCGCACGACCTTGCCGGAGAAGTGGCAGGAGATTTATCTTGACCTGCTGCCTTTCGCGAGCATCGACGGCTGCGAGTTTATCTCGCGGGCCCTGAGCGAAGCCGGCCTGAGCGAGCGGTTGGCTGAAGTCGTGGCCCGGATTCCCACGAATTTCCACGATCACCTGGATGCGGTCTGCTGGTTGTGGCGCGGTCCCTCGCTGGAAATCCCGGAACCGATGCCGCCGCGCGAGTTGCTCACGCGCTTGCTGAACTTCCTCAATGAGCTGTCGCGCGACGATCATGCCGATCCGGATTTTGTGCGCGAGGCCAAGACCAGGATCCGTTCGGCCTTGAGCGCGGCCAATTACGCCCGTTACAGCGAAGTTATCGCGGGTATGGAGCCGGGGCTGGCCTCGACGGTGCGACGCACGGTGGACCGGATGGACGCCCTGGGGCACGTGGTGCGTGCGGATCTGCTCAAGATCATCCGCGAGGTTCATCCCCAGTTGTACGCGAAGGCGAAGGTCGATCCGTGGCTGGACGAGACCATCATCTACGGCACGCAGGCAGGCATGAACCGCCGCGAGGAGGAACTCAACTATCTGCTCAACGTCAAGATGGTGGAGAACGCCAAGGCCATCGGCGAGGCTGCCTCGCACGGGGACCTGAGCGAGAACTCGGAGTACAAATTCGCCCTCGAGGAGCGCGATTTACTGCGTGCCCGCGCGGCGAGCATTCAGAACGAATTAAGTCGGGCCCGGCTGCTGACGCCCAACGATGTTTCCACCGACGCGGTCAACATCGGCACGCGAGTGGAGCTGGTGGGCCCGGAGGGCCAGCGGCGAGAATTGACCATCCTCGGTCCGTGGGAGGCCGACGTCGAGAAAGGCATCTACAACTACAAGGCCCCGTTGAGCCAGAAACTCAAAGGGCTGCGACCCGGCGATACGGTGACTCTGGACCTGGATGGCACAGAACGGCCTTACCGCATTGAAACCATCACGAACGCACTCGAGTAGGAGTCTGCTGAAACCCTGTAGCCGGCGCCGGCCGGACGCCCGCGCCACAGCGGTTTCAAAACGCACGGTAAGCCTTGTGATGACGGATGAGAGACACGGGGATCGCCATGCTTCCTGCTCACGTCCCTCATCCACCCTCATGACATTCGGAGCGATCCATGCGAACCGCAGTCGCCACGGTGACGATCTTCGGACTGAGCCTGACGCTTCAGGCGGCCTCACCGCCTTCGATTGACGGATCCCTGGAGGACCCCTTCTGGTCCATCGACGCGCGGACTTGGGCCGTGCACGATCCCGAGCACCCCACCAGCGCCGCGAGGTTTCTGCTGGGCTATGACGAACGCTTCCTCTATCTGGCCGCCGAGGTCACGGACGCGGATGTGGTAGGCACCCATCAGTCGCCGGGAAGCGCGACATGGCTCGATGACTCGGTGGAGTTCTACATCGATTTCGGTGACGGTGCGGCCGTCGAGCGAACGCCGGAGACCTGGCAATATACGTTCAGTGCGGCCGGCGGCGCGAACCGGACGAGAGGCATCGGCGCCGGCAGCGGCGAGAAGCACCCCGCGCACGATGGGCCGGCGGGCTGGTCCTCGGAGGTGCAGTGGGCCGTACGGCTCCGGCCAGGCACCAGCCTCAACGCCGCGCAGAGCGACACGGGCTACATCGTCGAGGCCCGCGTGCCGCTCAAGGAGCTGGGACGCGACGGCCCGCTTCGTCCGGATGGCAGCGTAGGCGTCAACTTCGTCAACATTCGCCGGGCCGGAGAGAACAGGAGCGAAGGCCGGCCGTTGTCCGTGGTCCCCGGCCTCAAGCCGGAGGAATTCCATAATCCCAGCCGCTGGCAGAGGATCCGCCTGGACTGGCAGGCGCCGTTCGCGATCCGCGGCCTCGCCCTGGATCTGCCCGCGCGGCCGGAGAATGCAGACGAGGCCTTCCGCTGGGGCCAAGGCACTGCCTCCCCTGCCGAGTGGCTCAATCAGGAGGGCTGGAGATCTCGCTTTGCGCTGATGCGCAAGCACGGGCTCAACGCACTTCTGCTCACGCATCCGGACGCCCGGCGACTGACGGTTACCGACAGCATCAACGACCCACTGGACGGAGGCCGGCTCCGCCAAATCCTGAGCGAGGCCCGGGGGCACGGCATCCGCGTTTATCTTGCACCGGGAGGCGATTGGCCGGGGCCGACCACGCAGATCGCAAGCACGCAACCGGCGAGCAGTCCGCCACCCCCGGCGCAACTGGTTGTCGGCCTGCTTCGTGCTTACCCCGAGTTGGCCGGACTGGCGATCCGCCCGCCCGCCGGTCTGCCAGGCAAGGCCGAGTTTCTGATCGGATTGGCCCAAGCCATGCAGGCCGGCGCTGCTCAGCCCGGCGACCGCGCGGCCCCAACGCGTGGTCCCCAGGAGCTGCTGCTATGGATTCACGATGAGCCAGCGGAGACCCTCGCGCGTGTCCTGGACATCTACCCGCACGTGCGGCTGCTGCACGACTTCCAGGAAGGGTCATGGACATCGCCCCAGGTTGACCCCCGGGCGGTACGGCTGGGGGCCGAGGTGGCTGCGGCCGGTGCCCGAACGCCCCGTTCGCCCGTCTCCGTGGTCGCCGTCGGCGGCCCGGGGTGCGCGAGCAAGTACCTGTTCTGGGGTGATCCGGCATGGATGCGGGATGTATCCCTGGATTTGCGGCGTCACGGGATGCAGGGGATGTTTTTCCGGCCCGACAGCGCTGATCCATGGCTGGCGATCGAGTCCTGGGGCGTGTACGCGTTCCAGTCGGGCGACGTGTTCAACCGGAAGCGCTGGCAGAAGAGGCTGGAAGAGGTATATGGAGTAGGCGCCTACGCCGGGCAACTGCTGGAAACCGTGCGCCACGCCAGCGCAATCATGCCCCGGTTCTGTTCCCTGATCGACGGCTGCTCTCCCAGGTACATGCCGCAACTGGGCCTGCCGCTGGTCTGCTCGGTGGGCCTGCCCACGGCGATGGCCGCCCGAACAGCACAATCACCGGCCCCTGCCGATGGCCCGTCCACGCGGCCTTCGGCCGTTCCACTGGTCCCGCCCGGCCCGACGCCGGTTGCGAGCATTACTGAAGATGTGAATCGCCAGGCTCCGCCCGGCGCGATTGGACCCGAGCTCATCGGCCAGGCAATCGGGGCGGACGCGGATGCCTGCCGGTCGCGGCTGACCGGGCTTCGGCACGTCAAGCCGGCGTTGCCGCGGCAGGCGGAAGAACTGGGTCGGCTGCTGGACAGGATCGAATTCAACGCGGCCCTGGGTGAGCACTACGGGCATTGGATCCGCGCGGGGCTGGCCTGGGAGCGACTCCGCGCGCAGCGCGCGGCGGACGGTACGTGCATAAGAGAGCTTCAGAAGGCCAGAGAGGCATGGGATGCGGTCATCCGCATGGCGACCCGGCTCCACCCGGACCCGGTGCCATTCTGGGAAATGCAGCTCGTCTCCCCCCCGCCGTGGACGCGCGAGCAGGTCCTCCGCAGCTACCGGCGCGTCCACGGACACTGGCGCGACCGGGCATCGGCCTTCGACCGTGAGCTGACCTGGCTCCGGCATCAGGGCAGGGCGGACGAGCCCGACTCGCTATCCCTGCCGGGTTGGGACATTCTGCACGCCTGGTCCCCGGAGCAACTGCAGGGGGTCTCTCATCTTCGCTTCAACCAAATGGATGAACGCCGATATCGGCTCAGTGCGGGCGGTGAACGAATCTCCCAGGAGGGCATCTCGATTCAAGGCCCCTCGCTGGTGCTGAACACGCGCGGCCTGGGTGGCGGCTGGCACCGCGTGTTTGAAACCGTGCCGACGGCGATGCCGATACCACTGGGGCGCCCGCTGGAGGTGGTGTTCATGTACCGGGTGCTTCAGACAAGCACAGAAGACCCGGAGCCATTCCTGGCCGGCATTCGCACAACGCCTGAAGGGCCCATCCTTGGGGACCAGCCCCGCTGGGGCGCGCCCGCCGGCCACCAGGGGATGCGCGTGATCAAGGCTCCACCGCTGCAGGAAGGAACCCCCATAGTGACCCTCGACGTGCTGGGCGAAGCCGCGATCGTGATCGACGAGGTGCGACTGGAGGCGGTCAAGGCCGCGCCATAGTTCGCAGGCCTCATACGAATCCCCAATGGATCGTGTGCGTTGGGTACCCCACCCTCTTCAGAGGCAGGGGCGCAAAGTTTCAAACGATCAGCGGCACGGCGACCCGCAACCAGGCAGGAACCTGCCCAAGATCGTGGCGGAAACCGCGTCATTCCGGCTTATTCGGCGCGGGCTCGTCCGCCAGTTCCACCCGGGCGTTATCCAGTTCCTCCACGTTACCCCAGCCGGGCGGCACGTAGAGAGTCGCTTCCAAGCCTGAAGGGCTGGTCGAGCGGTTGATTACGATGGCCGCGGCGGCCGGCCGGGGGGCCGCATCGGCTCCGGCCGGTTCTTCCGGGATCAGCCGTACAATTCGCCCCACGCCAGCGGTGGAACGCTCTTCGAGTTCGGCCACCGCCGAGCGCGACTCAGGCAACGGGCGCGTGATCATGCCGATTCCCCGCCAGTCAGGCGGGCTGGGCTCGCTCCGCTCGGCAAAGTCCCACAGACGCACCTGGGCCCGCTGATGCGGTGGAATGCTGGCCGTGGAGAAATCGGTCTGAACATGCCGAACGGTCAACTCGGCCACCGTTTTGCGAATGGTCGGATCACCCGGATCGGTATGGCGGACCAGGAACTTTTCTCCCTCAGTCACGCCGTCGGTCTCGCCGGCGGCAATCTGGGCAAAATCGCCGTCAGGCGTCGATTTGATCTCGAAAATCGCGGCGGCCAGCGGTCGGAGCGGCGGGCCCGGCGGCGGACGGACCCAGGCGCGGTCCCCCTCTTCGGCTCTTCCTCTCCGCCCGGCGTTGAACATCAGCGCAGTGCTATTGCGGTCACCCACGCTAACGATCGTCGCGTGGCCGATGTACTCCCGGCCCCGGAAGAGATCCACCAGACGCCCCAGCTCGATTCCATCCTCGGCCGAGCCGACCAGCGTCAGCAGCAGATCGCCGCCGGCTTCCGTGGCCGGCTGGGTGGCAAGCACCATGCTCTCGACGCGGCCGATCCGGCGGTCGGCGGGCGAGGGCCACAGTTCGACGGTATCTTTCGGCTCGGGCAGCGCGTTGCCCACCAGAGGCTCAACGACGACCAGCGAGGTCTCATCGCGGACGAGCTTGACGCTCCCGCGGGCCAGGGGCACTTCGAGGCGACCTTCGGCAAGCCGGCGAATCAGCAGGCGGTCGCCGATCTTGAGACCCGAACGGCCCCCCAGGTTCAACCAGGCGGTTCCCCGTCCGGGCGGAACGCGATCCACCTGCCCACGAATTGTCACCAATGGCGGCAGGCCATCCCGATAGGAGGTCAGCGCAGACGATTTCAGGATCGTCGCCGGCCGGCCAGGCTTGATCTCCGCAACGGCTTCGGCTGCGCCGGCCGAGCCATCCTGTGAAACAAACTGAATCCGGCCGGAGGCATCGATTCGACCGTTGTTGAAGACCCAGAACTGGTCCCCCACCTCGATACCCTCGCGCGCCCCGGCGGCGAGAGCGACAACACCACGATCGGACGAAAAGCCGACCACTGCGGTCTCCAAGACCGCACGGGGGGCAGGCTGAGCCAGGGACAAGGACACGGCCAGGCACAGGGCCATCGCCACCCGGCAGCAAAGCGAGAAAGGGTTCTCGGCCAAGATGATGCGAGAAGGAGTCGCTGGTTCAGAAGGCGGGCAAGATGCCCGCCCCCCTGTACATGCCTCCCCGGCAGGCTCGGCCAAAACGCCGGCCCTTCCCTGAACCCTGAACCCTGAACCCTGAACCCTTGTCAACCCTGAACCCTCGCACCCATCCTCTGGTCCAGCACCCGTCTGACCCGCTCAATCACCACATCCGGTCGAAGCTCTTTCATGCACCGATGCCCGTACGGACAATCGGCCACATCCTTGAGATAGCACGGCGAGCAGGGCAAATCCAGTCGGGCGACCACGTCGTCCCGGCGGTACGGCCCTGTCCGGGCCGGGCTGGTGGGGCCGTAAATCGCCACCATGGGCTTGCCCAGGGCCAGCGCCAGGTGCATCGGGCCGGAGTCGTGCATGACCACCATAGCCGCGCCGTCCACCAGGGCAATCAGTTCCGCCAGTGAGGTCCGCCCGGCCACATTGATGATCTCTCCGCCGGCCAGTTCCGCCACCCGGTTGGCGAGAGGCACCTCCGAATCCATGCCGGCCAGCACGATCGCGACGCCATATTGGTCCCGGACTCGCCGGGCAACCTCGGCGAAATGCTCGGCGGGCCAGATCTTGGTCTCCCAGCGCGTGCCGGGGGCCATGAGCACATAAGGCGCGCCGGCCTTCAGCCCGGCCGCTTCGAGCTTCTGCCGGATGGCCGTGCGGGCCTCCACTCGCACCGGCAGGTGGAAATCAATGGGCGCATCCTCAAAACCCAACGCCCGCCCGAAGAGCCAGTTGCGATCCACCGCGTGCATGTCACGCTCGCGCACGGAGACGCGGTGCGTATAGAACATCCACGCGAACTCGCGGGCTGAGCCAAAGCCCAGCCGGGTGCCCGCCCCACTGGCAAAAGCCATAAACCCGCTGCGAAACAGACCTTGCAGATCCACCACCAGGTCGAAACGCCGGGCCTGCAGGCCGCGGATGAAAGCTGCGAAGTCGGCGGTGACGCTCAGGCTCCACCCCACGCGCGCGTATCGTTTGCGATCGAAACGGATGATCTCGTCGAGCGCGGGCTGGCCCTCCAGCAGGCCGGCGCAGTTGTAGTTGACCAGCCAACTGATCTGCGCCCGGGGATACCGCCGGCGCAGTCCGTTGAGCACCGGCAGCGCATGGATGACGTCGCCGAAGGAACTCGGCTTGATAATCAAGATACGGCGAAACTCACGGCGGCTCAGTTCGTGCGTAGCCAAATTGACACCTGGGAGGGAGATTCTGCTGTCAGCCATGCTATCTGCCACGTCTGAGACCTGCGGCCAGTTCTTGAATCATGCCCCGGAAGCCGGCAGGCAATGTGCCGGAGCAAGAGGGTGATCTTGGGGTCAATGTGCTCACGTCGCAAGAGATCATCCAAGTTCATCTTGGCCTTCGCTATGCCCCCAGACAACTGGATGGGCCACTTCACTCGGTCCGGTTGGAGGCGGGAGCAGTTCAACCGGAAGCTTCCTGCACGATGGCCCAATCGGGGCCGGGTATCAAGGCGGCCAATTGGCGGTAAGCCTCCTGCGCATGCTCCTGCGAGGGCAACCGCAACTCATGTGAGGCGCCGGTACGGACGTGAACGCCCCCGATCGACTTCAGAGCCTTTCTCAATTCGTTGGGGGTAACGGGGTCCGTGCTGCGATGCATGGAGACGATTTTGTACGGGAGATAACCCATGTGAAGGGCTTCCTGTTGAGTCAGCCCAAGAGCTACCCGAATAGTATCCCCTTCAAGGAGCCGCGCTTGATCGAAAGCATCCATGATGATGGCAGAACGAGTCGCGCGGTCGCGATCGCGCCAGGCATCCCAGATAACCACGACATGACGTGATCGGGTCTGGGGGATGCGGTCTTGAAGGACAAACGGCTCCTCCAGCACGGCAGGGTTTTTGAGCCGGGCCGCGAGTTGATCGACGAGCGTCTCACGACTTTTCTTGGCCGGAGATCGGGCAACCATTGCTTATCTCCAAAGACGGCTGGCATTCCTCCGGAACCAGTTGGCAGCGGTCCGGACAGCCTCCAACTCTTTATTATACGGTTTGTTGCCACGATATCGAAGGAACTCTGCCCAGCATTCAAAGATGGTCAGGGCGTGCTCGTGCATCCTGGTTGCCAAGTCACTGTCCATGGGCTTGCCGCCCGGTTTGCCACGGGTGCTTTCGAGCAGACGTGCCCAACCCACCACGTGGCGACCTGCTTTCGGACCATCCCCAACCGGGTGCTTTAGCAATCCCTCCATCCCGTCGATCTCATTCTCAGCCGGCTTACGATGGAGCTTAAAGTCGATTGCCGAGCTCGGCACAAGACCGATGGTACGGTAGTAAGCAGCCTTCAGACAGATCTCGACGGAGTATCCGTATAAGTAGATGGCCCCCAGGGCCTCACCCTGCTCATATAAGCGCTCGGCCTCACGGAACCGCAGGCGAGCTGCGGACTCGAACTTCGCCAGCGTATCTCCACCGGCTCGACTGACCAGGGTCAAGGGCGTTGTTCACCTTGCCGCGCCTCGCCTTGCGGTAAGAAAGATGCTCCGTGCACAGCCAAGAAATATCTGCAAAGCAGGCGTGCGTCAACGGTGGCCCTGATGCCGTTTCCAGTACACCAGTTTCCCGGCTGATCAGGCGGGCAAGATGCCCACCCGCCACGAGTCAGGCGGGCAAGATGCCCACCCGCCACGAGTCAGGCGGGCAAGATGCCCGCCCTCCGAGACAGCCGGCCAGCACTGCCGGGGGGCGGGCATCCTGCCCGCCTCAAAGGCGAATCGCGAGACTCCCGGACCGGAAAGAGTACTAACCCAGTCACCATCGGTGTGTATCCGAAGACTTCAATTGGCCGTTCGAATCACAATTCCGATCCGACTGCTCTATCATCCAGAATCTGTAAGGCTGGCATCCTCAGTGAAATTCCTGTATCGTAGCGGAAGCGTTCAGAGACTGACTGCGGGCCGGACGAAAGGCCTTCCCGCGAAGTGTCAGGGACGACCCATGCCTCTCAGCGTCGATCAAGTCCTCGCGATGGCTCCCGATGCGGCTTCCGCTGCCGCCGGCAGGAAGCTCAGTTCCACCAAATCGTGGAGCGGCCTCGGCCAGAATGATGACGCCCTCTGGGGCGAGTGCAAAGGCTCGGCCGTCTACCAGGTTCGCGTGAGCTGCGCGGACTGGTCTTACAAGTGCAGTTGCCCGAGCCGCAAGTTCCCCTGCAAGCACGTGCTGGGCCTGATGCTCATGGCGGCGCAGGATCCCGCCGCCCTGCCGGTCGGCCCGCCTCCACAATGGATCGTTGAGTGGCTCGAAAAACGCCAGGCCACGGCCAAAGCCCGCGAGACCCGCCAGGAAAAAAAGAAGACAGCCACCATGGCCGATCCGGCCGCCGCCGCCAGGCGGGCCGCCACCCGCGAGAAGCGCGTCGCCGACGGCCTCGAACGGCTCGAACTATGGCTGCGGGACCTGGCTCGCAACGGCCTGGCCGGTCTGGAGGCCAAGCCGTTCTCGTTCTGGGATTCGCAGGCCGCCAGCCTCGTGGACGCTCAGGCCCCTGGCCTGGCCACACGGGTGCGAAGCCTGGCCGCCATCCCCGGCTCTTCGCCGGATTGGCCGGTCCGGCTCGCTGAGGGGCTTGGCCGGACTGCGTTGATTGTTCAGGCTTATCGTCGACTGGCCGAATTGAGCCCGGCCATGCAGGCGGAAGTGCGCTCCCTGGTGGGGTGGGCGGTCTCGCAGGATGAGTTGGCCGCCGTCGGGGAGGTGGTTGAAGATACATGGTCCGTTCTCGGGCAGGTCATCACCGACGAAGATCGGCTTCGCGTTCAGCGGTCGTGGCTGCAGGGGCGGCAGACCCGGCGAGCGGCCTTGATCCTTCAGTTTTCAGCGGCGGGAGCGGCGTTTGCGGAACCAATTGCGGCCGGCACGCAGTTTGTGGGGAAGCTGGTTTTCTACCCGGGGGCCTGCCCTCAACGAGCGCGGATCGTGGAGCGAGGCGAGGCCATTGAATTGACGGGGAACGCGGTCGCCGCTCCGTACCGGCGAGACGCCGATGCCACACTGGAGGCGGGCAAGATGCCCGCCCCCCTCAAGGCAGGCGAGCCAGCCTCCTCCCTTGAGGCGGGCAGGATGGCTGCCTCCCCAGAGGCGGGCAGGATGCCCGCCCTCCTTGTGGGGCATGACTCGCCCGAGACGTTCCTCTCGGAAGTGGCGAACATAACTGCCCGCAATCCGTTCATTGAGCGATTTCTCTGCGTGTTGAACGACGTGGTGCCCGTTCACACCGGGTCGGGTCAGTGGCAGGTGCAATCCGGGAATCAGGCCCTTCCGCTGGCCGGGGACGGGCACTGGCGTTTGCTGGCGTTGTCGGGCGGCCAGCCGGTCGATCTGGCCGGCGAGTGGGATGGACATGCGTTGATGCCGCTGGGGGTCATGGTCGGCGACCGATATGAGCTGTTGCCGGTGGCGTGATGGAAGCGATTACGAAACAACTGCTGGTGGGCACATCGCGGCTGGGCGGCGCGGCCAAGCTTGAAGCCGGCGAGGTGGAAGCCCTGCTGGCCCAGGTTCAGCCCGTCGATCAGGAGATGCGGCTGCTGCTTACCGCCGGCGCGTGGGCGGCCTACGGCCAGGCGGGGCGCAAGCCGCTCGCCGCCGTACCCTTGCCGGAGCCCGCTCCGGAGACGGACAGGCCGGTTGTTTCCCCGCGCGCGGCCCGCATACTCGAAGCCATGTTCGCCGGCGAGCACCGGGATTTGCTGCCCGAGGCGCTGGAACGAGTGTGTGCGGCCGGCCTGCGGCTGCCCGAGCACCTGCTGCCCAAAGCGCTGGACTGCCCGGACGAGAAGTACCGGCCGTATATCGCCAGAGTCCTGGGAGCGCGCGGGCTTTGGCTAAGCCGTTTCCATCCGGCATGGGCGTGGGCGACCATGACCGTCGAGGCCGGGTCGGAGACGATGCCTGCCGATGCCGAAGAGATCTGGGACTCCGGCCAGATCCGCCTGCGCGAGGCCGTGCTTCGGCAACTCCGCAGGCAAGACCCGGCCAGGGGCCGCGAGTGGCTTGCCGGGTCATGGGCCGGCGAGAAGGCGGAGAACCGCGGACGCCTGCTGGCCGTGCTGGAAGTGGGTCTTTCCGGCGAGGACGAGGCGTTCCTCGAAACGGCCCTCACCAACCGAGCCCTGCGCGTCCGCGCCCAGGCCGCCGAACTGCTCGTCCGCATCAGCGGGTCGGCGTTTCTGCAACGGCTTTGCGAACGGGCGGACGCCTGCGTGTCGTTCAAACCCGCGACGGCCGGCAAGATCACTTCCAGGCTTAAATCGCTGATCGGCAGGAAGAGCAGCGGCGAACTGGTCATCTCGGTACCGCAGGACGTGGACGCCGCCTGGAAGCAGGAAGGCATCATCACCGCTCCGCCGCAGGGCGTCGGCCCCCGCGCCTGGTGGCTGAGCCGCATCATCGGCCTGGTGCCGCCGGCCCATTGGCAGGAGCGGTTCAACCTGTCGCCGGCCGAGTTGTTGACGGCAACCATCGCGGAAGAATGGGAAACGGCCGTCCTGAAAGGCCTGACTGAAGCGGCCACACTGCATGACGCCCGCGAGTGGTTTGGCCCTCTGTGGGACCATTGGATGGGCGCCGCCGGCCTGCGAAAGGATGAAAGCTTGATCGGCACGGATCGGAACGAACCGCTCGGTCCCCTGCTGGCCCGCATGGACCCGGAAGACGCCAACCGCCGGGTCGAGCAGCTTATTCGCGAAGAGCGTTCGACGCCATTCTCGTGGTTTCGAGGGTTGGAGTGCCTGCCACGGCCATGGACGCCGGAGGTGGGCCGCGCGTATTTGGCGCATGTGCGCGACCGGCTGAAAAAGGCCCCGAGAGTCTCCAACGTGGAAATTCAGACGCTGGACCTGGCGGCTCGGGCCTTGCCACCGGAGTGCTTCGACGAAGCGCTGCGCGAATGGGATGTGCCCGAGGGCAACGATTACACGCTGCAGTATTGGCGAAGTCAGTTGGAGAAGTTTACGGAAGTCGTGTTGATTCGGCAGAGGTTTGTGAAGGAAGTGGGATCAGTCTGATCCGTCGGATCGGTCGGATCGGTCCGATCAGACATCAGTGACCGACAAAGGAGCGTATCCGTGGCCAAGGCAGTCGCACAGCAACAAACCGGCGGTAACGGCACACCGGAGTCACTGCTTCGCCCGCACGCGGAGCAGCTTTATGCCGACGAGCTGGCCGAATTGGCCAAGGCCGACGACCGCCAGCGGCCGCCCAACTGGAAGCTCTCGCCGTGGGCGGTCAAGACCTATCTGCTGGGCGGCAAGCTGGAGAACGGCTTCACCGTCAGCCCCAAGTACATCGGCAACCCCCGGCTGGTGGAGATCGCCATCGCCACGTTGGCCACCGACCGGGCCCTGTTGCTGATCGGCGTGCCGGGCACGGCCAAGACGTGGGTCAGCGAGCATCTGGCCGCGGCCATCTCCGGCGACTCCACGCTACTCGTCCAGGGCACGGCCGGCACCGACGAATCAGCCCTGCGTTACGGCTGGAACTACGCCATGCTGCTCGCGGAGGGGCCGAGCATGAACGCCCTCAAGCCCAGCCCCATGATGCGGGCCATGATGGACGGCAAGATCGCCCGGGTCGAGGAACTGACCCGCATGCAGAGCGACACGCAGGACACGCTCATCACGCTGTTGTCGGAGAAGACGCTGCCCATCCCCGAGCTTAACAGCGAGGTCCAGGCCCGCAAAGGCTTCAACGTCATCGCCACGGCCAACAACCGCGACCGCGGCGTCAATGAGCTGTCCAGCGCGCTGACCCGCCGCTTCAACAACGTGGTGCTGCCGTTGCCCGAAACGCTCGACCAGGAGGTCGAAATCGTACACAAGCGGGCCACGGAGATCGGCCGGGCGCTGGAACTGCCGGTGGAGAAGCCCGCACTGGAGGAGATCCGCCGGGTGGTCACCATTTTCCGCGAGCTCCGCGCCGGCGTAACCGAGGATGGCAAGACCAAGGTCAAGTCCCCCACCGGCACGCTCTCGACGGCCGAGGCCATCTCGGTGATCAACAACGGCCTGGCCATGGCCGCCTACTTCGGCGAAAGCGTGCTGACCGCCAACGACCTCGCGGCAGGCATCACCGGGGCAATCATCAAGGACCCGGTGCAGGACGCGGTGGCGTGGAAGGAGTATTTGCAGACAGTAGTGAAGGAACGTGAAGGGTGGAAGGATTTGTATCGGGCGTGTCGGGAGGTCTTGTAAGGTTCTTGGTTCTTGATCCTTTGTCCTTGGTTCTTGGGGGATGGCCAGAGACACAGAACAAAGGACCAAGGACAAAGAACAAAGGACAAAGGACAACACTAAATCTTTGGAATCACCTTCATGCCCCACCACATCTACGGCATCCGACATCATGGCCCCGGATCGGCGCGGGCTTTGCTGGCTGCGCTGAAGACGCTCCGGCCGGATGTCGTTTTGATTGAGGGGCCGCCGGATGCGCAGGATGTGCTGCCGCTGATCCGCGATGATGGGCTCAAGCTGCCCGTGGCGCTGATGATCTACCGGGCCGACGAGCCGCGACATGCCGTCTTCTATCCATTCACTGTGTTTTCGCCTGAATGGCAGGCGCTGAACTACGCCTTTGAGCACCAGATTCCCGCCCGCTTCATCGATCTGCCTATGACCATTCACCTGGCCGAGGAGGCCAAGGCGATGGAGAAGCTCAAGAAGGCTTTGGAAGAGAAGGCGAAGCTGCCCAACTGCGACGACTCATCGCCTATGCCCGGGGCCGGTTCAGGCGATGGCAACGGTTCGCCGCAGATGGGTTCGCCCTCTCCGGGCGATGGCAAAGATCCGAATTCCACTCAGCCCACGCTTCGTGAGGACCCGCTGGGCATGTTGGCCGAGGCGGCCGGCTACACCGATCACGAACTGTGGTGGGAGCACCAGATCGAACAGCGGGTGGATGCCACCGATCTGTTCGAGGGCATTCTCGAAGCCATGACCGCCCTGCGGGCCGACGCCAAGCCGCTCGATGATCGCGAGCCCGCCCGCGAAGCCCACATGCGCCAGTGCATCCGGGCTGCCGTCAAGGAGGGATTTGAAAGAATCGCCGTGGTCTGCGGCGCATGGCATGCCCCCGCGCTGGTGAATCTCGACGGCGCCAAGGCGGATACGGAACTGCTTCGCGGCAAGCCGCGCACCAAGGTGATCGCCACGTGGACGCCGTGGACGAACTCCCGGCTGTCGTATCGCAGCGGCTACGGCGCGGGCGTGGCCTCGCCGGGCTGGTACGAGCACTTGTGGACCGCGCGCAAGCATGCGTCCGCTCGCTGGGCCACGCTGGCCGCCCGGCTGCTGCGGAAAAAAGACCTCACCGCCTCCTCGGCGGAAGTCATCGACACGGTACGGCTGGCCGATGCCCTGGCCGCCATGCGCGGCCTGCCGCTGCCCGGCCTGGCAGAAATGAACGAGGCCATCCTGACGGTGCTGTGTCATGGCCAGATTGCGCCCATGGCGTTGATCCGCCAGAAACTCGAAATCGGCGACCGGCTGGGGGCCGTGCCCAAATCCACGCCCACCGTGCCGCTGCAGCACGACCTCGAGAACCGGCAACGAAAAGTGCGGCTCAAGCCCAGTACCGAGATCAAAGACCTTGACCTCGACCTTCGCAAAGAAGGCGATCTGGAGCGCAGCCGACTGTTGCATCAGGTCGCGCTGTTGGGCATCCCCTGGGGCGAGGCGCATACCGCTCACGGCAAGCGCAGCACCTTCCACGAGCTCTGGCAGATCCAGTGGCAGCCGGAGTTCGCCGTGCAGGTGGTCGAGGCCGGCATCTGGGGCCGGACGGTCGAATCGGCAGCCGAGGCCCGCGTGTGCCACCAGGCCGCCGAGATCCAGGAACTGCCCGTTCTGTGCGAACTGCTGCTCACCACGACATACGCTCAGCTTCCAGGCGCGGTGAAGTACCTCTTAAAGGTGGTACAGGACCAGGCGGCCGTGGCTGCGGACGTCCGGCACCTGATGAACGCCCTGCCCAAGCTAAGCGAGATTGCCCGCTACGGCGACGTGCGCGGCACGAAGGGCGAGCAGGTGCTGCCCATCATCGCCGGGTTGTTTGAGCGCATCCTGATCGGCCTGCCCGGGGCCTGCGGCTCGCTCGACGACGAGGCCGCCGCCCAGATGCTGGAAGGCATTGCCCACGTGCAGGAGAGCGTCGATCTGCTCCAGGTAGAGAGCATGGCCGACGATTGGCAGGCGCTGCTGCGCAAGCTGATGGAGGATGAGAACATCCACGGCCTCGTGCGCGGCTGGTGCTGCCGGATCCTGGTCGACAAGGGCGCGATCAGCAGCGACGAACTCCACCGCATGGCCCGGCTGGCCCTCTCGCCGGTGGTGCCTATTCTGCAGGCCGCCGCGTGGGTGGAGGGATTACTGCGCGGCAGCGGCCTGACCTTGCTCCATCAGGACGGCGTCTGGGCCGCGCTGGACGCGTGGCTGGTCGAGTTGCCCAAAGACATATTCACGCAGACGCTTCCGCTGTTACGGCGCGCGTTCTCCGGCTTCAGTGGGCCTGAGCGCCGACAGATGGGCGAGAAGGTCAAACGCCTCCGATCCGCCGGGGCCGCCGGTGCTGCCGCAAAAACGGATACAGGGGCCGACAACCTGGACGTGGAACGTGCCCGGCGGGTTCTGCCCGTATTGGCCCAAATCCTGGGGGTGCCTTATGCCGGTTGATGACACCGAACGGCTGCGACGCTGGCGCCTGATCCTCAGCACGGACACCGATGACTGCCTGGGCCGCCTCTCCGGCGACGATGCCGAGATGGATCGCGTGCTGGCCATGCTCTACAACAACGGCCCCAGACAAGATGGCCAAACCGAGCGTCAGGCCGGCCTGGGCGCATCCAGCCCGCGCGTCAACCGCTGGCTGGGGGACATCCGCAAGTACTTCCCCACGCCCACCGTCCGCGTGATGCAGAAAGACGCGCTCGAGCGGCTCAACCTTACTCGCATGCTGCTCGAGCCGGAGATGCTGGAGGGCGTCGAGCCCGACGTGCATCTCGTTGCGACGCTGCTGACGCTTAGCCGGGTGATTCCCGACAAGACCCGTGACACCGCCCGTGAGGTTGTTCGCAAAGTGGTGGTCGAGCTTCAACGCAAGCTGGCCAATCCGCTGATCCAGGCCGTTCGCGGCAGTCTGAACAAGGCCTGCCGGACAAACAAGCCCCGGCCGCACGAGCTGGACTGGCATCGCACGATTCGGGCCAACCTCAACAACTACCTTCACGAGCATCGCACCATCGTGCCCGAGCGCCTGATCGGCTACGGCCACAAACGGCCCTCACTGCGCGACGTGGTCCTGTGCGTGGACCAGAGCGGGTCGATGGGCACGTCGGTGGTCTATTCGGGCATCTTCGGCGCGGTGATGGCCTCCATACCGGCGGTCAAGACCCGCATGGTGGTGTTCGATACGGCCGTCGTGGACCTCACCGACGACCTGCACGACCCGGTCGATCTGCTCTTCGGCACGCAGCTTGGCGGTGGAACCGATATCAACCGCGCGCTGGCCTACTGCGAAGGGCTCGTGTCGCGCCCGCACAACACCGTATTCGTGCTCATCACCGACCTCTACGAAGGCGGCAACGCCGACGAAATGCTCCAGCGGGTGGCCGCCTTTGTGGAGAGTGGCGTGACCTTCGTCTGCCTGCTGGCGCTCAACGACGACGGGGCCCCGGCATTCAACTCGCACCTTGCCGCCAAACTTGCCGCGATCGGGGTTCCATCGTTCGCCTGCACGCCGGAGCTTTTCCCCGACCTGATGGCCGCCGCTATCTCACGACAGGACCTCGCCCTCTGGGCCGCCCGGCATGAAATCACCATCCCCCGAAAGAGCCGGTAGCAGGCACAATCGCCGGGGTGTGTGGCAAAGCTTTGTGACGGAGTGGCAGGCCCTCCGGGGGGGCATGCATCTTCTACGCCTTCGAGGCGGGCAGGATGCCCGCCCTCCTGAGCCCCGCGTCACCCCGTCAAAAAGAATTGCCCACCCATCGCCGGCGGCGGCTGGCTTGCCGCTACCCGGCCCTGCCCGTACACTTTTCTGCTATGGAATACCGTCGGCTGGGGTCAACTGATATTCAGGTGTCCGTCGTGGGTCTGGGTTGCTGGGCCATCGGCGGTGAGGTCGCGGTCTGGGGTCCGGTGGATGACAACGAAGCCATCGCCGCCATCCAGCAGGGCCTGGACTTGGGGATCACGCTCATCGATACCGCCCCCGCCTACGGCTACGGGCACAGCGAGGAGCTCGTGGCCAAAGCCATCGCGGGGCGGCGCGACCAGGTGGTCGTGGCCACCAAGTGCGGACTGGTCTGGAAAGAGCCCGGCGGAAAAATCGAGCGCTGCCTGAACCCCCGCTCCGTCATGGCGGAGTGTGCGGCCAGTCTCCGCCGGCTGCGGGTGGAAACCATCGACCTGTACCAGATCCACTGGCCCGACCCGAACACCCCCTTGCAGGCCACCATGGAGGCCCTCGTCCGGCTGCGCGAGCAGGGCAAGATCCGGGCCATCGGTGTGTCCAATTTCAACTGCCAGCAGATGACCGAGGCCCGCAAGTACGGCCCGGTGGAGTGCCTTCAGCCTGAATTGTCGATGTTGGAACGGACGGCCACGGAGGACCTGCTGCCCTACTGCCGGGAGTACAACCTGGGTGTCCTCGCCTATGGCCCCCTGGCGCGTGGGCTGCTCAGCGGGAAGTTCGGCCCGACCAGCCGGTTTACCGACCTGCGGGCGCGGGATGCGCGCTTCAGCGGTCCGGCGTTCGCCCGCAACCTGGCCCTGGTGGATAAGCTCAAGGCGATAGCCGGCCGGCTTGAATGCACGGTGGCTCAGCTCGCCCTTCGGTGGGTCATTCAGCAGGAGGGCGTGACCGCGGCACTGGCCGGCTTCAAGCGGACCTCGCAGGCTGTCGAGAACGCCTACGCGGGCGATATTACCATACCCTCCGCCGTCATGGACGAGATAAACACGATCCTGGCAGAATGAGAGAGACCGTGCCCGGCCCATCTGATCCGCAATCGTCACCGCAACCCGCTCCAGATTCCGCGCCCGCCGAGCCGGAACGCTCCAACGCCGTTCGACTGCTGGAAGAAATCCGCGAGCGCATGGAGCGACTCGAAGGCAATCTCTCCCTGCGCGAGCGCCGCGTGGCCCGGGTGGAGCGCGCTCTCCGGGAGGCTGACGCCAGGCTGGCGACCGAGCGGGCCCGTTTCGCGGCGGAACGTGAAGCCATCGAGAAGGGCTTGCCGCAGCAGCTCCGCCAGCGCGAGCAGCAACTCGAAGCGGCCATGCGCAACCAGCAGGAGCTGGAGAAACGGCTTGCGGCCCACTTGGCCCGCGAGCGGGAGTTGGTGGCGAGGATCGAGAAGCTTACCGCCGAGCGGGACCAGGCGGCCGGGTTTCTGGAGCAAGCCCGCCGGGAGCTTCAGGAAGCCCGCCGCTGCCAGAGCGAACTGGAGAACCAGCTCAAGGGCCTCGATCGGCAGCGAGGCGAAGGGGAAGGACTCGCCGCAACCATTCCGGGAACCGGCATCCGCCCGCAAACCTCTGAGCCATCCCCCGCCCTTTCGAGTGACCTGCCGGGGTACCGGCCACTGCTCTGCCCGGTTCGGCGCAACCTGCTGCTGGCCTTGCCCATGGTCTGCCTGCTGATCGGGGTGGTTGCCTACTGGCTGTATCCGCGAACCTACCGAATTGAAGGCGCGCTGACCGCCCCGTCGGACTGGGCCGACGCTTTGGCTGGGTTTGAAAGCGACGCCGACAATCCTGCCGGGGCCGAATGGGGCGCTGTGGCGGTCTACTCGGAGAAATCGCCCCCCGCACTGGTGGCCACCCTGCTGGTGCGCGACCGGGAAGACGGGTTGGCCAAGGTGAACAGTCACATGGAGGACCTCCTCCGACGAATACCCGTCGCCGCGAGTCAACCGGCCACTCAGCCGGCCGTGCAGGCCCGGCGCGACCAACTCCAAAGCGAGTTGGAGACAGTGGATGCCCGGATCGCCACGCTCACGGCCGAGCTCTCCCGCAGTTCAGCCATTTCATCCGGCGAAGCGGGGCAGACGCCCGCCGACCCGGTCAAGCTGTTGGCCGGCTGGCGGAAAACCCTGGCCGAACGCAAGGCCGTTGACCAGACCGTCAGAGAGCTGGACGTGAAGCTCCAGCGCAAGCCGCCGGAGCTTTCCGAGGTACAACTGACCCCTGAGCAGATCAACGCGGCCATCGCCGCCGACGCCCGCCTGCAGGCGGACAGCGAGGTCCTCCACCAGCGCGAAGCCAGGTTGGCGGAGGCTCTGCGTCAGATTTTCGACGCCGCCCGACCGGCCTTTACGGACATGGCTCAGACGGCCGACATTTCCGAGAAGTACCTCGAAGAGTTAATCGCCACCCCGCAGGATGTGGACGTGGCCGAGGCCCTCCAGGTCATCCGTGCGTCGCTGGCCAACTGTGCCAAGGCCGCGACCGCGCTGGCCAAGACCTGGCAGGACGAGCGGGCCGCGATCGACGCCGGCAGAATCAGCGGGGGCATGGCTGCCCGCTACACGAGCGTGGACACGGCGGCCCGGCAGTTCGTGGAATCGACCACCAACTCGCTGACCCTGCTGCAGAAGTCGCTCGATGCCATCAGTCAGGGCGGCGAGGAGCCCACCAAGCGGCTGGTGCTCCGCAGCGCACTGGCCCAGAAGCTCCAGCCGGTTCTCGACGCCCGCGAGACGCTCCTGGCCGTGGTGCGGCAGATCACCGCCGGTGAGAACGTCGAGCTGACCACCCTGGCGCAGGGCGTGGGCGGGCTGCACAACCAGGTCCAGGACCGCCGGGCTCGTCTGGAGCAAAACTTGCGTAATCAGGCCCTGGCCGAGCTGCGTGCGGCCTATGACCGTGAAATGCAGGAGCTGCGCGCCCGCCGGGAGGAGCTGGCCCGCAAGGCGACGGAGATGGATACGGCCGTGGTCCGCAGCGCCGACGAGGCCCTGGCTCTGCTGGGCGGCAGTCAGGCCCGCGAGGCCGCCTTGACCGAGATGGTCGAACTGACCCGCCGCCGAGCGGAGTTGCTGGCCGATCAGACCGCCCTGGACGCAGAGGCCGCAAAGATCGCCGCCGCCACCGCTCGACTGGGCGAGCTGAAGTATTCCGGAGCCGTGGCCACGGACGTGACCTCCGAGCGTGCGCGGGCCTTGGCGGCCCTGGGAGCCGGGCTCGCACCGGCTGTGCTGGCAGGGCTCATCGCTCTGTTTCTCTGGGCCAGCCGGGCCATGGGCTCGCCCAGCACGCTTGACAGCTACGTGAAGGCCCTCAGCAACAACTCTCAGCCTCAACTGACCAAGACCGAAACGAAGGACGCCCAGCCGCGCCGCTAGGCGCCACGATCCCGATGCGCCGGCGGGTGGCACCCGGAGTAGTTTGACGGTAGACTGCCCCCCGGGCGACGTTTAATGTCCCCCGGTTTTGCGCGTCCGTGGCCATAGGAACGGCCCGCCAGCCAGGCTTCAACCGAAGAACCGGCCGGCCATCACGGGCAGCGTGAGCCTCGCGTACCGGAAGAGGCACTGGCGTTCATGGACCCAGATGACGGATCAGAAAGCATTCCTCCCGCCGAGCCGGCTGAACGGACCGGGATCGAAGCGTCCCGCAAGCCGTGGCGGCTCTGGCTGGCGCTGATCGTTGGCGTGGCCCTGGCTTTGCCGACGAGTTGGGTGCTGGCCATGCTGGCGATGTTGCCTCGGCTGCTGGGGTTGTTCTTCTTCCTGGTGGCCGGGCTGCTCATCGGGGCCGTCATGTACCGGATCGGTTTACCGGCCGCACCGGTCCCCCGGGCACGGCTCTACGTTGCAGGGCTGGCCGTCGCGTTGGTCCTTTGGCTCGCCGGACTGATGGTCGAGTACCAGGCCCTGCCCAGGCTGGCCTTTGGAGCGGTGCGCGGGACCATGAAATTCTCGATTGGTCCTGAGCGCAAAGAGCACATCCAAAACACGCTGCGCAGCCATATTGAAGCCAGACTAGATAAGGACTACCCCCCCGGCGGGCTCATCGGCTACGTGCGGTGGGTTGCGACCAACGGCCGGATGCGGGTACCGAGAGTCATTGATAACACAACCATTCTTTTTGAGCTCTCCCAGCGGCGGGGATGGTGGATTGTTCGAGCCGGGCTATCCCTGGTGTTCCTGGCCGGCACCATTCTTTCACAGGTGTCAGCCCTGGGGCCGCCCCGCCGCGTCGAAACCGGAGAGGAAGATGAGGAGACCTCGTAGCTGAAGTATTGAGACCGTTTCGGCGTCGGACAGGAGGCCTGGTTATGGCCACTCTTGAGCTTGGCTGGAAAGGCAAATGCCTGTTGATTATGCGCTCCGCGAAACTGGAGCGAAGTGCGGAGCCTATCATAGTTTGACATGCCTCGGGCGGGATTTCATAATCAGGCGTTCAAGGCTTTACCAAATGCCCAAATGAAAACCATTGTGCTAAAAGTTGAGGCTGACAACCAGCGCACCAACGCGATCAAGGAAGCCGCGCGTTGCCTGGCTGAAGGGGGGCTGGTCGTATTTCCGACCGAGACGGTCTACGGGGTAGGAGCCAATGCGGCCAACCCGGCGGCACTGGCTCGGCTGCGGGCGGTAAAGGAGCGGCAGGAGACCAAGCCGTTCACGGTACACATCGGCTCGCGGTCGGCGGTAAACCGATTCGTGCCGGACCTGAGCGGTGTGGGCCGGCGGCTGACTGAAAAGGCCTGGCCCGGCCCGCTGACAGTCATTTTTCATGTGTCGGACGTAACGGCCGCGCCGATCCTCCGGGAGAACGCATTTCCGTCTGCCGATTCCCTGTACCATGATGGTACAATCGGTATCCGTTGCCCCGACGATCCGATCGCGCTGGACCTGCTGACAGCCGCGGGCGTGCCCGTGGTGGCCGCCAGCGCCAACCCGGCTTCCCGGCCAGCGCCAGTGACGGCGGAAGAGGCCCTGGCCACGCTCGACGGCAAGGTGGACATGGTGCTCGACGCCGGACGGACCCGCTATGCCAAGGCGTCTACAATTGTCGAGGTCCGGCCGAATTCTTTTCAAATTATTCGCGACGGCGTTCTTGATGAGCGTATCATTCGCAAGCTGATGCAAGTGACCTTCCTCGTGGTCTGCAGCGGCAATACCTGCCGGAGTCCGATGGCGGAAGGTATTCTTCGCAAACTGGTGGCCGAGAAGCTGGGCGTTGCCGAGAAGGAACTGCCCGGCCACGGGTACAACGTGGAGTCAGCGGGGGTCTCAGCGGCGGGCGGGCTCTGCGCCACGCCGGCTGCGGTCCGCGCCCTGGCCAGTCGGGGGATCGACATCAGCAGGCACAAATCTCAGCCGCTGACGTTGGAGCTGGTGCATCGCGCGGATTACATCTTCGCCATGACGGACTCCCACGTGAGGGCCATCCGGCAGATGGCCCCCCAGGTGCGAAATCGGGTGCGTAAAATCGCCCAGCAGGATATCGAGGACCCCATCGGGGAAAGTGACGAGGTATACATCCAGGTTGCCACGCAGATCGAAGAGGCTCTGCGGGAGCGGCTGGAGGAGGTGACTCTGTGAAGGTAGCCATCGGCTCCGATCATCGAGGGTATCAGGCCAAGGAAAAGGTCAAAGCCATGCTCATCTCGAAGAACTACGAGGTCATGGACATGGGCACGGACTCGCCCGTGAGCTTCGATTATCCGGACGCGGCCTACCCTACGTGCAAGGCAGTGGTCAACGGCCAGGCCGACCGCGGCATTCTGCTGTGCGGAACTGGCATCGGAATGTGCATCTCGGCGAACAAGGTTCGCGGCGTGCGCGCGGCCCTGTGCCATGATGAATTAACGGCGGAGATGTCCCGGCGTCACAACGACGCCAACGTGCTCTGCCTGCCGGCCGACCTGATCGGCGAGGAGCTCATCCGCCGAATTGTAGAGGCCTGGCTCAAGAGCCCGTTTGAGGGCGGCCGGCACGAACGCCGGATCAAGAAAATCACCGAGTGCGAGCAGAAAGAGCACAACTGCGACGGCCAGCATCCGTCCCGGCAGTGAGGCGCGCCGCTCCGGCTGTCGCCATCCTCGACAACGAGGCAGCGCATACCGACCTTTCAGGCCAGCAGGCCCGCGTATCTCTTCGGACGCCCTCTCCTAACCAAGCCTGTCCTCCCGAGGGTTGAAGAATCCCGCGCCCCGATAACCGAATAGTGCCGTCGTCCGACCGGTGGAATTCCGGGTTCCAACCGCTCATACGGTGCCCGTTGCTGGGGCAGGCTTCTGCCTGGCTTTTGGTCGCCCCAATGCTGATCGCAAGAATCTGCGCGCCCCACCTTTGATGATCTTTGATTCTTTAACGGGCAATGGCGGGCCGGGTGGCCCATCTTCTTCGAAGGTGGGCTCATGATCTGTGCGCCAGGGACTTCTCCTCTCCATGAATGTTCGCTACACCTGTAGCCCATGAAATCGTGAGCCCAAGTTTGGAAAACCTGGGCCACCCCACCTGAATGCCCTGTTCTTATTCTTTGTATTCTGTCCAGCCCGGCCGGCTTCAGTCGGGCTTGCGCACCATTAACCGACTTGGTTTCGCAAGAGCCGTCAGGGGTGAGGCACCCAGCGCATAAGATCTTTGGGGATCCGTGTCGTACATCAGTGCGATCATCCGTGCTCCTGCGGCCGGCCGAAGAGGAACAGGATGAACGGCTTGTCCTCCGATCGGCAGAAGACGTACACATGGTCGCCCGGCTGGAGAACGGTATTCCCACGGATGGCGATCAGCTCCTCGCCGCGCACCAGCAGCACCGCCGAGGAGGTGGGCGGAAACGGAACCTGCGAAATTGTCGCCCCGCAGACCGCCAGTTCGTCAGTGATGAAGAACGACAACAACTCGCCGTTGAGCATCCGAGTCGAGTTGATCTCCAGGGCGGCCAGTGGAGTGGGCGTTTCCGGGACCTGCATGCCCAGCCAGCGGGTCACCGGCCGGAGGGTCGCCCCCGGAATGATGGAGCTGAAAACCACCACGAAGAAGACCAGGTTGAACACCTTCATCCCCTCCTCCACCCCCGCCAGGACGGGGAAGGTGGCCAGAATGATCGGCACGGCCCCCTTCAACCCCACCCAACCCATGTAGGCGACCTCACGGGCCGGAAAACGGAAGGGCAGCAGGCACAGGGTCACCGCCACGGGGCGAACCACAAACGCCAGCAACAGCGCGATCCCGATCCCCACCCCCGCGATCGGCCAAAGCTGCGACGGATAGACCAGCAGCCCGAACATGCCAAACATCGAAATCTGGCTTAACCAGGCAATGGCGTCATGGACCCGGACCAGCCCGTTGCGGTACGGAATCGGGCTGTTGCCCAGCACCGTGGCCGCCGCGTAGACCGCAAGGTACCCGCTGCCGTTGGCCAGGGTGGCCACCCCAAAGGCCACAAAAGCCAGGGCCAGCGTGAGCACCGGGTAAAAACCTGCCGTGGCCAGCCGGATCCGCCGAAGCAGGCCGCGCGCGGCATATCCCGCGCCCACTCCAACCACCAACCCGATCAGCAACTGGAGCGGGACCCCCAGGATCAACTCCATCCAGCTGACCGATTGGCCGGTCAGCACGCTGATGACCGCCATGGTCAGGATCACCGCCATCGGGTCGTTGATGCCCGATTCCAGTTCCAGCGTCGTGCCCACCCTGCGGATCAGGTGCAGGTTCCCGCCGCGCAGCACGGCGAACACCGCCGCCGCGTCGGTTGAAGAGACGACCGCGCCCAGCAGCAGACTCTCCTCCCAGGACAGCCCCAGCAGATGCGAGCAGACGGCCAGCAGGCCTGCCGTGAGCGCCACCCCCACCGTCGCCAGTATGCCCGCGGGCTTGATACTCTCCTTCACCGCCGCCATGGGCGTGTTCAGCCCGCCGTCCAGCAGGATCAGGATCAGGGCCCCCGTCCCGATCCGGAACGCCAGGCGGTAATCATTGAAGGCCAGCCCTCCAATGCCTTCCGACCCTGCCAGCATTCCCACCATCAGGAACAGCAAGACGACAGGCACGCCCAGCCGTTCGAATCCACGGCTGGAAAGGACGCTGACGATCATCAGCAAGCCCAGGATCGTCAGCAATACGGCTGTTTCATTGATCTCGATCACGCCAACAGGATAGCGAGCACTTTCCCCTGCGCCTATTTCCGGTTAAAGAATGGCCATGCCGCGACTTGCCCAGACTGGAATCATCGCCTGTGACGACAACCTTCGCTTCATGGAAGGCCTGCCGGATGCATGTTGCGACCTGATTTACGCCGATCCGCCGTTCGGCACCGGCAAGCGTCAGACCGGCCGTGACCCGACGCAGCAGTACGCCGACGTGTGGCCGGGCGGGATAGACGGTTACCTCGAATTTCTCAGTCCCCGGCTCGAACATTTCCGCCGGCTGCTCAAGACGACCGGCACGCTTTACCTGCACCTGGACTGGCACACCGTCCACTATGTCAAGGTCTATCTCGACAAGCTGTTCGGATACGAGAACATGCTCAACGAGATCATCTGGTCCTATCGCACCGGGGGTTTGAGCACCCGCTGGTTCGCTCGCAAACACGATACCATTCTGGTCTATGCCCGCCAGGCGGGCCGGCACCGCTTCAATCTGCTGCGCGAGGGCTCCTTCCGAACCGACGGCATGAACGTGGACGAGGACGGCCGACCGTATAAGAACACCCGGGCCGGCCGGCTTTATTTCAACCCGGACGGGCCGGCTATCACCGACGTCTGGGAGATCCCGTTCCTCTCCACAGTCTCGCTGGAGCGCACCGGCTACCCCACTCAGAAGCCCGAGGCCCTTCTCGAACGCATCATCCGGGCCTCCAGCAACCCCGGCGACGTGGTTGCGGATTTCTTCTGCGGCAGCGGCACGACCCTGGCCGTCGCCCAGCGACTTGGACGCCGCTGGATCGGCTGCGACATCTCCGCCGAGGCGGTGGACATCGCCCGTCACCGACTGGCCCGGCTCCAGGGTGGAAAGTACGACCCACAGACCGTCCGCGGACAGGACGGATGAACAGGCTGGTTCAGTGCCGAATGCGGGCGTCGGGCGCCTTTCTGCGGGGATAGGCCTGGTGCCCTTTCCGGTCCATGAGTTTCGCGCTTCGGCTTATGAGGCGGGCAGGATGCCCGCCTGATCCGCCAGGAAACTGATGTACGGGAAACGGCACTGGCGTGGAAGGCCGTCCCGAAAAAAACGGCACCCCTGTTCATCAACGGCTGATCGGACCAATCCCTGGCGCTACGGCACGAATCGCAGTACCGCCAGCAGCGGGAAGTGGTCGGAGGGATACCGTCCGTCGCGGTTGTCGTAGAGAATTTCCGCCCGCAGCACTTTCGTGCCCGGCAGGACCAGGATGTAGTCAATCTTCTCCCCGGTCTTAACTCCCTTGAAACCGTTAAACGTGCCGTAGTTCTCCGCGTCCGGATGCAACAGCCGGAAGGTGTCCACCAGGCGGGTTCGCTCGCTCGGGGCGGGACGGGTAGCCAGGGCCACTCCCGCGTCCTGGCCCTCCCCTGCCGCATCCAGCGGGCCATCTCGCAGATTCGCGGCCCTTCGTTCGCCCTGCCCTCGGTTCCGCTCGCCGCGATCTGATCGCCGGGCCCGGAACCCTGGACCCTCCAAGAGGTATCGAATGGCCGGATTGCTCTCCGCCGCATTGAAATCGCCGGTCACGACCACCGGGGCTGTCGGCACCTTTCGTTCGGCTATCCGGCGGGCGATCAGCTCCACCCCCCGCTCCCGCGCCGGCTGCGACTGATGATCAAGATGGGTGTTGTACGCGTAGAATTCGCGGCCGGTGACCCGGTCCTCAAACCGGGCCCACGTGCAAACACGCGGCAGCTTATTGCCCCAGGTCTTCGACCCGGGTATTTCCGGCGTGTCCGAAAGCCAGAACGTCCCCGACTCCACCGGCTGGAGTCGGTCGCTGCGATACAAAATGGCCGAATACTCGCCTTTTTCTTTCCCGTCATCGCGAGCCGCGCCCAGTTCCGCATAGCCGGGCACCGCCGCGCGGATCTCGTCAAGCTGGAAGCGCAGCGGCTCCTGCAGGCCCAGCACGTCCGGCGCATGCCGGCGGATCACGTCAAACAGAAGCTCCCGCCGCAGCTCCCACCGGTTCTCCCCGTCGCCGGCCGTCCCATACCGGACGTTGAAACTCATGACCCGCACGTTGCGCGCGTCATCCGCCGGCGAGGTGGCCGGCTGTGAAAGAAAACCGCCTGAGAGGATCAGGCCCGTCGTAAGCAGGTTCAGTAACATAGTGACGCCAGAATACCGCCCTCCGCAAACACTTCAAGCCCCCCGCCTTCGCACGCGTCTGGCACAGGATATGGTGAAGGCGCCGCAGGCGCATCAGGGGGGGGCGGGCATCCTGCCCGCCTCAAAGGCATACAAGATGCACGCCCTCCGGGGCCCTGTGCCACCCCGCCACAAAGAATTGCCACCCCCCTGCTCATGCGGTTTCCGCCCCCCTCGGGCCGGTCAAGACCGGGACTGCCCGACACACCGCGAATGGGCTATACCATCAGCGACGTCGGCGGCTCATACGGTTTGAACACCCCTGCGGCGTACTGCCGGGCCAGCTCGATATACCCATGTACCACTCGATGAACATAGGCCCGCTCTTCCTCGCGGATCGGCCGTACGATCTTCCCCGGCACGCCCATCACCACCGATCCGTCCGGCACAATCGTCCCCGGGGCCAGCACCGCCCCCGCCGCGATGATGCAGTCCTCGCCGATCTCGCAGTCGTCCAGCACCGTGGCCCCAATACCGATCAGCGTCCGCGACCCCACCTGCTTGCAGTGCACGACGGCCCTGTGCCCAATCGCCACCTCGCTGGCGATCTCCAGCGTCACCCCGTGCTTGCAGTGCAGCACCGCGGAATCCTGCACGTTCACCCGGTCCCCCAGCCGGATCGGGGCCACATCGCCCCGGATCACGCAGTGGTGCCACACGTTGCAATCCTCGCCGAACACAACATCACCGCCGACCACCGCCGACCGAGCCATCCACACAGGCCCAACGCGAATTATCTCGTACATACCCAACCTCAGCACGCAACCGCGCGCCCCGCTCGGAAGAAATCATTAACCGCAGAGACACAAAGCCCGCAGAGAACTCATTATTCTTCTATTCACATCCTGCCGTCCTTGGCGTCCTGGCGGTTCAATTCCCGGCCAGTTCCCTCGCCGCCGCCACAAATGCTTCCGCCCGCTCCGGATCGACGGGGTTTTGCCACTCGCCATCGAACTTGCAGAACGACCCCACAATGAATACGTCCGCCGCCTCCCAGTACTTGTCCAGATTCTCCGGGGTGAGCCCCGATCCCACCGCCACCGGCAGCTCCACCGCCGCGCGCACTTCGCACACGTCGTTCGGCCCCGCCGCCCGCCCCGTGGCCGTACCCGTCACGATCACCCCATCGGCCCCGAAAAAGTGCGCCGCCCGGGCCGTCTCCGCGAGGTCCACGTCGGACGTGATGGCATGGCAGGAGTGCTTCTTCTTGATGTCCGCGAAGATGCGGACGTGCTCGGCTCCGATCTCCCGGCGGTAACGCAGCAGCCGGGGCGCGTCGGCCTCGGGCATAAGCCCCTCGTCGGCTACGTGGGCGAACACGAAGTTCTCCGCCCGGATGAAGCCGGCCCCCGCCATGGCGGCCACCGCCAGCGCCTCGCGATTGGCCCCGGCCAGGATCTGAACGCCCAGCGGCTTGTCCACCGCGCGCCGCACGGCGTCCACCACCGCCGCCATGGCCGACACGATCTCCGGCCCTACGCCCTGCCGCAGGTACGGCCGGTCGTGCATGTTCTCCAGCATGATGGCATCAAACCCGGCATCGGCCAGGAGCCTCGCCTCCGCCACCGCCTGTTCGATGATCCGCTCCACGGGGCAGGCCGCATAGGGCGTCCCCGGCAAGGCCGCCACGTGGACCATTCCCACCAGCGCCTTGTCGGTTCCAAACAACTCTTCAACAGGAGATCCGCATTCCATGAGAGACAGCATATCCCCCGCCGCCGGAGAATCCAGCATACCCCGCCTCGCCGTGCGGCCTCTGTCGCTGGATGACACGACCGCGCAATCCTGCGACACGCCCCGGAGCGTACCGCCGGCTCACTCTTGCTGGGGAATGGCAAAGAAGAACGTGGCCCCCTGGCCCGGTTGAGATTCGACCCAGATCCGGCCACCATGCCGCTCAACGATTCGCTTGCAGGTGGCCAGCCCGATGCCCGCTCCGCTGTAACCGGACGTGTCGTCGTGCAGGCGACGGAATATCTCGAACACTTTCGGAAAATCCTCGGGGGCAATGCCAATCCCGTTGTCGCGAACGGAGAAGACCCACTCGCCGGCTCCGGCCGTGGCCGACACGTGTATGCGGGGCGGATCCTGGCCGTGGTACTTGAGCCCGTTTTCGATCAGATTCTGGAACAGTTGGGCCATGAGGGCAGCATCAGCGCAGATCGTCGGCAATGGATCGTGAGTGACTTCGGCACGATTGGCCTCCAGGACGACCTTGAGCCCGACAAGCACCTTTTGCAGAACCTGCTCGCAATCGCACGGCCCCACCTTCAGTTCGCCGGAGCCCGCGCGGGCGTAAGACAACAGGCTGTTGATCAGCTCATTCAGGTGCTCGACACTGTCGCGGATGGTTTGGATCAGCTCCCGGCTCTCAGGGTCGAGCGCGGCCGGACTTTCCTCCAGCAGCCGGGCGCAACCAGCCAGCGTCACCAGGGGCGAACGCAGATCGTGAGACACGATGCCGGCGAAATTCTCCAGCTCTTCGTTGGAGCGGGCCAGTTCCCGGGCCTGCTGCTCCAGTTCCTGAGCCTGACGCGCCAGGGCCTCCTCGGCGGCCTTGCGATCACTGATGTCGTGGACGATGCCAGTGAAGATTCGCCGGTCGCCGATCCGCGTTTCACTGACGGCCAGGTACAGAGGAATCACCTTTCCATCTTTGCGCAGGCCGACGACTTCCCGGCCGATACCGATGATCTTGGCATGGCCGGTACGCAAAAAGTTCTTCACGTAGTTGTCATGCTCACTGCGATACGGCTCAGGCATGAGGATGCCGACGTTGTGGCCAATAAGCTCATCGGCGGAATAGCCGAAGATGCGCTCGACGGCCGGGTTGACCGTGCGGATGATCCCATCTGCGTCAATCGTGATGATCCCGTCAGCGGCCGTCTCAACCACGGCCCGGAGCCGGCTTTCGCTGTCACGGAGAGCCTCTTCAGCCTGTCGGCGATCGGTAACATCCAGGCACACGCCGACCATGCGCTCAGGCTGACCGTTGGGGCCCGCCACCAGCCGACCGCGGGCTTCGAGCCAGGCTATCCGGCCATCCGGCCGGATGATGCGATATTCCACCCGGTATTCGGTCCGCTCGCGTATGGCCTGCTGGATATGATCGAGTACCCTGTCGCGATCTTCGGGATGAATACCGCGCAGGTAAGCCTCGATAGTGCTGGCGAAGGCGCCCCGCTCCAAGCCATGGATCCGTTCCAGCGTTGGAGACCACGTGATCCGACCGGTGTCAAGACGCCACTCCCAGATGCCCAGCCGGCCCGCCTCCATGGCCATTTCCAGGCATTCCCGGCTTTCGCAAAGAGCATTCTGAGCGGCGTTGAGCTCGTCTGGCTTGCGGTGATGCATGCGTGTCCTTACCCGAACGAGACCGTCTGTCAGCGTGCGTCCCAAAACCCTGAAAAACCACCAGCCACAGGCTGGAGCCGCGCGGGCTTCAGAAGGCACAGCAGAGGCAAGCGTCGTATCAGACCCATCCGCTCCTCATCACGATTAAAGTCCAGACCCGCAATGGAAGCTCAGAGTTCATCCGTGGGATCCGACCCTTCATCCCACGGCTCAGCGGATATTCTTTATTTTAGCACCTGGGAGCCTGCCGGCGCGGAAAGAGTTCTGGCATCGGCCCCATCCGGTCGGTATAGTCGCCGACATGAGCACAAGCAATCGAATTGATGACGCACTTTCGTCACTTGCGGCAGCAGGCAAAAAAGGGTTGTTGCCCTATGTTACGGCCGGCCTGCCGGACCTGAACACTACCGAGCGCATCCTGGAGGCCCTGGCCGCCGAGGGAGTGACGGCTGTTGAATTGGGCTTCCCGTACTCCGACTCCATCGCGGACGGCCCGGTGATCCAGAACTCCTTCACCCGCACGCTGGAACGGGGCATTCGCGTCCGGAACATTCTCGCGATGGTGGCACGGTTCAGGAAACGCTGCGAGCTACCCCTCCTCGGGATGCTCTCGTTCTCGATCGTCCACCGGATCGGCCAGGAGCGTTTTATCGGGATGTGCCGGGACGCGGGTATCGATGGGCTGATCCTGCCGGACCTCTCGTTCGAAGAGGCCCCGCAGACCGCGCGAATGGTTCAGTCAGCCGGGCTACGGCTGCCGATGCTGGTATCCCCGGCCTCGCCGCCCGAGCGGCGTCGGCAGATCGCCACCCTCTCCAGCGGTTTTGTCTATTACATGTCCGTGACCGGTATCACCGGCGAGCGCAGAGAGTTGCCCCCGGACCTGGTCACCAACGTGCGCGAACTGAGGCAGACCAGCGGTCGGCCGGTGATCGTTGGATTCGGGATCAGCACGGCGGAGCACGTTCGGCTGGTCTGCTCGGTGGCGGACGGAGCCATCATCGGCAGCGCCCTGGTGCGGCGCATCATGCAGGCCGAGGATGCCGGACAGGGACCGGACGCCATCGTCCAGACGGCGGTCGAAGCCGTCCGGGCGTGGATGGGCGGATTGCAGCCGTAAGCCTCCCAACAGGCGAGGTCAGCAGCGCGCGGATGGCACGTCCGCGGCCACGGGACCGGGGCCGGCCGCTCACCTGGCCTGAACCTGCGGTCCGACGGACTCCTCGGCGGGTCTCGAAGTGACCGGAGCGATCTTGCTCAAGTCCTCGCGAATCTTCTCGCCGTCACCCACCACGACGACCAGCAGCCGATCGGGCGCGAGCACGCGGCGGGCGGTTGCCACCGTCCGCGCCGGATCTCGAACCTGATCCACCGCGCGCAGGTAATCGGAGTACCAATTCTCGGGCAACCCCCAGACGATCAGGTCCCAGTAGCGGGCGGCGATCTGCGCGGGCGTCTCCATCGCCATCTGGAAGTGGCCGATCAGGGAGTCGCGCGCCTGCCGCAGTTCGTCGGGTTTGATGGGCTCGGCGGCCAGCTTTTCAACTTCGCCCCAGGCCGCCTTGATCGCGTCAGCCGTGCGGTCGGTGCGTGTGAAGGTCGAGATGAATAGCGCGGCCGCATCGGTATCCACGTTAAAGTAGCCGCGGGCGCCATAGGTGAGACCCATCTCAATGCGCAGCACGCGGTTCAGGCGAGCGCCGAAAGCTTCGCCGAAGGTCTGGCTGAGCAGACGCACCACGGGATAATCCGGGTCCTTGCGCGAGACGGGCACGATCTGGCCCATGCGGATCTGGCTCTGCACCGCGCCAGGACGGTCCACGACCACAATCTGCCGCGAAGTAGCCGGCGGCGGGTCATCGGTGATGTTGGCCTCGGCTTTCGCCGTCCAATCGCCGAAGTGCTTCTCAGCAAGCTGGAACGCCGCCTCGGGAGTGATGTCGCCGGTGATGATGAGCGTGGCGATGTTGGGACCGTAATGCCGCTGGTGGAACTCGCGGACCGCGGCAGGCGTGATGGCCTGGAGCGTCTTCGAGGTACCCTGCGTCTGGCGGCCCAGGTAGTTTTCGCCGTAGAGAACCTGGGCGAAGGTTCGGGAGGCAATGGTGGACGGGTCCTGCTCGTTGATCTTTTCGCGTGCGATGGCTCGGGCCACATACTCGCTCACCTCGGCCTCGGGGAAGGTCGGCTCGCGCACCACTTCCGCCAGCGTCTCAACGGCCAGGTCGGCGTCCTTGCTGAGGGCCCAGATCTGGATGCGGGAATCCTCGTGATCGACGGATTCGTTCAATGACATACCATGGAAATCTATCCGCTTGGCCAGCTCGTCGCCGGTGTGGCGTTTGGTGCCGCGGCGGAGTGTACCGGCAGTCACGGAGGCCAGGCCGGCCAGGTCGTCGGGATCATTCCGGGCGGCGGAAAGCAGGTTGAATGAGGCGGTGACGGCCGGCACGGATCGCTCGCTCAGGACCAGGACGCGCAGACCGTTGTCGAGCGTCTTGACTACCGGGGGCGGCAGGTCCACAGGTTTGGGCGAGGCGGCCTTGGGCATGTCCTCCGGCTCGGGCAGGTCGGCCAGCGTCTCAGTCTGGGCCCCCTTGTCCTCGGCCTCTTCGGGCGGCGGCGGGTTGGGGTCCGGCCGGATGATCACCGCAATACGGCGGTTCTCCTTCAGCACCTCGCGGGCGACCGCGAGCACCTCTTCGGCGGTTACCGTTCGCTTGCGGGCCAGGTCGGTCATGACCCGGTTGGGGTCGCCCAGGATGACCGTGGCGTAACCGAGTTGGTCGGCCTTGCCGCGCACGGTTTCGCTGGTGCGCACGTACTCAGCGACGGCCTGGTTCCTGGCTTTTTCCAGTTCGTCGGGTTCGATGCCCTCGTCGAGCAACCGCTTCACCTCGTCGAGCAGCGCCTGCTCGCCCTGCTCAACGCTGACGCCGGGGCGAAGGACGGCCTGAAGCACGAACAGGCCGGCTTGCTCAAGCAGGCTGTCGTAGCTGGAGGCGCTGACCGCGATTTTCTTCTCCAGGACGAGGTGACGATAGAAGCGACTGCTTTGACCCGAAGAAAGGATCCGCCGGAGAATGTCCAGGGGAATGGCCTCGGGGGCCTTGGCGGACGGCGCCGGATAGGCCAAGACAACCATCGGCGAGGGAGCGCGATCGGTGATCTCCACCCGGCGCGGCTGGTCGATCACCGGCTCTTGAACAGCAGGCCGCGGCGGATCAGGCCGGCGGGGGATGGGCTCGAAATACTTGCGGGCCTTGGCCAGGACGTCCTCGTGTTTGACGTCCCCGACTACGACCAGCGTCGCGTTGTTGGGCACGTAGAAGGTCTGGAAAAAGGTGCGAAGTTCATCGGTGGTGGCGGCGTTGAGATGGGCGAGATTGCCGATGGGCGTCCAGCGATAGGGCATGGCCGTGAAGGCGGCGCGGTAGAGCGTTTCATAGAGCCTGCCGTAGGGGCGGTTGAGGTAGCGCATGCGCCGCTCCTCCTTGACCACCTCTCGCTCGGCGGCGAAGTACTCCTCGTTGATCTTGAGGTTGGCCAAACGCTCGGCTTCCAGCCACATGGCCAGGTCAAGCTGGGAGGCCGGCACCGTTTCCCAGTAGACGGTCATGTCGAAGGAGGTGTATCCGTTGACCTCCGCGCCCACGCGCTGGAGGTACTTGAAATGGTCCTGGGGGCCGATGCGGTCGGTGCCGCGAAACATCATGTGTTCGAACATGTGGGCGAACCCCTGGCGCTCGGGGTTTTCGTCCTTGCTGCCCACGTGAAACCAGATCTGCAGGCTGACCAGCGGCGTGCGGTGGTCCTCCAGGGTAATGACGCGCATGCCGTTGGCGAGCGTGTCATCATGGAACGGCCAGGCCAAAGGCTCAGCCGCGGCGGCAAGGGAGGCCCCGACAAACGCGTGGCTGACGACGATTTGTTTCATTGTGATTCTGTTCATGTCAAAAGTTCTAATCGGCTCCAGGTTAACAGACCCAAACGACGCTATGACCCGATGCTGTGACCAGCAGTGTGCGCCACGGCTCTTGAGCCGTGCGGAACATCCGCATGGTCCCACCACAAAACAAGAGCGGTAGCCCACCCGTCGGGTTCATGGTTGTCTCCCCACCGCGTACGGCCATTTAGAGGACTATGGTAGCCCTTGCAGCGAAGGTCAAGCAACCGCTGTGATTCCGTTCATCTCAGCCATTCGGCGAGCCGGGGTGCGAAGTAGGTGAGGATCAGATCCGCGCCGGCCCGGGCGATGGCCGTGGTCGCCTCCAACACGGCTCCCTTCTCGTCCAGCCATCCGTTGGCGGCCGCGGCTTTGATCATCGAATATTCGCCGCTCACATGGTAGGCGGCGGTGGGCAGGCCGAACCGCTCCTTGACCCGCCAGATGATATCCAGGTAGTTGATCGCGGGCTTGACCATGACCAGGTCTGCACCTTCCTCGATGTCGGCGGCAACCTCGCGGAGGGCCTCGTCGCCATTTGCCGGATCCATCTGGTAAGAGCGACGATCGCCAAACTTCGGCGGCGACTCGGCCGCCTCGCGGAACGGGCCGTAGTAACTGCTCGCGTACTTCGCTGCGTAGGCCATGATCGGCAGGTGGGCGAAGCCGGCCTCGTCCAGGCCGGAACGAATCGCGCCGACGCGCCCGTCCATCATGTCCGAGGGGGCAACCATGTCCGCCCCGGCCCGGGCGTGGGAGACGGCCTCCTTGACCAGCAGCGGAAGCGTGGCATCATTGTCCACGTCGCGCCGACCGTCCCGCTCGACGATCACGCCGCAATGGCCGTGATCGGTGTATTCGCACAGGCACACGTCGGTAATGACGAACAGGTCCGGACAGGCCCGCTTGATGGCCTCGCAAGCCCGCTGAACGATCCCATGCTCGGCGTAAGCCTCCGACCCCACGGCATCCTTGCTCTCCGGGATTCCAAAAAGAAGGACGGCGGAAATTCCCAAATCCTGTACTCGCCGGCATTCCTCGACCAGGGTATCAACGGAAAGTTGGTACTGGCCGGGCATGGAACCGATCGGCTGACGGACGCCCGAACCCGGGCGGACAAAGAGCGGATAGATCAACTGATCAACGGACAGGCGGGTTTCACGAACCATTCGCCGCAAAACCGGATGTGAACGCAAACGCCGCAGCCGAAGCTGAGGAAACCCCATGGCTGTCACTCCCAAACATAAGACCGCAAATCAACGCAGGTGAACTTTCTAAGCATGAGCAAGCGGAATTATCTGCCGAGGCCGTGCCAGATGACCAGGATAATGGCGATCAGGAGGGCCACGATCGACGGCCACAGCCAGGTCCGCGATCTCTCGGCGGCCGGACTGTCATCGGTGAACCATTCACCGCACGCAGGACACTTCGGCGCAGCCCAGTGAACCGCCCGGCCACAGGCGGGGCAACGCTTGTCCTCGTCATCATCGTCCTCATCCCGGTTGAGTTCTTCGATGTCCTCCGGCCGGGGGTCGTCTCGATCATCGTAGTCATAGCGGCTCATGAAGCTACTCCGGGCGGACGGATTTACGTCAAACGCGGGAGCAGGCCTCCCCCAGCGCGCACCACCGGCCGGAATGCCGGTCACAACGGGACCGAGGCGGCCTGGGGCCGGGCTGCTCTTACTTGGGTGTCGCCACCTGCTCGGCGGAGATCCGGAAGGCGAGTTGCTCGAGGTGGACGGCCAGATCCACGGTGGCCAAGGCGACCCGCTCCGGCACGATCAGCGACGCGGGGGCAAAATTCAAAATGCCCTTGATGCCGGCCGCCACGAGCTGGTCGGCGGTTGCCTGGGCCACCTCGGCCGGCACCGCCAGCACGCCGATCTGGATCTCGCGTTCTACGACAACAGCCGGCAACTGCTCAATCGGCAGGATTTCGAGGCTGCCGCCGATGCCGATGCGGGAGCCGATCTTGGCCGGGTCGCTGTCAAAAACCGCCACGACCTGGAAACCCTTTTTGGAGAACCCGCGATAGCTCAGCAGAGCACTGCCCAGGTGGCCGGCGCCCACCAGCAGGACGTTCCAAGTGCGGTCAGTACCCAGGATGCACCGCAGGCGGGAAATCAGCTCATCCACGCGATAGCCGATCCCCGGGTGCCCGAACTGGCCAAAATAGGCCAGATCCTTGCGGACTTGCGCGTCAGTCAGGTTGAGGACTTCGCCAAGCTGTTTACTGGAGACGGTATCCCGGCCCCTGCGAAGAAGCCCTTCCAATTCGCGCAGATAGAGGCTAAGCCGTCGGACGGCTGGTTCGGGCACAGAGTCTGCCCGAACTGCCGGTGAGGGCGGCTGCGGCGACTGGGGGCCTGAATCCGGTGTTTCATCCACACCCATACTCACGAATGTACAAGCTCACCGAGCAATTCGTCAAGCGGGCGGCAGCATTCCGGTTGAAAGCATAAGCCCTTGCTAAACCGAGTTTTGTTTTATCGGGCAGTGCTTGACAGTAATCCTCCGCCCTGCTACTTTTCCGGAGCGACGGCCCTGACTTCCCGGCGCAGAGGCGATCCGGAGTGCAGGAAAAGCCGTAATCAAGAATAGGGAATGGATACCCCGATCGCCCACTTGCGGTCGTGGGATTCCTGCCAGAACCAGACCCTCCAGCAACTTTGGGATTCGCGCGTGAACAGGCCTGACTCGCACAACACAGTGGTTCGTCAGTCAACCAAGAGAACGATCATCCCCAGGAAAGCCGCATCGGTGACCCTTCTGGCGGCAGTGCTGCTGAGCGGCACGGCCGGTCTGGCTCAAGAGGCGGCCCCCGCCGACACCATCGAGCCCAAATGGGACGTCATCCGCAAGGCGGCACTGAATCCTCTCGATCGGCAGACCGTTTCCAAGTGGATGGCCAACCAGATCAACCAGATGGCGACCTCGTCCGATCCGACCGCAATCGGCGTGGATTTCTACAAAAAGATAACCACCCACTCACGCGAGGGCGTGCCGGCATTTAAGGAGGCCCTGGCCCAGATCATGACCGAGGCGTTCACAGCCCGTTACCAGCAGGGCAGCGAAGGCAACCGCATCCAGCCGATGGCCTCGGTCTTCGTCCTGATGAGCTTGCGCGAGACCGGCCCCCCGGCTGCCGCCCTGCCCGCTTTCCGTGCCGTGTTGACCGACCCCGCACCGGCGGTTCGCTGCCAGGGTATGATCGGGCTGAACGCACTTCGCAGCTCCGTGACCGGCGCGAACCGGCAGGCTTTGGCCCAGGACATCCAGAAGGCCGCCGCCAATGAGACGTACCCCGTGGTCTTGGGCAGGATTTACGAATTTTTCCAGTTTGCCGGCGATAACCCTTCTCCACCGCTGGACTTGCAGGCTTCTTCGAGGATTCTGCGGGAGCTCCTGGATGCCCGGCTGAGCCGTCTTGAAAAGCAAGGCGGATGGCCCGTGCCGGCTGACGCGGAGGCCGTGGTCTGGCTGCTGAGCAAAGCCCAGACCGCCCCGTTGAACAGCGCCGCCAATCAGACCCACATTGCCCGGCTGGCGGGTCGGCTGCTGGCCGATGCCGGCCACGCCTGGGCGGAATTGAAGCCCCCTCAGCACATCAAGCGCGAGCTGGAGCGGATCGTGCTGATGGTGGAGCCGCCCTTGGGCAACCTGTGCAAGGCGAAGGCGCCGAACGCGGCACTGCCGAGCCCCAGCCTGTCCGATACGGTTTTGTCGACTGCCGGCCCACAGGCCAGGGTCAGCGAGATCATTGCCAAGTGGATCGGCTCGGGCCAGACCAAGGGCGTGCTGAACGAGGCGTTTAACTTGCCGGTGGGGCTGGGCATCCAACGGCCGGCATCGACGACCACCACACCGGCATCGTAAGCAGAATCAGCGTAGAATTACGGGGGGGTGGTCAGCCACCCCGATGCGGGAGTCGCCAGGCATGCCGTTGCCGATGGTCGCCATCGTGGGCCGCCCGAATGTGGGCAAGAGTTCGCTGCTGAACATGCTGGCGGGCCGGCGGATCAGCATTGTCGATCCGACCGCCGGCGTGACCCGCGACCGCATCCAGACCGTCGTGGAACACGAGGGCGTCTACTTCGAGCTGGTCGACACCGGCGGATACGGGATCGTCGATCGCGACGATTTGGGCGATCACGTCGAGCGGCAGATCCGCTACGCCGTCTCCGAGGCGGCGCTGATCCTGTTCGTGGTGGACGCGCGTGAAGGGCTCACCGCGCTCGACCAGGCCGTGGCCGAGTGGCTCCGCACCAGCAACAAGCCCACCATCCTGCTGGCCAACAAGGCCGACGCACCCAACACCCTGATCGACGTCGGCGATTTCCACCGCCTGGGGGTCGGCGATCTGATGCTGGTCTCGGCCCTGCATCGCCGGGGCGAAGACGAACTCAAGGAGCGCATCGTCGAGCACATCCGCCCGCTGGCCGAGGGTCAGGCGCCCGAAGATCCCGTCATGAAGATCGCCCTGGTGGGTCGGCGCAACGTAGGCAAGAGCACCTTCATCAACGCGCTGGCCGGCCAGGAACGGGTCATCGTCTCCGAGATTCCCGGAACCACGCGCGACGCGGTTGACGTCCGTTTCGAACGCGACGGGCGGACCTATCTCGCCATCGACACCGCGGGGGTGCGCAAGAAAAACAAGCTCGCCGACGATATCGAGTATTACGGCTTTCACCGGGCCGAGCTGTCCATCCGCCGGGCGGACGTCATCCTCTTCCTGATCGACGCGACCAGTGAAGTCGGCCAGGTGGACAAGCGGCTGGCCGGCTACATCGCCGAGCAATACAAGCCCTGCATCCTGGTGGTCAACAAGTGGGATCTGGCGAAGGGACGAGCCACCAGCGACGATTATGGCGAGTATCTGCTGAAGACCCTGCCCGGCCTGGATTACGCGCCGGTGGCGTTCACCACCGCCAACCAGGGGCGGAACGTCCAGGCGGTCATCGATCTGGCCAGCTCGCTCTTCAAGCAGTCCCGCACGCGGGTCACCACGGCCGAACTGAATGCCGCCATCGAAACCGCCACCAGCGAGAACGTGCCCAAGCCCAAGCACGGCGTCGGCAAGCTGAAGATCTATTATGGCACGCAGGTGGCGGTCGAACCGCCGACCATCGTCCTCTTTGTCAACGACCCGACGCGCGTGAGCCAAACCTACGAGCGATTCCTGACGCGCCGTCTGCACGAACTGCTGCCTTACCCGGAGGTGCCGATCCGGATCATGTATCGCGGCCGCCGGGTGGGCGAGCCCACTGCTGATCGGCCCGGCCAGGGGAAGGCCCGGCCTGAATCAAGTCCGCGCAAACGCAAACCGGCCCAACCCCGGCGTGCGAGCCAAAGCACGAAGACCGGGAAAAAAGAGGACCGTCGGAGGTGATTCATGATCCAGCTCCAGTGTGAGAACTGTGGGAAGTACGTGAAGGCGCCCCAGGAGGCGGCCGGCAAGCAGGCCAAATGCCCCGGCTGCGGGCACAACATCTACATCCCCCACCCGGACGAGGTGGAGGAGCTCCCGCTGGCCCCGGAGGACACCGAGGAGCTGCGCCGCGAGGCCGCCCTGCAGGAGGAACGTCGCCGGCTGGATCGTATCCTGGCCCGTGAAGAGCGAGTCCCCGCCGAGGGGGCCAACCCCACGCGCTCAAGCGGCCTTCGCGAGCCGGCGGGCGGTGCGGGCACCCGTATTCCGGCATCAGTACCGTCCGGATCCGGCCAGATGGTTGAGGATGCGGTCATTGAGTATCTGGGCGCGATGCGCGATGCGGATTTCGATCGCGCCGAGCAGGTGCTCGACATTCTGCGCCGCAACCGCGCCGAGGCCCGCCAGATCGTGGATCGCCTGGCCGTCGATCAGATCCCCCCGCCGTCCATGACGCGCGTCCCCGCCCCGGTGTACCAGGGATTTCTGCGAAACCTCCGCGCGCAGTTGTGACCCGCGCCGTGCGCCACAACGCTTTTCAGTTTTTGCCGGGCTATTTCCGCCTTGCGCCTCACCCCTTACCCCTCGTCCCTCGCCCCTCGTCCCTCGCCCCTATGGCAATACGCGGTCCGTGTCGCTTCCGGCCAATCGCCGCCCCGTCACCACTCCCGCGATGAGCATGATCACGAAAATCACAACGAAGAGGAAAAACAGGAACTTGGCGATGCCGGCCAGGCCGGACGCGAGCCCGCCAAAGCCGAGCAGCGCGGCGACCAACGCGAGCACCGCGAAAATGGCTGCCCATTTGAGCATTTAAATATCTCCCGAAAGCCGAGCCCCACAGAGAACAGGCCGCTGCTCCGCCCCTCATGGGTATTCTAGAAACCGAGCCCAACCATTTTCTACAGGACCGCGACGTTCATCGCGCCGTCAATGAAGCAGCCCATGCGGGAAACGGAGCGCATGAAAGCGGAATGAGGAGCTCTTCCGGTCCAGGAGGATCGCGCCTCAGCCTATGAGGCGGGCAAGATGTCCGTCCCCCACTCCCGGCGGGCAGGATGCCCGCCCTCCGATCGGCGGCGAGCTCTTTCGGGGGGCGGGCATCCTGCCCGCCTGGAACGGATCCCGAATGAACTGAATCTTGTGCATTGGATGCCCCACCTCTTCAGGAGCGGAGCGTGCGAAAGTGCGCCCCGACGGTATGGCAATGCAGAGATTGCACAAGGGACAGGATGACTTCCCGCCCGCTTCGTCCATATAAAGTTGAGCTGGCCGACCACGTGGGTCGCGCGGCCCGTACCCTCCGCATCGGAGCGACGAATGCCGGAGTCGCTGCTGTTTGGTTTCGCCCTTGCCGCCTTTTCACCGCTGATCCATCGCTTTGCGCGCGGCGCGACCGGCTGGGTAATGGGAGCGCTGGTGGCAGGCCTGACGGTGCGCTTCGCGCTCTATGTGCCTGCCATTACGGCAGGTAATCCGGTGCGCACCTGCTGGGCTTGGGTGCCGCCGCTTGGCGTGAATGTCTCCTTTTACCTCGACGGGCTGAGCCTGCTGTTTGCACTGTTGATCTGCGGAATCGGCTCGTTGGTGGCGATCTATGCCGGAGGCTCTCTGCGCGGTCATCCGCAACTGGGGCGATTCTACCTCTACCTGCTGGCCTTCATGACCTCCATGCTGGGGGTGGTCCTGGCCGACAACCTGCTGACCCTGTACGTGTTTTGGGAATTGACCAGCCTGACTTCGTATCTGCTCATCGGCTTCAACCACGAGGACTCCCGCGCCCGGCAAGCCGCCCTGCAGGCCCTGCTGGTCACCGTGGCGGGCGGGCTGGCCATGCTGGCCGGCTTCGTACTGCTGGGCCTGGCCGGCGGAAGCTTTGAAATATCAGTCCTGTCCGGACGAGGCCCGGCGCTCAGGGAGCATGCAACCTACCTGCCCCTCCTCGCGCTCATCCTGGCCGGCGCGTTCACCAAGTCGGCCCAGTTTCCGTTCCATTTCTGGCTACCCAACGCGATGGTGGCGCCCACGCCGGTCAGTGCCTACCTGCACTCCTCAACGATGGTCAAGGCCGGGGTCTACCTGCTGGCCCGGCTGAGCCCGGTGCTGGCGGATACGGCAGCATGGACGGCCGCTCTGTCAACGGTCGGCGCGGTGACCATGGTAATAGGAGCCACGCTGGCCCTGCTGCACACCGATCTGAAACGTATCCTGGCGTACACCACCATTTCGGTGCTGGGTGGGCTGACCCTGCTGCTGGGATTGGGCACGAGCTCTGCCGTGGCCGCGGCGATGGCACTACTGGTCGCGCACGCCCTGTACAAGGCCGCACTGTTTCTCGTGGCCGGCAACGTCGATCACGCCACAGGCATCCGGGACGTGCGGCAGGCAAGCGGCCTGGCCCGGGTCATGCCGATAACGGCAGCCGCCGCCGTCCTGGCCGCGATGTCCAACGCGGGGGTGCCGGCCTCGTTCGGGTTCATCAGTAAAGAGCTGATCTACGAGGCGATCTGGGGGCTGTCCGCGCGTGGCCTGCCGTTGCTGGCGGCCACTTTCCTGGCAAATGCGCTGCTGGTCACGACGGCGATCCTCGTTGGGGTCAGGCCCTTCTTCGGCCGCCGGACAGCGATGCCGCACATGCTTCACGAGACGCCCATCGCCCTGTGGCTCGGCCCGCTGGTTCTGGCATTGGGCGGGCTCGTCCTGGGCCTCGTGCCGGCGCGGACGGAACCAATGCTTGCAGCGGCCGCCACGGCAGTCGAAGGCCAGCCTGCTCATCCGCACCTGGCCCTGTGGCCTGGCTTCAACGTCGTGCTGGCACTCAGCGCGGTGACGGTGCTGGGTGGCATCGGGCTGTACCTGGCCTGGGAGCGGGTGCGGCGGGTGGTTCCGCTGGCGACCATCACGCGGTTCGGCGCCGACCGTGGGTACGATCTCACCCTGGAGGCCATGCTACGGTTCGGCACACTGCAGACGCGGGTGTTGCAGAGCGGCTACCTGCGGTTCTATCTGATCATCATCATCCTGACGGTCGTGAGCCTGGCCGGCTGGGCGTTGCTGAAGGGCGAAGGCGTCGTGAAGCTGCTGGCCGGGAGGTGGCCATCGATCTACGAGTGGATCATCGCGGGGCTGGTTCCGCTGGCGGCGCTGCTGGCCATCCTGTCGCAGTCACGGCTCACCGCGGTCATTGCGCTGGGGACGGTCGGCTACGGGCTGGCCCTGCTGTACCTCCTGTATGGCGCGCCGGACCTGGCAATGACGCAGTTTGCCATCGAAACCCTGACGGTGGTGCTGTTCGTACTGGTGGTCTATCGCCTCCCGCCGCTGGTGCGTTTTGCCAATTGGCCATCCCGCGTTCGAGATGCGATGGTGGCTCTGGCCGGCGGGGCGCTGATGACGGGCTTGCTGCTCGCGGCGACGGCACGGCCGGGGGCCTCCTCGCTCTCGCCGTTCTATGCCGAGCACAGTCTGAGCGACGCCTACGGGCGGAACGTCGTCAATGTGATCCTGGTCGACTTCAGGGCCCTGGACACCCTGGGGGAGATCACCGTGCTGACCGTGGCGGCCATCGGGGTCCATGCCCTGCTGCGGCTGCTGCCGGGAAGAAAGGGGCCACGCCTGTGAAATCCTGCATCCTGTCCACGGCCACGCGCTACCTGCTGCCGCTGATGCTGCTGTTTTCGATATACCTGCTGCTGCGCGGGCATAACCAGCCCGGCGGAGGTTTCGTCGGCGGGCTGGTCGCCTCGACCGCCTTCGCCCTCTACATGATCGCCGAGGGGGTACTCGCCGCCCGGCGGGCGCTGCAGGTGCAGCCGACCACGCTGATCGGCATCGGGCTCGGAATCGCGGCGGCCAGCGGCGGGCTGGATCTGTTGGCCGGCGAGCCGTTTCTGAAGGGGCTGTGGTTGCCGGTGGCAGTGCCGGTCCTGGGCAAGATCGGCACGCCGCTGATGTTCGATGCCGGCGTGTACCTGGTGGTGCTGGGCGTGGCCCTGCTGATCGTCTTTTCCATGGCGGAGGATTAACGTGCAGACCGTACTGGCATTCGTCGTGGGCGGGCTCTACGCCGCCAGCCTGTACATGATGCTGCGGCGCAGCATCACCAAACTTATCATCGGACTGGCGCTGCTGGGACATGCGGCGAACCTGCTGATCCTCACCGCCGGCCGGCTCGTCCCCGGCCAGCCTCCGCTGATTCCATCGACTTCGGAGGCCACCCGGCTGGAGCCGCCCTACGCCGACCCTCTGCCGCAGGCCCTCATTCTGACCGCCATCGTGATCGGATTCGGCGTACAGGCCTTCGCCCTGGTACTGATCAGGCGAACGTACGAGACCGTAGGAACCGACGACCTGGACGAAATGCGATCCACGGATCGCGCATGACATGGGCCGCTCATCGCACCGGAGCGAACTGCAAGTTTAGAACGGATATGCTGGTATGCGGGTACTGCTGGTTCTTCCCATCCTGGTTCCGCTGGTGACGACCGTGGCCTTGTTGCTGGCCTGGGGCCGGCGCGGGCTGCACCGTCGGATCAGCCTGGCCGGGGCAATCGCGTTGCTCGCTGCGGCGGTTGGCCTGCTGGTCTCGGTCTGGCGGCACGGCATCCTGGCCACGCAGATGGGCGGCTGGCCGGCGCCGTTCGGGATTACGCTGGTGGCCGACCTGTTCGGGGCCATCATGGTGGTGCTGGGCGGGCTGATGGGCCTGGCGGTCATTGTGTATTCGCTGGCCAGTATCGACCGGGGGCGAGAACGCTTCGGCTATCATCCGCTTCTGCACGGCCTGCTCATGGGCGTGTGCGGCGCGTTTCTGACCGGGGACATCTTCAATCTGTACGTCTGGTTCGAGGTGATGCTGATCTCGTCGTTTGTGCTGCTGGCCCTCGGCGGAGAACAGGCCCAACTCGAAGGCTCGATCAAGTACGTCGCACTCAACCTGCTGTCGTCGGCCCTGTTTCTGAGCGCGGTCGGCATTCTCTACGGGACGGCCGGCACGCTGAATATGGCCGACCTGTCGCAGCGCCTCTCGGCGGCCGACCGGCCGACCCTGGTCACGGCGATGGCCATGCTGTTCCTGGTCGCGTTCGGGATCAAGGCGGCGGTGTTCCCGCTGTTCTTCTGGCTGCCGGCCTCGTATCACACGCCGCCGGTGGCGGTGTCCGCCATTTTCGCGGGGCTGTTGACCAAGGTCGGCGTCTACGCGCTGATTCGCGTGTTCACGCTGCTGTTCGTGCAGGACCCCGCCTTCACGCACAACCTCATCCTGCTGATCGCGGGGTTCACCATGGTGACCGGCGTGCTGGGAGCGGCGGTGCAGGGCGAGCTGCGGCGCATCCTCTCCTTCCACATCGTCAGCCAGATCGGGTACATGGTCATGGGACTGGGCCTGCTGACCGTGGCGGGACTGGCCGGGTCCATCTTCTATATCATCCATCACATCATTGTGAAGACCAACCTGTTCCTGGTCAGCGGCGTCGTGCACCGGTTGGGCGGCTCGTATCAGCTCAGCGAGTTGGGCGGACTGTATCGCGTCCGTGCCTGGCTGGCAGTGCTGTTTCTGATTCCCGCGCTGTCACTGGCGGGCATTCCGCCGCTGTCGGGGTTCTGGGCCAAGTTGATGCTGATACGCGCGGGACTGGAGAGCGGGCGCGGCACGATCGTCGCGGTAGCCCTCGGGGTGAGCCTGCTAACCCTGTACTCCATGACCAAAATCTGGGCGGAAGTGTTCTGGAAAGCACCGCCCGGCAAGCAGAGCGAACCCGCCCCCCGGAAGCCCGCTGCCCACGAACGGCTCCGGCCAAGGGACCGGTTGCTGCTATACGGTCCGGTCGCGGCCCTGGCCACGCTCACGGTATTGATCGGTCTGTGGGCCGCGCCGGTGTTCGCCCTAGCGGAACGAGCGGCGGAACAGTTGACCCATCCGGCGGGCTACATCGCGGCCGTGCTGGCGGAGAGGCCATGACGCCGTTCGCTCCTGTTGATCGCGGACCGGGTGGCCCACCTCTCAGAGGTGGGTTCACGATTTGGACAGCCGATGAGGGTGCCGATGGCGCCAACCGCAAACCCGGCTGAAGCCGGAGTAAGTCTGAGGCTGGAGATATGTTTGTCGCTCAGATCATCGCCGGTGGACCCGAGAGGGGCCAGGTGAGCGTAGCCACCAGTGGAGCGAAGCGGAACTGGTGGTTGCGCTTCAGCCGGGCTTGCTCTCCATTACCGAATCAGCAGCGCGGCGACCAACAACCAGGCAGGAACCGACCCAAGTTTGCAACGGAAACCATATTGTCAATTGCATTCAGGAGCATGTCATGACCTCCCTTGCCTTTAACCTGCTGCTGGCTTTGGCCTGGCTCATGCTGACGGGCAATTTCACCCCCGCGAATTTTGTGCTGGGCATTGTGCTCGGCTATCTGCTGCTGTGGATCGGCCAGCCCATCACCGGCCCGTCGCCTTATTTCAAGAAGGTGCGGACCGTGTTCAGCTTCGGATTGTTCGTGCTGTGGGAGCTGCTCCGCTCCAACGCCCGCGTGGCCTTCGAGGTGATCACGCTCCGGCCCCGGATGCGGCCGGGCGTGGTGGCCATCCCGCTGGATGCGCGCACGGACATGGAAATCACGCTGCTGGCCAACCTGATCACGCTCACGCCCGGCAGCCTGTCGCTGGACGTATCCACCGACCGCCGCGTGCTGTACGTGCACGCCATGTACATCGGGGACGTGGACCAGTTCCGCCGGTCCATCAAAGAGACTTTCGAGCGCCGCGTCCTGGAGCTGCTGCGATGAATCCCGAAAACCTTGCCCTCAATGTCGCGATGCCCGTGCTGGGCGTGTCGCTGGTCATGGCCTTTGCCCGGCTGGTTCGCGGGCCGAACCTGGTGGACCGGGTGGTCGCCGTGGACTTGATCGGCACCTTGAGCATCGGCATTGCCGGCGTATACGCGGTGGCCACGCACCAAGCGGTCTTCCTCGACGTGGCCGTGATCCTGGCCATGCTCCTCTTTCTGGGCACCATCGCCTTCGCCTATTTCATCGAACGGAGAACCGAGCGATGAGGGAAATCGCTGCCTCCATCCTGATCGTCCTCGGGACGACGCTGATGTTCCTCGCCTCGCTGGGGATCCTGCGCATGCCGGATGTGTTCATGCGGCTGTCGGCCACGGCCAAGGCGACCACGCTGGGCGTGGCTTTCACCATGGCGGGTGCGGCCGTATTCCTCAACGAGATCGGCGTGAGCAGCCGGTCGGCAGCCATCGTGCTCTTCATCTGCCTCACGACGCCGGTGGCCGGGCACATGATCGCCCGGGCGGCTTACAACTCGGGGGCCCCGCTGTGGAAAGGCACCATGGTGGACGAACTCCGCGGCCGCTACGACCGCCGGCACCACCGGCTGGAAAGCCACCCGGCCGCCCCCACCTTGCCCCCGGCAGAGAGTGGGGAAGCCGTACCCCCCGAATTCCCCGGGAACAGCGAAGACGCCCCGTCGCACCCGGGGCCGGCGTAGTGCCTTCCATCCAATCCCCAATCCGCGCTTGCCCGAGGGGGATGGCATAACCCGGGTGGGCAACAGGGGGTCCGTGACAGAAACGCCGGTGCCCGATTGAGCCCGAAGCGCAAGCGAGGGCCTGCCGAATGGGCTTCGCCGATCCTTCGCTTGCGCTTCGGGCTCAAAATTGGTGGTTCTCCGCTCCGCCGAGATTGTCACGGACCCGGCAACGGGCCCATGGGCAGGATCATGCCGGCCAGCCCCGCTGGGGCCGCGGGCAAACTGTGTCTGTGGACATCTCAAACGGTGGTATCGCTGTGACTAGTTTGGTACTTTGTCCTTAGTTCTTGGTTCTTGGTCCTTGGTTCTTTGTCCTTGGTCCTTAGTCATTAGTCATTGATTAGTCATTGGTCATTAGACATTGGACATTTTCTGGTCATTGGTCCTTCCCCGCCCCACATCCCCCCTTCCTACTCCCCCTGTCGCCTTGTCTCCTTGTCCCCTTGTCCCCTTGTCTCCTTGTCGCCGCCGGCGTGCGTCACGCGTCGCTTCGAATCCGCCCGCGGACATATCGGGCTATTGGGCAACAGGCGGCGGCGTCGAACGGCTGGCAATCCAGCCCTCCAGCAGGCGGAAGCCAACCGCCAGGAGCGTCGGGCCGATGAAGACGCCGATGAAGCCGAAGGCCATCGCGCCGCCCAGTACGCCCAGCAGGATCAACAGGAACGAGATCTGGCTGCCCTGGCTGATGATCATGGGCTTGATGACGTTATCCACGCTGCTGATCAGCAGGCCCCAGAGGAACATGAAAATGCCCCAGCCGATGCTGCCTTGGTAGAAAAGCCAGATCGTGGCCGGTATCCAGACCAACGGCGGGCCGGCAGGCACCACCGAGAGGAAGAACGTGAGCAGGGCCAGCAGCGCGGCCCGGGGCACGCCGGCAATGGCCAGGCCGATGCCGGCCAGTGTCCCCTGGGCCAGGGCGGTGCCCAGGATGCCGTATACGACGCCACGGATGGTCGCGGCGCCCAGGTCAAGCAGCCGGCGGGCCTCCTCACCGGCCAGCCGCTCGCCGGCGGCGGTCAGCCGGCCGACGACCGACAGGCCGTCGCGGTAGAGGAAAAAGCCGATCAGCACGCTCATGGCCAGCTCCGCGACACCGCCGGCCAGGGCCATCACCGCGACCAGCAACCAGCCGGTGGCCGGTTCGATAGCCTGGCGAAGGAGGGCATTGAGCCGGGCGCTGTCGCCGACCAGCTCCTGCCAGAACGTCTGGATCAGCCCCCCGGCCAGCGGTATGCGTTCCAGCCAGGCCGGCGAGCCGGGCAATCCGCCGGCCAGATAACCCCGGGCGAAGGCCGCGAAGTCTTTCACGTCTTCGGCCAGGCTCGCGCCGATCACGACGAACGGAGCGAGCACGACCGCGGCCACAATCAACGTCATCAACAAAGCCGAGAGCGTGCGCCGCCCGCCCAGCCAGGCCTCCAGTCGCCGGTACAACGGCCAGGTCGCAAAGCAGAAGATCCCCGCCCACATCAGCGAGGAGAGAAACGGTTTTAAGACCAGGAAGCACCCGACGATCAGCAGGCCGAGGACGACCAGCAGCAGAAGACGTTCAATGGTGCGAGATGGCTGTTCCATGCCGGTGTGGTAACGGCGGCGAGGGGGGTTGTCAATTGTTCGTAGGGTTCAGGATGGAGGGTTCAGGGTTCGGGGTTCAGGGTTCAGGAATGAAGGGTCGGGGGTCCGGGATTGGGGTTTAGGGTTCTGGGTTCCTTGAGCCGTGCAAGGGCAAGACCAATGGCGGTTACCGCCGCAGCGTTGTCACCACAGGCGGGTAGGATGATGTTTGATTCTCTAATTCGGCAATAGCGACCGAGGGCCGGCTTTATGATGTTTGCGGATCTGTTCGGGTAATGTCCGCATTCCCATCACGCTGCTTCCAGCGGCGTTGCCGCCGAAAGCGGTTTCAGGCCAGCCGTTTTACGGCTGGTTCGCGGCCACAATAGCCCCTCACTTCTCACTCAATCGACAGTCCGCAGGGCGTTTATAATGTTTGAGAGACTAAACCGGTAATGGTGGGCAAGCCCGGCTGAAGCCGGAGTGAATCCGAGGCTGGAGATGGGTTTGTCGCTTGGGTAATCGCCAGTGGCCCCGAGAGGGGCCAGGTGAGAGTAGCCACCAGTGGAGCGAAGCGGAACTGGTGGTTGCAGGTGCCCGGCGCACAAGTACCCGCCCCGGCAGGGGCGGGGTGAGAGGCTGGTGAGGGGTCTCACGCCGCCCCTGCCGGGGCGGCAGGAAGAATCGGGCGGGCTCTGAACCACGGGTTCCGCTTCGCTCCACCCGTGGCTACTTTCTCGCCGCCCCTGCGGGTCGTGTGTCCACCTGAAGGTGGCGATCTGTGGTGCTCTCCATGCCCTTTTCTGATTCTGTCCGATTCAGCCGGCTTTAGCCGGGCTCACGGTTGATGCCGTCGGCACCCTCATCGGTTGTCCAAATCGCGAACCCACCTCATGAAGAGGTGGGCCACCCGGCGGTTACCGCAGTAGAACTATCACCAGAGGCGAGCAAGATGCCCGCCCCCCCATGCGCCCGGCAAGATGCCCCCCAGGTACCGGCGAAGCGCCTCCCCATGCACTGGCGAGACACCGGCGCCACACTGACCCCTGAACCCTGACTACTGACCCCTCACTCCTGAACGCTGAACCCTGAACCCTCACTCCTTCACTTCCCACCCTGCCGCCCATTGAGCGCCGCGCAGCAGCGTCCGTTTGAACATCTCCTGCTGGCAGGCCTTGGCGTCATGGCCCAGCGCGGAATAGAAGACCCGGCCCTTGCCCCAATCCTTTGTCCACAACACCGGCCAGGGCTTGCCCTTGTGCAGGGCGTTGGCCAGAACCTTCACGCGCGGGTCGTAGTCGGTAAGGTACTGCTCGTCGGTGATGAGAAACTCGTCCAGGCCGGCGGTGATGGGCGACTTCTCTTCCGTGATGCTCACCTGGTACTGCCGGTAGGCCGGATGGCTGATGAAGTAGCCGCCTACGAACGCGCGGTAGTCCGGGTCGCCGCGGAACGAATCGGCCCCTGAATGGAAGGTGGCAAAACCCTTCCCACCGGCCACAAAGTTCATCAGCCCGCGCTTCTGCTCCTCGGTGATGGTACCCAGCGTCCAGTAGAAGACCACCAGGTCGAACGATTCGAGTCGGTCGGCCTTCAGGGCATCCAGATCATTATTTACGCGGGTCACGTCGAACTTGCCGGAGGTCTTGAGCTGGGCCTCGACCACGTCGCCGACGCCCTTCCAGTCGTGGATTTCCCCGCCGACCAGCAGGAGGGTCTTGATCGGCTTGGCCTGGCCTGCCGCCGGGGCGTCCTGCCCGGTGGCCTGGGCCTGGGCCGTACCCACCAGCCGACTGGCCGCATGGGCCGTAAACAGGATCAGCCCACTGAGAACGATCGACGGAACCATTCGCCGTAATGTCATCATGACCTCCTTGTGCCTGTCGATGCCCCCGCACGCATGCGGGGAACTTCCGCTCAACCGTTGAAGCCTGCCCGGGGGGTACCTCGCCGCCTTCTTCGGGGGACGGGCATCCTGCCCGCCTGTGTCGGAGGGCGGACATCTTGCCCGCCTGTGTCGGAGGGCGGGCATCTTGCCCGCCTTTTATGGGAGGCAGCTTTCCTGCCGGCCTTCTTCACTACCAAACCGATGTGCGGGCCACGGCCTCAGCGTCTCACGCAGGACCATTCCACGCCCGCGCCCTTTTCACCGCTTCGCGCCATCGAGCATACAGCGCCTCGCGTTCATCATCACTCATCCGCGGCTCAAAAACCTTGCCGGCCGGACGATTGTCAATGACCTTCTCGTCCCAGATGCCCGCCGCGATGCCGGCCGCAACCGCCGCCCCCAGGGCAGTGGTCTCCGTGACGGCGCTCCGCGTCACCGGGACGCCCAGCATATCCGCCTGGAACTGCATGAGGAAATCGTTTTGCGACGGCTTTCCGTCAGCCCGCAGGCTGCGGATGCGCCGGCCCAACTGCCGTTCCATCGCTTCCACCACGTCGCGGGTCTGGTAAGCCAGGGACTCCAGCGCCGCCCGGGCCAGGTGCTCGCGCCGGGTGCCACGGGTCAGGCCGATGATCAATCCGCCGGCGAAGCGGTCCCAGTACGGCGCGCCCAGCCCGGCCAGGGCCGGCACGAAGTATACGCCCTCGTTGCTCGGGACGCGATGGGCCAGCTCCCCGCTTTCGGCGCTGCTCTGGATAATGCCCAGCCCGTCGCGCAGCCACTGTATTGCCGCCCCCCCCACCAGCACACTGCCCTCGAGGGCATATTCAAGCGGCCCGCCGGCACGCTGCCAGGCGATCGTCGTGAGCAGTTCATCACAAAGCGGCATCCGCTCGCCGGTGCAGATCATCAGGAACAGCCCGGTGCCGTACGTGTTCTTGACCGTCTCGCCCGAGGAGCCGCACTGAACAAACAGCGACGCCTGCTGATCGCCCAGGATGGCCGTGATGGGCAGCTCACGCCCCAACACGCCCGGATCGGCCGCACCGAACGCGGACAGGGACGGACGGACTTCCGGCAGTTTCACGCCCTCGATATCGAAGATCCGCGCCAGCCCCTCGTCCCAGGTGCTGCGGGCGATATCCCGCAGCAGGGTCCGGGAGGCGTTGGACGGGTCGGTCGCATGCACCCGCCCGCCGGTCAGCTTCCACAGAATCCAGCTATCAATGGTCCCGAACAACAGCCGGCCCGCCCCGGCCAACCGTCGAGCCTCCTCCACGTGTTCGAGCACCCAGGCGATTTTGGTCGCGGAAAAGTACGGATCGATCAGCAGCCCGGTCTTGCGCCGGACCTCGTCGGCGTGGCGTTCCTTGAGCATTTCGCAGCGCGGGGCGGTGCGCACGTCCTGCCAGACAATCGCGTTATAGACCGGCCGGCCGGTCTGGGCATCCCACAAAACCGCCGTCTCGCGCTGGTTGGTGATCCCGATGGCCGCGATGGCCTCCGCCGGCACCTGGGTGCGGACGACCTGAATGCAGGACAGAATGCTCCGCCAGATTTCCTCCGGATCGTGCTCCACCCACCCGGTTTGGGGAAAGCGCTGTGTAAATTCCTCGTAGGCCTGGGCCACCACCTGGCATTGATCATTGAAAACGATGGCCCGGTTACCGGTGGTCCCCAGATCCAACGCAAGCACGCAGTCCGCCATTGTCCGTCTCCCTCGATTCCCCATGCTTCCCCAATTACCAAGCACGAGTTAGGATAACAGCTTGGGCAAGAGTGGCAAATGACGGCGGGATACGTTCTGGAGCACTTCGGATTGCTGTATACTTGGTACAATTTCAATTGGATGGTTATGATACCCCTCGTTTGGAGCCGGCAATAGACTGATAAACGCAAGTTTCTCTTTGCCATCAGGAGATTCGCGTCCATGAACCCCACGATCCGCGGGATTTGCCAGAAATGTCAGGCACGTGTACCGGCCGAGCATGTGATCCGGAACGGCGCGGTGTTTCTCCGGAAAAACTGCCCTGACTGCGGATCCACCGAGGCGCTGCTCACATCCGACGCTGTCGGCTGGCAGCAGAAGCGCGACCTGTGGCACTTCGAACAGTCCAACGGCTGCAGCCTGAACTGCAAGACCTGCCATAAGTCGCATCAGCCCAACGTGGTGCTACTGGACGTGACCAACCGCTGCAACATGAACTGCCCCATCTGCATCGCCAGCGTGCCGAAGATGGGGTTCGATTTCCACCCCCCGCTGGAGTACTTCGACAAGGTCTTCCGCGCCTTGGCCCAGTGTAACCCGGTCCCCATGGTCGAGTTCTTCGGCGGCGAACCGACCTTGCGCGATGACCTCTTCATGCTGGTGACGCTGGCCCGCAAGCACGGCCTTAAGCCGCGGCTCATCACCAACGGGCTGCGCCTGGCCGACGAGGAGTTCTGCCGCCAGATCTGCGAAACCCGCATCCGCGTGCGCCTGGCGTTCGACGGCCGGCATCCCGACATCTACAAGCGGCTCCGAAGGGTCGACGTCTACGACAAGAAGATGAAGGCCCTGGAGAATCTCAAGAAGTACAGCACGCGCACGCACGTTTTGCTCGCCTGTGTGGCCCGCGGCATCAACGATCAATACCTCGAAGACCTGGTCCGCTGCTGCCATGAGAACCGGGAGGTCATCGACTCGCTGGGGCTCATCCCGCTGACCGAGAACTGGGAGCCGGGCGAGTTCGAGACGGGCGTGCACACCACGCGCGAAGACGTCGAGAAGATGGTGCAGGAGCGCATCCCCGGCGGCAAGATCGAGTTTGTGCCCGCGGGCATCGGCGAGCATCTGCGGCGGTCGAGAGCATTCTTCCGGGCCAGTTCCCGGTCCGAGACGCTGATGTTCGGCGGGGTCCACCCGGACTGCGAATCCGTCACCGCGTTGATTTCCGACGGCCAGCAGTACGTCAGCATCAATCACTGGCTGCGCATGCCCTTCAGCCGGCTGGCCGAGGAGATCCTGCTTCGCAGCCGGACCCTGGAGCCGAAGCTCGCCCGGTTGGATCCGACCCGGCGCATTCAACGGCTGCGGGGCCAGTGGCTCGTGCTCAAGGCCTTCCTGCCGCTGGCCTGGCGGGCGCTCGATCTTCGCAAGCTGTTCAAGGGCCATCCGCTGGTCTCCGGCCTGCGCATGCTGGGCGGCCTGTTGTGCGGCCGGAAGCTCCGCGACGTGGCCTACGCGCACATGAACCCGCCCCAGATCCTGCAACTGGCGGTGCTGCCCTTCGAGGAGCCCCACTCGGTCGAATCCAGCCGTCTCCAGAACTGCACGGCCGTGTTTGCCTACGAGGACGTCACTGACGGGCAGATCAAGACCATCCCCGCCTGCCTGTGGTACACGTACCGAAACGACATTTTGCGACAGGTCGCGGCCAAATACGGCACAGCCCCCGGCCGGGGTGAGTGGGTCGAATGGGGCGGAATGCGTTTCCAGATCCCCGACCCCGGAAAGCTCGCGAACTGATGACGGTTGATCGCACAGTCCGACCTGCGGCCGGCCGGGGACTCTCCACGCGCCATGCCGGCCCGGCTAGAATCAGCACAACATATTTCCTGTGTGGAGCATCCTGATGGGGGGATGACAATGGAGGCTCTTGCGATGGCTGAAGTGCCGATTCTGATCGTCGGCCTTACTGTCTGCGTCTACTGGTTCTGCGTGGGGGCCATGATTTTGCGCGTACGCCGGCAGGCGCGCGGCGTCCATCGCGTGCTGATCCCCGCCCAATGGATCGAGCGGGCCATGTGGGTTCTCTGGATCCCCGTTGTTCTGAGCTGGATGACCGTTCCCCTGCTCGCAGCCAGCTTGGTGGGCGCCGGCAACCGGTGGATTGGTTTGCCTCCGGCCCTGGCCTCTTCCGTACTCGCGCACCTCGTGCGGATGGCGGCCGCGCTCGTGGGGGTCCTCTGCCTGCTGCTGTCCATGTGGTGCTGGCAGCACATGGGCCGCGACTGGCGCATGGGCATCGACCCCAACCAGCAGAGCCGTTTGCTGGTCAGCGGGCCTTTCGCCAAAGTGCGCCATCCGATCTATGCCCTGAGCATCCTGCTCATGCTGTGTACGGTGGTTATCCTGCCCGCACCGGTTGTGCTCCTGCTTGCGGCGATCCATATCAGCCTCATGCTTATCAAGGCCCGCAACGAAGAGCGCTTCCTGCTCGAGCGGCACGGACAAGCCTACGCCGACTACTGCGCACGCACGCGGCGCTTTATTCCCTCCCTGAAGCGGGGATTCAAAGTCACCGCCGACCGAACGGACGGCGGCGAGCAGAAGTCGGTGAACACTAACCACCGCCCCCTGCCGGGCCCGGCCTTCACCAGCCTGAATTCCTTCCAGCAGGCCATGCTGCTCTGGGAAGAAACCTGTCCTTACAATGCCGCTCATGCCCTGCGCGTCTCGGGCCCCGCGGACATCCCTGCCCTCCGGCGAGTCATTGAGGACCGCTGCCGACAAGTGGGCATTGGGAGACTGGAGGTCGATCGGGAAACGCAAAGCTACCGTTACCTGGAACTGGAGGAGGTTCCCCTGGTCGAATTGCCGCCCAGCGCGACGCCAGAGGACACCCTGGCCGAGGTCATCAGCAGCGGAGTCAACACGCCTTTTCCCGATACCCCTTGCCATCCTTTGCGCTGGAGCGTATTCAACGAGGCCGACGGCCAGGCCCATTACATCGTCCTGGTCTATCGTCACATTGCCGCGGATGCCGGCGCAGTCTCCACCCTTCTCGCCCCCATCATGCGACAATATCTCGACCGGGAGGATCCGGGAACGACGCCGCCATTGAGCGTCGTCCCGCCACCCGACGCCTGCTCCGCGGCCCCGAAAGCCCCCCGGGCAGGCAAGCTGACCAGCCTGGCCCGCGGCCTGGCCCTCTACTTCCGTTTCCGCTCCATGCACAAGATGCCGGACGAACGCGACATGGGCAACGAAACCGCCCTGGCGGTCCGGACGCTTTCAGAGCCCGCATTCAAGAGCCTGTCGGCGGCCTGCAAGGCCCGCGGGGCGGGGCTCAATGATGCGTGCCTGGCGGCCCTGGCCTCGGCCATCGCCGAACAAACCCCCACCCGTCGGAAGCACCGACATCGTCGCAAATTGGCACTGGGGACCATCGCCAGCACGCGCAGAGGAGCTCCGATCGACCTCTCCGGCCACTTCGGCGTGCACTTAAGCGACAACGTGGTGATGCTGGATTCGCCCGACGCCTCCCTGGACGAACTGCTGGCCGAGATTTGCGCCCAGACTCGCGCGCTCAAGAACCATGCGAATCGTCGGCCGGCCGCTTCGGCCCTGCAGGGTTTCTTCGTTCGGAATATCTGGCCCCTGCTGGATATCCCCAACCACCGCCGGAGCTATCGCAAACTCCTGCCGATCTGCGGGGGCGTCAGCACCTTTGTCGTGGACGCTTCTCAATTCGGAACCGCCGTGCGCGCGATCACCCGGTATCTGCGCGTCGGCCCTCCCGGACCAGCCATTCCCATCGTGCTCTCGCCGACCGTCTTCTCGGATCGCCTGGAACTGTCCCTCATCTATCGCTTGAGCTGCCTGCCGTCGGACAAGGCCGAGGAGCTGCTCAACAACGTTTGCGTGCGATTGCAGCAAATCAGCGATTATTCGCTCAGCCGGCAGTAGCTTGCCCATCGGCAGGCCGAGGGGCAGTCTATTACGTTTGATTCTCCAAACGTGTAATGGCGAGCCGCGGGTGGCCCACCTCTTCCAGAGGTGGGTTCACGATTTGGACAACCGATGAAGGTGCCGACGGCATCAACCGCAAGCCCGGCTGAGGCCGGAGTGAGTCTGAGGCTGGAGATGTGTTTGTTGCTCAGGCAATCGCCAGTGGCCCCGAGAGGGGCCAGGTGAGAGTAGCCACCAGTGCAGCGAAGCGGAACTGGTGGTTGCGAGCACCCGGCGCACAAGTCCCCGCCCCGGCCGGGGCGGGGTGAGAGACTGGTGAGGGGTCTCACGCCGCCCCTGCCGGGGCGGCAGGAAAGATCGGGCAGGCTCTGAACCACGGGTTCCGCTTCGCTCCACCCGTGGCTACTTTCTGGCCGCCCCTTCGGGGCGCATGTCCACCTGAAGTGGCGGTCTGTGGTGCGCTCAATGCCCTTTTCTTATTCTGTCCGATTCAGCCGGCTTCAGTCGGCCTTGCCCACCATTGCCGGCCTGGTGGTTGGTCGCGTCGCTGCCGATCACTTGAATCTTCGCGCGTTCGGAGTACCTCACCCTCTGGAGAGGCGGGGTGCCCAACGCGCGAGATTCATTTGGAATCCGTATCACCGGCCAAACGCCAGGCGTGAAATCAACTCTGCTTCTTCGGGCGGCGACGCTCGGGCACGGCCGGTATTTGCTCGCTGAACTCCTTCGGCTGACCCGGCGTTTTCTTCAGCGTAAATGCGTCGTAAAGCTCCCCGTTGGCCGTGCAGGCTTCGTAACGCAGCACCGGCCCGTCAATGGAGATGACCTGGTAAAGTTGCGTGTCCTCGGCGACCCGCCGGAAATCGACCCCATGCTTCTTGCTCAGCTCGTACATCTTCGGGCCGCTGACCGATGAAATGTAAACGGTCCCGGCATGCGCCGGTCCCTTGGCATCGGAGCCTTCCGGCATCAGCAACCCCGTACGGCCATAGACATGATCGTGTCCGGTCAGCACCAGGTCCACGCCATAGCGATCGAAGAGCGGCTTCCACTCCTGCCGCAGGTCCTCGTTGTCCCGATTCCTGGCCAACGAGAAGACCGGGTAATGGCACGTGACCACCGTCCAGGTGCGGTCGTTCTCGGACAGCACCCGCTCCAGCCAGGCGGCTTGTTCCTGCAGTCGCACAACCGAGTTCAGGCAAATGACGCGCAGATTCTGGTAATCCACGTAGTACACGCACTCCTGAAGTCCCTCAGGGCCGTTCCGGGGAAACGCGAAGTTGGCCGGCCAGTATTTGGAAACTTGCCGGACGGTGGTGCCATCCGGCTTTTTCACCGACACGTGGTCATGGTTGCCCGGCGTGGCAATCACCGGAACGCTGGCAAACAACCAGCTACCCGCACTGAACCATTCACCCCACAGGGCGTCGTCTTCCGCGGTCGTGACCAGATCGCCCGCGTGCAGCGTGAAAGCCGCCCGGGGCGCGTGACGGAAAGCTTCGCGGACCACGCGCGACCACAGGCTGTGGAGCCCTCTCTGGGCATCACCGAAGTAGAGGAAGCAAAACGGCTCCGGGCTGGAGGCGGCCGTGCGGAACTGGAACCACTCGCTCCAGTTCACGCCATCCCCCACGCGATACGCATACAGGACGCCGGGCTTCAAGTCTTTGAATTCAGCGGTGTGTACATGGCACGTGGACAGATCCGACTTGAACGGCCGCGTGGTGGCGGTGACGCGTCTGGCTTTCCCTTCCAGCCAGGGGCTGGCCGCTGCTTCGGTGATTTCCGCATAGGCAAGGCTGACCTCAGTCGAGGTTCGCCAGGTCACCGCCTGACTGGTGGTCGGATCGCCCGTCCAGGTCAGGACGATACGATCGGGCATGAGCGTCGGCTGATAGAGCGCGGCCGGGGCCATCCGCGGCGGCCCCTCCGGCTTGGCAGCCTGCTGGCCGATAGCGCCCACCGGCGACAGCACAAATCCGCAGATAATCGCAAACAGGCCCCATCTCGACATCCGGTTCTCATGCATCGGCTTTTTCCTTGTGATCAGGCGGGCGGGCCGGCGACACGCAGTGCCCCCCGTAGCGGCTGGATTATACTGGTATCCGCCGTGGTGTTGAAACCGCCCCCCTCACGAAAAGCCCACGTCAGGCCTGGCAAAGGATTATGGTGAAGCGGCCGGGCGCACCCGGGGGGCAGACATCCTGGCCGCCTCGAAGGCGTGCAAGATACACGCCCCCCCGGGCCCTGACAGAGGCATTTACCCGATCGCCGGCCCCGGACCTGAACGGTGCGGTAAATTGACGGCTCTCAATGGCCGGTTACGATGGAGAGTTTGACAGGCGCGGCCGAGGCTTGTTCGGGAGTGCGCGGGTGTCCTGACGCTGAGACCTCGCTGCCACTGCGGATCCGGCAGCGGCGCCCGGGTATTATGTCAGCACGTGTGTAAAAGACGGCCCCCTTGCGAGCGGGCGTTCTTACACATGTTTTTGGAGCGCATTGGAGGCATTGTTTGGTCTCTCGTCTGATCAAGCTGGTGGAGTCCTTTGGCCGGCAGCGCGTCCTGCTGATCGGCGATTTCATTCTCGACCGCTACATTTACGGCGACGCGGAACGCATCAGCCCCGAGGCCCCCGTGCCGGTGCTGCGCAAACGGCATGACGAGGAGCGCGTGGGCGGCGCAGGCAGCGTGGCCGCCAATCTGCGGGCCTTGGGCACGGACGTAGTCTGCTGCGGCATCGTCGGGCTTGACGACGCCGGCGCCCGCGTCCGCGCCCTGCTGGAAATGCAGCGGGTGGGCACCCGCGGCCTGATGGCCCTGGTGGACCGCCCCACCACGACGAAGACGCGCTTCGTGGGCCTGGCCCAGCATCGCCACCGCCAGCAGCTCATGCGCGTGGACGAGGAGGTCACCCGGCCGGTCGATGGTCCGGAGGCCGGCCGGTTTGCCGACATGGCCGTGGCGGCCATCAAGGACGTCGCCGTGGTCTGCCTGGAGGATTATGACAAGGGGCTGTTGACCAAGTCGCTTTGCCGCCGGATCATCGAGGCCGCCCAGAAGGCCGGCAAGCCGGTGCTGGTGGATCCGGCCCGGTTGAACGATTACAGCAAGTATGCCGGCGCGACCATACTGACCCCGAACCGGACGGAGTTTCGCATTGTCTCCGGCTGCCCCAGCGATTCCCTGGAGGACCTTCAGGCCTGCGCCCCCGCGTTTGTGGAAAAGCTGGAGCTTGGCGGCGCACTGATCACGGTGGATCGCGACGGGTGCATCCTGGCCCTGCGCGGCGAGGCGCCGATGCACATTCCGACGCGGCAACGGTCGGTCTATGACAACACAGGCGCCGGCGACGCGGTATTGGCCATGCTGGCGGCGGCGGTAGCGGCAGGCGCCGGCTGGGAGGAAGCCGCCCGGCTCACCAACATCGCCGGCGGACTGGAGGTCGAAAAGTTCGGCTGCGTGCCGGTTACGCGCGACGAGGTGCTCGCGGACCTGCGGATGAGCCTGGGCGCGGGGGCCTGCAAAGTACGCTCGGTGGAGCAGCTTCAAGCGGAGCTGGCCCTGCGGAAGGAACGCGGCGACACCATCGTGTTCACCAACGGCTGCTACGACCTGCTGCACGTGGGCCACGTTCGCTTCCTGGAGCGCTGCCGGGAACTGGGACAGGTGCTGGTCGTGGGGCTCAATTCGGATGCGTCGGTACGGACCCAGGGCAAAGGCGAGGACCGCCCCATCATCCCCCAGGAGCAACGCGCGGAAGTGCTGGCGGCACTCCAGAGCGTGGATTACGTGGTCCTCTTCGACGAGCCAACGCCGCAGCGGATCATCGAAAGGCTCTCTCCCGACGTGCTGGTCAAGGGCGAGGATTGGGCTGACAAGGGCGTCGTCGGCCGGGAGCATGTGGAGGCTCACGGCGGGCGCGTGGTCCTGCTGCCGCTGGTGGAGGGCGTGAGCACCACGAGCATCCTGCAACGGATTCGCACCGGAGGCGGAGAATGAGCGATCTGTTCACCGAGGGCTTGGCCGATCACGAAAGGCTGTTCAAGGAACTGCGCGAGCAGGTGGATCTGCTCGATCAGATCGCCCGCACGATCATTGCCGCGATCGAGGCCGGTTCGCGGGTCTATATTTTCGGCAACGGCGGCAGCGCTGCGGACGCCCAGCACATCGCGGCCGAATTGCTCGGCCGGTTCAAGCGCGAACGGCGGGCCCTGCCGGCGGTCGCACTGACGACCGATTCCTCGAACCTGCTGGCCATCGGCAACGATTACGGCTTTCCGCACGTCTTCGCTCGACAGGTGGAGGGCCTGGTGCGGGCCGGCGACGTGGTGTGGGCCCTGTCCACCTCGGGCAACTCGGCGAACATCATCGAGGCGGCGCAGGCGGCACGGCTGCTCGGGGCCACCGTGGTCGGCTTCACCGGCCGGGGCGGCAAGCTCAAGCCGCTCTGCGACCTGTGCCTGTGCGTAAACCATACGGCCAGCGAACGCATCCAGGAGATTCACCAGATCGCCTACCATCTGATCTGTGACGAGGTGGAGAGGTACTTCGCGGAGAAAAATGTCCCATGACAAAATCCGAATGTGGACGGAACGCCCGCCACACCGGCGAGACGCCCCGGTGCCATGCTGAAGGCGGGCAGGATGCCCCCCCGAGCTGTGCCTGCCCCCCTCCTGAACCCTGAACCCCGAACCCTGAACCCTCACCTGTGCCGGTCTCTGCTGGAATATCCTGCAAAGTTGAACTTAGACCTCGGATTGGCTACCCTCCTTGCACTATGGCATCCTCCGAAGTGCTTTTGGACGCAACGCAGATTGCCGGCACGCTGGATCGGCTGGTCAGTGAAATCCGGGCCAGCCTGCCGGATGGGGTTCCCGTGGGTGTAATCGGCATCCGCAGCCGTGGCGAAATCCTGGCCGCCCGGCTGGTGGCCGGCTTACGCAAGCTCGGCGTTCAGGATATCGAAACCGGCGTACTGGACATCACCCTCTATCGCGACGATCTGGCCGAACTGGGCCCCAAGGCGCGGGTCCGCGCGACGGAGATCGACTTCGACATCACCGGCCGTTACGTCATCCTTGTGGATGACGTGCTCTACACTGGCCGGTCGGCCCGCTCGGCGCTGGACGCGCTGGTGGATCTCGGGCGTCCCAAGGCCATCCGCCTGGTCGTGCTGGTGGATCGGCCCGGACGCGAGTTGCCCATTCAGGCCGATCTGGTTGGCGTTCGCGTATCAGTGCCCGATGTTCCTGTCACCGTCCATCTGACTGAATCGGATGGCGTCGATGAGGTGCTGATCGGATGAAAAAGACGACTGCCCAAAACGAACCGCCCTTACCATCCGGCGCCAGCCAGGCCAAGGCTACCCCGGCCGCGCAGGCGTCATCGGCCCGCAAGGAGAAGGAATTCGTCTGGAAGCGGCGGCACCTGTTGGGGCTGGAGGATCTCTCCGCCGAGGAGCTTTGGCATATCCTCAATACAGCCAAGGGATTCCAGCCGGTATCCACGCGGAGTATCAAGAAGGTGCCGGCCCTTCGCGGCCGGGTGGTGGTGAACCTCTTCTTCGAAGACTCCACCCGCACGCGGACGAGCTTCACCCTGGCGGCCCAGCGGCTCTCCGCCGATGTGCTTGAATTCAACGCCAGCCGGTCGTCGGTCTCCAAGGGCGAGTCGCTGCGCGACACGGTGCGCAATATCGAGGCCATGGGGGTGGATACGTTCGTCATCCGGCACTCGGCGGCCGGCGCCCCCCATTACATCACCCGCTGCACCGACCGCCACGTGGTCAACGCCGGCGACGGCCAGCACGAACACCCTACCCAGGGCTTGATCGACATCTTCACCATCCTGGAGCGCAAGGGCCGGATCGAAGGCCTCAACGTGGTCATCGTCGGCGACATCGCCCACTCGCGCGTGGCCCGCTCCAACCTCTGGGGGCTGACCAAGCTGGGCGCGAACGTGACCTTTGTCGGGCCGACCACGCTGGTCCCCAAATCCTTCGAGCAACTGGGCGCGAAGGTCAGCCACAATCTCGACGCGGTGCTCAAGGACGCCGACGTGATCAACATGCTCCGCGTGCAGCGCGAACGTATCGCCAGCCAGGTTTTCCCCAGCACGCAGGAATACGTCCGTCTGTTCGGCCTGACCCGCGAACGGCTGGCCAAGGCCAAGCCCGATGTGCTCATCATGCACCCCGGCCCCATCAACCGCGGGGTGGAACTGGCCAGCGAAGTCGCCGACGGCCCCAACAGCTCCATCCTCCGCCAGGTGTCCAACGGGCTGGCCATCCGCATGGCCGTGCTGTTCCTGCTCAACCAGGTTCCCTGATCGCGCGCGTCTGCGTGCCGTAACTCCTTAGCCACAACAGGCTAGGGAGATCCTATTAGCTTCCAGACAGAGCTTCGATTCCGCCCTGATACGGTTTTCGTTGCAAACTCGGGCAGGTTGTGCTGCTTGTTGATCGCCTCAGCGCCTCAACGTGCGTCCGGCTTGTCGAACGCAATCGACCTGATCTTCACCCAGTCGCCCTTGTTCCCGGCCTCGGCCGGATCGAGCCGCAGGCCGGTGATCGCGCCCCGGTACTCCGGCGAAGCGGATAAATCGATCTCGTAGACGTGGTACTCACCGTCCGGCCTGATCTGGAAAGTCAGGCTCTTGGCACCTGTGAATCGGTCGTCATCAAATCGCTTCCAGAAGACAGTCGCCTGGCCCTGCCCGGTCTTGAACGCCGCCTCGATCCGCAGCTTCGGGGCGTCCTTTGCCAGCCAGAACCCGGATGGCCCGATTAACTGCGGGTCCGGTTTGTCCAGCAGCACGTTCAGTTCGCCCCTGATCGGCCAGCCGGTGTCCACGGCGTTCCGGTAGTGCCAGTGCTGGCGGTCCTTCTCGAACTTGTAGGTCGGCGGGACCGGACGCCTGGCATGCTCGTAGACATGCTTCCTGATCTCGTCGAGGCTGCCGACGATCAAGACGTAGCGGTACTCGTAGGCGATGTTGTGGTCGATGATCTCGTCCAGCATGGGGCTGATGTAGCCGGTCGGGTCATCGTTCGTCCCGCCCTTGCCGGGCTTACCGGCGAACCCGCCCACGAAGCTCGTGCAGCCGGGCTCCCAGATGCCCACGCCCCAGTCCTGGTCGTTGACCAGCGCCGCCCAGTTCTCGGTCGCCCGGTATCGCACCCATGGCCAGCCGCCCTTGCGCTTCTCTTCCTCACTTTTCTCGATACGGGTGAGTGCATCCCCGGTGAACGGCTTGTCGCCCGTGTAGGTCATCAGGCGGTAGAGGGTGCCGATGGTGTAGATGGCCGGGAGTTCCTGGCCGCGTGCGGGGTACTGGGTCTTGTCCGGCCGGTCTACAGTCATACGGCTGCGGACTTCGGCGGTGTTGCCCTGAAGCGTGATCCAGCACTCGAACACGCACTCGGCGGGCACGTTGTCCAGCGCGTACTGCATGGGGATGCATTTCACGTAGAGAGTCTTCCCCTCGTTGCGGTGATCCAGAACCTTTGATGGGTTCCTGAAGTGGTCGCCTGCCTGGACCGGGTTCCAGCCAAGACCGGCCCATTGCGGAAAGGGTTGCTTGCCGTCGGGCGCGAACGGAACCGGCCCGGAGTAGTGGCTCATCTGAATCTGTCGCCCCCAGTCCCAGTTGTTCACCAGGTTCGTGCTGTCGCCGGACTTGGACAGGTAGGCGATGGCACCCCCCGCGTTCAGGTTCACACCGATGCGGATGGTGCCGTTGTCCAGGTAACTCATCCGATGTTCCGGATTAGCCGCCAGGAGCAGCGAGGGACCGGCCATGAGCATCAGGACAACCGTGAGGCGAATTGATCGAACGGGCATAAGGACTCCTTCCGGTGACAGCTTATCGGGGAACATGCGTGACGGAAACAGGACCAGTCGGTGGTAGCAACCAGGTTCCTGCGTCACAAGAGATGAGGGCGATCATGAGGCGGCGCTTTTTCTCGGCCTGTGTGTGATCTTCCGGGTCTAATGGGCGCTTGGGCGGCAGTCCTGATAGTGGGCCACAGTCCGCGGTCCGCCGAAATCCCGGCATCCTGAGTTTCCTGGTAATGCGGGGTGCGATCGTCGCGATGTCACTGGGAACCCAGCCATCGAAGCGTCGCCCCCTCCCGCCACGATTTCCACAGATTTCCTCTCTCCTCTGCCGGACGGGGAATTTCAACGGCAGGAAAGAATTACAACCCGCTGCCTTGTGGTTGGTTATGCTGAGACATGAGCCAAAAAAACGGAGAGGGGGGGATTCGAACCCCCGGAACCCTTGCGGGCTCACTGGTTTTCGAAACCAGCCCGATCAGCCACTCCGGCACCTCTCCTGGGGTCTTGATACAAATTGTCATTCAGTTCCTGGCCTGATGAAGGGGCAAGCCGGATCGCAACGGATCACGGGTTTGCCCTGCTGCCTCGGCGTTGATCCCGCCGGAAGCATTCCCTTCGCACCAACGCCAGCCGGACAGAAGCCATGCTTCACAAAAAGAAACAAGGGTACCATCCAGGAAGCCGTCGGCGACGGTGCCCCATGGGGCGCCGTCACGGCCATCCGGCAGAAGTTCGCCTCAGCCGGGCGAGGACCGCTGCCGTTGAACCCGTAAGTGTAGGAAATGTCGAGTTTGTCGTCAACACGTTCAGGCGGGCGACCCTGCCCACGGCCCACGGGCCTGGCAAAGGATCAGGGTGAAGCGGCCGGGCGCATCAGAAGAGCGTGCATCCTGTCCGCCTCAAAGGCGTACAAGATGCACGCCCTCCGGAGTCCCGCCCCACCCCACCACAAAGAACTGCCACACCCCTTGCCCACGGCTGCGAAAGCTTACGGCAGACGGACACGAGGCAGGGATCAGGTTACCCAACACGGTCCGCATTCCGGCGGTTGCGGCCGGCGTGCCGGCCGTCACTCCGTTCTACTTGGCGGTGGAGGCCTTTTCCGCCGGCTGGGGTGGCGACACCCAACGACGCGGTTCCGGCGGGAGATCGTCATCGTTGGACTCGGTGAGCCACCGGAGGATGTCCTCCTCGGAGACATGGCGCGGGCTGTCACCGGCAGGGCCCCGGGAAGAAGGCGCGCCAGGATGTCGTGACGGCCGTTCGGCTCGCTGGCGATGGGGACTGTCAGGGCGTGTGGCTGGGGTCGATGACGGGGACTCGCCAGACCGATCCGCCGTCGGCGAACCTACCCGGAACACGGCGCCACATTTGGGGCAGCGCGCACGATGACCGACCGTGACGCTGGGCACACGGTACGCGCTTTGACAAACCGGACAACGGGTTTTGACCTTCTCCTGAGCGGCCATGACGCATCTCCGGCGACATCTCTCCCCCGCAGTCAATGCCGGTTCGAGTCCGATGCCACTACCCGACGCCCTCAGGCTGCCGGCAGGCTTGGCACTGGAGTGCTCCGCTTGCCGAGATATCCCGCGGGCCGGGCAAGACGCTCATGCGGCATCCCACTGTCGTCAGGAAGATCAAAAAAGGTATGAAGCCTGATAATAAACCGGTCTGACGACGGCGCGATGCCGGCATCCGCTCTCTATCTTTCTATAGTAATATAGTCGCAATTTCTTACACTTGCCAGCAAATTCCCGGACCATTGCGACTCGTTATCGGATCAATCGGACACAAAGGGGTTGAACTTGCGTTCGTGGCCAATAGTGGTCGCCGGGCCGTGCCCGGAGTAGACCACGGTCTCGTCCGGAAGGCTGTAGAGACTGGTGCGAATATTGTTCAACAGGAGGCGATGATCCGAGCCCGGGAAGTCGGTCCGACCGATGCTGCCGGCGAAAAGTGCGTCCCCGGTGAAGACCACACCTGCCTGGGGGCAATAAAGGGCGCGTCCGGCCGGTGAGTGCCCCGAGACGTCCAGCACCCGCCAGCTCAGGGAACCCAGTTTGAGCTCGGCCCCCACCGGCAGGTCCTCGTCCGCCCGCGTCTGCAGGTTCAGGGGCAGGCCGACCGCGCTGGAAAGGTTGATCTCCGGGTCCGCAAAAGCGCCCTGCTCGGCCTGACCGATGGCCACGCGTACATGGGGATGGGCCTGGCGGACGGCATCCACGCCGGCGATGTGGTCGAGATGGCCGTGCGTCAGCACCACGCGCTCCAGCCGGATGTTCTGATCGCGCACATATTCCAGCACGCGGTGGCACTGCGGCGGAAAGCTTGGGTCGATGATCCAGCCGATGCGCAGGCCGTTGTCGTCCGTCGTGCTGAGCACGTACGCGTTCTCGCCAAACGAGGCGTCGAGGAAGGTTTCGATCTCCAGGGGAGCGGGGTTCATGGCGTTCTCCGAGCTTCGAGCATCTTCAGCAGCCGCTGGGCCCTTGTGGCGGCCGGCGTTTCGCTGTATCGACTGATAATATCCTGACACTTGGCCGCCGCCTCCTGGCGACGGTTCTGGATCACGAGCCGCTGGGCGGCGGCATAGAGAGCCTGGGCCTCGTCAGCACGGCGACGGGCCTCCCGGCGGGCCAGTTCATCGCGCACGGCGGGCTCGGATTCGAGCTGTTCGCGCTGCAGCCGGGCCTGGCGGCTCAACCTTCCCTGACCATAGGCCAACTCGATTCGCTTGAACAATTCAGCGGCCTCGGCTTTTCGTCCCGCCCACACGAGGTCTTCGGCCGCCTTGAGGTCGTCTCGGCCCGGCCGCTCCCGGCGTTCCAGCACCTGGGCGGCACGTTCGACGGCGGCGGGCTCGTGCCAGCGGGCCTGGGTAGTAATCGCTTCCAGCCGGGCAATAGCCGCGGGCAGATCCGTATCTTTGGCCGCCTGATCAATGGCCGTGTCGAGGCGCTTGCGGAACTGCTCGAAACAGTAATCCAGAGCCTCCTGGGCGACGGTGGCGTCGAGGGTGTGGCCGATGCGCGGGCGGTGGATTTTCACGTTGGCTCCGGCCGAACGCAGAAACTCCAGGCCGGCCCGCATTCGCTCGTGGTTCAGGTCGGCCATGCCCACGGCGTAGAACACCGGCACCTGCCGGCGGGCGGCGACCTCTTCGGCCGTCACCCGCGGCGGAACGTAATTGGCCAGAGCCGCCGCTGCGGTCACCGGGAGCCGCTCTTTATACAGCAGCTCGAAGACCATGGCCCCGCCGGCGGAGAAACCCGCCAGCAGCACGCGCTGTTCATCAAATCCAAAACGCTTTTGCAGGTCCGCCCACATGGCCCGGATGGTGGGCAGATCGGCTTCGCTCCAGCCCTTGCCAACTCCCTGCGGCGCGATCAGCAGGACAGGCACCGGCGTGCGCAACCCGCTCCAGAAATCGATCATCTGGCGGGCGGTGTCGTCGGTGCCATGAAGGGCGATGAGCAGGGCCGGACTCCCGTCAACGGCATAGTCGGGCGGCGTCCGCACCCAGTATTCCGCGCGTTCAGCACGATCGGGGATGCGAAGAGCGATGCGGGCGATGATCGGGCGATCGGTGGTGACGGCCGGCGTGGTGGCGGGAGCATGGGCCGGTTGCGTGCCAGCCGGCTGCGCAACGGCGCGGCCGGCCCACAGAGCCGCAAAAACAAGCATCAGCGTTGCCTGCCGGGTTGTCACGCGCACCACACGTCTCCTGCAAGCCAATGGCAAGGCAATGTAGCGATACCAAACGGGCTGGGTCAAATGAGCAGGCGGAAGGGCCGGCGGCGATGAGCTCATGTCACTGCGTGTTTCTGCCAGGGTGCCTGTTGCCTCAACTTAACCGGGGCACGCCGGAATTTCTGCACGGAGCCACGGGTTCATGTGGTCACGTGCGTGGACATTGTTGCCCATCACTCTTTGCCGGGGAACAATTCAATAACCAAAATTTCCACGGAGCTTCATACATGCTGCCGGCCAAGCGAGTGGCGTTACTGGTCCTGACCGCCTCTCTCGGCTGCCTTCCCGCCCACCCCTCCGACACTCCGCGGGTCAATGCCGTCATCGCCGGCGGAGTCGGTGACGAACCTGACGTTGAGCCCGGCCGGCCGGTCGGCTTCGCCAGCGGCGGCCTGGTTATGGTCATTAACCCGGTCGTCAATCGCCACAGCACCGGCGCCCTCGCGGTCCCCGCCGGCCGCGCTCAGATCGGCATCACGGTCGGTCCGCGCGGCACCCGCACTGACGCCTCCGGCCTGGCCATGCTGGATGACCTGCCTGTCGGTACGGCCGTCGTGCAATTCCCAACCGGCAGCCTGAACGTGAGCATCGTCCAGCCCGGACTGGTGGACGTGGTGGCCCTCTACAATCCCGATCTGGGCCCTCAACTCGTCAGCGAACTTCACTACCCCCGTTCCGGCCCCGACGTGCTGCGGCTGGAAGAAGGCGTTCATGTCGGCTCACTGGATATCAACGAGCATGGCACCGTGCTGTATGGCGAGGTTTCCACCGACGACCGGCTCGTTTCGATCCTCGACGGCGATCTCATCATCCGCGCCAACGGCGTGCGCGTCCGAAATCTCGTTGTGACCGGCCGGGTGACCGTCCTGGGCAACAACGCATCCATCGCCTTCAGCGAGCTCGACACCGTCGTTATTCGGGGTTCCAACGTGCTGCTGCTGCGCGACGTGCTGCACACCCGCCCGTTGATAACCGGCTTCAACGTACTGCTGTTGGACGTGGCCAGTCCATGACCGGACAGGGCCGTCACAGGGACGGTCCGGCCAGTGGCATCGCCATGTCGTACAGGGCTACATCCCGCGCAGGATCAAGCCCGCCTGTTGGAACTATGTAGCCGTGTGCAACGGTGAGACGACCAGAGCACGCGGGGCCCATCGCCCCGAAAGGGGCGGCAGTCGTTAGCCAGGGGCGTGAGCCCCTGGTATGGTGCCGCCGTGCGTCAGAAACAGCCCCGTAAGGGGCGACAGCCTCCTAGGGGCTTGCACCCCTGGCTAACCACTTTCGCCCCGCTGGGGCGGTCCTGACGGCAGCCGAGCGAACCGGGCGCTCAGCCCGCGCAATCCCTTTCACGGGTTCCGGCGCGGGATCGCGCACGGTCATTTAATGCTGTTTCCAGTCCGGAAGTCTCGCGCGTCGGCCCATGAGGCGGGCAGGATGCCCGCCCCCCGATGACGCCTGCTGCAGGATGCCCGCCCTCCCGGCAACGCCGACAGGGAGCAACTACTGCTCTTTTCCCCCCGGGAGACTCGCCAGGCCGGATCGCTATTACAGATGCCACGGCGGCCGCATCTTCGGCGTCAGCATCGCCGCGGCCTCCTCGTCACCTTCGATCCGCTCCTTGACCGGGTCCCACTTGAACGGCCGGCCGGTGATCATGGCGATGTTATTCAGATGGCAGATGCTCCCCGTCCGGTGGCCGATCTCCGCGGTTGCGAACGGCTGCTTGCGCGTCTTGACCGCCTCGACGAAATTGTGGTGATGGCTGGTCGTCCGGCCCAGATCGACCCTCGGGTTCTTCAGCGGCTCGAGGATGGAGGGCTTGCTGGCCGTCGCCTGACCGCCGTGGATCTTGATGAACAGCCAGCCCTCGTCGCCGATGAACTTCAGCCCGCGATCACCCCCGCTGCGGCCAATCATCCGCACGCCGTTGGCGTAGACGTTCTCGAATTCGTACTCCATGAACGCGTTGTACAGCCCCTTCTCCGAACGCTTGCCTTTCGCGCGGAACTCCACCGGCCCGGTGTTGTCGGTATCGTTGCCAAGCTGGGCGATATCGATGACGTGGGCGCCACGATCGGTCATCTCGCCGCCGCCGTAAGTCAGTATGAACCGCCAGTAGAAGTGGCAGCGCGTCTGCCCGGGGCTCTTGGGCCACGGCCGGTATGGCACCTTCGGCGTGTGTCCCAGCCAGAAATCATAATCCAGGTCCTCCGGCACCGGCGCCTCCGGCTGGGGCAGGTCGTTGACGCCCATGATCTCCCGGTGATGCGGGTCGTCGCAGGGCAGATTGATTTCGATGGTGTGGATCTTGCCGATCCGCCCGTTGCGAACCAGCTCACAAGCCTGCCGCGCCGGCCCTGATCGCTCCTGCGTGCCGGTCTGGAGAATGCGCTGGTTACGCTTGACCGCCTCGACGATCGCGCGTCCCTCCCCTACCGAATTGGCCAGCGGCTTTTCGCAGTAAATATCCTTTCCGGCATTCGCCGCGGCAACGCTGATCAGCGCGTGCCAGTGGTCGGGCGTGGCCACAATCACCGCATCGATATCTTTGCGGTCCAATAATACGCGGAAATCCGCGTAAGCCTTGCAATCCGTGTTGCCATATTTCTTGTTCACCTGCTCCCGGGCGGCCTCGCGACGCCCGCCGTCCACGTCGCACACCGCCACCATCTGGACTTCTTTGAAGCCCATCAGCCGGTTCATGTTGCCCAGGCCCTGCCCGCCGGTGCCGATCACCCCCATCACGATCCGCTCGCTGGGCGCGACGCTGCCCGCCTGACCCAGTGCGGACGACGACACCAGATATGGAAAGCCGATCGCGGTCCCCGTGACGGCCGTGCTCTTCAAGAATTGCCTGCGAGTGGAACGCTTCTGGGACATGAACAGTTCTCCTGGAATCCGGCGGACCTCGGCCGCCGCCGCTTTGCCTGTACGGCCCGTTGACCCGGCATCTTCCGCTTGGCCAGGCTCCCGCGCCATCGACACCCGGGCAGTATGAGGCTTGTCAACAAGAGATTCAACACTCCGATTACCGACTCAAGCGGCATCCGCATGGGTCCGAAATACAGACAGAGAACTGAGAACTGAAATATGTATGCCCGTTGATCAGGGGAACGCCCATCCCTCGCCATCAAGATCAACCTGAACCTCCCGCTGCCGCGCTCCACGGACGTGCGGCCCCCGGCTGTTCCGGTCTTCGCTTGGGCACGAAAGTCCTGCTGATTATTGCTCTTACAACCGCACTGCTCGCCGTCTGCTTCTACTTGAGTGGACCCTGGATGCTGATCGATCAGAATTGCCCCCCGGAGCTCGTCCAGCTTCTCAACCACCCGATGCGGATCTGCGGGGTGATGGCCATTTTTGTTATCGGGCTGGTCTATGGCCTGCTCACCTACATCCTGCTCAGCAGCCTGGTCCTGAACCGCCTCTCCAACCTGGCCCACCAGGTCAACTTCATCGGGCTCTGCGGCGATCCGTCCATGCGCGTGCGACTCGAAGGCACCGATGAGCTGGCCGCACTGGCCACCGACCTCAACGTCATGCTGGAAAGCATGTGCCGATCCGAAAGCAAGCTGCGAATCACTCAGTTCTCGGTGGATCATGCCGCCGATCCCATATTGTGGGTCGGGCCTCAGGGCGAGGTCATCTATGCCAACGAAGCCGCCTGCGCATCGCTGGGCTACCCTCGCGGCGAACTGCTGCAAATGAAGGTCTTTGACTTCGACCTGGATATCCAACCGGAGAACTGGACCAAACACCGCCAGCGTCTGCTCAAGCTGCAGCGCCTCACCTTTGAGTCCAGGTATCGGGCCCGGGATGGCCGTATCTTCCCGGTCGAGATTACCGCCAACCTGCTGGACTACAACGGGGCCCAGTGCTCCTGCGCGTTCATCCGCGATATCACCCGACGCAAAGACACCGACGAACGCCTCCGGCACGCCGCCATGCATGACAAGCTGACCGGCCTGCCCAACCGGGCTCTGCTCACCGAGCATCTCAGCGCCGCCATCGAGCAGAGCCGCCGGCACCCCGACTACCGCTTCGCGGTCATGTTCCTCGACTTCGACCGCTTCAAGATCATCAATGACAGCCTCGGGCACCAGGCCGGCGATGAGCTTCTGGTGGCAATCAGCGGCCGGCTCCAGGCGTGCCTCCGTCACACGGACGGCGACTCGCCCGGCCCCGGCAGCAAAGTGGCCCGGCTCGGCGGAGACGAATTTGTCCTCCTGCTGGATAACATCCGTGGAACCGGCGACGCCACCGCCATCGCCGAACGACTCCAGAAAGAGCTGTCCGAACCTTTCAATCTCAACGGTCACCAGGCCCATGTGACCGTCAGCATCGGCATCGTCACCAGCGAGATGGGCTATGACTCCCCGGCGGACATCATCCGCGATGCCGACACCGCCATGTACCAGGCCAAGTCCAACGGGAAGGCCCGGTACGTGGTCTTTGACCGGCAGATGCACGACCAGGTCCTCGCCCGCCTGGAGCTGGAAAGCGATCTGCGCCAGGCCATCGAACAGGACGAAATTCACGTTGCCTACCAGCCCATCGTCTCGCTGGAAACCGGCGACCTGGAGGGCTTCGAAGCCCTGGCGCGATGGACACATCCCCGGCGCGGCGAGATTTCCCCCGAGAAGTTCATCCCTATCGCCGAGGAGACCGGGCTGATCCTGCCCCTCGGCCGCATGATACTGCGCGAGGCGTGCTATCAGTGGCACTGGTTCCGTCGGGAGATACCCAACTGCCCCCCGCTGGTCATGAGCGTCAACGTCTCCAAACGCCAGCTCCTGGAGGCCGACCTTCCCGCGCAAATTGAGCGCATGCTGGCTGAGACCGGCGTCCCGCCCAGTGCCCTCAAGCTGGAAGTCACCGAGAGTGTCATCATGGAAGACGCCGAAACCATCACGCCCATGCTGGCCAGACTCCGGCGGATCGGCATCAAGCTTGCCATGGACGACTTCGGCCAGGGCCACTCCTCCCTGGGCTGCCTGCACAAGTTCCCCATCGACTATCTCAAGATCGACCGCGTGTTCGTCAGAAACATGGGCATCACCGATGCGGGGCTGAACATCGAATATACCGCCATCGTCCAGGCCATTGTCACCCTGGCCCACAACCTCGGCATGCAGGTGGTCGCCGAGGGCGTGGAGAACCTCGGCCAGGTGGTCCAGTTGCAGTCCCTGGGCTGCGACTTCGGCCAGGGCTACTACTTCTCCACCCCGGCCACTCCCGAACAGGCCACCAATCTCATCACCCGCAAATCCTGGGTTGCCGTCCCCGCCGAAACATGCGCCGGCCAATCCCTCCTGCCCACCGGGACCTCATTGGGTTAAACCCCGTATCGGACGACCCGGCGCCGCCACGCCTGAGCTGTGCCATGGCCCGGGCGCGATCCCGGAGGGGGTACACTGCAGCCCAAGGTCGTAGCAGCCGGGCCGGGTACCCGGCGAAAGCTGGGGGCCACCCGTTTTTGCCCGTAAGACAGTCGGTGCAGAGCCTGGTCGCTACAGAAAATGGCCCACTTTGCGCTGCAGGGGTGTGGTAATTCTTTGTGGTGGGGTGACGCGGGGCCCCGGGGGGGCGCATCTTACAGGCCTTTGAGGCGGGCAGGATGCCCGCCCCCCGATGCGCCCGGCCGCTTCACCATAATCCACTTCACCATAATCCTTTGTCAGCCCCATCCCGGACCGCCCCTGCCCGATCTACTTGCCCACCACCTCCCTGGGCTGCTATGGTACTTGCTGTCATGCACCGTCGAGGGGAACGGTTCAGGCTTAAAGCCGATCCCGGTACGTGTGATGCTAATGCCTCGGCGGTGCGCGGGCGCAGGCAGGACGCCTGGGTGATATGCTCTTTCGAGACCGGCTCTCAGCCGCTGTTGCACTACCGGCACGACCGGCGGCGTTTAACCGCGGTCGTTATCGGACGGGAGCCACGGCTTCGTGAGCGGTGTTCTCGTGATTCAGGATGAGGGTTGATGCCATGGCCAGAATAACGGTAATCGTGGTGGCGGCGGGTAAAGGAACGCGGTTCGGCGGATCCGAAAAAAAGATCTTCGCCAAAATTGACGGCCGGGCCATGTTCCTGCGCTCCGTGGAGCACTTCATCAACCGCGATGACGTGATTCAGACCATTCTCGTCATCGCCCCCGAGGACCAGGAGGATGTCAAACAGAAGTTCGGCGCCAACCTCGGCTTCATGGGCGTCCAGTTGGCCACCGGCGGCCCCACCCGAACCGACTCCGTCGCCAACGCCCTTGCCGTAGTGCGCGAGGACGCCGAGTTGGTCGCCATCCACGACGCCGCCCGCCCCTGTGTCTCTACCGCCATGATCGACGCCGTCTTCCAGGAGGCGGCCAAAACCGGGGCCGCCATCCTGGCCGCCCCCTTGCGCGGCACCATCAAGCGGGCCAGCGAATCCGGCTTCGTGGACGCCACTGTCCCCCGTGAGGGCCTTTGGGAAGCCCAGACGCCACAAGTATTCAAGCGCCACCTGATCATCGACGCCTACGGCCGACGCGCCCAAGTCACCGAACCCATCACGGACGACGCCCAGCTTGTCGAAGCCACCGGCCATCCCGTCGCCCTTGTGGAATCCGACTTCACCAACCTCAAGATCACTACCCGCGCCGACATCACCCTGGCGGCCGCGATCCTCAAGAGCCGTCCGAAACCAGTCCACAAAGGCCCCATGGGCCCCTTCCAGGAAGCGCAGTGGTGACAACCCGATGACGGATAAGCGATAAGGGATAAGAGATGAGCCGCCCGCAGCCCTCATGCTCTTATCCCACATCCCCCTATCCCCTTATCCCTCGCCCCTCATCCCTCGTCCCTCGCCCCTCATCCCTTGCCATTTCCCCTCCCCCTGTGTACCCTCACCGACCGATAACAGATAAGAGTCTGGACTTCGCCGGCTAGAGAGAAATCGCAGGAGGCGATTTATGGCTTTCCCCACCCCAATCCGTATGCGTGCCGCTTTCAGTTGGAGAGTTCCGTGCTTCCGCAGCCGTCGGGCTCCGCACCGGTCGTTCTGGCAAGGAGGCTCGCGGAATTGCGGAACTGGAACGAGCATCAGAAGCATGGCATCCCTGGCCGGCATGGCGGCCCTGGCGACCGTCATGGTCGGCTGCATCGATACCAGCAAGATAGCCAGCCCCCGCATCACCCCGCCGGAGGAAACCCTGGTGGACCGGCCGGCCGGCAGTTCCGTCGAGATCATCGACGAGGTCAACCTGGTCTACAGCGTCAAGTACCACCGCGCCATGTACGCCCGCTACCTGCAGGCCCTGATCGACTACTACTCACGCTGCGGTCAGCATGAAAAAGCGGAATGGGCCCGGATCGAACTGACCGGTCTGCGTCGCATCAAGGCCTACAACTACATCGCCGACACGCAAGCCCCGGCTCTCCCGCCGGCCCCGGCAACGTCCGGCACTATCGGAGAGGCGACCTCTGAGGCTCCGCTCAAGGTCACCCTGGTGGCCGACCGTGACAAGCCCGAACCCCAGGAAGTCCCCAACCCGCTGGAGTATCCGCCCGGCATCGAAATCCCGGATATCCCCCTCGACAACGTCGGCGAAGTCGACCTGGTCGAGAACATGGCGCTTCACCGGGATGCGTACACCCGCTTTCTCACGGCCCTGACCAAGTTCTATTCCGAACAGGGCTTTCCCGAAAAGGCGGCCTGCGCCCAGACCGAGTTGAACGGCCTCCGCCAGGTCAAGACCTACAAGTACATTCTCGAGGCCGAAGTACCGCGGGCAGACCTCAAGCCCCTGGAATCCATCGCCGAGGCCGACCGTCTTTATGAGCAGGGTCTGAAGATCCTCCGCAAGGGCGGGCGCGGATTCCCCTGCTTCTATAACCAGACCACCATGCGGCAGGCGCTCGTCAAGTTCAAAGCGCTGATAGAAAACTATCCCACCAGCGACAAGATCGACGACGCTGCCTACTACATCGCGGAAATCCACAAGGAGTACGAGAAAGAGAAGGATAACACGCTGGCCATCGAGTGGTACAAGCGGGCCATCCAGTGGGACCCCAACACCCCCCATCCCTGCCGGTTCCGCATTGCGACCACCTACGATTACCGGCTCCACGAGCGAGAAAACGCCCTCTACTGGTATCAGCGGGTCCTCGATGAAGAGTCCAAATTCACCGCCCGCGACCACATCGATTTCGCCGGCAATACCGCGTACGCCCGCAAGCGAATCCGCGAGCTGACTCCCGAAGAGCACCTTTACGCTCCCGGCGAGGCACCCATGGAAGGCCATCCCGAGGGCCTGGGCCGGGAGCCGGCGCCGCCGCCGTCCGTACCGCCCCCGCCGGCTCAGCGCCAACCATGATCCCCGCGCCGGCGACGATGCGCTATCTCGCTGAGATGGATTTCGAACCCTGATGTTCCCCCACCCTCTCAAGGGTGGGGGAACAATGGTTTCAATGGTTAGGCAGTCACCGCGGAGTCCAGGGTTCCTCAACCTGGCGCCGTTTCCAGTACAGCAGTTTCTTGGCGGATCAGGCGGGCAAGATGCCCGCCCTCCAGAACAGCCGGCCGGCGATGTTGGGGGGGCGGGCATCTTGCCCGCCTCATGGGTCGAAGCACGAGACTCCTGGACGGAAAAGGGCAGTGACCCCGCGATTTTCAGAATACGGGCATTTCCCGCCGCCCTCTCATTGCCCCTCATCCCCCACCGTAAACGAATACAACCGCCCATAAGACCCCACCTTGAACCGCAATCGAATTGCTCCCCCGGCCACCAACTGCCCCAGGCTCTTGCCGCCAAACCGCACGCGATGCTTCAGCGAGTCGCCCTCAATCGCCGCTTCGCCAAGCACCCGCTCCTCCGCGTCCAGCACTGCGACCTCAATGGGGCCAACTCCGTTCACGTACAACTCATTGCCCTCGCACGCCAGCGGGCGCGTGGTCAGGGTCCCCCCACTGACGGAAACGAAGCCATCCGGCCGTAACCGGGCCCGGAATATGCCACCCCCCTTCACGCGTTGCGACGCCGGCAAAACGCTTCGCCCCCAGGAGGTCGAGGAATAATAAAACACTAGCTCGTCCCCGATCCGCAACGGCCCCTGGCTGAACATGCTCATGTAACCGCCGTCATTCCGGCCGTGGTTGCCGCCCTCAATCCCGTTGGGAATGAACACTTCCGGGTAACCCCACTCGTTCCGAAAAGGAACCTTCTTCCAGCGGACGCCATCCCGGCTGACCAGCAGCTTCATAAACGCGGCCCCCGCCTTGGACCACGGATAATCGCCCTCGAAATGAATGACCTTGAGCTCGCCCAGCCACAGCGGCCCATACCGCCAGGCCGTCGAAGCGTAATACTCGTCGTGGCGTGTGTCCGCCCCGGTGTCCATCAGCGGCGGCAGAAGCTCGATGTGCTCAAACCGCTTCAGGTCCACCGGCTCGTCCAGCCGGTTGAGCCGCAGATACGTCCGGCTCCGCAGGCCGTTGCTCACTCCCTTCCGTGGATCGTAGAACTTGAACAACCCGACGAACGTGCCCGTTTCCGGGTCAGGCGCCATCAGAGTCACATCCCCCGGGCCCCAGACCGTTTTTCCATCCTGTCGAATGCGAACGCAACTGGTGTCCCCTTCGCCGGCATAGGCATTCACCACCTGCGCGCCTACCTCCCAACTGATCCCGTCGGGTGACCAGGTGTAATAGACCCCCTCACGATCCAACCCGTAATTGGCCAGGTAAATCCAGCCCTTATAAGGCGCCTTTGGATCCTTGGCGTCATAGTAAAAACTGAACAGATCGAAGCCCTTGCGACCTTCGTGCCCCGCTTCCGGCTCAACTGAAACATTGAAACCCAGACGCTCGCGTTCCTCAGGCGAGGAGTTTTCCCATTGCAGCCCGTCTCTGGAGACATACCGGCACAACCGCCCCGCCGGGACCTTGCCCCGCTCGAAAAACAGCATCACGTATTTCTCGAGCTTGCGATCATACACGATGGAACCATAGGCAATGTAGGTGGTCCCCTCAGGCGCCTCCAGCACCGGCACGTTACCGCCCTGGTCCTTGATCGGCGTGTGCAACGTGCGTTCCAGTTGGTCCTGCGTCGCGATCAACTCGTCGTCCACGAAGAGCTGAGCCTGCCCGGCCGGAATACGTACCGGCGCCTCGTCGGCCAACCCTGTGAGCGGATTGAACGCCCAAACGCCAATGATCAACAGCATTGAAGTTCGCATCGGGTAATGCCCCCAGCAGGTAAACGGTGCAGAATCATCTTCCAGACTGCGTGCGGCCCATCTCCTGAGCCTACCGCCCCGGCCACAATAATCAATTCAACGACCCGGCGCAAATACGCGACAACCAGGAGCCGCAGGTTTCAGCACGCACCACCGTCCACCCGGAAGAAGCGCCCCCCCATGAGGCGTCGCGGCAGGACGAAACGCCTCCGCCCGTCCTGCCGACAACCCAGCACAATCAATTAGACGACAAATCCTTACGCGCCCCAAACCATCTCATCCACGGCATGCCTGCCTCCTTCCACCCCGACCGTTCAGACTGTAGAACTTACCACTCCCGGCCGCAGGTTGGACGTGCCGGCTTATCGCCTCTACCATGCTCGCAGGTGGCCGGCGCATGAGAGTCGCCGGCGGGAAAGGCATTGGCAGCCCCCGGAAGACGACAATCCGTCCCCCACGAAAGGCAAGAACCATGAGATTTGCGACCTGTAACGAACCCTGGAAAGAAACCCCCATCGAAGAGGTCTTCCGCATCGCCGCTCGTCTGGGCTTCGAAGGCGTCGAGTTGGCGCCCTTTACCCTCGCCGAGCGGGTCGAGAACGTGCCGGCCGGCCGACGCCGGGAAATTCTCCAGGCCGCCCGTGACACCGGCATCCAGATCGTTGGTCTGCACTGGCTGCTGGTCTCGCCCAAGGGGCTGCACCTGACCACTCCGGATGCGGCCGTCCGCCAACAGACCGCCGATTACCTCAAGGCTCTTGCGGACTTCTGCGGCGACCTGGGCGGCAAGGTCATGATTTTCGGCTCGCCCAATCAGCGCAGCGTCGAGGCGCCCACCAGCTTCGATGAGGCCTGGAAGCGGGCGCGCGACCTCTTCGCCTCCTGTGCCGATCATTTCGCCTCCCGCGACGTCACCCTCTGCATTGAGGCGCTCAGCACCCGCGAGACCAATTTCATCAACACTGCCGCTGAGGCCGCCCGCATGGCCGATGAAATCGGCCACCCCAACATCGACATTATGCTCGACATGAAGGCCATGTCCGCCATGCCCGACGGCGTCGAAGGCACCATCCGCCAGTTCGCCCGTCGCGCCAAACACATCCATGCCAACGAGCCCTCCGGCAAGAGCGCGGGCATGCCCCCCGCCCAGGGTGACCCGCCCGGCGTGGACTTCAAAGCCGCCCTCAAGGCCCTGGCCGACACCGGCTACGACCGCTGGGTCTCACTCGAACCGTTCGACTACAATCCCGACCCCACCACCGTCGCCGAGACGGGGCTCCGAACGCTCAAGGAGGCACTGCGATCCTGAAGTGGGAACCCTTTCCCGCCAACAACAACACGCGGGCAACCGCGGGGAGACTGATATGAACTTTCATGCTTTCATGATGCGTGTTTCTCTTCTGGCCGCCGGCGTCGCGTCCGCTACCGCCCTCGCCGCGGACCAGACCTTGACGATCCGCGACGTTCCGGTTCCCGGCCTGGTATCCTTCCAGCCGGACAAGCCCCTGAATAGAACAACGCCGCTCGTGCTGGACGATAGCACGCGCACGATCCCCGTGCAGTTCGATATGGACCGCATGTGGTGGTACCAGCCCGAAAGCTGCGACGCGCGCGGCCGCACCTACACCCTGCAGGCGCGCAAAACCGGTGAGGCGGACGAGGCGGGCGTGAGAATTCAAGAGAAAGAGGGCGTCCTGGAGGTCACGATTGACGGCCGGCCCTTCACCGCCTTCAACTACGCCAAGGACCTGCCCAAGCCCTTCCTCTATCCCGTCATCGGCCCGACCGGCGCCGCCGTCACCCGCCACTATCCCATGAAAGAGGTCGCCTCCGAACCGGCCAAGCGCCGCGACCATCCCCATCACCGCTCCATCTGGACGGCCCACGGCGACGTGCGCACCACCGACTTCAGCAAACCGGGCACCGATTACTGGGCCGAGGACAAGCCCGGAACTGAGAAACCCTCTAAAGGACTCCAGAAGGTGGCCCGGATCGTTCGTGTTCACGGTGGCCCCGTCTTCGGCCTGATCGAAGCGGATATCGACTGGATCACGCCGGCCGGCAAAAAGGAGCTCTCGGAGACGCGCACCTGTATCTTCTACAAGACCCCCGACGATCAGCGCATCATCGACGTCAAAGTCGTCCTCAAGTTCACCGAGTCCGACGTGATGTTCGCCGATACCAAGGAAGGCGGCATCCTGTCGCTCCGCGTGGCCACCAGCATGGATGAAATCGGCGGCGGAAAGATGGTGAACGCGCGCGGACAAACCGGCATGAACGAATGCTGGGGCCAGCCGGCCGAATGGTGCGATTACGTCGGCCCCGTCGATGGCCGGACCGTCGGCATCGCCGTCTTCGACGGCCCAACCAACCTCCGCCATCCCACCCGCTGGCACATCCGGAACTACGGCCTCTACACGGCCAACCCCTTCATGGCCGGGGCCGTCACTCGGGAGCAGAAGAAGAAGGACCCCAACGTCAAACTGCTCGACGAATCGCGAACCTGGAAGAAAGGTGAAAAAGCCGAGTTCAACTACCGCATTCTGATCCACACGGGCGACACCAGGGCCGCGAAAATCGCCGAGCAGTACAAGCTCTACGCGCAGCCGGCGAAGGTAACACTCAACTGAATGTGTGCCACGGCTCTTGAACCGTGCCGGAAAGGGTAACAGCGGCTCGCGCCTGGAACCGAGGCAAACAACCCGCCGGCGCGTGAAGCCGGACCCGATGGCACAGGCCATAGAAACACAAGCGGCGCGGGGCGAGTCTCAAACCCACCTCGCTCCTCACTCTTCGAAGCCCTCTCCTGCGCAATCCGCCGGGAATACGAACGGAATCTGCCACTCACTGCGCGGGCACATCGCAGGCCGGATCGGCCGCCACCCCTTCGCCGCTCAGACAGCGCTGGGCAAGCCCGAAATCATCCTGATCTACGTCCCCATCGCCGTCCAGATCCCTGCTGGCGCATCCCTTCATCAGCGGAACGGCGGGACCGGTCAAACAGATGTCGAACAGATCCAGATCGTTCAGATCCACGTCGCCATCCTTGTCCCAGTCCGCCCGCACCAGCTCCGGCAGCGATGTGCGTTCAATCACGCCCAGATAACGCTCGCTGATGGGCCTGTCAACCCACGACTTGAAATCGCCCCACCAGGTGTAGAACAGCATCCCATTTTCCAAGATGCCTCCGTTCGGTTCCCCCGCTCCCCACCTGGTATAGAGAACCGGCTCGCCCGAGGTCCAGGACCAGACGCCTTCGCTGATCACGTCATTGAAGCCCGACCACAGGTTCGTTTCAAACCCCAGCCGGCTGATCAGCCACTGCTCCTCCGCCGCCGAACGCAGGGTCACCAGATGCCCACCCAGCCGGCGCGCGCTCCGTTCCGCCTCGCTCCAGGTCATGCTCCAGCCGGTCAAGCGATAATAGTGCCCGTTGATCGGCGAGCGTTTCCACCCTCGCACGTCCTCATCTTGCGGAAGACTTTGAATACCCTGGGACACGCTCGGCCAGATTAGATCATAGAAATCGTCGTCGAAGGTCCATCCCCACCCGGCGAAAAAGGTGCGCAGGTCCGTTTCCGCCGCCGCCGACATGATGCAGAACAACAGGCTGTTCTTGCGCAACGGAGTGTCCGCAAAGTCGTACACAATGGCGGCAAGCCCGTCGATTCGCAGGGCCCGTAACGTGGTTTCGAGCATGCCGGGATAGCCACGCTCCAGTGTCCGGCAGATCCACTCCCACGCGCCGGTGCCGTCGCCGAAATAAGTCTCGGCCGTCCCACCCTGGTTCAGCCATTGAATGTAATCCTGGCTGCGGCTTGCCGCGTCCGCCTCACGGCTCTCCACCCAGGACTGGAAGCCTTCCAGCCGCTGCCCGCTCAGACCAAACGTATCCGGGTCGGCCAGGGCGCGCGTCTCCACCAGGATGCGAACCATCCCCGTTCCGCCGTTGAAGAAACGGTCGGCCCAGTTGTTATCGGTGATTCTGCCGATCCGCGTGCGGGCCAGGAAGTTGTCGCTGACCCCCACCAACCAATTGCCCAAACCCCACCCCAGGATCGGGTCAGCGCTCCACAGGGCGGCCCCCGTCTCCACAGGATTGCCACCCCGGGCAGTGCTCACGCTCGACGTGTAGCGCACGACCTGCTTTCCATCCAGCGGTTCCTGGCCCAGCACGTCGCGCATGTATTCCCAGGCGCCATCCACATAGCGGCCGACCTTCCAGCCGGTCATCCACTGTATGAACGGCTCGGGGGCAACGAAATCCACGTGGGTCGTCGAGTACATGTGTGGATCGCCGAAATCATTCGGCACCACCCGCAGAATCCATTCCACGTAATCCTGCCCCTCGAAACCCGTCGCGCACAAGGTAATCGGATACACACCCCGCAACGGCTGTTGCCATGTGATTTGCCCGGTCCAGGGATCGATCACCATTCCCACCGGCGCTTCGAAGATCGACCAGTACACCGGCAACGTCCCCCCGGCCAGCCGAGGCGCCGCGGCCGCAAACGGCACCCACTCGATGGCCGTCTGGCAGGGATAAGAAGCCAACGCCGGAGCATCATCAGCCCGCCCAATAACCGGCCACACCGCGATCAGTGCGGCCACGACCCCCGTCGCGCGTGTGATCATTCCAACCCCTCTGTGGCTTAGTGGCCAACCAAATAGATTAAGTGTCCGGCTTAACGAGGAATGATATCAGCCCCCCTCTGGATGGCAAGCAAAAAATCACGTAACTCCTTAACTAACAAAACCCTATGAAAATCACGCAGCAGGCAAGAGTTGCGCCAGGTATTGCCCGCCCCGCCATGCGCCCGGCACCGCACCGGCCGCCCCCTTTGCACGAGAAAGGCCCATGGACAGGTCGCAACCTGCCCATGGGCCTCAGAATTCAATGTCTAATCCGGCGATCCGAATCGCTTACTCGCGGGCAAACTGGGCGTCAAACACGATGGCTGACGGCGGGAAATCGACCTTGCGGACAAACGCGCAAGCTTCCGTGGCGCCGTGCTCGCGGTCCATGCCGCCGTCCTCCCACTCGACCGAAAGCGGGCCGTCATACTGGATCTCATTCAGCGCCCGGATAATGGCTTCGAAATCGATCCGACCGTGCCCCAGCGAGCGGAAATCCCAGAACCGGTCCGGATGCCCAAAGTCCATGTGCCCGCCGAATACGCCGGCCTTCGTCGGCGTCGGGGACCAGTACACGTCCTTCATGTGCACGTGCACGATGCGGTCACGGAACTGGCGGATGAACTGCACATAGTCGACGCCCTGGTAACCCAGATGGCTGGGGTCATAGTTGAAGCAGAACCGCTTGTGGCCACCGACGGCCTCGATCGCCTTCTGCGTGCTGGAAATGTCGAATGCGATCTCGGTCGGATGCACCTCAAGGGCGAAATACACGTCCTGCTCTTCGAACACATCCAGGATCGGCTTGAAGCGCTTGGCGAAATCCTGGTAGCCGTTGGCGATCTGGTTGGGCAGGTTCGGGGGGAAGGAATACAGGTATGGCCAGATGCTGCTGCCGGTGAAGCCGTTCACCACGACGCGCTTGAGTTGCTTCTTGATGCCGGCCGGAGCGGCGTCGAAGAACTTGCGGGCCGCACGGGCGGTATCCATCATCTCCGCCGCCGCACGGCTGCGGACGCCTTCGGGCTTGCCGTCGCCCCAGATGCGGGGCGGCAGAATGCTCTTGTGCCGCTCGTCGATGTTGTCGCAGATGGCCTGGCCGACCAGGTGGTTGCTGATCGCGAAGCAGCCCAAGCCATGCTTCTCGAGCAACTCCCACTTGCGCTTGCAATAGCTTTGATCCTCCAGGGCCTTGTCCACCTCGAAGTGGTCTCCCCAACAGGCCAGTTCGAGCCCGTCATAACCGAATTTCTTGGCCTTCTTGGCCAACTGCTCCAACGGGAGATCCGCCCATTGCCCGGTAAACATCGTAACCGGCCTAGCCATAGCAGCGTCCTTCCTTTCGCAAGTAACCCAGATGAAAGCGGTCAGGCCGCCAGCCTGACGATGCGAGTGTCAATGGAGGCGAATCTTAACGCATCGGATCGGGAGAGGCAATATGCCGCGCAAGTTCCGATTGATACATAGCTTGCAACCCCGACACACCCCGTCACCTGTGCGCCACGGCTCTTGAGCCGTGCAAGCCCAACGCCGACGTTCGGCACGACCCAAGCGCAGGGTCACACACAGCGCGTCCGCGCCCCCGGGGCACATGGTGCAGGGTCGCCCAAGCTCATTCAGAAGCCATGAGCTCAAAGAGGCCGGTAAGATTCTCGACCGTCTCCAGGCCCCAGATGGCCTCCTGGAGGCGAGCCCTGGCCGGGACCGCCAACCTGAGACTGGTCATGCGCACGAACTTCTCGCGGACTTCCTCGTCGGTCATGGGGTTGCCGGCATGGCCGCGGGGATACTTGATCTCGTGGGCGAGGGTCTGGCCATCGCGCAGGGTGACGCGCACCCGCGTGGGTGTGCCGTCCGGGTAGCCGTGGTTCATGCCGGGGTCGCGATGGACCGCCACCCGGCGGATCAGTTCGCGCAACTGCGGGTCGGCCCGGCGGCGGTCGTTGAAGCTCTCCATGGAGACATGGGCATCGAGCAAGGCGGCGGCGACGCAATAGGGCATGGAATGGTCGGCCGTCTCACGGCTGGTGGGATCCCACTTCTCCGGCTCGGAGCCGGTGATATCCACGGCAACGTCAAAGGTATCGACATCCACGCGGGCAATGGCGGCGGTGTCGGGGATGGCCTGGCGCAGGCAGAGGGCCGCTTCGATGGCGCTCTGGCAGCAGTAGTCGGCGGGGTAAAACTTGATGTAGGTTTGGAGGATGGCCCAGTCCTCGCCTTCGGGCAGGTATATCCGGAACGGGCCGGTGACCTGCTTGAAAAGGCCCATGGCGCCGGTGAAGGGATCAGCGGGGCCGATCATCCCCCGGCGGGCAAGGTCCGCGCCGAAGATAGCGTTGCGCGCGGCGTTGGCGAAGGCGCAGCCCTTCCAGTGCGAGAGCTGACCCACGCGGGTCTGGCGCATGGCGATGTTGGAGACCACGCCGAGCGAGATGGCATGGCCGAGGGCTTCGCCGCGCAGACCCCAGAGCCAGCCGGCGGTGGCGGCAACCGAGATGGCCCCGTAGACCACATGGTCCCAGCCCTTCTCGCGAATGCCCGCGGCGTCACAGAGGCGGCACTGGATCTCGTAGGCGGCGGCGATCGCGGTCATGACCCGCCGGCCGTCCACCCCGGCACCCTCCCCCACCGCCAGGCAGGCGGGGATGTTGTCGCTGGGATGGGCGGGTTCTAACGAGAGGTACGTGTCGTTGTAGTCCAGGTAGCGGGCCTGCGTGCCGTTAGCGAAGGCGGCCAGTGCGGCCGGCGCCCGGTGCCGCGTGCCCCAGACGGTGGCTCCCCCGTCCAGGGCCTGGACCTCCTGGGCCTGCTCGCGGGTAATCCGGCAGGGCTCGCCGTCCCATCCGGCCACGGCCACACCAATGGTGTCGAGCACACGGCGCTTAACCTCGTGGCTCACGGGTTCGGGCAAGGGGCGATGATCCAGTTGGCCGAGCCAGTCGCAAAGTTGTTTCGTCAAGGCGTCCATTCATTCATTGTCAGCCGACCAGGGATAGCGAGCAAGTCAACGAGGCATGGGGGAAGACGGCCGGGCGCATCAGGAGGGCGGGCATCCTGGCCGCCTCAAAGGCGTGCAATATGCACGCCCTCCGGGGCTTCGCGCTACCCCGCCCCGAAGAATTGCCACACCCGGCGGCCGGGGCTGGCACAACAACGGCCGGCAGAGGTAGCCCCGGGCAAGCGACGCTCAAAGCAAAAAAAGACCGCAGGTCGTGGGCTGCACGAGCTGCGGCGGTCGCCCGAAGGCGGTGCCTGCGAATTTTCTCTTGTTGCGAAAAAACGCAGGCCGGGGTCGATTACACTGCGTTTATTGTCCCTCTTCCCGCGCCACTGTCAAGACACAATTGCGAAAATGCGCGGATCATGATATCAAAGAACACTCGATATACACATCGCACCCGCTACATAGGGAGAACAACCTATGATCAGTCTTGGTCTGGATATTGGGTCCAATTCGGTAGGTTCGGCTTGGGCGGATACTGACAAGCGGGAAGTTCATCTTGCGGTCAGCGTTTTTCCCGCCGGCGTGGACGAGCAGGAGAGCAAGCGCGGCGCGCCCAAGAACCAGGCACGGCGCGAGAAGCGGTCTCAACGACGCAGCCTGGCGCGCCGGTCGGCGCGTAAACGCCGGGTTCGTCAGGTTTTAACGCAGGCCGGGCTGCTGCCTCAGGACGTGGAGGAATTGCAACGGCTGTTTGATACGAACCCGTGGGAACTGCGCCGGGCGGGACTGACCCGGACCCTGACGCCCCACGAGTTCGGACGGGTCCTGGTCCACCTCAACCAGCGGCGCGGGGCCCTCGGCATCGAAACCAACCCGGAGGACCCCGAGGAGGGCAAGGTCAAGGAAGGAATCGACCGCCTCAATGCGGAGATGCTGGCCCGGAAAGCAGAGACGGTAGGCCAGCTCTTCGCCGACCTGATGGATGAACGGCGAGCGGCCGGCAAGTGCGCATCCAATACGGCCGTCAGCCGGCGCGTTCAGCAGATCCGGCGGAAACGCGAGGGGCGCGGCGAGGCAACGGAATTCCAGTTTCACGGTCCGGTTCGCAACCGGCAATACCGGATGGACGAACGGCAGCAGCTTTACGCAGACCGCCGGCGCGTGCGGGAGGAGTTTCTGCTCTTGTGGGAGCGCCAGAAATCCTTCGGCGGCCCGCTGGCGGAGTTGCTGACAGATGATCTGAAGCGGCAGCTTGACGACCCGACCGGGAACGACGTCTGGCGGCACCAAGGCGCGCTGTTCGGACAGCGCCGGACCTTCTGGGACACCGGGGCGCTCGGACGGTGCGTTCTCGAACCAACAGAACGATGCGTGCCCCTGGCCGACCGACACGCAAGCTATTTCCGCGTAGTGGAGACGGTAAACAACATTCGAATCATACAGGGCGGCCACAGCCCTCGCCCTCTGACCGTCGAAGAACGTGAGCGGGTCATGCGCGTTCTTCGAGGCCCGCTGTTCAGGAAGAGCAAGGGCAAGCTGATACCGAAATCAACCGCCAGCGTGACGGATATCAAACAGGCGCTGGGAATCAACCCGCGAGACAAGCTCGTCCGGCTGAACATCGAAGCGGATGAAGAACGCGAGATCAACACCGACTGGTTCCACCGTGAGATTGTCCACGGTGCGTTTACTGAAGAGCGATGGAACCAACTGGACGAACGGCAGAAGGAATCGGTCAACCGCGCGGTACTGCGGTTCGATCCTGACGATGAGCAGGATCAAAAGACGCTCCGGGAGAAGGCCGGCCGCTGGTGGGGATTAGAGGCTGAGGCGGTCGAACGGTTCATCGAGGCGTGGAAGACGCGGCCCAAACTGGAGAAGCGCCTCAACCTGTCCCGCAAGGCGATTCTGAACCTGCTGCCTTACATGGAGCGTTTTGACGAGGAGCACCAGCGCTGGCCGACCCAGCAGGAGGCCCGAAAAGCCTACGCCCGGACGCTCCGCGAAAAATACGAGCAAACCGGCGTCGACGCCGACCGGATCGCGGCCGATCGATACGACACCGGGGCGCTGGGCCTGACGGCGCGAGACCGCTACTTCATGAAGCTGGACAAGCACCGCATCGCGGAAGGCGTGCCGGAATTGCCACCCGCCCCGATGCTGTCCAATCCCGTGGTGCGCAAAGCCATCCATGAGGTCCGGCGACATTTGATGGCCTACCTGCGCAAGTTCCACAAGACACCGGATCAGATCGTGATCGAACTGGCCCGGATCACCAAGCAATCCGAGCGACAGCGGAACGCCGCCCTGGCCCGCAACCGCAACCGCGAGAAGATCCGCAAGGCGATCATTGCCGGAACTGAAAACGAGCCAGGCGTGCTGGTGTGCGCCTTTGGTGCCGAAGGCGCGCGACGCCTGTCGCTCAACCAGCAGCGTGCGGCGGTGGATCGCGTGATTCTGGCGATTCAACAGCGGGAGACGTGCCCCTACTGCGGGCGGAACGGGCTGACCCCGGTGGTGGCGGCGAAAGGCGATGACCTCGAAGTGGATCATATCGTGCCCTACAGCCGGTGCGGGGACGACAGCCTCAATAACAAGGTGCTCGTGCATCGAACCTGCAACCGCGGCAAGGCCAACCTCACGCCCCGCGAGTGGTGGGGAACCGAGTTCGAAACTCGCATCCAGGTTGCCGAGAAGTTGTTCAACGGCGTCAAGCCGGCCAAGGGCGACTACTTCGAGGAGCGGGACTACAAGCGCAAGTGGGAGAATTTCACCCGGGAGGTGCGGGAGGCCGACGAGTGGAAAAACTCGCAGTTGACGGACACGGCTTACGCGGCCCGGCAGGTGGCCGCCTACCTGGCCGATGCCCTGTTCAATGGGCGCGGCCTGCCGGAACGGGGCGACGGCGGAAACGAGCAGAAGATCTTCTTCACCATGGGCCGGTTCACGGCCATGCTGCGCCGGGACTGGCAGCTCTTCGAAACGCTCAAACCCCCGCAACGGGAGGGCCGACACGGCGAGCTGACCGCGGACGAGGAGGCGCGGATAGCGGAGAAGGACCGCGGCGACCACCGCCAGCACGCCATTGATGCCGCGGTCATTGCCCTGACCGATCCAAAGATCAAACACCATCTGGCCAACTGGGCGGCCTATGCCGCGGAGTACAAGGAGAAGCGTGGCGAATGGCCCCGGCGAGAGCCGATTGAGCCTCCCTGGGGCGACGTGCCCAGCTTCCGCCGGGAGATTCTGTCCCAGGTTTATGCGCGGTTCGATTCGAGTGAATTCGAATCAGGCCGGCAGGATGAGGCGGGCGCTTCGGACCTGCTGGTGGTGTCACACCGGCCGGTGAAGCGCCGGCTGGTCGGCGCGTTCCACGAGGAGACGGCCTATGGACCGGTGATCAGCCCCCTGCCGCCCCACCGCCGCGAGAAGCCGGAGACCTTGTTCACCAACCGGATCCAGGTGGCCGGTTTGACGCCGAACCATCTGCGCGTGCCGGAGGGCTGGGACGAACTGTCCGCCCGGCTGGAGGACCCCGCACTGACGGAAGGCGAAAAGAAAGCCGTTCGCCGGCAGTTGGCGGCGCTGACCGATCCCCCACCGGGCAAGAGCGGGATCGTCCGCGACCGGGCCCTGCGCGACTGGATTCGAAAGTGTCTCCGGGCCAACGGATTGAATCCGGACGGCTTCTCCAAGGCCCAGATGCGGGATTTCGCCGCCAGCGGCAAGCTGGTCATGCGCAGCGGCGTGCCCATCAAGAGCGTGATCCTGCTGCGGACCAACACCGATCCGGTCATCATTTCGCGGAAACGGTGGGATCCCGCAGCCAACCGGATGATTGTCGATGAGGACCCCCGCTCCGCGCGGGTCTACATCGGCGGCAACAATCACCATATCGAGATCCGCGAGCGTCAAGTGACCCGCCAGGGCGCCACGGTCACGGAGTGGACGGGCCGGGTGGTCACCACTTTCGAAGCGGCGCGCCGCGTTCGTCTTGAGGGTCGGCCGGCGGTCGATCGCTCCGATAACGAGGACGGCCGGTTTGTCATGTCGCTGGCCGAAGGCGAAATGGTCTTCATGCGCCATCCGAAAACCGGGACGCCGGGCTATTTCGTGGTGTTCAAGCTGGACAAGCCCAATACGATCCACTTCATTCATCATTGGGATGCCCGCCCGTCGATGCCGCGGAAGGACGAGAACGGGAACGAGATTCCCGGCAGCGCGCGTGAGGATATCGCCGTGGTCGCTTCGAAACTGCGGTTTCTGGGAGTTGAAGACGGCCAGCCGCCCTATAAAGTGCGAGTCGCGCCACTCAGGCGACCCAAGCCCGTGATGGGCGATTAAGCGCTGCCCATAAAACCAAGTGTGGCACCGGCGTCCCGCCGGTGTAGGCGAGGGTGTCTCGCTCGAGCCAAGCTCATTTTGTTCAGAGCCCAAAGTCATCCCGGCATTCATCCGATACCGAAATCGGGGGATGCCGGGATGATCAAACGCACCATCGAAATTTCGCGCGAGCCGGCCCATCTGGCCGTGCGTTTGGACCAGCTCCATATCCAGCGCAACGTCCGCGACGAGTGGAACTACACAAGCATTCCCTGTGAGGATATCGGCGTTTTATTGGTCGATCACCCGCAAGTGACCTACTCGCATTACGCGCTGGCCCGGCTGATGGAGTTCGGGGCAGCGGTGGTGGTGTGCGGGCGCAATCATCTGCCGGTGGGCATGCTCATGCCTCTCTCCAGCCACACCGAGGTGGTGTGGCGCCTCCAGGACCAGCTCTCGGTGAGCAAGCCGCTCAAGAAACAGCTCTGGCGGCAACTGGTGGTTGCCAAAATCAGAGCCCAGGCGGCCAATCTGGAAGACAAGACGCCGGCCCGGTCGAAACTGCTGGCCCTGGCTCGGGAGGTGCGGTCAGGGGACGCATCCAACGTGGAGGCCCAGGCGGCGAAGGTCTATTGGTCGGCGTGGCTGGGGGACTCCGGCCCAGAGGGAGGCTTCCGGCGCGACCCGGACGGAGATGGCATAAATGCCTTGTTGAACTATGGTTACGCCGTTTTACGGGCAGCCGTGGCCCGGGCCCTGGTGTCGGCCGGGTTGCTGCCGGCGCTGGGGATCCATCACTCCAACCGGTCGAACGCCTTCTGTCTGGCGGACGACTTGGTGGAGCCACTCCGGCCAATGGCTGACGCCCAGGTCCGGGAACTGTACCGCCAGGGGCACACGGAACTGGGACAACCAACAAAGGCCAAACTACTTGCATTGTTGACCCAGGAGGTGCTGGCCGGGGAGCAGCGCGGCCCGCTGATGGTGGCGTTGCATCGTATGGCGGCATCACTCGTGGCATGCTACCGGGGGGAGGCGAGGCAATTGCTGATACCGACGGCCACGGGCGAGGCAATTTTGTAGCGTGGGGCAACGCGGAACCCAGAGGGCGTGCATCTTGCACGCCTTTGCGGCCGGTAGGATGCGCCCCCTGCTGGGTCCTGCCGATTCCCCCTCATCCGTTGCCACTGCCGACGGCCACAACGGCTTGTAATTGAGGGCGGATCATGGTAATCAGCGGGTACCGATGCATGTGGCTCATCGTCATGTTCGATCTGCCGGTCGATACGCCCGCGGCGCGGCGGGAATACGCTCAATTCCGCAAAAAGCTGCTGCAGGACGGGTTTTCGAAAATGCAGTACTCCGTTTACATCCGGCACTGTGCCAGCGAGGAGAACGCGGAGGTGCATTACGGCCGGGTGGAGCGCAGCGTCCCTCCCGACGGGGAGGTCCGCATCCTCACCGTTACCGACAAGCAGTTCGGGCGGATGCGTGTTTTCTGGGGAAAACGGCGCAGACCACCCGAACAGGCCCCTGCCCAACTGGAACTTTTCTGAGCCGGTTCTGCCTCCAAGTCGTGTCTGCGGCGTCGCTTAGGTCGGAGCTAGTGTAATCGACCCCAGCCTGCGATCAATCCGCAACACGCGAGCAC
>Ga0209409_1000003_pt1 | contig 221478 bp, 210 predicted proteins | sample AD_JPNMR1_MetaG_FD_184424 | JGI IMG/M metagenome (GOLD analysis project Ga0209409, IMG submission 184424) | Active sludge microbial communities of municipal wastewater-treating anaerobic digesters from Japan - AD_JPNMR1_MetaG (SPAdes) (version 2) | ecosystem: Engineered > Bioreactor >... | reverse complement strand
CACTTCCTTCATTTCTTCTGAAACTTTCGATTTGGCCTCACGATAAAATTCTATACCTGCTTCTTCTATAGAAGCTGCAACTTTTAGAATTTCCGACTTGTTTAACATATCTACAAATCACCTCCTAAAACCGTTGCCTCACAACTTCTGACAAAAATTCTATAACGATCATTAAACACAAACGCTCTTTCTTAAACCCTCATTCCAATGTTTACAAGATTCCACATATCACCCGTCAAAATTATCAAATCTATATCCATATTGTCCAAACTATCCTTTATTCTTGAAGATCCTGTCAAGGTCATCAAGTTTAATCAGTACCTTCCGCGGTTTTGTACCCTCCTGTGGTCCTATTATTCCTATCTGTTCCAGTTGATCTATTACCCTTGCAGCGCGAGCAAACCCAAGCTTAAGCCGCCTTTGAAGCAATGTGGCTGAGGCTTTCCCTTCAAGGACAACGGCCTTCGCTGCCTCCTCTAACATAGGGTCCCAGTCCCCTTCCCTGATTTCCATCTTCTCTTCTGGCTGACCTAAAGGTATCTCAGTCATCTCAGGAATTTTTCTATAGTAACATTCACGTATTTGCGCGATCTTACTCTTTATCAACTCTGCGTTGTTCTCCAACGCATCGCCTAAAAACTCTTGAGCTCTCGCCTCAAGCTCTTCAAACCCTGGTTCATCCATCCTTATGAGGGGCATAAAGAGATTCTCGTCCATAAACTCATCAATCAAATTATCCAAGTTACCAGAAAATTCACCAAAGAAAGCATTAAAAATCTGGAGAAGGTAATTCTTTACAAGAGCCCTCGAGATTTTCTTCGTTTCTTCCTCGGAAATTAAAGGCCCATGTAATCGCAAAAGCTCTGAAGTACCAGGTGGAATGAAAAGCATATCACCTCTCCCAAGGAGCTTTTCTGCACCCTTTTCATCAAGAATAGTTTTTGAATCAACTCTACTCGGAACTTTAAACGCTATCCTTACGGGGAAGTTCGCCTTTATCATACCCGTAATTACATCCACAGAGGGCCTCTGAGTTGCAACTACAAGGTGTATACCAACAGCCCTTGCCATTTGGGCAAGCCTCGCAAGGGGTTCTTCAATTTCTCTACCAGTTGTAATAATGAGATCCGCAAACTCATCTATAATTATTACGATATATGGAATTGGTTCTCCGCCAGAATTACGGATTTTTTCATTGTAACTTTCAATGTCTCTTGCTCCTTCCCTTGCAAAGAGTTTATACCTGTAGTCCATCCATTTAACAGCCTTCTTTAGTACGTCTACAGCCAGCTTTCTGTCTTTCACTACAGGCAGTAAAAGGTGTGGAATCCCTTCATAAAGCGAAAGCTCAATCCTCTTGGGGTCAATCAAAATAAAACGTACTTTCTCGGGTTGGTTTCTGAAGATAATGCTAGTTATTATCGTATTAATACATACAGATTTCCCACTCCCCGTAGAACCTGCAATCAAGAGATGCGGCATACTTGTAAGATCTGCATAGACGGGATTCCCAGCAGTATCAACTCCCAGAGCAAAAGCAAGAGGAGAATCCAGGTTTAAAAACTCGTCCCTTTCAACCAGTGAGCGCAGATAGACGGTTTTCCTGTATTTATTAGGTATTTCAAAACCTACAAGTCCTTTATTAGGTAAAGGTGCAACAATCCGTATGGCGTTAGACCTCATTCTGAGCGCTATATCATCGGACAACGCAGATATTCTCGACAGTTTCACGCCCGGTGCGGGCTCGTATTCATATCTGGTAACTACAGGACCTGGGTAATAGTTCACTACTTTGCCCTCAATTCCAAATTCTCTCAATTTTTCTTCAATTTGTGCTTTATTTTTCTCCAGCTCCTGTTTTGATTCAACAACATCAGATAGTTCTGGAATCTTGAGGAGATTTATCAGCGACAAAGGGTTAATATAATCCTTTCCGTATTGAGATAAACTGGCGATTATCTTTTTACTAATTTTCTGGTTTGCCGGTGTGCTCCCCTCTTTTTCTTGAGGTTGCTTTTCACGTTGAAGATACTCAGGAGACTCCTTCACTTCGCCTTTTACCTTGCCCTTTTTCGAAAGTTTAGGCAATTCCACAATCAAAATTGCAATTCCTAAAAGAACTACAGAGAATATAACTTTCCCCGCAATGCCAATATTATTCATGAGAAGTGCAGAAATTTCCTGTGGGAGTTTGCCCGAAAGAGGAGGATCTAAAAATATAGAAATAGAAAATAACATGACAAAAACCGCGCAAAGCTCAATTAAAAACCTCTTTCGTGATTTATTAATAAAAATAAGGAAGCCATATATAATTAACATCAGGCAAAGGTATATCGACAATATATAGCCAAGAGTGCCGATAAAAAATTTCGCAGCACTGTTTCCAATCTTACCCCCAAGGTTCGCAAGCTCACTATCTGGAGAAAAACTTATTATACTTAGAAATAGTAAAAGAAAAACCGCAGAGATAAAAAGACTGACTATACGCTCTACTAAGAAAACTCTATTAGAGCTACTCAAATAGAGGAGGTAAAATGTAAAACATAAAATCACTAATAGAGGTACAAGTTCCATTTTACAATATTAAGCCCAAGGCTATATTACATCAAATTATTGGTAAGAATGCTTGAACAAGAAAATTAACAGCTCCATTTTTTTCGAGAAAGCTTGAACCTCCTCAAGACGTGACGTATCAACCATAAAAGCCTCGTTATTTAATAACTCCTCATAAAATTGCCAGGAGTGTACATACGTACGACCATGAAGCTTTTTGAATTCCTTAAGCTCCCCCTCTGTGAACCACTTTTTGGGAATTTCATTGAGCTTTAATGAATCTACTACTATGGAATCAACCCGTGCGATTTCTATAATCTTATTAATTTCTTTGCTCCTATAATGCCCCTTTTTTTGAATTTCCATCTTAAAAGTCCGGCCATTGGGAAAAACTTTTCCCGAGAATTCATGTAGTGCAGTAATAGGTATGCCTGCACGTTCCAGTTTTTCCATTGCAGCGTTATCTAACACATATCTTATGGGATACCGAACAGTCACTTGAAAGACATTCTGCGCAAAATATAACATAACAAGAGACAAAAAACCTGCTGCCAAAGGTGTTATAATCCATGCTAAAATTATATTTTTCAACACCCCAAAGTTTACAAGCCTACCAGCCCCCCTTGCAACACCAATGCCCATCATAGCCCCTATAACCACTTGAGAACTGGAAATTGGGACCAATGGAAGTGCCGGAAGGTGCATCAGTCTTAGTAAGCTTCTTATAGTGTTTGATGAAAAGAGAAGCAATACTAAAGTCTCGGTAAGGACTACTACAAGACCGGCAAGGGACGAGAGCTTCAGTATTTTACTACCCACTGTTTCTATCACCTTTTTCGAACCCGTTAAGATTCCAAGTGCAATAGAAAGGGAGCCAACAAATAGTAGGAGATGGAGCGCAGATATTTCCACTCCGAATAAGCTAAGATTCTTGAGAGGATTCGAGAAAATATATACACCTACAATGTTTGCAATGTTATTTGCCCCAAAACTAAAAGCTCCAAGGGCACCCAGTAAGAGAAATCCTAATCTATAAACATAGTCAATAGTAAAGAGGTTGGCGCGCATATTGTTTATTGATGATTGAAATACTTTATAAATAATAAAAGCAAGAATAAATGCAATAAACGGGGCAATTACCCATGCCTTAAGGATTTGACCAAGGGAGTCCACATTTAAGAAATCCCCAGAAAAAATCGTCCACCCTACAATACCTCCAACTAATGCTTGTGTAATGGATACAAGGAACCCAGCGCGAGTCATCCATATCACAGTAAGTCCTGTAGCGAGACATACAGTAAATGAACCCCCAATAGCGTTTATCTTTCCAAGTTCACCTATACTTCTTGTCGTTTCAGAGCCTTGAAGGATTGCACCGAGTATTACAAAAATCGATGCTACAACAAGAGCCGTCCTGAGCTTCACCATCTTTGTTCCCACGGCCGTTCCAAATATATCGGCAGTGTTGTTAGCACCTAACGCCCAGCCCAGGACTAGCCCACCTAAGAGGAAGATAAAGTTCATGCCATCCTTTTAATTACATAAATAGAAAGTCGATCGCACACATCTTCGGCTTTATCTGAAACCTCTTGAACCATTTTCACGAAGTTTGCAGTTTGAAGCTTATGACATAGGTCAAGGGAATTATCTGAAAAAATCGCTCTTTTCATTTCATTGCCGACATCATCACATTCATGTTCATAATGCATTACTGCAATAATATGATCTCTCACCTCTTGTAAGTTTTTGAAATACATACGAGTTGAAAAAATCATTTCCTGTACGCACCGATCAGTAGCATCAAGGAGAACCACAAATGGCTCACCCATAAAATCGGGGATAAACGGTTTTTGAATTGAAAATTCTGTCATAACCTCGCTGATCTTATTTAACACCGAATCGGCATTCTCAATTATTGCAAGAACATCTCCACGGGATTCGGGTATTAAAAGCTCTGTATATATAACATTTTCAATCTCTCTCCGAAATGCGTCTCCTGTGCTCTCAAGCGTATCTACCCTTTGAGTCTTCTCCTCAAATTTAACAAAGTTATTCTTAATATATAGGGAAAGGCCCTCGCGGAAGCATAAAGAAGCTTCAATAAAAAAGTCAAGGTACTGATCTATTTTAGTCTCCAAATCTTTTGTTTTTTTCCAGACGTTTAACATAACACCTCCCAATGCTAAATTTTAATGGTAAAACTCAAAAAAGTTTCAAAGAAAACCTTTACTTTAAAACTGGACTCTCCTTTAGTTCTTTGAATATGACCCTGATGGCTTTCTCAAGTAATACTTCTTTATCTTGGATATGAGCGAGGTCCTCGATATTCCAAGCATCTTTGCAGCTTTACTCTCATTCCAGTTACAATTTATTAGTGCGTCTATGAGTATATTCTTTTCATAGTTTTCAACAAGCTCATTAAGGGTAAAAGTATGCTTCATAAAAGGGAGAATCTTATTAGAAACATCGTCTTCTGTAATATAACTGCCATCTTCAGTATAAGCGATAAGTCGTTCGATTTCCTTTTCAAGCTCTCTTACGTTTCCTGGCCAATCATAAGATTGGAATGCCTCAAAAACAGCTGGGGCTACTCCCTTTATAATTTTCCCCTGTTCTATAGAATACTTTTTTACAAAGTACGTTACGAGCTGAGGTATGTCAGACTTGCGTTCCCTAAGTGGAGGCAATTTTATAGTCATACCAGAGATTCTATAGTAGAGGTCTTTTCTAAAATCCCCTTTCTTAACGGCTTCTTCAAGATCAATGTTAGATGCAGATATGATTCTTACGTTAATTGGAATGAACTCCGTTCCACCAACTCGTCTAATTACTTTTTCTTCAATGGCTCTAAGTAGTTTTGCCTGCATGCTAGGGGCCGTTGCCTCAATTTCATCAAGAAACACTGTACCACCTTCAGCAGATTCAAACAACCCTATTTTTCGAGAAGTAGCTCCCGTGAAGGCGCCCTTTTCATATCCAAAAAGCTCAGACTCTAAGAGTGATTCAGGGATAGAAGCACAATCTATTATCAAAAAAGGTTTCTCTCTTCGAGCACTAAGTTCGTGGATCTTTTTTGCTACGAGTTCTTTCCCCGTTCCAGTCTCACCAAGGACCAGAACAGTCATATCTGTCTGAGCTGCAATCAGAATCTCTCGTTTACATTCCCTTATTTTTTCAGAATCTCCGACTATTTCAAAGGAGAACTCACTTTGTTTCTGTTGCGACTGCTTGGTTTTGCCTCCAAGATTTATCATTGCATTCAGCAAAATTTCATCATGTTCAAGGAAATTACAATTCTCAGAATTTATAAAGCCGATTTGAAAGTTACAAGTGATATTCTCGTTGTTAACATGAAAAGTCTCAAAATCCATAGTAGACTGAAGCCTTTCAACAAAACTCTCTGTTCCACTCGCCGTAGTATGTGGGACTAATATTGCGAATTTGTCAACATCCAACCTCGAGATGATATCGCTCTTCCTCTTAATTTTAAGCAGAAATCTTGCGATTTCACGCATAAGTGCTTCGGCAGATTCCTCTGAGCGGTTTTTCAAAACCTCATCGTAGTTTTCAAGTTTCATAACTATAAGAGAAAAATTTTCTCCGTATCTGATTTTTCTCTGGATTTGCTCATCAATCCTGTTTTCCAGGTACTTTTTACCCGGCAACCCAGTACTGGGATCAATAACATAGAAGTCCACAGTGCCCAATAATTCGGTAAATTTTGAGAGAACAGCACAAGTTTTTTCAACAAGATAAGTTTCATGTTCTGATAGGTCAGAAACAAACATATATCCATAATTACTTAGATTACCGCTAATAGGCATTACTTTAAATTTACCAATTTCAAGTGGAGCTTCGGTAGCTGAAACCACGTCCTCAAGAGCCTTCACGATAGTATCCAATTCAACGTCACTAATATTGTGAACCAATACATGGACAGTCCTTCCGCTGGGTTTCGTAAGCATAATCCCATATGCTTTATTTCCAAGAATTTCTGATAAAAGCTCAAAGATGAAATTGCAGAAATCTATCAAAAAAGTTACACTATCTACCTCTCCTACCACTATTTTTTCAAGCATCGTGATATTATCATAACACACAGTTTCGGAAAAGTCAAAGTTTGAAAATATACATGCAACAATTTATAATTTAACCAAAGGAGGCTTAAATGCCCAGAAAAACACCACTTTACGAAAAGCACTTAAAGCTGGGAGCAAAAATCGTTCCATTTGCTGGCTTTGAGATGCCGCTTCAGTACACCTCAATCATTGAAGAACATCTTTGGGTGAGAAAACATGCCGGAATGTTTGATGTATCCCACATGGGCGAGATAGTCATCAAAGGCGCAGATTCTCTTGATTTTGTTTCTTACATCACCTCAAATGATCCATCAAAGCTCGAAGTTATGGAGGTGCAGTACTCTGCTTTAACTACTGAAAGAGGGACTATTGTTGATGATCTACTTGTGTATCGTTTAGAAGACCGTTTCGTGCTTGTAGTAAACGCTTCCAACATTGAGAAGGATTTCACATGGATACAGAATCACAAAAGAGGAAATGTTGAAATATCAAATATCTCTTACGAAGTTGGGGAAATCGCACTTCAAGGACCCAATGCTGAAGAAACTCTTCAAAAGTTGACTGATGCGGACCTTTCTAAAATCAAATACTATTGGGCAGCAAGAATTGATATACTCGGTAAAAAAGCACTCGTTTCCCGAACTGGTTATACTGGGGAAGATGGTTTTGAAATTTACACTGATTCTGAGCATATTCAGAAAATATTTGAAGCGCTACTCGACTTTCCTCTTGTTAAACCAGCTGGGCTTGGGGCAAGAGACTCTTTGCGCCTCGAAATGGGCTTTTGTCTCTATGGAAACGACATTGATGAATCTACAAACTTGATTGAAGCGGGGCTCAAATGGATTACAAAGCTGGAAAAACCAGACTTCATTGGTAAAACAGCTCTTCTTCAAATAGAAGCCTCCGGACCTCAGAGGAGAAGAGTAGGCTTTATCGTAAAAGAACCAGGATACATACCAAGGCACGGTTATAAGATTTTCGACGAAAGTGGAAATCAAATAGGTGTGGTAACCAGCGGAAACCTCTCACCCTGCCTAAATGTACCGATAGGCATAGGATACGTAAGTAAGGACTTCGGAAAAGCTGGAACAATAATATTTGTTGAAATAAGGGGGAAAAAAGTTGCAGCTGAGGTTGTTAAGATGCCATTTTATAAAGAAGGTAGTGTAAAGAGGGCTTAAATTGAATTTGTAAGCGAATTTCCTTATAATTTTGCAACTTGCTCAACAGGAGGTTCCGATGAGGAAACAGGATATAGTAGATGAGATTTATCAGCAGACGGGATTACCTAAAAAAGACATACAATTGGTAGTAAATTTGTTTCTTGACTCTGTAAGAAACGCTCTATTAAGAGAGGAAAGAATTGAACTCAGGGGATTCGGTGTTTTTGATGTAAAGCAGAGGAAAGGAAGGGTGGGTAGAAATCCTAAGACAAAGGAAATAATTCATATCCCACCAAGGAAGGTAATTTCCTTCAAACCTTCAAAACTCGTGAAGGAATTAAAGGAGGATGAGTAATGCCCTGCGGAAGGAAGAGGAAAAGAAGAAAGATAAAACGACATAAACTAAAGAAAAGAAGAAAGAGAGATAGGCATAAAAAGAAGTAGCAAATCATGAGGGCTCTAATCCTTGCTGACACCCATATACCGCATAGAGCCAAAGCTTTACCAAATCGCGTTATAGATGAGATAAAGAGTATAGATATTATTATCCATGCCGGAGACTTCACATCTTATGCGTTCTTTGATGAACTTAAAAGTCTCAAAAATATCTACGCAGTAAGAGGTAATATGGACGATGATAAGCTGTATGAAGTCCTTCCGGAGACTGCAATCTTTTCCATTGAAGGTGTTAAAATTGCCCTCTATCATGGGATTGGAGCTGCATGGGGGATAGATCAAAAAGTATTTGAAAAGTTCTCAAAATATGAGGAGCTGAACCTAATTATTTTTGGACATTCACATAAACCCTTTAAGAGTGAAGTAAATGGAGTTACTCTGTTCAACCCAGGTTCCCCTACCGATACGATATTTGCTCCACAAAGGTCATATGGCATCCTCGAGATTGTAAATGGAAAGATTATAAAGATAGAACATGTGCTCCTTTAACGCACCCGTAGCTCAACTGGATAGAGCGTCCCCCTCCGGAGGGGAAGGTTGGGGGTTCAAATCCCCCCGGGTGCACACCTGTTAAATTGAGTAAGTTTGAAGAGTATAGAAAATATTTCCCTATCACGTCAAAATACGTGTACTTAAACCATGCAAGTACATCACCGTTAAATCTGTATTCACTTCAAAAAGCATCAGATTATCTTGAAGTTCTCAAAAACGAGGGAGATGCAAACTGGGATTATCTTCAGGCTATTTCTGAAAGCTTAAGAAGTAAAATCGCCCAACTTATTAAAGTAAAGAGTAATGAAATTGCCTTTGTTCAAAATACTTCTATTGGAATAAACCTGATAATTGAGTCAATAAAATGGTCTCCGGGAGATGAGATCCTCGTTCTTAAAAACTCTTTCCCAGCCCTCAAGTACCCGCTCTTATACAATCGATACGGTATTAAAGTCATCGAAGTCCCACTCTCTGGTTTAAAGGAAGCCATATCTTCAAATACAAAGCTTATAGCCCTTGAGTGGGTAAACTATTTTACTGGAGAAAGAATTGACCTTAACGAAATTTTAACGTTAAAGCAAAAACACTCCTTTTACGTCTTATTAGATGCAATACAGGGGCTCGGTTCAGCACCCCTCTATCCTAAACATTACGCCGTGGACTTTTTGGTTTGCGGAGCTTCCAAGTGGCTTATGGGACCCCAAGGAGTTGGCATAATGTATATCGATGAGAATGCTTATGCAGATCTAAATATCGGTTTTGTTGGCTGGCTCTCCTGCCCTTGGGAAGGTTTTACTGATTTCTCAAATCTTCCTGAGCCATTTCCTGATGCGAGGATTTTCGAAACAGGCACGAAAAACTACTGGGGATTATCGTACCTTGGAGGTAACTTAGACATACTCTTAGACATAGGGATTGAAAACATATCCCTTCGTGTAGCATCACTTATAGATTACCTGGAGGAGGAGCTGCCATGGGTCTTACAACTGACACCTAAAAAACAAGAACAGAGAGCGGGAATACTTACCTTCAGACTACCTAATATCAATTCTGAAAAACTTTATAGAACTCTGGAGCAGGAAAAAATCAAAACTTCTCTAAGGAATGGGTACATTAGAATTTCTCCACATTTCTATAATACTTTCGCAGAGCTTGATACTTTAATCGATGTGATCAAAACTTCAGGGAGGCAATATGGATAGAGTGAGTTTTTATAAAGCTGATGTTACAGAATTGGAAAAAAATCTCCTTGAGAACGTCATTGAATCAAAGCTTTTAACTGTTGGTCCTTTTGTGTACAGGTTCGAGGAAGCAATCCTGAAATTCCTAAATGCACCATACTTCTTGGCTACATCCAGTGGAACTTCAGCTTTGCATATTGCAATAAAAGTAATGGGGTGGGGAGAAGATGATGAAGTCATAATATCCCCAATGGTTCACATAGGTGTTCCTAACATTCTCTTGATCGAGAATGTTGGAATGAAGATGGTAGACATTGATCCTGAGAACCTTTCCTTAGATCCGAACAAGGTAAGAGAAGTTATTAAGAGAGATTACGTAAACTCTGAAGAAGGATTAAAAAACAAAGAAACTGGACGTCTTCTCAAAGGGATTGTGATCTACCACCTTTATGGCATTCCAGCTTCAATGGAAGAATTTTTAGAAATAAAAGAGGAATTTAACCTTAAAGTAATCGAAGCATGCTGGGAAAGCTTCGGAAGTAAATACATTATAAACGGAAATAGTTTAATGACAGGAGTGGCTAGTGATGTCGGGGTATTCAGCTTCACCCGTTATGGACAGATTAACGTGGGAGAAGGCGGGGGTCTGGTTTTCAAAACTGAGGACGAATACAAAAAAGCTGATATGCTAAGGTATCACGGTATACCTAAAGAATATATAGAATATCAAACTATAATGGGCGGGTTCAATTATAACCTCGACGAGTTATCTAGTGCTGTTGGTGTGGGCCAAATGATAAGAATTAACGAAATGTTAGGGAAAAGGAATGCAGTTTATGAAATGTATGAAAAGGGACTCTCTGATATAGGAGAATTGAAATTGATAAATGGGCGTAAAGATACTGAAACAGCATGGTATAGTGTAGTGGTACAGTTGGACCGCAAGATTGACAGAAGTAAATTGATTCAAATCCTTATGAATAGAGGCATTCCAACAAAAGTATTTTACCCTGTAATATTCAGACTTAACCTTTATGATAATCTCATAAGGAATACCCACTTGGAGGAGCTTAACATTGCTGATTCAGTGGCTTCTTCGGTACTTTCTCTGCCATTTTATGGTGACTTGACGGAATCGGAGGTTGTGTATGTATCATCAGTTCTGAAAGATGCATTAAGAAACTCTATATGAACAAAGCCTTATATGTCTTCCTCATCATGCTGTCTCTAAACCTTGATTGTTTTACAGTATCACTTACGGAAGGGTTAGTCTTAAAATCTTCCAGTAATAAGAGATTTTCAATTATAGGCTTAGTCTTTGGACTTTTTCACTCAATCTTTTTCCTCGCTGGATATCTGTTGGGCGACCTTTCAAGCAGCATCATCCAGACCTTTGACCACTGGGTTGCCTTTTTTCTACTCCTTGTGATTGGTGTGCACATGATAGTTGAAGATATTAGAAGCATAAAACCTGAATATGCCGGGTTCTCGAAAGATCCTAAAATGCTCATTGGTGTTGCAAGTGCAGTGAGTATAGATGCCCTTGCCATCGGTGTCGTATCTTATATCTTGATAAAGCAATGGATACTCTTTACGTTTATCTTTTTCTTACTCACCTTTACAATAAGCTTCACCGGTCTATTCGTTGGATCGAGGTTTTCCTTCAGGTTCAAAAAATTGCGATTTACCCAGACTGCGGGTGGCATAATACTATTACTCATTGGTTTCAGAATCCTTATTGACCATCTGGTATAGGCTAATTACATCCTATCATCAAGGAAGGTCCCCGTATCTCTATGGACAAATTCGGGTATGACCCTTTTTGCTAACCTGGAAATCTCTTCTCTTGACCACCCTCCCCTATCTAAAAGTATTTTAATCCCATCAATAAAACGCGCAACATCGTACCTTTCTGGACCCACTTTACCTAAATTAACAACACCGATATTGTTAAACTTGTTGAAGTCAGGAATTTCAGCAGGATAATACAACTCCTCAAGTTCCTTTTCACCCGTAGTATCTGCAGGCGTAATGTAGACTGGCCATTTGCCTTGAGATTTCAAAAACTGCAATTTCCTTTTAGCCTCAGCGCCATCATGCGTTAAATATGGCTCAAATCCTGCATAATTAAGCAGACGACAGGCAATATCTACCATACATAGTGGCTCTAGTGTCTCCTGCATCTTAGGAATAAATATATCACCACTTTTCGAAAGCAGTGCTGCGATGGCACATAGAGCACCTGCCTCCTCAGGCGTAATAAAATATCTGCTGATACCCTCTGGCGCTGCTAAAGGTTGATCCTTTTCAAGCCTTTTTAAAAATCCCCAAAGGAGGCTACCTTCTGAAAAGGCAACATTTACAAATCTCGAGGATGAGACACTAATCGCATCCATTTTTGATTTTAATAAAAGTTCCATGATCCGCTTTGTTGCACCCATTAAATTAACAGGATTAACTGCCTTGTCAGTGGAAACTGAAAAGAATCTTTTACATCCTTTGTCAACTGCAAGTTCCATCAGCTGATTGACATTTATAACGTTAACCTGAACCATCCTCATCAGAGTGTATGGATCTTTCTCACTTCTCACATGTTTCAGAGCAGAAAGATTCATAATATAGTCAAAAGGAGTCTCGTTTCTAAAATATTCTTCAAATTCCCTTGAGGAAATATCCAATACAAAGGTTTTGAATTCCACTGAACTTTCTAAATCAGAACTCCGTACATCTCGGACCAGCTCCACAAGATTATTTTCGTTCAAGTCTACAATATGTAATTTTGGAGGGGTATACTTTATTAGTTCTTTAACAACTTGTTGGCCTACGCTGCCAGCTCCACCCAGAACCAAGAAAGAAGATCGCCTTACTATATCCCTAATCAGTTCTCCATACTTTTCAACTTCTTCCCGAAAGAGGAATTCCTCTCGCCCAAGGATTTTTGAAATATCCATGTCAAACAGCATCACCACCCTCCCCAAGCTCGCACAAAAACCTCTCCACAGCGTCTCTCCAGCTTGGCAGAAAAAAACCTGTCTCTCGTTCGAACTTTGTTGTATCAAGAGCAGTAAACCGAGGTCTTTTTGCAATGCCAGGGAAGTCTTCCATCTTTCCAGGTTGAATTTCACCCGGCCACTTTATCAATCGTAAAATCTCCTGAGCCCACTCAAACCTACTACAATAACCCTTATTTACAACATGATACAAACCAAACTTACCTTTTAAGATCAGTTCCATCACGCCCTTGGCGGCATCAACTGTGTAGGTCGGTGAATTTATCTGATCTATAGCAACTTTAATAGTTTTTTGTTTCTTTGCCATCTCTAAAAGTTTCAAGGGAAAGTTTGCCTTACCAAATCCAAATAGCCAGCTTACTCTGACAATAAAGCACCTACGCATAATCTCTATTACATGTTGCTCACCCTCGAGTTTACTTTTCCCATATACATTTATAGGGTGAGGCTCATCTAATGTAGTATACGGACTTCCCTTTTTCCCATCAAAAACATAGTCCGAGCTAAAGTGAACTAAGATTGCCTTGACTTCTTCAGCACACTTTGCAAGGTTCCTTACAGCATGTGAGTTCACTGCAAAAGCTTTATCTGGCTCAAGCTCTGCCTGATCCACATCATTGTATGCAGTTGCGTTGATGATTATATCCGGACTTATGCTCTTTACAATATCACGTACCTTTTGATGATCTGTAACATCGGCCTCTTCGCGAGACAAAGAAGTGCAACAAAACCCCCTTTGAATGACCTCTATAGTTAACTCTCTACCCAACTGACCCCTCGAACCAAAAATAAGAAATCTCATTTCACGTGATATAGGAAGTCTATATCTGCATCCTTTAATGGAGGTAAATTTCTATCTTTTGTCGATAACATTGGGTCACTAACTGGCCATTCAATTCCAATATCGGGATCATTCCAGATTATTCCCCTCTCGTTATCAGGGTCATAATACGAAGAAATTCTGTACAGCACGAGTGCAGAATTGCTAAGTACACAAAAACCGTGAGCAAACCCTTCAGGGATATACAATTGAAGTTTATTTCCACTGGAGAGGACTACTCCTACCCATTTTCCAAAGTCTGGCGAGCCTTTTTTTATATTTACAGCAACATCGAAAATTTCACCCTCAAGTACCTGCACCAGCTTTGCCTGTCCCGCTACTCTCTTTTGAAAATGAAGCCCCCTGAGAACACCTTTCTTCGAGAAAGAAAGATTCTCCTGAACAAAGCTAACACCAAGTACCTCTGAAAAATAATCGTGTCTGTAAACTTCCAAAAAATAACCTCTCTCATCCTCGAAAACCTTGGGTTCTACAAGCAAAACCTCCGGAATTTCAAGCCTATAAAACTTAAAATTCCTCATACATTAATTATAAGCCAATAGCTGAAATAATACCAAATAACCAAGGGATCTTCAAAGGGCCCAAATCTTATAGAAAAGAGTTCATCAGTAAAAAAGATATTTTTTCAAGTAGTTTCAAAGTAGCTATCAAATCATATAAATTGTGCCGAACAACAATTTCAAGATACCTTTTATCCCCGGTAGTTCTATACCGTTTAATAATATCTGGAACTATAAATGAAGGTACATCAAACTCCCTGTTGTAATCCATAACATTGCATTCAAGAACCTTTAAAGCTTTCGAATTAAACGTTTCTTTCCAAATATACCTTGAATAAGGAAGGAGGTCAAAGTGAAGCTTTGGATCTATATAATCAAGACCGTGGAATTCACACCTGTATTTAATGAACGGTATGTCAAAAGCCTTTCCATTATAAGTAAAAACTGCATAATTTTCTATTTTCTCCATAACCCACTGCAATAGTAACTTCTCCTTCTTTGCGGTTTTTGCAACAAATTGACTTACTTCAGAACCATCCTCCCGAGGGAATAATAGTCCAGCGATAAAAATAGGTTCGTTTCTAGAAAGTCCGCGTGTCTCGAGATCCAAAAAAACGATCTTTTCAAAATGAGGAGAATTTATCTCTACAAGTGTATTCCAAAATTCCTTATCAAACTTTACATCGGGCAAGAAAAGTTCACCGGGAAGAGTCACTCCCCTATAATGGGACTCCGTAAATGTCTGGAGGATAAGAAAACCTGGTCCCTCTTCTATATTTTCAAGTTTAAAAGATCGATCCGCTGCAGATTTTTCAAGTAATGATTTCAGTAAATTTTCTAACTCATCCCTTTTATTCATCAGGCTTTAACAGGTCTTTCAACTTATCCATTTCATGCTTCGCCTCTTCAATTTTCCCCATCTTAAGAAATATGTTACTCAAAATAGCACGGTATACAGGATCATCTGGAGCCAAGGCGATAGCTTTTCTAATCTCCTCAGCCGCCTCCTCGAGATGCTCTAAGTCATAATAGACAAGACAGAGGTCACAATGTGCTTGTGAGAAATCTGGATCAAGCTCGATTGCTTTAGAAAGCGCCTCAATGCTTTCGCTTTTTTCCCCTGCCTCATACAGCATCACCCCAAGGTTATCATAAAGCTCTGCATTATCAGGATCTATTGAAATAGCAGTACGAATGGTTTCAATCGCCTTATCAAGCTCACCGTTTTGAAAATAACTTAGAGCAAGGTTATTGTAAAGATGGGGGCTAAAAGGGTCCTCACCTATAGATTCTTTATATTCCTCTATCGCCCGAGGGTAATTTTCAGCATCAATGTAAAGGTCCCCCAGTACTGCACTTACATTAACGGCACCCTTAAGAAGCGGCTTGACCTCAAGGAATAGCTCTTCTGATTGCTGTAGGTCTCCAAGGCTATAGAGGGCTTTCGCTTTCAAGAAAAGAGAAAATGGGTCTCTTTTGATTGTAAGAGATCTGTTCAGAGCATCTAAGGCCTCTTCATATCGCTCAACATCAATGAGCAAAAGGCCATAATCCCTAAAAATTTCAGGAGAATCGGGCTCCTCGTGAATAGCTTTTTCGAAATATTCTAAAGCCTTATCAAAGTCACCGTGTTTATGAAACTCCAGTGCGCAAGCATAACTATCTTTCATAAGAAAATTATAATTTTGTAGAACCGAAAAAGCAAAGTGTTTTGAATTATTACAAAATTAGTTTAATATTAAACAAATAAGGAGGTTTAAAATGCTCACCACAAAAATGGAAGATGCATTAAACAGACAAATTAATGAGGAGATGTATTCTGCTATGCTATATCTTGCAATGGCAGGATACTTTGCAGAATTAAACTTAATGGGATTTAAAAACTGGTTATTCGTGCAGTACCGCGAAGAAATTGGGCATGCAGAGAAAATCTTTAATTACATTGTCAATAGGGGTGGAAAAATCAGGCTTTATGAAATCAAGGAACCGCAAGTTATATGGAAATCTCCTAAGGATGCTTTCGAGGCGGTTCTAAATCATGAGAAACACATTACAGCAAAAATTGATGAGCTTGTAGAGATCGCAGAAAGTGAAAAAGACAGAGCCACCTTTGCCATGCTTCAATGGTTCGTCAATGAACAAGTAGAAGAAGAAGCTAACGCATCGGAGGTGCTTGCCAAATTAGAAATGATAGGCGATCACAAACATTGCTTGATGATGCTTGATAAAGAAACAGCACAGCGAAAGTAACAAACCCAGTCTAATTTTAACTCAGTAGAAGGGGTCTTTATCCACAGGATATCAAGACAAGCAAGTATTTGAATAAAAAATAAATATTTTCTATATGCGAACATAAATTCGCTTAATGCCTCATTTGAGCATTTATGTTTCTCTAAAACTATTGATAAATCAGGGATTTCTAAATACTTGACATTTTTCAGAAAATGGAGTACTATTTACATACATTTTATAGGAGGGAAAAATGAAGAGTATTTTGAGTGTAGCAATACTCCTCTTCGGAGTATTGCAGGCAGGGAAACCTGCAGGTGCAGAAAAAGAAGTTATACCTCCCTTTAGCACAGCGGGGAGAGGTATAGCCATAGCTGTAAATCCAGCGGATTTTGGTGCAAAACAACCAGAGGACACCCTATTTTACTATAATTACATTAACTATAATGCCATTGGACTTACTGCCGGTGGAACTTTCGAAGGTGCTATCCGCCTTACTCCAACCGAATTGTCTCCGTATGCAAACTGGAAACTAACAAAAGTTAGGTTTTACCACTATGAATCAGTCAGCCATTCAGGCCAAGCAAAGATATACGGCTCCGGTACAACTGCAGCACCCGGTGGCCTCATAACCAGCGAGCCTTACACTGCTCCAACTTCTGGCTGGATCGAAATTACCCTTTCTAATCCAGTTAATATAGATGGAAGCAGCGACATTTGGGTATCAATTGAAATTACGCACGCAGCGGGTCAATATCCGATTGCAGTAGATATGGGTCCAGCAATTACAACAAAGGGTGACTATATATACTATGCTGATGATGGGTGGCAGGAAATGTACACAATGGGCCTTAGCTATAACTGGAATATTGAAGCTATTGTCCAAATGCAAGGGGAACCCGGAGACCCACTTCCTCCTTCAAACCTAACTGCCTATTCTGAATATACGACTCCCACAACCATAACTTTGAACTGGACCGACCCCACTACGCGCGTTGACGGAACACCCCTCACCGAGTTTGTAATTGAAATATACAGAACTTCTGAGCTCAACCCAGCTGAAACAGTTTTAGTTGACTCAGTCGCCCAGGGTCTGGAAACATATACCGACAATGGGCTAACCGACGGGGTTTATTATACCTACCCTGTAAGAACATGCGTGCTTGCTGATGATTCTACCAGCATTTTCGTTGATGCGTCAGCATATGCAGGTGGCGATCCATGGCCAGCATCACCAACACTGTCACAAGTAAACGCATTGACCGAGGATACTATTGAAATTATTGGAGCTGCACCTACCGCCCAGAGGGACGGAACACCCCTTGATGACCTTGCAGGAATAAACATTTATATAAATGGAGCATTCAATCACTTTATAACATTAACCACTCCGGGAACAGTTTTCTACGATACCGTTGCTGTTACACCGGGTTCTGTTACAGCTTACGCAACTGCAGTGGATAACGAGACTCCACAACATGAATCAGCGCCTTCAAATGCAATAACTGTAATTACAAATGTTCACGCAGGTGGACCAGATGGCTATGGATATACCTTCAAAGATTCCGATTATCCTACAGGACCAGAATTTATCTGGATAGATGCTTCTGGGGGCACAGTTCTCACTCTAGGTGACGATGCCATTGCAACGTTAACTCTTCCGTTCCCATTCCCATTTTATGATCAGACTCTTACTTCCATCAATCTTAGCTCAAATGGCTTTCTATCAACCTCGACATTAACAAGTTTTTCTAACTATGATCTACCATATACCTCAATACCGTACCTTATAGCCTTTTTCTGGGATGACCTTAACGCGAGTGCAGGAGGTACCGTCAGGTATCTCGCAACCCCTGACTATGCGGTAATTCACTTTGAAAACATCATTCATTACGGTGCTACAGGTACTTATAACATGGAAGTCATCCTTTACCCCAACGGTGATATTGCTATGAGCTATATGACCATGGTTGGATTACTAAATTCTTCCACTATAGGAATTCAGGGGAGTGGCGGGGCAAATAACTGGTACCTGAAGTACTGCTACAATGGTACGCCTGCACTAGTGCATGATAATTTGACCATATATTGGAAAAGGCCCGTCAGAGCTCATGACCTTGCGGTTTCTTCAATATTAGAACCAGGAGAACTCATTCCCCTTGAAGCCTTTACACCAACAGTAACTGTTAGAAATATTGGCGCCACTGCTGAAACAAATGTAGATGTGGAATTTATAATAACTAAGGGTTCTGATGTTGTATATGGTGATACAGTTACAATCGCTTCTATTGACCCTGATGCTGCCGATACTCTTGAATTTGAGACTTTCACTCCCTCACTTCCCGGTCTCGATTATCACATCACCTGTTCATTGCTATTCCCCGATGATGACAACTTAAATAACACTTTATCCAGAGACGTGGCAATATATACAACTTTACTCGATTTTGAGGCAGATAACGGAGGTTTTACCCCTCAAGAATACTCATATTGGGAATGGGGTGTACCCACTTCCGGCCCAGGCGCTGCCCATTCTGGATCCAAGTGTTGGGCAACAGTCCTTAATGGAAACTATCATAATAGCGCAAACTGGAGCCTTTATTCGCCGAGTTTCGTTGCTACTGCCGATGCTCCCATATTTGCCTTCTTCCACTGGTACTCTATGGAGAACAATTGGGATGGCGGTAATGTCGCGGTTTCGATCAATGCCGGACCATACACAGTAATCACTCCAAGAGGTGGTTACGATGGTACTCCTACTGGACTTGGAGAGGTGGGGTTCACGGGTACCTCTGGCGGATGGATCATGGAGATATTTGATCTCCCAGCAGTGACCACGGGGGATGTTTTCACTCTGAGGTTTAGATTTGGTTCTGATGCTTCAGTAAACTCCTACCCTGGCTGGTATATTGATGATTTCATCTTCGGGGATTTCTTATTATCGCCTGTTCATGAAGCTCCTGGTACTGAGACCCGCTTGAATATTAAGAGCATCGCGAAAGGTTCTTTAACGTTTACCATAGTATCAAACAGCTTACAGAAAGCAGATGTTTCTATATTTGATATCACAGGAAGGGAAGTAACAAAACAAAGCTACGTACTCAATGAAGGATTAAATGAACTTAACGTGAAGTCAGACCTTCCACAGGGTATTTACTTTATCAAGGTTAATCTGGGTAAGGAATCCATTACGAGAAAGGTCGTACTGATTAACTAAACAAGAAGAGCGTTCAAAACAAAAGGGGGGACCCTTCGGGTCCCCCCTTTTGTTTTGAACTCCACCCCAATTACTTTATGGCTTTCAACACATAATCAAGAAACATCTCTTCGGGTAATGCACCCTCAAAACTCACCTTATCGTTAATCACAACCTTCGGGACACCGTAAACTCCATACTTCTGTGCCAGAAAAGGAAACTCAATAGATTCAATGACCTCAGCTTTAATCATATCACTTTCCATCGCCATTCTGTGAGCGGTAATAGCTGCCGAAGGACAATAAGGACAAGTAGGAGTAACAAAAACACGTATGTTAACCGGTTTTGTGATTGTAGCAAGAGAATCTCGAGTATCCTTTTTAAGTCCAGAATCTCTCTTTGAAACCATAAGAATATCTTCAATTAAAGTGGAAAACTCATACCCTGATGGTATCCCATAATAGCGTATCCCATAGTCCTTTTCTCCTTCTAATATAATAGCTGGTATCTGATTTTCAATCCCGTACTGGTCTGCTTTTTCTTTATTTTCAAGGAAATTCATAAACTCAACCTGGATTTTATCCGACAGCTGTGCCACTTCTTCAAGAATCTGTCTGGTCTCCCTACAATATGTACACTCAAGAGCCTGCGTAAAATTAATTATCTTTACGGGATGAACAAGCTCTTTAAACATCTCCCGTATCTCTTTTTGATCACTCTCAGATAGAAAACTCATACAAAAACCTCCTTTTATGATAATTCTAACATTCTATTGAGCGCCCTGGATGCCCTTTCGATAATATCTTGTTCCAGGACGACTTCATATCTCTCATACAGCAAAGACTCGTATATTTTCTCCAGTGTGATTTTTTTCATCTCTTCGCATACAGCAAGTTTTGAAGTTGAATAAAATTTCTTATCTGGTATTTCTCGCCTCGCCCTTTTTGTTAACCCTTCTTCTGTGAAAAAAACAAACTCAGATGCGCTCAACTCTTTGGCAAGACGCATCATTCCCTGTGTAGATTCAACATACTGAGAGTTCATAATGACCTCTTCTCTGCACTCCGGATGGGAGATGATAACCGCTTGGGGGTGTTCATCTTTTATTTCATAAAGGTCATCCTCTGTAAAAGCATTATGCACATAACAATATCCATCCCAGGGAATGATCTCCTTGTCCTTTACATATATGGAAACATAGGTAGCAAGATTTTTATCGGGTATAAAAATTATTCTCCGGCCATCTAAATTATCCACAACTTTTACAGCATTACTACTTGTAACACACACATCAGCCATCGCCTTAATTTCTGCAGTTGTATTCACATACGCAACAATTTCAGCATCAGGATACTGCTCTGCAAACTTTTTAAGCTTATCGGGTTTAGCCATCTCCGCCATTGGACACCTGGCTGCAGGCTCCGGCATCAACACCTTCTTCAAGGGAGAAAGGATTTTTGCAGTTTCTGCCATAAAAGTTACACCAGCAAAAACGATGATATCTGCCTCGGTCTCTTTTGCTTTCCTTGACAAATCAAGGGAATCCCCTATAAAATCCGCAATTTCCTGTATCTCTGGACGTTGGTAATTATGTACAAGCAGTATAGCGTTCTTCTTTCTCTTTAAATCTTTTATTCTCTGCTTTAGCTCTCCGGTAGGCATTAATTCTATTCCTTTACAATCTTAACTTCCCACTTATTACCTTCATTCTTAACGTATTCCACTTTTGTTCCCATAAACTTTGCAATCTGTAAAATTTCCTTAAGGCCGTCGGGATTATCACCTTCAATAATAAAAAATCCACCATGCGGAGTTTTTACATACGCGTTACGAAACTTTACCACATGTTCCGTAACACAGCTTTCTCCAATACAGCTGAATCTTAATTCGTCCATTAACTATATTTTACCTCTACTTTCTCAATATCCCAAAGGGGCGAAATCCGCTCTTCTATCTCCTGAGCAAGGTGCTGTGCAAACTCCTCATCTTGCTTCAAATTAAGGGTTATAGTAGCAACCCCATTTTCTACAACCACATCCTTAACAGTCTTAGCCCTCATTACATCAACCCCCTTTCTCGGGTCTATTACACGTTTTAATCGCTGTATAATAATTTCGGGAGTTGTCGGAGTTTTTTCTTTCAGAAGTCCGTGCTGATGCTCATAATTCTCAATAGCAGTATGAAGTGCATCAACCGCAAGGACTGCACAGTGAATCTTGGTAAGTGGCAGTCCTCCTAGTTCTCGTTCAGCATCTTTCCAGGAAATGCTCTTCGCTTCCTCCAGAGTTTTACCCTTAGCCAACTCTGTAACGATGGAAGCAGTCGCAATATTAGAAGCACAACCGTAAGACTTAAATTTTACATCCATAATTCTCTTTGTTTCGGGATCAACTTTAAGAAATAACTGTACCATATCTCCACATGCCGGCGAACCTTCAGTAGCTTTCGCATCAGCATCTGGTATCTCTCCAACATTCTTAGGGCTTAAAAAAAGCTCAATCAATCTTTTCGAATAAGGTAGCGCCATTAGTTACCTCCCAATGGACTCAGATCCCTTAGAGTTTTTATCACATCTTTTAATACTTCAATGGTATAAATTACCTCTTCCTCGCTATTAAATCTACCCAGTGAAAACCTGATGGAACCATGTGCATCTTCATGGGAATGTCCCATTGCCGTTATTACATAAGAGGGCTCAAGCCCCCTCGAAAAACACGCTGACCCTGAAATTACTGCAATTCCTTTCATATCAAGGTATAAAACGATAGACTCACCTTCCACATATTTGAATGAAACGTTGAGGTTAGCAGGATGCCTTTTGGAGAAGTTTTTTGGTCCCATTAGAACAGTGTCAGTAATATTTTTTTCAATTTGCTTGTAAAGGAAGTCCCTGAGTCGCCTTATGCGTTCGACCTCATTTGAGACCACGAGCTCTAAAGCTCCTTTAAACCCTATGATTCCGGGAATATTTGGAGTACCACCGCGCATATTGAATTCAGCATAACCACCATCAATAATCTTCGCAATTTTTGCCCCTTCTCTAATATAGAGAGCACCAATCCCTTTAGGACCATGAAGCTTATGGGCAGTAAAACTCGCCAGATCTACGCCAATACCTTCAACATTAAAAGGTAGCCAACCAAGTGCGTAAGTTGCGTCAGTGTGAACTAATGTATCAGGGTTTTTCTCCTTAACAATCTTTACAATTTCTTCAATAGGCTGTATCGTACCAACTTCATCGTTCACAGTCTGAACACTCACAAGAATTGTATCCTTTCTAACAGATTTATCTAAGAACTCAAGGTCTAAAAAACCTTCTCGATCAACGGGTATGAACTCCACATCAAACCCCATCCTTTTAAGAAACCTCACAGAGTCAAGGACTGCACGATTTTCAATGGCAGTCGTGAGGATATGCTTTCCACGTATGCCATGCTCTAGAGCAGCACCTTTTATGGCAAGGTTTATGGACTCCGTCCCACCCGAAGTAAAAACGATTTCAATAGACTTTGCTCCAATAAACTCTGCCAGAGACTTACGTGAGCCTTCAACCAAATCCTTAACCATCTGCCCCGGAGTATGTATGAATTCTGAAGTAGGGAGCGCATAGTTTTCTGTAAATACTGGGAGCATCAAATCCACGACCCGAGGATCAGTCACTGTTGTACTCGCGTTATCAAGATAGACTTTCATCGATTTCCTCTAATTTTGTCTCCATCAAGATTTTCATAATCTTTTCTTGAATGTTTCTCCAAAATTTCTCTGCCTTACACTTTGATTTCAGGGGACACTCAGGCTTTGCAATGTCAAGGCAATGTGCAAACTTCACATCCTCCCTCAGTGATTTCATAACTTCATAAAGGCTAACTTCTTTTAAACTTTTCTTTAATCTATAACCACCTTGGGCTCCCCTTTTCGACTCCAATATATCAGCCTTCGCAAGAGATGCAAAAATTTGTTCTAAGAACTTCACAGGTATATCTTCTTCCTTCGATATTTCCTTAAGGACCGTACCGCCTTCTCCAAAAGTTTTTAGTCTCAAAAGTGCACGTATGGCATATCTAGTCTTTTGTGTAACTTTTACCATTTTGATTCCTATATGTTTGGTATGAATTATTAAGTTAACGCCGTGTCAAGTCAAGTAGATTGTGCTAAATTACGCTCTCTACTCACGTTTAAAACAGTTTCCTTAATTTCTCCAGCAAGGTAAAAAGAACCAAAAACAACGATCCTATTTCCGTGTAAAAGCGCTTCGTGAAGCGCTGCATCAGAGTTTTCTTTTACACAAACCTCTTTAAAATCTTCCTCAGTAAAAATTTTTAAAAGTTCTTCTGGCCTTGTAGCTCTTGGACTTTTAGAACAGGTAAGCACAGTAAACCTTGGGTTAGAATGAGAAACTATTTCTCTGACTATTCTCTTAACTTCTTTATCTCTATTTACGCCAAAAATAAAAACATAATCCTTAACCAAAAGCCGGTTTACCGCATGAAGGAGGTTTTTTACAGACGCAACATTGTGTGCTCCATCTATTATTATTAGTGGGTCCTTTGATATGACCTCAAATCGGCCTTCAATATGTACCTTATCGAAACTGAAATTAGAAAAACCGAGTGTTTCTAACGCTAATGCAGAGAGAGCCATATTTTTAGCCTGAAAAGTGCCAGCCTGATTTAAGACCAACGTTCTCTTTCCGGAGAGCCCCCTGTACTTGACAACGGTATGATCCAAGGTTGCCTCTTTCATGCTGTACTTTACACACTTATTTAAGAAATATGTCCTTGCATCCTGCTTCTCTGCAAATCTTCCAATGACCTTATATACCGCTGAGTGCTGAGGAGCCACAACAACGGGATTTCGATTCTTGACTACCGCTGCCTTCTCTGTAGCAATTTGCGTAAGCTTATTCCCAAGAATCTCCATATGATCATAACTTATGGACGTTATTATGGTCAGAATCTGATTAACTACATTGGTTGCATCTAATCTACCTCCAAGACCCGCCTCAAGCACGGAGTAATCTACCCTTTCTTCGTTAAAGTACAGGAATGCCATAAGCGTTAAGGTCTCGAAGACGGTCCTAATGCCCCTTCTCTCTTCTATGTAAGGGCGTATTCTCTCAAGGTACGTACAAAATCTATCTTCAGGAATCTTCTTCCCGTTGATTCTTATCCTCTCCCTTATATCAACCAGGTGTGGAGAGGTGTAGAGCCCGACTTTGAATCCCAGTGATTCAAGGCCTCCGGCGATAAGATGTGCCGTCGAACCTTTGCCCTTAGTTCCAACAATTAGAATGGGATTTGGAAGCACCGTTTGCGGGTTTTCAAAATGACTTAGGAATTCGAGAAATCCATCAAGAGAATCAACATAACCTCTTTTCCTTTCGTAATCAATCAAAGAGTTAAGGTATTCGACAGCAGCATTAAATTCCATGGATTTTTTTTATAAATTCATTGGCTTCCACAAGCAATTCTCTTGCGTTTTCAAAATTTAATCTGATGTAAGCTAACCTTAAAGGGAACCATCCAAAATCCTGATGCTCTCGCGAAAGGATTATTTTCTCTTTTTGGGGACATCTTGCAAGGAAATAGTATACATCTTTCACGACACGAGCGTGATCCTTTGTAAACGAATAGCTCAAAACTTTGCAAAAACCTTCAACAATTTCAAAATTCTGAATACCGGTCTCTTCAAGCATCTCTCGCTTAGCTGTGACGATCAAGTCATTGTTGTCATTATGCTCCACGTGTCCCTTAGGAAAACTCCAGTGAGTTGGATGTTTTAAAAGAAGATATAAAATTCTTTCATTTTCAACAGTATATACTACGAATCCACTGGATATCTCTTTTTTAGTCTTGAGTTCCATCTTTTTTAACCCTGCCAAGACCTACGACGAGCTTCCTGATGCATGAATCCTTTCCGAGCACTTCCATAACCTCAAAAAGCCCGGGACCTACGGTCCTCCCTGTAAGTAATATCCTTATAGGATGAATTAATTCTTTCGGATGCACCCCCCTTTCCTCTGCGAAGGTTCTAAGGGTTACCTCAATATTTTCCTTCGTAAATTGAGTGATACCTTCAAGGGATTTGACAAAATCCTCGAGAATCTTAAAAGTTTCAGGCTTAGCAAGAAAATTCTTTAATGCTTCTTCGTCATAAGGTATATCATCTGTAAAAAAGTACATAGATAATTCAGGTAATTCCGAAAGAGTTTTTATACGCTGCTGGTATAACGATATGATCTTCTCAAGCTTTTCCTGCCCCAGGCTCTTCGCATTAATACCCTTCTCTTCAAAAAACGGCAGCGCAAGATTCGCCAACTCACTTACAGATTTATTTCTTAGATAATATGAGTTCATCCAAAAAAGTTTATTAAAATCAAAAACAGATCCGCGCTTTCCCACTTTTTTGAGGTCGAAAAGCTCGACCATTTCTTCCAAGGAAATTATTTCCCTATCACCACCAGGCGACCAACCAAGTAAAGCAAGGAAATTAACCAAAGCCTCAGGAAGAACACCCATTTTCCTGAATTCAAGCACAGAAGTAGCTCCATGCCTCTTAGAGAGCTTACCCTTTCCATCGGGGGCAAGAATTACCGGAAGATGTGCAAAAATAGGCAGTTGCCACCCGAAAGCCTCATACATAAACACATGATAAGGTGTACTTGGAATCCACTCATCAGCGCGCATAACATGGGTAACACCCATAAGGTAATCGTCTACAACATTTGCAAGGTGATACGTAGGAAATCCATCAGATTTGAGCAGTACGATATCCTCAAGCTCCGAACCCCTTACTTTTATTGTCCCCCTGAGATAATCTTCAAAAACAATTTCTCTTTCAAGAAAGACCTTCAATCTTATTGTATAAGGAATACCTTGTCTCACCTTGCTATCAACATCCTCCTTAGTCAAACCCCTGCATAGTCTATCATAACCGGGTTTTAGACCACTTCTTGATTGTTCCTCCCTCAGCTTAGTCAGCCTCTCTTCAGAGCAAAAACATCGATATGCAAAACCCTTACTCACAAGAAGCTCTGCATGCTCACGGTATAGCTTAATCCTTTCACTCTGGTAATATGGACCCTCATCCCAGTTAAGTCCCAACCACTTCAAACTCTCCTCTATATCTTCGACTGAACCGGGTACATATCTCGTTCTATCGGTGTCTTCTATCCTGAGAATAAACGTACCCTTGTTCTTCTTAGCAAAAAGCCAGTTATACAACGCAGTTCTTGCCCCGCCTACATGCAAATATCCTGTTGGAGAGGGTGCAAAACGAACCCTTACCATATAACCTTCCTTTTAAGTATATTTTAAGGCACACCATTTTAACATACAATTAGCGATTTGGTTTTACGAAATGGCAATTTTATAATTTTTCTATGAGGCCATTCAAAAGAAGTGAAAGAGTCGCACATGAAATTATGAAAATCCTCTCAGAAGTAATTCTGTACGAAGTAAAGGACCCAAGACTTACTGGAATCACGATTCTGAGAGTTGATATTTCAGATGACCTAAAATATGCAAAAGTATTTTACGAGTCCAATAACAATGATGTAGAAGAGGGCCTCTATAGCGCAAGGGGTTTTTTGAGAAGCTCTGTTGCAAAGGAGCTGAATATAAAGTTCGCACCAGAATTGGAATTTATAAGAGTTGAAGATGGATGGATTTCTAAATATCTATAAGGAAAAAGGTCAAACTTCTTACGATGTAATTAGAATCTTAAAAAAACTCCTTGGAATCAGGCAAATCGGTCATGCAGGTAATCTTGATCCTTTAGGTGAAGGAGTCCTCGTTATTGGCATAGGAAAGGCAACACGATTCCTTGAGTTCTTAATTGAATCAAAGAAGGAATACAGGGTCAAAATAAAATTTGGGATTTTGACTGATACCCTTGATAAAGATGGTAAAGTAATCGCAGAAAGACCGGTGCCAACCCTTGATAAAGCGGGAATTCTCGAGGTACTCAACGCTTTTACTGGCGAAGTTGAACAAGTTCCTCCCTCTTTTTCCGCTATTAAATACAATGGAAAAAGACTGTACGAATATGCAAGAGAAGGGATATACTTAGTACCAAAACCGAGAAAAGTAAAGATTTCCAGAATCGACTTAGAAACGATTGGGCAAGATTATATAGAAATTGTTGTAGAGTGTTCTGCAGGAACGTATATGAGAGCATTGGCGAGAGATATTGGTGAAAAGCTTGGTACCTATGGATTTGTTGAAGAGTTGGTGAGACTAAAAGTCGGAAACTTCACCGTCGAAAACGCTGTAAAAATCGATACTAAAAAGAGAATTATAGATTCAATAATCCCTATCCCCTGTGGGTTACCTTTAAAATCTTCCGTCATGATTTCTTCAAATGGAGCAACCTACTTTTTGAATGGGAACAAGGTTCCGCGCAAACTCATAGTTAGAACCTCCCCGGATACAAGAACCTTTACTCTGGTAAAGGTAATGGATCAGGAAAATAACTTCCTTGGAGTAGGATTCCTGACCTGGGAAGGTTTAGAACCAAAAAAGGTTCTCGTCCCCTCATCATGAAACACTCTTGCATAACAGTAGGAACCTTTGATGGTGTACACCTTGGGCACAGAAAAATAATTACAACGACACTTAAAATTGCAGAAGCCCTTGATTATGTGCCATTAATTGTCACCCTTAGCTATCTACTTAAGCATAATAACTCCAATGAAGAAAGATGGTCAATCACAACAGAAGATGAAAAGATGTCCATACTAAGAGAAATGGGGGCAAAAAACATCGAGGTTATCGAGTTTAGCCATGAGATTGAAGAAATGACTGCTCCACAATTTATAGAATTTTTAAAAGAGCAATTCCAATTAAAACATCTCGTAGCTGGCTACAATCATACTTTTGGAAAAGAAAGAGAAGGAGATGTTAAATATCTGGCTGGAGCAATTGATACACTCGATATTGCGGTTACCTTAATACCACCTTATAGGATTGGTAATAACATTGTAAGTTCTACTCTTATTAGAAACCTCATAGTTTCAGGAGACGTCAAATCTGCGAGCCAGTGCCTTGGCAGATTCTATACCATTTCCGGAATTGTGGATAAAGGCGTAGGGATTGCCAGAGACCTTGGGTTCAGAACTATTAATCTAAAGATTCCAGAGAAGAAGCTTATCCCAGCTAATGGAGTCTATGCAGTCTTAGTGTATATTAGAGGTAAGACTTTCCCAGGTGCATGCTACATTGGTGAAAGTCAAACCCTTAAACTTTCAAGAAAAAGTGTAGAGGTCCATATCATCGACTTTGAGGGTGACATATATGGAGATATTGCAATGATAAGTTTCGTAGACTTTTTAAGAGAGGATATCTGCTTTCCTTCAGTAGATGAATTAAAGAAACAAATCTCATCCGATATATTAAGGGCAAAGAAACTAATTGCCGAGTTCCTTTAGCCTTTGATCCAAAACCTTACGCGCGCCTTCCTGAGTGTCCATATACTCCTTCCGCGCTGCTACAGTTATAACTCTCGCCTTAAGGTGAAGCAGATTCCTTTGATACTTCCTGTTTGTTGTAGTCGTACTCACAAACTCATATAATGCAATTATATAATGATACGCACCGTAAGCAACAATTAGAATCGACAGGTACTTCAGAATTTTCCGTCTTAAATTAGCCACATTTTCCGAAGTTTTTAACGGCATCTAAGCCAAGAAAAACAGCATTATTGCCGAGTTCTTCTTCAATCTCAAGAAGTCTGTTATACTTGGCGATCCTCTCTGACCTCGATACAGAACCTGTTTTTATCATGCCAGCACCGATACCGACCGCAAAGTCTGCAATGGTTGTGTCTTCCGTCTCCCCAGAACGATGTGATACCATCGTGGTATAGCCTGCTCTGAGAGCAATATTAATAGTATCCATAGTCTCGGTCACAGTTCCTACCTGGTTTAACTTTATGAGAACCGAATTAGCAATCCCTTCCTTTATGCCTTTTTTGAGTATTTCAGCATTAGTTACAAAAACATCATCGCCTACGATCTGAACTTTATTTCCAAGACTTTCTGTAAGTTTCTTCCACCCTTCCTGGTCCCCTTCAGCAAGCGGATCCTCAATACTAATTACAGGATACTTCGAGGTTAAGCGCTCATATATAGAGATCATTTCTGATGATTTCAACGCCTTTCCCTCAAAATGGTATAAACCATCCCTAAAGAACTCGCTGGCAGCCGAATCAAGTGCAAAAAATAGATCTTTCCCTGGCCTATAACCGGCTTTCTCAACAGCTTCAAGCATTATCTCTAAAACCTCTTCAGATGTGTTAACTTGTGGTGCAAAACCACCTTCGTCCCCAACGGAGGTTATTTGACCCTTTGATTTCAAAATTTTTTTCAATGAATGGAATGTTTCAGCTCCGTATCTAAGGGCTTCAGTGAAATTAGGCGCTCCAGCTGGTACAATCATAAATTCCTGGATATCAAGTGGATTATCCGCGTGGACTCCACCATTTATTACATTCATAAAAGGCACTGGTATAATTCTTGCATTAAAACCGCCAATATAACGGTAAAGTGGAATCGAAAGAGAACATGCTGAGGCTTTCATCACAGCTAAGGAAACTCCTAAAATTGCATTTGCTCCATAACGAGATTTATTAGGTGTCCCATCTATTTCACATAATAGACGGTCAATTTCTGCCTGATCAAAAGGGATTTTACCCGAAAGGGATAGCGCAAAAACCTTGTTTACATTTTCAACTGCCTTCCGTACGCCCTTACCTAAATACCGTGATTCGCCATCCCTCAATTCAAGTGCCTCCCTGGAGCCTGTGGATGCTCCTGAAGGCACCGCAGCCTTACCCATTGAACCATCATCTAAGAAACAATCTACCTCAATTGTAGGGTTCCCCCTTGAATCCAGAATCTCCCGTGCTATAAGCCGCCTTATTCTTACTTCTTTCATAGGTCCTCCATCAGTAAAGGTAGAAATAGCTTCTATAATCCTTAATATGTTTTAAGTCGACAAATTCTTGCTGAAACTCTCTGAAGGTGAAATCCCATATTCTATTATAGGGTCCTGTAGTATACATTAAATAAGCATCAATTTCATCAGCTTGTGGCTCAATCCTCTCAAGCAATTTTACGATATAACCTCCTTGAGGGTAAGAGAGGTATGGTCCATAAACTTTGCCTGTATCTTTAAGGTTGTAAACGAATCCACTAAATTTGATATCCCTCCCGATGAACTGGGAAGGAACACTCTTAGCAGTGAAGTATGCCGTACTTTCTACCACACAAGGTATCGATAATCTTGACGGGATAGAGTCCATTTCAACGCCCTGACTTAAAAAAGCCATTGCGCGATCCAATTCTTCCTTTATGAGGTCCATCTTCTTATCTTGTAAGTACATGCCTTTAATCCTGGCTCGCACCTCGTTGTCCTCAAAGTCTGGAATTATACCCTTATCTTTACTGTAAAGGTAAAATACCTTGTAGGAATCTTCATCCCTGATCACTTCAGATATTGTACCTTTTTTCGACTCCTTTACAAATGCCCTCACAGTTTCATTTCTAAAGCTTGTATATGGGATAAAATAACCGTCAATGTTAAATTCTTGTGTATCAAAAGTCTCAATCTTTAATTCTTCTGCAGCCTTTTCAAAGCCCATATCCTTAGCTAATTGTCGGAATTCTTGGGCTCTTCTGTAAATATCGGCATAGGTGTTTTCCGAAGGAGTTATGGAAACATAAATGTCCTTTACCTGGATGCTGTCTTTGGTCTTATTAGAAACTTTAAAGAGGTAAAAACCTTCACCAAATCTAAAAGGCCCGGAGACATCCCCTACTTGTAACCCTTGTAGTTCACGGTAAATTGTATCAAATTTTGTATCTGACCGCCTTATCCAACCAAATTCCCCTTGGTCGTCAGAAAAATCTCTAATAAGGTTTTCGAAGCTTTCTCCCTGTTTATAGATTTCCATCGCAGTCCTAACCCTTTCAAGTGCAAATGCGGTATCTTCTGCTGATGGTGAGACATTAAAAATTGCAACTTTCATTGCAGCCCTGGGTTCCCTTCTAAATTTTTCTTTGTTTTTCTTGTAGTACTCCTGTAAGTCCTTGAGCTCTACTGTAAATATAGTGTCAGGTATCTGATACGCCTTTACACCAATATATTTTATCTTAAAGCGCGTATTTTCGAGCTCATAAATACTTTCACGTTCTTTTTGAGGAATGCTAAACGAAAGTGCGAGATCTTGAATCGTAAGTTCTTGAACGAGATCGACGTGTATGTTCATCAATTGGGTTAAAACGTAATTACGGTTCCTTGGATCCTGCAAAACCTCGATATATTTGTTTTGATCAAATTTCCCATCAGTATAAAACAAACTATCATTTAAAATCTCTTGCGGAGGGTTCATAACCAGAATTTGAGTGTAGACATCATTTGTAAAATTCATCTTTCTATAATTCTCATCGAATTGTGACCATTTAATTTTTCTAACCACATCGTAAAAGCTATATTCCCTGATCCTTTGAAGCTCTTCCGGAGTCAAGTTCTTATTTACGCGGTTTCTCAAAGTTTCTTGGACTGCGTTGTTTATCATGTTTTCAAAATCAGTATACTTGATCTCGACTCCGTTAACCTCTGCAAGAACACCTTGTTCCCATTTTTTCTGGCCGCCGCCTAAACCCGTTAATGAAGCGCCAAGGTCAAGAAACAACCATAATACAAAGGCAATAACAACTACCCATAGTATAATCTTCGTTGAAGCCCTTAACTTCTGCATGAACATAAAATCAAACCTCCATTTGAATAAAGTATAAGAACAAACCTTTGCATAATCAAGGAACCCATCGCTTTGATGAAAACCCCATTACTATGGTTCAGCGTTATTATGTAAGCCAAGCAAAAATGCTTTTTTTATGTCTTCTCTGGTATTAAGATTAACAAAACTCTGAAGTCGTGGATCGCATGTTAAAACTAAACGCTCCGGTACCTCTTGAATACCAACGCTATTATAAAATGACGTTACCTTTAGGATTCCATTCGAGATACTACTTTCTATAAAAGGTATGCAGTTCTTCGAATAAACAGCAAAAAGTGGCTCATAAAATCCCCTAATAACAGGCACAACTACATCTGGACCTTCACGATCGGCTTGCTCCAGAAGGAAAGACACAAGTTCCCGCCTTACAAACGGCATGTCACATGCAATTATAAAACTGTAAAAAGAGTTCGCATGGGTAAGCCCTGCGTGAATACCAAAAAGGGGAGAAAAATCTTTAAAATTATCGTAAACACAATAGTATGGCTCGATAGGGTCCATCCCCTCCTTTAAAACTACCAAAACTTCTTCGAATAGGGACGAGATCTTACAAGCGACTAAGTCAATTAACCGGCTCTCCTCCACAAAAGTATGAGGCTTAAGCTCTCCCATCCTCACAGACTGGCCACCAGCGAGAATGACAAGACTATGCTTTAGATCTCCGACCTTTATTAACATAGACTAGCCAGTATAGACCTGCCACAAAGCCCGCACCACCTACGATATTTCCAAGGGTAACAGGGATAAGGTTCCTTACAAAGAAGCTGTACCAGGAAAGTTTAGAAAGGTCAGCTATGCCAGCCATTGAAACAACAGCTGGAACATCCTTTAGTAAAATGCCCATAGGTATAAAGTACATATTAGCAACAGAATGTTCAAAACCAGAGGCAACAAATGCCATGATGGGGAAGAAAATCGCAAAGATCTTCCCCACAACTTCCCTTGATGCAAAAGCCATCCATACTGCAAGACACACAAGCCAGTTACACAAAATACCACGAGCGAAAGCAGAAAGAAATGAGAGGTTGACCTTAGAATTGGCTACGCTCAAGGCATAGGCACCAACGAGGTTGTTATTCATATTCCAAAGTTCCGTCCAGTACATCAAAACCACAAGAACAAGGGAACCGATGAGATTCGCAATATATACTACGACCCAATTATAAAGAAGCTTTTTCACGCTGGTCTTTCCATCGAGAACAGAAAGCATAACAAGGTTATTCCCTGTAAAAAGTTCTGCTCCAGCTATGACGACAAGCATTAGACCGACTGAGAATACAGCTCCTTGAACGAGCCTTGCAAACCCAACTCCCAAAAACCTGGCAAGATCGTGACTAACAATAGTAGAGAGCTCTGCTCCGAATCCAATATAGGCACCAGCAAGGACACCGAGAATCACGAGTCTACCGAAACTAGTATTTACTTTTTTTAAAGAGACATCATTAGACAAAAGGTTAGCAACTTCAGCTGGAGTCCTGGATTCAAGCTCCATTACATCTCCTCCTTTTTACAAAACTGCACATCTTCTAAACGCTCCTCTTAACTCTTAACAAACCCATTCTCAAAACAGAGCAACTTGTTAATGATAGGGCATCCGGTAAGAAGAAAGAATATGTGTGCGCTTAACCTCACGGATCTCTAAAATTAAAGACGAACAAACTTCATAATAGTAATTATCTTTTATAGTCCGCAGTACCCACAAAAACTTCATCCACATTACCCTGCCTCTTCAACACTTATATTGAATGGCTTTAAAACCCTCTCCAGGACCCCATTAACTTTCGAAATAGCAACGCCATAGTTTGTAATCGGGACACCTCTCCTCTTGCATTCCAAAACCCTGCGTCTCATTTCAGTGGGAGTTAACATACACGCACCACAGTGTATTACCAACTTATACTTTTCAAGATCTTCCGGAAAATCACTGCCAGATCTCACGTCAAACTCTATTTTCTTTCCAGTATAGCTCAAAACCCACTTAGGAATTTTTACCCTACCAATATCATCCTCCAACACATGGTGGGAACATGCCTCGCTAATCAGGACTCTATCACCATCTTCAAGATTTTCAATCTCACAAATACCCTCTAAGAATGCCCCTAAATCTCCACCTTTGTGACGTGCCATCAAGATCGAAAAAGTAGTTAAAGGAATACCTTCGGGCACAATCTCCGCTACTTTCTTTACTACTTGAGAATCCGTAATAACGAGGTTAGGTTTAACAGCTATTGATTTTAACGCTTGAGAAAGCTCCGTTTCTTTAACCACAAACCCCGTTGCATTACAATCAAGCACACTCCTTAAAACCTGAACTTGAGGTAGAATAAGCCTGCCCTTAGGTGCTGATAAGTCAATAGGAACTACAAGAATAACTAAGTCTCCCTGCTTTACGAGGTCTTGAACCAGAAGTGGTTCCTCCTTCAAATATGGAGGTGCAATTCTTATAATCTCCTCTTTTAAGTCATTTATGCCAATGCCGGTCTTTGACGAAACCTCAACATAACTGAGTCCATTCTCTTTGCAAAATGAAATATCTTCTTCCTTTGGTCCCCGGATGTCAATCTTATTAAATACCACTATTATAGGTATTGCCTTATCTTTAAGCTCTTCTATGATGTCTTCTTCGTAGCTTGTTATTCCCATTTCATCTACAACAAGAAGAGATATGTCGCACTTAGAAAGCACCCTTTGTGTTGCCCGTATTCTCAGTTCCCCGAGGTATCCTTCATCGTCTAAGCCGGGAGTATCATAAAATGTGACGGGACCAAGGGGTAGTAGTTCATAGTGTTTATCCACCGGGTCTGTAGTAGTTCCAGGGGTATCAGAGACAATGGCTATCTCCTGTCCAACAATTGCATTTATAAGTGAAGATTTTCCTACATTTCTCCGCCCTAACAGGGTAATAATTATTCTTTCTCCCTTAGGAGCACTTTTCATCCAACCTCCTCTTAGAATAACCCTTTGATTCTGATGGAATGAAACCAGCTTCCCTAATTAATCTTTTAATTCCCTCAACGGCATCGAAAATCTCATCGTATCCACTATTCTTCCCAGGGTAGATACTGTACAAATCCTTTACCTTTTCGGGAGTTAAAGAGGGCATTACAACATTTGCCCCAGCTTTTAAGCCAGCTCTCCTCCATTCTTCACCAAACGATGAAAGTGCACTAGTAGAAGGAATATTTGCAGAAGGGTTCAAAATCCTTAAAATAGCAACAACCCTTATTGTTGTTAAGGGATCACCAGGTGGGTACCCACCAAGAGGTGTTTCGGGATGGGGAATAAATGGCCCACAGGCAATCATCTCGAGGTTAAGCTCCGATAATTTTATGATATCCCTCGAAATACTATCTACCGTTTGTCCCGGGAGTCCTACTATAATTCCAGAACCGGTTTCATATCCCAATTCCTTTAAGTACATGACCTTCCCTATTCTGTCCGAAAGTCTTTTACCCGGCCTTAGTTGCTCGTACAACTTTTCATCAAAGGTCTCTACTTTAAGGAGATACCTTTCGGCCCCAACATCAAACCAGAATTTAAGCTCGTCATTCCTCCTCTCTCCGATGGAAAGCGTAACAACAATGTCATATCTCGACTTGACCCTCTGTATCAATCCTGCTATCTGTTCTTTTGAATAGAAATAGTCTTCACCGGATTGTAATACCAAGGTCTTAATTTTCAAGGAGTCCGCCACTTCAGCACACCGCATAATGTCAAGAGGGGCTAACCTATACCGAACTAAACAACTATTACTCCTTCTGAGGCCACAGTAAAAGCAATCTTCTTTGCAAAAATTCGAGAATTCAACTACACCTCTTATGTAAACATCTTTCCCAAAAATATTCCCTTTGATTTTAGACGCTTCCTCAAAAAGCCATTTATCATCTTTCCCTTGAAGCAAATCGGTTATTTCCTTTTGACTCAGCTTTTGTACATTCATTTACCCACCAGAAGCTCTCTCAATTTGTTAGTTATTTGAACAATCTTTTTTGAGATTTTCTCGGGATTTTCACAAAAAAGCATGTAATCGTCGTCAATCTTAAAGCGAGCTGGCATCGAAGGCCCAGTGGGCTCAATACCACAGAGGAACGACCATCTCCTCCCAAAACGCCTCGCAACCCATATTCCACCAGTTTCATATGTACATCTAACCCTTTCGAGAAAATCCTGAACCTCTTTAGAAGAATAGATCTCTTTCTCCATTTTCAATCCTGTTATAATATTCCATAAGTTTATCGTAGACACGAGGCATTTTCTCTTTGACCTCATTCAGTTCTTTTTGAATTAACCTATCCCCCACTTCTTGGGTCTCATTTGATGCATAGTCGAGAAGCCACTCCTTAAAAGTCAAAATAGCATTCAGCTTGCAAAATTGACCCTCTTTCCCCGTCTTGAGAAGTTTCATAATGAGATCGCCTGTCCTTCCACAACGGTATCCCGCAGTGCAAAAAGAAGTAATGTATCCAAACTTCGCAAGATCTCTAATCAATTCATCAAGGGTCCTCGTATCGCCAATCAAGAATTGTTGCCTTTCCAGCTCCTGCTCACTGCACCTATCACTGTAAGCACCTATTCCAATTTTTGTTGATGCATCGGTCTGGGTTATACCGTAATGGATAACTTTATCCCTTATTTCCCTGGGTTCCCTTGCTGTCAATATCATTCCCGTATAAGGAATTGAAAGCCTTAAAACCAGTATCAATTTCTCAAAATCTTTATCACTAACGCGGTACTTTGCTTCCTGAATATAGGGTGTATTAGCGGCAGGCTCAAGCCTTGGGAATGAAACAGTATGAGGACCTATTCCAAATTTACTCTCAAGCTCCCTCGCATGGTAAACAAGCCCCATCACTTCGAATCGCCAGTCATATAGACCAAAGAGGGCACCAATTCCCACATCGTCTACGCCTGCCTCCAGTGCCCTGTGCATACAATACAACCTCCACTTGTAGTCACCCTTAATTGTATTGCGGGGGTGTACCAGATTGTAGGTTTCATGGTGGTATGTCTCCTGAAATACCTGAAAAGTACCAATACCAACTTCCACAAGTCTTCTCAGCTCATCAATCTGAAGAGGTGCAGCATTCACATTACACCTACGAATCTGCCCATAACCATTTCTTACCTTAACTTTAACACTGTACACAAGCTCAAGGCTTTTCGCTATATATTCAACATCAGTTGCAGGATGTTCACCGTAAACGAGGATTAACCTCTTGTGTCCAATTTTACCTGCAAGTTCTTCAGTCTCCCTTAAAATCTCTTCATCACTCAAAACTTTCCTTTTTATAACCTGGTTATCACTACGGAATCCACAGTATAGGCAGTTATTCACACAATAGTCACCAAGATACAATGGAGCAAAAGTAACAATTCTGTTATCGTAAACCTTCTTTTTTATCTGTAAAGCCACTTCTTTCATCTCTTCTATAAGATCCTCATCCTCAACATTTATAAGAGCAGCAGTTTCATCTGGAGTAAGAGTGTTAATGGAAAGGGCTTTCTGAAATATTTCTCTAACCCACTCTCTATCAGGACTCTTATGCTTTTCTATCTTCTCAAGGATTTCATCATCGTTTATAAAGTCTCTACCGTTCTCAAGATATTTATCGATTTCATCTTGTTTTATCCTGCTTTTTACCCAGCTTTTTACCTCTTGCATAACATTTACCTCCTTAAAGTTCCTTTTTTAAAAGGGTCTTTACTTGAACGCCCTTTATTTTCCCGAGCTTACCCGTAAAAGCACCAATTTCATCAGTGGTGCCCCTAAACAAAAGCACGATAACGGTAACTTCGGGAATGTTAAAACCGGCTCGACCAAAGATTTTATTCGAATTAAGTGAAATTACTCCCTGAATAGACTTATAGGCTTCTTTATCATTTACAAAAATACCTACAAGTCCAACTCGATCTTCATTTTTCTCTTTATTCTCCATCAACCCTCCTCAGGTCAGGTTTAAACCCTTCCCTCAGAGCGAGAGAGCACTTTACAGACTGCTTATCCCAACTCTGACTTCAGGAACTTCCTTTTTCAGTGCCTCTACGAGCTCCTTTGCCTTTGCCTCTTCACCGAGAAACACTACCGTAATTATAAAGAAACGTGCGCATTTTGAAGGAAGACCAAGCCTACCATAAATGTAATTTGCATACCTATGGAGTATGTCCTGAACTTTCATTGCATAGGAATTGTCAGTCATTGCTATTGCAATTGTGCTTATTCCCCATTTTTCTTCCATATCTCACCTCTCTAAGTTAGTGGTGAACATGTTTTTCTGTCACAGCTTCAACACAAGCCCCATCCAAATTGCTTCTTTTGAAATAATGCGTATGAAGGAGCCTGTGTGCTAATTCAGAGCCCTGTTTGCCAAGGAATTTATCATAGAGCCTTATAATAGCGGGGTTTTCATGGGATTTACGGTACGGTAATTCCCTATCTTCCTTATAAAGCCCTTCACCTCTCCTCGCCCTCATAGCAAAGGTGCTCCCCTTAGGTTGACCTCCTCCACCTACACAGCCACCCGGACATGCCATAATTTCAATAAAAGCATACTCGCTCTGACCGGTTTTTTCAATTTGCTCTTTTACCTTAGTCAGTAACGTTCTTGCATTTCCAAGTCCATGGGCAACTGCAACCTTTACCTTCATACCATTAATGTCAAGTTCCGCTTCCTTAATCCCTGCCATCCCTCTGACTGCCTCTATATCAAGGTTAGGTAAGTCTTTCCCAGTGAGCATCCAGTAGGCAGTTCTTACAGCAGCTTCCATGACTCCGCCAGTGGCACCAAAAATCGTTGCAGCACCAGTATACATCCCCATAAGCTCATCGGGCTTTTCGTCAGGGAGGGTTTTCAAGTCAATATCAGCAGCTTTTAACATTCTAACGAGTTCTCGAGTAGTTAATACATAGTCAACATCCTGATAACCCGAGTCTCTCATCTCAGGTCTCCTCGCCTCAAACTTCTTTGCAGTACAAGGCATTATTGAAACGCTAACAATCTTCGAAGGGTCTATTCCCGATTCTTTAGCAAAATAGGTTTTTACCAGCGCACCAAACATCTGCTGTGGAGATTTGCAAGTAGAAACGTATTTTGCAAGGTCTGGGAAGAACGTTTCCATGAATTTTATCCAACCAGGAGAACAGGATGTTATCAAGGGTAACGCTCCGCCATTCTTGATTCTTTCAACAAGTTCATTCGCCTCTTCCATAATGGTAAGGTCTGCCGCAAAATTCGTGTCGAAGATCACATCAAAGCCCAATCTACGCATGGCAGCATACATTTTACCCACAGTAACAGTTCCAATCTCCATACCAAACTCTTCGCCAAGGGTCGCTCTAATAGAGGGAGCCTCCTGGACAACAACTACTTTATCAGGATCGAGAAGGGCATCCCAGACTAAATCAATCTCACTTCTTTCAGAAAGGGCACCTGTAGGACAAAAAACGGTACATTGACCGCAGTTCACACAAGCGCTATTTCCCATACCTAGAGAGAAGAAAGTATCTATAGTAGCATCGAAGCCCCTATCCGCAATGGTCAATGCAGAGACCGTCTGAATATCATTACATACATTGACGCATCTGCCGCAGAGGATACACTTATTCGGATCTCTTACGATAGCAATACTTGTCTCGTCAATTGGTTTTTTCTCAAGAACCGTAGGAAGCCCATCCGTATCTACACCAAGGTAGTTAGCGAGTGACTGGAGTTCACAATGTTCATTTGCTGGGCATGTGGGACAAGTCACATCGTGATTAGAAAGGATTAATTGTACCAAAGCTTTCCTAATTTCTCTGAGATACTTTGAATTAGACGTAACCTTCATACCCGGCGCTACTGGAGTACAACAAGATCTCTTGGGTGTCGGTGAACCCTCAATTTCAACTACACAAACTCCACACGCACCAGTGGGAGAAAGATCAGCGTGATAACAAAGGGTAGGGATGTGAACCCCTACCTTTTTGGCTGCATCAAGAATAGTTGCGTCTTTATCTACCTCAACCTCTTTTCCATCTATATAAAGTTTAACCATTTCAGCCATAAAAATTACCTCCTACATTTTTCACATCTATAATTTTTATCAAAGTGTGCAACAAATTCTTCTCTGAAATTTTCAATAGCACTCTTTACGGGCATAATCAGGGATTGCCCGAGAGGACAGAAAGAAGAGTCATTCATCACCTCAGAGAGGCCTATCATCATTTCAAGATCCTCTTCCTTAGCCTCTCCAGACCTTACTTTGTTAATAAGGGTATAGAGTTCGTAAGTTCCTATACGGCATGGGCTACATTGCCCGCAAGATTCATGTTTGAAAAACCGAATTATAGAGAAAAGCATATCCACCATACAGGTATCTTCATTCAACACGAGGATAGCACCTGAGCCAAGAACAGCTTTGTACTCTTTTAAACTATCAAAGTCCATCTTCACATCCAAAAGTTTCTGAGGAACGAAAACACCAGCGGCACCACCCACTAATGCACCTTTAAACTTCTTTCCATCTTTTATCCCACCACCATAATTAAAGATAATGTCTCTAAGGGTAGTCCCCATTTCCACTTCGATCAGACCGGGGTATACTACATGCCCAAGGATGGTGAACACCTTCGTCCCCGGACATTTTTCAGTGCCTAATTTCCTGAACCATTCAGCGCCTCTCATCACAATCGGAGGTACGTTAGCAATGGTCTCTACGTTGTTAACAGCCGTTGGCTTCATCCATAAGCCATGGGTAACAGGGTACGGCGGTTTGTTACGTGGCTGGCCCCTCTTCCCCTCCAGTGACTCGATAAGGGCCGTCTCCTCACCACAAACGTATGCACCGGCACCCTTCTTAATCTCCAGATCAAAGGAAAAGTCAGTTCCAAGGATATTTTTTCCAAGGATGTTGTACTTATACGCATCATCAATGGCTTTTTGCATCCTGTTAATGGAGAGTTCATATTCACCTCGAACATATATGTACCCTTTACTTGCACCAATAGCATATCCTCCAATAATCATTCCCTCCAAAAGCTTATGGGGATCTCCTTCCAGAATAAGTCTATCTTTAAAAGTCCCCGGTTCACCTTCGTCAGCATTACATATTATGTACTTTTCGTCACCTTCGGCTTTCCTAGTTAATTCCCACTTGAGCCCAGTCGGGAAACCAGCACCGCCACGGCCTCTAAGCCCTGACTTCTTTACCTCGTCAATCACTTCCTCAGGTTTCATGGATGTTAGAACCTTCTCAAGGGCTTCATAACCACCTGTAGCTATATATTCTTCTATATTCTCAGGGTCAATGATACCAGCGTTTTCAAGAACAACCCTCCTCTGTTCGCGTACAAGTCCAAGTTTTTCTCTCTTCACAAATCTGGCAGGCACCTCGCCAAGGAAGAACTCCTTTACAGGCCTCCCCTTTATGAAGTGTTCCTCCACAATTCTTGGAATATCTGAAATCTTAAGATTTGAATAGTAAACACCCTCGGGGTAAACCACCATTAAGATACCCTTCCCTGTAACGCCGATAGATCCCGTTTCAAGTACTTTTACCTCATTTTCAAGGTTTCTCTTCTTTAGTTCTTTAAGAAGGGCCGCCTCAAATTCCTTAACACCTGAAAGTAAAGTATCTGGATCAAATGGAAACAAAACGTGCATTCTGGGTATAGTCATCTTGCTTCCCTCCTCTTTTCTTCAATTATCTGAGCAATCCTCTCGGGGGTCAGATTCCCGTATGCCTCATTATTGATCATCATCGCAGGCGCCACTCCACATACTCCTATGCAAGAGGTAAGCTCAAGGGTAAAAAGTTCATCTTTGGTAGTTTCACCAATACCAACACCAAGGTGCTTAACAAGCTCGAGGATAATATCACTCGATCCCATTAAATGACAAGTCGGTGATTCACAGACTCGGATTATATACTTACCACGAGGTTTTAAACTATACATGGAGTAAAATGTAGCCACCCCGTGCACATAACTATATGAAAGACCGAGCCAGTTTGCAACCTCTTTAAGGTCTTCTTCGGACAGATAGTGGCGGGGATTGTTATCCTGAACATCATGCATGATATATAAAAGGTTATCTTTTGATTTCCCATACTTTTTGAAAATTTCTTCCCTTGTCATAAAACCTCCATCCTTATATAACACCTTTCAGTTTTTCTTCAATGGAAACCTCTTCCCTTGGACGTTCTAATTCACACACACCTGCTTTACATTTCTTCTCTTTAATGTGCTCAACATATTCGTCTCTGAAATATTTCAATGTAGACAATACAGGATTTGGAGCCGACTGACCAAGGCCACACAACGAAGTCTTTCTAATTTCATCGCCGAGTTTCTCAAGCGTTTCGAGATCTTCCATTTCTCCTTCGCCTTTCGTTATTCTGTCCAAAATATCATACAGGTGTTTTAATCCGATCCTACACGGAGCACATTGGCCACAGGATTCCTCCTTTGTAAAGTCCAAGAAGAATTTCGCAAAGTTTACCATACATGTATCTTCATCCAGGACAATAACCCCACCTGACCCCATAATGGTACCAAGTCTTTTCAGAGATTCGTAATCTATAGGGGTATCGAGGTAATCTGCAGGAATGCAACCACCTGAAGGTCCACCTATCTGAACTGCTTTAAACTTCTTACCACCTGGAATCCCGCCTCCAATATCAAATACCAGCTCCCTTAAGGTTACACCCATCGGAACTTCAACAAGACCCGTATTTTCAACCTTACCTGAGAGTGCAAATACTTTTGTCCCCTTACTATTCACAGTCCCAATTTCTGAAAACCATTTTGAACCATTCAGAATGATATGCCTTACATTTGCATAGGTCTCTACATTATTTATCAATGTGGGTTTAGCCCACAAACCCTTCTCGGCTGGAAACGGCGGCTTGGGCCTCGGTTGACCCCTCTTTCCTTCAATCGATGCAATAAGTGCCGTCTCTTCCCCACATACAAAAGCACCTGCCCCAATTCTTATTTCAATATCAAAATCAAATCCTGTTTCGAAGATGTTCTTCCCAAGAAGGCCGTACTTCCTAGCCTGCTGCAGGGCTTTCTCGAGTCTCTTTACGGCCAGGGGATATTCTGCCCTTACATAAACATATCCTTGATTTGAACCAATCGCAAAAGCAGCAATAGTCATGCCTTCAATTACTGTATGAGGATCACCCTCGAGTATTGCCCTATCCATAAAGGCACCGGGATCTCCCTCATCACCATTACAAACCACAAATTTCTCTTCTCCAGATGCAGCTCTCGTAGCCTTCCATTTAAGCCCAGTGGGGAACCCCGCACCTCCTCGCCCTCTTAGACCGGAGTTTGCTATTTCATTTATGACCTGCTCAGGAGTCATAGAAGTAAGCACTCGGGCAAGGGCTTCATAACCACCCGTTGCAATGTATTCTTCGATATTTTCAGGATCAATCTTCCCGCAATTTGAAAGTACGATCTTAACCTGTTTCTCAAAGAAGGGGATTTGCCTTTTCTCTTCAGCTATTCTTCTGGCTTCTGCTGTAGCCCACTGTAACCTTTTAACTGGACGCCCTTTGATGATATGCTCCCTAACAATTTCTTCTACGTCATCTTCCTTGAGCCTAATGTAAAAAACACCATCAGGATAGACAAGCATTACTGGACCTAATTCACAGGGGCCCATACACCCAGTTTCTATAATAGAAACCTCTTCTAAAAGGCCGTTTTCCGTGAGTACCGCCTGTAACTTGTCTTTAATGGCAGTACTGTTATTTGAGATGCATGCGGCACCTGAACACACCAAAATATCAAGTCTTTTAGGCATCTATGCCTCCCTCACTTCGATCACAAACTCTGATACAGGGTTTCCATTAACCACATGGTCCGCAACGATTCTTCTTGCAATTTCAGGGGTCAGATTCCCGTAAACAACTATAGGCTTCCCCTCCTCCCACACTTCAGCGACCGGCTCATGGGACGAGAGCCCCTTCTCGCCGCTCTGGGTAACCATTACATCCTGGAGGTTCCTCTTCTCAATTTCATCAAGAAATGCTTTTAATACTTCCCTCGCACCTGCAGCAATCCCGCTCGTACCCATTCCAACAACAATTCTTATCCTGGCTTTTCCTTCCCTTAACTTAAGTTCCTTTTCCGCCTTTTCTCTGATTTTTCTTAAATCTTCTAACTTCATGACGCAACCTCCATTGTTTTCAAATTTTCACCAATGTATTCTCTTAAAAACTTTACCACTTCAGGATGATTAATTGGTACATCCTGAAGTTCCTTCTTAACTTCCCTAGTATCCAGCACAAAAACTACACCATCCGTTTCCACTTCAAACACAAAATCCACATTAGGCTCCCCCACTACCAGCGTTAAGATGGTATCCCTCAAATTTCCCATAGGGGGTAGGTCTACATGCGATTTCTTAAAAGTTGCCCTGATCAAAGTACCCTTACTTGGCTCACTTAAGATCTGGAAGCTACCATCACAATGTTCTGCAGTTTGCTTGAAGAGTGGTATACCAAGCCCCACTCTCTTAAATGATTTAGTTGTATAGAAGGGATCCTGAACCCTATTGATCTGATCTTTATCCATTCCTTTCCCATTATCTTCTACTTCAATAATCAAAAGATCCCTGTCTTTTAATTCATGAATCTTAACTTTGATGAGATCAGCACCTGCGCTAATTGAATTTTGCACGATGTCAATAATGTGCATAGAAAGTTCAGCAAGCAACTAATTAGCTCCTCCCCTTTCCTCTTTCTCTTTTTCTAATCGGTATTCTCTAATTACCTCTTTAACTTTTTCTGGAGTCAACTTACCATAAACATCTTCATTTATCATGATTACCGGCGCAAGTCCACAAGCACCAAAACAACGGGCTGTTGAGAGTGTAAAGAACTTATCCTTTGTAGTTTCACCAACTTTTATACCCAATTCCTCAGAGACCGCCTTTACAATACCTTCAGCACCCTTTACATGACAAGCCGTGCCCATACAGACATTTATTACATGTTTCGCAACAGGTTCCATACGAAAGAAGTTGTAAAATGTAACCACGCCATAAACTTGGGAAACAGGAACATCTAATTCGTGCGCCACAAAGTACTGAACCTCAGCCGGGAGATAACCAAAAATTTCTTGAGCCCTGTGCAAAACTTGAATTAGCGAACCCGATTTCCTCTTAAATCTTGCAATATCCCTTTTTAACACTTGATATTGCGGGCTATCAACAGGTATTTCAAGTTTCATAGAATCCTCCCTTTTTGTCCGTAAACTTCATAACTTCGGCCCTCTAAGTTCCCGAGCGCCTTCTTTATTTCCGCCACTGATACTTCCTTTAAAAAGAACACTGTGTACCCTCGCCCAATATCCCCAACATAATGGGCATCAGAAAAAGTAACAATGGGACGCCCTCCAATCCCAGGTACATTATTAATCTCACTTCTACTAATATCGCAGGTTACTTCTACAGCGTCTATACTAAGATTTTGTGGAATGAAACCCAGTTGAGATATAACGCTGAAATACCCAGCATTCACGTGAGAGAGTATAGCAAGACCATTGTACTCTTTTATGAGATCAACAATTTCATCAAGGGTAAGTCGCGTCGAATTCAAAAGGAGTTTTGCTTCAACCTTAACAATATTATCATCTTCGTCCACAACTACTTGATCCCCGAAATAATCTGGATTATTTGAAACATCAGGAAGGTTATCATAGATAATTGAACCAAAAGATCTGAGCTCTTCATAAGAATCGAAAAAAGCAAGAATATGGACCTCTTCGATGCTCTGCACCTCAATTCCGTACAAAAAATTTACTCCACCCTTCATTGCAATAACCCCTGTATAATATGCATTCTCATACGAATTATGGTCTGCTACTGCAATAATATCAAGTCCCCTTTTTACTGCAGCACTTACTATATTTCGAGGCGACATATCTAAACTCCCGCAAGGGGAGAGCGTAGAGTGTATATGCAAATCTGCCATAAATCTACTTAGATTCACCGTATTTCAATAGATTGTAAAGTTTCCCTGTAATTTCAAAGGTTCCAAGCTCTGTACCAAGGAGTATAACCCCTTCTTCATTAGCTTTATCGATGGTATTTTTATCAGGTTCAAACCCCTTAGTAATGAGAATCGCTCCTGCATCCTTCAGCTTTGCCACAGCAACTATATTAAAATGCTTCTGTATAGTAATCCAGATATCCCCCTTCGCTAACGATGCGATTACATCAGAAAGGAGATCAGATACATATCCGCCTTTTATCTCGACGTCTTCAAAGCCAACTATACCAGGGGTAAAAATTCTTAAATTTAATGTACCGATGATTTCAGCAAGTTTCATCTGTATTTCTCCTATAAACTACTGAGCGTATCTTAGTACCTGTACCAGGTTTTGAATCAACTTCAAGGACATCCGAATTTAGCTTCATATTTGGAAATCCCATCCCTGCACCAAAACCGTAGTCCTGAGCCCACGGAGGTGCAGTAGAAAAGCCCGGCTCCATAGCAGCATTAAGGTCTTCTATCCCAGGGCCTTCATCTTCCGCAAAGATCTCTACTTTATCACTATTTACTTCCACCTTTAGTTTACCACCAACAGAATACAGTATCATATTCATCTCTGCCTCAAAGCAAATAATACCAACCCTCCTTACCACATCGTCCTCTATCCCACTTCTCTGCAACTCAACCTTAATCTGAGATGATACTGAACCCGCACTAGCTAAATCCATAGGCTTTACTCTGTAAACCAGTCTAAGTTTCTGCTCATCCATAATTTCCTAATCTTTAAATGAATCTGACTCATCTGAAACACTTTGGAAAATCTTAATCTTACACGGTTTCATACCATTAGAATAAAGAATTCCACACGTCTCAAAAACAGTTTTGTCGGTAAGAATCACTGGAATAGAGGCAACCTTTGCCGCTTCTACCAGTGCTTTAGAAGGCTGCTTCCCACGGGCAATAATTATCAAAGGAATATTGAGAACCTCGGCTACTCTAACAGCCTGTGGACCTGTTATACCTGTAATTAAGCATGTGCTTTCTTCGGTAAGGGCGAGGACATCCGACAAGAGATCAGCAGCAAACCCTCTTGCAACATCCTCATCCAATTTTTCTTCACCAGTTATTAACTTCCCATCAATTTTCTCGACTATTTCTCGTATTTTCATAGATCTAGTAATATTTTAGAGCCTGGATCACAACCTTTCAACCTATTTAACTATACCAGTTTGAATCACACTCCATAGGATTTATAATTTTTTCAAAATAAAGGCTTATGAAAGCAAATGGAGAGGAACGAGTTTATCGAATTTATTTTGCCCGATATAGAAGAATTTATCGAGCAGAAAAATTGGTATGAGCTAAAAACTGCCCTATCCGAGTGGCCTCCCCAGGACCTTTCCCACCTAATACAATCTCTAAAGGATGATCAAAAAATTATAGTCTTTAGACTTCTCCCAAGGGATGTGCAAGTCGAAGTATTCAGTGAAATGGATTTTGAAACCCAGGAAAGACTCCTTCACCAGATGGGTGATGAAGAAGTAAGAAACGTCATTGAGGAACTAGAACCCGATGATAGAGCTAGCCTGTTTGAAGAACTCCCCGGACAACTGGTTCAGAAATTGCTTCCTATGCTCTCAAATGAGGAACGTAAACATACTCTCAAATTGCTTGGATATCCGGAAAACACTGTAGGTAGACTGATGACCCCATATTACGTAGCTGTAGCCTCACATTGGACCTGTAGAGAAGCTCTTGAGCACATAAGAAAGTACGGGAAGGATGCAGAGACCATTGACATAATCTACATAGTCGACTCTTCCTTAAGACTTGTTGACGATCTTTTCTTAAAAGATCTAATTTTTGCTGACTTTGAAGATACGATAGGAGACTTAATGGACGGTCAGGTATTATACGTAGATGCCTATACAGACCAAGAAGCAGCAGTGAAAATTATGAAAAAGTACGACCTGAACGTATTGCCAGTAGTTGATAGAGACAAAATCTTATTAGGAATTGTGACAATTGATGATATGATAGATGTTCTTGATGAAGAGCAGACTGAGGACTTAGCGAAAATATCCGCAGTAAGCCCTGAAATAGTAGGAGCTGAATTCCTAACACATCTTAAAGAAGTATCTATAACAGAAGTATATCAAAGTAGAGTCATATGGCTTATTGCATTGCTCCTCATGGACCTCCTCGTTGGAGGCATTATTCAAGGATTTCAGGAAACCCTTACCCGGTATGTCGTCCTCGTTAGCTTTCTCCCAGTTCTCATTGATACTGCAGGTAATGCAGGTTCACAATCTGCAACACTCCTCATTAGAGCCCTCGCACTTGGGACGGTAAAGCCCAAAGACTGGCTTTTTCTCTTCTTAAAAGAGTTTGGTGTGGCAAGCCTTCTTGGTCTCACTATGGCAATAGGAATATCCTTCGCAGGCATTATTAGAGGTGGTTTTCAAATCGCAAAAGTAGTCGTTGTGTCAATGCTAGTCAATGTTGTAGTAGGTTCCCTTATAGGACTTTCATTACCTTTCATATTTGTTAAATTAAAAAAAGACCCCGCTTCAGCTAGTACACCACTGATTACAACCCTTGCTGACATAATAGGTACTGGGGTTTACCTGACCATCGCAACATTAATGCTGCAATAAGAATCCCATTTTCCTTTTACTTTTCAACACTTTCGAACTATAATTGTTTATAACAATACTTTCAAAGTTGGAGGCTTCAATGGCAAAATTAGTTGGAAATGTTAATCTAAAAGCGACGAGGGAACTCGTTGTTACGGTTTCAGAAGAGGAATTTAATGAACATATTGAAAAAGTGGCAAGAGAATACCAGAAAAAGGTAAAACTACAGGGGTTCAGGCCAGGAAAAGCACCGTTAGAGTTGGTTCGGAATGCCTTTGAAAGGGAAATTATTGAAGATGCTCAGGAAGAAGCCATAAAACACAAAATTTACGATGAGATAAAAGCAAGGAAAGAGGACGTGGTTTCAGAAATTTACATAAAAGACAGGAAAAACGGACAGGATGGAATTACAGTATCCGTTGAATATGAAGCACTTCCAAGTTTTATATTTCCAAACCTAAGCCACATAAAACTGGAGAGGAAAATTAAGAGGATATCGGAAATAGATGTAGAAAACGAAATAGAAAGTTACCGGAGACAGCTTGGAAAGTTGCAAGTGTTGGATAGGGAAAGTGAGGAAGGAGACTTTTTAATAGTTGATTATGAAGAAATAGAGAACGGCAAAACAGTAAGGAAAAAGCAAAACCTCACTATCCAAGTTTCCAATGAGAACATAAACGGCGCTATTATTGATAAATTCCTACACAAAAAGAGGGGAGATACCGTTGAGATTGATTACATGGACGAGGAAAACAAGAAAGTTAAGGTCGTATATAATGTTAAGGATGTAGCTGAACTTTTTCTTCCTGAGGTAGATGATGAATTTGCAAAAAAACTCGGATATGAAAACATGGAAAAAATGAGAGAGGAAATTCGTGAATATTTAATCAAAGAAAGCGAAAAGGCTTCCGAAGACGAACTTGAATGGCATTTAATAGATGAAATATACAACAGAGTACAATTTGAATTACCACGCTCCCTTGTAGAAGATAGAATTACCATAATTGCCCAAAGTTTTAAGTATGATCCAAAGGATCCAGAAGTAAGGAAGTCTCTTGAGAAAATTGCTAAAGATATCGTGAAAAAAGAAATCATTCTCAAGAACTACATAGATCAAGAAAACCTTGAAACTACGGAAGAGGAAATCAGTAGCCTCATCGAAGAAAAAGCGAAGAACTATAGGATGGATCCTAAAGCCTATAGAGCAGAGCTGGAAAAGAGGGGGCTTATCGATGAAATAAAGGACGAGATTTTAAGGAACAAAGCACTGGAACTTTTAAAGAACTCCGTGAAAGTGGAGGTAATAATAGAATGAATATAAGAAAGGTCGTAGACCAGTACGTACCTTACGTAATCGAGGTAACTGGAAGGGGAGAACGAGTATACGATATCTATTCAAGACTTTTAAAGGATCGCATCATTTTCCTTGGCGCTCCAATAAATAGCCACGTCGCAAACCTTGTTGTAGCACAGATGCTATTTCTTGAGGCAGAAAATCCTGAAAGGGACATCAACCTTTACATAAATTCCCCCGGTGGTGAAGTTACGGCTGGTCTTGCTATTTACGATACGATGCAGTACATCAAACCTGACGTTGCAACAATTTGTGTTGGTATGGCTGCCTCTATGGGCGCAGTTCTACTGACTGCGGGTGAAAATGGAAAGAGATACGTGTTGCCCAATTCTAGGATTATGATACACCAACCATGGGGTGGTGTCGAGGGACAAGCAATTGATATTAAAATACATGCAGAAGAGATAATGAGAATGAGGGATCTTTTAAATAATATACTTGCAAAACACACTGGTCAACCATTAAAAAAAATTGAGAAGGATACTGATAGAGAATATTTTATGTCTGCCCATGAGGCAAAGGATTATGGACTTGTAGATGAAGTAATCTACAGTCGCAAGGAGGAAAAAAAGTAATATGCCGAGAAAAGCTACAAAAGACCGTGCTACCTATTGCTCTTTTTGTGGACGTCCTAAGGCAAACAATCTCAGATTTATCTCTGGCATTGATGCATATATCTGCGAAGATTGTGTGAAAATTGCTCATGAAATTCTCTTGGATGAAGAAAAGACAAAAAGAGAGTTCAAAACCTTCAACCTCCCAACCCCTAATGAAATTAAAGCGTATCTTGATCAATATGTGATCAGTCAGGACCTTGCAAAGAAGGTACTTTCTGTTGCAGTCTACAACCATTATAAGAGAATTAAAAATCCCAAAAAAGATGTTGAACTTGAGAAAACAAACGTACTTCTTATTGGACCTACGGGTTCAGGGAAAACTTTACTCGCAAATACTCTTGCAAAATTGTTAGATGTACCTTTCGCAATCTTTGATGTCACATCCCTAACAGAGTCAGGCTATGTTGGTGAAGATGTAGAAGCAATCCTCTTAAGATTAATCCAAAATGCCGGAGGTGATTTAGACAGAGCCTCATACGGTATTGTTTATCTTGATGAAATTGATAAAATCGCTTATAAACCTACTATAGGCAGAGATGTATCGGGCGAGGGTGTTCAGGAAGAGCTTTTAAAACTCCTCGAAGGGAACACCGTCAGCGTGCCTATGAAAAGCAACAAGAAGATGCTTGAGCAGGGCTCTTTCCAATTAGATACCTCAGACATACTCTTTATATTGGGTGGTGCTTTCGTTGGCGTTGAGGACATTGTAAGAAACCGGATTGGATCAACAGAAATGGGCTTCAAATCAAATGTGAAAGACGTAACTCAATATACCTATAATGACCTTTTATCCTTAGTAGAACCGCACGACTTAGTAAAATATGGCTTCTTACCCGAATTCATTGGGAGAATTCCGCTTATTGTACCTTTACACTCTTTAGGAAAAGCAGAACTTATCAAAATTCTTACAGAGCCACGAAATTCTATCATAAAACAGTATCAGAGATTTTTCGAAATGGAAAACACAAAACTTACTTTTACTGACGATGCTCTTGAAGCTATTGCTGAAATATCTATCGAAACAAACACAGGTGCGAGAGGGCTACGTAATATTATAGAAAAGTCCCTACTCGAAACTATGTTTAAATTACCAACAATAAAAATAGAAAAACCTGTAGAAGAAGTAATTGTGGATAAGGAAGTAATTACCTCAGGGAAGGAACCAGTAATAATCTATACCGATAACCTGAGAAGAAGAAAAAAGAGCTTATAGACCCATTATGGAAAATAGATTACCTGTAATTATTACGAGGGAATTAATAATTTATCCTTCGGTGGTTTCGCCAGTAATGATAGGGCGGCCGTTCTCATTAAAAGCAGCACGAGAGGCACTCGCCTTAAACAAAAAAGCTATTTTTGCTACTCAGCTCAACGCAGAGGTAGAGTTGCCCTCCTCAATTTCTGACATACTTGAATATGGAACGGTGGGCCTCTTCATACAGCACATTATACCGCCTGATGGTACAATTCGAGCCATTGTAGAAGGCGTAGAGAAAGTAAAAATTACAGAACTTGTATATCAAGATGATACTTTTTACGCTTCTTTTGAATCCGTAGAACTGCAAACCCCAGAGAACCAAGAATTGGGGAATTACGTAAGGATCCTGAGAGAATACTTTGCTAAATACATCGAACTTGCAAAGAACGTGCCAGAAGGCGCTTTTACCGTATTTGACGAGTCTGCCGACCCATGGGGTATTGCATATAAAGTGATCAACGCCCTTAGGCTCAAATTTGATGAACAGATCGCATTATTTAAAATAAACGATCTCAATGAGCTCCTCAGTAAACTCATTGAAATTCTAATAAGAGAGATTGAGTTTACCAATCTAAAGTTAAGTATAGAATCTCGGGTATCCGAAGAAATCAAGAAATATCAGAAGCAGTATTTTCTGCAGCAGGAAATAAAGGAAATCCAAAAGGAACTCGGAATCACTGAGGAAGACGAATTCGATAGCATGGAGAAGATGATCCAGCAATCTTTAATGAGTGACGAGGTGAAAAAGAAAGCGCTTAGTGAACTCAATAAATTGAGGAAAACGCCGCCAATGTCACCCGATTCAACAGTTCTAAGAAACTACCTCGATTGGCTAATAAACCTACCCTGGGGTATATATACCGAAGACAATTTAGATATAAAACACGCTAAGAAGATCCTTGATGAAGACCATTACGGGCTCGAGGAACAGAAAGAAAGGATCCTTGAATACCTTGCAGTCTTAAAACTTAAAGGTGAAATTAAGGGACAGGTAATCTGCTTCGTTGGACCACCCGGCGTTGGAAAAACGTCTCTGGCTAAGTCCATAGCCAGGGCTTTAAATCGAAAGTTTGTAAGAATTTCCCTTGGTGGCTTGAGGGATGAGGCTGAAATTAAGGGCCATAGAAGAACTTACGTGGGCGCACTTCCGGGGAAAATTATTCAGCAAATTAGAAGAGCAGGTAATTCAAATCCTGTATTTTTACTCGATGAAATCGACAAAGTAGGACAGGATTGGCGTGGAGACCCTCAAGCTGCCCTTATGGAAGTTCTTGATCCTGAAACCAATAAGTTCTTTCAAGACCATTACCTCGAAGTAGAATTTGACCTGTCCCAGGTTTTGTTTATTACTACTGCGAACACTACTTACACCATCCCAAGACCACTCCTTGACAGGATGGAGGTAATACCTATTCGAGGGTATCTGGAGAACGAAAAATACCACATAGCAAGGAAATTCCTATTACCAAAACAAATTAAGGCATCCGGTCTTCCAAACGGTACCCTTCAAATCTCTTCAAAGGCTATATACCGAATTATAAACGAATATTCCAGAGAAGCAGGATTAAGGGAGTTAGAGAGACAAATCGCTAGAATTACGAGGAAATCAGCTAAGATATATGCAGATACTGGTAAGAAGATAAAAGTTTCCAATTTAAACCTCGAAGAATTCCTCGGCCAGCCTCGCTATAGGTTTAGAGAGCTTAATGAGACCCTTCCTGCTGGTGTCGCTTACGGGCTTGCATGGACGGAATTTGGAGGTGAAATCCTTCGAATTGAAGTAGCAAAAATGGAAGGTAGCGGAAAACTTGAACTTACAGGGCAACTAGGTGATGTGATGAAAGAGTCAGCGAAGGCAGCCCTCACATTTATAAGGGCAAACTATCAAGCCTTTGGTCTTGAAAGGGATTTTTACAACAAGATAGATTTACATCTACACGTCCCAGAAGGCTCCATTCCGAAAGATGGACCATCTGCAGGAGTTACTATTCTTACAGCAATGCTATCCAGTTTGACAGCTAAGAATGTCCCGAGCGATATTGCCATGACTGGTGAAATTACAATCACGGGCCAAGTCCTCGCTGTCGGAGGGCTTGAAGAAAAGCTTCTTGCAGCCAAGAGAAACGGCTTAAGGACTGTCTACTTACCTATGGAGAACAAGAGGGATATCAACGAAATAAAGAAAGAAATCATCGAGAAGTTAGAAATAAAATTTATAAAACATGTAACTGAATTCGTAAAAGATGTATTTCATTTCTGAGAAAAAAACCGAAAAAGCTCTACTCGTTGGTGTTTGTAGTTCTTCCCAGGAAAGGTGGCACGAACTTAATCGCCTGGAAGAACTTCAGCAGTTAGCTGAAGCCGCCGGTGCTGAAGTATTCGAAAAGATCATCCAAATAAGACCAAGTTTCGACCCTTCCTACCTTATCGGAAAAGGAAAAGCAATTGAAATTAAAGACATTTGTGAGAAATTTGATATTGATGTATTGATTTTTGACCAGGATCTTTCTCCTTCCCAAGTAAGAAACTTAGAAAAAATAATCAAGTGTAAGATTATTGACAGAACAGAACTTATTCTTGATATCTTCGCTCAACACGCCGATACCGTTGAAGCGAAAATCCAGGTGGAACTAGCTCAACTTCTGTACAGAATGACGAGACTTACGGGGAAAGGTATAGATCTGTCAAGGTTAGGAGGTGGTATCGGTACAAGGGGGCCTGGTGAAAAAAAGCTCGAAGTTGACCGAAGAAAAATTAAGGAAAGGATATCTCATCTCAAAAAAGAGCTTGGTGAGATAGAAAAAACCAGGGAACTACACTATCGAAGAAGGCGCGAAATTTACAAGGTAACTCTAATAGGGTATACAAATTCAGGTAAGTCATCGGTTATGAACCTTCTAACCAGATCTACATTGCCCGTGGAAGAAAGACCTTTTTCAACCCTTGATGCGACGACTAGGATAATGTATCAAGAAACTCTGAAAAAGCCAGTTGTGATTTCGGATACAGTTGGTTTTATAGAAGACATCCCCCATCACCTTATAGCATCATTCAAAGCGACCCTTGGCGTTGCAAGGGAGGCTAATCTATTAGTCCACGTGATAGATATAATCAACAACCCGATAGAAGACAAAATCAACACCGTTCAGCAAGTATTAAATGAAATACAATGCGGAGATAAACCTATATTGAATGTCTTCAATAAGATAGACCTGGTCATTGAACCGTCGGTATTTGAAAGGATTAAGGAAAGGTACCCTGATGCTCTATTCATTTCCGCAAAACTTAACAAGGGCATTGAAAGCTTAAAGCAAGAGATTATAAGGACTTTTCAGAGTTTAGAATTAAATAATACGGTGCTGTAATACTCGTAAAGTCCGAGTAGGACAGCATGCTTTTCATAAACCCCGAGTCCCACAAGCTCCTTTAGAATTTCTCCATCTCCACCTGTAAAAACAATGTTCTTTTCACCTGTAAGTTGGATAAGCCCATTTACAATACCGTAAAGAGAAAGAATAAGTCCCATTATTGCACATCCTTCAGTAGAGCGTGGTAATACCTTCTCAAGCTCTTTACTTTCTCCCCGGAGGAATGATAGGTCCTCACAGCTACTCAAGGTTTCAAAAGAGTATGGAACATTGAGTCCTTTTAACCTTTCTCCCTTCCCATAGGAATCTTTTAAAATATGAATACCCGGAAATATCACCATAGGATAGTGAACTCCGTCCTTTACCCATTCTGCGTTCACAAACGTACCCGCATCTATACCGAGGCCATTACCGTATTTTCTACAGAGATAAAAGGAAAAAGCAACCCTATCGTCGCCAAGCTCGCCCGGATTTGTGTAATTTACTTTTAAATGTTTCTGGTGAGCGGCACTAATCCTCAATATCTCGCCTTCGAACTTGCTAGATCCCAGTAGTTCCACAAGTTTCGCTTCCTTCTGAGGAGAAACGGAACTAAAAACAACTGCATTTACTCCCCTAAGATCACCTGCAGAAGGGAAACCCTCAAAGGCTTTTACAAGATTCCCATTTCCAAAAATTCCTGATTTTACGTTCCTGTTGCCGATATCAATGCAAAGAACTAAGCCGACTCTATCCATACTATATCCTCAAAGGCAAAGTCTCCTGATGTGGTATGCACATTTAAATCCATATCAATACGCTCAATTCGGCATTTAATTCTTCTATCTCCAGATAGGTGTATTGTACAACCCTTGCCGTAAAAGATCGACTGCATGTATTTGTTAAAAATATGCTCATAGGGAGAGCTCAATGAATCCTTCATAAAACCTAAAAGTCGAGACATAATTTCGCTCAAATTATAAACAGCACCTGTCTCCATTGAAAGACTCGTTGCAACACCGGCAAGTTCGTCAGGGAAACAGTTCTGATTAACATTTATCCCGATACCAATAATTGTAGCATGAACGGTTTGTTCTACGAGAACTCCAGCAATCTTCAGACCATTAACTATAATATCATTAGGGAACCTTATAATTGAAGGTACATAACCGCTGACGACAGAATGCACAGAAAGTGCTCCAGATACCAAAGCTTTGCGAGGATCTATCTTTTCGATTGCAAAGGAGGTATAGAGCCCACCTTTTTCTGAAACCCACCTCCTATTTTGCTGCCCTTTCCCCCGATTTTGTTCATCGGCAGTAACGACAAATGGGACTTTTACTCCATCTGCCAGGAACTGTCGCGCCACATCATTAGTGGAATCACATACTTTTAGATTATATCTATCCACAGGCAGCCACTGCAGAGACAATTGAATAAAACTTGAGTTCAGGCGCATCAGCCCTTGAGAGTAAAACAACAGGCACCTTTGCACCATAAATCATACCACCAACCTTAGCTTTGGCAAGATAGATTAAAGCCTTTGCAAGAATGTTTCCCGTGGCAACATCGGCGACGAACCAGAGATCCGCGTCACCACAAACCGGAGAAGTCACCCCCTTCAGTTCCGCAGCTTTCTTTGAAACAGCAAGGTCAAAGCCGAGAGGCCCATCCAGGTATACTTTTACGCCCTTAAAGAAAGGCCTGTCTTGAAGTTTCGACATAGCAGCAAATTCTATCGTCTCAGGCATATCTTCATGCAATGTTTCAAGAGAAGCAAGAAATGCAACCTTAATTTCTTCATATCCAAGAACCTTCATCACTTCGATAGCATTTTGCAAAATACCGATCTTCATCTTAAGATCCGGTCTTATATTCATACCAGAATCTGTAAGGAATACCATCTTATGATAATTAGGTACCTCGAGAATAGCTATATGGGAAAAAACTCTGTCAGTCCTGATCCCTTTCTCTTTATCTAAGAGACTTCTTAGAAATGTGGGCGTATCGATCTTACCTTTCATAATTAAATCTGCAGAGCCGTTCCTTACCATCTCGCATGCCTTTAATGCAGAATCAAGAGGAGATTTCGAGTCAACTATTTGAACATCCTCAATTTTGTATGCCTCAACAAACTTTCCAATTTTCTCTGCGTCACCAATAAGAATCGGAGAGACGATCTCCTTAGCCATTTTAAGCCCCTCTACTATCTCTTCCGATACACCTTCCACAACTGCAATCCTTTTCCTGCCCTTACTTTTAGCGATTTCAGCAACCTCTTCGAATTTCTTAAACATAATACACTCCTTTTGTAAATATTTTAACGGAAACGGCTTGAAAAATCAGCATAAAGCACAAAACAGGCAAAATCCAAGAAACCGAAAGCAAAAAATAGTTTCTTCCAAAAAAAGATGCTATACTTCCCACTTAACACACTACCTCACACGGAATATCATACACCTTAAACAAATCGGAAAGAAACGCTACATCCTCTACCCTATTTAAACCGTACCTCTTGAACACCCAATCGGCATAATGATAATTCATCTTGTCAACCAGGACATAGTCAACTATTCCCCTAAGAAGTGGAACAAGGCTAACAACTTCAGGAAGTGCAGGTGCAACCATTACATAAGTCCTTACATCATTGCTATGCAGCATCCTAAGTGCTTCAATCCTCGAGCTTATCGGCGGTGCATTCGGCTCAAACAACTCTCTAATGCTCTCACTTCCCGTCCCTATGGAAAACCCGACATCAATGTGGCTAAACCTTTTAAAAATAGGTAGATCCCTTAAGACAATAGGTGACTTCGTTTGTATTACCACAGGCCAGTCATACTGGGACAAAATTTCTAAACAGCTCTTTATAATTTGATACTTCTCCTCTAAAGGTTGATATGGGTCACACACCCCACTCATCCAGATCTCCCCTTTTTGTTTCTGTCGAAGTTCTTTAAGTAGAAGCTCGGGCGCATTAACTTTCACATCCACAAACTGACCCCATGGCTCAGAATGTCCTGTGAATCTTTTCATAAACCTCGCATAACAGTAAGTACAGCCATATTGGCAACCTACATATGGATTAATTACCCAATCGTAAACCTTCGACTTAGAGAGAATGCCCTTTACTCTGATTTCTCTTGTAACCATATCATATATGGTGCAAAATTTATTAATCTAATTATATTCCCCTTATGTTTCAGGTTCAAATCCCCATTCAACACTCAGAGCTTTAAATCCCAGCAGATAGCCTTTTGCACCGATGTCTCAATTTGAAAATCAACGAATACCTTCTTATAATTACCCCATGCCTGCGAATTTGCCTCCACAGTATTTTGACGCAGAGAAGGAATACCGAAATGCCAGAACAATTGAGGAAAAAATTCATGCCTTGAAGAAAATGCTCGCGGTCATGCCAAAACATAAGGGCACGGACAAGCTACAAGCAGAAATACGTGCCAAGATTTCTAAGTTACATGAAGAACAGGAGCACCACCAAAAAGGAAAGAAATCAGCAAGTAGCCAATGGTTTATCAAAAAAGAGGGCGCAGGCCAGGTCGTCCTCCTTGGACCAACTAACTCAGGCAAAACTACACTCTTGAATGCACTTTGCAACACACACCTTGAAACTGCAGATTATCAATTCACCACTCAAATCTCTCAGGTGGGCATGATGGATTACGAAGATATAAAAGTTCAGATCGTCGATACACCAGCCTTTCGTGAAGAAATAGATTACAGAATCCTTGAACTTGCGAGAAATGCAGACCTCCTCGTATTACTTCTAACTCCAGAATACAATGCTTTACAGGAATTTAACATAATAAATGAGGAGCTTTCAAAACACAATATCATTGTTACTGGTAGTGGAAATAGGGAATATGAACTTTTTGGACCCGTGCGCAAGAGAGCTATCCTCACTCTAAATAAAGTGGATATGCTACACAACACGAATGAACTTAGCAAGATAAGAGATTACTTCAAAAAAATTGTAAGCCTTACACTGATCCCAATATCTGCTCTCTACGGAACTGGGATTAGTGAACTAAAAAGGAACCTATTTCAAGAACTGGAAATAATCAGGGTGTACACAAAAGAACCGGGTAAACCGCCCGTAATGCACGATCCCCTCATCTTGAAAAAGGGCAATACAGTAGTTGATGCCGCAAGAGAAATTCATAAAGATTTTGAGAGAAATTTAAAGTACGCAAAAGTCTGGGGATCGGCAAAATTTGAAGGTCAGAGAGTCGAACACGATTACAAACTTCAGGATAAAGATATCGTTGAATTTCACATATAATCCATTAAACTATTCCCATTATGAAATATTTTAAGATTGAAGGCCCTGTGAAACTCAAAGGAGAAGTTTCAGCACAGGGCGCAAAAAATGCAGTACTTCCTATTATGTCTGCAATAATTCTATATGACACACCAGTCCTGCTCAGCAACGTACCTCAGGTAGTCGACGTTTTCACGATGATTGAGTTGCTTAAAATCCTTGGCACAAAAGTTGAATGGAAGGGTAAAAATGATCTCTTACTTGATCCATCAACCATAAATCGTTATACAGCCCCATACGAAATTGTGAACCAAATGAGAGCCTCCATCTATGTACTCGGACCGCTTCTTATGAAATTTGGGAAAGCTGCGGTTTCATTCCCAGGCGGATGCGCATTTGGTCCGAGGCCCATCGATTATCACCTGCATGGGTTAACCCTCCTTGGAGCTAATCTGGAAATTGATAGGGGTTATATAAACGCCAGTATGAAATCCCCAACACCTGCAGAAATTACCCTTAACTTTAAATCAGTGGGAACTACAATTCACCTTATGACAACTGCCAGTCTAATTGAGGGTGAAACTACTCTTATAAACTGTGCTCAAGAACCTGAAGTAGTTGCCACAGCAGATTTTCTCATTAAATCTGGTGTCAAGATCGAAGGCGCAGGTACAAACGTCATAAAGGTTAAGGGCGCCAGAAAACTAAATAACTTAACGGAATATAAAATAATCCCCGATAGAATTGAAGCAGGAACCTATATTACTGCAGGATTTATGACAGGTGGCGAAGTAATGGTCACCGGCTGTAGTCCTATCCATTTAGAACCAGTAATTGCAAAGTTGAAGGAAGCAGGGGCTTCAGTTGAAAGAGGAAACGATTATGTGCTTGTAAAACCTCGAGAGAACAAAATAAAAAGCCTTCAGATTGAAACTCAACCTTTTCCCGGATTCCCAACGGATATGCAGCCTCAATTTATGAGTATGCTTTCAGTTGCAGAAGGACTCAGTATCATTAAAGAAGGGATATATCCTAATCGCTTCGCCCATGCTTTTGAATTACAAAGACTCGGAGCAAAAATAAAAGTGATTGAACCCACAGCCTTTATAGAAGGGGTCGAGAAACTAACCGGCGCCGAGGTGGCAGGACAGGATCTGAGGGGCAGCGCAGCTCTGATCCTCGCAGGCCTCATAGCGGAGGGCATCACAACGGTCTTTGGTATTGAACATCTTGAAAGAGGATATGAAAACTTTCAAGAAAAGCTTCAATCCCTTGGCGCAAAAATCCAATCCAGCAGTTAATTATATTTACCATAAGCCAAAAGTGAGAAACAACATAAAATCCAGTGCAAGGTAAGCTCTTGTCATAGAATAAACACCTTCAAAGATTTAAAATTTACAAGATGGAAAGGACATTTGAACGCACTGTTTCGGAAAAAATGGAGGGTACGAGGCTCGACGTTTATCTTGTGGCTAGCGGTATTGGGACCTCACGGTCCAGGGTCCTTAAAATGATAAAAGAAGGCGAAGTCCTCGTCAATGGACAAAAATCAAAGCCAGGTTATAAAGTTAGAGCCAACGATCACATTTATGCAAAGTTTAATGTCCAGGAGAAACTGCCCGTCATTGCTGAAGACTTCCCAATACCAATCGTTTACGAAGACGACGATATCATTGTTATTAATAAACCAAAAGGCATGGTAGTCCATCCTGCAAAAGGAAACGTAACTGGAACACTGGTAAATGCCCTCGTGGCAAAGTACGGTGAGCTACCTAAAATTGACGATAAGACAAGACCAGGTATCGTTCACAGGATTGACAAGGATACAACAGGATTGATGGTGGTGGCAAAAAGCGAAAGAGCCCTGAGAAGTCTTGGGAGACAAATGGAAGAAAAAAGCGCAAAAAGGGTTTACTGGGCAGTGGTTTGGGGAAAAATTGTAGGACCTGAAGGCACCATCGAGGCACCTATTGGACGGCACACCGTTGATCGTAAGCGAATGGCCGTAACATTCTTCCATTCACGAAATGCGATAACGCACTACAGAGTCTTAGAAAATTTCGGAAATCTTGCCACTCTACTGGAACTCTCATTAGGCACTGGTAGAACGCATCAGATAAGGGTTCATATGGAATATATCGAACACCCAATAGTTGGAGATGAAGTGTACTCAGGACGTGAAGTGAGGAAAATTTTTAGAATCGTCCCTTCAGAGTTAAGTGTGTATGTAGGAGAAATGCTCGAAATAATGGACAGACAAGCCCTCCATGCAAAAAAGCTCTCTTTTTATCACCCCGGCAAAGGGATGATGGTCGAATTTGAGGCTCCAATTCCAGAAGATTTCAATAAACTCCTGGAATACCTTAGAAACCTAAAACCGCACATTGAAAACATTGGGATAGACCACTAAAACCTTAAACGATTAAGCAGCATTTTGATGGTACATAAGAAATCCTTTATTCTAAAGCAAAAGGGGATACAGAAGTGAAGGTTGCGGAAGAGATTTTTAGAATGTATGATATTAGAGGTATTTATGGGAAAGAGCTAGACGAGAATATTGCTTTCGCCATAGGAAGAGGTTTCGGAACTATTATAAGAGAAAAGGGAGGAAACATCGTCTCCGTCGGGATGGATGCACGCCCTAGCTCTACTCCCCTTAAAGAGGCATTAATTTACGGTTTTATAAAGTCTGGAGTGAGTGTGTACGATATAGGTCTTGTACCTACGCCTCTTCAGTATTATTCCTTGTTTAAGTATGAAGTCCATGGAGGCGTGCAGGTCACAGCAAGTCATAACCCCAGAGAGTACAACGGATTCAAACTCTCTCTCGGAAAGGATACCTTTTTTGGAGATGGCATACAAGCCCTTATGCAGTTGATTAAAAATGAAAATTATATCAATACCCTTGAGCGTGGGCACGCGAAGAAACTTGATGTAGTTGACAGGTACATCTATGAAATGATTCACAGTGTCAATATAAAAGGAAAAAATCGGGTCGCCATCGATCCTGGAAATGGTACTGCAGGTCCTGTCGTCTCGGAAATTTTTAAAGCATTAAAAATCCCCTTTGAAGGAATATACATGGAAGTTGATGGCACCTTCCCGAATCACCTGGCAGATCCTACTATCGAGACCTATATGGAAGATCTCGAGAAAAAAGTAGTGAAGGAAAAATTCGATTTAGGCATAGGCTACGACGGCGACGCGGACAGGATAGGCGCCATTACCAATAAAGGTGTACTTCTCTTCGGTGATAAATTACTCGGTATCTTCGCCAGGCAAGTTTTAAAAAACATCAAGGGTGCTACAATAATCTACGATGTCAAATGTTCAAAAGGATTAACCGAATATATATCCAGCCTGGGTGGTAAGCCAGTAATGTGGAAAACGGGGCACGCCCTTCTTAAAGCAAAGCTAAGGGAACTCAACGCGCCTCTCGCTGGAGAAATGTCCGGTCACATTTTCTTTAATGATAGATTCTATGGATATGATGATGGTATATACGCTTCATTGAGGCTCCTTGAAATCCTCGAAGAAGAAGAGAAAAGCCTCGAAAACCTCGCTGCTGAAATTCCTTTCTATTACTCATCACCTGAAATACGGATAGGGTGTCCTGACAACAAAAAGTTCGAAGTTGTCAATGCTTTAGTAGAAAAATTCAAGAAAGATTATGAAGTTATCGATATTGACGGTGTAAGAATAGAGTTCCCTGACGGATTTGGTTTGATAAGAGCTTCTAACACCCAGCCCGTCCTCGTGGTGAGATTCGAAGGCAAAACTAAAAAGAAACTGGAAGAAATTAGAGAATTGGTTTTCAACGCCCTGGCTCAATTTAAGGAAGTAGATTTTAAAGAAGAAAATCATTGAGCATACTACTCGCTGCACTTTTTGCTGCTTCGCCTCTACTCTTCAAAGCTAAAGAAATTCAATATTTTGCAGATAGTAGCGTGTTTGTACTAAAAGATTCGGTTAAAACCAACCAAGGGAATACGGAGCTCTTCGCTGACAGCCTCATATTCTTTAGAGAACTTGACCAGATGAAAGCTTTCGGTAATGCAGTTCTGATCTTCGGGAACGATACCCTCATAGGCGATAGCATATATTATAACACGGAAACAAAAAATGGGTTTGCCTTTTTCGGTAAAATAAACCAGGAAAAAGGGATATTCTCTGGTATAAAAGTATCAAAAGATTCTACCGACACTATATATGTGAGCAAAGGAGCCTTTACTACCTGTGAAAACCCACAGCCTCACTATAGATTTATTACGGAGAAAGGTAAGATAATTACTGAGGATATGGCAGTAGTAAAACCTGTCATAGCAGAAATCCATGGCATCCCAGTCTTTGGCCTCCCTTTTTGGATATTTCCGCTTTCTAAAGAGAGAAAATCTGGCTTTATGGTTCCAAAATTTGGAGTGAGCTCATCTGATGGTAAGTACTTTAAAAACCTTTCCTATTATCTCGTAATTAACAACTACTCTGACCTTACGTTAGCACTGGATCTTTTAGAGAAAAGGGGTGTAAGGGGAACAGCGGATTTTGTTTTTTACCGTTATAGGTTTGGTAAGATTAATCTGTCTTATTCTCTAGCTCAGGAGTGGAATCCCTGGAAGAAGAGGTGGACATTAAATGGTACAATGGATCTCGGACCCTTCAACGGGTTTAGAATCACTGGAAGAGGAAATTACCTCTCGGATAATGAAATTTTGAACGATTATGCTGATATCAAAGAAAACTGGCTGAAGAAGGAACTTACAAGCTTTATAAGCTTTTCAAAAAATTTCGGTAATATAGTCTTCTCGGGAACCGTTGATGACAGGCTAAACCTTACTACAAACAGTAGAACATCAAGAATACCTTCCGTACAAATAAGTATGCCTCAACTCAGAATAGGAAACTTGGGGCTTAATTCTAGTATGTCATTCCTGAGGTTGTACACAAGAATTGATAGCACAGATACAACAAGGTGGGGCTTGAAGTTGAACACAGGAGGTTCTTACAGTTTTAGGATATTCAGGTATCTGCGATTTAGCTTAGGAGCAAATGGCTTTCTCGGTATACTCGACGCTGACACATTAGGGAACAAAAGCCTAATAGCGAAAAATATAAGCGGAAATGCCGGATTCAGCACTGTACTCTATGGAAGGTCTATTTTCGGCTTTTCCAAGATCCAGTATTTGACCCACACCTTCCAGCCTTCGTTGAGTATTTCATACCAACCGGCAATTGACAACCCCGCATCAAACTTTTACTTCATACCTACTACTGCCAACGAAGCACTTTCAGTAAACATTTCAGCTACAAACACCTTCGGAGCTATGGTCTCTGAAAAGAAAATTGATCTTGTAAACCTCAATATCTCCTCATCGGCAAGCCTACTCGGACATAACACTTCCTTACCCTTCAATATTTGGAATTTAAGTATGAATAGTCTCGGTATCTTGCCATTTTCGGTAAGGCTACAATCAACTTACTATAGGGAAACAGGAGATTTTAAGAACAATTCCTTGTACCTTTCCTGGAATATAGGGCTGCCGCTTCCACAGGTTCAGTTCGCAGACTCGCTTGTGAGGAACAGGCTCTCAATGCACATAGGTTATTCACTTACAAAGAGTTATTTTACGAGCCAGATGTTATCTCTTAATGGAAACTTTGATTTTGGGAAATCATTCAAAGTAAGTTTCGCTGGGAGTTACGACCTTGAGCGGCAAGAAATTGTTTCCCGAAGTTTCACTATTTCAAAGGATTTACACTGCTGGGAGGCAAGCTTCACATACAACGGCTTTGGCTCCCGATGGGATTACAACTTTAAAATCTATATCAAAAAACTTCCTGATGTAAAGTTAGAGAAATCAATATTTGATCTCTTCTTGCCATAAATTCTTTCCCTTTACCCACTGGAAATGGACAATCTTTAGCACTTGGGTAAACATCAAAGCTTGCTCATTCTGTTCATCTTCTTTCGCACATTCGAGGGCCCATTCAAAGGGGTGAAGGAGATTGAGGGCGTAAAGAAAGTTCAAAAGCTCAAAAATGTCCATATGCTCTTTTCTAATTATGTACTGAAGTCTTGGTTTTTCTACCCTTTTCATAAATTCTTTAAATCCCAGGATCTTTATATAAATCTCCTTGCCGAAATTTGTAAGGGGTAGGATTGGAATAAAAGCAAAGGCTAAAAACAATAAGGAAGCCAGGAAAGGCTCAATCATAAATAAACCATTAAGAAAAGAATTAGTGATAGCACCCTCAGCTGATGTACTTGCTAACATTAGGCCACCCAGTAAATACACACCTGAAAGCACAAGGAACACAGGTTTCGTCTCGTAAGAGATCTTTCTCAATATAGGCTTTTCATACCTCAAACTATCGAGAAGTTGACCCTTAAAATGCTGAACCCAGTCTCCAAGGTTCTGGAACACCAGTTCCGGATCAACCCTATCAGGAAAATGTTCATAAGAGTATACTATCCCGGTTTGGATCATAATATTAACATTGGGCATCACAAAAATCTTGTTTAGGAGAAACTTCTCATAAGAAAGGAGAGTTGGATCGTTTTCGTACTCTCGAGTCTTATAAAACATTTGCTTTCCGCCCTTACTCTCAATACTTAGGAAGCCGCGCCTCATCAGAGTAAAGATAGTTGCAACGAGTTCCTGGGGCCCAATATCTCTCGAAAGGAGAAAGGCAGCCTCCACCGGTGTCACTCCTTCGGGAATATTATATCCAGTAACAACAGTAGCAGGCCGTGACGCAAAGAAAATCCAGAAAAAAGCAAATGTAATAGCACAGAGTAAAATCACTATGCCTGGTACCGCTATCAGAGCCCTAAAAACTAAAAGCGGTACGAGAAATAGGTAAAAAAATATAAACGCTGCATTAGAATAACTCAGGGATAAAATAAGCGACAGGAAAAAGCCACCCAAAATGATAAGCAAAGATAGGGCATTAAGATCCGAAATCTTAAATATATAGCTGAAACAAAAAATAAGAGTACCAGCTACAAGCATCTCAAGGGCTTGAGGAACCACCTTCTCTTTATGCTTATATTCCTGATAAATTTTCCACTTCATAATTCAGAGATAATTATAATGCCCGTAAAAAGATCTCATTAAACGTTCAAATGTATGCTGCTTGAAATTTTACTAATTCCATGTTATCATATCATAGATGTAAATTTTAAACCAAGGAGGCATTATGGGGAGATTGCTCTTCAATCCAGGGCCAACAGAGGTCAGGGAAGAGGTACTTAAAGCACAAGTAAAACCAATGATTTCCCACAGAGGGAAAGAATTTCAAACCCTCTATGAAGGAATCATCGAAAAAACCAAAAGGGTCCTGAACACTAAAAACCATGTTGTTATTTTTACTTCATCAGCAACGGGTGTTATGGAAGGCACCATCAGAAACTGCGTAAAAGAAAGAGCTCTTGGAACAGCTTGTGGATCATTTTCTGAAAGATGGTTCAAACTTGTCGGTGAATGTGATAAAGAGGGTGACGTTATCTCCGTAGAATGGGGTCAGGCAATCAAACCTGAAATGATCGACGAAAAACTAAAAACTGGAAAATACGATACCGTTCTCGTTACTTATAATGAAACTTCTACAGGCGTGTTAAATCCAATACCTGAGATTGGGGAAGTAATGAAAAAGTATCCCGATGTCATCTTTGCAGTTGACGCGGTAAGTGCTATGGTAGGTGCGCCATTAAAAATTGAAGAGTGGGGAATTGATGTTGTCTTCGCAAGCGTTCAGAAATGTTTTGCCCTCCCACCCGGACTTACTGTTACCGTAATCAGTGAAAAGGCTTACGAAAGGGCAAAAACAGTAAAAGGAAGGGGGCACTACTTTGATTTCGTTGCATATATAAAGAAGTATGAGGAATCTAAAGAAACTCCTGCAACCCCAGCAGTATCACTCCTCTACGCCATAGACTTTCAGCTTGACAGGATACTCAATGAAGGAATAGAAAATAGGATAAAGAAACACCAAGAAATGTCCAAAATCTCCCAAGAATGGGCAATCAAAAGGGAATTCGGCATGTTTCCCGAAAAGGGCTACTGGTCGCCAACGGTCTCCGTTATCAACAACCCTAAAGGCTATTCAATTCCCGATCTAAATAAACAGTTAGAAGCAAAAGGCTATAGAATCGCAAATGGCTATGGCAAACTTAAGGATATTACTTTTAGAATAGGTCACATGGGCGATCTTACTCCTCAAGAAACCAAAGGGCTCTTTGAGGCAATAGACGAAATCTGGGGTCTAAAATAAGGGGGCACAATGAAAGTAGTAATATGTGATAAAATGGAAAAAAGCGCCATTGATGAAATGAAAAAACTTCCTGTTGAAGTGGTGGATCTCAGTGCCCTTCCCAAGGAAGAACTTCCAGCCCATTTACAGGACGCAGATGTGGTTATCGTCAGAAGTGCGACAAAAGTAAAAGGTCCTGTTCTTGAAGCCCTCAAAAACTGCAAATTGATTCTAAGAGGCGGCGTAGGGCTTGACAATATTGATACAGAAGGCGCAAAGGCGAAGGGAATTAAAGTTGATAACACTCCAGAAGCTGCTTCGGCTTCCGTCGCAGAACTTTCTCTTGCTTTCATGTTTGCTTTAGCAAGACATATCGTCAGGGGAACCGTAGGCATAAAGAATGGCCTTTGGGAAAAGAAGGAATTAGAAGGCTGCGAACTTGGAGGGAAAACCCTCGGGATCCTTGGCTTTGGAAGAATTGGACACGAACTTGCAAAGAGAGCAAAAGCACTGGGAATGAATGTAATAGGTTACAGAAGAAGAGAATTTGAAGACGAATATGCAAAAAGAGTATCCCTCGACGAGTTATACGCACAATCGGACTTCATCTCTATACATTTGCCACTAACTGAAGAAACAAAACACATCGTCGGAAGGGACGCCTTCGCAAAGATGAAGGACGGAGTATACATAATCAACGTAGCCAGAGGCGGTGTTGTAGATGAAAAGGCACTCCTGGAGGCACTAAAATCTGGTAAAGTGAGAGGCGCTGCCCTCGATGTATTCGAAGTCGAACCACCACAGGATCCTACCCACGATGAGTTGATCCAACACCCCAATGTGATCTGCACACCACACATTGGTTCGAGCACCTTTGAAGGCCAGGCAAGAGTGGGGATGGCTTTGGTAAACAAAGTAAAAGACTTCTTAGAAGGGAAAATATAGGGGATCAGAAATTCACACCCGGGGAGGGGCGGGCTGCGGCCCGCTCCTCATAAAATAAGTTTTATTCAAAAGTAAATACAATATATATACGTGAAGTAACTTTGATCGTTCCCTCTTCCACAGGAACATTACCGACTTCTGGTGCAGCCCTCATTTCTTGCACATCTAAATAACTATCATAAGATCTATATGTCGGTAGGATATTATCAACCTGCACATTTTTCATCCCAGTAATGTGATAACCGGTCCCTGAAAGTGCTCTTTCGGCTATCCTGCGTGCGTTCTCAGTAGCCTTCTCAATCGACGCAAGGGCAAGAGAATCTTTATTCGAATAATCAAAAGTTATACTATTTATCACATTTACGCCTGCATTGGTAATGGTGGAAAGAACCCTTCCCGCATCCTTTACTTGAGTTTTAACAGTGAGATGCTCAGAAGCTGAATAACCAGTTAAAACCTTTTTCTCCTTTTGAGTCTCAAAAATGGGACTTAGGGAGAGTTTGGAAGTCTTAATATCTCCCTTTTTTACACCAACACTTTCTATTGTATTTATTATTGAATTGATTTTGTTGGCAAGGGAATTCATGACACCTTGAGGATCGTTTCCCTTTTCCATGACACCAGCAGAAATTATACAAATATCTGGGATGACCTCCACAGACCCCACCCCAGTTACGGTCAAGGTTCTCGTTGTATCGACTTTCTGCGCCCACAGGGGCACCACAAACATGCTTAAGAATAAAAGAGACCGCACTACCTTTCTCATCTTCCCTCCTTGTTTTAATAATAAATATAAACCATCTGAGTAAAACAATTTAGGCCTTACCCTATTTATAGCCTCCGTGCTGCAAACCCCATCACCACAGAATCAATCACCAATACTACCTTCTACGGCAACCAACTAGACAGGATTCTAAAACTCTGCCTATTACTATATCTGAAATATACTTCGGTTGTGTTCTATATAAAGCGGCGCCCTCCCAGGCTCCCTATAGCCATGCCCCTCAATCTTCTTCATGCCCTCCTCTGCACTACAGGTGAATATGAAAAATGTCTCAAGTACCTACAAAAAGTAAAACCTCGGGTAATGACAATCATAGTTTACCATATAAATACTGTATCGTATCCATCTACCCATACCTACTTCCTTTCTTCGATTTCAAAAAATTATCACACGTCATTTCAAAAATCAAGAACTTCTTCGACCTGCATTATCTACTTTCTTGCGTTCAACACTTTCTCCACTTTAAATAAAAGTCATAACTCCCCTTATAATCCTATCATTTGGGAAACATCCATAATTAATCATAACTTTTGATTTTTGAAAGGTTTTCATTAAAATTATTGAGGAGGTGAAGATGGAAAAGTTAGCTTTAATTACCCTTTTAGGTTTTGGCATCTTTACGATGTCGTGCTCTGGAAGAGGAGCACGACAGGCGAACAAACTGGTGATATGGGAGAGCTATAACGACGAGGAACACAAAATATTTATGGATATTGTGGAAAGGTTCAAAAAAGAAAACCCAGGGACGGAAATAGAGGTTCAGAGAATCCCCTTCGACGGTATGGAGCAGAAAATCCTTACGGGACTCGCAGCCAAAAGTGTCCCCGATATCGCCAGGGTAGACTATGCCTTTGTTGCTAAACTCGCAAGCAAGAATGCTATTTTACCTATAGAGGAGTCTGAAATTGCCGATATCAAGGATCATCTATTAAAAGCAGCTCTCTACTCCAACTACTATTTAGGTAACTTCTATGGTCTTCCTGACCAGTCAACCTGTATAGCGCTATTTTATAACAAGAAGATATTTTCAGAAAAAGGTATTAAAGAGCCACCTAAAACCTGGGAAGCGTTTATCGAAGCGGGGAAGAAAATTACCGACGGAGAAATCTTCGCTTTTGGAATGAACAATTCCCTCTGGTGGACATTCCCCTTCTTCTTCTCATACGGAGCAAAATTCTTAAGTGAAGATGGAAAAACGTGCCTACTTAACTCTCCTGAAGCTATAGAAGCATTCACCCTTAAAGTGGATCTTTACAGGAAATACAAGATTGAGGGTGGTGCGTGGCAAGCCGGTGCCATTAACCCCGATGCAGGATTTCGGAACGGCAAATATGCTATGATATTTAGCGGTCCCTGGGCTATAAAATCCCTGACAGAAGCAAATATACCCTTTGGGGTGGCACTCATCCCAGAGGGACCAGCCGGTTCAGCTACAACTGTTGGTGGGACTAATATGGTCCTGTTTCATAAAGAAACAAAAGATTTGGGACTAAAATTCTTAAGGTTCATCCTCTCACCCGAAATTCAGGCTTACTGGGCAAATGAACTTGGCCAAATACCCATCCGCGAAGAAGCCATAACACTTGTGGATACAACAAAACATCCTTACCTTATGACCTTCATAACGCAAATGCAATACGCCACTCCAAGACCCCCGCATCCTAACTATACAGAGATTGAATTGACCTTTAACAGCGAGATGGAGGCTGCGCTTGCTGGGCAGAAGAGTCCTGAACAAGCATTGAACGATGCTGTGAAGAAGGTAAACGAAAGGGTACTCAAGGAGGAATATTGATGGTGAATCTCTTTCTAACTCTATTTCTCATTGGTAACTTAACTTATAAAACCATTCAAGTGGATGGGAATTTAGAAGACTGGACTCTCGATGAGTCTGTAATACCCGACGCTCCCAACGATTGCGCGGTCACCGGTAACGAAATCTACAGCATCTATATGACATGGGATGCCAACTACCTTTATGTGGGGGCAAGCTATAAGGTGCAGAACAAAGCTCTACTTGTCGTACTTGATAGAGGGGTAGGAAAGGGAGTACACGACATTAATAATCTGGACTGGTATCCAAGAAACTTCCAGTTTTTTGGTATGAATGCAGATATTCTTATAGCTCTGTGGAATGCAGACCTTGGAACGGGTGGTGTAAGAACAATAACAGGGGAAATTGTCAATAATAAAGTGAGGACGGTACCGTTCCCTGGCGTTCTCACTCAAAATCGTGCAATCTCAGGAGATTCCGGCGGGATCGAAGTAGCACTGCCATTTACTTCTCTTTTTCCTGAAGGAATACCACAGGGCGCCAGTATCAAGGCGGTTTCAGTAATAGCCGGGTCGGACAACGAAGGTGGAGTTGAATCGGCACCTGATAATCCTTCAGTCCGCCCCTATCAGGCGTCTGCTATAAGAAAGATCGTTCAAATAACTTTAGACTCGGACGGCGACGGAATTCCCGACGAAGGCGTAAGACCTGTAGATGTTACCGATACAATTTACACCGAAGAACAGGTTCTCAAAATTTCCGCTTTTGATCTTTCTCAGAGGAGTGCAAGGATCGGCGAAACAATAAGGATAGAGGTTTCAGTCACAGACTACACAAATTTAGATATAGCTATCTATACGGAACGGGGCGAACTTGTAAAGAGATTCGTAACACAAAATGCCGAGCCAGGTAGTAAATATTCCTTCGATTGGGATCTGAAAAACCAGAGCGGGAATTTTGTTCCACAGGGTAGGTACATTATTGTTGTTAAAGCTGGAGAATATGTAAGGGAGAAAAAAGCCGTTTTTGTATACAGATAGACTACTCGTTGGTGTAGATCTTGCCTGGAAAGAGGGCCACACATCCTATGGCGTTGAAATATTAGAGGAAATGTATGTAAGAAATACTTTCACCTTCACAACAATGAAAGAGCTGGATCAAGTTCTCACATCCATGGAACCGAACATTGTGAACATTTTCATCGACGCTCCACTTCACCTAAACGAGGAAAAAGGCACAAGACTCTGTGATAAAAAATTTGCAGAAAGGGGCATTCCCATATTACCTTTTAATAGAAAGGTCATAGAAAAAATGTATTCGCCCTATAAAGGATTCCAGGTAAGGGAATTCCTTGAGAGAAAGGGCTTTAAATATTGCGGTAGCTACGATGAGAATAGTTTCTTTGAATGTTACGCCTTTGGAAATGCGACACTGGTCTTTGACGTAAAAAAGAAAAGAGCATTCTTGGAGAAATGGAAGCTACTAATGAGTGAACTTGGGTTCTCGAATCTCGAGATCGTAAAGAATAGGCATCATATCGACGCGCTACTATGTACACTGCCATACTTTACCGAAAAATGGGAGTTTGAAATTTTTAGAACCTTCAGGAATGATGGGTACTGCCTTTTTGTCCCATGGTGAGAAGAAAATGTTTGAGGAATGGGGAGGGAAAAGATACAATAGTTTTAACTATCACCTGAAAAGCTTATTTGGTGAAAAGGTTTATAAAGTCGCTCTCGATGCGGGTTTTACATGCCCCAACAGGGATGGCAGTATTGGTACTGGGGGTTGCATCTTTTGCGATGCCGGCGGATCCAGAGCGGGTTACGTAGATCCTGACATTCCCGTCGAAGACCAGTTAATAAGGGGCATGGAAGCTATCTCAAGACAGACAGGGGCAAAGAAATTTATTGCCTATTTTCAAGCATTCTCTAATACCTACGCGCCCATCAAAAGATTAGAGGCGCTCTATCGCTCGGTCGTCAAGTTCGATGAAGTTGTTGGAATTTCTATTTCTACAAGGCCAGACCTCGTTCCCAATGAAATCCTTGATCTTATCGAGGATATAGCAAAGGAGAAGTACCTCTGGCTGGAGCTCGGCGTCCAGACTATGAAAGACGAGACTTTAAGGTTTCTTAATCGAGGGCACAGTGTTGCCGAAAACATTGATGCAATTAAAAGGGCAAAAGCAAGACCAAACACGAGGGTTTTGGCTCACGTTATCATCGGTTTGCCAGGTGAATCAGAGGAAGAAATCTTGTCAAACGCACGATCCCTTTCCCTACTGGGTATAGATGGAATAAAGATACATCACCTCTACGTTGTTGAAAATACTCTCCTTGCGAGCTTATATGAAAAAGGTGAAATAAAGCTCTTTGAAAATGTGGATGAATTTGCAGATATTGCAACAAAATTTCTCGAGCATTTAAGTCCTAATGTAATTATTCATAGGCTTCAGGGATTTGCCCGGAGTGGGCTTATCGCGCCGGCATGGACTTCAAATAAGTTCATCGGAGTACAAAAAATCGAGGAGCTACTCGAAGTGCGAAATACATTCCAAGGACGTAACTTTAATAGATAAAGTTAATGCAGTATTAGAACCCTTTCAAGTTAATCCTATCTTCCATAAAACTTTCAAAATATCAAGGGTAAAAGTTAGCCTTTCCCTTCTTTTCTTCCAAAAACTTTCAATTCTTATATATCAGCAACTCACATCACACACAATTCGACTATGAAAAATCTTACTGTCTTCCTGGTAAACTACTGGAATACAACCTTGCAACCAGACCCTGCCGAACCTAAAATTGTAATTTAGGAAATTTAAGATAACCTTAATAACTTACAATTGAACTAAAACATCTGCAAAAGTCTTTAGGAATCAAATTCTGTTGATTATGGTGGAGCTGAGGGGATTCGAACCCCCGACCTGTACGTTGCGAACGTACCGCTCTCCCAACTGAGCTACAGCCCCACACCTTCCAAATTATATTGGGATGGAATAGTAATAACAAACAAATAAAAATAATGGAAGTTTGAATGAAAGCTTGGGCTTCTTTATACTTAGAAAATAATGAATTTTTTCATCTCGTGCGGTGAGATCTCCGGTGATATGCATGCTTCTGCGCTTGTAAAGGAGCTAAAGAAACTCATCCCAAGCGCAACTTTTACAGGTATTGGTGGAGATTATCTTCGGGACGAGGGCGTTGAGACCATACTGGATATCAACGAAATGGGGATCATCGGCTTCGTGGAAGCTATTAAAAGCATTTCAACAGTTAACCACCAGCTCGAAATCGCCTATAAGCATGCAATGCACGCAGACTGTTGTATCTTTGTAGATTACCCTGGTTTTAATCTCCGCCTCGCAAGGAGAACCCGCAAAATTGGGAAAAAAAATATATACTATATACTACCACAGGTTTGGGCTTGGGGCGCATGGAGATTAAAAAACCTAAGGAAGGACTTTGACCTCCTATTATCAATCCTTCCTTTTGAAGAGGCATATTTTCAAAAGCACAATGTAAAGGCACATTTTTGTGGGAACCCAGTTTTTGACAGATACGTCTCTGAAGGAGAAAATGTTGAAGAAATAGAAATTCCTGAAGGCAAGAAGATCATCGGTATCCTTCCAGGCTCGAGAGGCTCCGAGATAAACCGCATATTACCTTATGTTGAAGAGATCATCACCGAATTAAACTCAAAGAGAAAGGACCTATTTTTCATCATATCACGCAAAATAGCATATGAAATTAAGGCTCTCGAAAATACCACATTTTACGAAGGCTCTCCATACTCAATAATGAAGGCTTCCGATGTCCTTCTCGTTAAGTCTGGAACCGCCACCCTCGAAGCTGGCCTTTTCGAAAAGCCCATGGTTGTCATTTATAAAGGCTCGTACTTAAGCTATGTCATTGCAAAGATGTTCGCTAAAACTGACTATATCAGCCTTGTAAATCTGATCTTGGGTGAAGAAGCCGTCCCCGAGTACGTTCAAAAGATAAACACAGAGGAAATTCAGCAAAAGCTCATTGGTTTCCTTGACAATAGTAAACTATACACTGATACGGTAAAAAAGCTTAAAAATTTAAAACAAATTTTAAAACCCGGTGCAGCGGAAAATGCTGCAAGGACTATTTATGAGGAGGTCTTAAAGAATGGATATGTTGGAGTTGATCAGAAACCTTCCTGATCAGATAGAAGAGGCAATAAATTACGAAATTCCTGATATTCCGAAGCCTTTAGGGGTATTTGTCTGCGGGATGGGAGGGTCTGCCATTGCAGGTGATATTGCAAGGATTATTGCCCTGGACACAAAAGTTCCCATCGAAGTCGTTAGAGATTACTCCTTACCTTCTTATGCCGAGAAATCTGATCTTCTAATCGCTTCAAGCTACTCTGGGAATACGGAAGAAACCCTTTCAGCATTTGAAGATGGCAGAAAAAGGGGACTCTCGCTCTTCGTAGTCACGAGCGGAGGTAAGCTTTTTGAGCTTGCAAATAGTTACAATGTACCCTTCGTAAAGATTCCTGAAGGTTATCCCCCACGAACAGCACTTGGCTATTTGCTTACACCACTTGTAATGCTTCTTAATAAACTCGGTATAATTCAAAGGCACTTGGCATCTGATTTCGTAAATATCCCTTCTTTTCTCAGGGAACTACAAAACTCTTTTGAAAAAGAAGATTCCCTTGCCATTGATATTGCATCGAAGTTTTACAAAAGGATCCCCGCTATATATACTTCCTCAACGCTCTACCCCATCGCCCTTCGATGGAAGGCACAGATTAATGAGAACGCAAAAGCCTTCTGCCATACAATGGAATTCCCAGAAATGAATCACAATGAAATAAACGGCATAAAAAATCCCAATATTAGATGCGAAGCTATATGGGCATTATTCATACAAGATGCGGAAGATAATCCCAGAATAAAACTCAGGTTCAAGATCACAAAGGACCTCATAGAGGAAAGCATTCAGGGTTACACATTCCTTGACTCCTTCGGGTCAAATTTCATTGAAAGGCTTTTTTACCTTATATATCTCGGAGACTATGTGAGTTATTATTTAGCAAAGTTCTACAATGAAGACCCCGTTCAAATTCCCAGGATAACAGAACTAAAAAGGAGATTATCAGAATGAAAGCCATGATACCCGTTGGAGGTAAAGGAACACGCCTAAGACCCCATACACTAACCACCCCAAAACCGTTGATAACTGTTGCAGGAAAGCCCATCTTGTTCCACATTATCGATAGGATACTACCTTACAAACCTGAGGAGGTCATTCTCGTAATCCCTCCTGACGGCGAAAATATTTTCAAAGCAGTAAAAGAGGGATTTCCTCATATCAAAGTAAGCTATGCAGTCCAGGAGCAGCCCCTCGGCCTTGGACATGCAATTAGGGTTGGCCTCGATTTAGTTGGTGATTCAGAATTACTCATAGTACTCGGGGATACGATTATAGACATCACCCTCAGAGAAGAGGATTTTAATAACGATTTTATGGGCGTCAAAAAAGTGGACAATCCGTCCCGCTACGGCCTTGCTGTCATCGATCAGGACAGAAATGTATTGCAAGTGGTGGAAAAACCAAACCACTTTGTGTCAGACCTTGCTATTTCGGGGATCTACTTTTTTAAGAACCCCTCTGTTCTCCGTGATGCTCTTAACTATATCATAAACAACGACATAAAAACAAAGGGCGAATACCAACTTACCGACGCCATACAATATATGCTAAATAGCAATTATCGGCCAAAGGCAATCTATATTGAAGAATGGTGTGACTGCGGCACAGTGGAGTCGTTGTTGTCCACCAACAAGTATCTTCTCCATAAACACAGTATAATCAAGGAATTCCCTAACGCCCTGATTATCCCACCCTGCTATATAGGAGATGGCGCAGAAATCAGCAACAGCCTTATCGGACCCTATGTTTCTATTGGGAACGATGCAAAGATCTTTAACTCCATTATTCAGAACTCCATTATAAACGAACGTGCGGAAGTAGAAAATATCATCATTACATCCTCCATAATAGGGAAAGATTCCTACTTAAAAGGCTCTGCAAAGGTAGTAAACCTCGGCGATTCTTCAGAAATGGTTGAGAGTTAGTTACCAAGAATCTCCATAAGAACTCTCACCGCTTCCCTTAACTGTCGACTCGCTGGTAGATTATCTTCAATTATCTCATCTTCCACAAGAATATCGGGCTCAACAGGTGTATTTTCGAGACTGGGACCATCAACATCGTAGAACCAGCCTTCGCTGGGCAATCTAAAAACGGTCTTACCGTCAAAAAGGGTATGATCTTTAGTCCCAATAACACCACCAAAGGTAGGCATACCAACCACCTTACCTAATCCCAACTTCTTAAAACCCGCAGGAAATATTTCGGCATCTGAAAAGCAGAACTCATTGGTAACCAGGACAATTGGTCTGTCCCATCTAAAGAGAGAATTGAACTCAGGAAGTTCGTCTCTATCTTTTTGTACAATGTAGTGAGTCCTCCGAAGGAAATTTAAGAGCTCGTCATGAATACTCCCTCCACCATTATACCTAATGTCAAGGATCAAACCTTGTTTATCTCTATTTTCATAGATATCCTTCTCAAATTCTAAATAATCCTGGTCACCCATTCCCCGCACGTGAATATAAGCAAATTTACCACTACTCACACTATCCACATATCTGCGATTCCCTTCAACCCACGACTTGTAAAGTAAATTTAGTACATTAAAGTATGAAACAGGCTTAAGTTTTATTTCGCTTTGACTCCCCTTCTTTGAACCTCTTAAAACAGTAATCACTATCTCTTTGTTCTCCGTATCTCTCAAGAAATAGCCAAATTGGACGGTATCGGTAATTTCCATATCACCAATTTTTGTTATAATGTCACCGGTACTCAAGCCTGCAAAGAAAGCCGGAGAATCCTTGATAATCCTCTTTATTTTTACTCCTGTACCCGCATAAGTGTCGTCAACAATTATTCCCAAATCCCCGAACCTCTCACGGGGCGCATCCCATTCCTGCCAGATACCAAGATGAGAAGCATTCAATTCTCCCAGCATCCGTGAAACCAGGTTGTTAAACTCCGAATAGGATTTCACGAAAGGAACATACTGCTGATATTTTTCCAACATTGCTGGCCAGTTTGCACCGTGCATTTTTTCGTCATAGAAGCCATCTTCAAGGAGCCACCACCCCTCCCGCATTAAGTTAGAATATAGATTTTCATAACTAAGTGAAACTTTTCCACTGGTTCTAATCTCTTCATACCCTGTCCCTTCAACTTCGGTCTTGTAAAGTTTACCGTTCCCCGACAAGAACACCACCCACGAGCCATCTGGAGAAAATTCGATTTTCTTGGGTTCCAAGTTGCCTTCCGTTACCCTTCTTGGCTTTATCCCCGTATGGTCTACAATCCACAGATCATTTCCGCCCAAGTCTTCTGCTTGAACAGCAATGTACAGTCCGTTTGGAGAAATTGCATAATAATTATAATAAGCTCTGAACCTGTGGACCGTCACTGTTCTCTCTCTAATCCGGTCAAAGTGAATCGTCAACGGGTCCTTAAGAGTATCGGATTCTTTTACCGTTTTAAGGAAATTATCGATGTCCTTAAAAGTACTTTCGGACAAAAATGCATATTTTACCCACCAGTCCCCTTCGTAGTTGCGAGAGGCAAAGAAAATCCGCTTGCCATCACTAGTCCAATGGGGTTTGTAATCATCATTCGGATGATTCGAGATGTTAATAGGCTTTGCATCTGGCTCAGCACGGGCAATATAAATATCCTCCCTCGGTCCCATTTCTGTCCTACTATAAGCAATCCACCGAGAGTCAGGAGACCATGAATACCATAGTATATCATTATGATCTCCAACTCTAAAAATTTTCCCCTCTTTCAGATCTTTTACAAATAGAGCTCCACCACTTTTCATAAATGCCAGCATGCGCCCGTTAGGTGATACGAGAGGTTTTCTATCGGTCCCATAATCCGATACGATAGCATCTTCAGAAAAAGAATACGCCATAGAAAACCTTTCCGCATTTCTGGGCCGAGCCTTGTAGATGTTGTAATTCCCGTCTCTAAGGGAACTGAAGTACATGGATTGACCGTCCGGGGACCACGTAAGGTCCGCCTCGGGGGCGGGCGTCTTCGTAATTCTAAAGACTTCTCCATACTTCGTAGAAGAGGTATCAAGACACATTAAAAAAACATCACCCAACGCTATAAATGCAAGCTCATCCCCTTTCGGTGATATGGCAAAATCCGTCACATTCCCTGCAAGGTCAAAAACCACATCTTTACGACAGTCAAAATCGTCAATAACCCTTATGTCGGGTTTCGAAACCTTACCTATTGTACAGTCATAAACATAAAGCTCACCTAAAGATTCCATCACAATCTTCCTTCCATCATCTGAAATCGAAGCCCAATCAATTTCTTCGTTAAAATTGGTAAGTTGTTTAACATTTCCACCGTTGAGGTCCATAACAAATAGGTTCGTTATACCATTTTCTGCTCTATTAGAAAGAAAATATACTTTTCCATAAGCTTTCGAATATAGAGGACGACAATCTCTTAGATTGTTCTCTGTCAGCCTTTTGAATGTGCCACTCCGCATATCGAAGAGCCAGAGCTCAGCTGCGGCCGGCCCTCGGTAACCTTTTCTATACCATGGTTCGTTTCCCCTTTCAATCAGAATGGTAAAACTATCAACAAAAGAAACATTATTCACTTCGAAATCCAGCACTTTTTGAGGATTCCCTCCGAAAATCGAAATTCTATAAACTCCTCCGCGGAAATCGTACATCTGAGAGCTAAAATAAATACTCTTTGAGTCTCGACTAAAAGCCAAGGGATACTCATAAGCAGGATGAAAGGTGATGCGTCGAGGAGGGCTGCTTCCATCGGCTGGGACAATGTAAAGTTCGCTCGTTCCACTCTCATCAGATACGAAGGCAATCCATTTACCATCAGGGGACCACTTAGGTGACCCTTCAAACCCCGGGGATGTGGTTAGGCGAACGCTAAGACCACCTGAAGCTGGACCCACCCATATGTCACCGTGATATGAATAAGCAACATATTGACCATCGGGAGAAAGGGACGGACCCAACGCCCATCGCACGGGCTGCCCTGTTAACATGGTAGATATAAAAAATATAAATAACTTACCCATAAAGAAATTATATAGATAGCTAGGGGTACAGGCTAATTGTCTAATAGTACAACTTGTGGCTTAAAACTCTTCGCTTCTTCAGGCGTGACAACGGCAAAAGAGACAACGATTAAAAGGTCGCCCAGCTCCCCTTTCCTCGCCGTTGCACCGTTGAGAACACACTCTAAAGTGCCACGCTTACCTGGGATTACGTAAGTGGAAAACCTTTCTCCATTGTTGATGTTATAAACCTCAACCCTCTCGTATGGAAAAAATCCTGCTCGCTCCAGAAGGTCCGCATCAACAGTGAGACTTCCCTCATAATTTAAATTCTTATCCGTAATTTTTATCCGGTGAATTTTAGATTTTAGAATTATAACATACATAGATAAATAATAATGCGAGCTTTCCGAACCATCAATAGATCAATACCTACGGGACCTTCATTACTTCGACATACGTGTCGTGGTAGGCCGCCTGAGAACCGAACTCCTTTACAGTATGATCATCAGTAAGCTCATTTACAGTAAATCCCGTAATACTTGGCCAAAAAGCTTTAAACATAACTACAGAGCCCTGTGGCAGTGAATCATCGATGTGGACAGTAGTAAATATGCTTCCCTTATCGTTAAACACATTAACTCTCTCGCCCTCTACAAGGCCACGAGTTTCGGCATCTTTAGGGTTAATAAATACCCTCGCATCAACTTCACCGAGTGTATTACTATATTGGCTCGTTATGGTCTTATCGCACGTAAGGGAAAGGAGCCTCAAAGGGAACCTCTCCTGTTTCAACTCAATTCTTTCTAAACTGATATCCGGAAAGTCAGGAATATTTCTCTTTTTTCTTCTACGGGAAACAAATTCCACCTTTCCAGAGGGAGTCCCAATTTGAAACTTCCTCTCTACCTTTAAATAACCCTTCTTACTCAGTTGATCAATGTTTATATCTACGGGTTTTAAAACTTCCTTAGCTATGTTTCTCTCATCTTCCTGTAGCTCGGGATCACTGTATCCAAAGTAATTGGCAAGTTTTCTGACTAATTCATAATTACTCATCCCCCAACCTTCAAAAACCTTTTCGTTAATCCCAACATACTGGTGATAGTACGAATCCACAATATCGAAGTACTCAAAAAAGGATTTTGCGGGGAAAACTATATCTGAATATAATGCCGTATCGGTAAGAAATAAATCATGAGTGACCACAAAGACATTATTATTCAATATTGCTCTCTTCAGCCGATTCACATTGGGGTTAGTTACAAGGGGGTTAGCATTGTAAATAAAAAGAAACTTAACGTCACCATTCTCAATGGCTTCAGCAAGATCCGACTGATAAATGAAGTTATTCTCGCAGCTCCTCAGGTGAGACCCCTTCACATATTCCTTATCAAGTCCAACATCCATATTATAGATAAAACCGGGAAGATGTCCCACAAGAAAAGGAAGATAGGAGATCATAGCAACTGCCATAGGGCCATCCTGACTTCGCTGGAACCCATATCCTATGTGTATTATACCCTTCCTCTCGAAAAAAACGCGAGCAAAGTTTTCCGCCTCCTCATAAGTTACACCGCACCTATCCGTGAGAGTACTAAAGGAAAGACCTTTCAGATAATCTCTAAAAGCATCGAAGCCTATTGAATTTTTTAATACAAAATCTTCAGCATATAAGCCCTTCTCCACAAGAATCTTAGAAAGCAGCAAAGCCAAATGTAGATCTGAAGATGGACTAATCTTCAGAAAATAATTGGCGTTACGCGCGGTTTCACTCTTTCTCACGTCTACTACACCAATTTCGAATCCTCTTCTTTTGAAAAAACTGTAACCATGCAAATTGGTCTTAACAGGGTTCATCCCCCAATAAACCACGAGATTGGAACCTTCTACATCTTCAGGTGACAGACCAACGGAAGTACCATAAACATCTTTCAACGCCTCATCTCCCCCAGCATCACATAGGTTATGTTTAACAAAAGAAGCATTCACCTTATTGAAAAACCTGTATGGGAAGAATCGATTTATAATGCCCCTTGTTCCTGCAAATTCAAAGACCAGCACTTTATCTGTCCCAAAGTCCCTCTGCACGCCTCTAAGAGCATCTCTGAAGATAAGAAAGGCGCTATCCCAAGAGATGGGCTGAAGTTCTTCTGAACCTTTTTTCACGTTAAAAAGTGGCGTTCTGAGCCTATCGCTCGACAGAGCCCATTCCCCCATATGTCTGCCCTTATAACAGAGAAAGCATGCTGTTATTGGGTTTTTGCAGTCTGGGCGTAATAGAAGTTGAGAACCATTATAATCAGTCTTGAAAAAACAAGTATCAAAACAATCCCTCATACACACAGACTTCTTCATACTACCATTTTAAACCCAAATCTCTAACCCATAAAACGCTAAAGGAGGAAGCCTTTATTCTAAATTACCACAAAAACCCTGATATAATTCCTTACGCTGCTTCTAAATGGAGGAATCCCATATTATTTTCTTTTAAGCACCCCCTTTTTAATTACACGGATCTTTTAGTTTTTTCAAGCGACTATGCTGAACTCTGCACTAAAAGAAAATACCAACACATTGTTTTAAAATTTACTTATGTACGAGCCAAAAACGGGGAAGATTAATGCTGCGCCACACTCTCCAGGGGTTTACATATTTCGCAGGGGCAAGGAGATTCTGTATGTTGGAAAGGCAAGAGATTTAAAAAAACGCCTTAAATACTACCTTTCTATTAAGGCCGACCCGCATATCAGGGCCATTGTTAAAAGGTCCGACGATCTTGAGTACATAGTAACGGGCAGTGAAGAAGAAGCACTACTCCTCGAAGCAAATCTAATTAAGATACATAAGCCAAAATACAACATAAGATTAAAAGACGATAAAAAATACCCTTACATAAAAATCACCGGTGGACCGTACCCAGCAATAGCACTGACACGAAACTTAAAAGAGTCAGGTATTACCATTTTTGGTCCATATGTCAATGCACAGGCCGTTAGGAAAACCATAAGGGCACTGAGAAAGATTTTCCCAATAAGGGTGTGCAAATATAAGCTCCCCACAAGTAGAAAGATTACACCCTGTATCGATTACCACATAGGTAAATGTCTTGCTCCGTGTATACCCGGGAAAGTTGACGCAGAAATCTATGGGCAGATTATCCAAAATGTGACAAAGTTTCTTAAGGGAGACACTGACGAGATTGAAGCCGAGCTTGAGGAAAAAATGAAACAGGCTTCTCGTAATCTCGAATATGAGAAGGCAAAAATCTTTCGAGATGAGCTCCTCGCAATCCGTAAGCTTTCAAAGGAGCAAGCAGTCCAAAGACTTGGCGGAGAGAACAAAGACATCTGCGTGGTATATAGAATCTACCGCAATGCCATTGCATATATAATTAAAGTCAGAGAGGGTACTGTTGTCGATCGAGAGTCTTACTTCCTTGAAACTTCTGAAAATGATAAAGATGAGGAAATACTTTCAGGATTTCTCGTACAATACTATTCAACTTCAGCCGTCCCTCCACAACTTGTGGTGATCGACAAAAAAATTAAAGATTTAAAAGTGGTCTCTTCAGCACTGAAGCTCGACATCAGAGTTACAGAATCCACAGAAGATCGTAGATTAATCGAAATGGCTTACGAAAATGCTCGGAATGAACTCGAAGAAGAAGTAAGTAAAAAGAAAGGCGTAAGAGACATTCATCCAGGTCTTATTGAGCTTTCGGAACTGTTGAACTTGCCACAAGTTCCAGAGAGAGTCGAAGCTTGTGACATTTCCCAATTATTCGGCTCAGAAAAGGTAGGATCTTTTGTTTGCTTTTTAAAGAAAAGCCTCTCGAAGTCTAACTATAGGAGATACAAAATCCAAACTTACCGCGAAGATGACCCACATATGATATACGAGATCGTAAAGAGGCGGCTCGACGACGAACCCCTGCCCGATGTGATCATAATCGACGGTGGACTACCACAGCTCAGCCTTGCAAAGAAAGCAAAGAAAGAACTGGGGAAGGATATACCCCTTATTGCCTTTGCAAAACGGTTTGATGACATCTATCTCGAAGATGGAAGGCGTGTAATGATACCCAAAAGAAGCCACCTATTTAGCCTTATGAAAGTCTTGAGAGACGAAGCCCATCGTTTCGCTATTACCTACCACAGGAAATTGAGAAGTAAGAAGATTCACGAAACATCTCTAAAAATTGATGGAGTAGGACCAAAAACAACATCAAAACTTATACAACACTTTGGCTCCATGAAAAAGATTAGAGAAGCATCCCTCGAAGAAATCAAAGGTGTGCAGGGTATAGGCGAAAAGATGGCACTAAAGATATATCGAGGTTTGAGGGAATATATTCAACGCAATAATAGCTAAGACTGAATTCAAGCTTATTGTCCTACACAGAAGGTGTCAGCTTTAATCATTATCGGATTTTCAGAAAATAATAGAAAAACAAATATTAAATTTAACTATTGACAACACCTGCTATTAGTGTTATTTTATAACAAATACAATATCAAGTCTTAGAATTGTGGAGTAGGTAGTAAGCAATTGTTTATGACCGATAAAGGTAGGAAAGGAGGTCAAATGAATAGATACGATTTAAAAGATAAAGTTGCCATTGTAACAGGGGCACGTAGGGGTATAGGTGAAGGTATTGCTCTAAAGCTTGCTGCTAATGGGGCAAGGGTGGTAGTAACAGACATAGATGAAAATGATTGTCAAAAAGTGGTAGACAAAATCGCTACAGCAGGTGGTAGAGGCCTTGCACTAAAATTGGATGTAACTGACGAAAAAAATATCAAAAATGTCATCGATAGAGTTTCAGAAACCTACGGCAGAATCGACATACTCGTTAATAATGCCGGCATCTTCGCCCAAGGAGAATTAGACAAGATGGAAACGAGCGTAATTGACAGAATCCTCAATATAAACTTGAGAGGCTTAATTCTCTGCTCAAAATATGTGATTCCCATCATGAAGAAACAAAACTATGGTAAGATAATCAATATCGCCAGTATCGCAGGATTTGTAAGTTTCGATATATCCAGCATCTACTGTGCAACTAAGGGCGCCATCGTAAATCTTACAAGGGAATTAGCTACCGAACTTGCAAGATTCAAGATCAATGTTAATGCAGTAGCCCCCGGCGTCATTGAAACCCCTATGACCGGCAATCTGTTAGCTAATAATGAGGTCTCAAAAGCACTTCTTAACAAGATACCATATGGGAGAGTGGGAACTCCTCAAGATATAGCTAATGCAGTAGCCTTCCTTGCTAGTGATGACAGCGAATACATGATTGGCCACACCCTTGTGGTAGATGGGGGTTGGATAGCTCAATAGTAAGCCTTTAGTAAAAACAACAATACCGGTAATGCAAAAACTGTAAGCAAAAAGTAATTTTATATCTTAATTGAGTACTATTGAATAAATTTTTTTTTATAATCATGTCCCTTGCCACAAAATAGGAAAACCCGGAGAATTTTTGACTCTGCTTGAATAATGCTCAACAATTTTGCAGTTATAACTTTAGAAGGTTGCAGTATAAAATGGTAGAGAGAAATAAAAACAAAGTAGGTATACTCAGACGAAGTCTATGAATAGAGTAAGTTATCCATCTATTAACGGAGGTATATATGCAGAGATCCATTAAAAATGTATTACCGGTAGTGATACTGGTAACATCCCTCAACGCAGGAGGGTTCGCACTCTCTGGAGTTGGAGCAAGAGCTTTATCGATGGGCGGAGCCTTTAGAGCAATTGCCAACGACTGGTCAGCCGTATACTGGAACCCCGCAGGTGTATCGTATCTAACCGAGACTCAGATCGCCCTTAATGGAATTGCCGTAGGGCCTCGTAGCTCGTTTGAACCCAATACAGGTATCCTCGGATACGATGGACCCTATTCTCTACGAGAAAAGGTAAATTCCGTGCCCCAGAACTTTTATATCCCGGCTTTTGTATATGTAACACCCTTTGAGATCGCTGAGAGCAGGGTCGCCATTTCCTTCACTGTCCCCTTCGGGCTAGGCTCTAAATGGGATCTATACGACTTCCCCATTGGATACTACAACACCACAGATACGTCATTTCATATACCAGAGTACGAAAAACACGACTGGCAGAGCAATCTTTCAATCTACAATATGTACCTATCCTACGGAAAAGCATTTGGGCCCCTTATGGTTGGCATTTCAGGAGGTGTTACTCTTACTAACATAATGCTTCGGAAAGTAAACTTCTTAGACCCGGCGACCATCGATCCATCTCTCACTTCCCTACCCATCCAGTACAGGCTTTTCCCCATTGACACGAAAATTGAAGGTACTGGATGGGGACTTGGTGGAAACATTGGCGTCCTCTGGAACCTTTCTGACAAACTCAAAATGGGAGCATCAGCGAGGTTGTATTCCAAAATAAATATTGAGGGCACCGCTGACTTAGTGCTTTACTTTCCCTATAATGACTACTTGCTTTCTCAGGTGCCGCCCGAGGCTCAGTTTATTTTTAACGGCTCCACAGCCAGCGGTTCAGGGGGTTTGAAGACTACACTAAACCTCCCCATGAACTTCGGGGCTGGACTCTCTTACAAACTGACAGAGACCTTACTCTTAGCCCTTGACGTAGACTGGACACGATGGTTTACTATGGACAGGCTCGGAGTAGATTTTCAAAACCTTGTTCTTAAGATCGGTGGGATGATACCCTTGGATACTCTAAAGACCGACACATTAAATTTCCTGTGGAACAATACTTATAGAGTAAGCATCGGAGCTGAGTATGCGCTCTTCCCGAACCTATTTTTAAGAGCGGGGGCTTACTGGGACCAGTCACCTGTACCTGCCACCACAACAACTGTCCTTATACCAGACCCTGGAGAAAAATACAGCATAAACCTCGGAATCGGGTATATAATGAAAAATGTTGAGCTCAACTTAAATTACGAATATCTGCTGCCCGTGTCCCATGAAGTCGAGAGGGGTGAAAGTTACAGCTATAAATCCGACTATCTTCCAGGCAAATACTCAATGTTCATAAATGCCCTCGGGCTTAACGTAAACTTCAAATTCTAAGGAGGACAAAATGAAAAAAATTTTGTGGTCTATACCTTTATTGGTTCTGGCTTTCTCGTGCCAGAAAGTTGATGAAATTATAGGACCTGACATTGACTCAGGGTATGTAGAACTCGTGAGCATTTCTGCCACCGACCCAAATATTGGAACAAAACCCGCAATGCTATACCTCCCACCAGATTATGATCCTTCGTACAAATATCCAGTAGTGATCTTCCTTCATGGTTTTGGTAGTAACCACTTATTCTGGCAGAGTGTAGAGGATATAAAGGGCATCCTCGATTATATGATTTCAGCAGGAAAAATAAATAAATGCATTGCCCTGATGCCAAACGGGGACAATGTTCTCGGTGGAAGCTTTTACACCAATAGCGAATACCCTCCCTTTGCTCACTCAGTTTTTGGTAGATATGAAGATTACTTGGTTCATGATGTTCTGAACTTTCTCAAGGGTAACTACCCCGTAGATACATCGGAAATTTACATCATCGGCATCTCTATGGGCGGTTATGGGGCAATGAAACTGGGAGTTAAATATCCTGATATATTTAAGGGTTGTGCATCTCATTCTGGTCCCATCGCCTTCGAGCAGTTTCTCACAGAAATACCGGGAATTGGAGTTAATATGATCCAGGCGGTTCTGACAGAATGGGCAGACTTTGGCTACCATATCCCCTCAACGGCGGCTCTTTACCTTGGTGCTTCAAGGCCGCTCTCTACTATGCTATTCGCTATGGCAGGTGCATTCAGCCCTAAAATAGGTCCGTTAAATACCTTTGATACTCTAAATTACGAAATACCACTGGATACAGTGCCAGGTACGGGAGGGACCATCTGGGCTGGCGTAAGGCTTCCGTTAACTCCATCAGGAGACACAAACAGTATTTTTCACGACTGGCTCCATAATGATGATGTATTCAACCTAATTCAATCAAACTTTGCATCGGTGCAAAGCAAAAACTTAAAAATTTATATTGACTGTGGATATGAAGATGATTTGTTTCTGACCCCCCACGCAGTTATGTGCAGTAATCTCTTGAACACATTAAACTACACTCACTACTTTAAGGTCTTTACCGACGCACCAGGATATCCAGCAGAAGATTTTCCGCCAGGACACGTTACCCATCTACAGTTAAGAGTTTCAGAATCTTTGAAGTATTTACTCGGGAGGTAAGAAGTTTTAGGGCGTCCCCCGTTCGGGGGACGCCCTAAAAAGTATGCGTACAATAATTGTAATACCTGCAAGAATCGGGTCTACGAGATTCCCCGGAAAGGTGCTGGCGCCTATCCTTGGAAAACCCATGATTCATTATGTGTACGATGGAGCAAGAGAATCAAAAATAGTCGAGAAGGTCCTCGTAGCGACGGATTCCAGCGAAGTCTTAGAAGTAGTTAAAGGATTCGGGGGCGAAGCAATACTAACCCCTTCTGAACTACCATCGGGGACAGATCGAGTCTATGCGGCAGTTAGAGATCTAAGCGCAAAGTACATCGTTAATCTCCAAGGTGATGAACCTCTAATTCGAGGTACCGTACTTGATACGATCTTTGAGGTGCTATTTGACACCGATGCTGACATCGTAACCCCGTACTACAAGACTCGTGACAAACGAGAAATTAATGACCCTAACAGAATAAAAATTGTCTCTGATAAAAGAGATTACGCTCTTTACTTTTCAAGAAGTCCCATACCCTTCGAAAGGGACGCTAATTCCACTATACGTTACAAAATCCATACAGGGATTTACGGTTTCAAAAGAGAAAGCCTTGAGAGGTTCGTCTCATTGCCCCAGTCAGAGCTTGAAAAAACTGAAAAACTCGAGCAACTGAGAGCTCTTGAAAATGGGATGAAGATTAAACTTGTTGAGGTGGATTTCAAATCCATTCCCGTTGATGTCCCCGAAGATATTAAAAAAATCGAAAAACTATTAACAAAGTCTAGTAAGTAGCTTTTCAAGAAATTCCTTTTCTTCCCCTGGTCTTATAATCCCTTCAAGAAGCGCTTCCTCTATCTTCTCGTAAAACTCCCTCGATAATTTAGGGTCTTTGACCCTCTCTATAATGTATTGAATAGAAATAGAAGGGTTCAATTTTCCTCTCTCCGTAATGTACTTATCAATAATGCGTTCATCCACACCATTCAGCAATCCCCACGCCCTTACGCCTTCTGGCGCCTCATCCTTGAAAATCTTGTGTAAAGCCCCAACAGTTATTTCTGGAGTTCCGTGCCCAAATATTTTTTCAAGAGTTCTCCTTTCGGAAACTGTAAATTTGTCTTTATTATGAATAAAATAATGCTCTAAGCCAAAGGGTATCAGGAATAAACACCAAACCGATTGCTTCCTGGGTAAAATCCGATCCATTTCAACAAGTAGATCATAATCAAAAGTATCAAACATATTGTTCCAATGAAAAAGGATGTTCCTCTTACCAAGCTCAGCAAACATCAGTAGTCGTCGTTCCTCGGCTGCATACAATTCAACTTCCCTCTTAATCCGTGGAAAAGAAACCATGGGTAAGGACTTCTTTGCATTCTCAAACTCTCTTTCAGTTGATGCATCAAGGTAAAGATTAAATCTATACGTATACTTTATAGCCCGGAACGCCCTTGTTGGGTCATCCATGAAGCTCCCTTGCTTATTTACTCTCAAAATTCTCTTCTTTAAATCCTCAAATCCGCCCAGAGGGTCCATCAGATAAAATGTTCTTGGGTATAATTGTATTGCCATAGAGTTTATCGTGAAATCTCGCCTTTTAAGGTCTTTGACTATATCATAACATGGCGTTACCTCCGGTAATGCGCCAGGATGCTCATATCTTTCACTTCTCGCCTGTGCAACATCAATTACAATCTTAGGTGACTTTAGTTTAAAGGTAAGAAATTGGCTCAAGGTTTTCTTCGTAACACCAAATATTTGTTCTAAATTATTTATTATCGAAAGACTCTTCCTTTCAAGGACGACATCCAAATCTGTAAGTGGTACATTCAATAGTAGATCCCTAACGCATCCGCCGACAATATATAGGTTTTCATTCTCAACATAAAGAAGGCTTCTTATAATCGAATATTGTGATATACTATCTAAAGCAATTCTCAAATTTCTGCTTCAATCAGGAAAAGAGGTTGGTTATACTCCACGGGTTTACCGTTTTCAACTAGTATCTTTACCACTCTACCTGAAACATCAGACTCAATCTCGTTCATCACTTTCATTGCCTCAATAATACAGAGCACCTGGCCCTTTTTAACCGTATCACCTTCGTTTACGAAAGGCTCTGCACCGGGAGAAGGACTCCTATAAAAGGTGCCTACCATAGGGGAAAGAATTTTGTGATAACGATCATCAGCTTCCTCTTTTCTCTCTGCTTCAACTACCCTTACATTTCCCGCTTTACCACTCGAGATTTCATACACCCTTTCATTTTCCAACCCAGAACACTTTTTAATCCTTATACGATAAAAAAGGCGGCTGAGTTCAAGTTCCTGAAGCCCATGCTCATCCATAAAGGCGAGCAACTTTTCTAAATCCTTAGTTTTCATAACTAAACCCTCTCAATGTACTCCCCTGTTCTTGTATCAATCTTCAACTTATCTCCAACCTTAACAAACAGTGGCACCTGAATAACAAGACCAGTCTCAAGCTTAGCAGGCTTGGACCCACCAGAGGCAGTGTCACCCCTAAGCCCCGGGTCCGTTTCCACCACCTCGAGAACAACATAAGTAGGGAGTTCGATATTGATTGGACCACCATCAGCATAAAGAACGGTTACTTCATCCCCCTCCTTAAGATAGTATATTGCATCCCCAAGGTGATCCCGTGTAAATGTAATGTCCTCGAACGTATCCGATTCTAAAAAATGATAATTTTCTCCCTCAATATAGGATAAATGCGCACTTTTTCTTTCTAATGACACTTCCTCAAATTCGTCAGAATCTCGCAAGCTAATCTCTTTTACTTGACCTGTTATCAGGTTCTTCAGCCTTGTTCTAATGGTTGCGCCACCCCTACCCATGTGAATATGCTGATAATTCACTACAAGATAAAGCTCACCCTCATATCTCAAAGCCATTCCTGGTCGTATCCCTGGCATAGTTTTCTACTCCTTTTTGTTTCGATCTACCGCTTATTTCCTTATCTATTTCTTCAAGCAATCTCTTTAAATTCGCATCCCAAGGCCATATTAAAAAGGCTCTCCTCAGATAAGATTTCGCTTCGAATAGTTTCCCTGCGCGGTAAAACTTAAGGCCTCTCTCATAACAAAATCTGAAATCTAAGTTATCCATCAGCCAAACGTCTTCCCTTTGTGTTGATATAGGTAATTCCTTTACCAATGCCTTCTTTCACCATAATATTCAAACCATCAAAGGCAATCTTAAAGGATTCTTCAAAGAGAATCAATTCGTCGGGACTCAGTGGTGAGAGCACATATTCTTTAGGCTCAAGAGACACCGATTTACCTATCCCAAATTTTACTCTGTAGAAGTTTTCTGTCTCGAGGTGGAAAATACACGATTCAATCCCTTTATGCCCTCCGGAACCTCCCCCGTACTTTGCCTTCACAGTGTAAGGAGCCATATCGAGATCATCGTGACAGATAAACAGCTCCTTTTCAACTTCGATATTAAAATCTTGTGCAATCTTCTTAACAGCAGATCCTGAAACGTTCATATACGTGAGATTTTTGAATATAAAGAAGTTACCAACGCCCGTATAGGCATATTCACCTTTTCCAGCAATTAAATTTAAACCAAGCTCCTTTACAACGTAATCTATAAAGATATGACCAATATTATGCCTTGTATTCACATACAACTTATCTGCATTTCCTAAACCAACAAGAAATATCCTCACACTGAAGTGTCTACTTTTCGCCTTCGCCCTCTTCCTCTTCTTCTCCCGCAGCTTCTTCAGCCTCTATCTCAGCTTCAACGGGTTTCTCTTCTTCCATCTTCTTAGGAGGTAAGACAACAACAATTGCCTCGTCTTCATTCAGTAAGGGTTTCACCACATCGAGTTTCAAATCTCTTACATGAATTGAATCATTAATATCAAGATCAGATACATCGATTTCTATACTTGGCGGAATTTTTGTAATATCACCTCTTACAGGAATGCGCCAGTGTATAACTTCAAGTACACCTCCCAGCTTTGTACCTTTGGCAGTGCCCTGAATTTCCACAGGTACCTCAACATGGATCTCCTCGCCTTTGTGTACCACTTGAAGATCAACATGAATTACTTTACCTGTCACCGGATCTCTGTCAATATGTTTCAAAAAAACATCTTTATGCTTCCCACCAAGTTTCATCTTTAATACCTTCGTCGCACCGTGCATCTCTTTCATAATATTCTGAATTTGATCAGCTGAAGCCATAACATGAAGATTTTTTTCACCAGCACCATAGACTACTCCGGGAATCCAGCCATTCCTTCTTAGTTTCTTAGAAGCCTCCTTCCCTGTTTTATCTCTCAATTTTACTTCAAGCTCCATAATATCCTCCTCTAAAATTTAAATAAACAGCGAACTTACGGAGAGTTCTTCATGAATTCTTCTAATTGCATCCCCAATTAAAGGTGCTATCGATAGAACTTTAATTTTATCATGATTCAGAGTAAGCACCTTCGGGACCGAATCAGTTACTACGACTTCTGCAATTTCAGACTTTTCTATCTTTTCCACACAATCATCTGAAAATAATGCATGGGTGGCAACTACCCTAACCTCTTTAGCACCATTTTCAATCAGTGCTTTTGCTGCCTCTACAATGGTACTTCCAGTATCAATAATATCATCGACTAGAAGGCACCTTTTACCTGCAACATCTCCAACAACATTAACTACCTCAGCCTTGTTGGGTTCGGGACGCCTCTTATCAATAAGTGCAATAGGGACATTCCCGAGTCTCCTCGCAAATGCCCTGGCTCTCTTAGTAGCCCCAACATCAGGAGCGACAACAAGGTCTTCATTCGCGTCCAGATTATCAAAGTACCCTTTAAAAACTGGTGTCGCATAAAGATTATCAACTGGTATATCAAAAAAACCTTGAATTTGGTCCGCATGTAAGTCTAAGGAAAGAACCCTTGAAGTACCGGCAACCTGTATCAAATTCGCAATAAGTTTCGCAGAAATTGGGACTCTGGGCTGATCCTTTCTGTCCTGGCGAGCATATCCAAAGTAGGGGACAACAGCAGTAATCCTTTTTGCAGAAGCACGCTTCACAGCATCAACTAAGAGTAACAATTCCAGCAGGTTATCCGACGGTGGCTCTGTCGACTGGATTACAAACACATCATGACCTCTAACACTCTCCTTAACTTGAACCCTAATTTCACCGTCTCTAAAACGCGTCACCTCGTGGTCACATAGGTCAATGCCAAGGTATTTTGAAACGGCTTCTAATAACACTCTGGAATGAGTGCCGCTGATTAACTTAATTTCTCCGGGATTTGTCATTTTATTATAAACCTCACAAGTGAATACTTAACTACAAACCCTGCAAAAACTATTGAAACCATAGACATCAGCTTTATAAGAATATTAAGTGAAGGCCCAGCAGTATCCTTAAAGGGATCACCCACTGTATCACCTGTAATGCCTGCTCTATGGGCTTCACTTCCCTTCCCGCCAAAATTACCTTTCTCAATATACTTTTTTGCATTGTCCCATGAAGCACCTGAATTAGCCATAAAAAGTGCCACCACAAACCCACTTGCAAGAGCTCCACAGAGAAGACCTATAACACCGGATGGCCCCATCAGAAGACCAACAATTATAGGAACAACGATAGCCGTAAGAGCTGGTGCAATCATTTCTTTTTGAGCAGTTCGAGTACAAATATAAACCGCCCTTGCATAGTCAGGCTTCGCAGAACCCTCAAGGAGGCCAACTATCTCCTTAAACTGCCTTCTTACTTCTTCTACTATGCTCTGAGCAGCTCTCCCAACAGCTTTTAAAGTCATTGAAGAAAATAGAAACGGCATCATTGCCCCAATGAAAACACCACAAATAGTTAGCGGATCCGTAAGCACGGGTACAATAAATGTCATGAAATTATCATTACTTGAAAGGCCAAGCTTTTCTACCCACAGAGAAACATCATTCCAGTATGCTGCAATTAACGCAAGGGCTGTCAAAGCCGCAGAACCTATTGCAAAACCTTTACCAGTAGCCGCCGTGGTATTACCGAGGCCATCAAGGGCATCGGTCCTCTTCCTCACCTCCTCTGGTAAGTGTGACATTTCTGCATTTCCACCGGCGTTATCAGCAACAGGACCATAAGCATCTGTAGCAAGGGTGATCCCAAGTGTTGAGAGCATACCAACTGCAGCAAGGCCAATCCCATAAAGACCAAGAGAAGCACTATGTAAGCCACCTGAAACGAAGAAACTAACTAAAATAGCAGCTACAACTGAAATCACTGGAATTAACGTAGAAAACATCCCATTTGCAATCCCCTCTATTACAACCGTCGCATGCCCCGTCAAGGATGATCTTGCGACTAAAATGGTAGGCTTATAATTATCGGAAGTGTAATACTCGGTGAAGAACCCTATTAGGACACCTGCCACAAGCCCAGCAACTATTGCCCAGTATATACCGAAGTGCTCCGGTGGCAATATAAAACGGCATGCTAAATATGAAAAAATAACCACAAGTAAAGACGTGCCCCATACTCCACGTCTTAAGGCCGCAAGGAGTGCTTTTTGCGAGACATCCTCCTTTGTGCTAACAAAGAAAGTACCTATGATAGATGCTATCACTCCAATTCCTGCAATAACCATTGGAAGCACAACTCCTCTAAAACCAAGTTTTGCAGAAGCAGCAAGAGACATGGTAGCAATCAAAGAACCTGCATAAGATTCATAAAGATCTGCCCCCATGCCAGCAACATCCCCCACATTATCTCCCACATTATCAGCAATAACTGCAGGGTTCCGCGGGTCATCTTCGGGAATACCTATCTCAGCCTTTCCGACAAGATCTGCCCCAACATCAGCAGCTTTTGTAAATATGCCACCTCCTACACGTGCAAAAAGAGCCTGAGAAGAGGCACCCATTCCAAAACTCAGCATTGTAAAAGTAATAGCATCCATAAGTTCATTTCCAGCAAATCCCTGCACTGTTCCATAGTACCATTTAAGGAAAGAAAACCATATACTAATATCAAGAAGGGCGAGTCCCACTACCACCATCCCCATAACTGCACCAGCCTTGAAGGCGACCCGAAGAGCCTTATTTAAACTGCTCCTCGCAGCATTTGCAGTTCTGGAACTTGCACGTGTAGCAACACTCATGCCTATGTACCCAGAAAGTCCAGAGAAGAAGCCCCCGGTGATGAAAGCGAAGGGAACGAAAATTGGCTGAAAATCATAAAGAGCCAAAACCAGAAGTATTAAAAATGTTATGACAAAAAATATTGTAACTACAAGATATTGCCTCTTTAAGTAAGCCGTTGCACCTTCTCGAACAGCATTGGCGATTTCCCTCATCACTGGAAGTCCTTCATCTTCCTTGTAGACAGATTTACTTAGATATACTGCAAATAGTAAGGCAAGAATTGATCCCAATGGTGCAAACCAGAATAAATAACTATACTCCATTCTTCCCTCCCTCGGAAGTTAGATAATTTTAATTAAACTCTGAAAGATAATCAAATGAAAGCGATTTCCTAAACAAAAAAAATTCAATATTAAGGTCCCGTAGAAAGTCGCCACCATCATTTAAGGAAAACCCAAAGTAAATGTTCCCGAAACTTATCGGTAGAGAGAATCCAAGTCCTGTGCTTCCGGGATTAGTAAAAGTTCTTGAAAGTACAACTCCAAAAAGTTTCAAGGAGAGTTCGATAATCGGTTTACCTAATTTAACTGACACATACCCAGTTTTGAACGGATATTTCTCAATTATGTTTGTCTTTAATATGGTAAACCCAGGAGAGAAGGTCCCCTGCTTCTCATACTCCATAAAAATCAAGTGTTGAAGGGCTGCTCCGTATTGACCATTAATAATAGTTCGAAATTCTTTTCTATCTAAAGCAGCTTTAAAACCTATAAATGGCTGTCCCATCTTCCATCCAAAATTAGCGCTGATATCCACATTATTTGACACTCCTCCTGTCGATACGTTAAAAAAACTTGCTGAAGCACCGTAACCACCTTTCAATTTAAGATATAGCCCACGGGAAATAGACAGGGGGAACAAAATTTCAGCATTAAGGTTATTAAAGTCTTTCCCTTTTAAATTGAAAGAAAACGCAAATTTTAATGGGTAAATATTTAATGAAGTCATCCCAATCTTTGCAAATGCGGAAAAAACATTTTGCTCATAGGCACATAGAAAAACCGGGGGACTGAAATCCCGGCTCCCCACAACAACAAAATTCCACTCGTTATCCTCATTCTTCGCAAAATAATAATCCTTCACTTCAAAGACGCCAAGAGTTGAGAGAAAGTTAGAAGTCTCCTGAAACTTCTTCCCAAGGTAGGCCCCATTGTATAAGAAATCCTTGTAACACCATTTATAACTTCTGATTTTGTCGCCGATTTGAATAGATGCTCGGTCAAAAAAAATGATGTTTTCATTCTCAACATCAAATATAAAATGCCGCTCATCGTTACTATCCTCAATCTGAACATTTATTTCTGGATTGATAACCCCATAATTTTCAAGGTATGAAATCATTCTCTCTGAGATAAGTCTTGCCAATACTGTGTCAGGCAATGTTACATCAACATCTCTTGTAATCGTATCCAGTGTACTGTCATTAATAAATCTCGAACGCACAAAAAACTCGGGAGAAGCCCACAATAAAAGTACAATTATTGCAACCACAATTCAAACAAAAATTCCTTCCATCTGTCATCGGTAACTTTGATGCTGGTGAATAGTAAAGTTAAATATGTTGGACGTTTCGGTACCCTTAACAACTTCATACCAGCCTCTTCGGGAACGTTATCTCCTTTCCTATTGTTACATTTGAAACAGGCACAAACAAGATTATTCCATGTATCCGCCCCACCAAGCCGCTTTGGAATTACATGGTCAACGGTCATTGGCCCCTGATTGGAGCCGCAATACTGACATGTGAAACCATCCCTTCTAAGTATATTCTTCTTAGTAAGTGGGACTTCTCTATATTTCAAAGGAATATGATACCGTAGCCTTAATACACTTGGAAGCCTTACAGTTAAGTTTTCAGCTCTCCAATAAAGCCCATCCTGGTAATACACCGCTTCAGCCTTTTTTAATACAACAAGCCTAACCGCTTTTCTAACGCTTAAAACGTCAAGAGGCGTATAATCGTAATTTAGTACTAAAACATCACCATGGCTCAATGCCTTTCCACACCCCAAAGGCTTTGGATCTATTACTTTCAGCAAGGTCTAATCTCCTGGCAATTTGATCCCTTAGTGAAGCGTCTGCATACCTGAGCGCAGTGTTATATGCCTCCTTTGCCCTTTCATAATACCTAACAGCATCTCCGGCACCATCTCTATTGCTACGGGCTTTAGCAGCCTGATAGTTCGCATTTCCAACGTTAAAATAACAATCACCAAGAAGGAAATTGCCGAGAGCTCTATAATAATCGCTTAAATTTTCTGATTCTAATAAGTTCTGGAGTACGGAAATCGCATCGTTATACCTTTTTAAGTCATATGTAAGGTACATTGCTTTTTTAATGTAAGCAGCAGGGTTACCTCCGGAAAGTTCTATAGACTTGTCATAATCTTTGAGAGCCTGGTTAGATCGCCCCAATCCTGCATACGCATCACCCCTGTCAATGTAGTATACGAAATTTAAAGAATCTAACTCAATAAGTATGTTAGAATAATGAACTGCCTTGTTAAAGTAGTCCTTGTTGGTTTTACCAACTTGAAGACTTGCCCTTACAATTGCATTTAAAACTTCCTTCAGCCTATCTACATCTTCAATCCCAATTTCATAAGCTTTCTCAAGATATGGAATTGCCTCATCAAATCTTGAAAGTTCCACAAGAAATAAGCCATAAGAATAATTAATACTCACACTATTAGGGTTTTTAGTAATTGCCGTTTTATATACACTATCAGCCTTCTCCTTTTCCCCTAAGTTTTCGTAAGTCTTTGCTAATCCATAAACGGCATCCACATTCTCTGGATCGAGAGAAAGTGCCATATTATAAAATTCAACAGCTTTTTGAGGATCGTTCTTAATCGTGCTGTATATGAATCCCAAGCCTTGCCATCCTCTGGAATCCGTAGAGTCAATAGAAGAGATTGATCTGTAAACTACCTCCGCAGAATCAATATAAATATTAGAACTATCAACCAAACCTCTTGAAAGGTAGTTTGTTCCAATGCCAAGATAAGCCCTTGCCATATCAAGATGAGCAGGTATAAAATTGGGATTAAACTTAAGTGCCCTCTTAAAATTTCTGAGTGCATCTTCATACATGTTTTTATTCAAGTAGTCAACTCCAATGGAAAACCATATTTTAGCTGAATCAACTGGTTCAGGTTCCTGAGCCATTGAAATACCAAATAAGATTACCACAATACCAATCCATTTCTTCATTCTCCGATTCCTCCTTTTACTATGATAAAATATTATACTCTCACAATTCCAATCCTTCAAACCCTTTCAACTATAGGTATTAAACTGTTCCCCTTTTCCAAATACTCACTGCTGCATACTTGGCATACAAAGTTCTCATCCCTTTTCACTTTGAGGGTACTTCCGCATTTGCACACCCAACCTACTCTACGCGCAGGGACACCCATTACCAGACCATAGTCAGGGACATCCTTCGTTACTACAGAACCTGCCGCTACTAGAGCATATCTACCTATGGTAACTCCACACACAATCGTAGCATTTGCACCAATTGTAGCCCCTCTTTTCACAAGAGTCTCCTTAAACTCATGTTTTCTCTCAATGAACGACCTCGGATTAATTACATTAGTAAAAACCATCGATGGCCCACAGAACACATCATCTTCAAGCTTCACTCCCTCGTAGACACTAACATTATTTTGGATTTTAACCCTATTTCCTATTGATACATTCGGGCCCGCCATTACATTTTGACCTAATACGCACTTCTCTCCGATCTTTGTATTTCTCATCACGTGGCAGAAATGCCATATCTTCGTATCATCACCTATTTCCACATTTTCATCAATATAACTTGAAGGGTGGACAAAATACCTCTTCTCCTTGCTATTCATATTTTTTTCCTCCTGAAATCAACGATTCTTGAGCCTTTTCCAGTACACGCAGAACCCGAACACCTTCCTGAGCATCAGTATACGGTGTTTTACGAGTTTCAATGCACTCTAAAAAATGCATTAATTCCTCTTTTAATGGTTCTTTCTTTTCAGTGGGGACCACAATTCTTTCTGCTTTCTCTGCAACAGGAAGCCCACTTTGCTCCCACCTTATCTTATGAGGGAAGAGAAATAGTTTCTCTTCAGATAAATCATCGAAAACTGCCATATTTTTTGAACCTACAATGACAAGTTTCTGTTCTTTGAAAGGATGTAACCAGCTCACAAATATGTGTCCCTTCACTCCGCCATTAAACTCCAAGTGCGTAATCGTAACGTCATAGACCCCATTCTGCACATATGCACCACCGAATGCCTCAACTTTTAAGGGTTCTTCATCAACAAGGAAGAGGATTACAGAAATGTCGTGGGGTGCAAAACTCCACAGAATGTTCTCTTCGGTCCGCAGCTTGCCCATATTCAGTCTGTTCGAGTAAATATAATATATCTGCCCTAAATCGCCTTGCTTAATAAGTTCCTTCAGTTTTACTACCGCAGGGTGATACCTTAATATATGACCAACCATAAGTATCCTGTTGTGTAGTTTTGAGAGTTCAACAAGCTCCTCTGCCTCCGAAACAGAAAGTGAAAGTGGCTTCTCGACAAATACATCCTTACCAGCAAGTAGAAGGAGCTTAACTACTTGATAATGGGTAAATGCGGGAGTAGCTACACATACGCCTTTTATGTCTTTATCACTGAGAATATCATCAATAGCCTGAACAAAATCAATTTTAGGGTACTGTTTTTTTAATTCATTAACCCTTTCGGGTGATGTATCCAGAACCTTTTCCAGAACGCCAAGCTCAACGAGATTTCTCAGTATATTTTTACCCCAATAACCTACACCAATGAGAGCGATAGACATACAATAATTATGATGAAATAATTAAGAATATTCAAAAATACAGTAACTGCAAGGATGAAAATTCAACTCCATAATTAAATAAAAAGCGGGAGACGGGACTTGAACCCGCGACCCTCACCTTGGCAAGGTGATGTTCTACCGCTGAACTACTCCCGCTTTGCGAACTTGGTAAAATATATCACAACCCCTTCGTAGAGTCAAACTAAACCACAGATTTTCAAATTTATGAATAGCATTGCTATCCTGTTACACTTCGTCTAAGATCCTCGGGTGATATCCTTTAAACCTACTTAAAATACCTTCTCCTACAGTTTCAGGATTATACAATCCGGAAAAGCAAGAAAAACAGAACTCTTCACTTCTTTGCCCTAATATATCTTTCAAGACCTTCAGAGGTAAATACTGCACAGAGTCAGCATCCAACACCTCTTCCAAGTCCCTCAATTTCACAGAAGATGCCATTAGTTCTTCAACAGTAGGAATATCAATACCAAAGAAACATGGCGCGACAATAGGTGGTGAGGCAAAACGCAAATGGACTTCCTTTGCACCATTTTCTCTGAGAAGTTTCACAATTTCTCTCGAAGTCGTGCCTCTGACCAGTGAGTCATCTATAAGAGCAATACGCATGCCATACAGTGCTTCTTGTATAGGAATTAGCTTCATCCTCACTTTTTTATCCCTCTCTGAAGGCTCAATGAAGCTCCTACCAGTAAAATGACTCCTCATAAGTCCGAATTCCAAAGGTTTACCGAGAGCTTTAGAATATCCCACACTCGCAGGAATCCCCGAATCAGGAACAGGCATTACGATGTCAATTTCCCGTTTTTCGCGCATGGCTAACCTTTCCCCACACTCTTTCCGAAATCTATAAACATTTTCTCCGAAGATTATGGAGTCAGGCCTGGAAAAATATATAAGTTCAAAAACACACTGCTCTTTCTTCAATACCTTGCCAACGTTAAAAATTTTCAAGTTATGCCCCTCGTAAATGCCTACATCACCTGGCTGAACCTCCTCATAAACATTTATTCCAGCCTGTTTCAGAGCGGCAGTCTCAGAAGCCACCACAAAATAATCTTCACTTTCCCCAAAAACCAGCGGCCTAAACCCCCATGGGTCCCTCAGAAAGTATAGCCTATCATTGATAAGAAAAAGAAGAGAGTATGCACCTTTAACCTTCTTCATTATCTCTTTAAATTTCTCCTCTGGATTATTACCTTCACTAATTAAAAACAAGTAAAGGAAAATCTCAGAATCTGTTGAAGAATGGAAAACATAGCCGTTCTCTTCAAGTTCAGCCCTTAACTCATCATAATTGGTGAGAGTACCATTGTGCGCAACCGCCATAAAACCTTCCCTTGAGGAAACGAAAAGAGGCTGAATATTATTAACATTCCTGTAATCACCAAAGGTTGAATATCTAGTGTGGCCAATACCTATGTGCCCTGTCAATTCTTTTAATATATCCTTCGAGAACACATCTTTAACCTGTCCGAACCCTCTGTGGGTATTAAATCCAGATTCACCAAAAGTAACAATCCCAGCTGATTCCTGACCCCGATGTTGGAGTGTAAAAAGGGACTTGTAAAGAAGTTCAGATACATCTTTACCCTTTTTACTAACTGCCCCTACTATACCACAAAACTCTCTCATTTCAAGAAACAAGGGATTCAATGGCTCCATTATAAATAGCCCTGAGTTCACGAAGGTCCCATTCAAACGATTTATTATTAGTATTCAAAATGAATTCCCGCCCGCTTGTACATAATCCCAGTTCAATATATGGAACCCCTTCTTTTTTGAGGATTTCAATAACCTGCGGCCTTTCCGCTACGCCGTAAGAGACAACAAATCTCGACTGCCATTCTCCAAAGAGGAATCTTTCTGAACATACATCAATCTCTATAAGAACTCCGAGTCTTTCAGCAAGCAAAAATTTCTCAAAAATTGCAGTAAGTAATCCTCCTTCCGAAACATCATGAGCGCTTTTTATAAGCTTTGACTTGATGAGCTTAAGAACAACTTGTTGAAGCTTCTTCTCAAAGTCAAGGTCAAGAACATCTACCTCACCACCCACTAAGCCGTAAAGGACCTTTAAGTACTCGCTTCCACCAACGTTACCCTCAAGTTTGCCTACTAAATTAATATAGTCTCCTGGCATCTTTACTGTCATATCTACTGCATACTCCAGTGGGTCTATGATACCTACCATTCCTATAATAGGGGTCGGAAAAATTCTCAGCGTCTCCGTTTCATTATAAAAACTCACGTTACCAGAGATAACTGGTATATCAAGGCCTCTCGCAGACTCTGAGATTCCTTCAATTACTTTTTCAAAAGACCAATAGACTTCCGGAATCTCTGGATTACCAAAATTCAAACCATCCGTAACGGCAATGGGGTCGGCTCCGACAGCGACAAGGTTCCTTGCCGCTTCGGCAACCGCTATCTTACCCCCCTCATACGGGTTGAGGTAACATAACCTTCCGTTCCCATCGATGGTCATTGCAACCCCAAAATCTTCCCCTTTTATCCTTAAAATTGCAGCGTCACTAAAACCAGGTACAAACACTGTATCACCTCTAACGGTGTAGTCATACTGTTCATAAACCCACTTTTTGGATGCAATATTAGGAGAGGCAAGTATCCTTTTGAAAGATGTATTAAGGTCTTCTCTATTCGACTCCTTGATTTGAAGGGTCCTAAGTTTACTTATGTAAGCTGGCTCTCTTGATCCCATAACCTTTTGTGGAACTCCATTAACAAGGCCCTCTACAGGGATTTCTGCAAGCATATCCATTCCTTTAACAACTCTAAAAACTCTTTTCTCTATTACCTTGCCTATCACCTCAGCCTCAAGACCCCACTTTTTGAACAGATCAATAAATTTCTTCTCACTGCCATTCTTAACGCAGAGTAATGCCCTCTCTTGGGTTTCAGAAAGCATAATCTCATAAGGAGTCATCTCTATTGATTTTACTGGAATCTTACCAATATCAATTTCTATACCAACCCCACCCCTCTCTGCCATCTCGGCGGGAGTAGTGGACAGGCCACCAGCACCAAGATCTTGCATACCAATTAGTTCTTTGAATTTTCTAACCTCAAGAATTGCCTCAATTAAGAGTTTTTCATAGAATGGGTCTCCGATTTGTACACTGGGCCTCTTTTCCTGCTTTGAACCCTCTAAAGCATCTGAAGCAAAGGTAGCACCGTGGATACCTTCTCTTCCCGTCTTCGATCCGACGAGGATTAGCTTATTCCCCTTCCCTTTTGCAATCCCCGTTTTCAAATCCCCCTCTCTCCCAATGCCCGCACAACACACATTCACAAGACAGTTCTCTCCATAAGGCTCATCAAAATAAACCTCTCCTCCGATGCATGGAACCCCAATACAGTTTCCGTAAAAAGAAATCCCGCTCACAACCCCATCAAAAAGGTGCACTACATGAGGATCTCTAAGTTCACCAAATCTCAAAGAATCCATAAGAGCAATAGGCCTTACACCCATAGATAAAATGTCCCTAACGATCCCCCCTATACCAGTTGCAGCCCCATGAAATGGCTCCACAGCTGAAGGATGATTGTGGCTTTCCACTTTAAATGCAAGAATGTATCCATTCTTAAGCGCAACTACCCCTGCATTTTCTCCAGGACCCTGCAATACATTCTTCCCTTCATTTGGAAGCTCTTTTAAAAGTTTCTTTGATGATTTATAGCTACAGTGCTCAGACCACTGCGTAGAAAAGATACCCAGCTCCAAAAGATTTGGCTCTCTACCTAAAATTTCTAAAATTTTATTGTATTCGTCATCGGTGAAACCGTGTCTTTTTACCACTTCTTTATCCATAATAATAAAACTCCTTCAGCGACTGGAAAAACTTGAGGCCATCCCTCGTACCATGTATTTTTTCGACATTTCTCTCAGGATGAGGCATGAGACCAAAAACATTTCTTCTTTCATTTGTAATCCCCGCAATATTTAAAATTGAACCATTCGGATTTTCCTTGTCATATTCTAGAAATACAAGCCCATCCCTATTTAGCTCCTCAAGCTCCTGCGGGGGAGCCACATACCTGCCATCCATATGGGCTATGGTAAGTTTTATAACTTCACCCTTGCTAAATTTTCTGGTAAAAGGTAAGTTATTGTTCACCACCCTGAGAGGCACAGTCTTGCAGATAAATTTCAAGCCACTATTCCTTATTAGCCCACCTTTTAAAAGCCGCGACTCTGTTAATATCTGAAAACCATTACATATACCAACTACAATACCGCGCTCCTTTTCGACATATTCGTAAAGGCTCTCCACTACAGGAGAAACCTTCGCTAGAGCACCAGGCCTTAAATAATCTCCGTAGGAGAAACCACCGGGTAGGATTATCAGGGAATATTTTCTTATATCCACCTCTTCATGCCAGACAAAGCCCGTGTCAAAGCCCACAAGTTCCTTAAGTGCATAATATGTTTCGCTATCACAGTTTGTACCCGGGAAGATCACAACACCTACTTTCATAGTTCCATAACCTTTAACTCAAAGTTTTCAATTACAGGATTGGAAAAAAGATCATTTGAGAGGTTGGTAATTGTCTCAACCACTTTTTCTTTGTTGTCCCCCTCCACATTCATTTCAAGTATTTTACCAACTCTGATATCACTTATTTCTTTGTACCCCATCCTCTTGAGGACCTTCTCCAATGCAATCCCCTGGGGTTCAGGCAAATCCTCCCTCATTCTTACTATTACACTCACTCTGTATTTTGCCACCGATCCTCCTATTCTTCGGTTTTTTTGATAATTCTTACCTTTAGCTCCTTGATTCTCTGTTGAGTTGCATCAAGAACTTCAACTTCAATTGGACCTATAGTAAACTTCTCACCAGCTTCTGGAACCCTTTCTAGATTTTCAATAATATATCCCCCAAGTGTATTCACCTCTTCACTTTCGAGTTCTACCCCAAACTTCTCTGAAGCTTCATACAGGTCAATTTTAGCGTTTACAATAAACGACCCATCTTCCAGCTCTCTTACAAGAACCTCTTCTTTATCGAATTCCTCATATATTTCTCCCACAATCTCTTCGAGGATATCCTCGAGGGTTACAAGCCCCGAAACAGAGCCAAATTCATCCACAACAATTGCAATTGAAATCCTCTTCATCTGCATTTCTTTGAGAGTATCAAGTACTTTCTTGGAATAGGGTATGTAGTGGGCAGGCTTTGCCAGATCTTGTGCTTTCAAACTATGGAGCTCATCCAGGTGTTTCAAAAGTTCCTTTATATACAAAATTCCTATGACATTATCGGTACGTTCTCTTACGACGGGAATTTTCGAAAACCCTCTCTTTTTGTAAATCTTAACCGCTTCATTAAGCGTCGCATCACCATTTATCACAACCATATCAATTCGGGGAACCATGATCTCTTCCACCTCTCTATCACTCACTTCAAGGATTTGCTGTATAATCTCTGTAACAGTGTCAGAAAGTACCTTTTCAGTCCTTGCTTTTTCAAAAAACTCTATTAATTCTTCAACATCGAGTTCCCTATTCTGAATTTTTCTTACCATTCTTCTTAAGAACCTCTGCAATCCCATTTTGAATTATCTCACCTCCTTGTGTGTTCATGCTAATACCTGCAGTCATTGCAATTTTAATGCCCTCTTCAAAACTCATATCAACAAAACTTAATCTGCTTTCTTCTACAACAAAATAGAAACCCGTCGTTGGATTTGGCGTTGTGGGCATAAAAACCATATAAAAACGCTTCCCCTCTACTTCTAACGGCTCATCACGGGTTAAGAACCCCATTAGAAAAGGCCCTCCATCTGAAATAGTAAAAAGCACTACACGACCGGAAGAGATCTTAATGCTACGAGGGTTTGTAATATACTTTAAAAATTCTCTAACAGCACTATAAATGGTCTTCACAACAGGTATTCGATTTACAGTACGATTAACAAAGCTTTCAAGTTCTAACCCAAATACAAGCCTTACCAAAAGGCCGGCAATATATATCAAAAGTATACCAATTACAAGGCCAAATATCGTCTTCAAAAATGGGGGTACACTGCCTACAAATGGCACAGGGGCAACGATACGAGCAAAAAAATTACCTATGACAGATACTAAGAAAACCACTAAATAAATCGTAACAAGAAGTGGCCCAAGAACTAACAGTCCAGTTATAAAGTCTTCCCTTACAGTCTCTTTTTTAAAAGATCCTTTCAACTTTCTAAAAGAGATAGGGCTTTTCATACTACCTCCTGTTTAAAATGGATCTTGCTGCCAGTATTCCAGAAATAGCCGCTTGAGAAAGCCCGCGTGTGATGCCCGCCCCATCACCAATTGCAAATAGATTCTTCATGTGTTCCACTTCAAACTCGCCTGAAACCATTATTCTTGCAGAATAGAATTTCACCTCAGCACCATACAAAAGGTTCCCGTCATCTGCAAACCCAGGAGCGAGCCTATCTAACTGGTCCAGCATCTCTTTTATACTGGAAAGGTACCTGTACGGAAGTGCAAAGCTTAGATCACCCGGAACCGCTCCCCTATATGTTGACTTGACTATACTTTTCCTGATGCGCTCCTCGGTGGAGCGCCTCCCAAGCTTCAGATCACCGTATCTTTGAATGATTATACTCCCAGTAAGCAAATTTGCGAGTCTTGCTATTGATTTACCATAACTGACGGGATCCTTAAACGGCTCCGTGAACCTTGTAGAAACTAAAATTGCAAGATTGGTGTAATCCGATACAGGATAAGTGAAACTATGACCATTCACAGTCACAACATCCTCAGTCATTTCAGGGACTACAACCCCATGTGGGTTAACACAAAAAGTACGGACTCTATCATCAAAGCTCCTTGAATAATAGACCAGTTTTGGCTCATAGAGTACATCTGTTAAAGGTTTAAGAACCTCAAAAGGCACTTCAAGCCTAACTCCAATATCAACAGGGTTCGTATCGGTCACAATTCCATACTTTTGGCACATTTCAAAAGCCCACTCGGTTCCTGACCGTCCTGGTGCCATAATCACATATTTTGCAAAATATTTACCCTTAGATGTCTTTACACCCTTTACCTCATGGTTTTCTACAATCAAATCTTCAACGGCTTCCCTAAGATGTAAATCAACTCTTCTACTTATCAACGCTTCTCTCATATTCAAGAGTACCCGAAACCCCTTGTCTGTACCCATGTGGAGTATTTTTGATCTCACAAGTTCAATTCCGTACTTTTGTGCTTCAAAAGAAATCTTATCAACTCCCTCCGTATCGGTACCCATAATCCTTTCTGGAGCACCAAACTCCAAAAGTTTCTTCATAATGTGGTTAAACATCTTTTCAAGTTCAATATCACTGAGGAACTCTCTTAAATTTCCACCAACTGAGGAACTAAGTGTTACCTTTCCATCAGAAAAAGCACCAGCTCCCCCAAAACCAGATGTAATAGCACAGTGAGAGCACCTCACGCAGGGAATTTGCTTATCTAAGGCGGGACACTTCCTCCTTTCTAATTCACGCCCCCGCTCTATCATTAATACTGAAAGTCCCTTATCAGCAAGTTCCAGGGCTGAAAAGATGCCAGCTGGACCACTACCAATAACAATTATATCAAAAAACTGGCTCAATTTATTAGTGAATCTCCGCTAATCTTTTTTCCAGATTACCCTCAAAAATTTCTCACCTTCAAAAAAAACAACATCGAGTGTGCCTTGACGTGCCTTATACAGCGCTTTCCCAATTCTCTTTGCAAGGCCCATTGTAGTTGTTCCAATTTCTATTCCATTTCCAAGCCTTTCAATTTTCATAATCCGAGCTAGTGGATTACTATTCATCTCTTTTTCTTCCTCATGCTTTACTAAATTTAAAAGCTCCTCAACCTTGCTTTCATCTTCCAAGATCTTCCCCTCAATTATCAAAATACCAAGGGGATAGTTATCTTTAATTTTCCTGCAGGCTGGACAGTCTTTGTAATCAGTAGAATCCAACTTTTTATACTTCTCCAGCATGGCTGTATCCTGATGCCAAGTTTTATTATGAAACACAAGATTACACGTCGGACAAATGGTGGGATCCCTGTATAGATTACGGTCCATATACGGGTCTTGCACCTTCTCATCTAAGAGCCTGTCCTTTCTACCCGCCATACAACCTCCTTTTAGATATACAATTATTTTAATTGGTAAAGGGGTTATAGTCAAGGAAGTACCTGAATTTGATAATACAACGCCAGCACGATATAATTTCTACAGTAGGAGAGGTGGCCGAGGGGTTAAAGGCGGCGGCTTGCTAAGCCGTTGTATCCCGTTAAGGGGTACCGTGGGTTCGAATCCCACCCTCTCCGCCAATAAAAATAATACGAAATGAAATATTTAAATTCAATCATTGGTGCAGTCGGAAATACACCACTTGTAAAGCTAAACAAAATCGTTCAAGATAACGGGAAAAACAAGTTACTGCTGGCTAAAGCGGAATTCCTGAATCCTGGTGGTAGTATTAAGGATCGGATGGCAATTTATATGATCGAAAAGGCAGTAGAACGAGGAGATCTAAAGCCCGGCGGTACCATAATAGAAGCTACTTCTGGTAACACCGGCGTAGCCCTCGCTATGTATGGAGCAATTAAAGGATTTAAAGTTATACTTACGGTTACTGAAAAGGTCTCAAGGGAAAAGATAGACCACTTAAGAGCCTTTGGTGCAGAAGTAATTATTTGCCCAGGCAGCGCAAGGCATGGCTCGCCTGAAAGTAGAAACGCTGTTGCAGAAAAACTTGCCATGACTACTCCGAACTCCTATTACGTCAACCAACACGAAAACGAGGACAACTGGAAAGCTCATTATGAAACTACAGCAATGGAAATATGGGAAGCTACCGATGGCAAAATTACCCATTTCGTTGCAGGAGTCGGAACAGGTGGAACATTTACTGGGGTTGCAAAATTCCTCAAAGATAAAAACAAAAACATTAGATGTATAACTTTAGATCCTGCTGGCTCCGTATTCTATCCATACTATAAAGAGAGGAAAGTGGTAGAAGCGGGTGAGTACGAGCTGGAAGGTCTCGGTGATGATGCTTTAATTAAAAATGTCGATTTCTCTGTAATCGATGAGATGTTTCAGATTTCGGACAAAGAGGCTTTCCTTATGGCAAGAAGTTTAGCAAAGGAAGAAGGACTTTTTGTCGGTGGCTCTTCGGGTGCTAACGTCTGGGCTGCATTAAAAGTTTACGAAACTGCACCCGCTGGATCCGTTATCGTAACAGTACTCCCAGACACAGGATTTAAATACCTTTCTAAATTTTATAACGATGAATGGATGCGATCTAAGAACTTCTTATGATTCCTTTTATAAAATTTCAAGCCCAAGGTAATGATTTTGTGTTTTTGAACTCGGAGTTTACTCCAACGACCGAGGATAAAACACTAGCCCTGAAGATCCTCGACCGTCACTTCGGTGTAGGTGGAGATACTTTAGTGATTCACAATGATTCAAACCGATCACTTCGCTTCTTCAATGCCGACGGCTCAGAAGCTGAAATTTGCGTCAATTCACTCCTATGTTATGGCGAGTACTTGCGAAAATTCAAAAAGACAAAGGGCATTGTTTCAATAAGTACGATATCAGGAAAAAGGCAGATAGAAATAGGCGAGCACATATCAGTATATTTCCCCTACGATGGGTTTGAATTTGAACCAATTAAAATATCTGTTACACACAGAACAATCGAGGGGTTCTTTACCAAGTTCGCTGGAAATCCTCATTTTATTATACTCGAAGAGGTACCCTTCGATCTTGCACCAAAGATTGAGACCCACCCTGTCTTTCATGACAGAACCAATGTAAATTTCTTGAATATAACACCCAAGGGTATAATTCATAGGGTATGGGAGCGTGGGGTCGGCGAAACCCTTTCCTGTGCTTCAGGTGCAATCTCATCATTCGCCGTATTAAGAAAATTGAACCTTCAAAGTAAGGAGGCGACATTCGTTTCGAAGGGGGGCAAGTTACACATCCAAGAGGATAAAAACTACTTCAAAGTTTCTGGAACCCCCGTCTTTATTTTTTCAGGATATATTAGTGAAACTTTCTTTTTGAAAATATAAGGTAGCCCCTTAAAAAAGATGTTATAAGCGTTACCCCCCCAAGTCCCAAAAGTGCATATTTCCAACTTCTTGTGAGATAATAGAGCAGAAGGCCCAAAAAGACACCAAAAAGGTCAAAAATTCTGATTAATTTCTCGGCTGTAAAACTTTCCAATTTCATTGAATACCTCTTCAGGTTTTATCTCTAACATACATCGAAAATGCCCCAATGGACATTTGTCCCCACCGTGGAGAGTGCAGGGTCTGCAAGGCAAATCCTTCTCAAGGGTTCTGATAAATCCCTCACCCGCAGGCCGAAATCCAAATTCCGGGATCGTAGGCCCAAAAATCACAAAGAGAGGCGTACCCACTGCTGCAGCCATATGTGCTGGTCCTGTATCATTTGAAACCACAAAATGCGCATTCTTTAAAATATACAAAAGTTCTCTTAAGGTCGTAGAGCGTGCCAAATTAATGAATCCCTCGGGGTAAGAGTCGGCAAGCCTTTCATTTCCAACGACAACAACAGGTAGATTGTATGAAGTATTGATCCTTTTCCCTAAATCTATGTAATAGTCGATGGGCCAGCGTTTTGTATGTTTACTAGCACCGGGAACAATTACAGTATAATTGTAAGGCAAAGAAAATTCCGGTTCTTTAAAAGATACCAGCTTGGGATAAGGTATCCTGTCAATTTCAAAGTATTTTGACACAGCTTTTACGTACCTTACATAAATGGGATCCTCTTTAATTCCCCTCTTGTAAAGGACAGCAAATCTCCTTACAATGGAATTCTTTCTCACGTATGCTCTATATTTTGTCCGCGAAGCAAGAGCAATAACTGAAGGGTAAAGTTTCCTATGTAAATCTACTACAAGATCGTATTTCACCTTCCGCACATCTTCTAAACCGCGCCACTTCCCATTGAAATCCCTTTTTATCTTTATTAACTTCTCTACGCGCGGATCTCCTTCAAACAAATCAGAAAATCGCTCATAAAGCGCAATGTGTATTCTAACACCTTTATGAAACAAAAACTCGATCAGCGAGGACATTATTACAAGGTCTCCAAGGGACGAAAGACGGATAAGGAGCACCTTTCTAATCTTCCCTTTCACCTTTTCACTCGTATTTTAGGGCAATATTTTGAAATTGGGCACTCGTCACACCATGGTTTTATGGGCCTACATATCACTTGTCCAAAGGCAACCATGAGCTCATTAAACCTCGATTGCCACTCTTGGGGTAAAACCTTTGTAAGCTCAAGTTCCGTTTCCTCGGGCGTTTTTGTGTTAACAAGCCCAACCCTATTGGAAATCCTGTGCACATGGGTATCCACTGCAATAGCCTTCTGCCCATATACTCGCGATAATACAATATTAGCGACTTTTCTGCCTACACCAGGAAGCCTTAAGAGGTCCTCCATATTATCCGGCACCCTGGAATTAAACTCTTCAAAGAGGATCCTTGAAGTTTCTTTTATATTCTTTGCCTTGGTCCGAAAAAAACCACACGGGTAAATTGCTTTTTCGATTTCAATTACATCTAACCGCGCAAGCTCATAAGGAGTTTTCGCAAGGGGAAAAAGCCTTTCCGTACTCTCCACCGTAACTTCATCCTTGGTTCTCGTACTAATAATAGCACTTATCAGAACTCTAAAGGGTTCACTTGTCTTACTTTTAAGGACTTTAACTGGAGCATTCCACTTACTTGACTCGCTTTCGAGGATCTCTAATATCTTCTTAACGGTATCTTCATCCACTTTCGTATAAGGGTAGTCACTTAATTTATCGCCCTCCTTATTGACCATCTGAGTCAATTTCTTCTACATACATATTTTCAAGAAGGGTTGGGGCGCCCGAACCATCTGTTCCACTGTTTTCGGGCAAACTCTCCGGTCCATTCCAGTTATCTCCACCTGCAATCACCACTACCACACGGGCTTTTGCATAAGGCATCACTCTATCTTGACCTAAGTTATAAAGCACATCATAAGGTATCCTTACTTCCACTACGCCCCGTCCGCCTGAGGGTGGGACAGTGTTAATAACTTCGTAATCACCTTGAGGTACTTCCTGAGTAGTTGTCCCAGATAAAATATGCCTCAATGCAGGCTCGGGAGCACCCTCGCCTACCCACTTTGCAACAATAAACTCTGCAGGCGTGGAATCGGCAAACAGGAAATTACGGGCAAACCAATCCAGCGTATTCCCATTGAGTGTTCCATCGGTAGTGTCGGCATTATTGACATTAATGTAAATAATTATAGCATTATTTGATGCAACATAGTCCACAGCAATATATAAGTTCCTTTCATCATGCCCTACATATAGGGCACCTAAGTCACCTGAAGCCGCCCACGGACTATCTCCTATGGTGTCTTGGACTGCAGTATAGGGCCAATCACTTAGATTCCCGTCCACTTGGATGCTGACAAAAGGACCATCTGCAAATGCATATTCATTTCCAGCCTCTGGCACTAACACAACGGTCCCTGCATCAATGGTGCTCCAACCACTTATGGTTAGTGAAATAGAATCTGGTTTATAACCCGCAGCTTCAAAGTAGAGTCTGTAATTTCCATCCTCGAGATTACTAACTTCGTAATTCCCCGTCAGTGTATCGCTCTTCACAGAAACGATACTAACAGTATCTCTGTAAACTCTGATAGTAGCCTCAGGTAACGGGGGTAAACTATCATCTTGAAACGCCACTTTACCGTATATTTTACCCTGTGGTGTCGAAACAAGAGAGATTCTATAAAATAGCGTATTTTCATTAAATTCAAATTTCCAGTAACCAGCTCGATAGATGGGCCCCGCAGTAATATGATCTCCAAGCCCGTTACAATTAGGTTCGGCATATCCGGTGAGCCCCGTATCTGCTCCAACAGTACCAAAAGCGTAATTCCAGTCCCTGTTGGCGACTATCTTAAATCTTATGCTATCCTGAGGTGCATTGAAGTATGTGAGCCTCTCCCACTTGTAATCTTGCACCAGGTCCATCTTTGTATTTTCAAAATCGTTAAGATTCCAGCCCTGGAAATCACCAACAATTTGGATCGAATTGTACTGGGTTCTATGGGTCTGCCCAGGGGGATTTATCAAAGGGTCACCCTCCTCCTTGGCACAGGCCATAAGACTTACAAATATTACTAACGGAAATAACTTCTTCATAATGCTCCTCCCATTTTAGTTATAGGGCTATAATATCTTACAAGATGATAAAGCCCTATAATAAAGAAAAGAAGATATTCATCTCCCGAACGTGTGAAATACGCAAAGGCAAACCCACCAATGGGAATTAAAAGTGCAGGAATAAAACACAAAAGTTGTAAAAGGAAAATACCCTTTGATTCATTTAACATACTCACGAAACGCAAAAAATACCTCGTCAATATCACCATCATAGCGCTGCCAATCAAGAGTGATATCCTTAGAAAATTACTGTGAACTTCTCCAGCAACAGGTTCACGAAAATAAATACGGGAGTATACAAGAAGAACAATCTGAACCACAAGAATAACTACCGCAAAGTATTTCAAGATTTTCACACGTTTCATTCTACCCTTAAAAGAGAGTTCGTAAACGAACCCGATTGTATATTTTCAGGATTCGATGGATCCAAGTACCAGCTTGAGCCATTTACAACATACTTGTACTGATAAGTGCCGGGCCTTAGCGGAAGTACCACAGTCCAAATCCCATCACCAGCTTTTTTATCACCGTTCGATCCGTCATCATACATCTTGCCCAGGGTTGGATTAAAGGGACCATCTTGAGTTCCACACCATCTATTGAAGTCCCCGGCTAGATTAACATACATAGCCGATGGAGCATAGAACTGGAATAGGATACCTTCAGGGGTTTTATATGGTGCAGGAACCCTTGGCTTAATCTGATTCAGAACCACACAGCTACTCAGTAAAATAATCATGCTCAAAACGCAATTTTTAGCCATAACTGAACTCCCTTTTGCTCCGAAAGCGCTGACTCCGCAATCTCTAAGAAACTGCCGAGACCTTTGAAATTATTCTTGATAAGAGAATAATCCACACCTTGGGTTGCCAAGTACTCTCTTCTTGCGATGTACTCGTCTTCCAAATTCCATGGCATATAACCATAATTTAATGAAAGTTGAACATTCTTAGCTACTGGATACGCTATTTCCGCGAAATGATCAAAAAAAGTCTTGTCAACATCGAGGAAAGTGCTCTTAATAGTGAAAGCTCTAAGTTCGTAAGTAATCACTGGCTTAAATAAAACAAAATCCATGTGGAATATATTTTCAAAGGTATAGGGTTTTTGGTTTATTGCGTACGAAGAGAATTTACCATCATACCTGAGGTTTATACCTTTAAATTGAACCTTAAAAAATGGATTAAGGGTTAAATAGTGTTCGTATCCTATAAAAGGAAATTCACCATATTCCAGCCTCTGGTTTTCAATATCTTCGAATAGATACTCCCATTTCATAAGAGAATCAGTATTCAATAAGGTATATTTGAAATTTAACCCAAAATAGCCATTGTAGTCTGTACACGCGCCAGCCCTGATATACTCAAAGTATCTATTTCCTGCTTGCACAAAAAGATCATCGTAAGAGTGCCTTTCATAGTTAATAAAAGCTTTGTGAATCCATTTGCCCGTAAGAGCCTGTAATTCAAAAAGGCCTTTAAGAATATCAGATTTAGGCCAGCTTCGATTTACCGGATAAGGAGTATCATCTCGATACCTTTCGCCCGCAATAAGTTGGCGATCCCCTAAAATACCGCCAAGGGAAAGGCTAAAACCATTCCCTAAATAATTTAAATAGGCTCCATATAGGTTCTCATTTTCATAAGTATTGAAGTAAAGTAAGCTTCCTTCCTCTTCAAGACTATCTGGCGATGGAACCCTGTAAAGCTTCTCAAGTCCCCTCTGACCCCTATACAATGCACCCAGGCTGAACCGCCCAAATTCTCTCCCGATATGAGCATAGAGTAAATCCCTATCGTTAAGTATATTATTCGAATAAGCCAGATGCACATCTTGTAGGACAAGGGCTCTGTCAAAAGATAGCAGTATTCCTTGTTCCCCATCACCAAAATCCCTACGAAATTCACCCACCTCAGCAAGAAGCTTAAAAGGATCAGGACCTTTGACCTTTACCGCATTGTAAAACGCATGAAATTTAAAAGTCCCTCCATTCATAGTAAAGAATCCTCTCTCAAACTTAAGAGGAATGAGCTGCGTTGATTGCTCCCTGTATAATTTAGTATTGTATCTAATCCTCACCCATAGGTCTGCCTTATCCTCGAGATTTGCATCCATGTCCAGTTTCAGATCTTGCATATAATCATAGGCTCTATATTGCCATTTACCGCTCTCAAGAGTATCTCTATCCAGGGTAAGATTACCCCTGGCATCGATGTTGAAATTTACAATAGAACTTATCGGGGTATTTGTAGCCATTTCTGGTGGCAGTATGGTGTACCCCTCACCAACTCTAATGAGAGAATTACCATAAACACCAGCAGTTACTGGATTGTCCGGATCCGCAGTCCACTGACCATCAACGATAAATTTGTACTCATACTTACCAGGCGATAGCTTTAGAGTGAGCCAAAAGGTCCCATCACTCTCCTTCTTCATTGGGCTTAATGTAGTTGACCAATCATTGAAATCACCAGCAAGATAAACTTCCATCGCCTTGGGGTTGTAATACTCAAATCTAACCCCCTGGGGCGTAGTTTTAACTGCCTGCACTAAAAACAAAAGAGCAATGAAATTTCGCATAGTCCCACTCCTTTTCAGAACCAATATTTTGCAAGGAGTTTAACCTTATCATCGGTTCTAAGATAAGGGTTATTGGAGAAATCCCAGTCGTTCACCAGATCTCCATCGGTATGACCAGGCTCTCCATACTCTAAAAATATCTCAGTGTTTTTGATTCCCCTATACCCGAGCTGTAGAAAAACGCTTTCCCATGACCTACCCACACCCATACCTACCGAGGCTCTCCCATAAAAAAATAAATTCTGAGTTAAATTTACTCTAAACTCAGCTCCAACCAAATTCCTCTCTCCAATCGAATAATAAACTGCTTGCCCGTTCTTATTTATACCAATGTCCATGATTTTGTACTGAAGGCGGAGTTTCATCGTACTATTCTCCCCTCCTATTTCAAAAAATAGATGATTCCAGGTCTCTGCAGTATCCTTCGTAGATTCGACATAGAACTTTGAAGAAACTCCACCGTAGTATTCAATGTATATCTCACCATAATTCCACCATTTGCTGTAAGTTTCTGGAAGCTGAAACCCTGGATAGGTTTCGTCAAAGCGCGATTGCCAGTATCGAGTTTTATAAATCAAATTCACAGCTTTATAAGGGACCATATATATAAATTCACCATATACACCCCTTCTATCAAATTCTCTATCATAACTCAAATTAAATTTGTTCGAAAACTCATCAATAAAGTCAATCCCATAATTGAAAAGACTCCATGCTACCGACAAATTCTGGATCTTAATCCTCCTGAATTCAAGTTCAACGGCATAATCATCAGACTTCTCCGGTGTAAGCTGGGAAGGATGAATACTTTTTGCTATCTCAAAGCGTAAGTTGAGTGGGCCCTTAATGTGACTCCTCCCATTCAGAGAATAAATACTGTTAAAAGAAGCCCCCTCTCCTCTCCAGTCTTTTTTGAGGTAAATACCTCCGAGCTCAAAGTTCTGCCCAAACATCTTTGAGATCGAACCAAGATAGGCTTCACCATCCCAGGTTCTGAATTTAGACGCAATCAGGGCACCGTAAAAGCCTTTCCATTCCCACAAATCAAACCTGATACCCTCTGCCTTTGGTCCGTAAGAATCATCTTTTATTCTATCAGTGTTTACCAGAAATAATAATGGGCTGGAAATCCAAAAACGGTCTTCCCTGGAAAAGGCAGTGAACTCCGTATTTGAAGCACGATAGGTTAGGTGACCCTGGTTCATATAGAACCTCATTCCATTAGAATTCGAAAGGGCCGCGAGGGAGAAAAATCCTGTGACACCAGGAGATGGGTTTACCGTAAACTTCATCTCGAAATAATTCTTTGGATTCCACATGTCCCATCTCACTGGGAGCCTTGACTTTTGCGCGAGATATTCCCCCTCAAAATATCCATTGAATGAAATAGGATAAACTACTAACATTACTAAGAAATTGCGTAACATAGTGTAAATAGAGTAAAGCAAAAACTTTATATTGTCAAAGCATTAAAGAAATCTGACAAAATCTTGGGGTAACGAAAAGGTAGTCTACTTTAAGCTAATTATATTTAAACCTGTCTTAAAAATTCCTGAAGAGTTTAGGGAAAATATGATAAAACTTGTCATCAATTTTAATTGATGGAAAACCATTAATCTATTAGTTCAAATTTGATACTTTACAAAGCACCAATCCTTAGTTTCTCTATTTACCGCGCATTCAGAAATATATGCCTATCCCACCCTTAAGAATTAATCCGTTAGTCTCCACCTTAAATTTCTCGCTATTATGATTTACATAATCATCTGTAACGTCCATATCGGGAATATTCGTGTCAAAAATATCAAGCTTCATAAGTGGTAAACTCAACACGATATAATCTGCTGCCAATGTGAACGCAATATTTTTCAACGGCTCTACAGGTAGGAAAATCTCAAATCTGAGGGAGGGTCCAAAGTCCATAGTCATACCAACAGTAGTTACGTACTGATCAGGGTCAAAGAGAGGATACTTATCTTGCATTACTGCAACCACATCTCTTATTGTGATACCCAATTCAGGTTTAAAGATTCTCTCAGGCGATATTAGGTCAGAAATAGCTGTAATTTCAAAATAAACATTAGCATGATACATATAAAAGTCCATTTTTTCGACAAAATCCGCTCTCTCCGAAATACCCGACCAGTAGGAAAAAAAGTGTTGGGATATTAGCCCTTTATTATGATTCGAAATACCAATGTTATATACAAGTTTGTTCTTCATAGGAGTAAAGCCATAGTATTCTAAATCCTCCCTGACCATTTTCAGTGATGGAGAATAAAAACCAAGATCGAACACTATGCCTGTCAGTTTGTCCAGTCGTTCATATGAAGGCTTTTTGGCCGGCGCATACTCAGAGGTACCTGGAGGTGCTCCAGCCATCAGGCCTCTAACGAAAGACATGCACATCATTATGACCATTCCACTTTTTACAAAATTACTTTGTCTCATATTCCATCCTCCAGATATTCATAACATCTTTTCTTTCTTCACCTCGACAGGATAAAAAATAAATCCCAGACATGTCAGGAGCCCAAACCGGGTGCAGGTCATCACTTAAATGATATGTAAGCTGAGTCAGACCTGTACCATCTACATTTATGACCCAAATATTTGAATTTCTCGGCTCACTGGTTGTATTGCCAGTGCCTTTATCTGTTGAAAAAACAATCTTCTTCCCGTCTGGCGATATGTCAAAATCCCCAACTCCAAAGTCAAACCCTGAAATTAATTCAGTTTCTGCACCTGACACTACGTCCATTACCCATAAACTATAGTAGCCGCTACCCGTCTTAGAGGCTCTCTTAAACATAATACCTTTTCCATCAGGTGTAAACCTGGGCATCAAACCCAAAGTATACTGCGTTAACCTACCCGTAGTTAGGTCATAGGTCCAGATGATCTCACTATTCTGAACATACTGATAGTTGCCAGTTTGAGAGTTCCATATGAAATCAACAGAGTTAAATACAATGACTTTACCATCAGGAGAGAAAGTAGGATAAACTGCATGAGTGGGGGTATTTGTAGTTATCTGTTGAATTGCCATTCCAGATTCCGCTCCTATCATATAAATGTGATAGTTACCATCCCTGTAAGCATAATACACCAGATTGGTCCCATCGGGCGAAAATGAAGGGGCAAGTTCGGTCTCGGGTCGGTACGTACGCTGCAATAGCGCCTTACCCCCAATTAAGCTTTTCACATAGATGTCACCATTTCCGCTCTTCCACGATGTAAAAGCTAGCCTTTGACCATCTTTGCTCACTGCGAAGCGCGCCTCTGTATCTACAAGGTCTTCTTTCTCTGTAACCTTGGATAACCTCCGACCACCTTCTTGAGGATCTACAACCGTACGCCAATACTCCCCATATCGTGGGGCACAACTTGCGAGAAACACAACGATAAGTACTAAGAACACTCTATTTATGTTCCCACTTACCATCTCTCCCTCCTTTACACACAAGAATGTTTTAACCAACTTTACATGTATATGATAGAGTATAACCTCACTCTAACACTTCTTCAATTTCTTTATATCCTACCTTTCTCAAACTTTGCTTTTACCTTAGGCTGCTTTAACCTAAATCAAAGGGGGACTTGAGGTATAGTCAGATTCTACATCAAACCGGAGTAGTTCAGTTAAAAATTCTGATTTCAGCTAAACAAGACGAAAAACATATTCCCAAATAATCTACTCTTCTTTTATTTTTTTATTAATGCATACTGTTGGATATTTAGTTTAAGCAATATTTAAATACTCATAGATAAACTATATCTTCTGCTCCACCCTCCATAAGATGGAGAAAGGTCAACATATAATCCGTAAGGTGCCTAGTGATGAGAAAGTTATTCTTGATACGCTCCTTCCCATTCTTGCCAAGCATCCTTGCAAAATCGGGCTCTTGAATCAATTGCTTAATCCAAAAAGATGTCCCTTCAACGGTACGGGTGAGAATTCCAGAGTACTTGTGGGTAATCTGAAGCGGAATTCCACCAACTGCACTGGCAATCACTGGTCTCTCTTTCCAAAGCGCCTCCGCAACAGTCAATCCAAATCCCTCTTTTAGAGATTTTTGCAATACAATAGTTGATCCTCTCTGTAAGGCATTAATTTCTATGTCACTAGCAGGAGGCAAAAGAAGAATAAATATATCAGGATCTGAAGCAGCCCTTTCTTTTATTGCATTAAAGACAATCTCTCCCTCTGGATCGTCAGTGGCGGGGCCACCAGCGAGGACCAGCTGGCAATCTACGTACTTTTTTGCCATTTTATACGCATCGATGACCCCCAACGGGTCCTTTAGATAGTCAAATCGCGAAATTTGAGTTACCACTGGCCTCGATAAGTCAATCTTAAAACTCTCAAAGACACTTCTCACTTCTTCAGTAGATAACTCTTTATTTTTGTCACTTAGTGGATCTATGGAGGGGGAGATGAGGACCTGTGGAATTTTAAGTTCTCTAGAAAAAGCAGGGGCAGAAAAAATGGCTGCATCATACTCTTCAATGTACCCCTTCAAAAACTCCCATATCTGCGGTATGGGTGTAGAAAAATCAATGTGACATCTCCAGAGCCAGTTTCTCCCAATTTCCTTCTTTTTCTCAACAAGGGCAATAGGTTGCGGGTCATGGATAAAGATCACATCTCCAACGAGATCCATCATCTCAGCATTCTCTCTATTCACCTCAAGGAAATATTCAAATTCCTTCTCATGAAAATCCAATTTGACCCCATGTAAGGCATTGTGAAATCTCTTCGTAATTTTAAAAAATTCTTCTCCACCTTTTATCACATCCCACCTGGCATTAATGCCAAGCTGTCTAAGAAGCGGAACCATACGATCCAGAATCTCGGCAACACCCCCACCAACTGCAGTGGAATTTATATTTTGAATGATTTTCCCATTCAGTTTCTCCCCTAACTTGTATAACTCGTGTATTCGGAACCTTCCGACTATCGGCTCATAGTCTTCAATCCTTCTCATGTATCCTCTCTTCTATGATATTCAATATATTTTTTCTCAACCCTTCAAGGGTAACTGTGTATGGATCAAGTTTTGAAATAGCATCAGCAATTTCCTTCTCTCCTAAGGTATTGCGAAGCCATATAGAAAAATCATTGTCCCCCTTTCCCATGCGCATTCTCGCCTCAAACATATGGAAATACAGCGTTTGTATATCAACAATTTTTAAAGTTTCATAAAACTCTAAGAGATTACTTGCATTAAATCCTGTTTTAATAACGAAGCTCTTTGACTTCATAAAATGGAACTCCATACCGGGTGGAGCATTCCTAATCTCTGGACCTTCCTTTAAATAATCTTCAATAGTTTTTATCAATCTTTCTTTTAACTCGGCAAGAGTTTTAAATTCAATAATATTAATAGCCTCGAGTCTCTCAGCGAGAATGCTCTCATGCAGCGTATTTTGAGTCCAGAAAGCGAAATCATTCGGAGGCTCGGGAGAAATGTAAACATGCTGCTGTAAGAATCTATGAGTATGGTGATAGATTACCGAATCAGGAGATATCTTGAGCCCTTCCAGGAGTTCCACTATATTTCTTGCCCTCACATTTGTTAAAAATGTAAGGTTCAATTTCGTATAAAATACAAAGGGATTCATTGTCTTACAATCGAATGAAGGAGTTCCCGCACTTCCATGAAATTCTTAAGGTTATACCTTGCGACAGTCTTTCCAGTGCCAACCTTAATTGTCCAAGATTTCTGAGGTAAAGCACGGAAAAGATCCTCATCAGTATAATCATCCCCAATAGCCATCGTAAAATCAAACGGCTTTAGTGACAAGAAATAAACTGCTGCAATCCCTTTGTCAACACTGGCGCATCTCACTTCAACCACTTTACTGCCCCTTATGATTTGAACATCTATATTTGAAGTAAAATAAACCAAATAATCAATTAACTCCTTAACTACCGCTGAGGCACTCTCTGGGTTAGCTTCTCTATAATGCCATGCGATGGAATATTCTTTTTCTTCTACAAAAGACCCTTGAAGGCGATGCGAGTAAATATCAAGAATTCTCCTGATTCCATTCTTCCAGCTTTTAACAAGGGGTCTTATCAACTTCCACTCCTTTCCTTCTTCTTTTATCCAGGCCCCATGCTCAGCAACAAGGTTAACTTTCAGGCTGCCGAACCACTCGTCGAGGGTCCCTTTGTCCCGCCCACTAACTATTACCACCACATTTTTCTCGTCCTTCGATAAAGCCTCAAGAATTTCCATGGTTTCTGCGTCAGGTCCCGCGAAACGAGGAGCAGGAGAAAACGGTGCTAAAGTACCATCATAGTCGAGGAAGATAGCCCTGCTTTTAGCATTCGAGAATGCCTGAACCATCCTCTTTCTCACAGTATCTCCTAAAATCCTATTGGGAAAAATCTTCTGATCCTTTTTAACCTGGTTTAAAACATGAATAAAGGTACCAGCCCATTGATTCACATCATATAACTTGAGCCTTGATTGCATAGCATCCATTCTTTTCCGTTGTTCTTCTTCGTTCATCTCAAGGCCTTTTAAAATAGCATCAGCAACCTCTTCTTCATGGTTAGGATTTATTATAATAGCCTCAAGAAGTTCTCGGGCTGCGCCACAAGTTTCACTCAAAATCAGAACTCCTTTCTTATCAGCTCTCGAGGCAACGTACTCCTTGCATACTAAATTCATACCATCCCTTAAAGGTGTAATAAGTGCAATATCACTGACATTATATATAGCTGTGAGAGGCTCGAGGGGCAAATGTCTATACTGATATATAATCGGAACCCATTGTATACTACCGAATCTTCCGTTAATCTTGCCAACCAGCTCGTCAATTTGTCTCTTCATCAGCTGATAGTGCTCTACCCCTACTCTTGAAGGAACTACTACAAGAAGAAGAACTACTTTTCCGTGCCACTCAGGATGTTTCTCAAGGAAAACTTCATAGCCACGAAGCCTATTTACAACCCCCTTTGAATAATCAAGGCGGTCAATGGACATGATTGTTTTAAGACTACCAAGGTTCTTTTTCAGATCCAACATTTGAGCCTTTACGCTTTTCGATGAACTAGATTTATTATACCGTTTGAAGTCAATACCCATGGGAAAAGCATCCACCTTCACCGACCTTCCTTCTACTTCAATAGCTCCCATGTTGTGTTCTAACCCAAGGATCCTCAATACGCAGTTCAAGAAATGCTGAGTATACTCAAAGGTATGAAAACCAATAAGATCAGCTCCCAACAAGCCATAGAGGATTTCGTACCTCCATTTCCCGGGCAGGAGACTGAAAATGTCGTAAGCAGGGAAGGGAATATGAAGGAAAAATCCTATTGGAATATCACTGAACCTATTTCTGAGAAGCCCTGGAAGAAGCATCAAGTGATAATCATGCACCCAAACAGCATCCCCTGGCTTTAAAACCTCGGTCATAGCATCACAAAACAGTTCATTTACCTTTTTATATTGGTCCCAGTAACCCTCTTCATAAACTACATAAGAAGGGAAATAATGGAAAAGAGGCCATATAGTCTTATTACAAAAACCATGATAAAACTGGTCCATTGACTTTTCTGGTATAAAAATCGGATAAGCGAGGTACTCTGAATAAGCCACTTTTTTTATCTCTTCCCTATGCTCCTTTTTAAGATAAGTACCAGGCCAACCAATCCAAAGATATGGTTTTCTTGTAATAGAAGAACCTCTGAGAGAGTCAAGGTAGGCACTTAATCCAGAAACAAGACCCCCAGCAGAAGGTTTAAATGTAAAACGACCCATCTCCTCTTTAATGGTAAACGGAAGCCTGTTTGAAACGATCACAAGTCTCACAGCACTCTCTTTAATTCCAGAAACACTATTTCAAACTTTAAAATTTACGTACCCTCTTCTTTTTTACGAGCCCAGACGCCAGAAGATTCCGATAGATAAACCGTTCTTATAGGATAAGGGATTACTATCCCTTCCTCCTTGTAGCGCTCATGAAGCCTTTTGATAAACTCATGTTTTAAAAGGAAGTTATCTGTATACTGTTTAGCTCTTAGAATAACACTAAACTTAATCGAATACTCAGAGAATGTATGAAATCTTATAAGTGGATCGAATTCTGGAACCCCGCCGGAAACTTCTCTTAGCACTTCTCTTGCGACTTCAATCGTAACCCTTTCAACTTTCTTTAGATCGCTATCATAGCTTACACCTATCTGAACAAGCACTGACAGTTCGGCTTCGGGAAGGTTATAATTTTTCACTATCGACGATGAAACTTTAGAATTGGGAACAATTATTAAGTTATTCGATAATTCACGTATTTCGGTGTTTCTCCAGCTAATGTCCGCGACAAATCCTTCCTCACCAGTTTCAAGCACCACATAATCACCCACTTTAATATTTCTAGAGAGAATAATGTGTAACCCTGCAATAACATTCGTAAGAGTATCTTGAAGTGCGAGGGCTACTGCCAACCCGCCAATACCAAGGCTGGCGAGAATAGGTGTAATTGAAACTCCTATACTATTTAATATGACTAGAATACCTAAAAATAAGACCAGGAGTTTTGCTAAAGTAGAAAGGAGACTTACTTTTGGAACCGCACCACGAACCTTTTCTGTACTCAGGTCTATAAGCTTCCCAACAACTCTTGCCACAACCAGTGAAATTGAGGCTATAGTCAATATTGTGGATATGGTTTTTATATATCCGTATGAGACTTCACTTAGTTCTAACGTCCTCAAAAGTAAGTTAGTACCAATTAAGACAGTCCAAAGCACCACCCAATAGCGCAAAGATGAAAATAAGATTTCTTGGATTCTCTTTTGAGTTTTCGCAAAATATTCTACCCATCTTTTCACAAGAACATTATCGATCAAAAGTCCTAAGACTAAACTACCTCCGATATAAATCGCAATTTTGATTAGTAATCTTAGTTCACTAAACATACCTATCCCTTTTACAAAAAATATTTACGTTTAGATTATAATAGGTTCCCATATTCTAAGCAAATTTTAATAGATAAATCCACATAAGAACCTCTTCACCTTTCGCAAAAGCAGTAGCATCTCACTATTCCTCAAACAAATGCAAGCTATTAACATTTATCCTCGCTACTATTTCATCTCCTTCTTTCACCATTCGCTCGCTTACTAAGGCGTTGAACCTACTTGTTTTAGTAGTAAAATGAACAAGTAGTTCTCTCCCCAGGTATTCAACAGAAGCTACCTTTCCTTGAAAATGCCCACCTTCAGATGTTGATAGTAATTCAATATCCTCAGGCCGAATCCCAACAATAATCTCTTGCCCACTTCTAAAAGTGCCTAAGGTAATGCGGCGTGATGGTACAAGTATCTTACTCCTCTCGAATATGATATAAAATTTGCCATCTTCTTCCATTAGTTCAGCTTTAAAAAGATTCATCTGCGGCGTACCAATAAAGGTCGCAACAAAAGTATTTAAAGGAGAGTCGTAAAGCTCCTCTGGAGTCCCAACCTGAATGACCTTGCCATCCTTCAGTACTGCTATCCTATCACCAAGGGTCATAGCTTCGATCTGATCGTGAGTTACATACAATGTTGTGATTCCTATTTCTTTCTGTAAAGATTTTAATTCCGTACGCATCGTGTGCCTCAACTGAGCATCCAAGTTTGAAAGTGGTTCGTCCAGCAGAAAAATCCTTGGTCTTCGAACAATAGCTCTGGCTATTGCAACTCTCTGCCTCTGGCCACCAGAGAGTTCGCCCGGTTTTGCTTTAAGGAGCTCAGTTATTCCGAGCATCTCAGCTACGTCATTAATCGCTTTAACAATAGTATCTTCTTTTTCTTTCGCAATCCTCAAAGGAAACGCAATGTTATCGAATACAGAAAGATGTGGATAAAGAGCATAACTTTGGAATACCATTGCTACATTTCTTTCTCGGGGTGAAAGGAAAACCTTCTTCTCAGGAGAAGCTACAAGTTCATCGTCGAAATAGATTTCACCCTTTGTAGGCTTCTCAAGGCCTGCAATAAGATTCAAAATCGTAGACTTTCCACAGCCACTCGGACCTAAAAGCACAAAAAACTCTCCGTTATGCACGTCAAAAGTGACATCGTCAACAGCAGTGATAATACGCCTTAAAGAAAAAAACTTCTTTGTGACCCCATATAAACTCAGCCTCATCCTTTTACAGCTCCCCTTGTTAAACCTTGAATAATATTCCTTTGAAACACAAGGACCAGAACAATTATAGGTAACGTTGATACTGTAGCAGCAGCCATGATGGTTCCCCATGGAATCTCACCATGAAGTCCTTGAAACAGTGCAATTCCCACAGGAACAGTCCTCGTCCTATGATCAGTAGTAAATAGGAGTGCAAACATAAACTCATTAAAGGAAAATATAAAAGCTAAAAGAAAGGTTGAAAAGATACCGGGTCTCGCGAGGGGCCAAATGACCTTAAAAAGAATCTGCCATGAAGAGCAACCATCGATAAAAGCCTGTTTATCAATATCCCTTGGAATACTGGCAAAATAGCTGACAAGAATCCACAGTGAAAGTGGCAGAACCCACGCAATGTATGGGAATATAAGTGCAAGGTAAGTATTAATCCAGCCTAGTTTTGTCATAAAACTAAAAAGGAATCCTACGAGGCTGACCTGGGGAAACATCGACATAGAAAGGGTAACGAAGAGAACGAGACCTTTAAATGGCAACGGTAATCTAGTAATGGAAAAAGCGGCTAAACTTCCAAGAAGAACTGCAACACCCGCACTTACAACTGAAACAATAGCACTATTCTTTAGGTAATCAAGAAAATGAAGGTTTGCGTTAAACAATACCTCTTTGTAATTGTTCACTGTAAATACGTATCTTGAACTTAGAGATAAGAAATCGGCGTTCTTTGCAAAACTCACCATAACCATATATATAAATGGCAAAAGGCAAAACGACACGGTAAGTACTATGCCAACTATAAGCAGGACCCTTTTTATTCGTTCTTCTTTCATTTCACCTCTTCAAGAAATCTGCTTGATTTTATATACAAAATAGAGAATAGCCATGCGATGATGAATAAAGTAACAGAGATAGCAGAACCGTATCCAAAATCACCTGCGACAAATGTTTTAAATGCGTAGAGGGAAACCGATGTGGTGGAACCACCTGGTCCACCCTTTGTCAGAACATAAACGAGATCGAAAACTCTTAAAGCATCTATGGTTCTAAATAGTAATGCAACAACAATTACAGGCTTTAACAGGGGCAATGTGATCTTCCAGAACCTTTGCATAAACTGAGTGCCATCAACTTTAGCCTGTGCATACAAGTCTTCAGGAATTGCCTGAAGCCCCGTAAGGATGATAATAGCCACAAATGGCGCAGTTTTCCAAACATCAGTAATCACAAGGGCAAAAAAGGCACCTACACTATTCCCAAACCAGTTTATAGGGCTTCCAGCGATACCCAATGCAGTGACTATATAATTAGCCAATCCATAGTGGAAATTATAGATTAATTCCCATACCCTCGCAGATACGGCTACCGGAATTGCCCAGGGTACCAGAATAATTCCTCGGAGAATTCCTCTACCTGGAAAGGCTTCATGCATAATGAGAGAAAAAATAATACCAATTACCATCTCGATAGCTACTGAACATGCAACGAATAGCACCGTAAAGTAAACCGATCGCCAATATGTACTATCGGTTGCAATTCTCCTGAAGTTTTCAAAAAAAATGAACTCTCGAGGGAGATACGAAACATCTCTGTAAAAACTGCTAACAAAAGTACCAACTATGGGAATCAGGAGAAAACAAACAAGAAATAAGATTGCAGGTAATGCAAATACAACTGCTTCGGCAATTTCCTTAGGAGTATTGTATAATCCCCGTCTTGTGTCATCTTGCATAATTTCTGACTACTTCCGAGATCTCCTCCTCAGATTTTACAAGCGCTTCCACAGGCTCCATCTTTCCAGCCAGTACAGCATTTATATACCTTTGGAGTACCTCAGAAATCTGCGTATAATAAGGAACATTGGGCCTTGCATATGCGTTCTCAAACACCACTCTCAAGTCTTTAAGGTGCGGTAGCTGAGAGAGAACTTCAGGATCCTCATATATATCTACTCTACCCGGATTCCAGCCAAGGTTTAAGGCAAGCTGTTTCTGAATCCCATATGAAGTCACGTACTTTAAGAACTGTGCAGCTTCTTTCTTAGAATCGGAGAAAATAGAAATACCCAAATGCCACCCGCCAAGTGTTGACGCTTTCCTACCGCCAGGGAATGAAGGGAGTGGTGATATTCCTACCTTTCCTTTTACAGGCGAGCTTTCACTTTGGTGATTCCCCCAAGCATAGGGCCAGTTTCTTTCGAAAAGTGCATTCCCTTGCTGAAAGAAGATCCGAACCTCCTCTTCCTTCATTTCGGTGAAGGTATTTGGAGGTGAAATTCTGTAGTTACAAATCAGGTCTCTCATAAACTGCAAGGCTTGAACATTTTCTAAAGTATTAACGGAAATTTTACCATCCTCAAGAAGTAATCCACCATTGTTAGAAACAGCAAATTCCAGAAAGTTACAAACTAATCCCTCATACTGGGCACCCTGCCATACAAATCCCCAGAAATCAGGATTCGTAGCTCTCTCACGAGCTTGAACCTTAGTAGACATATCAATTAATTCTTTCCAGGTCTCGGGTGGCCTCCTGAAACCATACTTTTCAAGTAAATCAGTCCTATAATAGAGTAAACCTCCATCCACGTATATTGGGAGCGCAATCAACTTACCTTCATAAATACCAGCCAAATTTACGACCGTTGGAAAGAACTTTTCCACTTCAATGCTTTCACTTTGTGGTAAAGAATTAAGATCTTCCAACCAACCTGAAGCCGCAAACTGGCCAATCCATGCAACATCCATTAAAAAAATATCGGGATCAGACTTCTTTGCTCTCAAACCTACCATCAGCCCTTGCCTTCTCTGATCGGTATCAGTTGGTTGACGAATAAGATTCACCTCTATTCCCGTCTCCTTCTGAAAATTTTCACAAAGCTGTTCCCAGAAATCAAGTTCATTAGGAGCACCTCCAACAGCAAAAGTTAGAACCTTTTCGCGTCTCGAACATGAAGTAAAGCACATTGCGAGTGAAAGAATTACAGCTCCTATTATTCTCCTATTACCAATGGTATGATTCATTTTGGCCTCCTAAATATAAAAACATTATAAGGAGCAGTAAACGAAACATCAAAAAACGAGACTCCTCCAACAATAGCCACCCGTAAGAGGTATCTTCAGCAGATACTAAAGTCTTTAATACAATATCATAATTTAGTTGGTGTGGGGCACAATCTCTTATCAAGGTAAAGTAGAAATAAGCTATGTAAAGGATTACGAGGGTAAATGCCAAGAGAAACTTTAAAAACAAATCAGTCAAGACGGCTATCCTACAGTGGATGGAGGCTTGAAAAATGGCTAAGAGGAGCAAATATGAAACATGCAATCAGGTCTTAGGCCGTGGAAAAGCGAAATATGAGAAATAATTGCATATTTAACGATTTTCCTATAAATTATAATCTCTGAAAGGAGGATGAGACTGATGGAATGTAAAAAAGAATCCAATTTAAGTAAAAGGTGCAATTGTTCCTATCCCGTCTGTGAAAGGAAAGGGATGTGTTGTGACTGCATTGCCTACCATAGAAGGAGCGGAGAGCTGCCCGCCTGCTATTTCCCTGAAGAAGCAGAGAGAACTTACGATAGATCGATAGAGCACTTTATAGAGGTATATAAACGCAATAATAAATAATAACACATCCCCCATCACAGGTCATGCAGCTATTAGAAAACGTCAAAGCCATGATATATCAAGAACAGTTAAAGGATATCACTATTTCGAAATGGCCCAGTACAAAGGTTTTTTCAAATTTGGTCCTCTGTCGTTGAATATCATCAATTTCACTATGGATGTTTAACGGAATGCATAACGGTTAAAATCCTTCACACTCGCAAGAACTTTTGAACATTCGAACCTTTTCTTTTAGAATTATAAAATGAGCTCTTCTAAACTACGAGTTGTAATTGACCCTGGTCACGGTGGGGAAGCTACCGGCAGCAGAGGTTTTTCTGGAACTCTTGAAAAAGATCTTAATCTTTCACTTTCTAAGATACTGCAAGAGATGCTCTTGCCTCGTTTTGAAGTATTTCTCACAAGAGAAGGGGATGTATCTTTGTCCCTTGAAAATAGAATTGCATTCGCAACTGAAAAAGAAACAGATGTCTTTATATCCATTCATTTTAATGCCGATTCCCTCGGCAACACTAACATCAATAGAACAGAAATATACTACCCCTTTGAAGAAACAGGCCCTTCACGGGATCTGGCTGAAAAACTGTACGAAAGCTTTCGCTCTAAATTTGATATTCCATGCCAATTCCCCGTGCCTTCAAGATATACTGTCTTAAATAGTCAAATCCCGGTAAGACTACTCCTCGAGGTATCATATTTAACTAATCTTATGGAAGAAGAGAAACTTAAAGATATTAGTCGCCTTGAGCGTGTTGCAAACATTATTTATGATGCCCTTTCCGACCTTAGCAGAGAAAAAATATGCATCTATCTTGGGTTTGAAATAAGGGATGAAGAAATTAGGTTCACCTTTTCAAAGCCAGTTTCGCGAGAATTAGTATATGTAAGAATAGATGGAAAAACATTTAACACTTTTTATACGAGAAGAAAAAGCGTGATAATCCACACAAGCACTTTAAGAGCAGGTAAAAGGCGGATCGAAATCCTTGGCAAAACTATAGATGGAGCGGGGATACCCCACGTTACTGAGGACGTAGAGCTGAATCCAAAAATGGACTATTTTGTAGCGTCAATCAGCCCTTATACAGACCATCAATTGATAAGGATCAAGGTCCTGGACAAGAATCTGATGCCTATCCCGGAAGGGGTTAAAATGAGCATCGATAAACTTGATGCAAGCATAAGGGCTTTGAGAAGAGGCATCTACAGCCCGGAAGATGTTGGAAGTGCGCTCAAGGCAAAGAAGGAAATATCAGACAGTGATGGCTGTTTTTATATCTTACTTGGCGGTCTTAAAGACGACATTCAGATTCAGTTTAGTGTCGGAACTTTACAAGGAAGACTCAGCGTTGAAAACGTTGCACATAGAAAGTCGAATGTGGTAGGATTTGTCTTCGATGAAGTGACAAAAAAACCTATAAAAGGGGCCCTGATCTCTTGTGAAGGGACAACCAGTTTTTCAAATGAATTTGGCATTTTCGAATTGGAATCCTCGACGGATAGTGAGGGTGAAAACGTAAGCTTTTGTTGTGACGGATATTATAACACTAATAAGAACCTGACTAAAGGGAAACCCGAAGATGTCTATTTAACCCCAACATACAACGGAGTTTTTATGAGGAAGAAGGTCCTCATAGACGTTGATAACAGGGATCTTCTCGACAGCATCGCCATGAGACACAGTTGGAAGGTATCCGAATATCTTACAAGCCTCTTGAAATATGCAGGTGGTATACCAATAAATACACGCAAATACCCTTGGCAAGAGGTAGATGATTACACAAAGGTGAAGAATGCACTACTTCAAGAAGTGGACTTTGCCGTTCAAATCAGCACATCAAAATTGAGTATTAAGGACGGATTCTACATCTTCTATTATGAAAGAAGCGAGGAATCAAAAAGGCTCGCTCAAAAGATAAAGGAATCGGTAGCACTTAAAAGTGAGCCTGAGATGATAGTGTCCGAATATGGAAACTATTTTATCATTCAACTTCCGGGACCAAGGATTGCAGTTAACACGCGAGGCCTTCTCACAGCGGGTGACTTTTCAGAAGAAGATTCTGCTAAGTTCACTGCACTCAAAATCTTCCTTGGACTACTCTCTTATCTCGGATTTTCAGGAATTTATTTTAGGGAATATGACTATACGGAAAGTATCATGGGGATGGAGATCCGTTCCCAAGATTTCCCAATATCGATTTTAAAAGGTAGACATTTGGTGCTCCATTTTGCCCGTCCTGATTCAAAAATTATTGTAAATCTGGACGGTGTAAACCAGCTTATTTTAAATAAACCTGTGGAGGGAACATGCATAATCTTGCCAGATGGAAAATCAGAAGTGTAAAGCCCTATGTCCCGGGCAAACCCATCGAAGAACTTACAAGGGAACTCGGGATTAAGGGTGAGATCATAAAACTGGCCTCTAATGAAAACCCTCTTGGCCCTTCTCCAAAGGCGATGGAAATGGTGTCAAGATATATAAAGGAACTAAACCTGTATCCCGATGATTCCGCATACAGTCTCACAAAGAAAATTGCGGAAATGAATGGACTTAGCACCGATGAAGTAATCTTAGGTAATGGCTCTGTTGAAATTATGCAGATGATAGACCTTGCTTTTGTGAATCCCGGAGAATCAATTGTCACATCAGAAAAATCTTTTTCATTGTATAAGATAATAGGGGATATTGTTGGCGCAAGGGTGATCGAAACTCCAATGAAAGATGGCAAAATTGACCTTAACCTCATCTTAGAAGACATCAAAGAGGACACAAAAGTTGTATTTATAGATAACCCAACCAATCCTATGGGGACCCTGTGCCCAAAAGACGAAGTTGAAGATTTTATGAAAAGAGTTCCCGAAGATGTCATCGTTGTTTGGGACGAAGCATACTATGAATATGCACGGGGAGAACATTTTAAAGAAACCATTGATTACGTCAAACAAGGCAGAAACGTAATCGTTCTCAGGACCTTCTCTAAGGTTTACGGATTAGCTGGGCTCAGACTCGGCTACGCATTCGCAAAGAAGGAAATTATTGATGCATTAGGGAGGACAAGACTTCCCTTTAACGTAAATACAATGGCACAAATAGCAGCCTACTATGCCCTGGAAGATACCGAACATGTGAGAAAATCCGTTGAGATGAACTCAAAAGGCCTTGAATATCTTTATGAAGAATTTTCGAAAATGAATTTGAAGTTTTATAGATCATGGGGGAACTTCATCCTTGTAGATCTCGGTATTAATTCCGATAAACCTTACAATTTCCTGCTCAAAAAGGGAATAATAGTAAGACCAGTTAAAAATTATAGCCTTCCTACCTGTCTTAGAATTACGGTAGGAACACCCTCACAAAATCAAAAGTTGGTAGAGGGACTAAAAGAATTTTTGGAACATGGGTATAGCTGAATCAAGAAGAATAGCAAGAGAACTGGCACTTTTCACCATATACTGCACTAAGATAAAAGAAAAACTAAACTTAGAAGATTGTAAAAAAGAGGTTCTGAGTTTAATTGACGAAGAAGAACTCGAAATCCACAATCTGGACCAGGAGTCCCTCGAATTTTTTACAAGAGAAGTTGATGCATATGAGATGCATAAAGAGAAAGCCGATGAGTTTATAAACCAGCATCTCGAGCGATGGGAAGTTGAGAGAATGAATACCCTCGATCTTTCAATCCTTGAACTGGCTGTCTGCGAGCTTATCGCCATGGGAGACGTAGGTTTCAAGGTCACTATTTCCGAGGCAGTTAACCTTGCAAAAAAATACTCTTCAAACAGAGCTCCGCTTCTCGTTAACGCTGTAGTAGACTCTATCTGCCGAACGCTTGGCCTAAGGAAATGAGGTACCTGATACTATCGGACATTCATTCAAATCTAATTGCTCTTAAAGAAGTACTGAAAAAAGCAAAACGAATAGGTTATGACGAGATCATCTGCCTTGGTGACTTTGTAGGATACTATACTTCCCCAAATGAAGTAATTGAGGAACTAAAAGATAAACTGAAGATTGCCATCCTTGGTAACCACGATTACGGCATTTTGCATCCACAAAGTATTACTGCATACTTTAATGAAATTGCAAGGGATGCGCTATTTTATAACATCCGTTTCCTATCAAAGGACTCACTCGAATTCTTAAAAAAACTCCCACTTACTTCAGAGGTTGACGATTACCTTTTCGTACATGGTACTCCCACAGAACCAGAGGAATTCAATTATATTTATTCTTCCTCCCATGCTGCACGAGAAATTCGCCTTACATTAAACCAAGTTATCTTTGTCGGTCACACCCACATCCCAGTTATCTTTGAGTATAATGAAGAAAAAGACAGAATAACTATGTTAGGAAACACAGTGCGCTTAGAGAAAGGTTTAAGATACCTTATAAATCCAGGAAGTGTGGGCCAACCAAGAGATGGGTCCCCAGAGGCAAGTTTTGGAATTATAGAAACTGACGAGGGAGTATATAGGAACTACAGAGTTGAATATGATATCGATTCGGTGGCAGCTGATGTAATTAAAGCAGGTTTAAATCCCTTACTTGCAGAAAGACTCTATGATGGATTTTAGATCTTTTTACGTCGATACCCTCGGCTGTCCAAAAAATGAGGTCGACTCAAGAATAATAATTAAACATCTCACTTCCCTCGGTAAGGTATACAAGAACCCGGAGCATTCAGATGTTATAATCATCAATAGTTGTGGATTCCTCCAGGAAGCATTAAATGAACTCTATGAAAGAATCTCTTATTGGAAGAAACACAACAAGGAGTTAATCGTGACCGGATGTGCCGTAGAAAGGCTCGGGGTAAGGTATCTCGAAGGAAATGGGCTTCGAGCAGTCTACCTCGACACCCTGGTTGGCATCAGTAAAGGGAAAAGACGTAAAGGACAAACTGCACTTCCAACCTTTAATAATCAGTATTTTACTCGAGATTCCATCTTTCATTATACGAAAATCCAGGAGGGGTGCACAAGGAGGTGCAGCTACTGTGTGATTTCAAAAATCAAAGGGCCACTGCGATCCAGACCCCTAACAGATATCATAAGAGAAATTGAAGGATTGTATTCAGAAGGGGTGCAAGAATTTATTCTTATTGCCCAAGATTTGTCTCTTTACGGTATTGATATTGGCGAAAAACTCCAGAGTTTATTAAAAAACCTACCAATTGGCCCCTATTACCGATTGATGTATTTACACCCACACGGAATAAATGAAGATATCATCCGTGTTATTGACGGCACGCCGGGGATACTTCCTTACCTTCATATCCCCATCCAACACATTTCTAACAGAGTGTTAAAAGATATGAAAAGAGCAGGGGGTGAAAGATCTGTTCGCCGCTCCGTAGAGCTTGTAAGAAAACATCTCCCACAATTTTTCATCAGGGTAGATATAATGGTTGGATTTCCGACTGAAACTGATCAAGACTTCGAGCATCTGCTCACGTTTATGGAAGATTTGAGACCTGAGAGAATATCGATTTTCAAATATTCTTCAGAATCCTCTACTCCTTCTCAAAGATTTGAGGAACTCGACGAAGATGTAAAGGAAGAAAGGTACGAAATGGCTTTCGAAATTGCGCATGAAATAATGGCTAAAGTGCAGAGCAGCCTCTTAGGGTATGATATCATTGTTTTTAAACAGGGCGAGCATACCTGGTCTCAATACGATGCACCGTACATCGATTTCGGTGTTGAGCTAAAAAACAATAAAGTTGAAATATGGCCGTGCAAAGCAAAAATTATCGATGTTAAGCAGGACCTCGATCTTGTTGGTGTGAAAGTAGAGCATTAAAATTGGCATATGTTTAAGAGAGTCCTCGTTGCAAACAGGGGTGAAATTGCTGTTAGAATAATCAGGGCTCTAAAAGAGCTGGGTATCGAGTCCGTGGCTATTTATTCAGACGCAGATGGAGACGCTCTCCATGTAGAAATGGCTGATTATGCTGTATGTATTGGCCCTGCATCTCCTAAGGATAGCTATCTAAATTTTTCAAAGATCTTGAGTGCAGCCGAAATCTCAGATGCCGATGCAATTCACCCAGGTTATGGGTTTCTATCCGAAAATCCCGATTTCGCAGAGCTTGTAGAAGCTACTGGAATAACTTTTATTGGGCCGTCTCACTCTTCAATGAAACTTATGGGAGATAAAATTGAAGCAAGAAAAACTATGAAAAGAGCGGGAGTACCGGTTATTCCTGGCACAGAGGAACCCGCAGAATCCATTAAAGATGTTAAGGATGTCATCGAAGAGGTTGGTTTTCCTGTAATCATAAAGGCCGCAGCAGGCGGAGGCGGCCGTGGCATGCGGATAGTGGGGGATGCAACGGGCTTGGAAAAGGCATTTTATATGGCTCGAAAAGAGGCAGAAAATGCCTTTGGCGATCCGAGAGTTTATGTTGAAAAATATTTCGAAAAGCCGAGACATATTGAAATACAGGTATTAGGCGACAAATTTGGGAATATGGTTTATTTAGGTGAAAGAGAATGCTCTATTCAGAGGAGGCATCAAAAGTTACTTGAGGAATCACCCTCACCTGTCATTAACGAAAACTTAAGACAATTAATGGGAGGAAAAGCGGTAGAAGGGGCACTCTCTATTGGTTACTATTCCGCCGGAACCCTGGAATTTCTTTTAGATCCAGAAGACAACTTCTATTTTATGGAGATGAATACAAGGATACAGGTGGAACATCCCGTAACTGAATGGGTTACGGGAGAAGATCTCGTGAGACTACAGATACTTGTTGCAATGGGGGAAAAGTTACCAATTTCTCAAAAAGATGTAAAAATCTCAGGACATGCTATTGAGGTAAGAGTTAATGCAGAGGATCCCGATAGAGGTTTTATCCCATCACCAGGAACGATAAAGGTGCTACATTTACCCGGAGGGCCTGGTGTGAGAGTAGACACCCATGTATACCAGGGCTATACTATACCATCGTCGTATGATTCGCTCATTGCAAAGATCATTGTCCATGATAAAGATAGACCACTAACAATATCCAGGCTCAAGAGAGCTTTAGAGGAAACTGTAATCGATGGCTTAGACACGACCATTCCTTTTTTCCTGAAGTTAATTGAAGATGAAAATTTTATAAATGGCAACATCGATACACATTTCTTGGAAAGGTTTAAGTGGTGATCTCAGGTATTAAAAACATCTTCAGAAACATTGGCTCATACTTTCTTATGCTTTATTATTCAATTTCAGGGGTGGCTGTTTTACGAAAGGATGAAATCTTCAAGCAGCTTGAATTTTTTTCTGTTAATTCTCTTTTCATCGTGGCACTTGCAGCAGCATTTACGGGAATGGTAACAAGTGTCCAGAGCGCCTATCAGATAATGGGTTTATTACCTCTGGATCTTTTGGGCGCAGGCGTAGGAAAGATGATTACAATTGAATTAGGCCCTGTACTAACAGCTCTTATACTTGCAGGCAGGGCTGGTGCCTCTATAGCATCAGAACTTGCAACTATGAAGGTCACCGAACAACTTGATGCAATGGAAGTTATGGGCGTAGACCCTTACAAACACCTGATATTCCCAAGAATCTTAGCAGGAACCCTCATTACGCCTTTACTTGTAGTCTTTGCCGATGCTATGGGTATCCTAAGTTCTTCATTGGCTTCGAAATTCATGCTTGAAGTAGAATATTCTGTCTTTTTTGCAGCATTCTTAGAACATTTTTACATAAAGGATTTCATCGGTGGTATTATTAAAGGTATCGCCTTTGGATTCGTTATCACCTCCATTAGTTGCTTTATGGGAATAAACACAAGGGAAGGGGCGAAGGGCGTTGGAATATCAACTATGCGTGCAGTTATTTATTCTTCCGTATTTGTGTTGCTCTCCGATTATATCATTGGGAGTATTATTTATGGTTGATACTGCCGTTACTTATAATCTGCATAAGTCTTTCGGAGATACGAAGGTACTTGATGGAATTAGCTTCAAAGTACAAAGAGGTGAGGCAGTGTGTATTCTTGGCAGAAGTGGGGTGGGGAAAACCATACTTTTAAAGATCCTTGTAGGACTTATAAGACCTGATCAAGGGAAAGTTGAAATCTTTGGGAAAGATATCTTCAACATAAGAAGATCAGAACTTTTAAAAATACGAGAGAATATTGGTTTCGTTTTCCAAAGCTCTGCCCTTTTTGATTCACTATCCGTATTTGAAAATATTGCCTATCCCTTTGTTGTCAAGAAGGTAAACACTGACGAGATAAAGGAGAAAGTTGCAAAGATATTAGAGATGGTCGATATGAAGGGGTTAGAAAACTTACGGGTATCTGAGCTTTCAGGGGGGATGCAAAAAAGAGTAGCTATCGCGAGGGCACTTGTTACTGAACCAGAATTAATATTGTACGACGAGCCCACACTGGGCCTTGACCCCGTAACCCGCAACACCATCATAGAAATAATGAAAAGATTAACCGATGAAAAAAAGAAGACAACTATCATAGTCACTCACGACCTCGAAGTGGCAGTACGCCTTTCTGATAGGATTCTTTTCCTTTACGAAGGAAAGGTTAAAGAAGAGCTAACCCCATCAGAAATATTGGAAGGAAAAAGTGAAGAGATTGTTAAACTATTTGAAACACAAGGGGGAGGTTAGTTATTATGATAAAAAGTAGGAGGATGCATAAGATGCTTTTGCCGGTAATTATTGCGGTAATGATGGGCTGTACAAGTATTCAAATGTCGCCTGATAAGCCACAGGCTGGCGAATCTATAAAGATTACAATGAAAGAGGAGCTTAAGGATCCACTGGTGGAAGTGGTCTTTTTAAAGGATAACCTTGACTTCGATTTTGATGTGGTAACTCCAAGAAAGGAGAAAGATAGATGGGTTATTACAATAAACTCGGATACACTCACCTCTTATGTCATTTGGAGAATCGTCGATCAAGACGCCATATATTTTCCTGGAGGTGAGGGGGTAATATTTTATAAGGGCGATAAGCCGCAGCATCTTGCATATTACTATTGCGGTCTTCACAAAGAAAAGGCGATCCCATACGCTTTAGATGTAGACGAAAAAGAGCAGAAAAAAATCATAAATGCTGCAATAAAGTGCTACGATAAAGAATTGAAATTTTATCCGGGTGAACCAATGGCTTTCGGTAGGAAAAAAATCGTGGAATACTTCAAACTTAATGATGAGAGAGAAAAGGCAAAATATCTCTACGATCTTGAAAAAACTACTGATTCTTTGTTCGAATCCGGAGACTTGCTCTCAGCCGTTTCAGCTTTTAACATTGCGTACTTCTTCTCCTTCTCAAAAACTTACGACTACTTCAAATACATCTCAGAGCGACCTTATTTCCCCGGGGCTCTGGACGTAGCCATGAGCTACCTTTATCAGTACGCACGAAACCTGAACGCAAAAGATGGTATCAAGTGGCTTGAGGTGGGGCTTAACAAATATGCAGATTTCATACAAGAGCCCTCTTCAAGAATCAAAAATGTTCTAAGAAATTATTACTACTCGTTGTATTACGGATACATGGTTCTGGGTGATACACTCACCGCTATAAAATATTTAGGGCAGGTCCGCCAGATATTTCCAATGGATCCTGACCCCTACATCGTAGAGGCTTCTCTCAGAATGGATATGGGAGCACTAAATTATAGGGTTGTCGATAGCCTTCTCGCTTCTGCCGAAAAACTTTTTAACCCGATAAGCTATTCTTATACATATCCTTTTTATCCACCTGAAGAGAGAGCTAAATCTATAAAACGGAAGAAAGCTAACCTCTATAGGGTTGAAGCGAGGTACTTTACAAACATAGGTGACAGCGAAAAGGCAATTACCGCAATGGCCAATGCCATCGAAGCTCAAGGAGGCGACCTTTACGCAGATTTTGGTGATCACGAAACGATAGGAGATTTCTTACTAAATGCAGGTAAAGTAGAGGATGCGGTAAAACATTACGCCCTTGCAATAGTTACCGGAGCCGAAGAGGAAAACTTAAAGAATGATGTTACTACAAAACTACTGAATAAGAACATCCCCAAGGATTCTGTAAACGTACTAATTAAGACAATTGAAGAAACGGTGAAGAAAAACCTGATTCCTGCAGAAGATTTTGAGGTAAGAACTCTCGATGGCAAGAGAATTACCCTTAAAGACCTTAGGGGAAAGATAGTAGTCCTAAATTTCTGGGCAACATGGTGTGGACCCTGCAGACGAGAGATACCTGAATTAAACAACCTCGTCGAAAGTTATAAGGATAACAATGATGTAGTGTTTATCGGTATCACCAATGATCAAGAAGAAAGAGTCAGTAACTTCCTCGCTAATAATCCATTCAACTATACTATAGCCTTCGATATTGGTAACACTTACACAAAATACAATGTTACCGCCGTTCCAACTCACGTGATAATTGACAAATCTGGATACATAAGCTCCCGTATTGTAGGTTCACTTCCAGGAATGGATAAAATCTTAAAAGAAAAAATCGATAAATTGCTTAAATCATCATGAATAGATAAAAAAGAAAGAGTACCCTTATATCTCTTAGGAGGGTTATTCATACAAGTTTTATAAATTCAAAATTCACACTTGAACTCTTTCTTTTACGCTTTGATTAGAAAATTGCTCTTGAGGAGTAATAACCAAAAAATTTAGGTCTAATCTTATAATGTAACTCACAAACAATATTTTCCCATCGAAGCCCTTTGGGACTTTTAGGATTTTAAAAGAATTTCACAAAAAATTCTTTATAATAGAATCATGCCTATTCCAGAAAAACTGTTAAAATTTATTTGTTGTCCAAAATGCAAAGGTGATCTGGAATTTGACCCAGTTACTGATTCTCTTATCTGTAAAGGTTGCAAAGCACGCTACCCAATAAAAGAAGGTATTCCCATCTTAGTTGTTGAGGAGGCTGAACCTCTTGACAAAAGTCCTGATTCTAATTAACATCCTTTCAAGTTTTGCTTCACTAAAGGAAGCATCAATGAATCGCATTATTGTGAAGTTTGAAGGTCCTGAAAATTTTGCCACCACAGCTTACGATGATAAAGGCCGTAGCGTTCTCTTTCTGCTTGGAGATATGATTATGGAAAATTCAGAAAATGCACCATTAGTACCTTACTTTGACATTAAAATCGCTTTAAACGAAAAAGCAACATACCGTTGTAAAATAAATCCTCTCACAAGTTTCACTTACAGTGAAGTTCTACTCCCAACGGTACCTACTTTCACGAATGACGGTCTAACTATGAACTATTTAGTTTATGTTGGTGACAAAACACCTAAAGAACAACTAATTTACACCGGAGAAACAGAAATTATAAACGGCATCCCTACTGCCCACATCTTCTTTACTCCATACATTTATGATCCTCAAGCAAGAAGACTCTCTTACGTTAGAGAAGCAGAAATAGAGATAGATATTCTTGAAACTAAGGAAAGATCGCAGCTCATTAAAGGCTGGTACGATGCAATTCTCGAAAAGACTTTTCTAAACTACGAGGGCATTCTTGCACGTGAGTCCAAAATTGCCCCATCAAATCCTTTCGACAATGGAGCCATCTGGTTCCAGATAAAAATAACGCAGGAAGGATACTACACTATTACTTTCAGCGATTTACAAAATGCAGGTTTACCTTACCCATTCTCCATCGGGCAGACAGCTTTATACATTAGAAATGTCGACACCCTTCCTTCTGTTCCTCCTTCAGACTCCGCTGTTTTCTTTAAAAAAATACCTTTCAACATTGTAGATAAAAATCAAGATGGTATTTTTAACGGTGAAGATGAAATCTCTTTCTTCTGCCCAGGGCCTCAGAGCTTCAGAACCATGCTGCAGGGTACGGAATCTTCCCCTTCGGAAATCATTTCAAAGGCTACTATATTCCGAAATCCTTATACCGATACTGTTTCAGTCTGGGTCACTTTTGGTGCCCCTGGAGACCTTATGGAGAAGAAAAACTTGAACTTTACAAACACTGTAAATAGCCTCTTTTCAACCTATCATTACGAAAAAGACATCAGAAACATCGCTTGGAAAGGCCTTCTATGGGTAGGTGAAGAGGTTATAAGGGATTCATCGCGTTCGGCCGCTTCCATAGATCTCAACTTCACCTTGCCATCGCCTGCGGATGGACAGGGATTCATAAGAATTAGATATGCAGGAGGTGAAAACACCTTTCGGCAATTTAAAGCCGTTGTAAATGGTAGAGATACAATTTCAGATGTGTCGAACGGTCTTTCCCTTAGAACAATCTTTAAAGACCTAAGTTCACTTCAATCTTCCAACACTTTAAAAATAATCCTCAGTTCTCAAAATATCTATTCAAGGGATAAGATTTATTTAGACTACTTCTCCATATTCTTCAAGCGAAATACCAACACCTTTGAAGATGAGATGGCATTTTTTGGAGAACCGGAAACTTTAGATGCTCTGTTCCAGGTACATAGTAATGTAAAGGCTGTATTAGACATCACCGATCCTTTCAAACCCTCAATCCTGGAGCTTCAAAATACTGAACATGGCTTTTACGTTTCCGACACCCTCTATCCCGGAAAATGTTTCTACTTTGTTACAACCACAAAAAGACCTACAAAGATTGAGTTGATTCCAAATGCTGGGAAACTTTATGAACTTGGGCCCGATATTAACTACATTGCTATCACCCCAAAGGCTTTCGTCTCTTCACTACTGAAATTCAAAAATTACAGAGAAAAAAATCTGCTGAAATTTGAAGGTGGCAAGTGGGTTAAGAGTACGGGTAAAGTTGCAATATGCACCGTTGAAGATATTATGCAGGATTTTGGATTCGGAACCTATGATCCCGTGGCTCTAAGAAACTTCCTTAAGTATCAGCACGAGAAATCATCAGGAAATTTGATATATATAGGCCTTTTTGGAGACGCCTGTTACGATTACAAAAATATAAATGGAACCGGTGGTAACCTTGTACCAGCCTACGAGCCCTTTCTGTCTACAAACATAGAAGAAGAAAAAGGTGCGAAAGACGACTTTTATGTGGACTTTAATGGTGATGGATACGGAGATCTACTCGTAGGGAGAATCCCTTTCAGAACTAAAGAAGAGCTCAATATATACCTTGACAAACTTTACAAATATGAAGAGAACGTAGTTTTTAGTAACTGGAGGAGTAGGAGCTTATTCATTGCCGATGACGAATACGGAGAAGCTGGTCGCCCCACTGAAATTGGGTTTCATATACCCTTCGCCAACTACATTCGAGTGGACACAGTGTTAACACCACCCTTTTGTGAAGTGGCGCTTGTATATGAGACATCATATGGCGTCAGCGGAAATTCAGTAGATTTGACTAAAAGGGGGCGTGACGCAAAATCTGACTATATAAGAAAATTCAACAACGGTAATTTTATTACCACATTCTTTGGCCATGGAAATCCAGTTCAACTCACCCACGAGCAATTGTTTATGCTTCAAGACCTACCCCTACTCGATGCTAGATATAAAAACCCCATTAGTATGTTCCTTTCCTGCAAAGTTGGTGCCTTCACCAGAGAAAATCCGCCTATGGGCATCGGTGAATATATGAGTATATACAGGCAGAGCATTGGCACCATAGCATCTACCATCGGACAATTTGTCTCTATAAATTACTTTTTTGGAAGAGACATACACCAGGAACTCGCCGATAGACAACTTCACCCTTTAGGCCAGGTTGTGAGCCGTGCAAAATTATCATCGATCTATCTAACTTATTACCACCTCTTTGGTGATCCTGCCACCATCGTGTACCTTCCAAATCCCGATACCTTAACAGATATTATACCAGAAGACACCATTTGGATAGCCAGATTAAATTCGATATCACTCAATAATATTGATTACACTGGAGAACACTATGTAACATTCTTCCATAAGCCTTACATACGCCGGTACACGAATCCGTCAAACCCCTCAGTTACCGTTGAATACCTGGGAGAAAATAGAGTGCTTTACAAGGCTCCGTTCCGATTCACATCAAGCATCGATTCGGTGGTTTTTTTCATGCCAGGAACAGCTGACACGGGGAGAGGATTTTGCTTCTCCGTTCTCAAGAAAAAAGACAATAAAATAAGTACGGTATACGCCTCTAATATGTTAACAGCACTCGGCAACATTTCTACGGAAGACAAAGAGGGCCCAAAAATTCAGGCATACATAAATGGAGAGGACGTAAGTAAACTGAAAGAAGCCCCCCTTTCTTTCAATATTAAAGCGGTTTTGAGCGACAGCTCTGGAATTAATCTCTTCGATGTATTTGCTGAAGAAAAGGGAATAATGCTTCTCGTGGACAATAACTTTTTAGACCTTACCCCTTATTTCGAGTTTTACTCAAATTCGTACACAACTGGTGAAGTTAACTACCCTTATGCTTCAACTCAGTTAGGGAAGAAAGACTTCAAACTAATTGCATACGATAATCTTAACAATTTCAGTCAGTTAAGCTTTTCATTAGATCTCAAAACTACTGCAAACCTTTTCAGCAATATTCTCATCTACCCAAATCCTGTATCCGGATATGACAGGGTCTACTTTACTTTTCGCCTAAATCAAGCAGCCAACGTAAAGATAGAAATATACACTATTTCAGGAAGGAAAATTTACCAGATCCCTGAAGTAATGTTACCTCAGGGCTTTAACGAACTGCACTGGAATTTGCGCGATATGTACGGAGAAGCCGTATCAAACGGCTTATATTTAGTAAAATTAACTTTCAAAAACAGTAATGAGGTAACCCAAGAAGTTATCAAAGGGTTCGTTATTGGAAAATAGGAGGTTTCAATGAGGGAAGATAAGTTCTCTGAAGAAAAGATGGACACCATCCTTGGACAGGGGGCAGAAATGGATGGAAACATTTCCATCCTTGGAAGCGCGAGGCTCGATGGCAAGTTAAAGGGCACGATCAAAGTACAGGGGACTTTAATTATTGGTAAAACTGGGATAATGGAAGGAGACATCTCGGCAAAGAATGCTATAATTGGTGGCCAAGTAAAAGGAAAAATGCATATTGAAGAGAAAGTAGTATTTGAATCTTCTGCTAAATTCCATGGAGAACTCACTTGTAAAACAATTGTTATCGAAGAAGGTGTTGTATTTGATGGGAACTGCGCTATGACCCAGAAGGGAATCCAGAAGGAGGAAAAACCATAAGGTTGTATGACTCTCATTGCCATCTAAATGACCCGCAGTTTAATAAAGATCTGAATGAAGTAATAGAACGTGCAAAAAATGTGGGTGTTTCACAAATTCTTATCCCTGGCTACGATCTCCCCTCCTCCATAAAGGCAATAGAACTAGCTAAAAAATATAATTTCTACGCTGCCTGCGGGCTGCACCCTCATGATGCAAAGAGATCAGTACCTACTACTCTTAGGGAATTTGATAACCTCATCAAGAATCATCCTGACATAGTTGCAATAGGAGAAATTGGCCTTGACTTTTTAAAAAACTATTCGCCTCCAGAAGTTCAAATCAAAGTTCTTCATGAATTTCTTCAGCTTGCAGCAACTTACAATAAGCCGGTCATTTTACACGTACGAAATGCATACCGGGAAATTTACGATATCCTTAAAGATTATGAATCAGACTTACCATCGATCATCCTTCACTGTTTTAGTGGAGGACCTGGAGAAATAGCTTCCATTCTCGAGAAAGAAAACTACTATGTCTCTTTCTCAGGATCCATAACGTACAAAAATCAAAACTTGGTAAAGGCAGCAAAAATAGTCCCTGAATCCAAAATCCTAATCGAAACCGACGCTCCATACTTAACACCTTCAGAGCAAAAGGGTAGAAACGAACCCGCTTTTGTATTATACGTATTAAAGAAAATTTCAGAAATTAGGAAAAAGACTCAAGAGGAAATGGCCAATATCATCTACTCTAATACGTTAAAAGCTTTAAGAATTAGCAACAGCGCATAAGAATAAAGGTAACACGCCTTTGATTAAGATGCTATTAAGAACCCGCACTCGGACTTCTTGTTGCTTTATCTATTATTTTAAAAATTAAGTTTACTCAGTCAGTACCTTTTTAATCCTCTCGAGAGCCCAGTCAATTTCTTCCTTAGATATAACGAGCGGAGGTGCAAATCTAATAACCTGCTCATGGGTCTCTTTTGCGAGAATTCCCAATTTCATAAGCTTCTCGCAATATGGCCTTGCCGAACCACACTCTTTCTTAATCTCAACACCGATGAGCAACCCTCTCCCCCTTACTTCCTTTACAAAAGGACTCCCAAAGCTACGTAGTTTTTCCATAAAATAGTTGCCAAGTTCTTCAGCTCTCTCAGGTAACTTTTCTTCAATAATAACATCAAGGGAGGCTATACCGACACAAGATGCAAGGGGATTCCCTCCAAAGGTAGAACCATGGTCTCCTGGGTTGTACACATCCATAATATCATCATTAGCAAGAATCGCAGAAACAGGGTATACTCCACCACCTAGTGCTTTCCCAACGACTAGTATATCCGGTTTTACCTGTTCCCTATCCAGAGCAAAGAGAGTTCCAGTACGTCCAAAACCTGTCTGAATCTCATCTGCAATAAGGAGTACATTATGCTTCTTTGTAATCTCCCTCACCTTCCTATAATAACCCTCGGGAGGAACTATGACGCCACCTTCACCTTGAATAGGTTCCACAAGAAAAGCCACTGTATTTGGATTAATGGCCCTTTCAAGTGCATCAGCATCACCGTATGGAATCACAGTAAACCCTGGAGTAAAAGGACCGAACCCAAACTTATATTGGGGTTCAGTGGAAAATCCAACTATAGTTGTAGTCCTACCATGGAAATTATTCTCACAGGCTATAATCTCCGCCTTATTGTCCTCCACTTTCTTTTTAAGGTATCCCCATTTTCTTGCCGTCTTTATTGCAGTTTCTACAGCTTCCGCACCTGTGTTCATGGGTAAAGCTTTATCAAAGCCTGCTATTTCACACAACTTTTTCAAAAAAGGACCCATCTTATCATTATGGAATGCCCTCGATGTTAAAGTAATACGCTCTGCTTGTTCTAATAGAGCTTTGATTATCTTTGGATGACGGTGCCCTTGATTTACAGCGGAATATGCACTTAACATATCAAGATACCGATTACCTTCAACATCCCATACCCATACTCCCTCGCCTTTGCACAGGACCACAGGCAAAGGATGATAATTATGAGCGCTGTACCTTTCAACCTCTTTTATATAATCTTCACTCCTCACCGCAATACCTCCTTCTTTCATCAATTCTAAAGGGAATCCCACGTTTTTTCCAGAACTCTTGATTAATTTGTAGTTTAAACTTATTATTTAAATGTCATACAAGGGAATGAACAGATGGGCAGTGATATATCGAAAGAAGAGGCACAAAAAAGGATCGAAAAACTCCGTCAGGAGATTAATTTCCACAACTACAGATACTATGTACTGGATAAGCCAGTAATCAGTGACGAAGAATACGATAACCTCATGCGGGAACTTCAGGAGCTTGAATCTATGTTTCCCGAGCTTGTAACTCCGGATTCCCCAACCCAGCGGGTGGGAGCACCCCCACAAGAAGAGTTTGGTACTATAGTCCATGAAATACCTATGCTTTCCATTCAAGATGCGAGAAACGAAGACGAAATTAGAGAATTTGACCAAAGGATAAAAAGACAGTTAGGTTTACCTGCAAATTCCAACATTGAATATGCCGTTGAACCAAAGTTCGATGGGCTTTCTTGTGAACTTACATACGTGAATGGTATCTTCGTATCTGCTGGGACAAGAGGCGATGGGACAAGAGGCGAAGATGTAACTCTCAATGCAAAAACTATAAGATCCATTCCTCTGAGGCTCTTCCCCGGATTCACGGTGCCACCGAGGGTTCAGATTCGTGGTGAGGTGATAATGAGGAAGAAAGATTTTGAAGAGCTGAATCAGGAGCTTACTAGTAAGGGCGAGCCCGCCTTTGCAAACCCAAGAAATGCTGCAGCTGGCTCACTGAGGCAACTTGATCCAAATATAACAGCTAAGAGGAAACTAGACTTCATCGCATGGGGCTTAGGTGTAGTTGAGGGTATAAAATTCGAAACCCAATGGGAATGCCTTGAAACGATAGAAAAATGGGGGATTAAAGCCTCAAAACCAAGAAAATTAGCAAGGAATATTGACGAAGTGATAGATTTTTACAAAGAGATGGAAGAAAAGAGATATCTTTTGGAATACGAACTCGACGGTATTGTTATAAAAGTAAATAAGCTGACGCTGTGGGAGGAACTTGGCACAACCGCAAGGAATCCGAGGTATTTCCTCGCAGGTAAATTTAAACCAAGGCAGAAGACTACAAAAGTTATCGATGTAATATTTCAAGTAGGCAGAACTGGGGCAATAACTCCAGTGGCTTTACTTGAACCCGTGGAAGTTGGCGGTGTTACTGTCCAACGTGCTACCCTTCACAATTTTGATGAGATAGAAAGACTCGGCGTAAAAATAGGTGATAAAGTGGTCCTTCAGAGGGCAGGAGATGTAATCCCGGACATTGTGGAAGTGGTTAAAGAAGCTCGCACTGGTAGTGAAAAAGATATACTTCCACCCAAAAAATGCCCCGTCTGTGGCGCACAAGTTGCAAGAGAGGGGGCATACTATCGATGTGTAAGCATGCAATGCCCTGCAAAATTAAAGGCACACCTACGTCACTTCGCTCAAAGGCGAGCTATGGACATCGAAGGCCTCGGCGAAAAAGTTGCAGAACAGCTCGTAGATAGGAAGCTGGTCCGTGACGTCGGGGACCTTTACTATCTTAGTAAGGATCAACTCTTAAGCCTTGAAGGTTTTGCTGATAAATCTGCCCAGAATTTACTTCAGGGAATTGAAAAATCGAAGCAAACCACCCTCGCGCGATTCCTATACGCACTGGGTATTCCAAATGTGGGTGAATATACTGCAAAAATCCTGAGTGATTATTTTAAATCTCTTGATAAACTTATGAACGCAGATGAGAGCCTGCTCCTAAGCATCACGGGAATAGGGCCAGAGACTGCAAGCAGCATTGTCAAATTTTTCAACAATCAAGAAAACCAGAAGATAATCAAGAAACTTATAGATGCCGGCATCACTTTCGAATATACTAAAAAACCTGTATCGGCGTCAATCTTTAGCGGGAAAACTGTGGTGTTTACGGGGGAACTTTCCAGTATGACCCGAGAAGATGCGATTAGTAAGATTGAAGCACTTGGAGGAAGATCCTCCAATTCGGTATCACGGAACACCGATTTTGTGGTCGTGGGCAAAAATCCAGGCTCAAAGTACCAGAAGGCAGTGGAGCTTGGCATTAAAATTTTAAATGAGGAGGATTTTTTAGAACTGCTTAGAGGGAGGGAGCAAGAATAGAAAAATATTTAAAGTACCTTGTCGTCATAAACCTCTTCTGGGCTAATCCAACTAAATGGGTATATATAGAGAGCGGGCCAAAGGACTACCTTTTTGAACTGAAAGATGGAAAGTTGAATATGGCTGAACTCTATTTCGATGAGTACAGAATTGAGGACGAGTTTACAAAGTTTGTCAGGACTGAAAAGGACTCCGGCTATTTTACAGGGGACATAATCCTTAAGAGTGCAGGGAATTACATCTTTATACAAAATGTTGTAGCTGAAGAGGATTATGTCGCTTCCTGCACGCAGTTTCTCATAGAAGACGTTGAACCACCTGAGGAGTACGTAAAAGCAGTTGCTGTAGTCATAAGGACCTTTGTATACCATCTTGCTGTAAACAATATCTTCTTTCTTCCTGACTCTCTCCCTTACTGGGTCTACAAAGGAGTGGGAAATCTATCTTCCAAGGTAAAGAAAGCAGTAGAAGAAACGCATGGTGAAGTACTATTATACTTAAATTCTCCTATTTATCCTCTCATTACCTATTGCACGGGAGGATTTACAGTATTCTACGAAGAGATTTTTGGTGATTCAATAGAATACTCCGTCTCTGTCGACGATTCATACTCTTCTTCATGCGCCTACTACAATTGGGAGATAAAAGTACCTGTCAATAGAATCCAGCATCAACTTAACCTTGGAAGAATAGATTCTATAGAAGTTAAAAACTATACGATCCACATGATACCTGACACTATATTAATTTTTGGGGACAAAACTTACCAATTGAGAGGCGTTAACCTCTTCCAATCCCTCTATCCGCTTTTGCCCAGCCCCCTCTTCCAAATGGAAGTAGTGGCAGATACCATAATCTTTAACGGAAAGGGAAAGGGACACCTCATCGGGTTATCCCTGTGGGGATCCAAAGCAATGGCTGTAAGCGGCAAAAACTACAAAGAAATACTTGAACACTATTTCCCCGTTGCAATACTCTCTAAAATGAAGAGTTAAGGCAAGGGGGGCATAACTCGCCTTCCCTGACCGCTCCTGCCCGGGGTATTATCAAAAACCTCCACGATATAATAAATCACAGTAATAAAATCTTTCGGAAAGTCTCCATGGAAATAAGAATGGATCAAGTTTGCATACTTTACAACATCCCTTTCAAATCCTTCAATTTGGGGATCTTCAGGATGAAGTAATCTTGATATTGCTCTAACTTCAAAGCTCGGAAAATCGAGAAAAACTACGGACACCGCTGGGTTAACCATCTCATTAAGGAACGTGTGCGTTTCAAACTCAGGTGTTGTGTACAACTCTAACGAGACAAGAGCCTTTCGAGTAAAATATTCATCTACATTACTGTAGAGACTCTCAAGCACCTTAAGTTTGTATTCATCACTTGAATCTTTTGTATTCTCTAAGAGTGCTAATAATCCTTTTATCTTTTCTGGCTTTGGCAGAAAACCCATTCCCTTTACGGCATTATTAATACTAAGTTTTGAATCATTCCTTTTTACACCGTAGGAAGCTACCATTCCACTGTGAGGTCCTGTAAGTGAAGGCATTTCATTCTTCCTAACTCTATCGAGGGTTTCGAGGCGCCTTTCACTACTCCAGCGAATGAAATCATCGGGCAGTTCAACCATTTCAAAGTTCTCCCATCTGCCATCTACACGAGCCTTAATAGTCCCCTTCTCTAAATCGATATGCTCAACACTATTCTGCTGAAAATAACTCCCCTTCCATAGATTTTTCCCACTTGTGTAAAGTTCTTTCTCACTCGGCTCCACTGGATTCCCCTTACAACTAAAACAAAAAAACAATAACAAAAGGACAAAAAACCTCATTCTTACTCCTTTATGATTTCATAGGAATAAGAAATCTCCGATCGGCCCTTTAAGTTCTCGCTAACACTACAATATTTGGTTTGCGAAAGTTCTACAGCTCGCTTTATATTTTCCTCTTTAAGATGCTTCCCATAGAATAGATATTTCAAGTGAATTTTCGTATAATACCTCGGGTGCTTCTGAGCTCTCTCTGCCTCAATCTCAAGCCTATAATCCTCAATATCTTCCTTCATCTTCCTAAGGATCGAGACCACATCCATCGAAGTACAACCCCCAAGGGCAATCAAAAGGAGTTCCATAGGAGACGGACCAGAATTCATACCACCTACCTCTGCCTTAGTATCTAAATAGACACCATGCCCGGAAGGTGGCACAGCGATAAACCGCATATTATCAATCCATTTAAGTTCCACCTTCATTTATGAACTGTCCTCCAAATTATTTTTTATCCGGACTTTGTGCCTTCCTCTGCGCTTCAAAAGAAGGTTTAAATGCAATCATCCTTTCAGCAAACTTCTTAGGCATCTTTGGTACTTCAATACGGAAAATCCTCATTACACTTTCATTTCTAATCTTTTCCATTAGTTCATCAAAAAGTTCAAGGCTTTCTTTTTTGTATTCAACTAAAGGATCTTTCTGAGCGTAAGCACGCAGATACACCCCTTCCCTCAAATGGTCCAAAGAATAAAGGTGCTCTCTCCACAAATGATCCAATGAAGTCAGCATTACAATTCGTTCCATTTCACGCATCTTCTCTTCACCAAAAGCCTCTTCTCTTTCTTTGTATAATTCCTCAAGCTTCTGAAAAATTACCTCCTTAACCTTCTCACGAGTTTCCACATTTCCAATTTCCGAAAAATCTGAAAGGAAAAAGTAAGCTAATTCCGAGCGCAGGTCCTGTAAATTCCAGCTTCCATCCCTTCCCTCACTTGGAAGGTATTTCTCTATAAGATCCTCTGCTAAACCTCGTGAGTACTCCAATATTAGCCCCCTTAAATCATTTCCGTCAAGGACATCATTCCTGAGCTTGTAAATAACTTCTCTCTGCTTGTTCATAACATCGTCATACTCCAAAAGCCTTTTTCTAATCTGGAAGTTCTGCATCTCAACTCTTTTTTGCGCAGTCTCAAGGGCTCTCGTCACAAGAGGAGATTCAATGGGACCTTCATCCTTGCCCCCAAATCGTTCCATTAAGTCCATTACCCGATCAGACCCAAAAAGCCTCAAAAGATCATCCTCAAGAGAAAGGAGAAATCGGGAAGAACCAGGGTCACCTTGCCTGCCTGACCTTCCTCGGAGCTGATTATCAATCCTCCGGGATTCGTGTTTTTCAGTTCCTATAATATATAGCCCACAGGGAATTCCATCCTTAACACACTTTTTCGGATCCACTTCACAAGTTACACCTGGAGTCGGGTTGTCATTAATAATGGCACACTCTTTTGCCTTTACGACATTGTCTCCCAGTTTAATATCGGTTCCTCTACCCGCCATGTTTGTTGCTATGGTAACTGCACCATACTGCCCAGCTCTTGAAATAATCTCAGCCTCTTTTTCATGATACTTCGCATTTAAAACCTGATGGGGGATACCCTTTCTTTTAAGTAACCTCGAAAGGAGTTCCGAAACATCAACCGATGTCGTGCCAACCAATATTGGCCTACCGACTTGGTGCCACTTCTCAATCTCTTCAACAATAGCTTCGTACTTCTCCTTCTTATTCTTAAAGATGATATCAGGATAATCAATTCTTCTCACAGGCTTATTAGTGGGTATCTGCAGTACATCGAGCTTATAAATCTCCCAGAATTCCTGAGCCTCGGTCATAGCAGTACCCGTCATACCCGCCAGCTTCTCATACATACGGAAATAATTCTGTATTGTAATCGTGGCGAAGGTCTGAGTCTCCCTCTGGATGGTAACATTTTCTTTGGCTTCTACTGCCTCATGAAGACCATCAGACCATCTCCTGCCCGGCATTAACCTTCCAGTAAATTCATCGACGATCACTACCTTCCCATCCATTACTACATATTCAACATCCTTTTCAAACAGCATGTATGCCTTGAGTAGCTGCTTTAAAGCATGAATTTTATCACTCTTCTCGGCATACTCTCTAAGAATCCTTTCTTTCTCATAAAACTTCTCTCTAGATGACAAATTAGGATCCTCATCAAGCTTATGGAGCTCTGTAGAAAGATCAGGCAATGCAAAAAGTCCTTTTTCCCTCTTCTCAACTTCCTCTCTACCTTTTTCTGTTATTTCAACGGAACTGGTCCGCTCTTCAACCCAGAAGTAAAGTCCCTCTTTCAACTCTTCCATCCTCTTAGTTTTCTCTCCGCCGATGTTTATCTCTTTCATCAAGTCCAGCTCCACTTTATCCACAAGCTTCATAATACCTGGTTCTTGAATCAATTTAAAGAGTTTCTTAGCCTTGGGCATACCAAGCTTTGCTTGAATGATCTTTTCAGCAGCCTCTACTTCCTTACCCTGCTTGAGAAGATTTTCAGCAACGAAAAGGATCTGAGTTACAAGCTGGGTTTGCTTCCTCACGAGATTTTCCGCCAGCGGCTTCATAATACGGTAAATTTCAGCTGAAGAATACTCTACAGGACCCGATATAATAAGAGGTGTCCTCGCCTCATCAATCAAAATGGAATCAACCTCATCTACGATAGCATAATAATGACCCCTCTGCACTCTATCCTCAGCACGGTAAGTCATGTTATCCCTCAAATAATCGAATCCAAACTCATTATTCGTTCCATAGGTAATATCTTTTTCATACTCAACTTTTCTCTTTGCATTATCCATTTCATTTTCGATCACTCCAACGCTAAGCCCAAGGCTTTCATATACAGGACCCATCCACTGTCTATCCCTCTTAGCAAGGTAATCATTTACTGTAACGAGATGTACACCGGTGCCCTTTATCCGACCCATAATCCCATGAAGGTATAAGGGCATTGTGGCAACGAGAGTCTTGCCTTCACCCGTCTTCATTTCCGCAATTTTGCCCTGGAAAAGCACAATTCCACCAAGAATTTGAACGTCAAAAGGAATCATATTCCATTCCCACATGTGCCCAGTTACTTCCCATTTCTTACCACACAACCTCCGTGTTACCTCTTTCACAAGAGCATAAGCTTCAGGCAGCACATCTGAAAGCTCTTCTCCATCCCGGATCCTCTTTTCAAAATCCTCTGTTTTTTTTAGAATATCTTCATCTTTAAGGTCATGGTAGGTCTCGTATATGGTATTTACTTCTTCTACGATGGGCCAAAGCTTCTTTAGTTCTCTCTCATTTCTCGAACCAACTATCTTCTCTAAAAATGTCTTAAACATATCTCTCTCCATTGTAATTATAAACCCGCTACTGTAAAATTAAAAAACTTGTATGATTTCTGCAGTGGTTGTAAATTATAAGTCATCTTCGCCCTTATACAATTCCGTAAAAAACATCGTGAATTTCGTTGATGAAGTTATAGTTGTAAATCATAGTCCCGAAGAAGACCTAACATTTATCCAATCCCTTTCTCCTAAAATAAGGATATACACGAGGCAAAACTATGGATACGGAGCTGGATGCAACTTCGGCGCTAAGAAGGCAAAGGGCGATATCCTGATCTTCTTTAATCCCGATACAATGATCCTGGAAGAAACAATACCGCTCCTTATAAAAGAGTTAAAAGACGATATCAGTGTAGTAGCCCCGTTATTATTGTATCCGGATGGCACACCTCAACCCTCAACGAGAAAATTCCCAACTCTCAAACATCTCTTCGTCTCAAGAACTTCTCCCTTTTGGTTTCTCTTCTCAAAATCAGATACTGCATTAGATTACTTCGGCGGAAGCCAGCCTGAATCCACTAAGCCTACAACTCTAACCGACAGGTTCCCCCTAGGAGGTTTTTTCCTAATTAAAAGGGACCATTTCCAAGAGCTCGGTGGATTCGACGAACGCTTTTTTCTATTTTTTGAAGATACAGATTTTTTCAATAGGCTCATTAATGCAGGATACAAAGTTTGTTTAAATCAGGAAGCAAGGGTAATACACCTTATTGGTTACTCTAGGAAAGCAAACCCTTTCAAATCGGAATATCACAAAATGAAATCCTTCTATCTTTATTACTCAAAGCATACACAATGTAAACTGTTGAGGCTTGTTACTCTTATGATAACTCTCTTATACATCCAAATTCTCTCCTTTAGCTACTTCATAGATAACCCTGTAAAGGAGAGAGAGTGGAAAACAAAGTAAGAAGACCCAAAAGATTAATTAGCAAGACAATCCTCGCACTATTAGACTTCACCTTGATTGCTATGTCATTTTACACGGGATACATTATCAGGGTCCACCTCCCAGGAGTAAGCCAAATGAATTTACCCCCTGCACTTCCGATCCACCTTTACTCAAAGTACCTATTTGCCTTCCTCATTTGGTTAATTACGTTTTACTATGAAGGACTCTACACAAAATACCTTACAAGAAGTGAAGAATTCATAAAAATTACTAAGGGAACAACCATTTCGTCCGCCTTCGCTGCGCTCCTTTTTTACACACTTCAAGTTCAACCATCGTTCTCAAGGTTAGCTTTTTTCATATCGTACATAATCAGCATTTTCTTCCTGTGGTTCGGCCGCATTATAGCAAAAGTACTTCTCTACGAGTTAAAAATTTACAGAGAAAAGGCTGTTTTCTGGGGTAATTCCATTGAAATCGAATGGTTCAGAAAAATCATTGAAAAAGAGAAAAATTGTGGCATTGAGGTAGCAGCCCATATTAAAAATTACAATTTAAAGGAATTGGAAAAAGTCGTCGATGAAATTAAGCCAAGCCTGATAGTGGTCGGGGGTGTACCTATTGAAGATATAAAGAAGATTGAGCCGCTCGCCTGGACTTACGGCATTGAAATACTAATTAATGCCTTCAATAGTACTTTAAATCCGCAAGAACTTGAGGTGGTTGAATTTTTCGGTTTCAAAAGCCTAAAGCTGAAGTATAGTTTACTCATCCCTCAAAATGTAACAATAAAAAGAGCTCTGGACCTCATTATAACAATTCCTTTGATAATCCTTACGATCCCTTTGTTTGTTATTATAGGAATTGCAGTTAAATTATCATCAAAAGGGCCAGTGATTTATAAATCGGACCGGATAGGAAAAGATGGCCGCATTTTTAAAATTTACAAATTCAGGACCATGTATATGAACTCCGACGAAATTTTGAAGAACTTTTTAAAACAAAATCCAGTAATTGCTGATGAGTATGAAAAATTCAGAAAAATTAAGAGCGTCTATGACCCCCGGGTAACTCCAGTAGGTAAATTCTTGCGTAAGACAAGCTTAGACGAGTTACCGCAACTCTTTAATGTTATAAAAGGGGAAATGAGTCTCGTAGGACCGAGGCCATACCTGCCTGAGGAGTATGTGATAATCGAAGATGTAGAAGACGTTATCTTAAGCGTTAAACCAGGATTAACGGGACTCTGGCAGGTTTCGGGACGCAATGCCCTTTCCTTTGAAGAGAAAATTATGTTAGAGCTCTATTACGTAAAAAACTGGAATATATTCCTCGATATCGCAATTTTATTAAAGACAATCCCTGAGATTTTTAAAGGTTCTGGTGCTTACTGAATCCTCTCTACTTCTTTAACTAAATAAGGAACAAGTTCCAAATCTTCGTTAAAATTGTACTTCTTATAAAGGTTAACGAGTGTATTTAAAATTTTCCCTGCCGCTGATTTTCGCCGAGTATTAACAAATATATAGAAAAGCCATTCAAAATATGAAACAATATAATCGGGATCTTTTACTCCCAACTCCCTTGCATTTTCATATACCTCTGCAAGGCAAAGACCACCTTTTCGATTTTCCCCTCTCTTGAAATAATAAAGGGCTTTAACCTCCAAGTAATAGTCTCTGAATTTTGAAAACCGCTTTTGATTGATATACGGGGTAATAAAATCAAGAATCTTACCCACTTCCTCAAGAGCATCCTTTACTAAATACATTTGAGCACCTACCAAATAAGAATAAATAACCGCTGAGTCTACCTCCCTATCCTTTGCTAAATCTACAAATTTTTTATGATATTTCTCTGCTGTCTCTAAATCATGGTATCCAAAAGTATATACTCTTACAAAGTTTCTGTAAACCATAAGTTTATGTTCGAAAGAGTCAATTTCTTCCGCTATCTCAAGTGCTCTATTGTATAAATCTTCCGCTTGCTTCCATTGGCACTTAATTCTGAAGATCGACCCCATATTATTTAGAGCAATACACATACTATCTTTACTCCCAATCTGATACGCTTCGTGATAAGCCTTTTGGATGTTACTCATTGCTTCGTCGTATCTTCTCATCTGCAAATAGTAGGCGCTAATATCTATGTATACGGTGATCAGGCCTCCCTTGTACCCTATCTCCTGGTAGATCTGCCGAGCCTTTTCATAGTAGTCAATAGTCTTTTCTACATCCACTAAATCCTGATAAACTACGGCAATGTCCACAAAACTGGAAGCAAGTCCCTTGTTGTCCCCAATACTCCTTCTAATCTCTATGGCTTTCTCATAATATGAAATAGCCTCCTCAGGAGCAGAGATTTCTGCGTGCAATACCCCAAGTACATTGTAGAGTGTACCTTCCCAGTAAATAGAAAGGTATCTCTTATTCACTAATGCCTGTTCTAATATCACCCTTGCATCTTCATATTTACCAAGTTTTATAAGTATCCAACCCTTTTGAACATAAAAACGATACAACGGTACTTCATTCTCTTTTTCAAAAACGCCCTCTGGTGCTATTTCCGCCGCTTCCTCGTGCAAGTCGGAAACTCCAGCCATTTCTATTGCCTTATTAATAAGCCTCAGAGCCTCATTGAACATACCTCTCTCAACTTCTACATCAGAATATTTTGCATAAAATTCAGAGTCAACAAAATCATTAAATTCTTTTTCAACCTCTGCCAAAAAGACCGAGGCTTCGTTCAAGTCACCTTTTATCATCAAGCATTCTACATAGCTTAGTGCCTCTTTTACATACCGTTCCCGGTCTTGCTCATTCTCAAAGTAATATTCCCAGAAACGTTTTGCCTCTTCATATGCGAATTGTTCCATCGCCTTGTGGGCAACTATAGGAGCATACCCAATAATTTTTTCCCTATCGCCTCCAAGGTAAGCGTGTTGGGCAATGAGTTCTTCCGCATTAGCGACCTGGTTCTTATTCTCCTCAATCCATGACGCAATTTTCTGATGATAAAACCTCTTTTTGCTCTGAGAGACCCCTTGAAGAATAAGCTCTCTCATAATATCTTCTTTAAAAACAAAGTTATCCTGACCGGCTTCTACTAAAATCCCCTTCTTTAGGGCTTTTTCAATGGAATCGTATATTTCACCAAGGTCCATACCAAGAACGCCCTTAATTATGACAGGTGAAAACTCATGGCCAATACATGAAGCAACTTCAAGGACTTTGTCGCCTTCAACTTCAGCGATAAGTTTCTTCATGATATGTTGTATACTCTGCGGAACGGTAATTGATTCAGTTTCAGTTAATATCCACTTCTTGCCATTGTAAAGAAGATTGCCCCTTTCATAGAGTTCTTTAATAAGCTCCTCAATAAAGAATGGGTTCCCGCCAGACTTACTGTATAGGAACTGTAAGACTTTTTCATCGGTCTCCTCTTGAAGGATTGCAGAAATAAACTCCGTAGCTGCTGAAAAGTCAAAAGGTCCAAGATCCAGGATAGCCACAAACCTCTCCCGTAGCGCCTGTGCCATAAAGGCTTCAATAAAATCACGAGTAGAGTTTTCCACCCTCAACGTGGAATAAAACCTGAGGTTTTCGGGAGCATTTCGAATGACATAGTACAGAAGTTCGAAGGAGGATCTATCTGCCCACTGTATATCATCGATAAACACGATCATCTTATTCTTCAGAGCCATGTAAGAGAATACCTTCAAAATAGTGTCATAAAGCTTATATTTATCTATACCCTTGACATAGGGGCTGCTTGCCATTTCAGGCAATACCGAAGAAAATGCCTTTAATTCAAAGGGGTCAAGGCTTGAAAGGGTTTCCCTGAGCTCGATTTTAAAATTAGTGTAACAATATCTTATTACATCCTTGAGAAGGCTAAAGGGAACATCTGCTAGAGCCCCGTAAGCACTGCCAACGACTAAAATGGCATTATCTATTTTCCTTAATGTATCTCTTACGAGCCTGGTCTTTCCAATCCCTGCGCCCCCTCTCACAATAACATACTTGTACCCTTGCTTTATCGAGTCGAGAATCCATTTTTTTTCCTGAACCCTGTCCACAAATTGTAAAGTAGGAATCACAGGGATAGCCTCAATCTCTTCTACCCACGCAATTCTACCTTTGCCTCTCCTCTTAGCCCTGTAAAGAGCTACATCTGCTTTATTGAACAGCTCGGTCCACGATTTACCATCCCTTGGGAATTCAGCTACTCCCATGCTCAAAGATATACTATGCCCAGCAACTTTTTCAGACATAAGCCCCGTCAAAATCTTCTCTGCGACGGCTTTTGCATTTTCAAAACTTGTGTTCGGAAGAAAAATAATAAATTCGTCGCCGCCATATCTGATAAGTACATCTGACTCCCTGAGATTCCTTGTAATATAATCCGCAAGCTCCTTTAAGACCTTGTCGCCTTCAAGATGTCCATAAATATCATTTATCTCCTTAAAATTGTCAATGTCGAGTAGAATAATCGAAAAATTGGTCTTGTATCTTAATGCCCTTCTTACCTCAATTTCTGTGAAATAACCAAGGAACCGCCTGTTTTTTGCGCCCGTTAATTCATCTGCATAATAATCTATTTTTGACTCCATCATCCATTAGAATTGTACAAGTTATTACTGGTACGGTCAACTATAGATAATAAGGATTCTTCACTATGCGGTAATAGTGCATTAAAATTATCCTGTGCTATTTATGGAAAGATTGAGAGAGATTATAGAAATCCTTGAAACTTTGAAAGAAAAGGAAAGTGAGAAGCTGCGGAATGCCGCTAATCTAATTGCAATGACCCTTAAAAGTGGAAATACGATTTTTTGGTGCGGCAACGGCGGAAGCGCTGCTCAAGCAATGCATTTCTCTACAGAGCTGATGGTTAAATATAAGAGCAATAGAAGACCTTTTCAATCAATAGCCCTCTCTGCAGATCCCGTTCTTTTAACTGCTGCGGGAAACGACTTTGGATTTGATGAAATCTTTTCAAGGCAGATTGAAGGCCTGGGGAGAGAAAATGACCTGCTTGTTGCAATTACAACTTCCGGCTCTTCGGCTAACATTTTGAAAGCCATTAAAAAAGCAAAAGAATGCAAAATAAAGGTAATTCTTATTACTGGTGAGAAAGCCTTGGAACTGGACGACGATGTGAATGTCGCAATCCACGTGCCTTCTCACAACACACCACTTATACAAGAGTGCCACGAAATAATTGGTCACATCCTTGTAGAAGAGGCCGAAAAATTACTAGGAGGATTTTAAATGAAGAGACTTTTTGTAGCCTTATGTATTACACTTTTTTTCATCGGAATCTCCTATACTGCAGAAATTACCGTTGGGGTAGTTGATATGGAACGCATATTCAGAGAATACAACGAATTTCAGGAAGCAAAAAGGGAACTCGATAGATTTGTCTTGGAATGGGAGCGACAAAGAGATAGTTTGAAACAGTATATTGACTCTTTGAAAACTGCCCTTGAGGTCGAAAAACCTGGTTTAACAGAAAAGGGACGCGAAAAGAAAGAGATAGAAATTGTAAAGGCACAGGAAACCTATTCGCAGTTTGTAAAAAGCATTTGGGATCGAGATGGCCTTTTTTACAAAAAATCTACGGAACTTCTCAATCCCTACTATGAAAAAATCCAAGAGACAATTAAAAACGTAGCCAATGCAAACAAATTAGATTTTGTTTTCAATTCCAGTGGAAATATTATTCTGTATGCTTCTAATTCTCAGAATATTACCGACCTAGTGCTACAAGAACTAAACAAAACTTATGAGATCCAAAGGCCCCAAGTAACACAAAAATTTAGGCTCGCGATCTTTCCTCTAATGGAAACTGAATCTGAAGCGCAAAAGCTACAGCTGGGCTCCCGATTGCAAAGATCACTCTATCAAGGGCTCTCAGGTTCCGCAAACTTCGAACTGCTTTCTACTGGTGAAGTTAATCAGGAAATATCAAGGAGAAGCCTCAGTAGCGATAAACTATTCCCTGAAAACTGCCAGCAAATTGCATTAAGCCTCAATAGTGACTTTTTCGTAGCAGGTACTGTAGAAACCCAAGGAGAAAACGTTACATTTACTTATAGAATTTTCAGGACAGCAACAATGGAAAAGTTGGTTGAAATAACTGGACAGGCTCAGAATCCAAGGGAAAGTCTGGACGTGGAGTCTATTCAAAAGGCAAAACTTTTGGATCAGCAGTTCAAGCCTTAGAAGCTAAAACAAAACCATCTATGCAAGACGGGAATCCTCTGAATGCCTTTGCAAGATTCTCTAATGTCGAACCCGTAGTGTATACATCGTCCACGAGAAGTACCCTTTTATTTTGAAATCTCTCGGGGCTTCTTATTTTAAATGCATTTAATAGGTTCTTGTTCCTTTCCTCCTTCTGTAAACCCGTTTGCTGCTTTGTGTACCGTACTCTCTGTACTCCTCTCTTCACAATTGGAATATGAGTGAACTGAACTAAGTTTTTTGCTATTAACTCACTCTGATTAAATCCTCTCTCACGAAACCGCACATGATGTAAGGGAACTGGGACAATACAATCATACATAAGTTCTGAAAAATCGTAAAAAGCCATTAAATAATTGACAATTTCTCTCCTTCTCTCATATTTAAACTGCTCAACAAGCGTCCGAACCCCTTCACTATAATCAAACAGAATGTGCACCTTTGAGAGTCTCGATTCCCTTGGGAAAATAGTTTTACTTACCCTTTTCTCCATCAACTTTTCTTTACAACTATCGCATACTAATCCTGTAGTTTTTGCATAACATAGATAACAGAAACGGGGGAATAGTGCTTCAAGAGTTGAACTAAATAAGTTCAATTTGAAGTTTTGACCGGGCTTTTCTTCCTCAGTGCAAGTCCCACAATAACTACGACTACCATGATTGCAATCGAGATCCACTGATTCACAGATAATATAAAGACATTACCAGGCTCATAATACCTTGTGATATCAACCAAAAATCTGATTAGGGATGCAAAAAATATGTAAAAGAGAAAAATAAACCCGTCAAATGGCTTTTTTTGCTCAAGTTTTAGCAAAACAAAAAACAGGACCAAATTTGCAAAAGATTCATAAAGCTGAGAAGGATGTATCCTCGAGGAACCCATCACGTCAAAGGCGGGTGAGCCAGGGGGGAAAACGATGCCCCATGGCATGTGCGTCTCTTTACCAAAGCAGCATCCATTAAAGAGACACCCCCACCGTCCAATGAACAATCCAAGTGCCAATGCTTCACCAGAAAAATCCAAAATGGGTAAAAGTGGCATTGACTTCTTATTCTTTTGAAGATACACTAATCCTGCAGCTAAACCAAACAAAAAGCCACCAAAATAAACCGATCCACCCTCCCAGAATTTTATAATTTCAACAGGATGCTCCTTAAAATAAGGAATATGATAGAGCACATAAAAAATTCTTGAACCTATTATACCTGCCAAGGCAGCCCAAAAACCCAGATCCCAGATCTTTTCGGGATTAACACCAATACTTTTAACTCGCTTAGAAACATAGTATATCCCAACGACTACACTCACCAATACAAAAAGTCCCCAGGTTCTAATCTCCAGTTGACCAATTCTAAAAAGGACTGGACACATTCAAGCCTCCTTTGACTTTCAATTATAAAATAAAAAGGGGGGAACTAAAAGTTCCCCCCTTTAGTTCTCGGGCTTAAGGCGCTATGCCTTCTCTATGTGAACCGCTTTCGGACCTTTGCTGGTCTTCTCTACATCAAACTTCACACGCTGCCCTTCCTCGAGTGTCTTGTAGCCTTCTCCGTCTATATCAGAGAAGTGAACAAACACGTCACCGGACCCATCCTCTAACTGGATGAACCCATAGCCTTTCCGCGAGTCGAACCATTTGACTCGTCCATACTTCTTACCTTCACTCATTTGAAACTACCTCCGTTATATGTTTCAACATAGTTAAATTATGATTCACATAAAGTGTTCTGTCAAGATCAATGAGCCCTGACTATATCCTTAATTTTCATAAGTCTTGTAATATCAGAGCGCTCAATTTCAGACAGTTTCATAGAAATGAACTTAACTATGGACTCGAGTTCGGGAATTAAAATGTACTCGAGCGCATTTACCCTTCTTCTCGTCTTCTCAACCTCTATTGAAAGGAGTTCCAGAGCCTTCTCCTTTTCAGACAGTTCAATTAGATCCTGAAATGCTTTGTTTAAAGATTCAAGAGAAAGGTCAAGTTCTGGAGAAGTGTTTGCAAAACCGTAACTTAGAAAATCACCTTCATACCTTGCGCTAAATATGGGTACAAGAACATTCATAATTTTCTTACTGCTAATTTCAATTCCGGAACTAATCGAAGGGACGAGAAACAGCTCCTCAATTTCCTCAGGGTCCATGAAAGACCTTGCGAGGACGAACCTTCTGACCGACTCTGCCAGCTCATCCTCAACCTTCTTCCTCAACTCCTTAAGCCCCTCGAGCAGTTCGAACAGCACTCTCACCAGCTCATCCTGTTTATCCTTCAGCAGTTTATGTCCTCTACGGGCAAGAACGGTTCTCCTCCTCAAGTTCAGAAGTTCCATTCTCGTAGGATTTGCTGAGATTATCGGCATAAACATAATTATAGAGCAACCCTGAAAGAAGGTCAAAAGAAGGAATAGCAAAGAAAACCCGCCTCACAAATTTAGGTGAGCACCCCTTGACAGTTCAAAAATTTTAATTATATATTAATACAGAAGTTGAAAATATTTTCAAAAAGAGGAGGTGAGTGGCGATGGCAAGAGAAATCTCCAGATGGGATCCCTTCAGAGAGGTAACCTCTCTGCGTGACGAGATTGATAGGCTCTTTGATAGCTTCTTCGGCAGGCAGACATCTATGGGCCCGAGAGAAGGGTTTTGGGTACCCCCCATTGATGTGGAAGAAACTGACAATGAATACATAATTAAGGCGGAGCTCCCAGGGGTAAAAAAGAACGATGTGAAAATTTCCGCCACTGAGGACACACTCACCATATCGGGCGAAAGAAAAATAGAAAGGGAAGAGAAAGGTAAGACCTATCACAAAATCGAAATGAATTACGGTCAATTTGAAAGGAGTATAAAATTCCCCACGGAAGTGATTGCAGACAAAGCTAAAGCAACTTACAAGGATGGTATTCTCACCGTTTCAATTCCCAAATCCGAAAAAGCAAAACCTAAGGAATTAGAAATCCAAGTAGAGTAAAAGTAGGTTTTGTAAGGTAAAAAGAAGAGCCCCCGAGGGGGCTCTTCTTTTTACTCCCACTTAACTTCCACCTTTTTCCCCTGCCTTTTCATAAAGTATTCTTCAATCTTTTCCTTGAGCTCTCTCGATATTTTTCGTTCTAATGGAAATACAATACTCTTATCGAGTCTATCAACTAATCCTAACGCCATTTCAAGAATGGAAGACAATCCAGTAGACGAAACATACCCCACCTTATCGTTATGTGTGTGAATATAAAAGGAACCCTTGCCGCCGAACCTAGCAAGGTTAATGGACGGGACACCATAAAGCGCAAAGGGCATAGAATCACTGGAATATATATCAAGCCTCGTTTTAAAAGGTATACCTTTTTCGCGGGATGTGAAAGAGACAAAATTTAAAGTATCTCTCTCTGAAATACACATTGCAACATTTTCACCAATAGGATCACCCGCAACATCTATATTGACAACCATTTTAATTTTCTTTATTTCATCTTTTATATTCTCAACATAAGCCTGACTTCCAACAAGCCCCAATTCTTCACCAGAAAACCAAACAAACCTCAGTGTCCTATCAGGTTTCTTTACACTGAAATACTTCGCAAGCGAAAGCATAATGGCACTTCCTCCGCCATTATCTGTGGCACCAGGCGAAATAGCAACTGAATCGTAGTGACCACAAACAAGAATCACCTCCTCAGGAAGTCTGCTCCCCTCAATTTCTGTAACCACATTCACACCGGAACCTTTGTAAGATTCCGTATTACCTTCCATTAACAATGAGTTCCCCTCATATTCCTTTATCTTAAGCCCTGTGTCATAATCAATGATGAGTGCGGGTAATATTTTTCCCTGAGCAGCAAATCTCTGAGAAATTGATGAAAAGGAAAAACCCTTCTCTGGTGGTGATATACTCACAATACCTTTAGCGCCTTTATCCAAAAATTTTTCGTACATCGATCCCCCGACACCCCCATAGGTAAGAACGATCTTACCCTTAATCTCCCGCCCTACGTATTCAATATCCTCAACGTATGCGATTTCACCTTCAGTCTTGAAGGGTTTTGAATTTCCATAAGGGATAGCATCATAAACTTTACCCTTTATGTTGATCCTTCCATCACCGGGTTTAAAGGTCCATAATTCGAAGGATTCTTCCTTCACGGGTAGGTCCATCCCCCTGAGGGTATCCGAGATTATATCCCTTGCCATTTCTTCGCCCTCGCTCCCGGCAAGGCGTGGGAAACTGAGCTTCCTTAAGATTTTGAACGCAAAAGCTGAAAGATCTCTCATAAAGAAATTATAAGGCTGCACTTCCGAAGGCACTTAATAATATGGGTTTATTCTGGGAAAAACCTATAAAAAATTTGGGGGGCGGGCCAAGGGCCCGCCCCCATCCATCCCTCCTTAAATAAACTATCTCGCCAGAATAATCTTGTGGGTAAAACTCTTCTTAGGAGTCAGCATCTTCACAATATAGATACCAGAACCAAGCTTAGAACCACTGTCGCCTCGACCATTCCATGTTACAGTGTAGTATCCCGCATCTTTTGTAGTCTTAGGAAGTAGTGTAGCAACTCTTTGGCCACTTATCGAGTAGACTGCAATCTCCACTTCAGCTCTCTCGGGTAGTGCATAGACAATATCCATCGATCTGGAAAAGACATTAGAACCTTTGATATTGAAGGCGTATGCAAGAGGCAATTCGTCCTTAACGGGGGTCACCCCAAAGGTAATATACCCAGTCTCAGGGAATCTCGCAAAGTTGTGCCATAGAGAGTTGTCCATAGCTACGAAATAGATGTCCACCATATCCCCAATATTAAGTCCAGAAATGTGGTAGTAGTATGTACTTTCGACTACACTGTCCTTGATGCTAAATCCAAAGGTTCCTCCGTTTACAGAGTAATAAAGGGAATCAGCAAAAATACCTGAAGGATCGGTTATATCAATACTAAACCAGATATCACCCACACCACCTGTGTCAAACTCAAGAGCTGAAAATGCAGGCGCAACAAAATCTGCAGTAACAACAACTTCACCAGAGTAAACTGTAGTATCAGGCTCCGTATAATCCATCCTCAACACATAGTAATATGTATTACCATCAGTAATCGAAGCATCTAAAAAGTTAACACCAGAAGTAGTTCCTATGGAATCGTATGGTCCACCCGAAGCCGTACCCTTTAAGATTGTGTAGCTCAAAATGTTCTTGGCATCTGAACCAATTCTTTGTGGCTCACCATCAGCTGCAAGAGTCGCAGGAAGTTTAACCCTCGTAAGCTTCAAATTCTTTTCCAGATCTACAGGAACAAATCCAGAAGCATACTTGCCCGCTTGGGGTAAGTATGTGACAGCACTTCTTATTAACCAGTCATAGCCCGCCAAATACCAGGTCTCTTCACTTCCGACATAGTAGAGGCTCCTCATTGTATTTGCTCCATCGTCAGAGAGAGGATTGGGATGATCCTGGACAGTCCACTCAAACCCTACGTGATAATCTCCAGTTACTATAATATTTCTGTTCCTAAGATCCAGCCTCAGGTAATTCGGATAGACGGGAGGTGTAATTGTAGTATCAAATATCACAGTTCCAGGTATTCCCATATTATCATCGTAGATCCTAAGGTGCAGTTCGCCGGTAGTTCCATAGAACTGCGCCACAACACTATCCACTCTTGCAGGAGTATACTGCGGCGTGAACCTCACAGAGAGGATATCGCCAGGATAGACATCAGTCCAATAATACGCTATACCGCCATCGTACACTAAGCTCTGGGTTGGATGAGCCCAGGTAAGATTAACACCAGGTGTAGGTTCGGTCACACCAGTGGCTACCGGCATACCTGGGGCATATGCCTGGAGTTTCCACCAGCTTCCCTGGTCTTCTGAATAATTACCATTAGCATCCTCAACGTATATGTAACCATCAATAGGGGTTCCTGGAGCCTGACCTGGTACCTCAAGCAGAACGGTATCTTCACCTGCCGGTAGTTCGCTTTCATAGGAACCAATAATCGTATCATTCGCAACAGCATATGCAAGTACATACATGGGCGATGCGTCATTTACAACGAAAATCACCGTATCAGGACCTAAGTCATATGTACTCTGGGGTTGCCTTATAAAACTCAACACAGGTGGAGTTTCATCTGGGGTAAACGACACACTGAAGTCATCAACATACCAGGAGAATTCATCATTAGCCCCATAATGGAAACCTATCCTGAAGTATTCTGCGGTACCCACTTGGCTTGCAATAAAGGGTGTAAGATCGATGCTCCTTGCGCCGCTATCGTCAAAATTGGAATATCTCGTGATCTCCGTCCAGTTTGCTCCATCGTCAAAGGTAATCATCACTTGACCGGAATCGGGGTATGATGTCGAAAAGTCGTTGTAATAGTGCCAGAAGTTGAGCGTATAGGTTCCGTAGTCTGAAATCGTTAGCCGTGGCGAAATTAGCCAGTCATCACTGTCTTCTTTAGGGGAGTAATAAATCCTTGCAACAGTTCTCGCGGGAGAAGTACTACTAAACCTGTGCCAATCATTGTTGTTAACGACAGGAGGGGTTTCACTACCACCATCTACTATCCTCCATCCATCAAAGGGCGGATTTGTTGAATTGGACCAGTCTTCGTCGAAGGTTGTACTGTATGGTAATTCCTGAGCAAAGGGCCAGACATGGATCAAAGTCGAAGCAACATCGTTATCTGGTATCGTATCTCCAGTGAGTCTGACTCCCGCATACAGGGTCACCTCACCAGTATCCGTCGGAACGAATGGCTGCGTAAAGACGTATGGTACACTCATACCCGCGATAATTTGCCCCACAAATGTTTCCCACGTAGTATCAGCGTCACCAGTAGTATAGAAGAGTGGGAGGCTTGTAATGGGCTCAATCCCTGCATTCTTTACGACTACCGTTACTGGAACGCCCTCATCACAAATAACGGGCTTTGGTATCGTTATGCTTACCATTTCAGCATCATAATCAGCGGCAGTGGCCGCCGTAACAAATACCCTTACCGAGTCCACGTACATATTGTTGCCATAGCCACTTCTTGCCCTTAAAGCCACGTAGATTTCGGTGTTCGGTGGAAAGTCACCGATCTCAACCTCATGGGGTATCCACGTACAAGCGCTTACAGCAGGATCATACCTCTGGAAGCCTGCAGCGGTTATGTAATTCACACCGTCAAAGGAATATTCCGCATATACAGAATCGTAACTTGTAGAGTATGCATTATCATGTGTCATATAGAACTTCAGAATCACCTTCTTGGGAGATGTATCCACATTGAAAGAAGTTGCAAGCCTTGCACCACTTCCACCAGTAGCAGAGTAAGATCTGTACCCTGCCATGGCAGGGGCATCAAGGGGTGAGCAGGTAGGAGATGTTCCACTGGTAAATCTCTGCCAATTATAACTACCTGAAAGGATCTGAGAGGTCCAGCCTACTGGCGGGAAGAACACATCTGAAAAAGAACTGGCAGCCACTGTGGAATCATCCCATACTTCTATGTAGGATTTACCAGCATTGTTACCCGTATTACCATCGTCTTGAAGGCTTAAATACATAGTATCTATGCCCAACTGACCGGGCATCTGTACAGGAACATCTATTACGGTAAGTTGACCAGGTTCTATTGAAACAGGAGTAGTATAAATCTGCGCTCCAATCCAGTTCTGGAAGGAAATATTAAAGGTAACACTGGAAACAGTATTAGCGCCCGTGTTAATCACACTGGCACGTATGGTATCATAAATGGAAGGCTTTAAAACAGGAACAGTTCTTTGGAACATAAGGAGTGCAAGGTCATTACTATAGATGTGCTGTTCAACCTCCACCAGGTTACCATTACAGGATATAATCAGTTCATTCCCCTCTCTGAAACGGTTAACATCTGCTATCTTAATTCCATAATCTGCACCTGTAGCTACCTTAGGTAGAGTACCAACATATGCCGTACCACCTGGTAGAATAGAAAACCAGAGTGAATATGCCGTTGCAGTGGTGCTGGTATTGCTGAGCACCACCTCATTCCCCGGCATTTCCCTCAGGAAGTCACCAATATCGATATCGCTGTTCTGAGTGCCCCACGTTGAGTACAGTGTCCAAGCACGTATATAGAAGGTCCCATCAACATAGTTGGTAACCGAAACCTGATAGGATGTACTACTATGAACTATGGCGATTTCATCCCCTGGAAGATTTGGATCTACATCACCAATGGCAATATCATAACACGCTGTGAGTCCCGTAGTAAGAACCTGGGCTGCCCAGCTCGTTCCATCCCAATATGCCATTGCAATGTCATTCCCTCCTGTAACGTAGATCTCGTTGCCCGGGAGTTCTGGAACTATATTCCCTATGGCGACACCTCTGTACCTCTGGGTTCTGCCAAAGGTAATCCTCGTGGTATCGAAGGAAGTTCCATTCCATTTTGCTACCATAACGGCTGAATTGGTAGCATTTGCGAGATTGAATACTATATCCCTTGCACTACCGTCGTTGTCCGCATCACCTATTACGATATCATTTATGAAATCTCCGGACCCAACGCCTATACTATCTCTGAAGACCCAGTTAGCCAAATCAGCGTCCCATTCAAACCACCTGAGCCAGACATAACCGGAAACGGCAGCATTATCCCCCGTGAGAATATCCGTATATGCATCGCCATCCACATCACCAACAGCAACAGCCATTTCTGTTGCACCCGAAGGAAACGAATAAGTTGTATCGATACGGAATTTGCTCGTTCCAAATTCCGTACTCGTTGTATCAGTTGCAATTACGAGCATCCTCTTACCACCACTCTGGGGCGAGATTATCCTAATAGTATCGTCAGAGGCACCCATAAAGTGCTTACCTACGGCAATTTTTCGCGTTAGATTAGCCTGATCGCCCGTATATATAGAGTTGGTATCGAAAACAGGCCTTGGGGCTTTTGAAAAATTGTCCACCCACTGAGCCTTTTCCAATGGAAAAGGCGGCTCTTCACCTTCTTTTGCCTTCTGTGCCCATGTTACACCCACAAGAAGGCATATCATCAATATGCGCTTTAGCATACACACCTCCTTAACGGTTGAAGTTTAAATCTAATAATAAAATAAGTCAAGTAGGGTATAACTATCGGACACTCAATAAGTTACATAAATGCCCAAACAGCCTCCCAACTCATCAAAGATTTCAAAAACCGACTCTTAAGGGAAAATAGCAAAGCTGATTATCGGGATATTGAGAAGACTATCCCTTTATAATTTCCTCGGTGATCTCTATATTGTCTATAAGCCTTGCCTTACCAACGAAGACAGCTAAGGCGATAAGTTCTCTGCCCCTGATCTCTTCCACCGGTTTGAGGGTATGGCTATCAACAATTTCAATGTAATCGATCCTTTGAACGCTTCCCCTTGACAGGATAAATTTCTCCATTTCTTTTTTTATTTTCGCAGGATCCCTCACACCACACCTTATCATATTCAAAGCCAGGTTTAGTGATCCGAACAAACAAACGGCATCTTTACGCTCCTCGGGTGTCAAATAAGTGTTCCTGGAACTCATTGCCAGACCATCAGGCTCCCTTACAGTTTCGCAGGGGATTATCTGCACTTCCATGTTCAAATCTCTCACCATTCTCTCTACAATTCTGAACTGTTGGTAATCTTTCTTCCCAAAATACGCCCTGTGGGGTTTTACAATGTTAAACAACTTAGTTACAACGGTACAGACCCCTCTGAAATGGCCTGGCCTCGAAGCCCCACAGAGAAATTTGGAAAGGGCGTACTCTTCCACATACGTCGAAAAATCCTCTGGATACATATGAGCAACTTCTGGCATAAAAACATAATCTACATCAAGTGCTCGAAGGGAAGAAAGATCCCTTGCCTCATCTCTCGGGTATCTTTCAAAGTCCTCGCCTGGCGCAAACTGGGTTGGATTTACAAAAATCGAGACAAAAGCTTTGTCACACTCCGCTTTACACCTTCGCACGAGTGAGAGATGTCCTTCGTGAAGATAACCCATAGTGGGTACTAAACCTATGATCTTCCCATCCCCCCTAATTTTAGAGGAGAGAGCTTGCACATCAACCGGATTCTTTAGAATCTCCATCTATTTTGACTTAAAAGAATGCCCCTCATCGGGGAATTTCTTTCCCTTTACTTCCGAGATAAAGTCTCTTATCCCCTCAACACCTTCCCTGTATAATTCTCTATAAGCCTTTGCAAAAGAAGGTCGAAAATCGGGATAGAACCCTAAAAGGTCATGAAAAACAAGCACTTGCCCGTCGCAGAAAGGTCCTGCTCCAATTCCGATGGTGGCTACTGAAACCGATTCGGTAATCTCCCTTGCAACCTCTACTGGAACCATCTCTAATACAATGGAAAACACCCCTGCCTCTTCGAGTATTTTAGCATCCTCTATGATCCGTTTCTTACTCTCTTCAGTTTTTGCCTGAAGTCGATAACCACCAAAGGAATGCACATGCTGAGGCGTCATTCCTATGTGCCCCATCACAGGGATACCAAAACAGGACAGTTTTTTTACAAGGTCAGCCACCTCTCTGCCACCCTCCAACTTAACAGCCTCTGCACCCGCTTTCAAAAGAAGCCCAGCATTCCTAATTCCTTCAGACTCATTAACTTGATAAGAGAGAAACGGCATATCCGCAATCAAAAATGCATTCTTAACACCACGCTTGACCAATTTTGTGTGATAGATCATTTCTTCAATGGAGCAGGGCAACGTAGTATCATTTCCCTGAATTACCATAGAAAGAGAATCACCCACAAGAATGGATTCTACACCAGCTTCATCGGAAATCTTAGCAGAGACATAGTCATAAGCAGTTACCATCGTTATCGGCTCCCCAGCCTCCTTCAGCTTAAAGAAATCCCTTACAGTAATTTTTCTCATAGTATCACAGGTTATATAAGATAAATTCGTCTTTACTTTTGATCCTCTGAACAAAACTGGCAAGGAGGTTTATTATATTATCAAGGTCAGAAAGATTCACTACTTCACAAGGTGTATGCATATACCTGTTGGGAACTGAAACGAGACCCGTAGCAACTCCAGATCTCGTGAGCTGTATGACATTGGCATCAGTCCCAGTAGCATATGGTTCAGGCTCAATCTGATAAGGAATATTGAGTTCTTTTGCAGTCTGGACGAGCTTTTCAAACACTTTAGGGCTAATATTGGGACCACGAGCAATGATAGGTCCACTTCCAAGCTTCAAGTCTCCAATCACCTTCTTCTCAACGCCAGGTTGATCAGCAGTATGGGTAACATCAACTGCAATACCAATATGGGGATCAATCGCAAAGGCACTGGTCCTCGCCCCTCTCAATCCAACCTCTTCCTGAACTGTAGCAACAGCGTAGACTGAAGTTGAAAGCTCACCTTTTATCTTTGAGAGTTCAATAAGAGACTCCAGCGCAATGAAGGAGCCAACCCTGTCATCAAAACCCCTGGCGACGACATTCCCGTTAAATAGCCTCTCGTAGATCTGCGCATTAACGGCACAGGTGCCGATTTCTATTTTCTCAAATACCTCGTCTCTATTATTTGCCCCGATATCAATCCACATATCCTTGAACTTTGGGACCCTTTTCCTTTCTTCTTCATCCAAAAGATGAATGGCTTTCTTTCCGATAACACCAAGGATTCGGCTACCATCCTTCCCCTTAATCCATATCCTCTGCCCCTGAGCAATCTGAGGGTCAACCCCTCCAATAGTAGAAAAGTAAAGATATCCATTTTCGTCCACATAAGTGATCATATAACCTATCTCGTCAATATGACCAGCCAGCATGACCCTCGGTTCCTTTCTTTCGTTCAGTACTGCAATAGCATTCCCGTGGTAATCAGTATAGACTCTGTCGGCATACTTTTTCGCCCTATCCGCCCACACCCTTACCGCTTCCTCCTCGAATCCGGACGGACTTATGGCATTTACAATAGCTTCCAGGAAATTTTCTCTACCCTTTTCCATATTACCTCCTTTTAGTTAAACTCCAACTCCGCAATGCACTTCCATATTATTATATTGCCCTTTGAAAGAACCACAAATATATACCCTTCTCAAATTTAAAGAACAAAAATACAATTGGGAAAAAATCTTTAAGTTTCTTGCACTCTTATACATCAAAAAGCAAAAATTTTTAAAGTCCACGGAAAAGGTAACGGGCTCAAATGCCAACCATCGATAGTCTATAAACTACTTGCGCCCGCCATTTGCCTTAGAATAGCAATCCTCTTTTCAATTGGTGGATGGGTACTCCAGAGATTTGCCCACAGGGAATCCTTTTCTGAAAGTTTCCTCTTCTTAGGGTCGCTAATGAAAAAATGAGATACTGCATCACTTATACCTACCATGGGTTTGGAATAGTTGGAAATCTTCTCCAGCGCCGAAGCCAGAGCTAATGGATTCCTCGTTAAAGAAACAGAACCAGCATCAGCCATATACTCCCTCGCCCTCGATACCGCAAGGGTCATAAGATGGCTTATTATTGTTGCAAAAATCACAACAATAATAAAGACAAGCAAGGCAATAATCCTACCACCACCGTTATCTCGATCTCTACTTCGCGTTGCTCCATAAAAGAGATTATACCTGAGTAAATCTGCAATGATCACAATCGCACCTGCCAGGACACTAACCATAGTCATTGTGAGAATGTCTCTATTCTTAACATGGGAAAGTTCATGACCAATCACGCCTTCCAGTTCTTCCCTATTTAATACCTTCAAAAGACCTTTCGTTGCACATACAGAAGCATGCTTCGGATCCCTCCCCGTTGCAAATGCATTGGGAGATGGGTCATCCATAACATAACATTTCGGCTGCGGAATCCCTGCTGCTATACAGAGCTCTTGTACCACATTCACAAACTGTCTCTCTTCGTAATCCCCTAAATCTGGCTGTCTTGCTCTAACCGAAGAGAGAACTATCTTATCTCCAGCATAATAACTCACGAGACTCTGGATCAGCGCAATAGTAAGGGCAATAATGGTGTAAACCCCACCTCCATTAAAGACACTATCAAGTAATCTCCCAATTCCAAAGAGAATAAGAATTAAAATGATGACAAGTAAAAAAGTCCTCCTCTTGTTTCTCGATGCAATCTTAACAAAGTCCAAGGCACTCATACGAACCTCCCTTAAAAACTTATACTAACAGCTCCCCTCTCTTCAGCAAATTCCAGAAACTCTGCAGGCTTAAACCCAAAAATGTGCGCCACCAAGTTTACAGGAAAAATCTGGCAAAGGGTATTAAAATTCTTCACTGCATCATTGTAGTATTGCCTCGCATAGGCAATCCTGTTCTCGGTACTTACAAGCTCTTCTTGTAGAATCATAAAATTTTCCGATGCCTTTAAATCCGGATAATTTTCAACAAGTAAAAGTATTTTTTTAATCCCCTCAGAAATCTCGCCCTCAAGGGTACCCCTCGTTTTCATATCAGATGTATTCATAGCCTTAGCCCTCAATTCTGCTATCTTCTCAAGCAATTCTCTCTCATGTTTCATATAACCCTTCACAGTTTCAACGAGATTTGGCACGAGGTCATATCGACGCTTTAACTGAACATCAAGCTGGGCAAAAGCTTCACCAACCCCTATTTTCCACCTCGTAAGAGCGTTATAAATAAGTACTGTGGCTACACCTAATACCAAAATTACAATTAAAACTATTGAAATCCACATGTTGTAATATTATTGTGAATCCTTTGATTTTTCAAGGAATGTTTGTTTTTTCTTTAAGTATGTGAGAGTCTCTACGTGGTAGGTCTGAGGGAACATATCAAAGGGCTGGATGAATTCAATATCATATCCCATTTCAACAATGTTCTGGACGTCCCTGGCAAGGGTAGCAGGGTTACACGAAAAGTAAAAAAGGTAAGGAGGTTTTTGATCCTCAATATATTTAAGTACCCCCACTCCTATCCCCTTCCTCGGAGGGTCAAGCATCAGAACTTCTGCTCTTCCCAGACTGCTTAAAATTTCATCAGCATCGCCGGTAATTATCTCAACGTTAGTTTTGTTATTTATCTTGACATTTTTGGAAGCAGCATTAGAGGACTCAGGTGATATTTCAAGAGCAAGAACTTTCCCTGCAAACCGCGCTAAGGAGATTGAAAAAAGTCCCACTCCAGAGTATGCATCAATTATAGTACCGACCTCCCCAATATCTTTAAAAGTATCTTCAAGAGTTTTAACCATCTCTTCCGCAACATCCGTATTGATTTGAAAAAAGGATGTAGCCGAAACAACAAAGGTAAAATTCTTTATTTTCTCATGGTAATAACTGACCCCAGACCGTATAGAACTCATATCACCAAAAATTGTGTTTCCATAGTCAGGATTCACATTTTCTACAACACCAAAGATGGAACTGTCCATATCCATAAGGTCTCGTGCTGTATGCCTGGATAGATAATCTCTGGTCGTGACCATTACGATAAGAGTTTCACCGGTTCTCTCTGAACCTCTTATTGTAAAATTTCTCACCGCACCTGTGTGCTTCCGTTCATCATATATACTGAGCCCGCGCTGTGCGATATACTTCTTGGCATTTTCAATAATTCCATTGAACTTTTGAATATGTAGGAGGCACTCATCTATATCTATTATAAAGTGAGTATCTCTCTTATAGAATCCCATTATTACACGATTAGGCCCAGTCATTTTCAACGGTAGCTGTACTTTATTCCTATAATGAAAACTTTTCAGTGATGGAATCGTATCAAGAATAGGAATATCACTCATTCCTGCAATGTGGCGGAAAGAATCAACTACAAGCTCTTTTTTTAATACAGGCTGATACTTATAATCCACCATCTGCCACTGGCAGCCCCCACAAGCACCAAAATAGGGGCAAGGGGGGCTAGCGCGGAGGGGGCTCGGACTCTTAATTTCCTTTATAGAGCCAATCCAGTAGTCAGTTTTTTTCTTTATTATTTTAACCTCAAGAATATCATCCTTAACTCCGTAGGGGACCATTACTTTTATGCCCTGACCAAGTTTACCCAGGGCAATACCTTCATTTATCATTTTTTCCACTCTAAGGGTATAGGTATTTTGCATAAATTACTGTGATACAGACGAAAGGAATTCTTGCAGGATCTTCATACCAAGGTCCTCGGCTGCTCTTTGAAGCCCCTCATCCTCTCTCTCTGAAGAGGAAAAGACACCCCATGCCGAGATCAGTTTATCCTCTCGGATCTTCCTCCCCGAAGCGGTCTCAACGATTGTTACATAATTCAAAAGTACAACTCTGTAGCTGAGAACCGTCCCATCTGGGTTATACTCGTATGGTTCAACTCTGTAACCCGCAACGGTCGTCTCAATTTTGTATTCACTGTTATTCTCAGAAACCATTTTTATGCGCACATCGGTGTCAAAGTAGTCTGAAACCCACCTCGTAATATCAGTTTCAATCCCGGCTCTCTCCGAAGTATTTCTAAAAATGCCAACATAAACAGCATAAATCTTTTGAGATGTATAGCCTTTGAAGCTATATGTACAACCTGTAGCTAAAATACATAGTACGAGGAAAAATTTCAGAAACCTCATTATGTACACTATTTTAAAGGGACTTACAGGAAACACAAATCCTTCTTACCCTATATAATGAATATTATGAAGAAGGCACTTAGACTCGTTATCTTTGCGGAATTTTTTATAATTACGTTGATATTCTTCTCCACAACTAAGGACGAAAAGATTAGCTTTAAAGAGAGATGCCTCTCTATCTTTTGTGCCCCCTTCCCAGCATCTGAACCTAAGATGGAACATTACGAAAGCTGGGAAGGTTACAGCTTTGAAGAAGGATTAAGAATATTCCATAGAAATGCTGACGACCCATTCCAATTGCTCGAAGATTTAGTCAAATACAATTTTAATGGAAACAAGTACGGTAAAGAATACGTAACCTTAGGCGATTCTGGAGTAATAGTATTTATACCTCTTCGGAAAGGCTATACTGCTATTGCATTAATTGTAATAGATTCAATTATAACCTGGACTGACATTACTTCCCGAGAGAGCTCACTGGACTCCAAATTCCAGTATTTCGGCTTTTTTTTAAATAACCTCAACGTTTATGGGGAAAAGGCTTCCGGTGGTGCATTTTTGTCTGAGTTTAAAGCGTTCAGAGAGAAAATCCCGATTTTACACATGCAGGACCCAAAAAATTTCCTGCTACTAATCATCGGTGTAATACTCATCGTAGACCTCTTTATCTTTATACTAATTTTTGTGGGTGGGTCTCCGCCAGAAAACCCAGAGCCAGACTGGGAAATCATCACACCCCATGTAATGATATACGAAAAACTTCCTTTCGGCAATAAGTCTTATAGTGCGTGTTTAATCAAGAAAGGAGATGAAATCCTTATATACTCCTTTAAAAGAAAAAAGAAGGTTATAAAGATCGAAAAAGATCTCCACTTCAAAGGGAAAAACCTCCATATCGGCAAAAGTACGAAAATAGCATTCCCTGATGATGAAACTCTAAAAAAATGGAAAGCATTATTAGCATAAAAGATCAATAGATCATCTTCCAACAAAAACATTAGATATAGTTGATATTACAGTAAAACGGTGCCTGCTCTACCTTTCTCTGAAGTATCCGGAAGGTTCCCACGGCGCAGCATGTTGAGAGAAATTTGTGGATTCCACCTTTCCACCTACAACACATACATAATGGGTAACGAAAGGCGAAACTCACAATTCCACATCAAATAAACACAGCCGATAGTCAATTATACCTTTTTAGTTAGATTGAATCCCTTAAAGAGTCCTAATTACTCTAACCTTAGTGCCACCGTTCTTTTTTGTATTTTTCAAGGACCCCGAGCACGTAATCAATGTCTTGAGGAGTATGATCCGCATTTATCTGGAACCTTATAGTTTCATCACCTTTAGGCACTACAGGGTAGTTAAGGCCTGTAGCCAAGACGCCATTTTCAACAAGGTAGTTAACTATATCAGAGGTCCTTCTCGTATCCCTAACGATGAGCGGAACAATAGGATGTTCACTTGCAATAGTTTCGTATCCAAGCTTTGCAATGCCTTCCCTGAATCGCAGGGTAAGTTCCCGTAAGTATGTCAACCTTTCTCTACCCTCAGGACTATCAAGCATTTCAACGACCTTCAGCACACATGCGGCTTCTGCAGTTGTAATGGGATTAGAGTAAATATATGTAATAGCTTTTTCTCTCAGATAAGTAGTAACAATCTCGCTTGAAACCACGTAGCCACCATTCACTCCAAACGCCTTGCCCATGGTTCCGATTAGTAGATCTGCTTTACCGCCCGTAACTTCTTCTGTACCTCTGCCCGTCTTTCCAAATGCTCCAACTCCGTGGGAATCATCAACAATAGTAATAATGCCCTCCTCGAACTGACCGTCGTATTTATTGGCAATCGCCTCAATATCCTTGAGGTTTGCGTAGTCACCCCTCATGCTAAAAACACCATCGGTTACCACAACCACTCTCTTTGCTTTACCGGCAACCTCTTTAATCCTTGCCTCTAACTCTTTCATATCAAGGTGTTTATAGATACTCTTGTCCATAGGCCTCGATAGCCTTATAGCATTAATGATACAATTGTGATTAAGTTCATCGCTTATTACCACTGTATCCGATGTCACAAGAGAAGAAATAACACCAATGACGGTTACATAAGCGGCACTGTAAATCATGGCATCTTCTCTTTCATGGAATTTGGCAAGTTTCTTCTCAAGAGACCGGTGAGGTTCGTAGGTACCACTGATAAATCTGACAGCTCCCGGACCCACCCCATACTTCTTTGCCGTTTCTTCCTCAACTTTTATAACCTCTTCATTGAACTGCATCCCAAGATACGAATTAGAATTCATCCTGATAAACTCTCTATCACCAAACCCCTTTAGAAAGAATCTCGGACCCTTCCCATTCTGTGCCTTTCTGACGCCTACTACAATAAACTCCTTACCTTTAGCACGCCCCTCAGCTACAAGTTGTTTTAGCTCCTTTTCTAAAACTTTACTAACTCTGTCAAGTGCCATCTTTCCCTCCTCACTTGTCTTTCAACAGTTTTGCACTCAGTTTTTCAATCATATCTTTGACCATAGCTGGAAAATCATAATCAGGTTTCCAGCCCCACTCTTGCCTGGCACAGGAATCATCCATACTATCCGGCCAGGAATCTGCTATACCCTGTCTAACTGGATCAATTTCATAATCTATAACAAATTCGGGGATATATTTCTTAATCTCTTCGGCAAGCATCGATGGATTAATACTAAAAGATGTTACATTAAAAGCATTCCTATGCTTAAGTTTATAGGGATCAGCCTCCATTAGTTGAACGGAAGCTTTAAGAGCATCTGGCATGTACATCATATCAAGCATAGTATCATGCTTAAGAAAACAAGTATACCTCTTGTGAAGAATTGCTTCATAAAATATCTCCACTGCATAATCTGTAGTCCCGCCGCCTGGTGGCGTCACGTAAGAAATGATGCCCGGATATCTTACTCCCCTCGCATCTACACCATATTTTTTCCAGTAATAATCAGCGAGCAATTCACCTGCAACCTTCGTTATTCCGTACATAGATGTAGGCCTCTGAATGGTATCCTGAGGTGTATTTACCTTTGGCGTATTAGGACCAAATGCCGCAATGGAGCTTGGTATAAATATACCATAATGATACTCACGGGCAACTTCCAAAACATTGTAAAGACCATTGATATTTATATCCCATGCAAGCTGCGGGTTCTTTTCTCCGGATGCCGAGAGAATTGCAGCAAGATGATATACCATATTTATGTCATATTTCTTAATCTTCTCTGCAAATTCAGCAACATTTCTTACATCGACGTAATCGGATGGACCTGTATTTACAATTTCGACGGGAAGGGGTTTGTTATGACCACAAGCAACAACATTGTCATTCCCATAAATGTTTCGTAGGAAAGGAACAAGTTCTGAACCGATTTGACCTGCTGCTCCTGTAACGAGTATCCTCTTCGCCATACTTCCTCCTTTATCAAAAGTATAATTTTACGAAAAAGTACTTTCAATCGTCCCGCAAAACATCAAGCCTTATGACCACTAACCAGACCTTCAGGAAAAGATTCTCAAGAGTTCACCCATATTTGAAATCGTATAATCGGGTTTACACTTTTTAAGTTCCTCAACAGAATAGATACTGGTTGCTATACCGATTGTTCTGCAGCTTGCCTTCTTACCAGCCTCAATGTCCAGAGGAGTATCACCTATAACATAAACTTCATCGGGCTTTTTCTTTGAATAATTACCCCCCCGCTCCACCGCTTTGCGGACAATCTCGGAGCGGACCCTGGAGTCAGAACCAAAACCACCAAAGGGGAAATACTTATTCAAATCCCCCCGCTCCAGCTTTATTCTTGCACCTTCTTCTACATTACCAGTTGCAAGACCCAGTACAAATTCATTTTCCTTTAAGAGAAAATCAAGAGTTTCCCTAACATATGGTAATACAACATACCTTTCTGCCCGATTTACCTCCTCGCGAAGGTAACCCACATAAAGATCGAGGATCTCCTTGATCTCCTCCGTGGAAGGGGTCTTCTTCAGCTTTTTCAAAAATATTTCTTCAACAATTACCATATCCGTCTGCCCATGAGGATCTACCGCAGCCATCGCATCATCGACATTATATCGGGACTTAAAGGCTCTATTCAGAGCAGCAGCCCCAGCCCCTCCCGAATTTATAAGAGTCCCATCTATATCAAAAAGAAGTAAGAGCATCTTTAAAGGGACTTCTTAATAACACCTTTTAAGGGGGATGGTGCTTTAATAAAATCAGAAAACGATTCAGGTGAATTCTCGAGTACTTCAAACTTTGCGAGTGATTCTTTCTCTGTATCTTCCCTGAATCTCAACGTAAGTTCGTCATAGGGATAGTATAGAGGCTCTACATTTTCAGTATCAATCTCTCTTAGCTTATCTACCATCATCAGAATATTATTCAAGTGTTCTTCCATTTGCTTTGCCTCATTTTCGTCCATATACAATTTAGCCAGATTTAATATATGTTGTACAATCTCTTTCATTTATTCGCCTTGTCAGTGTAAAAGACGGGAACAAAAACTCGAGAATTTGGTTCTATTGTAGCATCTTGCAAAACAACACCTGGACCGATTACAGAATTATCACCGATAACTGTCCTCCCAAGAAGGGCAACAAATGGATACAGCGTAACATCCCTACCAATCTGAACCTCCGCCTCAATGTACACCTTTTCCGGATCCACTATAGACACGCCGTTAGCTAAGATATCTCGTACAATCCTCTTTAGCATTATCCGATTTACCATGCCGAGTTGTTCTCTCGTATTAACTCCAAGAATCTCTTCCCAATCTTCAATTTTATAAGCGAAAACGTTACCTATTCTCCTCTGCAGGACCTCAATTATATCGGTAAGATAATACTCTCCCTGTTTGTTATCGGGTCTTAGCTCTCCTATATACTGGAAGAGCACCGAGGTATGGAAAAAATACACACCCGAATTTACTTCCTTTATAGACTTCTCTTCAGGAAATGCATCGGACTCCTCAACAACCATAAGAATCCTATCCCCAACAGACCTTACAATTCTTCCATAACCTGTGGGGTCCGGGACCTCAGCCGTGAGTACAGTACAACAAGCCCCTTTATTTCTATGAAATCCCATAAGTTCCATAGCAGTCTTGTCAGTAAGAAGTGGAGCGTCTCCCGGAATAACGAACAAATCAGAGTCCTGATCATCTATACAATTAGCTAATCTTTTAACAGCATCACCCGTACCTTTTGGTTCTTCCTGCACCACAATCTCTACAGGCTCGTCCTTCAAAAATTCCCGAATCTGATCCATATACATGCCACCTATTACAACGAAAATCTTTGTAGGATTAAGACTTTTCGCAACCCGCAAGGGGAAAAATAGAAGAGGTTTCCCCGCCACTTCGTGAAGCACCTTGCTCCGGGAGGAATTCATTCTCTTCGCCTTACCAGCTGCAAGTATTACCACATATAGGTTCCTACTAACATCACCTCTCCTCATGTGGACACCTTTCCCAGCACAAAATCAACTATTGAGTCAATCTCAAACAACTCACAATCGTATCGATTAAGCGGAACAACTTTCTCCTCCCCAACCAACCTAGCTACCACATAGTAATACTGTCCCATATTCATTTCGGGAACGACCACAATCCTCGCCCTATCTTTAATTGACCGAATTGATGCCTCAGGGGCAGGCCATAGAATCTGCGGTCTCAGCATTGCAGCGCTTTTGCCCATTCCATTAAGCCTGTCCACTACTTCCCTAACCGCCCTGGCAACTATACCATAAGATACAAAGTATATTTCAGCATCATCCTTCCCATAAAATTCAACAGAATTCTCCGAAATTTTAGCAGCTTCTTTCATCTTTACTGCAAACCTATCGAGCTTCCACTTCATAAGCTCGCCTTTATTGGTAGGAAAACCATCCGGGCCGTGGAACAATCCCGATATGTGGTACCTCTTCCCACTTCCAAAGGGCAAAAGATAAACATTAAACTCTTCTCCATCTTTATAAGGTAGAAAATCTTTAGGATCAACTTTCTTAAGTTCCGCAATTTCAACGGCATCCGGAATGTTTACCTTCTCTCTCATATGAGAAGTAATCTCATCAGTAAGAATGATAACTGGAACCCTGAGTACTTCCGAGATGTTGACACCTCGTACAACAGTTTCAAATACTTCCTGAACCGAAGAAGGCGCGAGCGCAACAATAGGATGGTCACCATGAGTCCCCCATCGAGCTTGCATGACATCTCCCTGCATGGGCATAGTCGGGGCGCCGGTGGATGGTCCTCCTCGCATAGAATCCACTATAACTAGGGGAATTTCTGTCATAGCAGCAAATCCAACGTGCTCTTGCATAAGGGAATATCCAGGCCCACTTGTAGCAGTCATAGATTTTAATCCACCCAACCTGGCTCCGATGCACGCTGCAAGGCTTGAAATCTCGTCCTCAAACTGGATAAATATGCCACCTATCTTAGGAAGCTCCCTTGCCATTACCTCAGCGATTTCTGAAGATGGTGTTATAGGATAACCACCGTAGAACCTCACACCTGCTTTTATAGCTGCAATAGCTGCCGCTTCATTCCCCTGAAGCAACTCGAGACTCATTATTAATATGCCTCCTCTACAGAAAGTCCCAGCATATCCGATAGGACCATAACAGCTCTGTCAACCAACTCTTCCCTTATAACAATCGAAATCGAATCAATTGAAGTACTGACCATTTCAATGTTAACACCTGCTTCTGCAAGAATGTTGAATATCTTTGATGCGACTCCAGGTGTTTTAGAGATTTCTTTACTTCCATAAAAAACCAGTAGGGCAACTTTAGGGTCGTACCCGATACCCATCGCATCTGTGGACTCCATAAGATCATTCTCCATATCCTGGATTCTAAAAAGCTGGCTCTCAAGAACTAAAAAAGCGATATCAGATCTACCTTTACTCGAAGGGCCCGAAACAATGAGCTCAATATTGATTCCCTGAGAAGCGAGTTTTTCAAAAACCTCAGCTGCAATACCGGGTTTATCTTTAACCCCCCTCAAAATAACTTTCACTACTTTTCGATTTACCCACAACTCCTCAACTGGAAAAGCCACTTCACACCTCCTCCCTCAAATAAATTCCTTACAAAAGGTGACATATTGATCCAGGTCATCACCAGACAATTTCTCTGTAGTAGCCACAAGCAACCAGTTATTGGGGTAGCCAAATTGCTTTAAACTAACACCCGGCAGAATCCCCCTTTCAATACCCTTTTCAATAAACGTTTCGGCATCCAGAGGAAGTTGTATAACAAACTCGTTAAAAAACGGACCGTTAAACTGCATCTTTATGGGAGTCTCTGAAACGAGCCTCTGGTAGAGATAATACGCCCTCAAAGCACTCTGGGTTGCGACTTCCTTCAATCCATCTTTCCCAAGAAGGGAGAGATATATCAAAGCCGTAATTGCACAAAGATTCTGGTTACTACAGATGTTAGAAGTAGCCTTTTCTCTTTTAATATGTTGTTCCCTTGTTTGCAGTGTCATAACAAAACCCCGATTCCCGTCGAGATCTACCGTCTCTCCAATAATCCTGCCAGGCATTTGTCTTATGTGTTCACTACGAGCGGAGAACAATCCGAGGTAAGGGCCACCAAAAGACAAAGGAATTCCAAGGGGCTGCCCTTCCGCAACCGCAAGGTCTGCTCCGTATTCACCTGGCGGTGCAATGATACCAAGGGAAATAGGATTGTAAACAGAAACCATCAGTACCTGTTTTTCATTAAGCATATGCCTAAGTTCAAATCCATCCTCAATAATACCAAAAAAATTAGGCGTTTGAAATGCAAGACATGCAGTATTTTCGTCAAGCTTTCTTCTTAAATCTGTAAGGTCAATGCTGCCGCTCTCTTCATCGTACAAAGCCGGTTCCAGAACGATACCCTCAAGATTAACATATGTCTTAAGCACCGAAATATAGTTTGGGTGGATATTTGATGCGTAAATTACTTTTCTTCTCTCAGGCTTCAGTCTCAAAGCCATAAGGCAGGCTTCAGCAAGAGCGGTAGCACCATCATACATTGAAGCATTCGTAACTTCCATGCCAGTAAGCTCACATATTGCAGTTTGATATTCAAAAATCGCCTGCAGCGTACCCTGAGATACCTCTGCTTGATACGGTGTGTATGCAGTATAAAATTCAGATCTGCTCACAATAAAGGGAATTACCTTAGGTACGTAATGGTCGTATGCGCCAGCGCCAGCAAAGATTTTCAGATTAGCAATATTCTGAGCTGCAATATCCTCCATTAGTTCGGAAACTTCTTCTTCTGAAAGACTAGACGGGAGTTTAAGATCCCCCTTTAGAAAGTACTCCTCAGGAATGTCCTTAAGTAGTTCACGATAAGAGGCTACTCCAAGAAATTTAAGCATCTCCTCCCTATCTTTTTCTGAATTCGGGAGGAATGGATGTGCCATGGTTTACTCCTCCGCAATCAACTTCTTGTATTGTTCCGCAGACAGAAAATCGTCCAGTTCCTGAGGGTTCGAGATCTTGATCTTACATATCCACCCATCCCCGTAGGGGTCTTTGTTGATAAGCGAAGGATCATCCTTCAGCCGTTCGTTTACTTCAATGACCTCACCGGACACCGGGGAATATACACTTGCCACTGTTTTAACAGCTTCAACTGATGCAACCTCTTCACCCTTATTTACCTTCTTATTTACGGCAGGCAGCTCTACGTAAACAACATCGGACAGTTCAGATTGCGCAAAATCCGTTACACCTATAACAGCAATGTCTTTATCTAAAACCTTCACCCACTCATGTTCCCTGGTGTACTTCAAATCATCGGGTACTAACATTTAACTCCTCCTGTTAGACATATAGTTTCCATAATTTTAAATGGCTTAAGACAATTAGTCAAAAATGACCTTGACTTTTCACTTTCTTTCAATTATTAATAAGTATGGAGGAGGCCGGGGGACCGCCCTAAAACGGGAGGAAAGTCCGAGCTCCAAAGGGCAAGGTGCCACCTAACGGGTGGGCGCGGAAACGCGGCGGAAAGGGCCACAGAAACAAGACAGCCGATGGTTCAAGTTGTATTGAATCAGGCTACGGTGAAACCGTGGGGTAAAAGCCCACGTCCTTTGCTGGCAACAGCAGAGGAGGTAACCCCCACCTGGAGCAAGGTCAAGCAGGGACAAAGGAGTTGCCCGCTCCAATCTGGCGAAATGTTGGAGAAGTCCCGGGTAGACCGCTAAAGCCAACCGGTGACGTTTGGCTCAGAGAAATGGTTCCCCTCAGACAGAACTCGGCTTATAGGCCTCCTCCAAATTTTTAAAAACCAATGCTTTGGAAATCTTCAGTTTTCCCAGTATATTATTAAAAATGTTAAACAAACGGTATTATACACAAAAAGAGGTCGCAGATCTTATCGGTGTTAATCCCGGAATAATTTCATATTGGGAAGAAAAACTGCACATTTTTAGGCCCAAAAAGAGAGGTGCTAGGAAACTCTTTACGGGAACAGATTTAAAAAAAGCTCTCCTTGTGAAAAAGCTACTCGATAGCGGGTTATCACTCAAAGGCGTAAAGAAAAAGTTGGAAGAAGAGCCCTTAGAAGAAATAATGCCAGAGGTGTTCGCTGAAGTAGCTAATGAGATAAAAGAAATTCTTGATGATACTCTCGAAGAGCTTGAGAGTCTGAGGAAATTTATAAATGAAAGAACTAATAACTGGAATAGTTCAAGGGATCACTGAATTTTTGCCCATATCGAGTTCAGGCCACCTAATCCTATGCCAGGAACTACTTAACATCTCGGAGCCGGGGATTACATTAGAAGTATCACTGCACCTTGCAACGTTAGTTGCAGTCTTGATATTCTTTTTCAAAGACATTAAAGCTCTATTTGTGAGAGAGCGATTTGTGGAGCATCCGCTATTCTTACTTTTCGTGGGTTCAATCCCTGCAGGAGTCATAGGCTTACTGTTTAAGAACAACATTGAAACATATTTCGAAAATATTCGCTACCTCCCGTACTTTTTTATCATAAACAGCATTATCCTCTTATCTACCAAGCTGAAGAAAAAAGATGAGATTCATAAAATTACACCGCTCCATGCCCTTATCATCGGTTTTGCTCAAGCTCTTGCAATCCTACCGGGTATTTCACGCTCAGGAAGTACTGTCAGTGCAGGCCTCCTCTTAGGACTCGAGCCTCAGGTGGCTTTCTCTTTTTCTTTTCTTCTATCCATACCATCTATTTTAGGAGCCGCCATTCTCGAATTACCTGAAGCTACTCTAACAAAAATACCCTCTCTGATTATACCTACACTATGTGCACTGATCACAGGACTTTTTAGCCTGTATCTCCTGAAGAAAATCCTAAAAATCAGAAAGCTTTACTTATTCGGGTTTTATACCCTCGCCCTCGCCGTTATTCTTTTGATCCTCATAAGGTAAAATTCTATAAACCCTTATAGGGAGAGATTCTCCAATGTTATCCCAAACATCAAAGGCTCTGACCTTAATTTCAACAAGGGTATCTCGAATTGAGTCGACTGGAACAACAAGAGAGAGCGGTTCCACAGAATCCTGAACTAATATACGGTTATAAATCACAAGACCCAATTTCTTAATTGATGATTCGTCAGTAATGCTTAAAACAACCTCTGCATCAGAGTATATGGTATCCCCATCTTCAGGGGAAATAATCTTAACCCGTGGTGGGGTCCAGTCCGGCTTTCCAGGTGGAGACGCTTTATAGCCACATGCCAAAGTCAAAAGTGTAAATATCACTACATAAACTCTAAACCTCACTTTTTCCCCTTACGTTCCCTTAAAGCCTCCTTAAGAATCTTCTCGTAATTACCCTTGTCCCTAATGTCATTAAATCCATCTTTGTTATCGTCTTTAAATTTCTTGCTCTCAATTTTCTGTACATTTGCCTTTTTGGAAGTATCTGGAGGAGGGGGATTATTCCCCTCTCCCCCTGATACGTAACCCACAAAAAACATTATAGTTAAAAAAGCAATAAGCAATTTCTTCATTTTAACTGTGTCTCCCCTTTAATATTCTCATTATTATCATCCACGATTCCACGTCTTTCAAGTTTTAACCTATCTTGAGGTTTATCATCCGTCACAGACTTGGACGTAGGGTATGTATAATTGGCAGGAGTACTCTTATTTCCTGTGGTCTTTTTTTCAACAATTTCTTTACTTTCCTTATTACCATTTTCTCGTAAGGTTGTCTGCTTTGTACCCAACTCCGATCTAGGCTCTCTTTGAAGCCTAACATCACTTACAGAACCCTCTTCCCTCGCCAATGTCTTACTATCCTTATTGGTCTGAATGGGCGGCTTTTCTGGATAAATAGCATCGTCTAACCTTGTGGCTGGGCTTGTATTACTCTCTTTTTTCTCGGGTTTCGAAGGACGAGTTTCCTTTAACTCTCCCTCCATTTTAAACTTCGGATTTGCTGTTTTCTTTTCAATATAAGGCTTATCTTCGGACTCCCTTCTCGTATTTACTTCAGATTTTTTCTGCGGCTTCTCAGGATAAATTTCATCATGCTTTTCTGAAGCTATGCGACTGGTTGTCCCCTTCTCTTTCGGACCACTGTTCTTATCGTTTACGGTTGGCTTTCCAAAAATGATAGGCTTCTCAACGTCCTTCTTAAGTTGTACATCTTTTACATAGACTGGTTTCTCCAACTGGGTAGCTTTGAATTTCGTTATTTCTTTTGCATTTATATCTTTGTATGGTTTATACACCGTTCCCTTATATGTCTTTCCCTTAGGCGGTTTATATCTATAGATAGGATCATCAAAATCACGCTTATGGACTACATTAACGATGGTAAAGTCATTTATTACAACAATAGGTCTTCCATAGTAATCGAGAGGGGCCCACCCAATCCAATTGGGACCATAATACCACTCTACGCAACCACCTACAAAAGTCCCACCAGGAATCCATAACCACCCATAACCAGTTACAAATGTCCAGCAACCATATCTATAAGGTACCCATCCCCACGGCTCGTAAGAAACCCAGACCCATCCAAGACCAACCCTGAAAACCCAGTGACCATCGCAATAAGGTCTCCACGATCTTGACACTCTTGGCGCCCAAACCCAACCATAAGGTCTTATGTATACCCATTCACCATAGGAAGAAAGGTGGTAAATACCAGCATAGTATGGGACCGGAATATATTCAACCCTTTCAACGTAGTAGTATGGCTTCTCCCTTTCTTCTGCCCAGCGGTCAAACCTGTCGGGCTTACCAGTCTTCCCCAAATAATATCTCCCTCCTTCAATAACAACCTCAGAGCCTGCGTGATACTCTTGATTTCCAACTTGGGCAATCCCCTTTAAAACGGAGGTAGCGAAATAATTCCCATCCTTTTCAACCCTGACCACCGAGCCTTCCTTAATATATACATTCTGGTCCCCGGTAATGATTCCAAAGACCCTATCTCTAGCATAAATCCTCGCAACACCCTTATTAAGGGTAAAGTAGGTTCTATCGTCTTCTACACGTTCTACATAGATACTCGTGTTTTCCGACAGTGTAAGCACCGAACCGTCACTAAACTCTATTTCAAGAAAACTATTGTCATAAGTCAGGATTTCATCTCCTTCACCGACGATATTATTTATGGTGAGCCATTCTGCACCCTCCTCACCATATCTCCATATCCTTGCATCCCCGGTCAAATCACCAACCCGGGCGAACTCAGCCCCTGAGTAGGCAAGGGCTGCAAGAAAAAATAATTTAATCATGGAGCACCTCCTTTCTCATATACTTTAATGATTTTGGGACCAACTCTCTGTTGCCTTCTGCTATCTGATAAGCCCAGTCAAATACCACATAGGTATTACCTACTGCTTTTATTCTGAACTTCGCAAAATGGTTGTCCCTCGTCCATACCACATAAACATGGCCATCGATAGCAGGTACCACCCCAAGGGTATCCCACCCATCAATAGGCGCATATGAAATATCATCCATATAATAAGACCCCATATCTTGAATTAAAGTTCCCGTCGTAGCAATGATATATGTAATCCCACCCAAAAGGTCATAATAAATATCAGTATACATCGAATTGTATTTACAGGGACGGGCGTCTTCAAATGAATACCCTGAAAAATCCGGCAAATAATCCTTCTCGTAAATCTTCATATTAAAACCTTCGGGTCTCGGCGTATCAAAGCAATCCTCTTCAGATAGCTCACTTTCATTACCATCATCATCGTAGGCACTTACAGCATAAAAATATGTAATCCCATTTTCCACATCCCTATCCACATAGCACGGCTCCTTTATATCCGCAATCAAGACAAAATACCCTGAAGGGGCATCGTTTCTATACAATCGATAACCGGTAAGGTCCGGTTCTGTATTTTCATTCCAGTAAAGGTAAACAGCCTCATCTCCTGTAATGCTTGTAAGGCCTGTAGGCGCTTCGGGAGGCGTTGTATCCACCTCGTAACACCCGGATAAAACCATTAGTAATCCTATCACCCCGCCTTCTATCGTCTTTTTCAGCTTATCTCTCATCTTGTCCCCCTTTTCTATATCTATTACCTGCAAATTATGTGCCAAAATAGGGACGGTGTTTCTAACAAAATATATGCAAAGATACTTAAAAAGATGCACAATAATTGTGCAGTTAACCTGATATTAGAGTACTCTTATTATAGGTCCTTCTTGAACGAACTGCCCCCTGAATCTTTCCTCTCTAAGCATTAAATGGGAATCAAGGTCGTGAAAATCAAAAGCCCCGGTGCCAAGTGCAAGGAGGGCGCTCTGACTTATCCCCACACTCGATTCTCCCATACAACCTATCATAAGCCTAATACCAGCGCTCCTCGCCATCTCTATAATTGCGAGAGTATCAGATATGCCGGATTTCATCAACTTAATATTCACAAAATCTACTGCCTCACTTTTAATGAGTCTAAAAACATCATACCTACTCTTAGCCGATTCATCGGCAGCAACAGGAAATGGAGAATGGAACCTCACAAACCTCAGGCCATCGATATCTTGATAAAAGACAGGCTGCTCGAATACGGCAATCTCAATACCAGCCCGATATATCTGATTTACAAATTCTAAAGCTGCCTTAGGGGTATAACCCATATTTGCATCTACTATGTAAGTAGCACCACGCGTCCTATCAGCAATCCTCAGCATCGTTTCTATATCATCGGCAAGATTCTCACCAACCTTTACTTTTATGTGATAGAATCCGCTTTTCATAATTTCCTCAGCTTCCTTAATTCTATTTTGAACACTATCTATACCAATAGTCTTGTCAGTCTCAATGTACTCCTTAACACCACCAAAGAAATCATTAACTTTAATCCCATGTTCCATGCAAAAGATGGATACTACACAAAATTGAAGACCTGCCTTCAAGCTCGGCGATGCAATCAGCTTGTCTGTAACATCAAAAATGCTCTTGTACCTATTAGTATCCATGTCGGTGAGCATTTCATTTATGAAGTTTTCCATAGCCATAAGGGCTTCTACCTTTTCACCATTTACCCTGAAAGACGGTGAAGCCTCGCCATAACCAATTATTCCTTCACCGGTTTCCATTATTATTTCAATGTTTGTGCTGGAAGAAGCTATACTACCGGTAATGTGAAAAGGCTTCAAGTACTCATACACCTTTTTTTCAAACTTTATCCTTTTAATCTTAGCCACCTCTATACCTCCTGAAAATCAACAACTGTAATTCTCGTGTCTCCATAGGCTTTACCATCAAAATACTCTGATTCCCCAACCTGATTATCGTAGGGGTCACACCTCACAAAATTTGTTGGAGGATCAAATTCCCGTTGAAATGCATCATTGGCAATCATACGAAAACCATCAAGGTTTCCAAGATAAAAAAGACGCCTCTCATCACCTGTATTCTTCTTTCCACCAAAGGAGAGATCCACTGGGACCCACCCATACTCCTCAAATTTAATCATAGCCCAATCATGGGACGATGCTGCATAGGGATTAATGTACCAACCTGACTCCCAGCGCGCCGGGATTCCATTCATCCTACAAAGAGTAATAAAGAGGAGTGCCTGAAAGCCACAATCTCCTTTTAAGTTACAGCATACAAACTCGGGGATGTGATCATAGAATATATAGGGTCTCACATAAGAGTATCTGACCCGTTTCGTAACAAAGTTATATATCTTTTCTACTTTTAAAATCATCGGATCATTGGGACTAATAATCTCATTGGAAATTAACTTCAGCGAAGGGGTGAAGGTTATGTGTGGCGGGTATTCCATCACATTGGAATCTGTATGCTTCTCGTTGCAAACATTTTCACCTGCACATCCTCCTTCAGCGCTTGAAGATATTCGCTCATAAAGGGCAGGATTCCACCTCTCTCGAGTTAGATATGAAAATTCTACAAAAAACTCTTCCGTATCTTTACCCTCGAAGTAAATGGTCCTTTGGGGATAATTCTCTTTTGCAATGAATACTGGCTCATGACTTACACTTAAAACCTGAATGTCATCCTGCGCCGGAGTAAGCCTTGGCAAAGGAAGCCATACCCGAACTCTTTTACCCTTCGGACTTTTAATGTGATATGAGACCTTCGCTCTGACCCGATATGCACGAGGCTTATCCCCCTTTATAAGTGCTTTTATCCTTTCTTCAAGTAAATTCCGCGCCCTCTTTTGGTTTTCCGATTCCTCCATCCTCTTCCCTATTTCAGGAAACTGAAATCCCAGGTTATCAATGAACCTCTTTTCAAATCTAACTTCACCGTTCAAGATAATATAATCGATAACACCCAAATTATAATATTTGAAAAACTCGTCATCGGTAAAGTCTACTATTGCCTCTTTTGCGAGAGCCATAGCCTCCTTTAACGAGTAAACATATGTTTCTTCAACCCTTTCAAGCCTAACAAGTTCGAATTCAAGTCTCATTCTATGTAATACAGGAAGCTCTTTCGATAGCAAATAATTAATAAGCCCTCGGACCTGGGCAAAGTCACCCCTTTCCTTAGCTCTGGCTACTTCTTCAGGAAGGCCTAATGTTAAAAATTCCATCATAGAGATTGCTCATTGTCTTCCCCAAGGCCCGCCCTTTGGATCCTCTCCTTGATGAGATGTCCACGTGAAACGACAGGCATAGGCGCAAGGGATGATATGTCACCGCCAAGAACGACTATCTCTTTCACAAGAGTTGAGGAAAGGTATGTATATTCTTCTGATGGCAAAAGGAATACCACTTCAATATCAGGGAAGAGCTTCCTGTTCATCCATGCCATTTTGAATTCATACTCAAAGTCTGACACCGCCCTCATACCTCTAATAACAATCCCGATCTCGTTTTCCTTACAAAAGTCCATAAGTAGCTTTGATTGGAGAACCTTAACTTCCACATTTGATAAGTTCTGAATGCATTCCTCAATCATCTTTACTCGTTCTTCCAGGGTAAAAAGTGACCTCTTGTGTACGGGATCTGCCACAACTACGACCACCTTTTCAAATAATTTAGAAGCCCGCTCTATTATATCCAGATGACCGAATGTAATGGGGTCAAAGGTCCCCGGATAACAAGCTATAGTATACAATCTTGGTCTGTCCAAAGCTAACCTCCTTTACTTTAACAAGTCCATCTGCCTTATCAGGTAAAATGGTTTTGCTTCTCACTTCAACTATATAGATGCCGCCGGGCTTTAAAAGCTGGGAAACCCTTGAGAAAACATCCGTATGGGCGTTAAAATCATAAGGAGGGTCTGCAAAAATCAGATCGAATCTGTACCCTTCTTTTATGAGGTCATTTAACTTACGTCCATAGTCACCTCTAATAACCCTCACCCTGTCACTAAGTCCCATGCTCTTTACATTTTCAATTATAGCTAATAAGCCATCCCTGGACTTTTCTATAAAAACGCAGGAATGCGCACCCCTCGACAGAGCCTCAAAACCGACGGCACCTGAACCAGCGAAAATTTCCAGCACATCACTCCCCTCTACAGCTCCACGTAAGGTGTCAAAAATAGACCTCTTCACTATCGCCCTTGTAGGTCTTATTCCCTTTGGAACCTTTAGCCGCTTCCTTTTATTTTCACCACCCGTAAGACTGAGTCTCCCCATATTTCGCAAGCCTGTTAATGCTTAACTGCTCTTTTTCTAAGAACGCAAAAAACTCGTCCCAGAATAGGTTTTCAGATCTGAAATCTTCGGTAAAGAAAGTAACTTTAATCTCAACTTCATTAATCGCCAGAGAAACAAATTCAATCTTGAACGGTGGAGAGACTAAAACATTTGTCGATGTTTTAAGAAATTCTTCCAATTTCCTAGTAAGGTTTATATACAGTTCTATTGGAAAAAAAAGCGAAAAGACTACTTTATTGGGTAAGACCTTCCTCACCCTCTTAAAACCCCTTTGAAGAAGTAATTTTAATGGAATATACCATGCGCCGTCCTCAGAAATCGCTCTGACTATACCTCCACCTGTAGACCTTACTTCAACAATCTCCCCCTCCCACAAAAGTAAATCCTTCTCCTTCAGGTCAACGGGAAGTTCCTCCCCTTCGACCTTTCTCGTATTTACGAATGAAATGCTGACTATTATAGAGGCGGAAATCAAGGATAAAATAAGAGCAACGATCCAGAATTGAATCCCAGCAAAAACTAACGCAGTACAAAGGAAAACCGTTGTAACGAATACATCTAAGTGAAACCTGAATTTTTTAAGTAGTCTGAATTTCTCTACAAGTAAAGGTTCAATAAAGAACCAGTATACGAGATAAACTAGTACAATAATGAGCATTATTATCAAAGTCCACGGCATTTCACGACCTCCAGTCCGGTGCCTCGAAATCCTTCTTCATCTGCCTTTTTCTTCCATGGAGCTGGGCATTTTCCTCACCGGAGCCAATGTCCAGGCTCTCCTCAAAAAATGATTTTCCTGTATAATAGATAGTGAGCCCATCTTCTCTTTCGACACATTCAACAATTTCTGAAACAACCAGATTCTTGTGCAAAAACCAGTCCAGCTGAAAGGTTTCGAGAGGCAAACTTTTCAGAGCTACGATCTTCTTCTCCTGACTCCTAAGTCTTATGGGAACATGATAAAAAAAATCACTGAACGCACTAAAGTCAGGTCTTACGTTAGTTACATAATAGAAATCGTCCTCTGGGAAATAGTGAGCTCTGTAACCCTTCTTAAGGGGTTCAGGGCTTGAATGAAAATTTAAGTAAACGGGACCTTGCTTTATGATCACTTCAGCTGAAGGAGGAATGGGCACAAAGAGAATTTCCCTGAAATTTGGAGAAATTATCACTTCTTCTTCAAAGGTAACGAGAAGGGGGAGGTCATATCCACCTGGTTTCAGTTTTACATCATCTTCTTTTACTTCTCCATAAACCACTGTCTCTCTGACCACAGTCCTATCGTACAGCAGTGCAATTTCGCTCTTCGATGAATATGAAGATACATTTAACTCGAACCTTCCTATTTTCTTTGAAAATTTCATCGCTTCAATATTATAACGCAAGAGTTAAATTGGAGGAAACCCTCGCTTTATAATTAAAAAGTTATGTTCAAAGATCCTGTACTCAATGAGACGTATGAAAAATTCATCGAACTCAAGAAATTTATTGGCGAACAAAAAATTAAAGATAGGATTAAAGAAATCGAAAAAACAGAGGAGAGCCCGGAATTTTGGGCTTCACCGGAGAAGTCGCAAGTCCTACTCCAAGAACTCTCATCACTCAAAAGGCAACTTGAAGAAATTGATGCCATCGAAAAAAAATTTGAGTACCTTTCAGAACTTGAACCCTTGAAAGACGAAGAACAGGCATTTCTTTTGGAATTCGAAAAGGAGAAAAGGCTCGTTCAGAATGAAGTAGAAGAGTTGGAAGTCAAAACGGTATTAAATGCGCCAGAAGATAGGAAAAATGCGATCCTCACCATACACCCAGGTGCAGGGGGGACTGAATCACAGGACTGGGCAGAGATGCTGCTGAGGATGTACACTCGATTCCTTGATAGAAGAAATTTCAAATACCGGATTGTTGACCTTCAGCCAGGAGACGATGCAGGCATTAAAGATGCAACGATTCTTGTTGAAGGGGAGTTCGCCTATGGTCTGCTCAAAGCTGAACGTGGGATTCACAGGCTTGTAAGAATCTCCCCCTTCGATGCATCAAAAAGACGTCACACCTCCTTCGCTTCAGTCTTTGTATACCCTGAAAGAGAAGATGTAGAAGTAAATATATCTGAAGACGAACTTAAAATGGATACTTTTAGATCATCGGGGCCCGGAGGTCAACACATGCAGAAGAATGAAACTGCAGTCAGAATTACACATATACCGACAGGCATAGTCGTTTCCTGCCAGTCTGAGAGATCCCAGCACCAGAATAAACTTACTGCGTTGAGAATCCTCAAGGCAAGGTTATACGATTATTTAAAAGAGCAAGAAATGGAAAAATTGGGAGATATTGAAAGGGAAAAATCTGAAATTGCCTGGGGGAGACAGATTAGATCATACATCCTGCATCCCTATAGGCTCGTAAAAGACCACCGAACCGATTATGAGGAAACAAACGTCGAAGCGGTGCTGAACGGGGAAATTGACGAATTTATAAGAAAATACTTACTACTAAAAACAAAATAAGTTAGACTGTCAGAAATCTGCGGCTTAAATGCGCCTCAAGCAACGTTGTAAGAAGCAATAGCCCAAGGATTACACACTTCGTCAAATTGATAGTGTTAACTATATTTCGTCTTGATATCCAGTTCGATTCAAATCCATCAACAAAAATCCTAGCAGTGTTAGCTTCTAAGGTATCCAAGAGGTACAGAGTATCCTGAGAGATATATCCAGCCTTCTCACCTTCATCGGTATAAGCCACGGGAAGGCTGCCTCCTACAAGGTCCAGAATATAACTCCAGAAGTATGGTGAATAGACAGCATCGTTATACTCGGGATCAGGAACAATACCTAAAATGTAATACAAAACTCCTTCTACAGAAGTAGTGAACGTTGCATTTTTGAGAAGGGTGTGGAGATCTGTAATTGCCCCTTCATGGAAAAGCAAAACCTTTGAAAAATTTAAACCAGCAATCTCTAAAGGACCCGCAATTTTCAATTCTGGTACATCAAATAATTTTAACGACTCATCAAACCTATCGGTAAAAACCAAAACCTTTTGCGTGGCGCGCCCTGGAACTGGAACCTTCCGAACCGATACAAGAAGTTTTGCATCGTCTTTTGAAGAAGCGGCTGCAAATTCATCAAAAAAGGCTTCTAAATATATATTCGTGCCTACAATTTGATACTTCAACTGGGGAAAGGGTCTTATCACTGTCACATGATTATCATACAATACATCATCATGGGTTAAAATACTAAATACAAAAGTATGGTGCTCTGGAGGCAATCTCTCCCCAACTTTCACTATACTTCCTTTCGGTATCAAAACCTCCCTACTCCATAAATCCTGAGAACTATCCCTTAAAGACACACGAATAATGGAATCCTGAAGGTTATAATTTTGCACATAAACGTAAAAGGAATCTGAAAAAACAGAATAGTCAACGAACTTCACTCCTGCATTTCTAATGGACAGAGTATCATAGAAAACTGTGTCTTTTATACTAAGACCAACCACAGGGCTCGAAAAGTTTGAGACGATGTAATACCTTTGCCCTGGTGAATTCCTTCCAAATTGCTCCTCCAGCTCCTGTTCACCTCCAAAGAATTTCACCCTCTCCCCATAATAGCTTGATGCAGCCCTTGAAAACCTCTCTAACTCTGGTCTCCTGCTCTGGGTCGCAGGTGAAGCTTTCACCCATATCTCGTCAAACCTCAATCTCTTGGGTACAGGCTTAGAAATAAATAAGAGAATCAAGAATAATATAACGCATCTCAAGAGCAGCAGTAAATTGCGATGTATCTTCCTCTTTCTATCTATGCTGCTTTTTTTCTGAAGTAGTAGCCACGATACAATACGAACCTTGGAAGGCTTCGCCTTTAGAAAAAGTGAAAGAAGGGGAAAAAATACTAATGGAAGGAGCACAAAAATACCTGGATTGAGAAATGTCATAACTCTAAAAATTCCCTTATCTGTACGCTTAAATCCTTATCGGTAAGGAATTCTTTGAACTTTATCCCATAGGTAGTAAAGAGTTCCTTCAAATCAACATAGTGTTCCCTGAGCATTCTTGCATAGTCCTCAACTACTTCTTTAGATCCAACTAATTCATCACCAAACTCAGCATCTTTAAGAAGAAATCCAGGTGTAAGTTCCTTAAGCTCCCTTGAAGATATCACAGGTAAAGCCATTATCTCATTCCCTTTACTCTTGTAAAACCTTATGAATTTCCTTACATTGTTAAGGTCAAATAGAAAATCTGAAATAACCACGATGAGACTCCTCTTTTTTACCCTTTTTTCAAGATCCAGCATAGCATTTAGAAAATCGGTTTTTCCGGTATCATCAAAAGTATCTAAGCACTTCAGAAAATTTTGCAGATTGTAATAGGTCATCGCAGGCGGAACAAAAAAAACTTCACCACTATTAAAAAGGAAAAGCCCAAAGGAATCCCGAGAAAGATAGGATAGGAAAGCAAAAATCGCAGCAAGACCACGAGCCATAGATCCTTTACCATCTATGGACATCGATTTAGATATATCAAGAACGATAAAAACTCTTATGTTTGTTTCCTCTTCAAATTTCCTTACAAAATACTTTTCCGTGCGCCCGTAAAGTCTCCAATCAATGAACTTTATATCATCACCCTTTTCATAAACCCTCAGATCTTTAAATTCCATGCTATGACCAAAAAAGGGACTTCTATGTTTACCGTGAAGATAACCCTCAAGGATTTTTTCTACTGTAATCCCTCTTTTTCTCAGGTATTCAAGAATCTCTACATTAAAAGGAAATGACACTTCAGGAAATCTTCTTTTCTTTCAAGACTTTAATGACATCAGGGATATATTTAAGTATTACGGATCTTACTTCCTGCACCGAAGTATCTCTTGAAACCAACAAAAATATAGCAAAATTATTTACTGGTAATGGAAAAAGCATCACATGATCGTTTTTGTCTGAAATGATAATTTCGGAAAGTTCGTCACGCTTTTCTTTACCCTCGGTAACAATCTCCATCGCTTCCTGAGCAGCCTTCATAATTCCCCCATACAAAGCAGCTGAAGCCTGGAATGTCTTTCCCTGAAGAATAGTCTCATAAGCAATAGGCACACCATCTTCGTAGTCAAAAATCATAGAACCTATAAAACCCGGAATTTCAGCATGAAAAAATTTAAGAATATCAGCAAGCGTCAGCTCAGCCACTCTGGATTCCCTGTCTTCAGCCTCATCTTTCAATCTCGCAAAGTTTAGAAGTAGAAGCTCTACTGGCTCATTTATAGTCCTCTGTGGTTCTTCCGAATAAGCCTTAGTTTCAAAAACACCGTCTTTCCAGCTTAGGATATCAAATAGAGCTTCTTTTCCCCTCTCTGAACCTGATTTTGCATCAACTATTTCACCGTTTTTAAATACAATAATGCCTTCCTTAAAAGTTTTGATATCCCTACAACTCAAAAGAACGCTCTTACCCATCAAGGCTAAGGCTTGGACCATGTCAATGATATCCACACCCGCAACGGTCCCTTTAAACCCCTGAATTTGCTCCACTTGAGAAACACTCTCCTGCGGAATCTCAAAGAAGATTTTCTCAAAATCCTTACGAAAATCCCCCGATTTGTTGATAAAAGCATCAGCGCCCTTTTTTAAGACCGAACGCTCAATAGTAGCGCCCTTAACATCCGTATACACATAGACCTTTATGGACGGATTCACCTGCTTCGTATAAATCAGTAAATCGATTCCGTTCTTATCCGGCAATATTAGATCCATAATCATATGGTCAATCTTGTAAAAACTTAGAAAAGAATGAGCCTCATCAAAGGAACCTGCAGTATAAACCGTTAGTCCCAAATCACTTAGAACTTCTTGTACCTTATTCCTCAGGCTAGCATCAGGATCAACTATTAAAACCCTGCCTTCCATCAATTCTCCTTAGTTATCAAAATTGTAAACTATAACACGTACTCTGTAAAGTTCACACAATAAATTAATCATAAAAATTCTTTGGTTCTCTTCCCAGTAACAAAGATAACTATTCATTCTGACTACTGAATTAAGGATCTACGCTAAGTTATAGAGGTTTAAATTATACACACTTTGAACTTTTATAATCCATTAAAACTTCTCTTAAGATATCCTCTGAAACAGGCCACTGCCAAGGAAAATGTCTATTTTTGTGTTAAATTCTAAACTTCGGTAATCTCCTCTAAAATATTTATGTCCCTTTTGTTAAGTTCTCTTAAGAACTCTTTATAAAGATCGCCCTTTATAGCATCTTCAGGTGCAACAATGCCCGTTTCTTTTATTTTGCCAAGAAGCAGCATCTTTGTTGTTATTGCAATTGGAAAACCCGTAACCCTCATCATTGCCGAAATATTATTCTTTGTGTTGGCCTCTTCCCACATTGAGTATTCAATTTTAATATTTCTCCCGTCCTTCTTCCCCTCGACAGTATTGTACATTACACATACATCAGTTTCACCTTCATTGGGTAAGAGTTTCGGAGTGAGTACTGCTGATAGAAATTTTCTTGGGCTTATTTTTTTACCTTCAAAATCAACAGGCTCAATATCGAGCATGCCACATTCTTTTAAGACTTGTATCCCTTCCCAATGTCCTGGCCACCTTACCGTTTTCTCTGCAAACTCCCTGAGCCAAGGCCTTGTAAACAGAAAACTGGGCATACCCGGGGTAATTGCACATTCTAATACTTCATCCTTACCAAATTTATTGAATCTAAATTCCTCCAATTCAGTCGATGCGGGCACCTCAACCACCTTTCCATTCTTTATCACGTTAACATTTATCATATACTCTCTCAACACATGCTCAAACGCCCAGGTAATCATATATCTTAGTGGATGCCTTTGGGCTGCCTCTTTTGACGGTATACCACCAACCCTGGCGATTGCCTTCTCGGCAACATCCATTTTTCTAATGCCCTCACCGACAGTGATGTTACTTAAGCCAGGTGCAAATCCCATTCCATCAACAAACGTCACGCCGTTCTCCACGGCCTTTTCATGAAGCCATTCCCCGTATTCCCTGAGACTCACATCCTTGGGCAATTCTAATCCCTCAGTCTCATAGGGGTCCGGCGTTCGATGAAACTCCTCTAAAGCATCTACGATATTCAATCCAGCTTCAATTGCATATTGAACAACCTTATAACTTGACCTACGATCAGGTAGGGTAATAGCAGCAGCATCATATTGTTTCATTAGACTTATCGTATCCGTTTTATTATCTATATCAAGGATTCGAATCTTTACCTTATCGCTCCCAATCCAATTTTTTACCCCTTCAAGTTTTTTTTGATTCCTCCCAACAATTCCAATCTCATCAATATCTTTATCCTTTGACAGATCCCATGCAATCGCAGAACCAATTTTACCACTTCCACCGAAGATAAGCGCCTTCATACACTTACTACCTCCTTCTTTTATATGACGTTGGAAGTATAATAGTAGAGCTTCAACCGGTCAATTAACGCTCTTAAATTGTACGTAACTTCAGAGGCGCCGAGAATATTCTCACAAGTATCTAATACCTTTCAAGTAAGTCACATGAACCCAAAAGGCTGCTGAGCCAAGAGAAACTTCAACTTGTGATACTCATTTTGATAACATTCCGATCACTTCGGAAGTAGCATGCCTACAATCTGACTTATGGAATTAAAGCCTTTTTGCAATAAATACTGTTCCACCCCTGACTTTATCTTACATACAATATTGGGATCAACAAAGTTCACAGACCCAATTTCTACGAGAGAAGCACCTGCGAGAAAGTATTGAATCGCCACTTCAGCACTGTACACCCCACCTGATCCAATAATCTCAACTTCATGATAATCTTTTTTTAACTCGTAAACCAGCCTCAACGTGATTGGATATATGGCAGATCCGGAAAGTCCACCGTTCTTCCTTTCAAAATAGAATTGCATCTCCTCAACGTCAACAAAGGTTGCAGGATAAGTATTAGCCACTGTGATACGAGTAAAACCATCCTGAAGAAGTATATCCATAAGCGCGTTGTAATTGAAGATATCGGGTGGAATCTTGATAACATTGACTTTTGTTGAATATCTCTTAATAGTACCCAAGAGGTTCTTAAGGATTTTTACATCTTTGAAAAACTCGAGTCCTCCCTCTTCAACATTGGGACAGGAAATGTTTATTTCATACGCTTTGATTTCATCATATTCGTTTAATCTTTCAATCATCATTGCAAATTCTTCTACATTATGCCCCGCAAGATTTACTATTATTGGTTTACCTGAATTTCTCATCTCCGGGAGGATCCTACTAATGAAAACATCAAGGCCAGGATTTTCAAGACCCACAGAATTTATCATTCCACAAGGTGTTTCCCTTACCCTGGGTGGGTTATTTCCGTGCCTTGGCTTAAACGATATGCCCTTGGTCACGAGTCCGCCAAAGCAGCCCAAAGCCCGAAAATTAGCGGGCTCAAAACCATAACCAAAGGTGCCTGAAGCTGGTAAAAACGGTGTAGAAAACCTTATTCCCGCATATGTGACTTCTAATGATCTGTCAGTGGTTTTCCCCAAAATATAGTGCCTTTCTTAAAACATATTCGGAAACAAAAATAGGAGCGCCCGTACGGACCGCGAGTGCTATGGAATCAGAAGGTCTCGCATCGATGCTATACATGACTCTCCGTTCTTCATCGTATAAAACTAACCTTGCAAAATAGGTATTATCTCTCAGATCGTTTAACACCACCCTGTCGAGTTTCAAACCGAACGCATCAATAAGATTTTTGATTAAGTCATGAGTAAGTGGCCTGGGAGTTTTATAATTCTGAATAGCCATTGTAATAGATTGAGCCTCAGGAAGTCCAATTACAATGGGAAGCTCCCTTTCGCCATCTTTTTCTTTTAAGTATATAACGGGGCTTTCATCGGCGATTTCAGGAAAACGAACTTTCTCAACTATAAGTTCAATGAGTGCCAATTTCTTTTGGAACTACTCTGATTTGAAGAGTTGCCTCTACCCCTGGATATAACTTTATTTTTATTTCATGAGTTCCCGCTTCTTTTATGTGGTCCATGTGAATCATACCTTTTTCTACTGAAATACCTCGCTTTTTAAGTTCTTCCATAACTTCGATGCTGCTCACCGAACCAAAGATCTTACCCTCCTTTGAGGAGGATTTTTCGAAAACAACCTCTCCAATGTTCTCGATCTCAGCCTTAAGAAGTTCAGCCTTACCTTTCTTCGAATTCTCTCGAGACTTTGCAAGTCTTTTCTCGTTTTCAACTTTCCTGATCACTGAATCAGTCGCTACCTCAGCGAATCCGTTCTTTATGAGAAAATTACGCGCATACCCGTCATTTACCTCTACAATATCTCCTGCTCTGCCCACCTTAGGAACGTCTCTAAGCAGGAACACTTTCATGAGAGATAATAGCTTTCACTATAAGGAAGCAGAGCAATCATTCTTGCTCTTTTGATAGCCTTTGAAAGCTTTCTCTGGTGGAAGGCACAAGTTCCGGTAGTCCTCCTCGGCAGAATCTTACCCTTCCTTGAAACATATTTTAAAAGCACCTCCACATTCTTGTAATCGATCTCCTTAACTCCATCTTTGCAGAATTCACATGAAACCTCTCTTACTCTGAAAGTTTTACCCATTCAAAACCTCCTCATTTTAAAAAGGAAGATCTTCCCCTTCTTCATCATTCTTTCCCCCTGTTATTCCACCGCCTTCGTCAGGCTCGGCAGTAATCTCGTCAGATAACTCTTCCTCTTCAGGGGCATATACAGGCTCCTCTCCTTGACCCTTCTCAAGTATGTGTAGCCTTCGAACAACAATTTCAAAGACCGTCCTCTTTTGCCCTTCTCGAGTCTCAAATTCCCTCGACCTCAAACTGCCTTCAACAATGAGAGGAGTACCCCTTTTTAGCTTTCCAATGTCTCTCTCTGCAACTCCTCTATATAAAACAAGGCTAATAAAAAGGGGCTCTTTTACCCATTGACCCTGAGCGTTACGGTAATTTCTATCGCTGGCAAAGCGCACATTGCAAACGGGAGTACCTTGCGGAGTATAGCGTACCACAGCATCCTCAACGAGTCTCCCTGACAACACCACTAAATTTATATTCGGAAACCTTAATTCAGCCATCATTTCCTCACAATAAGTTCCCTTAGATAGGATTTATTCATCCTGACTTCCTGTTTTAGCTTCGATATAGATTGAGGTTCGGCTTCAAAGTTGAAAAGAACATAAAAGCCCTCTTTGTTTTTGTTTATCTCGTAAGCCATCTCTCTTTTACCCCATACCTCCATCGATGTAACTTTCCCATTTTTTTCTATAATACTCTTCAATTTTTCAATTAAACCATCCCTTTCCTCATCTTGAAGTGTCGGATCTATTATGACCATCATCTCATAATTTCTCATTATACCTCCTTCCCTTGAGTTACTTAGTATAAAACTATTTTAAGGTACTTTCAAGATTTCGCTTGATCTAAAAAATTCAGAAGATCTTGATACGTATCGATGGAAATATATGGAACATCGCCAAGAATCTCTCTCAGAAATCTACCGAGAGTTCGTTTCGGACCCACTTCTAAAAAAACCCCTGACCTGATCTTTCCTGCAATTCGAATCGATTCAACCCAGTTCACGGTACTACACATCTGTTTTATCAGAAGTTCTTTTAAAACAATGGGGTTCGTTTCAAGCCCGGGTTCTGCATTAGGTATTACTGGAGCCTTTGGAGTTTCGAATTTAATATCTTCGATAAATTCTGCAAACTCCCTTTGAGCAGGTTCCATGAGGGGTGAGTGAAATGCGTTAGAAACGTTAAGCCTTATGACTTTTCTTGCACCCTGTTCTTTAAGTTTTTCTTCTACCACTTCCATATCGGCAAGTAACCCTGAAACCACTACCTGTGATGGAGAATTTATATTAGCAATAACCACTCTCCTTCCAAAAGGTTTAAGCACCTCTTCTATCTTCTCAATATCAAGGCCTATAACAGCAGACATTGCTCCCCTTTCATACACATTGTCCATAACCTCGGCGCGCTTTGCTACAACTCTCACTGCATCGGAGAAATTCAAGGCTCCCGCTGCAAAGAGAGCGGTCACTTCCCCGAGACTGTGCCCCAACGCTACATAAGGCTCGATACCACTCTCTCTAAGAATGGCACAGATAGAAGCACTATGAACAAAAATCGCTGGTTGCGTGTATAAAGTCCTTGTTAGCCCTTCTTCAGGCCCATTAAACATGGTATACCCCAGTGGGAAGTTAAGAACATTTTCTACTTCCCTAAGCATTTTCTTTGTCCTATCATCGTTTCTATAAATATCTTCCATCATTCCCACATACTGGGAACCCTGCCCAGGAAACATAAATATGAAACTTTCCATCTTATATGTCCTCCTTAATTATATACCCCCTCAAATACTCTGCCTCTGGAAAGTTTGTCGGGACGCGATGGTCCCTAAAATCTTGATACATATAGTCTAAAATGCTAAAACTTCTGCCTGTACTCCTCGTCCCCCTTTGAAGCACAGAAGCGAAATGTTCCCACTTTATGTAATTGCTACAACTAAAAATCGCCATTTGTCCCTTGTTTTCGAGTATATCAATACCCTTGGATACGAGTTCTATATATGAGGCAATTGCACTTTCCACGTCCCTACCTCTCTTAGCAAAGGAAGGGGGATCCATTATAATAAAATCAAATTTAAGCTTAAGAGACCCTACCTCCTCAAGAAAATCAAAAGCATCTTTAACTTCCACAATTATGCGATCCTCGCTAAACCCATTGAATTTAACATTCTCTTTAAGAAGAGTAATTGACTCCTCAGAAATGTCTACTGCAAACACTTTATTAGCCTTTCTTAATGCTCTTAGAGTAAAAGCCCCGACGTAAGAGAATAAATCCATTACGATGCCCCCTGAAATGTAGCTCTCTATTATTTCTCTGTTTCTTCTCTGATCATAGTAGAATCCGGTTTTCTGCCCTTTAAGAAGGTCAACGTAATACTTAAGACCACCTTCTGCTACTATTACACGAGTTAAATCGAGGCCACTTTCATTCATCAATACTCCACTATTTTCTTTTAAACCCTCCAACCTTCTGGAATAACCTGAGCTTCTTTCCACAATGAAATCGGGCTGAAAGACGTCGTAAAGGGCTTTAACAATTTCGCTTCTCCTTATCTCCATGCCGTAAGAGTTGATTTGGAGCACAAAGCCATTGCCATATCGGTCTATAATCAGGCCAGGGAGCATATCGCTCTCGCTGAAGACTATCCTGTAATAAGGTTCCGTAAAATACCTTTTCCTTTTCCCATCAGCAAGAATTATTCGTTCTTTAATTGCATAATAATCGAGCTTATCCCTTTTTCTCGAGTAAAAGCGCAAAGCGATGGAGGATTCGGGATTATATATCGCAGAGCCAAGGAATACCCCGCTTTTAGAATACACCTCAACCGACGCGCCCTTTTCTGCCTTACATTCAACTAAGTTTCCAGAGTAAACCCATGGGTGATTTAACATCTGAGCAGGGCTTCCCTTAACTATCGCTCTTTCCATAATCTTATACTCTGTGCTTTCATTTTATACCTAAACCCTCGTTCAGAAATTCCCAACCTTTGAGCTGCTCTCAGCTTAACAAGGTCTCCTTTTGAATACATTTAGTGGCAAATCGCCAATCCCCATTAAATTTCTGAAATCAAGCTCGTCTCGCCAACAACATAATTCACACACATTACCAGGATAATCGTACCTAAGTAATATATCGAGTGCTCCCTTTGACTGGACAACGCTGAATCCTATACCCATCCCATTAGTCTTTGCCATAGGCCTCCCTAAGAAGCCTCAACGCTATTCTCTATTATATTTGAAACAGCCTGTTCTAACAATTGCTCGTCAGCGTGTAGACAAACTTGTTACAAGTTTAATTCCAGTTTCATAAGGCTCAATTGCATAAAAAATGCTTCGAGCACACGGGGAATGAAACAATTCTCTTTTCCACCTTTAAGGTTCTTGCCAACTCTCAAAATTTTACATTAAGTATTGAATTGAAAAGAGCTCAATCAAAAAGGAAATTTTACCAAAAGCCAGGTATACTTAGGCGAGTTTGAAAAAGTTTTAGGTATGATTTATGCTTTGAAAATGCAAGATTTTGCCCCATTGTGTTCAAGCTTAAATAACTTGGACTTTCTGGATACGTGTATCGATTTCCACTTGACGGGCAAACCATTTTATTTAGTATATATAGAATCTTTGGATTTCGCTCCATTACAGCTCAAAGACACACCTAACTCCCCTTTAGACTCCCTCACAGATATAGACAAGGCACGGACATTTTACTTTCAGAACTCTGCTCTTATCTCACTTAGTTTTGACCCCTACGCTTTCATTAAAACAATAACAGAAAGAATTGGAGAACTGTCCCACAAAAATGTTAAGTTTAACAGCGCCGTGGTCCAAATAAAAAAAATTATGCGTCACCCTTCTACACACCTCCACAATGTTTATTCTAAGGTAAAGAATAAAAAGCGGTATCTTCATATACCGAACATAGAAGGTTATCTGAAACTTCTGGAACTTTTGGATCGGGGCGTAAAAGAAGCTTTAGTCGACACCCCTGAATCATGGTTCAATCAGATCGCTGATCTTCTCACCATCATCTCTGCAATGCCATGTACAGTTGAGCGCAAATCAGAGGATTACTTTCTCAAGGTTAATAAAGATAATAAATGGCAAGCCTTAAAATTGTTGCAATTTAAGGGATTGAATCTTGATGATTCCTCCGATGAGGTCATAAAAATTGATTCCGTATCAATAGAAGAGACTCAAAAGATACTACAATCATATTTCGTATATCCGAACATCGGCAGGGACCTACTTGAGATTATCTATTATAGATCTATGGGAAGGTACAGAACAATACTAAGTCTCGTCGATTCTATGATTTCCCAGAAACACATTTTATGGAACCCTGATTTAGGCTGGATTATTGAAGTCCCCGGGACGGATTCTCACACTAAAATTTTCCCCTTCACAGAGAGCAATTTATTTGACTCTCTGAATAAAACTGAAAGGACTTTATTATACGCTATAATTTCCTCTGCACATCCTATCGAAAAAAAAGAGTTAGTAAAAATGATACCCGGTGTTAAAATTCAGGAGTTTGAAGCCGCTCTTGAGAAGCTCGTGCAGATGGGAACTATCAGAGTCAGAGGAGGTAAACTCTCTTCATCCTTACCTGCTTTAGATTTTATACCCGAGGCACACCTTTCTCCTGCCGAATGTAGGCGAATTCATGGCTATCTCGCAGATAGCCTGTGTAAAAAGAAAATGAACGGATCGTTAGTACCTTCGTGGCAGATTGCTCGACATTTTGAGTTGGCTGGAAATTATAGGAGTACCTTAAGATATTACCTTGAGGCCTCAGATGAAGATCTTAAGAACAACAAAATAGAAGAAGCTATTAAGCACCTGAAAAGGGCTCTCATTATTACAAAAAGTCCACGTATTAGAACAGAACTAAGACTGATGATAGCTAACCTATATACAAAAAATGGAAACTATCACCGCGCGCTGAAATTTATGGAGGAAGCCATAAAATCAAGCAAAGCTCCAACTAAACTCAAAAGGAGTATTTCCATAAAACAGATCCAGCTACTAAATCAAATCGGCGAAGTCAAATCTGCATGCAAGATCCTAAAGGAGCTTGAATCAAGTTCTTCGAGATGCCCAACAGAACTATTCTTTGAGCAATACAAACTCGCATTAAAGAAGGACCAGTTAGACCCTTACTTAGTGAAGAAACTTAAGAAAGTCGCTCGGAACTTAAGCCCCACATCATACAATAGATCACTCCCATATGAACTTGTTGGTGATACAGAATATTACTACAACCACCCCGAAAGGGCTATAGAGAATTACACAAAATCACTAAAGATACATCCTGAAGAAAGCTTATCCCTCTTGACTGAACTCAAATTGGCTGAAACGCTCCTTCTTGAGCTCAAGGCCCGGGAGGCTTTTTTCCACATTGAGCATGTATTGTGGCTTTCTACAAGTATCAACGACGAATATGCAAAAAACCATATCTTGGAACAAATCGGAAAGATATACCTTTACATACTCCCACCTGAAAATGTTGCAAGGTTTTTACGTTACTCTATCGAAGACATGCTTAGCGGCCCTCCAATCCAAAATTATGCTTATTTTTACCTTATGGGCCTCTATTCCCTTAAAGTTGGTAAATTCGAAAAGGGTAAAAAACTGATGGAAATGGAAATTGCCAGGACACGCACACAGCATAACTACCTCAGGTCGAACATAATTTCTCTCGAACTCGCTTCTTACCTCATAAGATTTGAAGAGTTGCAAAGTGCACAGGCTTTGCTAAAAAGTGTAAGGACGCGAAGCACCTTCCTTTTAAACCTCAAAGAGCTTCTGGAAACAATTATTACGCTGAAATCTTCAATACAAAAGAGTGTTGATTTTAAAAACATCGAGGTAATTTCCAATCAAAATGCTCTTAACATGCTTATCTTCTTGGAAATAACGGAAAATTTGCATGTGGCAGAAATAGTGGATCTCAGGGAAAAAGTCAAAGAAAAGCTTGAGGCTCTTCACTCGGTTTTAAAGGAATTTGACCTCGGAAACCATCCTTAGACCCTATGGAAGAATACATATACACCCTCTACTCAATCAAAGGTATCGGCCCTGTACATTACTCAAAACTCGTTAAATACTTCGGCTCTGCGGAGAAGGTTTTCGATGCACCACTGAGTACCTTAAAAAATTTAGTACCAGATAACATAGCATTAAAGATAAAAAACACTTCAAAGGATGATATCGCTCAGAATTTAAAATCTCTGGAAGAATCGAAGTCAAAATGTATAGACCTTCTCTCTGAAGAATATCCAGAACCCTTCAGGCTTCATGAAATGTTCCCACCCGTACTCTTTTATAGGGGGAAAAGCCCTTTGATTACAAGTAAATCCATCGCTGTCGTGGGGACACGCACACCTACCCGATACGGTGTTGAGGTCGCTGCTAAGTTTATTTCAGACCTTGTAGAGAACGGCTTTATGATTATTTCTGGAGGCGCAAGAGGCATAGATACCGTAGCCCATAAAACCGCACTGCAAAAGGGAGGCTATACCATTGCAGTCCTTGGCTGTGGTATCGACGTGTATTATCCTCCTGAAAATCGCAGTTTACTTCAAGAGATTGTAAAATCCGGGACTATCCTCTCCGAGTTCTTACCACGGACGAAACCCCTTAAAGAAAACTTTCCCAGGAGAAACCGCCTCATTGCCGGACTCTCAAGTGGTGTTTTAGTAGTTGAAGCTGGAGACAAGAGTGGCGCTCTCATAACAGCAAGGTGGGCTTTGGAACTGGGAAAAGAAGTCTATGCGGTACCAGGTCCGATAAATTCTCCTATGTCACGAGGTACAAATCAACTCATAAGAGATGGCGCAAAAATGGTCCTCGGTATAGAAGATATACTTGAAGACTTTGGAATAGGGCTTGAAGTTGCAAAAAATGAAGTACAAGAGATAGAACTCCCACCTACTGTGAAGAAAATCTTCGAGATAATAACCTATGAGCCACTCTCATTTGACGAAATTTTAGCAAAGTCTAAGCTTTGCACTCCCGACCTCCTTGCGATATTATTCGAACTCGAAGTAGACGGATTTATCACCGAGTTACCAGGGAAGTACTACAAGAGAAAGATCTAAATTCTACCACTCCCTTGCTGCACTTGAATACCATTTATAGTAAGGAATTTTTTCGAGCTCTCTTTAAATCTTTTATCCTCATAATCTTCTACATAAACAAGGCGTTTGATTCCAGCTGCAACAATTAGCTTAGCGCACTCCATACAAGGCAAAAGAGAAGAATACAGGGTAGCCCCAGAGATATTTGTCCCCGCCTTGAGTGAGAAAGCAATGGCATTCTGCTCTGCGTGAATTTCATAGCGCGAATGCACAAAGTTTAGGTTGTAGAAGTCACTCTCTCCCGCTCCCTCAAAGATGATCTTTCTAACAGAATCCTCTAATTTCAATGCAAAGTAATCGAGGAAATCATCTGAATACTTGTTAAAATATACAAATTTATCAAAAAACCTGGAGGTGAAACCCTTGAATCCTTCTTGTTCAAGAATGCTCCTTACCTCCGAGGTATGCTCCAACGCAAAATAAAGCACCTCTTGAAGCTCATTGCACTGCGGAAATCCTGATGGCGAACCATTATAACCCATAGATACGATGCGATTATCTTTTACCACAAGAGCGCCTGTTTTATAATATACACATGAGCTTTGTTTCTTTACAATTTCGAGTATCTGTAGAAATGTAGAATCGCGCAGCATATTGTAAAATTATATAACAAATCCTACAAATTAAATAATGCTTTAGAAGCAAAATCTTGAGCGTAGGGACGCTTCTTTAGAAAGCGCATTAACTTAAGTTCCTTTTATTCCTAACATATTATGAAGCTTTACAACATATATACTGTGTATCGTCCACACCACTTCAAGGTGAACCCGTATCTTATTCGTACTCATAACGAAAGAAATTTTGAACAACTGAAAAAACAGTTTACAATTAAAGCATGAGGTTCATTCCACTTACGGTAAGAGATATTGTTGACATATTACTTGTAACAGTTATAATTTACCATATCCTCAAACTATTCAAAGGAACAAGAACCATATACATTATTATAGGCCTGCTTGCGGTTATAGCTCTTTCAGTTCTTTCGACTTTCTTTAACCTGAAAGGCGTGATATGGCTTTTATCAGCTTTTACCCGCTATGGCCTCCTCGCATTAATTGTCATCTTTCAACCAGAAATAAGAAAAGGCCTTGCAATCATTGGTACGGGACCTTTCATGGGAGAAAGGAGAAAGATTGGTATCCCTGAAATACAAGAAATAGAACGCGCAATCAGACAGATGGTCCAACGCGGATTAGGCGGAATTATCATATTTGAGAAGAACATGATGCTTGAGGATCTAATTAGTGAGAGTGGTGTAAAAATTCATGCTGCTATATCAGCACCCCTCATTGTCTCGATTTTTCTCGAGGATAGTCCGCTTCACGACGGCGCAATCATCATACGCAGTAATTTCATCGTAGGGGCGCGAGTAGTATTACCTCTCTCTCAGGTGGGCGTAATCGAAGGAAGCTTAGGTACGAGACACAGAGCTGCACTCGGAATCACAGAACAGTCTGATTGCCTTGCAATAGTAATTTCTGAAGAAAGGAGATCCGTAAGAATTGCACAAAAAGGAGTCCTCTCAGAAAGCCTAACCTTTGAAAATATCAGAACGTACTTAGAGGAAATCCTGATAAAAGGCGCATCATGAAATTCAAGAGACTAACTGAAAACCTTGACCTTAAAATTATATCTCTTCTACTTGGAGTAGTAGTATGGTTTAACGCAGTGACTGACGACATCTCCGTGTATTCCTTATCTTTCAAAGTGGAATATTCGATACAGGATCTTGGCGATACGCTGGTTATAATTAGCGATCTGCCACAAAGTGTTAACACTTCAATAAAAACATCCGGTAAAACTTTTTTAAGACTCCGCTTTTCCGATAGATACATTCACAAGAACATCCAAAATCTAAGATATGGGATAAATGAAATTAAGTTCAGCTATGAAGACATACCTGTTTCTCTTAAGGATATCGAAATATTTTCAATAAATCCCCAGAGTTTCTTTATAAACGTAGACAGGAAGATTTCAAAACCGCTGCAGGTTAAACCCTCAACCATTACTATCCAAGATGAATTACTTACATTAAAAAAGGCAACTATTTCCCCCGAAACAGCAACAGTTAGGGGACCAGCCTCTATTGTTGGAAACATGCAATACCTTACCCTCGAACCGGTGAAAGTAAAAAAATCAACGGACACCCTCATCGAAGTAAAACTTGAGCAAATAGCAAACTCGTATATCGAAATCCCTGCCATCACAAGACCATTTTTAGTCAAAATGACCTTCGACTCTCTTAAAGTTGACTCTATTTATCTAAGGACAGCTGTTTCAAGAGAGAAGATTAAGGTAACTTATCTAAAACCATACGATCTTACCCCAATTACCTCAAAGATGTTCAAAGTGACGGCATTACCTATCGACAGTACGGGAGAAATAAAGTTTTACAAGATTTCAGTGAGCGCTTCTCCTCCTATCCGGGTAAAGTCTGTAGAACCAGAAATAATTACTGTACAGTGATCTCAAACAAGCCCACCATCAATCACATACACCTGTCCGTTAATATAGCTTGCATCTTCGCTCACCATGAAGCCAACGAGCTTAGCTACATCCTGTGCTGTACCGAATCTCTTGAGGGGAATACGACTTAAATAATCCTTTTTTATATCTTCATTGAGTTTACCCGTCATAGAGGTCTCTATAAAACCGGGAGCTACAGCAACAACCCTTATACCCCATCCTCCCACTTCCTTCGCAAGAGAACGTGTAAAAGCAATAACCCCCGCCTTGGAAGCTGAATAGTTAGTCTGACCGGCATTTCCAGAAATACCAACTACGGAAGCAATATTGACTATTACACCCTTTTTCGCAGAAACCATCGGTTTTAGCACCGCGTGTGTCATATTAAAGGTACCAAGAAGATTTATCTTTACCACTTCTTCCCAGTCCTGCGGAATCATTCTAATAAAGAGCTTATCACGAGTAATTCCCGCACAATTAACCAAGACGTCGACCTTGCCATACCTCTCAAGTACATCTTCAACCAGTTCCTTACAATTGGCATACTCTGAAACGTCGAGAGATTTAATGTAGGCATCAATACCATCATCCTTCAGAGTGCGTTGCGCTTGCCCCAGTTCTTCTACTTTTCTTGCAGTAATTACTGGAATATATCCATTCTTCCCGAGCTCCCGGGCAATTGACAACCCAATCCCCCTTGACCCACCAGTTATAATTGCAACCTTCTCCATAAAATCCTCCTATTCAGCGCATCTACTGAACATATGTGCTAATCTTAATGGTTCTGGTATTTTATAAGAAAGTGCGCTTTCGAGTACCACCCTAACAGACATCTCCAGGTCCACCATATGGCCCGCTGAAACAAATATGGGTTTAGTCCTATCTTTAGTAACAAGGCATGCGCCAATAACGTTGTTTTGGGGATCCCTTAAGAGGGTATAACTCCCCCTTTCCAAAACGGGCATCTCGCAACGACCAAACAGCTTATTTTTTGCAGCGCCTATTGTTGGGATATCTAAAAGCACTCCAAGATGAGATGCAACTCCAAAACCCCTTGGATGAGCTATACCCTGACCATCAACGAGGATTATGTCGGGCTTCGTTTTCAACTCGTTGAACGCCGCTATTAAAAAGGGTATTTCCCTAAAAGCCAGATAACCCGGAATGTACGGAAATTCGACTCTCTGTTTAATAATTGTATGTTCAACCAACTTAAGTCTTCTGTCACAAACCACAAAAGCGCCAGTACCGGAGTCGCCTCGGTAAGAAACATCACATCCACCAATAAGCTCATAGTCTGAAAATCTATTGACCAGTATCACAAGGCTTTTAAGCTCTTCTTGAACCTTTTTAAGATGCTTTATGTCGCTGGATGGAATTTTCATAAATTGTTTTAAGTTCTTTTTCATCTACTTCAAGCTCTTCACCTGTAACCATATCGCGAACTTTCACCTTCCCTTTCAAGATTTCGTCCTCACCTACTATCACCGCTTTTTGAGCTTCAATCCTGTCAGCAATCTTAAGCTGAGCCTTGAGACTTTTAAGCTCATAACACATATCCGATGGAATATACCACTCTCTTAATTTTTTGAGAAGTCTTACGCCATAACCTCTCTCCATCTCACCAACGGTAGCAACAAAATAGAATGGCCCTTTAAGCTTTGGGATTTGATTCTCAAGAGCTACCACTACCCTATCAAGCCCCACAGCGAAGCCCATTGCAGGTGTGGCAGGTCCTCCAAGCTCTTCAACAAGTCTATCATACCTACCCCCACCACAGACAGTATCCTGAGCCCCGAGATCCTTCACCTTTATCTCAAAAACAGTGTGAGTGTAATAATCAAGCCCTCTAACCATTTTAGGATTCGCAACGTATTCAATGCCCCAGTTAGTGAGGTAGGATCGAACATGTTCAAAATACTGGTAGGATTCCCTCGAAAGAAATTCAAGAATCACAGGAGCATCAACGAGTTTAGGAGCATCGATCTCGCAATCCAGTATTCTTAGTACATTTACTGTCTTCCTCCTGTTACAGGACTCGCACAATGTAAGTTCTCTCATCAGCTCTTTTTCTTCTATATAGTCAAGTAGTGACCTTTTGTACACATCTCGTTCTTCAGGGGTACCTATGGAATTTATCTCCACCTGAAAATCTTTAAGGCCCATTTCAGTCAACAACTTCACAGCCATTTCTATCATTTCAGCATCCAACAAGGGATCCCTTATCCCAAGCGCCTCGGCACCAATTTGCCAGAACTCTCTGTAGCGTCCGCGTTGCGGCCTTTCTGCACGAAACATATTAAGAACGTATGCCAGCTTAGATGGCGGATGGATCTGGTTCTCCAGAAATGCCCTTATCACCGAAGCAGTCGCCTCGGGACGTAATGCAAGAACCCTTTCCCCCTTGTCTTGAAATACAAACATCTCCTTTTCAATAATATCCGTAGTGGAACCGATACTCCTTGAAAATAGTTCTGCGTATTCAAAAGAAGGCGTCACGAGGAATGTATATCCATAGCTCTCTAGTAGCCTCCTGGCAGCCCGGATTAGTCCTTCTCTAAACTTCTCCTCTTCAGGGAGAATGTCCCTTGTTCCCCTTGGTCTTTGATATTTTATGCTCATCTTATTAACACCACCTTTTTTGTCTCATTTAATAATTTAACAAAATAGACACCCTTTCCAAGATCCCCTAAGGGTACGGAAACTTCATTAAAACCTTCCTGCAAACTAAAACTTGCCTCCTTTACCTTCCTTCCAGCTATATCATAAAACTCAACTAATAAAGCCCTGGCTTCTCTTGAAAAAATAACTGATCTAAACCTATCATTCCTTATTACCGAAGTGTAGTTCAAAAGCTCACTAAATCCATAATCTCCTTCTCCTTCTCCAACAAGGTCTACAGATGATGCTTTTACAATTTCAATCTTGTCTATTGCCCAGAATGCATCATCAGTTGCCTCTTTAATAAATGTGAGAATAAGAATTGCAGAGTCCACTCCAACATCCGTATCCACATAATACTCATAAAGCGCCCATTCACCGGAAATCGACTTTTCCTCAAGGGCACCTCCGGCACCAATGAAAGTCACCGTATCAACTTGCCGGTGCGCCGCATGTTCCTTTACGACAGAAACCCTCACTCCGGTAGTTCCATAAATTGGAAACTGATATTTGAACCAAAACCTCACTTTAAAGGGACCCTTTACTTGAAATCTATTGGAAGCTATTTGTGCATTAATAGAAAATGGTAGATATTCCCTATTAAAAGTTAGATATTTCCCATCGATCCCTCCTTCGTCTCCAAGTTCAAAATACTCAGTTTGCCCATGCCAGGATAACCCATTTCCAAAGTCTTCACTAAATAGGATGGAATCCCTGTATAGAGCCAGATCGGTTATGTAGCTCATACCGTCGAGATCGAAAAAAAGATTTAATCTCCTCGTGTTTCTGGATAATTCATGTACATTTATTATGAGCTTCTCACCAGGATCAACGCCAAAAGAAAGAGGATCTACTTGTTGGAATACTTTGATACCGTAAGGATCAAAGGCTCCAATAGTCCGACCCTCAATGGTCATAAGGGAACTGTTCAAATACCTCAATGCAAGTGAAGAACTGTCTACCCACTCATACCCTTCAAGGGAGAGGATTGGCCATGCAACTTTAAGAGGCAAATCCACTACGTAGCTTGAAGTACGTATGGTAAATTTTTCAACCCTATTTACATTGAGGCTTTCAGGTACAAAGGCATTCAAATACACATAATCACTATCATAAACTCCAATAGTAACTTTAACTTCAGCTGGCTCTACGATAACGCCGCCGCTAACACTAAAATAAAAAGTATCCGTTACCACGCTTGAGGTCGTGTTCCTGATGCAGAGTTTTATAAAATTCTCCCTCCCATACATCAGGTAATCCCTCACTAAGCCACTGCTATCGGTAATTGAAAAAGAAAAGACATTATAGCTCATTAAATCTACCCACTTTTGAAAGGGGAGATATCCAGGCTTCCACAGAGTTATGAAAACTGAATCGCACAGAGAAGACGGGATATCAAAGGTGAGCCTACCGTCAACCTGAGAACAGGCTCGGGAAAAAACTGAATCTTCGTAAGAAATGGTCCCATAGACACCTTCAAGGGGAATGGTATTATCACATATAAAAAGTTCATACAGATGCTCTTGTAACATCTGTTCAGAGACGATCTCCATCCTCCTCGGCATGTCTCTCCACACATACATCCCAGGATCTCCAAAGAGGTTTAACTCATAATAGATCCATCGGTATACGTTCGAATCCCTTGCAAGGGGTGCAAAAACCGCCTTATGATTACTGAACAACTCTCCAAGACGTGCATCTTTATCTTCAAAAAAGAGATTGAAAAACTCATCGTCGTATATATCTGAGTAACCAAATCCTGGATTACCCGGAGAACCCCAGCCATATCTCGAGTTTGCAATAAATCCAACGGCACCATTTTCTACAGTTACGAATTCTTCGGCCAATGAACTGTAATCCAGTGCACCCACCCAACACCCTATAGAATATAAGAGCGAATACTTGCCTGAATTCTGAAACGACTCTACATCTGAAATCCCAATATATTCACTCCTACTGAGCCACATTCCGTCATACCAACCGTGTCCATCGTGGTTTATAAGGTGCCTCCCCCGGTTTAGTGCCTGAAGAACCGCTGCCTTTGATGCAGTACCGTAGCTTTCATAAAACTTATCAACCTTTATATATGAGGGTAAATACTTTTCCTCAATTCGATTCTTATGGCTTGACTGATCAGTGTATGGATTCTGCCAGAGTATCTGAGCAATAAAAGCATAGTCAGTAAGATAACCATCGAGGCTATCATACGCCACCCGTTCGTATTCTAAAACTTTTGAAACATAAAGCGCGACCTCACTCGTGTCACTTACAGGTAATCTACCTACAAAGAAGTCGGGATATAGTTCCACCGAATCTTCAACTTCTCCATAAATGCCATTCCCATTTGCATCAAAATTACCATCAATGTCAGAAAAATAGAGATCCGACGGAATCTGGTTTTCATCTGGGTGTATTCCCGCCATGCAATCAAAGGCATATATGTACCGCACAGGGATGATTGAATTGTCACCTACAAGAAATAGAAATTTTTGTCCGTCTAAGTCAGAAAAAGTCTTGATGTATTTTCTTACTTTTTCCTGCAAATCAACTCCGCTAAATTCCCTTTCAATATCCTCTAAAGTCTTAATAATCACCTGTAGCCCTTGCTGCCTCCTCCATTTAAGAAGAGGTTTTAGGGTATTTAAAAAAGAAGAAGGTGCAATTACAAGGTATAGGGGAAAGGCTTCCCCTTTTACGCTCCGAGTCCCCACTACCTCCACTTCAAACTCAGACACATGCTCGAGAAGCGACTGTCCCGGGTTATACCTAAACGGAAATAGCAGCAATTCCAAGGTAGAATCACCGTCATCACCCAAAGCTATATTGTAATCAAAATAACCCCCTGGGAAGAACTCCGTGAGCTTATAAAATTCCCTTTCAAAGTAAACTTCTCCCTTTGGAGAAAGCCGAGAAAGGATCTCTTGTTTCACCGAAGGCCCAATTGGAGCATCGATCCTGATTGTGTCAGCTTTCAAAGGTCTGACATTGACACCCTTAAAATTGCTGACTTTTAGGCTTAAAGCCTTAACAGGCACTGGAGGAATACCAGGGTTTTCAAGGCAGGGCATGCCAGTAAGTAATCTAAGAAATCCATCCTTGGTCAACTCAACATCATAAAAAGGAATACAAACATTTCCGGTAAACTCTATCACCATAAAAACCAAAAACATTGTTTAATTTTAATGTTTTTGACTTGTATTTTCAACAATTTTGAGGATTTTGCGTATTTTTATAGACAATTTATGTTTCCAATTCATAAAATGTTAGTGCTCGCACAAAACTGTATAATTTTGCTATGAAAGCAATGATCTTACATGGTGGTGTTGGTAAGGTGAAAAATGAGAAACGGGATCGTGTCGAAGCAGGCTTAAAAAGGGCAATTGAAGCAGGATACAAAATCCTTTGCGAAAAGAATGATGCTCTTGTAGCCTGCGAGACTGCAGTCAACGTACTCGAGGACGAACCTGTCTTTAATGCCGGTACAGGCGCTGTACTCACACTCGACGGAAGATGCGAACTTGATGCTGCTATAGTGAAAGGGTCTACCCTTGAGGCTGGAGCCGTGGCAGGGGTTGAGAACATAAAAAATCCTATAAGTCTGGCAAGAATGGTGATGGAAAAAACAGACCATGTACTGCTCATCGGTGATGGTGCAAACAATTTTGCAAGGCTAATGGGCATCCCTGATTACAACCCCATAACTGAAGAAAGGCTGGAGGAGTGGAGAAAACTAAAAAGCCTTCTTATCAAAGGAGAACCAATTCACTGGAAGAAGATCCAGGAGCTTATAAAACAGTACCCCGAACTACTTCACGGGACGGTTGGATGCGTCGCTATTGATGACAATGGAGAAATCGTCGCTGGAACATCCACAGGCGGAGTATTTCTTAAACTCTTCGGAAGAGTCGGCGACACACCCATCTTAGGCGCAGGCACTTATGCTACACCCTTCGGAGGGGCTTCCTGCACTGGAATAGGTGAAGGTATAATGAGGACACTCCTTGCAAAAACCGCATGTGACTTCATGAAAATGGGAATTTCTGCGCAGAAAACTGCAGAAGCTTGCATCGATCTTATTAACAATACCGTTATGACCGAAACGGGGATAATTACTCTTGATAAATCTGGAAAAATCGGCTTCGCACATAATGCAGAGAACATGCCCGTAGCCTTTGTTTCATCTTTAGATAACGAAATAAAAATCGCCGGATTTAGTAGTGAGTAACTTTCAAATAAATAAGTTAAATCTTAACAAAAGAGGGGGGCTCGAAGAGCCCCCCTCTTTTGTTATTCTTATAAAACCCTTACTTTACTATCAAGAATTTTGATATTTCGTCTCTCGTCTCAGTGTTTAGTCTCACAAAGTAAATGCCTTGA